>Ga0228535_1000186_pt1 | contig 205169 bp, 168 predicted proteins | sample SJ1metagenome_FD_168457 | JGI IMG/M metagenome (GOLD analysis project Ga0228535, IMG submission 168457) | Enriched culture of PCE-dechlorinating microbial communities from Ithaca, New York, USA - SJ1 | ecosystem: Engineered > Modeled > Simulated communities (microbial... > Unclassified... | reverse complement strand
TATGTTAATGTGCGTCTTTAATATCAGAAGAGGCAGATCGACGAAACTGAGTAATAAGATCAGAATACTCCGCAAAATGGAGTTAACGCGTTTCGAAGAAACGAAAAGCGATGCGACAATAAGCATAACGAACAACGTTCTAAAAAAAGCATCCAGAGAATCCTGCATAGAAACCTCGAAAATGTGGGTCGGGTGATTGAAATAGAGTCTTTTTGGCAGCGCTTCCTTCAGAAATGTTAAGACCATAACCTTATCAGGCGAGACTTCAGGGAGAAAAACAGGGATCCTGACTAGGAGCTTGTCAGACATGGAGGGAGAGCCTGCCCTGAAATGTTCCTATTCAGGGTTCCTATACTGTCATCCCGGACCCCGATCCGGGATCCACTCCTTAGAAAACCGTGATTCTGAGTCAAGCTCAATGACGTATTAAGTGTGTCCAGCATGACGTAAAGAGAGGAAAGACCGGGATCCTGGCTAAGAGATTGCCAGGATGACTGGAAGGGAGAGCCTACCCTAAGGAATCCCTATTCACTATTTATTCAAAAAGCAGCATATAAGTGAGTTTGGATCTCCGATGCTTTGACTGTTCTCTTCTGAATGTCGGGTGATCAAACACTGCTTTTCTTCTTATTTCCGGTATCTCTCAATAATCTGTATCGTTCGTTCAACTGCCTCCACTGCAAAGTGATGGTCTTGAGAGAAATTGATACGAAAACTATCCGTGAATTTAGGACCAAATTCCGTTCCCGGCGTTACCGTTACACTGGCTAGAATCCTCAGGATTTTCACGAATTTTCCCATGGTAACGGTCAACTCGGGTGTTTTTATAAAGAGATAGCTACCGGCTTCCGCTTTTCTGACTTTGACGCCTTCCACACCGCGGAGTAATGCCAGCAGATCGTCTCGAATCCTCTCGTGCGCTTTGGTCCTCTCTTCAATCCATCCTTCCGGTTCGTTGAACCACGACTTGAGTACCGCTTGAGAATAACCGCCGGCCCGCAGAGAGACGATGGCCTGAAGCTTTTCCATTCGCTTGATGATGTCTTTAGAACCAAAAGCGACTCCCAGCCGATAACCGCTTAAAGACTCTGTCTTGGACGGACCGATTATTGTGATCAGAGTTTCCGGTCGAATCTCCTGGGCACACAGATGCGTATACGCTCTGCCGTCGAATATCTGTCTTGAATTCAGCTGGTCTACAATTAGCGACACACCGTATTTCTGTGCAAGGAAAGCGATAGACCGGACTTCGTCGGGCGAATAGACGACACCCGTAGGGTTGTTTGGATTGGAGAACAGGAAGACCTTAACTCCGTCTTTGAAAGCGTCCTCGAGCCGGTTCAAATCCAGGCCGGCCCGCTTATCGGATTCCAGATAATTCAACTCGACGGGAATCATTTCACCGTCAAAGAATTGCGTCAGTTTTCTGTTGGCGAAATAGTCGGGTTCAACGATTGCAACTTTATCTCCCCGGCCGACCAGTGATCCCATCACCAGAAAGAGCGCCCCCTGTGTCCCCGGCGTAATGATGAGCTGCGTATCGGCAGAAATCTGGGTGTCGGTGAATGCGGAAAGCTTTTCGGCCAGAGCTTCCCGTATGTCGGTTCTTCCCTTGTATTCCGTATAGGCTTGCTCGCCGCCCGAGTAAACGCCTCTAATAAACGCGTCTAATGACTCAGGGGTCGGTTCAAACGCATCGACGTCCCCATGAGAAAAATCGACCGGTTTTCCGGGGATCTTCTCTCCTACGAGCTGGAGTTCCTCCTCGGCCTGCGTGACTTCCTGTCCGGGAGCGTTATCGACACCGAGTCTTGAGAACTTCGCTTCTAACTGATCCATTATCGCATCGTCCTTCCATCAGAGATTATTTCGCACCTGGCACACTTGTAGATTCCCGACACTTCCGCTTTCTGACCGGTTGCGGCCATCTTTTTTGCTCCTCAATTTTAGCGAAAAGGCAGCATGCAAGCGAGTTTTGATTTCCAATACTTCGACCGTCATCTTTCGGCTCCTCATCGAAGCTCTCTCCGGATGAGGATCGCATAGAAACGCCCAAGCGAGACGGGAGTATCCCCATTTTATCATTTGAGAAATTGAAATCGAAGAGCATCTGCCGCAAATCCGGGGGGGTAGCAACTCTCGAGAAGAGCCGTCCTTCGTAAGAGCGAGAAGAAAAGAGAGAGAAAGAGAGATAAGTGAGAATTCTCGTCTTCTCGTGAGCGAAGCGAACTCTCGATGTTCCTTCTCTCGTGTTTTTCACTCTCGCTTTCTCGTGAGCGGAGCGAACTCTCGGTGCTCTTTCCCGGCTCTTATCCAGCGTACAGCTCGCATACCGTCATGGCGGAATCCGATCCGTCATCTCCGTAATTTCAATAATCTAGAAACTGAAACTCTTTCCGTTGTTCGGTGTGACGCCGTCCCAAAGGTATCCGGCCGCTTCGAGACTTTGAACGGTTGTTTTGTAGAATCCCGCTTCAAGTGGGGGAGAAATATAGAAATCGGTTGAGAGCCCGACATATCCGAGCAGATCTCTGTAATAGCTGTTATTACGGTAGATAGTTGCCGTTACGTATGCATCGGGTACAGGATAGCCATCGTAGTCCTGGACACTCATTCTCACAATTAGCTGATGCTCCCAACCTATACCGGGTAACTCTCTGTACACTTCGTCATAGTCTATGTAGTTTATCTTCATCAGGATCGCCGAGGGGATTTCTATGTAGGTTATTCTAACTTTTCCGTCGGCACCGTTACCTCCATTTACAGTTCCTCCATTACTTGTTCTATAGGCGCCGCTTCCTCCTCCACCGGCCTTCTGTCCGTTGTTTGAACCGTTGTAGACAGGCATCCAGCCTCCGGCGCCTCCGCCTTCGTAACCTCCTGCACCACTGGCGTTACCGTTAGAGTTTTCTCCGTCCTCAGTTGAGCCAGCACCTCCACCTCCACCTTTATCTCCATCTCCGCCCCCATACTTCACGTCGCCGACAGAGTCGTCTGTCGATCCTCCGTCACCCGCGTAAGAGCCTGCACTGCCTGTAGGAATATAGGAGCCTCCCTTTCCACCGGCCGCGACGATGAGATCTGTACCAAAAGTACTTGGCTGACCATCGTTCCCGCTGTTGGTGCCGATTCCGCCGTTTCCACCGTCACCGACTACGATGTTATAGGCCGGATCTGTAATGGTCACAACGCTTCTGGCGTAAGCCCCACCGCCCCCACCTCTAGCCGAAGTCGTCGTCCTTCCGGACGATCTGCCTCCTCCGCCTCCTCCGCCGCCCCAGGCTTCGACAAAAACCTCTGTCTGCCCTTTGTTGCGGAAGAGATATGTCCCAGGTTCTTCGTATGTATCTGTCTTCATCTGCATATCTATCTCGAGCCCCTCTTCTACTTTGAATCTGCCCTCGGAAGATATGGACGCGGCAGTACTGAAGTGATCGTAAGTGAAGTGAATTCTATACTTGTATATATCATCCGGTAGGGCGAATGAGTTCTCGAGATAGTACTCGAGATCTGTGACATCTCTTACTTTGAAAGCGCCTGCAAAGACAAAGTCTACGTTTCTTCCGGTATAGGTTGACCGGTGTTTGAGCCTGAACCAATAACTTCCCGCTAGAAGGTTTCCCGTTCCCGTCTCGGCGTTGCCGTGGTTCAGAGTCGCCACGAGATCTCCTTCTTCCATACTCGCCTTCGAGTAGATCTTGATCTCGAACAGTCCTGTGAGAACCTTCGCGGTAGTCTTGAAGTTCACCGCGTACCTCTTTGCCTGCATGGCAATTTGGAAGTCAAGGTTTTTATTGTTCACGTCAAAATACAATTCGGAGTCCTCGTATCCCTGTTTTGAAGCTTTGAACTTGTAGGATCCACTCTCAAGGGCGATGGACGTTTCGCCGTTCGCGTCCGTGACCAGCGGATCACCCACCGGGAGGTAATCGTAAAATGGATCGGAAAAATACTTATAAAGCTGTATCGATACACCTGCAAGATTGTTTACTTCCTTGAAGGAGATTGCATAACCTGTGCGCACGAAGTTCGCGGTAACTGTCGCATCTTCAGAGGGCATAGTGTAGTTGGTTTCCGCATCGTTTGGAGACTCAACAGAGCCGGCCGTCGCCGTCCAGTTGACGAATTCGAAGTTCTCGGCAGGCAGAGCCGTCAGGTGAACCTTCTGGCCGGCTTCGTAAGTTCCGGCTCCCTCGACTATTCCGCCCTCTTCAGGACTGGCCTCTGTAAACAGAGAATGACTGGAGCCCCAGCCCTCCCAGGCAGGCTGAGGGACAGCAATCTCGACGACACATGTCTGCACATCATTGACTCTTATGAACAGCATTTCAGGATAGTCGTTGAGCGTCTCGCCTTCGCCGTAAGTGAGGGTGATCTCATGCGGCCAGTCGGTAGCATCGAGCTTCGCACCGGTCAGCGCGTACGGTGTTCCCTGCGAGAAAGGGCCTTCTTCTTCTCCATAGCCCCCGACGAACAAGACTCCCGTGTTCGGCCAGATTTCGAGTTCTACGACCTCCGGCGGCAGTTCCGATGCGTCGCCTCTCAGAATGATGTCATAAGAGGCCATGCCCAATCCGTGATAGACAGTGACGGTAACCAGCGAATCGAACAGGTCACTCCAGCCAAGAAAGTTCGCCTCGATAGTTCTATCTCCATTCACCAGGATCTCATATGTCCTTTCCGTGCTCAACTCCTGGCCGTCCTCGGTCCAGTTGCGAAAGTAATGACACTCTCCCGGCACCGCTTCGGCCTCCAGAAGGCTTCCGCACAGGTGCATCGCTTCGTATGTTTCTACGGCCGCCGCGCCGTCAACCTTTATCTTTCCGGCGTCTTGAGGGTCGGGATCGATCTTGACAGTGTGCTGGCTTATCGCGAACCTGGCGGTCAGGTCTCTCCCATGATAGACTTCGAAAGCGTAAGGGTTGCTTATACTGACCTCCGTCCCGTTTTCATACCAGCCGACAAAATCGTAGCAATCTGTGGGGAAGGCCTCCAATCTGATTTCTTCTCCATAGCGGTGGTCTCCGGCATAAGGTGCGGTCACTTCATGATTGTCCACGGTAATCGTCCCGGAATTAGAAGGATCGACATCGACAGTTATCTCGAAATAAGCCGGCCCGTAATTGGCGTAGATGTCGAACTTCCCGGGGAACTGAGGGACATCGCCGGCCGTCAGATGGTAGAGCAGCGGATCGGCCTCTCCGATCCTGTGAACCTCTTCCAGGCCCGGATCGTCGTACCAGGCCAGAAAGACGTAATCAACGCCGGGAAAGGCGTCTGCGACAAGGTTGTCGGACACTCCTTCCGCGCAGAAGCTTCCATGATATACGACCGAGCCGGCGTTGTTGATCGCGGGATCTCCCCAGCCCTCGGGAACAGCGTGAAAAGCGACTTCGTATAAATAGACGCGGTCCTTGATGTCGAATCTTCTGCGAGAGCGAGCATCGACCGCGGTCGGGCTTATGAGATCATTTCCGATCGCGACTTCATAGTCCGTCTTTTTGGCGGCTTCAGGAAAGTCGAAATACCTCCAGATATCCTCCACCCTTAGAAGAAAGGCTGCCTCTCCGGCATTCACCGGATCTTCCGCCCTGAGTATCACCCTGCTTATCCTGTATCTGTCTACGGGTGATAGCTCTTCGAGGTAATCGGCAGAGTAGAATACAAAGAGCCTTTCTCCGCCGATATCCGCCGGGCCGAACCATCCCGCGTAAGGATAGACGAGGAAGAAATCTTCATCTACCGGGAACGAGCTCGCCGTTATATAGATACCCGTGCGGCTGTCGACAGAACCCGTTACGAATTCATCTTCAGCGGCTGCTATAGAGACCGATTTCCTGGCGAGCTCTTTGCCGTTCGTATCTCTGGCAACGAGCGTCAGCTCTTTGACGCCACTCTCGACTACTAGATCCTCGACAGTTGCCTGTCCCTTTTCAAGCTTAAAATCGCTTTGAGATACGAATCCGTTCGCAATGATCTCCAGGCTTACCGCGGCGTTGCTCTTCGCGACAGACAGCTCTGCCTTGAATTCATTCTGATTCAACAGCGGCCATTTTGCGACCTGAGTGAACCTGGCATCTATCTTAACCTCTCCCCGGAACTTCAGACAGCCGGATAACAAAAACAACACAAAAACAGCAAATACGAAGAAAGCTATAGTGAGCGCTCTTTTCTTCATGGCATACCGACCTCCCCGTCCAAAAACCGTTTATGGTCTCGGCGATCCAAATCTACTCGACAATCCAAAACAATCCTTTCATCCAAAAGTCTTCTCAAAGGCGCAAAAAAGAAGTGCCAAGAAAATCTAAGGTTTTTGCTCTATGCTAAAAGTGCAATAAGAGACCCTTGTGTTCCCCGCATATGCCAGAATCGTCGTTTCCTCTACGCCGGGATTGGTGTAGAACTCGGAGAATCGTATCCAGCCCGTCTCGTCTGGAAAGACCTCGCTCTTTGGGAAGGAGATTTCGTCTCTGTCTTGGAAGTCGATTTTTGTCACTCTTCCATTAACTTTGATTTTCACATCGTACTTGCAGCCGACTATATTCGAACCCAACAAAAGAAAATCGACTTCTAGAAAGGCCTTTTCAAATTTCGCCGCCAGATTTTGGCTTTTCTGTATGGCGAAGGCATATTCACGGTCTAAGCTGACCAGAGAGCCGTTCTCTACGTCATACCAACCGATAAACATGAAGCACTCGGTCGCGTCTGCGGTTATTGTTATATAGTCACCCTTCAGATATACTCCCGTCCCAGCTACGGTTCCGCCGCCCTGAGGGATCGCAGACAACGTCAACACAACCGGCTTTATAAGGCAGGAAGTCAGCATAGTAAGGAGATACAGCAAGAAGATCACAATCAGTACTTTTCGCATCCAGATTCCCTCCACTCGACGATCTTTCAGAAGCGGAGAATTCCAATCCGGCTATACTCCAAGTTACGAAAATGTGCGATTGGAAAGACATCCCTGGTACTCGGTAATTTCAAGTATTCAAACCAACGACTGTATATTTTAGATGAGATATTATATCATTTCACTTGCAAAATACAAAGCCTCTTCTAAACCTGACAATGCAAGAAAACGACCTGAAGGGAATAAGACTGTCATCCAGTAGTGTTCCTAACAAGAACGGTTGTTGGTGGTGCGTTGTTTGTTGCTGGTAAGAGCCGAAAAAGAACGTCGAGAGTTCGCTCCGCTCACGAGAAAGCGAGAATTCTCACATCTCTCTCTTTCTCTCTTCTCTCTCTCCTCTTGTTTGTACTTCATGCTTTTCATTTTCTTCTTCTCTGGTAAATAGAAACAAACGTCAAAACTTTCCTGGATATGTCGACTCCTGCATACAACATGAGGGTTCCTCCTTTCACAACCTCGTACAAGGTGCGGTCTTTTCGACCATTACTCTCAATTGTGTTAAGAAGGGTGCCCAACCTGGCACACAGGCTCTAAGCCTAAGGATGACGACTGGCTACTCCCTCTACCCTCATTCTATACTCTCTCTCTCTTATGACAATACACGAGAATGATGCATTAAGTGAGTCCGTCATTATGGGAAGTAAAGGACCGGGCAATTGGTGTCAGCGCTATTTTTACGACAGACAGGTATTATATAATTCAAATAGCCAACTATCCGGGAAAATAGAATACAAGGGGGTCTTTTCATGAAGGTATTTATTAGTGCAGACATCGAAGGAACGGCCGGGATAGCTTCCTGGGATGAAACAAATAAGGGTCACGCCGATTACACGTACTTCTCAAGGCAGATGACGGCCGAAGTGAAGGCCGCAATAAGCGGGGCTATGAAGGCCGGCGCCTCGGAGATATTAATAAAAGACGCTCACGGTAGCGCCAGGAACATCGACCCGTCGGTACTTCCCGATAGCGTAAGGATAATCAGGGGTTGGGCCCGAGATCCTTTCATGATGATGCAGGGAATAGACGGCTCCTTCGACGCCGTCGTTTTCACCGGCTACCATTCGCCGTCCGGGAGAGGACTAAACCCTCTTTCGCACACGATGACGGGAGATATCTTCTCTTTGAAAATCAATGGGGAACTGGTGAGCGAATTTCTCATGAACGCTATGTCGGCAGCATATTATAAGGTTCCAGTCGTCTTTCTGAGCGGAGATTCGGGGATTGCAAAGATCGCCCGTGATAAAGTTCCAGATATAGAGACGGTCGTAACTAACACCGGAAGCGGTTCGTCGGTCGATTCAATCCATCCTGCGAAGGTCGTCAAAATGATCGAAGAGGGCGTCTCTAGAGCGCTTTCAACCGGCTCCATAAAGCCGATTGTTCTTCCGGAAAAGTTCGAAGTAGAGGTCGTGTATGTAGAACACACACAGGCCCACAGATTATCCTTCTTCCCAGGGGTCGAGAAAGTAGATGACAGAACGCTAACCTTTACCGAGAGTGACTACTTCGAGGTGTTGAGGAAGCTACTGTTCTTACTGTAGCTGAAACGGTGCTTTTATAGCTTAAACCCGAATGTGTTCTGTCCAGTCATACAATGGTAAGGCTCACCGAATTTAGAAAAGGAGGTTCTTTATGAGCAACTATCATGAACCGTACGAAGCGCTTAATGAAAAGGCGAGGAATATCTCCAGGGCTTTGAACAGCCTCAAGGAGGAAATCGAAGCCATAGACTGGTACAACCAGAGAGTCGAGGCTTCGTCTGACCCTGAACTGAAGGCTATCATGGCCCACAACCGTGACGAGGAGATCGAGCACGCCTGCATGGCCCTCGAATGGCTCAGGAGAAACATGAACGGCTGGGACGAAGAGCTCAGGACTTATCTCTTCACTTCCGTACCGGTTACGGAGGCAGAAGAGACCGGCGAGTCGGCGGGTAATGGCCGGTTGAAAATAGGAAAGCTATAAGGAGGGAATGAGCGTGGATATATTCAAAAGACAGCTCGCTCCGCTTTCGGGCGAGGCATGGAAAGAAGTCAACGACAGGGCCGGCCAGGTTCTGAAGAACTATCTTTCAGCCAGAAAGGTGGTTAACGTCGTGGGACCGAAGGGCTGGGAATATTCCTTCCTGCCCGAGGGAAGGCTCGATTTGATCGAAACGGGGAGCGAAGTTGGCGCCGGTCTCAGGAAGTCAAAACCTCTGGTGGAATTACGAGTCCCTTTCAGATTGAACCGCTGGGAACTGGATAACATAGACAGGGGAACGGCCGATCCTGATCTCGGACCGCTTGAAGAGGCCGCCAGAAAGATAGCACTTTTCGAAGAGAACACAATATACAATGGTTTCGAAGCCGGCATGATAAAGGGTCTCGTTAGGGAGGCCAGAACCGAGCCTGTATCGCTGGGCAAAAAACCCGAAGAGATAGTGAAGTCGCTTGCCAGGGCCGTTCATAAACTGAAGGACAACTTCGCCGACGGGCCCTTCGCTCTGGTTGTGAACCCCGAAACACTTGCGATGCTCAACTCCCACGTACAGGGTTACCCTCTCGTCAAACGTATCGAATCCTTGCTGGGAACGGACATAGTCGTGAGCAGGGTCCTCCAGGGTGGTCTGCTTCTTCCCAAAGATCATGATGACCTGGAAATGGTAATCGGCGGAGACTTCGAAATTGGCTATCACGGCCACACCGATGAAGAAGTGGAACTATTCATAGCTGAATCTTTCACTTTCAGAGTGCTCGATCCGAACATCATCGTGAATATAATCGTCAACTGATAAAAAAACCGGGGGAAAAGCTCCCCCGGTTTTTTATTGCCTAAAGCTAAGAGAATCACTATATCGATCCCTTCGCGATTCTCTCGACCTTTATCACTGTGTCGTAACCGTTCAGATTCCATTCTGTTCCGCCCTGGACTCCGTCACCTGGAGTGAGACTATCAGCGAGAGTTTCTTCCTTCACGTAAGACTCGAAGACCATTATAGCCCTGACCACATCTTCGGGTCCAGAGTAGAAAACCCTTATCCTGTCTGTTATTTTGAAGTCGGCGTCCTTTCGCATCGTCTGTATCTTGGAGACCATCTCCCTGGCCAGTCCCTCCTGCAATAAATCCGGCGTCAATTCCGTGTCGAGTATGACGAAATTGTCGGCGCTCATTTCGAAGGTGAATCCTGCCAGTTCCTGTATCCTTATATCCAGATCATCTTCCATCAGCTCGAAACTGTTTCCGCCGATTTCGAGGAGGAGTTTTCCCTCTCGCTTGAGCGATGAGACGATTTCGGCCGCTTCCTGGGCCTTCAGCGCCGCACCTATCGCCTTGAGGTCTTTGCCGAATTTCGGACCCATTACCCTGAAGTTGGGTTTCACTTCGTATTTCACGTACTTGCCCAGGTCTTCTATGTACTCAATCTTCTTAACGTTGATCTCTTCTAGTATGAGTTCCCTCATTGACTCCACGGTGGGTTTGATGCCACCGTCGACAAGGATCTTGGGGAGCGGCTGTCTAACCTTTATCTGCACCTTGTTCCGGCAGGCTCTTCCGAGGGTAACCAGGTCCATGACCGTCGCCATTCTCTTCTCCAGGTCCAGCTCGATTAGAGATTTATCCGTTTCAGGATAGAACTGTAGATGGATCGATCCTTCCTTTCCGTGAGTAAGGTTTCTGTATATCTCCTCGGCAGTGAAGGGCGCTATCGGTGCCATAAGCCTGGCCACGGTGAGAAGAATCTCGTACAGCGTCAGGTAGGCCCCCTTCTTGCTCGAGTCGAGTTCGCTCGTCCAGTACCTGTCTCTGGTTCTTCGAACGTACCAGTTCGAGACCTCCTCGACGACGAAGTCCTGTATCGCCCTGACGGCTTTGGTGAGATCGTAACCGTTCAAAAAGCCTGTTACCTGACCTATAAGTGTGTTGAGCCGGGAAATGACCCAGCGGTCTATCTCTTCCCTCCCCTTCACGGGTAGCTCGAAATCGACCGGGTCGACACCGTCTATGTTCGCGTACATGGTGAAGAAGGCGTAAACGCTCTGTAGGGTGCCGAAGAACTTGCTGTAGGTATCCTTTACCCCCTCTTCATCGAATTTGGTGGGTACCCATGGCGGCGAGACAGCCAGCAGATACCATCTGAGCGTATCAGCACCGTACTTCTCGATTATCTCCCACGGATCGACCGTGTTGCCCTTCGATTTAGACATCTTCTGACCGCTCTTGTCGAGCACCAGGTTATTAACCAGCACGTTTTTGTAGGGCGACTGGTCGAAGAGAAAGGCCGAGATCGACATTAGAGAGTAGAACCAGCCTCTGGTCTGGTCTATGCCTTCGCAGATGAAATCGGCCGGGAAAAGCTTTTCCATAAACTCCTCTCTGTTTTCGAAGGGATAGTGGTGCTGGGCGACCGGCATCGCACCGGAGTCGAACCAGCAGTCTATGACCTCGGGAGTCCTGCCCATCGTTCCTCCACACTCGCAGCGAAGATGCACGTCATCGACGTACGGTCTGTGGAGCTCTATGTCCGGCGTTATCTCCTCGATAGCCTTCTCGACGAGCTCCTGTCTTGAACCTACCGAGGCAAGTGAGCCGCAACTTTCGCATTTCCATACGTTCAACGGCGTTCCCCAGTATCTGTCTCTCGAGAGCGCCCAGTCAACCATGTTTTCGAGCCAGTTGCCGAAGCGACCCTCGCCGACGAACTTTGGATACCAGTTAACCGTGTTGTTTATCTCTATCAGTCTATCTTTGTAGGCAGTTGTCTTTATATACCAGGATTTTCTGGCGTAGTAAAGCAGTGGCGTATCGCAACGCCAGCAGAAGGGGTAGGAGTGAGTCAACCTGTCCTTCTTGAAGAGGAGGTCTCTGTCCTTGAGGTAACGAATAATCTGCGGGTCGGCATCTCTGACGAACATCCCCGCCCATGGCGTTACTTCTTTTGTGATCTTCCCTTCTCTATCGACCAGCTGGAGCATCGGCAGATCGAACTTCTTTCCCAGTATATTGTCGTCCTCGCCGAAGGCTGGCGCCATATGGACGATGCCGGAACCGTCTTCAAGCGAGACAAAATCGCCGAGTACCACATAGAAGGCTTTCTTATCGACCTTTCCATAAGGAATAAGCTGCTCGTATTCCATCTTAAAGAGCTCTCTGCCTTTCATCTCTCCAACGATACTGTAATGCTCCTCGCTTCCGAGAAGGGTGGCCAGTCTCTCCCTTACAAGGTAGTAATACTCCCTCTCGCCAGTGTCGAGTGTAACTTCGACCTTTACATAGTTGAAATCAGGGTTTACGGCCAGCGCAACGTTGGAAGGCAGCGTCCAGGGAGTGGTCGTCCAGACCAGGAAGTATTCGTTGTCTTTGCCCTTCAGTTTGAACTTGACGTATATCGAATCTATTGTCTCGTCCCTGTAGCCCTGCGCTACTTCGTGAGAGGCCAGAGGCGTGCCGCATCTGGGGCAGTAGGGCATTATCTTGTGCCCCTCGTATATGAAGCCGGCATCGAAGTACTGCTTGAGAATCCACCATACCGATTCGATGTAGTCATCGTTGAGCGTGATATAGGGATGTTCCATATCTATCCAGTAACCAATGCGCTCGGTCATCTTCTTCCACTGGCTCTCGTACTTCCATACCGATTCCTTGCACTTATGGTTGAACTTCTCGATGCCGTAGTCCTCAATCTCCTGCTTCGACGAAAAGCCGAGTTGCTTCTCGACTTCGATCTCTACAGGGAGACCGTGAGTGTCCCAGCCGGCTTTCCTCTTCACCTGGTATCCTTGCATAGTCTTGAAACGACATATGCAGTCTTTCAGAGTTCTGGAAATAACGTGGTGAATACCGGGCTTCCCGTTTGCCGTTGGCGGCCCTTCGAAAAAGACGAACTCCGGATATCCCTCCCTCTCATTCACGCTTCTCTCCGGGAGTGCATTTTCACGCCAGTAAGAGAGAACCTCTTCCTCCCTCTTAGCAGCGGGACGTTTCAGGTCAACATCTTTAAAACCCGACATACTAAGTCTCCTCCTGTTTTGTGTATTTCAAAATCCGATGATTCAATTATGAACGTTGCTCTTGAGGTTTTCATTAAGGGAAAAGTAACATGCGGTGCGCGAGAGAAAAGACCGGACATGATCGCGGTCTGTGAAGGAAAATTCAGATTATAATCCCCGGTTCAGTCTTTGCGGCCGTCACGGTTACATCTCCTCCTGGCTCTCTCGACTCGATGTATAAATAATACAATACATTGGCACTTTGTCAAGCCGACAACAACCGTGAAGAGCAAAAGAGTCGTCCAAGGTACTTGGAAAAAGCGTCAATTATCCCAAATCGTGTACCCATCCTTCGAAAAAGCACGATGGTTACTAGTGAGAAATACAAGATCGTTCAATCGCAGGACTCAGGCTCCTTCTCCTCGGGAATTCCCAGCTCTTTCAACGTCGCCCGTACCCAGGCAAGTGAGTTTTCTATCAGAGGTCCGCCCATGCCTTCGCATTCCATGCTTATGTAGCCGTCGTATCCGTGCTCTTTGAGCAGTCGAAGTATAGTTTTTATGTTTCCGGCGTTCACCCCGTCTCCGATGGCCGAGTGGCTTATCCCAATTCCCGTATCCTTTCCTCTCATAGCAGCCGCCAGACTCTCAGATACATCTTTGATATGTACGTGCCTTATCTTCCCGATGAAACGTTTACAGAATTCCACAGGATCGTTGCCTGCGATGAAGCTGTTTCCCGTATCCAGGTTTAGTCCCAGGCGGTCACTATCGACGAAATCGAGCATCAATTCGAGGAGGTCAGGGTTGGTAGTGAAGTAGCCGTGGACTTCTATATTTATGTTGATTCCGTAGAGCTCGGCCGTCTCGACGATGGTACCGTATGCCCTTCTCATAAGTTCGAGAGCTTCACCGTCGCTTAAGCCGGCCGGTTTTTTCAGTCCGTCGGTCGTGGCGATGTTGGGACAGCCGGCGATTTTAGCCCATGGCAAGGACTTCAATACGTACGGAACGCCGTAATACAAACCATCATTGCCCGAGAGCGGGAAGGCCGAATCGATTTGTGAAAGCGAAACACCGTAGCTCTCCATCTTTTTTCGCATCTTCATCGGGTCTTCCGCGAGCGACACGTGTGGAAAATAACCCAGACCGTGAATCCATGAGACACCGTCTATCACTCCTGGTTCAATGAAGTGTACATCGTTCTTTTCTGCCCATTGGAGAGCCTTTTCGAAGTTGAATACTGCCGAGTTGAAAGCATCTGTGTGGAAGCTTATCTTCATTGCTGTTCCCCCTTTAAAGTGATCTTACTATCTCTTCCCTTTCACGGAAGTAACTCACTGAATCGCTAACCAGCTTCTCCATAACATCTACATTACATGGCTGTGTGGACAATACATAAGGGTCGGGGTACGGTCCGAGCGGTTCGAAGGTAAGAAATCTACCGGGTCTATTCATGCCTACCAGATAAGAGGCCATTATGACCGTGTCAATATCTATCATTCCCTTTCCCGGTGCATCCCTGTTGCTGTCGGCGATGTGGAGGTTCACCAGCCTATTGCCACATTCGAGGATGGCACGGCCAATGTGCCTTTCCTCGTTGAGCATATGATATATGTCACCGTTAAGATGCGCGATGGCAGGCTCATCGACTGAAGCGATATAGTCTATGGCCTCGCCCGTGGTGTGGACGATGCTAACCTCGGCGGAACGTATAGGCTCTATGGCGGCAGCCACTCGACGCGCAGAGAAGGCTTTAGCGCAAGTTTTTAGGTTCTTCGCACTCCGCTCTAATTCCTGTGAATCTATGGCTTCCGGCCTTCCCACGGCGCCGGGTACGACTATCATGTATTTTCCGCCGAACTTTGAGAGGAAGTCGATCTCTCCGAATATATATTCGATCGCCCTTTTGGAGATATCTACATCGGGGCTGGAGAGATCTCTCTCCGGCGAGAAGAGACCGCAGACACCAGAAATAGCCATGTCGTACCTCTCGAGTGCCGACCTCACCTTTTCGACTTCCATCGAAACGTCGCCTTTGAGCTCCACAAAGTCCAGTCTGTTTCTCTTAAGCCTCTCCAGAGAGTTCTCGATGGGTTCAAGACCGAACATCCAGACGCTCCATGATAGGTCGATTCTTCTGGTGAACCTTTCCGATTCCCGGTGTTTTTCTTTCAAATAAAGTTCGCGGATTCTGTCGTTCTCGATCTCGAAGTTTTGTCTTTTCACCGCTCCTCATCCTTTCTTTCGGAGGAAGTTCTTATCTTTCCGCGCTTCCTGTAAGTGCTGAGCACGCTGATTGCCAGCGAGGCTATTATGAGAACACCGAAGGTGACGGTCTGAAAGTAGGGATTGACCCTGAGCATGTTTAACGAGTTGGATATTAAACCCATGAGAAGCACACCGAAGAAGGTTCCGATTATCCTACCCTTCCCACCTGAAAGCGGCGTTCCGCCGATGACGACCGCTCCGATCGCCTTTAGCTCGATCCCGCTACCTGTTGAAGGCTGTGCCGCACCGATTCTTGAAAGCAGCACCATGGAGGCTATACCTATAAAGATCCCGTTCAAGAGGAAAGCCATAAGTTTGGACCTGTTCACAGAGATTCCAGATAGGTAGGCGGCCGAAGGGTTGCTTCCGACGGCGTAAGTCCGCCTGCCCAATTTGGTGTACGAGAGGAGGAAGTGAACGATTATATAAGCCCCTATACTGATTATGAAACTAAAAGGAAGGATCTGCCAGAGACGTGCAGTTCCGATGAACTCGAACTGTCCGTATATAGTCTGGAAAGAGCCTTTGGTTATTGCCAGGGCTACACCCTGGAAAACACTGGTGAAGGCGAGAGAAGTTATAAAGGACGGAGCCTTGAAAGCTCTTGCCGTTATACCCACAAGCAAACTGTTAAAAACGGCCAGCGCGATTCCCACGATAACCGGAAGCAGATAGCCGTTGCTGCTCTTTATCATCATGGCCATCACACAAGAAGAGAGTCCGATGTTGGCTCCGACCGATATATCTATCTCCCCGGAGATTATCAAGAGCGTCATGCCCGAGGAGACTATTCCAAGAACCGCTATCTGCTCGAGTATGTTCATGATGTTGCTGGTGGTAAAGAATCTGGGGTTGACTATTCCGGTTATGACCGCGATTATTATCTCCGCCACTAGAAGGAAGAACCATTGGCTCCTCAGTATCGAGGTCCTCCTTCTCGAAAGTACTTTTTTTGTCCCTTGAGAAGTCTCCACACTATTCATTGCAATTCCCTCCCGAACCTCATTGGACTCCTATGAAGCGCTTAATAAGATCCTCTTCCTTTATTCCGGCGTTGTCGAGTATCTCCACGAGCCGGCCGCTGCGCATGACACCGATCCTGTCGCTCATCGAAAGAAGTTCTGGCATGTCGGAAGAGATCATGATTATGCTCTTCCCCCTTTTTGCCAGTCCGGTCATCAACTCGTAGATCTGCTCTTTGGCACCAATATCTACTCCTTTGGTGGGTTCATCGAAGATATAGACGAGCGAGTCATCGATCAGCCAGCGTCCTATAATTATTTTTTGCTGGTTTCCGCCCGAGAGTTCCTCAATCTTTTGCGATTCATCTTGAACGGTCACCGATAGATTGTTGACGATTTCGTTCGTTAGATTTCTCTCCTCACGGTTTTTAAGCAAAAAACCCTTGAAGTTCTCACTGTGGACCAGTGATGAGTTTTCGACGATATCACGGCCGTTGAGCATAGCCAGCTTTTTGCGGTCTTCGGTTATCAGTGCGATCCCCTTTCTGATGGCATCCCCAGGTGATTTGATTCTGAGCTTTCTTCCATTCAAAACCACTTCGCCTCTGTCGGGCCTCTCGGCACCAAAGATCAGAGATACCAGTTCACTGCGGCCAGAACCCACCAGACCGCCCAGTCCGAAGATCTCACCACGCCTCACAGATAAGGTAACATCTTCCACAATACCGGTTTTGCCAAAATCTCTAATCTCAAGCTGCGCATCTCCTATCTCGACGGAGTTTCTCTTATAGAAAAGCGAAGCGTCGCGTCCGACCATCTTTCTTATGACTTCATCGACCTTTATATCGGCAACGTTATAGGTTCCCATGTCTACGCCATCCTTGAGGATCGTTACACGGTCTCCTATCTCGAAGATCTCCTCGAGATAGTGGGATATATATATTATCCCGATACCCCTCTGTCTGAGTTTTCTGATAATGTCCATCAACGCCTGAGTTTCATCTATCCCAAGTGAACTGGTCGGTTCATCCATAATCAGCACTTTGGAGTCCCTGTAGAGGGCCTTGACGATTTGGAGCATCTGCTTCTGGGAAGCCGATAGCTCCTCCACCAGAACATTCACCGGGAGATTCATCTTCAGGGTGTCGATGATCTCCCCAACTCTTTTCTCCTGTCCGTGGCTGTCAACGATCAGCGGAAATCTGCCGGCCTTTTCGTCACCAAGAAACACGTTATCGGCCACCGTTAAGGAATCTACAAGCTCGGCGTCCTGATATATAGTTGAGATACCAAGCTCTATCGACTGTCTGGGGTTGAGAGAGCCGACGGTCTTTCCTCCGATGAATATATCCCCTGCTTCGGGAGAAATGGCGCCCGAAAGGATCTTTATGAGAGTCGATTTTCCGGCTCCATTCTCACCGACCAGACAGTGCACCTCGCCTTCCATAAGGTCGAAAGAAACGCTGTCCAGCGCTCTGTGATGGCCGTATATCTTGACCAGGTTATCCATTTTGACGAGTTCTTTCCGCTCCATGATATTCTCTTCCCCTCACAAAAATATGAACAAAACGGGGATGAAGGTCTGTCCCTCCATCCCCATAACATCTCACTCTCAGTAGAGAGAATTGTATTGCGGGAAGTATTCTCTGGTCAGTTCGATCCAGACGGGATCGATGTCCCATGGAACGACCTTCGTTTTGTCATCGATCGTTTCGGGCGTTATCGGAGTGTTCGGCAGCAGGATCTGCTGATCGTGTTCCTTTATCAAGCCCTGTGTATATGCGTGGAGCGCGAGGAAGGAAACGAACCCTTCCCAGCCTGGCGAGGTGGAGATCGAGTACATTATACTGCCTTCCTTTATCAGTTCGATACCGTACGGGGCACCGTTGGTGGTTATGACCTTGATCGGATTGTTGAGTAGACCTCTTGTCTTGAGCATTCTGACTATTGCTGCGGCCATCTCCTCGTTGAAGCTGAAGAGTATGGAGAAATCGTAACCGGATTCTATCAGGTCCTGGGCCTGGTCGACGGCAACGGTCGGGGTGTACTTTCCGTCTCTTATCGCCACAATCGTGTTCACTCCAAGCTTTTCGACTTCCGGTTCAAAGGTACCACGGAACATCTGGACCGGGACGTGTTCGAAGAGCCCCATTATACAGGCTATCTTCTCTCCCGGGTAGTTCTTGGCAATGTGGTTCGCTACGTTGATACCCATACCCTCCCAGTCGAAATCGATACAGGCCACTATGTCGTGCTCAGACTGGAGAACCTGCCCAACGTTGTCGGTAACAACCAGCGGAATTCCAGCCATGCCGGCCTCTCTGGCGGCTATGAAAGCGCCGTTCGGATTGAAAGAGAAGACACACATACCATCAACACCCATGTTGACCAGAGTGTTGATATTGGCGATCTCCTTCTCGGTATCGTAGTCGGAGTTCAGTACAACGACTTCTACACCCACCAGACTCGCCGCGTACTGGAAGCCCTCTACATCCTTTCTGTACCACGTATCCGGACCGGGTGTCACATATCCATAGGTGAGTTTGGCATAAAGTGTGGTCCCACCCATGAAGATCATGACCAGCAGTACCAGAAGTACGGGAACTCTGACTTTCTTCACAGCGATTACCTCCTTTTGATGATCTACAGGGAACAAAACGATGGAGCAGTACTATTGCTGAGATATTTCGGCATTCATAAGAATTATACCAACTTGTCAGTCAGATAAGCTCATCTACCCGGTGGTACTCTATTGTCTTATCAGCCAACTATGGCTATTCAGGAGCCTCCATTTGTAATATCCTGAGATTCTCAGGCCGTTGCTCGTAAATCCGACTCCTAATTGTTTTCCGCAATCAAAAATAAGATGCGCTGTCATTCACCGATCTTTAGCTTTCTGCTAGACAGCTTTTTGAGAAAGATAAGTAGATAACCGGCCACCACGAAGAGCGATGCAATGACTATTATGAACAGCAATAGATTCCAGACGGATCCTATCCCCGATGGATACGGCGCTCCGGGATTGAGAAACCAGTAGGGATAAAAACCCGTCATCATTCCCCTGACGATCGAAACCAACGCGTAGAAAAGCGGATAAAGTGCCCAGACGAGAGGATAGAAAGATCTGTAACGTACTTTCTTCTCAAAGAAGATCCAGTAAATCAACATCATAAGCGGGGTTACGTAATGGAGCAATATGTTGGCCAAAAGTGCCAGTCCCGAAGGTTTATAAAAAGTCGAAAGGAGGAAGTGATAAATTACCGCCGTCACCATTATCCACAGAGTGACTCCTCCGGTGAGTATTCTGAGGATCTTGCAATCTCCGGCTCTCCTTGAATCGACCGCGATTTCCAGAGCAATAACGATCGCTACGAAGAGGTTCGTCTGTATTGTGTAATAGCTGAATATATTCAGGGCACCGCAGACATTCCCGACCAAGAACAGCTGCAGAAGTATTCCCGATAGCGCCGAAACAAAAAGCGACCAGCGAAAAATGGAAGTGATTCTCATACGGCTCCTTTCTTGCACGTAATAATAATGATTCTACACTTTACAGAAGAGGCTTGCCAACTCTGCCGTTCCGGCAAACCGGATGATATATTAGTATTGTTTAACCACATTCATTATGGACGGAGGGAAGGATTTGAAAAGAAATCCCGCATTGAGAATATCGTTATTGCTTATAGCCTTTCTACTAACTTCGGTCTGGCTCTTTGCCACCGAACCTGAAATAGGTGAAATGGTGCTGGTCGAGAGGGGTACCTTCATTATGGGAGATGCTTCTGAGAACGCCGAGCATGGTGAAAGACCTGCACACGTGGTGACGCTCACTTACGACTTTTTTATCGGTAAGTACGAAGTAACTTTCGATCAATATGATGTCTTTTGCGACGCCACCGGCAGGAGCAGGTCTGGAGACAGAGATTGGGGTAGGGGTCTCATGCCGGCAATAAATGTCAGTTGGTGGGACGCAATAGCTTACTGTAATTGGCTAAGCGAAAACGAAGAATTGCCACTGGCTTACGATATCAATGGCAATTTTCTCGATACAGATGGGAACATCACTTTTGATCCCTCTTCGGTGGCGGGCTACAGATTGCCAACCGAAGCCGAGTGGGAGTTCGCCGCGCGAGGGGGAAACGAGAGTCACAACTACGCCAGAGCAGGTGGCAACAACGTTGAAAACGTAGCTTGGTACAAATTGAACGCTTCGAGCAAGACCCATGAAGTCGGGGGAAAAGCGCCGAACGAACTCGGCCTTTACGATATGAGCGGAAACGTCTGGGAATGGGTGAGCGACCGGTACGGACTGTACGGCGAGGCACCGCTGACAAACCCCTTCAACGGAACGGAAGGTACCTTAAGAGTCAACCGCGGGGGTAGCTGGATCGATTGCCAGATGGGTGTTCGGATAATCTGCCGTGGAAGCAGCCTGCCAACATACGCCAACGTCAACGTTGGATTTAGAATAGCCAGAACGGAGCGATAAAAGCCATTTTCAATTACCATATGAGAGAAAACGAAGCAGTCGCCTCTTATATTTCTTGTCGTCTTCTTGGATGAGATAATATTATAAATAAATGAAGCATATACGAACTTATTAAACCGTTATTGTTTTATCCGTTTTAGTTGATAAGATATAAGTGCAGTGGTTCTTGAATTGAGGTGTTCAATACAGGTTTATTGTCCTTTACGAAAGTGGCGGAAGACATCGAACCAAAATTACAGCTATGGGAACCTCAGGCGAACACCGCAAAACTAAAGGCCTGGGAGATGAGATGATAGCCCTTAAGGAATTGACGGATTCCATTGGCGATGTTTTTTACATAATCGATATGAAGGCACATCTGATTTACGTGAATGGCAATACCGAAGATATGTACGGCTATTCGGTTGGCGAGATGCTGGCCCTATCTTTTCAGGAAATTGATATGAGCACCGTTGAGAGATTCCAGAGAAACTGTGAAAACGCTACAATCGGAAAGTCCTATTCTATCGAGACGATGCACCGCAGGAAAGATGGTACGCTCTTCCCGGTACGGCTTAATTTAACACTCATTGAAAAGGGAAGCGAAAGGCTCCTGGTAGGCCTGGCGAGCGATCTCTCCACCAGAAAGAATGGCGAAGCGGAAGCTGCAAAGATATCGAGAACTCTTCCAGAATTTGAAGATGATTTCGAACCGCCCGAATTGGAAGACCTGATAGACTTCCAGTCTATACATTCGTTGATGGATGATTTCTACAAGCTCACGAAAATTACTATCTCGATAATAGACAACCATGGAAAAAGCCTGGTTGCCACCGGCGGACGCAGTATCTGCTCCATTTTGGACTGCGTGGATCTCCAAACACCCCGCAACTGCATGATCGACTATCTAAAGATGGCCGAGAACGTTGAAGCCGGTGCCTTCAGGTTGTACAAATGCGCGAACAATATGTGGCAGATGGTAACGCCCATCTTTGCAGGCGACATACGTCTTGGAAGCATCTATCTCGGTCAGTTCTTCATGGAGGGCGAAGAGATAGACTACGAATTTTACCGTCGTCAGGCCAAAGAGCGTGGCTTCGATGAAGAGAAGTGTTTGGAGGCAATCGAAGGCCTGCCAAGATTGAAAGTTGAAACGGTAGATACCATAACAAGCTTTTATTCGAAGTTTGCAAATATAGTGGCTGTTCGAAGTCTCTCTAGCATGGAACTCACACGTACAACCGCACAGAGAGACAGGCTCAACAAGACTGTAATCGATAATGAAAAGAGATATGCACTCTTTGTAGAGCATACCGACGATCTGGTCCTTATGATCAACTCCGACGGAATACTGACTTATGTATCGCCGGCCGGTGAAAGGCTTTTCGGTTACGCGATGGAGAATCTTATAGGCCATTTGTACGGGGAGTTCATTCATCCCGATGACCTAAAAATTGTCATGGATGCTCTGGGGAGATCATTCAACGAGGGCCCCCACCATACCACATCCACACTTGAATTCAGGATTCGCCATGCGGACGGGAGCTGGGAGTGGCTTTCGGCAAGCGGCTATGTAACCAAAGACTGTGAAGACTGCCCCAGTTATTTCATAGGCATCGCCAGGGACATAACCGGAAGAAAAAACACCGAAGAGGCATTGAAACGGTCCGAGGAAGAGAAATCCTTGATACTCAACGCAACCAAAGAAACTATAGTTTATTACGACAGAGATCTCAGAATAAACTGGATCAACAGAGCTATGGCGAAGCGTTTGGGCATGGAGGTCGGCGACCTGATAGGAAAAAAGTGCTTCACGATCTGGAAAGCCGGTGAGAAGTGCAACGACTGCATACTGGAAAGGGTAATCAAAAGCCGTGAGCAGAAAAAAATGGAACTCACCAACGAAATGGGCGAGTTCTGGCTTGTGCGGGCCTATCCAGTTATGGGGACGGACGGAGAGGTATCGGGCGTTGTGGAAGTCAGCGAGGACATCACCGAAAGAAAGCGGGCTTCCAAAAAGCTGGAGGCAGCCTTCGACGCATTGGTTCGCACCGCGTCTGATATAGTGAGCGCAAGAGATCCCTACACAGCCGACCATCAGAGAAACGTAAGCAAACTCGCGGTGGCGATGGGTAGGGAAATGGGACTGAATGACGAGATCTGCGAATCCATAAGGGTAGCCGGCTTGCTTCACGATATAGGCAAAATAACCGTTCCAACGGAGCTTTTGACCAGACTGGGAAAACTTAACGAAATAGAATTCGACCTTATAAAAGAACATTCACGGAGTGGATACGAGATTCTTAAAGACGTTGACCTGCCCTGGCCGGTTGCCGAGATAGTCCTTCAACACCACGAACGCCTCGACGGCTCCGGCTACCCCGATGGTTTGAAGGGTGAACAGATAAGACTCGAATCGAAGATAATAGCGGTTGCCGATGTCGTAGAAACGATAACCTCTCACAGACCTTATCGCAGCGCGCTGGGCGTAGATGCAGCGTTGAATGAGATAATCAATAATTCGGGGAAATTGTACGATCCGGAGATAGTAAAGGCTTGCCTGGCCCTTTTCAAGAGAGGTTACACCTTCGAATTCGAACTGGGGCTCCCGGCTGTTAGAGAGAGATAAATCTCATTTACGGCCGACCACAGTGCTAAAATTGAATACTTTTCGAGTGAAAAAAAAGTAACTGGTTGGAATAACTGAGTGTTATAATTTCGGTGTGTTGTCATGTTTAAATCTCGGAGGTGTTGATACGAGAGAACCGAATAGGGGCGGATTGCTATGACATCGTTGGCCACTCATAGTATATCTGTGTACAGCAATCCACAAAGTCTGGAGAAGCCTCTCGGCGATTTTTGTTTCAAAGGCTACAGAAGGGGTATGAAGCTTATTTTCATCTCCAACAGAATCACCAGGAGCGACTTCAAGAAAGCCCTTTCGCTGTACGGACTCGATCTAGAAGAGATGTGTCGATCGGGACAGTTGATCGTGTCGGACAAAGAGGAAAGCTATCTGAAAGGTGGTCTATTCAAACCCGAGAATATGTTGAGAATGCTTGAAGATACCACGCTCGAAGCGGTGAATTCCGGTTTCAACGGATTGTGCGTCGGCGGCGATATGTCGTGGATTCTCGATACTTCGCTGGATATGAACGGCCTGCTGGAGTACGAGAGCGAGGTCAACGTTCTCATGAAGAAACTGCCTTTCTCGGCCGCATGTATATACGACATATCCGCGATGGATGGAAAGTCTTTGTTACAGGTCTCCAGGCTTCATCCCTTCACTCTCGAACCAGAGGGACCGGTTCCCAACTTCGATTACTTCCAAAAACCTCTACCACTCGAAGATTGCACGAGTGAAGAATGTATCAGGATTTTCAGGGGTGTCTCGGTTATGCTTTCAGAGCTTCTCAGGTTGAGAGGGTTGTACACCGAAAACCATAGTGAGAGCGTCTCCAGACTAGCACGCTCTATAGCTGAACAGTTCGGTAGAGGCGAAGAACTTTCGTTCAACCTCGAAGCCGCGGGCAGGGTGCATGATATAGGTATGTTATCGCTCTACTCGGACATGATAGTCAAGCCCGGAAAACTCACCTGGTACGAGTGCAAAATCCTTCATGAACACCCTGTTCTGGGATATGAACTGGTCAAAAAAGTACCATTCCCCCGGAAAGTGGCCAGGGCCGTTCTGGAACACCACGAACGCCTCGACGGATCCGGTTACCCCCTGGGCCTCAGGGGATCGCAGATTAGTCTCGAAGGCAGAATACTGGCGGTTGCTGAAGTGGTCGCCGCGATGAGCCATTACAGAACCTACAGGGTAGAACACGGTACAAGAATGGCACTGAAGGAAATAAGCGACAATTCCGGCAAACTGTACGATAGCGATGTGGTCAGTGCCTGCTACCGTTCCTTCGAAAGAGGCTTTACATTCTAATCGTCCTTCAGTTTCCTCACTGTTTTGCAAACTGTGAGAAGAATCAATAGCTGTTCAAACCTTCGCCTGGTATTATCGTTTTTACTATAGTAAATATCGTACGTGGTTGTAAGATCCCTGGCCTGTCCCGGATATTTCTACACGAGACTATTCAAAGGCGTGGAATGGCCTGTCCAATGTATATAATTACTCTAGCGAAGATGGAGGAGGATGAGCAGAGCATATGAGAAACAGATCTCTGGATCTTAACTACAAATCTTTTACCAGAAACAGACTGACAATGTTCGAGTACAGAAGAAAGCCATTGCTAGATCAGCTGGAGAGGATTAAGAACGACATTGAGAAGCTCAAGCCTCAAGATGCCAGCGAAAAGCTCCAAAGACCCAGCTGGGCTAAGTCGACAAACGTCGATAAAGCGCCTACTTTGAGCAAAATGAGTTCATTCGACGAAAGGAGATACAGCGATCTTCAGAAAAGAATGGAAGAAGTAGAAGAAAAACTGGAGGCACTGGACATCGAGGAGGAAGACATAGAACTGGAAGCGATTGAAGACGAAATCAAACGTTTCGATACGCTGCAAAAGGAGTATCTCGAATCACTGGAGAAGGCAAGGAAAGAGTTCGAAATTGAATGGGATCTGGCCAGCATAGAACTAAAATATTCGGAAAAAAACTATATTCATCAACTGATGTCGAAACTTGACTCTCTGCGCAAAAGGCAGAATGAAATCAACAGCGGAAAGACTCAACGTGAACTAAAAAAGAAACAGGAAACGACAGGCGCGACGATGGGTACCAGAGCTGTAAATACCCTAGAGGATCAGACAACCGGTGTAAGACAGGTTGCCCAAAAACCGGCTACCACCAGAGAAACTCCAAAACAGCCTGAGACAGGGGAATCGCAAACAATAATTAGAAGAAGAGGCGGCGGGCAAATAAAGGACGATTAGTGACGACTCTCCCAGCTAAAGCAGAGAGCTTCCCAGGGCACGCTCGCCGCTACCGGCCACATTACGCCCTGGCGGCCCCGTCCGGGCCGTATTAACCGCTAGCATCAGGATATTCCGGGCGGCGTTCACGTCGCGCTCAAGCGTGAGGCCGCAGTCAGGACAAACATGTACGCGAATCCTCAAATCTTTCGGTACAATTGCACCACACTCAGAACACGCCTGCGAGGTGCATGCCGGATTCACGATCACAATTCGCGTACCGGCACTTTCAGCCTTGTACGCGAGCAGTGGTACTTGACCTTGATCTCTCCCACATTCTGGACGTAGAGCATTACGCGCCCGCCAGGTCGCAGCTTGCACCCGTCACCGTGCCGTTATCCCGTAGCGATCCTATTCGGGATCCCGTTCTTATCGCCCTCTATTCCTCTCTTCATCTCTGCACTTCGCGCGGTCAATAAATAAAACACGAGAAAGAGATAATCCTCGTATCTCTTCAGTCTTTCTCTTTCTCTCTCGCTCTCTCGAAGGACGGTTCTTAACGCTCTTTCACTTATCGCTCTTTTTAACTTACACTTCCATCCGCTTCTCTCATCTCTCTCTTTTTCTTAACCAGGAAAGATGCAACGTTTATTCCCTTGGTTCCCCTACCAAAACCCGCATCCATACCGCATTCCACAGCCAGTTCGTTGGTTATCTGCGTGCCTCCCGAGACGAGTATGAGTCTGTCCCTGACACCCTTCTCGATCGAAAGCTCCGCAATCTTCTTCATGTTATCAACGTGAACATCGTTGTGGGTGATTATTGTGGAGACCAGTATGGCATCGGCTCCCGTCTCAATAGCTGCATCGATGAACTTCTCAGGATGTACGCTCGTACCAAGATAGGTGTATTTGAAACCGAACTTTTCTATACCGCCGTGCTTTATATCGAGTATCTCCCTTATGCCAACCGAGTGCTCATCATTTCCGACGGTGCCGGCGACTACCTTCATGGGAATCTCTTTCAGGTAGCCGGTTATCTCTTCGGGTTCCAGTAGGTCGGGTTTCTTTGGTAATTCCAGGCTTTCTCTTTCAATTTTGAAAGGCACTCTGGCTTTCAGTTCTAGGTACGTTCCTTCGACCGGGTGAAGCACGGTCTTGCTTATTACAGTGGCCTCCAGCAGACCCATTCTCCTTGCGATTTCCAGAGCCGCAGCCTCGGCATGATCCGGGTCGTCTGGTATAGTGAGGTCCAGCTGTACCCAGCCGTCGCCCCACCATTCCACTTCCGGCCCTATCAGTCCAGCCTTTATGTCTTCGAGTTGTGTAGTAATTCTCAGGTTTACGTTGTCGCTTTCGTCTAGCTCGTCTATGTACTTGATCTTGCTTCTGTCTTCCAGAGAACAACGGCCAATTGGTTCGTCGGGCCTGTTCAGGCTTCCCGGCATGTTGTTGTAACCAAAGTGCTCACATACGGGTGCGTAATAGTCGCTCTCTCTGGCTACAACGGTGCCGGCTCCGATGCCACCCTCTTTCAACCTCGTTATCCCGTCGCCATTTCGCTCGGGGTACTGTCCGTTGTCAACGAAGAAACCCTGCTCGACGGCTTCGAAGTAACCTCCCGATTCTATAATCTCCTCCATCATCAGTATAGCCCGCATCTTCATCTCTCTTATCTGCGGCCTCACAGCCTCTTCATTGACCTTTACGAGGTCCTTTATCCCGTCGAGGGCCAGAAGAGTGTGTTTCGCTGTTTCTATACCCCTTATTGAGTTTATGTGCCAGGGCACGTTTCTGCCTTCGTCGGGGGTTATTGTGGATTGTATATCGGCTTTGGTCAGACGCGATATCAGTGTATCCAGAACGTGGATACGTGTTGCGTCCAGGAGATCCGACTCTATGTAGCGGGTGTTCATCTGGGCCCTAAAACGGTATTCTTTGAAGAGCTCTCTCAGCGTAAGCGCATAGATGAAGTTCAATCTGAACTCTGGGGCGGGAGCGGTCACGGGCGGCACCGTTGAGAGGGCAATCAGATCCTTTTTCATACCGACTCTGGTCGAGAAGGCACAGTTTATGGCATGCTGGACCAGGAGTTCCGGCATGACTTTCCAGGCACTCTTTGAAGAGGCGTTGGCGTTATGCGCTCCATCGATCTGGAGCATATCGACACTGGCCATGATCTTCTTCGCGACTGCCGCGTCAACGAAGGATCTTATGGGGTTGATCCCCCTGTAAAGAACGTTGTACTGAGGATCCTGGTGGGCGCCATTGACTCCCTCCTCGGCAAAGAGAACGGCGATCTCTGGACCAGCCACACCGCTGACGTAAGAGTGGAAGTTTATAGGACGGCCCACTTCCTCTTCGATTATATCGAGGGCCTTCCGGGTTGCCCGGAGCTGTTTTCTGGTGATGGGGATGCCTCCAATTCCCTCGGGTGTTCCCTCGATCAGACCGTCTATGTGGCTCTGACCGAGAGTCCTTATAACCATTATGTGATCTGCCCCATGCCAGGCTGCCATTCTCATTCTTCGAATATCGTCTTCGAAACGTCCCGAGGCGATCTCCGAGGTGATCACTGGGTCGGGCTGGGGATCGATATTTTCGAAATAATGGGCCGCCGGGAGCCCTATGCCGTTTTTCAGGGGTTCGCTGATCTGGTTGTAGTTGAAGCCATCGACTCGTGTGCCCGCTGGGAGTTGTTTTCGCCATGCCCAGCCCTTTCTACGCGGAGTGTATTTTTCAAGGTTTTTCAGTATCTCTTCCACTCTCAGTTTTTCATTCGGTGGCAGCATTTTGCTTCCTCCCCTTGAAAACCTTCATTAGCTCTTCCCAGCCCTGGCCTTCGGCCAGTTTCTTCGCGGCCTCCTCTATGCTCGTACCTGTGCTCTGCGAATATCTCAGCACAAGATGGCCGACTCCCTTTCCGAGAAGACCCAGCTCAAAGGCTCGCGAAACAATCGCTCCGGCTTGAAAACTGTCCATCCCCATTCTCAGGAGCACAGAACGCTCGATTGAAGGGCTCGTGTGTGTTCTTGCGAGCTCGACGAGAGGATCGACTATTTTTCCGGCAAGTTCCCAGAACAGTCTATCGAGCTGTTCGTCGTCAAGGCTCTGTAGATGTTTACTTCTCCGGTCGAAATCATCAGGTCGCTGTATTGCCATTACCGACTTACCTCCTTTAAGAGCCGAGCCGCCTCATCTCTGGTGAGTTTGATTTCCCGGGCAAGATAATCCAGGTCTTTTTCCGAGGGGACAATCTGGCGTTTGATCAGCTCTCTTATGTAAGACTCTCTGAGTCTATCGAGTCCAAGCTCTGTGTACTTTATCTGTGAGGGGTTCTCCGGAATTGCGATCACTTTGCCGGGTACGTCATGGGTGAGGGGATCGCCTCTAACTACTTTCACCCCGTTTTTCCTCGCGAAGGTCAGCTGGGCCGATGGAGCCTTTCCCGCGCCCGTGTACTCCGTTTCCTGAACCACGATGGTCGAGTCTTCCGGCAGCTCCCTGGCCAGCGCTATCGCAGCCGTCAGGCTGGTGTTTCCGGCCGGTCCCCGCTGGAGACCTTCGAGCCGAGCCAGCATCTCCGTGACATAGAAGACCTCTCCTTGCTTGACCAACAGATAGCGATCCATGTATCTTAGAGGCCTAGCGGCATTTCTGGGCACGTCGCTCCTATCGGGGAAGACGGCGAAGGGTATTCCAAATCCGGTGTGGCCGGTGGTGAAGGACTTCCTATTGAAGTCTCTGTCGCTGGCCATGTGGAGACCAGACAGATCGACGCTCGCACCGATCACACTGGTCTTTTCGGCTCCAGCCTTAATCAACCCCCTGGCCGTTCCGGTGAGGTTACCTCCGCCTGCGTGGGTCGCGAGAACGAAATTGGGATCTTTACCGATCACTCTTCTCGACTGCTGTGCTATCTCGAAGCCGAGCGACTCGATTCCGGCTATCGCAAATGGCGTGTATAGCGAGGCGTTGAAGTAGCCAGTCTCTTCAAGCAGGAGCAAAAAGTAATAAAAGAGTTCAGGTCCCACCGAAAGCTGCGCAACCTCCGCGCCGTAGGCTTCGCAGGCTCTCGCTTTTTCCAGTATCTCGGGTTGACCAGTACCAGTTCTGTCGTAACACTCCTGAATCACTATGCATTTGAGACCTCTTTTCATCGCCTGCGAGGCAACAGCCGCTCCGTAGTTGCCGCTGGTTGCCGCGATGACACCTCTGTAACCGAGCTCCTTAGCCCTGGCAACGCTGACCGAAGCCCTCCTGTCTTTGAAACTTCCCGAGGGGTTGGCAGCCTCGTCCTTGAGAAAAATCCTGGCCCCTTTGCCTGGCTCGCTGATTTCTCTGACCAGTCTCGTGATATTCTTGAGCTCAACCAGAGGTGTGTTTCCGACACCTGTCTCACACTGGATGGCCGTTATTTCTTCCATAGGGTAAGCTGTGTCACTCATCAAGCCTTCGTAGTCAAACCCGATACCTTCAAGTTCATACTTATCGTATTCGATCCCTATCGAAGCCCGCATGATTTGTGCCTTTCTCGACATCACCGATTCATAACTCATATCACTCATTTTCATCACCACCGGCGAGCCAAATGGTCAACTCGTCACCGGCCTGCGAAAGCTCGGGGACATAATCACCGAAATCGTGCACGTGTCGGGGTTCTATTATCTCGAGAGCTCCTTCTACCAGCCTGCCGGCGGCCGTTAGAATCCTGACGACCTGGCCGATGGAGGCCGATCCGTCCTGTAGAAAACCCCTGACCCTCAATTCCAGTGGAACGTCTGCGGTGTCGGAGGGAACTGATGGGGCACGCTCCCCGGCTTTCAACAGGATGCTGTGAATCTGCACCCACTGTCCTCTTCTGGCCATCATATCTAGCTCTCCTTGATGTCGTCCATCAGGCATTTTGGAACGGGCAATTCGCTCATGTCCAGTAATCCAGGTGCTGCGTTTATGACTTCCGGTATCATGTTGGTCGCCAGCGCTATAGTGCCTTTTCCGCCGGGGATCTCCGGTTTTATTGAAAGGTGTATATCGGGTTCACCATAGATATCTATGTAGTCGCCGGTCTCGATGCCCTCTATTGCGGGCAGTATCTGTTGCGGGTGTATGAGCTCTATCTTCAATTCGCCTCCGCAGAAACCTCTGCCCGTGTGCCTACAACCGGCCACTATACCGGGCTTTATGTGGGCTACTGCTGTTTTTCGTTCCGTAGCCGAGATTATTGGTTCCCTGGTTTCTTCGATTCTGTCGATCTTCCAGCCCATGGCGTTGCCGATCATAGCTATCGATTGCTGAAAGCCTATGTGACCGACTATATCTCCCTCTTCTAGACCACGCTTGAATTCCTCTGGAGTGGTTCCCACGCCCTGGGTCTCCATGACGGTCTTGCCAAAAGGCGAGAGGTCGTTTATCCTGCTGGCCTTTATTCTATCGACCCTTAGACAGGCGCCTGTCATGGCTATTATCAGCAGATCCAGTACAAAACCCGGGTTGATTCCCGTGCCGAGGATGGAGATTCCGTATTTCCATGCGAGGTTTTCCAGGATTTCAGATTCTTCGGGGTTGGACTTGTACGGATAGGCCATTTCCTCTGCGATGGTAAGTACGTTTACGTGGTTCTTCGCAGTGAGTTCTATTTTCGGCATGACTTCGTCAACAAAGGAATTCGTCGCAATTAGAACTATGTCTGGTCTCGTCTCCAGAATCGCCTTTTCCGGATCGGAGTAAACTCTGCGACCGTTTCTTTCCAAACCGAGAACTTCACCGAGATCCCTGTCGATCTTCGACGGATCTCTCTCGATGGCACCAACCAGCCGTAGTTCTTTCTTTCTTAGAACGTTTTTCGCGATGCCGCTTCCCATGGCACCAAGACCCCATACCAGCACTCTGTATGCCATAAACAACCTCCCTGTTCGATTTTCTCTGTATCTCTCCAGTTAAATCCTACCATCGAAACCGGGGCTAGGCTATTTGGGCAATCATTGGCTATCGGCGATAAAAGCCGAATATTCTAATCTTGTTCGAGTATGTTTGGGTATGCGTGAGTATGGAGTGTAACCGAATCAGATTTCTATGGCGACTCTCTTTATCTCCTCAATCGATGTCACTCCGTCTATCACTTTCTGGACTCCATCGGTGTAGAGCGTTCTCATTCCTCCGGAAGTTGCCGCAGCGGAGATCTCTCTTTCCGATGCGTTTTCGGCTATGAGCTGTCTTAACTTGTTATCCACGATCAGAACTTCGTGGATACCGGTTCTTCCACGGTAACCCATTCCGCGGCATTCGGGGCAGCCGTTTCCAGGGATGTATTCGATGAAATCGTCCCTGTTGGGGTAGATGTGGCTTGCCACTCTCTTTACTTCCTCTCTCATCGGGATCTTGATTTTGCAGTTGTTGCAAAGTTTTCTCACCAGTCTCTGACCAACAACACCTATTAACGAGGTTCCCAACAGGAAGGGATCTACACCCATGTTCACGAGTCTAGCCACGGCTCCGGAGGCGCTGTTGGTATGTATCGTCGAGAAGACAAGGTGTCCGGTGAGCGAAGCTTCGATGGCCAGCTGGGCCGTTTCTCTGTCACGGACCTCTCCAACCATTATGATATCCGGGTCCTGCCTCAGGAAGGATCTCAAATACCGGGCGAAGGTTAGGCCTATCTCCGAGTTGACCTGACACTGAGCTATGCCTTCGATGGTATATTCTACGGGGTCTTCGGCGGTCAAAACATTTACCCTGTCGGAGGTGACCTGATTCAAGACCGCGACCAGCGTGGTTGACTTACCGCTTCCGGTCGGCCCCGAAACCAGTATTATGCCATAAGGGGAGTTTATGATGCTTTCGAAACGTTCCCTGTTGTAATCGGAGAGTCCGAGGTCTTCGAGCCTTTTCCTCGCGTTGGAGACCCTCAGGATCCTCAAAACGACTTTCTCTCCGAAGATGGTGGGCATGGTGGAAACCCTGAGGTCGAACTGTTCGCCGCCGCGTCTTATGTAAAACTTTCCGTCCTGAGGAAATCTTCTGTCGGAGATATCCATGTTGCACATGACCTTAATTCTCGAAACGACTGAATTGTGAGCTTTTCTCGGATAACTCAACACTTTCCTGAGAACACCGTCTATCCTGAGCCGGGCCACGGCCATCTTTTCATAAGGTTCCAGATGAACGTCGCTGGCATCGCTTCTTATACCGTTGTCGAGCAGAGAGTTGATGAACTTCGCGACCGGGGTATCTTCGCTGTCCTGGCTTTTTTCTTCATCTATTCCGATCTCGGAATCCTCTATGTTGAAGGTGTGCTCTATGATCTCGCTAGAGGCCGATTCTTCGTAGGAAGACTTGTAGAGAGCGTCGAAGATGGGCGGAGAAACCAGCAACGTGTTAACACGACTTCCAGTAAGGAAAGAAAGCTCCCTGTCTATCTGCGGAACTTTCAAAACGTCCGTCGTGACGACCCTTATGGTGTTTATTTCCGGCAGGTATTCTATGGGAATAACTTTGAGTCTATCGGCCACGGGCTTGGGGATCATCCTGAGGATCTCGGGAGAGAGCAGGTTGGGAACCTCTTCAAGGACCTTGAGACCGTACTGTCTTGAAAGGGCGCCGTAGATATCTTCCCAGGAGATCACCCCCATTCCCACTAGAGTCTCTCCGAGGGGTTTCCCGACTTTTTTCTGGATCGCGACGGCCTGCTTAAGATCGTCTTCGCTCAGGAGACCGTGTTCGACAAGCATCTCCCCAAGCCTTTTATAGACCTTCAATGACTATTCCTCCTCGTTGATGTCCAGTCCGAATCTGTAAATAGCCGGGATGTCGGAAGCGTCTCCCATGAGTTCTCCTTCGTCCAGTTCCAGACCTGCGGCTATCAGTGTAATATTCAATTCATCGTTGCTCATTTCTGGGTCGACGATCAAGCCCAGCTTAACGTCGGCATCTTCGCTGCAGTTCTGTCTGACTATCGCCGCGGCTATGTTCATCTCCCTGAGGGTTATGTTCTTGGCCGAGACGTTCAGGATGATACCTGTGGCGTTATCGATGGGCTTTTCGAGGAGTCTGCTTTCCAGGGCCCTTCTAGCCGCCTCTTCGGCTCTGCGTTCTCCAGAACCGACACCGATACCGAGCATTGCGGTTCCCGCATTTCTGAGAACCGATTCCACGTCGGCGAAATCGAGGTTGATGTAACCTCTCTTGGTTATCAATTCGGAGATACCTTTGATTCCGTGGTGAAGCGTCTCGTCTGCCTTGGCGAAGGCATCGACGATCGAGGTGTTAGGTGGTAGCTCCTGGAGTAGTTTGTTGTTGGATATTCTTATCAGAGTGTCCACGGAATTCTTCAGCTTTCTCAATCCCTCGTGTCCGGTCCTCAATCTGGTGTTGCCCTCGAAGAAGAAAGGCGTTGTGACGACGGCGACCGTTAGTATTCCCATCTCTCTAGCGATCGACGCCACAATCGGCGCGGCCCCCGTACCTGTACCGCCGCCCATTCCCGCGGTTATGAATAGCAGATCCGTATCTTCGAGGAAAGTTCCTATCTCATCGACACTCTCCTCTGCGGCCCGCTCTCCCACGTTTGGATTTCCACCGGCCCCCAGACCCCTTGTGAGTTCGGTACCCAGCTGGATCTTCAGCTCGGCCTTGTTACTCTCGAGAACCTGGATATCGGTGTTGGCAGCTATGAAAGTGACTCCATGAATCCCTTCGGAAATCATTCTATTAACGGCGTTTCCACCGGCACCTCCGACGCCTATTACCTTTATGGCCGGGAGCCGGATTTCTGTCTTGCTTTTCTTACCCGTGTCAAGCTCAAAGCTCATCATCGACACCTCCAAAGAAGAGGGATTTTATGAATGATCCAAAACCTTTTTTAGGTCTTTCAACTGCGCCTTCCAAAATCTCTCCCTGTACTTCTTCGGGGGACACGAGATTGCCCAGACAGGAACTGAATATCGGATCGTTGGAGACATCGTGGCTGTTCTCTATACGACGATTGAAACTGGTTTCGTAGGTACCGATCCTCACAGGCATTTTCAGAGATTCAACCCCAACATCGGTCAACCCTCTCAATTTCGAACCGCCGCCGGAGAAGACTACTCCACCAGGAATCCTCTCTTCAGAGTACTCGGGATTGTTTATCACAAACAGTTGGATTTCCTTTCTGATTTTGTTCAACAGCTCTTTCACTCTTGCGTATATGACTGTAGATAGTCTCCTGACGGAGACGTTCTTTCTCGTTCTTTCATCGAGTCCAAAGTATTCTACTACATCTTCTGGATCGGGCGGATACATACTGCAGTGGCCGTAGTTCACGAGCAGTCTCTCGGCCTCGTCGACCGAAGTCCCGAGCACTCTTGCCACGTCGAGAACTATATGTCTTATCCCGAGAGGTATTCGGGAAATATAGACCGGGAGATTTTCTCTGTATATCACTATCTCAGAGAAACTATGCCCTAGAACCACGCAGACGACACCGTGCTGCTTTTCGGTATCGGTTAGAACCGCCTCCGAGGCCGATATCAGTGCCGGTGATATCAGAAAGTCCCCGCGGCCGAACAGCTCTTCGAAGAGCCTGCGGAAGATCTCGACGGATTTCCCTTCGCTGGATACGAAGACCATCTCCACATCGAGTTTTCGAGCGTACATCTCCACAGGGTTGAAGACCACTTTGTCGGCATCTAGTATGTATTTTCTGATGTAACTCCTGTGTATATTTGTGTTGCCGGTCTTCATTTTCTCGGTCTTGAGACGGCTCATAAGGTTCTGTATGGTCTTCTCAGTAACCATCACCTGTTTCTCTTCGGAAAGAATCTCCTCGATGTTTTCGGAGAAAACCGAGTAGTCGCCGTCTGTGAAACTTATTCTGAAGTCGGCTTCGACGTCCTTCTTTCCCATCTGTCCCGTAAGCTCTTCAATAAGTTTTTGTATCGATTGCTTTAGGGCAACAGCGTCCTTCACCTCGCCCTTGTCGAGCCCCACGGTCTTTACACTCCCGTAGGCCTCGAGAACCATCTGTCCCGTTTGCTCTCTACTGACTACAACACCTTTCAGTGTGTTGGTACCTACATCGAGAGAAACTGTATAGTCCTTCCCCCTGGCCATCTAGTGTCACCTCGCTCTCAACAGTTTTCCATCGCTTAAAAAGATGTATTCACTTCTGTCTGAGGCGTTTTCAAGCTGAAGAAGCAATTCTTTGCTCGCATTGAGCTTCTCCCAGTCAAGTACCTTGACCGTTATTCCCCTTCTGAGAAACAACGTGTTGTTCCTGTAATCAAAGTAAGTGACCAATCCGGAGATTCTTCTTTCAGCAAGGATACCCTCAACCGCCCCGGTAAAATCATCTATATCATTATCGACAGCTTTATAGACGCCTTCCACCAAAACAAAGTTTAACCCGCCCACCACGGGAAAACTGGTGATTTCGTCCATCGAAGCGTGATCCACAATGACGAAATCGTCCGAAACCCAGTAATAGGAATTATCGTAGAACACGATATACTTCCCGGGTTTCAGAAAGACTCTATTCCCCGAAACATCCACTGTTGCCGGTGGGTAAATTATATCAGTTTTCCACCTTCTTCTGAAAGCCAGCGGAAATTCTATAACGGTTTCCTCGGGATTGACGATCTTTGTGAACTGGGCCAGAGGAACCGTGAAAAAAGACTCAACGACAAAATTGATTATCGCAACGAACCATACGGTCATTATAGTAACCATACAGATCGCCGCTCTCAAAGAAAGACTCATACGTCAAGATTGGAAATGCTCAAAGCGTGTCGTTCTATGAACGATCTTCTCTCCTCCACCTCGCTACCCATAAGAATCGTGAAAACTCTATCGGCCTCTTCTGCATCTTCCATAGTTATCTGGACTAGTTTTCTATCGGTCGGGTTCATTGTCGTCTCCCATAGTTGTTCGGGATTCATCTCCCCGAGTCCTTTGAACCTAGAGTAGTTCAGCTTTTTATCGGGATACTTCTCGACAAAGGCATTCAGCTCCTCGTCGCTATAAAAGTAATGCTTCTGTCGGTTCATCTCTATTTTGTAAAGTGGCGCCTGGGCAACGAAGACCTTCCCGGTGGTTATAAGAGGTTTCATGTATCTGTAGAAAAGTGTGAGAAGCAGCGTAGTTATGTGAGCCCCATCTACATCGGCATCGGTCATGATTATGATCCTGCCGTACCTGAGTCCAGCAATTTCGAAGTCCTCGCCTATACCCGTGCCCAGAGCCACGACAATGTTGCTTATAGTCTCGCTCTTAAGCATTTTGTCGAAGCTGGCCTTTTCTACGTTCAAAATCTTGCCTCTGAGTGGCAGAATCGCCTGGGTATCCCTCGAGCGAGCCATTTTTGCCGAGCCCCCGGCCGAATCGCCCTCCACTATGAAGATCTCCGTCTCTTCTATGTTCTCGGATATACAGTCGGCCAGTTTTCCCGGCAGCGTCGTGTTCTCGAGAACGTTCTTTCTCCTTACCATCTCCCTGGCCTTTTTAGCTGCAAGCCTTGCCCGGGCTGCCTCTATGGCTTTGGTCAGTATGAGCTTTAGGTCCTTCTGGTTGTAATCGAAGAACTCTTCCATCTTCTCTTTGACGACCTTTATCACGGCTTCGTAGGCCTCTTCGTTTCCGAGCTTGGCCTTCGTCTGGCCTTCGAACTGCGGCTCTTTCACGAAGACACTCAGTATCGCGGTAAGGCCTTCTCTAACATCTTCGCCCTGGAGGTTCTGATCCTTCTCCTTCAGGATGTTGTGTTTTCTGCCAAGATCGTTCATCGTCTTTGTCAGAACCGTCTTGAAACCGGTGAGGTGTGTACCGCCTTCCACAGTCTTTATGTTGTTGACAAAGGTCAGCGTCTCCTCTTCGTAAGCGGTTGTGTACTGCATTGCGAGCTGGATTTTAACGTCGTTGAAGGAGCCCTCGAGATAGATCGGGTCTTTGTGGATCGTTTTTTTGCTCCTGCTGAGAGCCCTGACGAACTCGACTATCCCGCCTTCGAAATGGTAGCTCCTGCTCTCTTCTATCCTTCTGTCCTCGAAATTCAACCTCAGACCTCCGTTGAGATAGGCCAGCTCCTTGAAGCGCGATTCGAGAATATCGAAGTCGAAATCCGTAACGGTAAAGACCAGCGGATCGGGTTTGAACGTGGTTACGGTACCGTTTATGTCCGTCTCGCCGATAATATCCACCGGGGTAACGGCCTTTCCCCGTTCATACTTCTGTCTATAGATCTTTCCGTCGGTCATGACCCTCACTTCCATCCACTCGGAAAGGGCGTTCACGACGGAGGCACCGACACCGTGAAGGCCCCCACTGATCTTGTACGAATCCTTCGAGAACTTGCCTCCGGCATGCAGGGTGGTCATGACGACCTCCAGCGCGCTGGTACCGGTGTCGGGATGGGTATCGACTGGAATGCCTCTCCCGTTGTCGCTTACCATGACCGATCCGTCTTCGAGTATCGTGATATCGATTCGGTCGCAAAAGCCGCCCATCGCCTCGTCTATGCTGTTATCGACAATTTCATAGACCAGATGATGAAGACCTGATTTCCCAGTAGAGCCTATGTACATTCCCGGCCTCTTTCTGACGGGGTCGAGACCTTTAAGTATCTTTATATTCTGAGCGTTGTATAGTTCAGACATTCAGCACCTCCAATTTCTATCCTACTCTGAATCTGATTCTCTTCACAGCTTCACTTCCAACGGCTTCATTTATCTTCTCGATAAAAGCGCTCTCTCGCAATTTCAATTCATGTAACCACATGCCGTCGTTGACGGCCACGATAAGAACCCCGTCCGAGTAATCGACGATCGATGAGTGTCCGGCGATAGATTCCCCTACTATCGTGGCCCAGTCTCTGTTCAAATCCAACACTCTGAGCTTCCTGAAAAGCCCGGGTCTGCGGGCCAGCCCTTCAAATATCTGCCCTAAAGTCTGATGGTTCCACTTCATCCAGACCACTCCAGTTGCTGTCCTCTGTCATGATATAACCCTCAAAGTTGTCCAGCAATAGCCGGGTCATTCCATCGGTGAAGTCTTCTATCAAGATCTTCTCTTCGAGTTTCCGGATAGGTACGATCCCGACACTCGTGTGGGTCAGGAAGAGCTCGTCGGCGGAGAACATCTCCCAGGAAGCGACAGGCCTCTCCATAACGTTGATCTCGATGCTGCTGCACAAACCTATCAGGTTGTCCCGGGTTATCCCGGGTAGTACTCCGGAACCGATATCGGGGGTTATAACCTGGCCATCTTTCAAGAGGAAGACGTTGCTGAAAGAGCCTTCACAAACGTTACCCTTTTCGTTCAGTATGATCATGTCGTAATTATCGCCCAGATTCTTTCTGGTCCTGATGTTCCAACTCGCCCCCGGTATCTTCAGTCGCGGATCGACGATTGCCCCCGAGGGTTTTGTGTAGGGCGAGATGGCGATCTTCACTCCAAGCTCGTATATGTCCTTGGAGACCGATGGTAGCTGAGTGTAAATTACCGCGGGCAACACACCCTCTCCCCCGCCGAAAAGGACTATCCTGATCCTGAAATCGCCGCTTTGGGAGAGCCGGTTTTTATCTATTCCTTCCAGGATTACGGAGTTCAACTCCTTGCATGTGAAGGGAACTTCTATGGACATCAGCCCGGCCGATTGTTTCAACCTGTCGAAATGCTTTCTGAAGGCGAACGGAAGTCCGTTGTACGTTCTCACTACTTCGTAAACCGATTCACAGTTCAGAACTCCCGGTATCAGTGCACTGACTAGGGAGTCGTTTTCATCGTACCACTGACCTGCAATATAGTTCAGCATCGGAACCCTCCTTATGCATCTCCAGATTGACTGCGGTTGAATCGACGAAACCGTCGTACTGACCGGCTATACGATGGGGAATATAATATTCATCGTAACCGACACTATCTCCGTGACAGATCTTTTCAACGAGAACTGTGTTGGTTATGCCTATGTGCTTGGATAAGTAGTTTCTCCTCGATTCTTCGGCTGCGCCGGCGACCAGAAGCGCTCTCTTCTTTTTCAGTGACGACTCGACCTGATCTTTCATAGAGGCGGCTTCCGTGCCCGGTCTGTTCGAATACCTGAAAACGTGTACTTTCAAGAAGCCGATAGTAGCTATGGCCTGGAGCGTCGTCTCTAGATCGAAATCCTCTTCCCCCGGGAAGCCAGCTATGACATCTGTGGTGAAGGAGAACCTGGAGTCCATCGACCTCGCCCTCTCCACCGCCTTCAGATAGTCCTTCATTTCGTACTTCCTCTTCATAAGGCGGAGCACCCTGTTCGAGCCGCTCTGAAGAGAGAGATGAAGATGCCTGGCCATACGTTTGGTGCTTAGTATGACGTTCAGAAGTTCGTTATCGATCCTGTCGGGATCTAGAGAGCCCAGTCTGATTCTCCACTCGCCCGGCACGGTGTTTAGTTCTCTCAAAAGTTGCTCCAGGTCACCGCCCGTTTCAAAACCGTAGTAACCTATATTTATGCCGGTCAGTACTATCTCGCGATATCCGTTTTCTACAAGCCCGATAAACTCGTTCTTGACCATATCGATCGGCTTGCTTATTATCCTGCTACCTCTGGCCAGGCGTATTCTGCAATAAGTGCAGTTATTCAGGCAACCATCTTCGATTCCAAGAAAGGCTCTCGTTCGCCCCTCGAGGCTGGAAGTGACCGTGAGAAAACCGTCGCTGGTCTCTTCAACCCCTTCGCTCCCGTCTTCCAGAAGACTCGAGACATACTTCTCGATCTCGCCTTTGGCCTGTATTCCAAGAACGGCGTGGGCTCCGAGCTTCTTCAGCTCTTCACCCGCTAGCTCCGAGTAGCACCCGACCACAACGATCCTGGAGTCGGGATTCAGGCTCAAGAGACGTCTGAAAAGTTGTCTCAGCTTTCTTTCGGCTTCTGAAGTGACTGTACAGGAGTTCAGCACGAAAAGATCCGACTTCTCTTGCGAGAAACGAACGTCGTAACGTTGTAGTCTTTCGGCCATGGCTTGCGATTCGTACTGGTTCAATTTGCAGCCGAAAGTGAAAATCGAAACGGTTTTCTTCATCTATCGATCTTGCCCTGTGTTGCCGCGTGAATCAAGAAGATTCTGTTGACTATCCCTATAAGTCTTCTCTCTTCATCAACGACGGGCAAAATCTTCAAATTGTTCTTTATAAGAAGATCAGCTGCATAGATAACTGTATCGTCTAGTTTAACGCATGTCACCCTCTTGATCATGTGCAGCGATACTTTATCGTTCTTTATCTTTTCCAATCTCAGCACGAACTGGTGGGTATCGGGGATGAACGAGGCCGACTGGAGGAGACTGAAGTAACTTGGCAAAGCGCTTCTTATAACGTCGCTCTCGCTCAAGAAGCCTACGACCTTGAATTCATCATCGACCACTGGCAGACCAGATTTGTTCTGTCTCAAACAGCTTACGATGAAATCTTCGATAGTTTCGTCTTCAAATATCGCAGAGACATCCCTGATCATCGCTTCTCTAACTTTCACCCTTTATCACTCCAGCCTGCGAATCTCGAAAGATTCGAGGTTATCCTCGATATCCTTCGGTGTTATGAGCTCCTTGCTTATAAAACCAGCCTCCGCTATGGCGGCGGCCATGCCCTTACGGGCCGCCTGGAAGAAGTCTCGCTCGTCGTTGATGATAGAGTGGACCATTCCAGCCATGAAGGCGTCTCCTGTGCCGAGAAGATGGGATTTCTCAATATGGCTTTTTGCTCTGAAAAGCCATACACCGTCTCTTGTCGCTATCACGTCGCCCTCTATCGCATAGGAGAGAACCGAAAGCCTTGAACCCCTGGAGATCATGTATTTGGCCACATCTACGTAATCTCGGAGCTCGACCAGAGTCTGGCCGAAAAGTATCTTCCTGCTTCTGAGATCGGGCCTCGAAACAGTTACCAGACCGGCATCCACGGCATTCTCGAAGGTTGGGCCTATTGCTTCGACGAAGGAGAATTTGCCGGCCTCTATCGTTTTCCTGCATATCACCGAATAGATGTCGTTTTCTATGCCCCTGGGAACGCTTCCGGAAACCACCACGTGGCGCACCCTAGAAAGGGCTACGTCGAACCTTCTGAGGAACATTCTGAGGTCGTCGGGCTTTATTAGAGGACCGGAGGAGTTGATCTCGGTTATAGTATCCATTATCGGATCGACGATGGCTATATTTTCTCTGGTCTCTTCTTCAACGTAAAGGAAGTTGGTGGTTATCAAGTCGCTCATAGTTCTCAATTTCTCTTCCACGACCTTGCCTATATAACCACCCAAAAAACCCATCGCTACGTTTCTCACACCTATTCCCGAGAGAATGACCGAAACGTTTATTCCCTTTCCGCCCGGGTCCATCTTTGAATAAGAAGGGTTTTTGACCCGGTGAAAGTCGTTAATCGTGAAATTCTCAACAACTATCTCCCTGTCAAGGGCAGGGTTTAGAGTGGCGGTCAGGACGTCCACATTTCACCTCCGATAACTTTCGAATCAGCGATTCTGAAGAACGAAAATCTCTGGACTTCCCACATAAGAGATTTTACCACTTTCCAGCACTATCAACAAATCGGAAATGTCTAGAAGCCTCAGAGCAAACCTGGAAGAGATGATCAAAGTGCGGTTTTTCTGCGTATCGAGGAGTATGTTTTTCACCTCGGTACAGGCCGAGTCGTCCAGGTGGTCCAGAACGTTGTCAAGCATTATCACTTCCGGCCTTCTGAAAAGAGTCGAGAAGATCAAAAGCGAGAGCCTTTTGGAGAGGGATATGGAACTCAGAGAAGATCTGCTCTTGTTGGCCAGAATGTCCAGCAGGTCTAGATCTTCAAGCAGATCAAGCTCCTCCTCCGTGAAGTCTTCGAATTTGAACCACTTCCCTTTGAGAAACCTGAAGAACTCCAGAAGAGTGAAGTTGCTTAGCGCTTCTAGAAAAGATGTATCGACATAGGCCACCTTTTGCCTGACTTTCTTTCGATCAAGTTCGGATACATCTTCTCCGAAAAGCCTGATAGACCCTGTGAAGGAGACGTTATCGAAGAGCTCTTCATTGAGATGGATAAAACTTCTCATCAGAGCCGACTTCCCGCTGCCCCTGACCCCTTGCACGAGCGCTATGCTTCCACCCGGGATATCGAGAGTTACGTCTTCGAGTACGTTTTCTCCGGATACGGAAAGTGTGAAGCCATTCAAAGAAAGAACAGTCTCACTCACGAGACTGCCCTTCTTCCGATGATCTAGTGTTCAACCTATCAATGATTTCCTTACTGGCGCTCGTATCACCGCTTTTCGCCATTCTTAAGAGGTCAATCTGAGAAAGAATACGGGGACTGGTTGTGACTGGTCTAGCGATCTTTTTTTCAGCCAAGTTCTCACGCCCCTTTTTACCGGTGAATAATTATAAACACATCCTCTTTTCCCGTTGGTGATACTTAAATTAAGGCGCTGTAATATATGGGGAGAAAATTTATTCCCTCTTGGAACTGTTAAGCATACCCAAAAGCGCCTTCAGTTGCTTACTTCTAGAGGGATGGCGCAATTTTCTGAGGGCCTTCACCTCTATCTGGCGAATCCTCTCTCGTGTAACATTGAAGAACTGGCCGACCTCTTCCAGGGTCTTCGTTTTGCCGTCCAGCAATCCGTATCGCATCTTCAAAACCATGGCCTCCCTCGGGGAGAGCGTATCGAGTATCTGGTCGATCTGCTCTCTGAGCAGCATTTTCATCGCGGCCTCTTCGGGCTGCTCAAGGGAATCATCGTGTATGAAGTCGCCCATGGTGGATTCCTCATCGCCACTTATAGGAGATTCCAGAGAGACGGTCTCCTTAGAAGCTGCCAGAATCTCTTCTATCTTTTCCGGAGTCTTTCCGGTGATTCTTCCCAGTTCCTCCACGGTCGGGTATTCACCATAATCCTGTAGGTGCTCTCTGATCACCTTGTTCAGCTTGTTGATGGTCTCGACCATATGCACGGGCACCCTTATAGTCCTTGCCTGATCGGCGATCGCTCTGGTGATAGCCTGTCTGATCCACCATGTGGCATAGGTGCTGAACTTGTAACCCTTCTTCCAGTCGAACTTCTCCACAGCCTTTATGAGACCTATGTTGCCCTCCTGTATCAGATCTAGAAAAGTCAGGCCGCGACCTATGTACCTTTTGGCGATCGATACAACGAGTCTCAGGTTGGCCGTTATTAGTTCCTCTTTCGCTTTAGGATCGCCTTTCTGGGCCCTTCTGGCTAGCTCTCTCTCCCTGCTGGGAGTGAGGAGCGATATCTTTCCTATCTCCTTGAGATACATCTTGATCGGATCCTTCAGTGATATATTGTCGTACATCTCGGGTGAGGTCTCAAGAATCGATACGAGCTCTTCGCTGCTCTCATTGTCTATTTCATCGTCTTCCTCCACTGGTTCCTTTTCGACGATGCTGATCTTGTTCTTTTCGAACTCCTCGTAGATTGATTCCACAAGGGTCGAATCGAATCCTTCATAATCGGGAGGGAAAGCGCCGTCAATATCTTCGTACGTGATGTAACCCTTCTTCTTGCCCTGCTTGAGAAGCTTCTTTATTCTCTTTTCAATCTCTTCTTTGGTAACAGGTACTTCTCTCTCTCCGTTCTCTCCGTTTTCCCCGCTTTCTTCGTTACTGCTCTCTTCTTTACCCGTTTCCTCGTCGTCGTCATCGATCACTTTTTCCGCGAGAGACTGGATCTTCTCCTCCAGATCTTCAACCTCAGACTTGGTTTTCTTTTTGTTCTTTTCCATTTCAGTCGCCACCCCTCTTTCTTTTATCGAGCAGTCTCCGTAGCTCTATCCTCCTGATCAACAAGGCTGCCTTTGCCTCCTCGTCTTCCAGTGTAGATAATCGCCGGTCGATTTCGGCGATCTGTTCTTCAACCAATCTTCTATTCATGTATTCCCCGGTGCTATCTATAATTCTGAGAGCCGTACCTTGGTCTATGCAACTGGATGCCAGTTCTATCAGCTCTCTTCCAAACTCCCCATCAACCAGATCAAGAAGCTCCTCGAGCTCCAATCCCTTCTTCATGCCTCTCAAAAGCTCTCTGAACTCCTTCTTCGGTTCAAGGAGCTCTAACTGCCTTGCCGCACGGCTCCGCAAGGGCGGGTACTGGAGATAGACACGGAGGATATCTTTGTTTCTGAGAGTTATAGTTGTCCTGTGGTCCAATCTATCCAGCTCCCTGGATTCTTTTTTGGTGAACCTCACCAGTTCGTCTTCGGAAAAACCGGTCTTCTCCGAAAGCGCCCTAAAGGTCATCTCTCTGGCAGAGAGATTGCCGCTCGAACTGAAAGACTCTACGTATGGTTTAAGATATTCGATCAGATGTTTCTTCGCCTGTGGAAGCGAAAGATCGAGCTTCCTCGAGTAGAACTCAACCCTGAAGATCGACCCGGGAATCGACATCGAAAGGGCATCGTTGACCCCCTGAGAACCCTTCAAAACGAAGAGTTCGGCCGGATCTTTCGCACCCTTCACCATCGCCACAGCCGTTGAGAAATCCATTCTTTCGGCTAGGTCTATCGAACGCAACGATGCCGTCTGACCAGCCGAATCGGAATCGAGAAAGAAAAGGAGATTCTTCGTATAATTCCCGAGAATGCGCAGGTGCCCTTCGGTCAGCGCAGTGCCCAGGAGGCCGGTTACATTGACTATCCCGGCCTGGTAAAGCGCCATGGCGTCGAAATAACCTTCCACTATCACTGCATAGTCTAGCTCCTTGATCACACCCCTAGCCCTGGAAAGATTGAACAGCAAACGGTTTTTCTGGAAGTATCTGGTTTCCGGAGAGTTGATGTATTTCGGTCCCTGATCGCCAGAAGCGAGCCTCCCTCCGAAACCAACTACACGTCCCGATTCGTTGCTGATCGGCACTATGAGCCTTCCTTCGAACCTATCCTTTAGCGAACCTCCCCGCCGGTACGCAACTCCCATATCGATCAGAGTCTTTTCGTCCACCGAGAGTTTCGACACCACAACAGCTCCGAAGGTTCCGTCGTCGGGCGAATACCCCAGCTGGAACTCTCTGATCGTGCTCTCGGAGATTTTGCGCTCGTTGACCAGATACTCCAGGATTGTCAAATTGCGGTTTTCGAAGAGCTCGCGCGAATACAGCCCGGAAAGTTTGGTCAATACGGAAGTATAGCGGTCGTATTCGGATTCACCGTTATCGATCTTGATCTGTATTCCGGCAAGGTCCGCAAGCCTCCTGATCGCTTCCGAGAAGGATATACTCTCTATCTTCTGGTAGAAAGAGATCAGATCGCCCTTCTCGCCGCAACCGAAGCAGTGATAGAAGCCTCTCTGGGGGTGGACGTAAAATGAAGGATCGTTGTCGTTATGAAATGGGCACAGTCCCCTGTAAGAGCTTCCGGCCTTCTGCAGGTTCACGTACCGACCTATGAAATCGACGATGTTTATTGCCTTTTTGATCTCGTCGAGTTCTTCTTTGGTGAACACTGAATCACCACCGGCAAAAAATGGGCCCATACTTTCTCAGGTACGGGCCCAGCTTATGTAAGAGTAATTAACGCTTGGAGAATTGAGGAGCTCTTCTTGCTTTCTTCAAACCGTATTTCTTTCTTTCAACTTCTCTGGAATCTCTTGACAGGAGCCCGTTCTGCCTTAGAAGACCCTTCAGGTCGGGGCTGAACTTGATCAAGGCCCTCGCTATTCCCAGGCTTATCGCGCCAGCCTGACCCGCGAGACCGCCGCCGTCAACCCTGATCAGCATATCGAATCGGCCGATGGTGCTGGTCAGAACAACAGGCTTTAGAGCGTAACGAACCCAGGCGTCGTTGCTGAGATATCCCTTGAGATCTCCGTATTCCTTACCATTTATCAGATACTTCCCGCTGCCGGGTCTCAAATGGACCCTGGCTACGGCAGTCTTCCTTCTACCAGTTCCGTAATAATCTACAAAATCAGCCATACGTCAACCCCCTCATTTCACCAGTACTACAAGCTCGGGCTTCTGCGCTTGGTGGTCGTGTTCGGAACCCGCATAGACCTTCAGCTTCTTCAACATCTTGTCTCCAAGAGCCTTCTTGGGAAGCATTCTCTTCACAGCCAGCCTTATGACTCTGTCGGGAGTCTTATCCATCATCTGCCTGGCCGTTCTCTCCTTGATACCGCCCGGATAGCCGGAATACCTGTAATACACCTTCTGATCCAGCTTTTTGCCGGTCAACTTAACCTTGTCGGCGTTTATCACGATGACGAAGTCGCCGGTATCTATGTGTGGAGTGTAGAGAGGTTTGTTCTTTCCCATCAAGACCATGGCTACCTGCCCTGCGAGTCTTCCAAGAGGGACATCGGTGGCATCTACCAGGTACCATTTTCTCTCTATCTTGTTTCCATTGTGATCAACGAGGTAACCGAGAGTCTTCTCGATCTCGCCCTTTCTCTTCGTTTGCACCTTCGAGTGGGTGACCGCCCATCTGCACAAAGGTGTTTTCTGTATTTTCATAAGACACAATCCTCCTTAACAGAACAGCCTACTCGCTGTAGACACTGGCGTACTTACGGTTGTTTCTGAGCTCGAAATGAACCCTTCCATCGATTAGAGCAAAGAGAGTGTGATCTCTTCCAAGTCCCACGTTGCTGCCGGCATGAATCTTCGTACCCCTCTGTCTGACTATTATCGTACCAGCCTTCACCAGAGAAGCCTCACCGCTCTTCACACCGAGGTACTTCGGGTTACTGTCTCTACCGTTGGATCTTCCTGCGCTCTTTCGGGCCATATCATTTCACCCCCAGTTCGATCTTTTCGATCGTAACCTCTGTGAACCACTGCCTGTGACCGTTGACTCTGTCGAAGTTCTTACGCGGCCCGAATTTCACAACCAGTACTTTTTTGTCCCTACCGTGTGAAACAACCTTGCCTACAACCTTTGCGCCGTCCACGTAAGGCCTGCCAACTTTCGTTTCTTCCCCGTCGCGGACAAGTAAAACCTTGTCGAAGACGATCTCGTCTCCATTACTTAGACCATTCTGCCTTTCGGTGAAGAGAGTCATGCCTTCCTGGACTCTGTACTGTCTTCCCGAGGCTTCAATGATGGCATACACTTAAGAGCCACCTCCTCATGCACTAAAGATGTGCTGAAACAAGGTACCCACAGGGATTTTTGACCCGTTTCATGCACAGAAAAACCGCTCGCGATCAAAATTCTATCATAACTGGTCTCTCATGGGAACTCCACCGGTAACTTTTTCTTTACGAAACCACCCGGACCCGCTCCGCCAAGAAGGGGTGATTTCCTTCAGGAGGCGTGTTGACACTCTTACAGACCGTGATATAATCAAATACGGTAATGGAGGCGTATCCTAATTGGCTAAGGAGCCGGTCTCGAAAATCGGTGGGGTTGACGCCCCTTGTGGGTTCGAGTCCCACCGCCTCCGCCAGTGCGACTCAATCGTTGAAAGATGGTTGAGTCTTTTTATTGGAAGGACCTTCGCTCTTCATTGGAGAGGGTGCGAGCAAGTCGCACCTGCGATGGAAGGTGGTAGAATCTTTTAGAGGAGATTAACAACTCCTGGAGAGAATTGTAGTCCGTAAACGGAAATCTTTGAACTGGAACGGCTCAGAACTTACCGTTACTGGCGCGGAGTGTTAATGGGAGTCTATGACAATGAACGGAGGGCGTTATCGCCCTCATTTTTTGGAGGTGGTATAGTGTACCTTGAGAGAGTAGCGGCTCTTCTTAAGGAGAAAAGCGGGAAGATAGACTACTCGGTACCCCGTGAATGGCTACCCGCAAATTACACCGGTACGGTGAAACTAAGAGATCGCTATATCTTCGTCGATCCTTCGGAGTTCGGTCACAGCATGGTGGGCGAGATTTTGAAAAAGAAGCGATCCGACGTTGATTATTCACAGTCTCTGGGAAGGACCAGGGGCGAAAACGACAACTCCTGGTTGAAATCGGCGATAGTATACGGTGCCTTCGTCAGATCGACGACGGCCTACCCGCATTTCGACCCGGAACTGTTCTCCGATCTCCATTCTCCGGAATACTCGGAATCTGGGACCTTTTACAAGATGATCCTCATGCTTCCTTACCTTTCCAGAATGGGCTTCGACACGCTTTACTTTCTGCCTGTGACCCGTTACAGCGACGCCTTCAAGAAAGGGACTCTTGGGTCACCCTATTCGGTCAAGGACTTCTTCAGCATAGACGAGAGGTATCATGACCGACTCCTCGGTGACATGCGGGTTGACGAGGAGTTCAAGGCCTTCGTAGAGGCTGCTCACATAATGGGGATGAGGGTCGTCCTCGACTTCATTCCGCGCACGTCGGCCCGCGATTCCGACCTGATACTCGATCATCCCGACTGGTTCTACTGGATAGACGCGGCCGGGCTGCAGAAATACGGACCTCCAAAAATCGAGGGGTTGGGCTTCGCTCAGGCTAGCGTCGAAAATCTCGAAAAGATCTACTCTTCGTCACAGGTCAAGAAGCATCTTTCGCTCTTCAGACCTTCTCCGGACAGGATTGCCCCGGAAAGGTGGACCAATTTCGTGAAGGCCAGCAGAGGGAAAAAAGAGTTTCTCGAGGTCCTGGCAGCGGAATTCGGCGTAATAACCCCTCCGGGCTTTTCCGACTGGATAAACGACAACCAGCCTACCTGGGACGATATAACCTTCCTTAGACTTTACAGGGATCATCCTGTTCAATCGAAGAAATACGTTTCCGCCGACCAGCCGCCGTATGTGCTTTTCGACGTTATCAAATCCTCCTTCTTCCCTGGCGCCGAACCGGCCGACGATCTCTGGAAGAGTATAGAGTCGATCATGCCCTTTTACAACGAGAATTTCGGCGTCGATGGCGCGAGGCTGGACATGGGACACGCCCTGCCGCGTGAACTGGAGCTGAGAATAATAGAAAGGGCGAAGTCGATCGATCCATCTTTCGCGATAATCGCCGAAGAGCTTGTGATGGGAAACGACAAGAAGGCGGCCGACTCAGGTTACGACTGCATACTCGGCAACACCTGGTGGATGGAGCCTCGCGTGGCGGAGGGAAAGTTGAAGGAGCTGGTCTATAAGGTTCTCCCGGATTTGAGAATAAAGACTCTCGCGAGTGTCGAGACACCGGACACCCCAAGGGCCGTCGCTCGTAAAAACGGCAGGGCCTTTTCCCGATTCGCAACCGTTCTAAACTTCTTTCTCCCCAATGGAATCACTTATGTCAACTCAGGACAGGAGATCTTCGAGATCCAGCCCATGAATCTCGGTCTGGACAACAGCGAGGAAGGCCGCTATGTTCTGAAACCTAACGATCCCTTCTATGGAAAACTGGCCTTCTTCGACCATTATGTGCTTCACTGGAACGCCGATGACGATATGATAGACCTCATCGCTTCGCTCTCGGTTTTAAGAAGAGAAAATCAGCCCCTTCTGGAAAGTAAATACCTGAAGCTCATGTGGGAAGAGGAGTCTCTATCTATCGGTCTCTTCTACTGGAATGGAACGAAAGGGTTGTTGCTCGCGGGCAACTGCGACTTTTCGAATATGAGGGACTTTTACGTCGATCTCGGCTACCATACCTGGAGGGGAGAACACAGAATCCACTGGAAGTTGAAAAATTCAGGAGCCTCTTCGCACTGGAACGTCGGAGGCAATTTCCATCTATCCCTGGGCCCGGGTGAAATCGTCGCGGCCACTGTAGAATAACGATCAGGCCCCGGAAGGGGCCTGATCTTTTATCGCTTCATTTCTTGGGTTCTACGAAAAACCTTATGGCTGTTCTCACTTCACCGTCGATCTCCACATCTGAAAAAGTTGGAATACACACTAGGTCGATTCCGCTCGGCGCCACATATCCCCTGGCTATGGCTATGGCCTTTATAGCCTGATTCACCGCACCGGCTCCTATCGCCTGAATCTCTGCGACGCCCTTCTCTCTCAAGACACCGGCCAGGGCGCCAGCGACTGCATTTGGCTTTGAGTTCGTTGCGACTTTTAGAATCTCCATGATTGCTACCTCCTTTTTGCCACTTTCAAGCTATTGGGAGGATGGTATGGTGCGCCCGGCAGGATTTGAACCCGCAACCCTCGGAGCCGAAATCCGATGCTCTATCCGTTGAGCCACGGGCGCATTTCGAAGGATAAAGAAAAGTGGGGTGGCTGGCGGGGTTCGAACCCGCGACCGCCTGATCCACAGTCAGGCGCTCTTCCAGCTGAGCTACAACCACCATGAATAATCAGAGAATTATGGCGCGCCCGGCAGGATTCGAACCTGCAACCCTCGGATTAGAAGTCCAATGCTCTATCCATTGAGCCACGGGCGCTGGAGCGGCCGACGGGAGTCGAACCCGCAACATTCGCCTTGGAAGGGCGATACTCTACCAATTGAGCTACAGCCGCACATACAGCTTGGTCGGGAAGACAGGATTTGAACCTGCGACCTCCTGTGCCCAAGACAGGCGCGCTTCCATCTGCGCTACTCCCCGTTCACGAATCCTAATATATCAGATTTTGGCCCTATCGTCAATAGTACAGGATTGTAATACTGCTGCATATTTTTACGGGAAGCAGCCCGTAAACCATCACTCCCAATAGGCATGTCAAAGATCTAGGCTGATATTTAGACGTTAATTGTATAAAGCGGTTCATGGCCATCGCCGTGTGAGGGGGACGATCGGTGACGTTGTAGTAGAATAAGTATCGAGGTGGTTTATTTTGGAGGCAATATACGCCAGCGAACTTGTCAAGAAATTCGGAGAGTTACGGGCCCTGGACAGTCTTTCGATAGAGATAGAAAAGGGAGACTTCTTCTGCCTTCTCGGCCCCAACGGCGCAGGCAAATCGACTTTCATAAGAGTTGCATCTGGGTTGATGAGACCGACTTCCGGTCTTGTGAGGGTCGCAGGCATGGATGTGACCACATCGCTTTCCAAGGTGCGCCGGAAGGTTTCTCTGGTTAGCGAGAAGGTAATACTCTACGACAACCTCTCGCCCGTGGAGAATCTGCTCTTCTTCGCGTCTATGAGCGGGAAAGGGAGAAAAGCGGCTCTGAGAAAAATTCTCGAGCTTCTGGAGAGGGTTGATATGCTCGACTGGAAGGACAAACCGGTGAGAGTCTTCTCCACGGGGATGCGTCAGAGGATCAATTTCGTGAGGGCGCTGATAAACGAGCCTGAGATAATTTTCATGGATGAACCGACTCTCGGCCTCGACCCCCACACGACGATCACCATAAGGGAGATGGTCGGAGAAGTCAACGGCTCGGGAACGACCGTTATTTTAACCACCCATCTCATGAGAGAGGCCGAGGGGATGGCAAGACACATAGGCATAATGCACAGGGGAAAGATGCTCGCCTCGGGTGATCTAGAAAGTCTGAGAAAGATTATCGGGGGCGATCTAGTGCGTTTCAAGCTCTCCGGAGAGAGTGTCGGCGATCTTACGGATATCGAAGGCTATATAGGCGACAGACAGCTCGACGGGTATCGCTTGCTGGAGGTAAAACCTTCGACCAGTATAGAAAAGGTCGTCTTTTCTCTGTCTAGCAGGGGTGCCAGGCTGTTCGATATCGAGCATGTGAGGCCGACGCTGGAGGAGGTCTTCATCGAGCTGACCGGTGAGGAAGGGTGTCCAAACAGACCGAAGAATCAACGATCCACTATAACGAATATTTAGACTAACTCCTAGAAAGGATGTGCGAAACATGACCGATATCAAGCGAAACGACACCGAGATAATAAGGGTTTCTAAGAGAGAGTTCAAAGGCCACGAATTTCTGGATCTGAGGATCTACTACGAGGGCGACGACGGACAGTACAAACCCACCAAGAAGGGCATAACGCTTAACCCAAAACTTGTCGGTGAACTCATAGAGGCCCTGAACAAAGAGAAGGATTCCGAACCGGAAAGAGAGTGAAAGAACCTTCGAACCGAAGGAGGACTTGAATATACAATCTTCGTAATCCGTGCCGAAAAATCCGTGTCGCCTGTGGGTTGAAACCTGCTGGTGTAAAATCCGGAGTCCGTTAGTTTAAGTTTCGCCCGGACTCCGGATTCCGTTCAGGTTCGCCGGAGGCTTTTCCGTTACGCGCCCCCGGTGACGGCTCCCTTTCTTTTATTTACCCTTCTCAGCTGTAAGAGAGAAAGGTTGACGACGGCCGCCGTCACACCCATTGTCAGATAGACAGGAACCGTTCCGATCCCGTCTAGACCGGCGCCTATCAGGGGTGAGAAGATCGAGAACGAAAGGTTGGCGCTCAAACTCACTATCGAGAGCATCGTGGCTCTGAAACTGTCTTCTACCTGGTTGTTCACGTAGAACCTCACCACCGGTGTGTACATGCCTCTTACCAGCTGTCCAGGCAGGAGAAGGACTATGGAGAAGAAACCGCGGAAGAGCAGAGGTAGAAGGTATGCTCCGGAGATCATGAATCCCAGCGCTATAAGGACCTTCCGGGGCCTCACACTTTCCACGGCTTTGACCATGTACCTCGAAGAGAAAGCGCTTACAAGATTGAAAACGGCGAAGACAACCCCGTAAAAGGCTACGTCGAGATTTATCAGTTTGAAATATGGCTCGTAAAGCCAGAAAGTCGCCCTGAGCATCACACCCATCAAAGCTGCGAAGTACATCGCCCAGCGTACTCTTGGCTTGTGAAAAGCCGTGTCGAAACACCTCACGATGTGAACAAGGTAGGACTGCCTGGATTTCATTCTTTCCGGCGGCTCAACGAACATGAGTGAAAAGATTCCCGATAAGAATAGCATCGCCACAGAGATCCAGAAAGGGATATAAGGGGAGAGAGAATAGAGAAAACCGCTCGCGATGGAGCCCACGGCCTGGCCTACGAATATATACGACATTGATGCGGCTTCTATATTGCTGTAATCGCCCTTTCTGTCGATTCTCGACAGGCTCTCGTAAAGTATCGCAGAATCGGCTCCCGAACTGAAAGTAAGTCCGAGGCCGAACAGGACTTCAGCAATCGCGAAGGCTGCAAAACCGTTCATAAAGATGTACATGGATAGACCAACCCCCATTATCAGGGAGGAGATAACCAGTGAAAATTTTCTCGAGATCCTGTCGGCGAGTGAACCTGTCGGCACTTCGAAGAGCACGACGGAAATAGCTGAGATGGATTGCAAAAGCATTATCTCCGAATAAGATAACCCTTTGAAGATCATATACGGCACGAGTACCGGTCCGATTATCAACATATTCTGTGAAAACCGAAAACGGTTGTAAACGCGAACGTTGCGTTCCATTTTCTCTATCATACGATCATCTCCCGAATAAAAAAAGGTGGCTCGCCGGCCACCCGCTATCGTTTGTGGGTAATACTCTCTATAGCCGGTATTTTCTCAACAGATCGTCGAGCGCCTCCCTCAGGAGCGAAGACTCGGTTCGATTGAGAAGTGCTGTCAGCTTCGCCAGTCCGTCGAGCTGGGATTTAAGGTAGTAGTTCGACTTGAGGACCATCTTCGACTCCCTTTCGAGCGGGGCGAAGATAACTTGCCCTCTCCCTCCCATCTTGGCTTTCCTCATGCCCTCTGACAGAAGGTTGAGAAGCTTCTCGACGGTCGATGCGTTCCTGGGATACTCTCCAACCGAACCGCTCACGGTGAACCTGACTGTCTTGCCCTTGCATTCGAAAGAGAGGTTGGCGATCGTGTGCTTCAGATCCTGCATCTCCATGAACAGAGTTTCTAAAGTGTATTCATCGCTGTAAACAAAGAACTCGTCTCCGAACCTCACGTACGAAAGTTTATCGGGGAGGTTTTCCTTCAAAGTCCTGTCTAGTATCTCGAAGACCCTGTCGCCGCAATCCCTGCCGAATTCGCTGTTAATCGCCGCAAATTTGTCGATATCCATGTCCGCGATCGCAAACGGCCCTTCCTTGGCTAATTGCTCCAGTCTGTTCTTCCATTCGTCGAAATTCATATTAGTACCTCCATATATATATAGAGATATATTACATGCTATATATTACTATATCTTATAAACGACATTAAGTTTCTACGCAACGGCCACTACGACTGATAGAATAGTTAGGATGACACCTAAACTCGTGGGAGTGATTCGATTGAAGTTTTGTGCGAAGATACTGCCGATCTACTTTTTTTGTCTGGCATGGACTTTCGCGACCGGCTTTGATATCCAGGGCCACAGGGGCTGCCGCGGACTGATGCCGGAAAACTCTCTTCTTGCCTTTGAGCATGCCTTAAAGCTGGGTGTTGACACGATAGAACTGGACACGGTCGTCACCTCCGATGGAGTAGTAGTGATCTATCACGATCCCTTTCTGAATCCCGAAAGGGTCCGCGAAAACGGACAATTCATAACTGAAAGGGTGTTAATCAAGAACCTGACGCTTTCTCGGCTCAGAGAGTATGATATCGGCAGCATAGCCGAACCCGGAAAATGGCCCGGTCAGCTTCAGGTAGATGGTCAGATCGTACCCACTCTCGAAGAAGTCATTCAACTGGTCGAAGTGCACAACTCGCTTTCGGAAAAGAAGGTCCGTCTGAACATTGAGATAAAGACCTCCCCGCTGGAGCCGGAGTTGACGGTCGCTCTACACGAGCATGTTGAGGGCGTAATGGACCTTGTTGAACGATACGGAATGGGCGAGCTCGTTATCATCCAGTCTTTCTTCTGGAAGGTCCTAAAAATAGTCGACGAAATCGACGGAAATGTCCTCACCGCGGCACTGATATCCTCGACCAACCTCGACAAAACGGTCTGGACCGACGGATTGAGGCTGCGGCAATTCGGCTTCGACATTGGTAAAATGCTCGCAAGTATCGGGGTGGATATAGTAGCACCCAGTTACACAATCATGGCAGACAGCTGGATACAAAGCGCACATAAGGCTGGACTTAAAATAATCCCCTGGACGGTCAACGACACTTCCGAGATGAAGAGACTGATAGAGCTGGGAGTCGATGGGATCATCACAGATTATCCAGACAGGCTTATACAGTTACTCAGGTGAGTTGGATGTCAGAATAAAGATAAGAGGCAAGAAGGTCAAGATCTTTTGCCCTTCTCACCTCTTTCACAAAAATGAACTTTCCCGCCTTTTCTTTACTCGCAGAGCTCTATTATCGCCTGGGTAAATATTTTCGCACTCGTGACCAGTTCGTCGATAACAGCGAATTCGTCGGCTCCGTGCATATTGTTGTCGGTCCCGGGCATTGTGCATCCGAAGCCCACACCGTTCTTCAGTCGATGAACGTAAGAGCCGCCGCCTATGGCGATGCAGTATCCCTTGTTTCCGGTGTAGAGTTCGTAGCATTTCAACAGTGTCTGGACGAACGGTGATTCGCCCGATACATGATGCGGTGGATACATGTCGCTGTTTTCAAGGTGTATTCTATGTTCGGCCAATCTCTTTCTGATCACGTCCGACAGGTTCTCTCTAGTGGCACAGAGCGGTGCTCTGCAATCGAAGGTTCCGCTAAAACTGGAACCGTCGTACTCCAGCATGTTCAGGCTTATAGTGAGATCACCCGACAGCTCGTCGCTCATGGCGACTCCGGCCGATTTACCCAGCCAGTCTCCGTGGGGGAAGATAGCGTTGAGAGCGCGGAGTTTTTCGATACCCGCGCTCTCTGGAAACGGGATCGAGGATACAAGTTCAAGTATCGCCGTCAGTGCGTTATTGCCTTTTCCCGGTGTAGCTGCGTGGACCTGTACTCCCTTCGCCTTTATAGTCGTAGTATTGCCGCCGGTCGAAAGGTCGAAAAAGACGCCCGTTCTTTCGCTTACCGCTTTGCAGTATCTCTCGATCTCCTCCGGTCCCATACCCTCCACGACTGCGATAGAATCGCCCGGTACCACGTTGCTCTTTACACCTGCTCTGAGAGCGGTAACCCGGGGCGTTTTGTTCGATCCTTCGAGCTCATAAACAAACCTTCCCTGAAGGCCTCCCTTTTCTATGTTGACCACCGGAAAGCCCGTATCGGGAGAGAAGGTCATCGGGGCCTCTGGTTCGATCCCGTAGTAGTACCTTATGTCTGAGGAGCCGCACTCCTCGTCCGTTCCGAGGATGAGCCTAACGCCGGCTTTAATAGGGATGTTCAGATCCTTCACTGCCTTCATCGCGTACAGAGCCGCCACGGCCGGACCTTTATCGTCGGTCGTGCCACGGCCGTAAATTCTGCCGTCTCTGACGAGCGGTTCGAAGGGTTCGGTGATCGACCAGCCGTTCCCGGCCGGTACGACATCCAGATGCGCCAGTATATCGAGTTTCCTTTCATGATCGTTCAGGTCTATCGCCCCGGCATAGTTGTCGTAATTATGGGTCTTAAATCCCATTTTGGAGGCTATCTCAAGCGCTACCGCCAGAACTTCAGCCGGCCCTTCTCCAAAGGGCTTTCCCTCCTTCGCTTCCTGTTTGTCGCTCTTGATCCTTACCAGTTTTGCGATATCTTCGACCATGAAATCCCTGTTCTTTTCAAAGTACTTTTCGATAATCTCTTTCATAGATAAATCCCACCTCTATTCATTAACGATTTTCGAGACTGTGTATCCGCGTTTTGAGGCCGCGTCGAAAAGAAAGCCCAGAGATTCCTCGATTTTCGACCTTGGCGCCGCAAAGTTCATACGGGAGAAGCCCTTCCCCTCGGTACCATAATTGACGCCCCTGTCCAGATCCATGTAGGCTTCGTTCAGAAGGAAGTAATAAAGCTCGTCCTCGCCGAGTCCTAGTACGCGCCAGTCTATCCACATCACGAAGGAACCTTCGACCTCCGACGCTGTGACGGCCGGAATCTTCCTGTCGAAGAATTCTCTTATCATGGATATGTTTTCCGACAGGTAGCTCCTCATCTTGACGACCCAGTCTGCACCCTCAGGTCCATACCCGGCGCAGACGGCCGTATAGACCATAGGGTCGATGCTGCCGTAGTGATCGGCGTCGCGCTGTGTCCTAAACTTTTCTCTGGTTGATGGTTCCGGGATTATCATGTTGGCGTTGTTCACGCCTGTGAAATTGAAGACCTTTCCAAGCGATGTGGAGACTATCGATCTGCTCTCCGGTCCGGCGACGCTGGCATAAGGAAGGACCAGGTGACCGTTGAAGGTGATCTCTCCGAAGATCTCGTCGCTGAAGATCATAACGCCGTACTTCTCTGCTATGAAGGCGATTGTTTCAAGATCGGAACGCTCCCACACCCTGGCAACAGGGTTGTGCGGGTTGCACAGAACCATCATTTTGTTCCTTTCCACCTTCATACACTTCTCCAGGTCATCGAAATCCATGTGGTACTTCCCATCTCTGTATATCAAATGATTATAGACGATTTTTCTTTTTGTTCTTCTTACGGCCTGCTCGTACCTGTTGTAAACCGGAGGCTGCACTATCACGCCATCGCCCTCCACCGTGAAGGCTCTGATAGTTGTGGCAACCGAGTGGATCGTCCCGTAAGTCGGCACTATCCAGTCGCTCTGCACCTCCCAGCCACGCATGTTTCGCATCCACCAGCGGACGCTCTCGAGATACTTTTCGTCGGCCAGCGTGAAACCCATGAGGCCGTTCTTCGCCCTTTCGACGAGAGCTTCGATTATGACGGGCGCTGTCTTGAAGTCCATCTCGGCACCGGCGTAGCTTATGAGATTCATTTTCTTCACTATCCCGGGAGTATATATATATTTCATGTTACCCTGGTTCTCTCTGTTGACTAATGTTTCGAAATCGTATCCCATTCTCCACTCTCTCTAATCTCGATTATGGCCTCTATCTCAACCGTAAAGTCCATCGGAAGCTGGTTCGTGCCGACGGCCGTTCGTGTGTGTCTCCCTGCTTCGCCGAAAATATCGTAGAGTAACTGCGAGGCGGCGTTGGCAACTATATGCTGATTTGTGAAGCCTGTTTCGCTGTTCACGAAAGCCTGGAGCTTCACGATGTCGGCTACCCTGTCGAGATCTCCCAGGTATTCCCTGACGGCGGCAAGCATATTTATGACGCACAGCCTTGCGGCCTCCTGAGCGTATTCTATGGATCTTTCACTTCCGACTTTACCAGTATAGATGGGCTTGCCGTCTTTCATGGGTACCTGGCCCGAGATATACAGAGCCTTTCCCAATCTCTTCACCGGAACATACATCGCACCGGGAAGCGGGGACGACGGCAGTTCGATCCCCAGCTCCTCTATTCTCTTCTCAATAAACATTGTTTTCTCCTTCTGAGCGTATGTATCTATGTCAACCGCTTTCCTTTATATATTTATAGATCGTGTATCTAGAGAGGTTTAGTCTCCTGGAGACGTATGGGACGGACTTCGAGAACGCGAAAGCCTTCTCGCGTTTCAGAAGGCTTATAAGTCTCAGTCTATCGGATTTCGTAAGGCTTTCGATCGGCTTTCCTATCGCCTCCAGGCAGCTGTTGAAGATCGACGAGAGTTTGTTCTCACCGGCTTCGCTGATCGCCGACTGAAGATCCGATTCGACCCTGGTGAAGTTCTCCAGCATTCCCGAGAATTCCCGCATATATGTGAAGTCGTAGTTTATTCCGAGCGCGTAGTGGTACCCCTCGCCCTTCAGATGGAAAGTCGTCGATTTTATGAATTTTCCGGACTTATATACGGCCAGATGGTTTACGAAATCGCTTTCGAGATATGAAGACCTGTATTTTGCGAGATCGCCGTATACATCTTCGGTCGAGCCGATTTTTCTGTTGGTGATGTGCCCGTTGTATATTACGACTATCGGATGCTTTGGAACACTCATATCATGTACCAGAGTTTCGCAGTTGCTTCCGAACATTTCGGCTATTCCCCTAGCCACTCTGTTTAGAAAGTCGAGCGCCTCTTCTCTATCCATAATCGACTCACTCCCTCTTCTTGTCGAATGTGTCGATGTAGCTTCATGTTATTTTCCACTTATCTGTAGCCTCTCTATCAACAGACTCGGTGCGCCTACACAGTAACTCTTGCGCAGGAACTCCTCGATGTACAGATCCCCTCCCACGGCCAGCACCCGCGCGAAGAGGCCGATCAGCTCACCGTTCATCGTCATCCCGGTAACGTTGCGATCCTCTCTCCCGTTTTTTATAACTGTTCCCCTGCAGGGTATGGAAAACCCTCCCGAGCCGATGTTTATCGAGTGGAAAACGTCGTACGAGTCGGTAATGTAGATTCCGTTTCCCAGTTCTTCGAGCAGCTCTCCCACAGACTTGCTTCCAGGTTCTACGTGGATGATCCTGGGGGTTACTATGATATCGGTCGGAATCGAGCCGCTGAGCAGGGCGTATCTACCGGCATTGCCGCTCGAGGACACTCCCAGTCTTGTGGCGCTAGTAATATTGTGCATCAATCCGACGAGCCTTCCTTTATCGACAAGAACCTGTTTCACGCAAGGACTCCCCTCGCAGTCGAATTCGTAACGATACCCTGTGAGTTCATGCGACGGCGAATCGACTACCGAAAAGAAGGACGATCCGATCGCTTCTCCCAGTCTTCCCGATAATGCCGAGGAGCCATCGTCGTATTTGATCCCGCTGAAGAGCTGCCAGGCCGTCATCAATATGTTCGTGACTACGGTGGCGTCTAGCAGAACTCTATACTCGCCAGACTCGATTTCGGTCGCGTCGTACTGGTGGCCGAGGTTGGCGGCAATCCTTTCCTTTAATCCCGCGAGATCGAGACGGTTCGGATCCTCTGCGCTCGTGTAACAGGAGGTGTTGTACTGCAGGCCGTTCTTTTCGGCCATAACCGTCGCCGTCGCACTGTAGAGATTCATGGACGCTTCGACGTCGAGTCCGCGGGAGTTAATCACGCTTCTGGAAAAACCTTCGGCCCTGATTTCGACCGTAACGCTCGATATATATTGATCGGCGCTCCTCATGACCTCTTCCAGCTCTCTTGCGGCTTTCTTCATCGACAGTATGCCAGGGTCGGCTATTCCGTTAGGTGACGCCCTTCTCACGAAGGCTCCATTGAGTCTGTCTCTCTGTTCTCGCTCCACCAGACTGGAATTTCCAAGCGCTTTCATGAGGACCTCGCCTGGTTCTTCTTCCAGATCCTGCGTGTAGGCGTACCCGGTCTTGTCACCTGAAGCCCGTACGAAGAGCTCGGTGGTGTCGGACGAGCCGGTCTCTACGATTTCCCCGCCGGAACGCTTGACCAGTGTGCTGACCCTCCGTTCGGCATCTACCTCAGCCTCGTACACCCCTTCTGGAAGGCTTCCCAAAGCGTGACGATATCTATCCAGGTAACTCATGATCAATCCTCCCCGCCGACTGACATACGCGATATCCTCATTCTGGGCTGGAAACTGGTGACAGTACACAACCCCGAATCGGCTCCGCAGAAACTGCCGCCTTCGTTTTGAAGCTTTCTCCCGACCATATCGACCCTCTTTATCATGTCTATGCCCCTCCCGTTGAGGATGAAACCGCTCCTGAGTCTGTGGGAGATCCTGCCATTCTCTATCCAGTAACCTTCACTGACTGCAATCGAGAACTCCTTGCCACCCGTGCCGCCTCCAAGCTTCTTCACGAAGAGACCCCTATCAACAGAACGAATCATCTCTTCATCGTCGTCGTTGCCGGCGGCCAGATAAGTGTTGCTCATGCGGGGTACCGGAGCGTACATGTATCCCTGCCTCCTCCCGCTTGCCGTAGAAGGGATTCCCAGTTTTCTACCGCACAGCCTGTCGCACAGGTAGCTCCTCAGAATTCCGTTTTCAATGAGGACGTTCTTGCGTGTCGGGAAGCCCTCGTCGTCGATGGCAGCCGAACCGTAAAGACCTGGAAGCGTTCCGTCATCGATCAGAGTGACTTTTTCAGAAGCGACGGCTAGCCCTATTTTACCGGCGAAGTCGCTCGCGTTTCTCGAGACGGCCGAGGCCTCCAGCTGGTGGCCGCAGGTCTCGTGCCAGAATGTACCGCAAGAGCCGGCCTCGAAGACGACCGGCACATTGCACGATTTTACCGGCACAGCCTTTAGATCTGCGGCCATATCTCTTATGAATTCCCTGGCGAAGGAGGTATAATCGTTTTTTGTCCTGAAGGCTTCGAAGCCCTGCGGACGTGTGTAATCACCCCATTCGTACTTGAAAAGCCTTTCGGCCTCTACTGTAGCCTGGAGTCTCAGTCTGCTCGTTATTCGCCTGTCTTCGGCATTTAGTCCCTCGCTGTTGAATATCACGACCTTCTGATCTGTGTCGAAATAATCGACATTGAGCTGCCTGATGGTTTCTCCGGCGTTTCTGGCGGCAAGATCCGTCTCGCGCACGACCCTGATCTTCTCCCTGAGGTCCACCGAAGAGGGATAGATCTCGAATCTGTTCGGATTTACGGTCTTTTGCATAGAAAGCTTTTTGCCGTCCATATCGCCAGATCGCCTTCTTAAAGCGCACAAAAGCTCGCCTGCCCTTTCGGCGCAACCTGTGAGGCTCTGCAAACTAAGATTGTTGGTATATACGTACACACTGTTGCGGCCATACAACACGTATATTCCGGCCCCTTTGATCCGCACCGTAGTGACTCCGCTTATCGTCCCACCAGAGCATTTTATATTCAATTCGTCCTTATCCTCCAGGAAGATCTCGGCGAAGTCACCTCCCGAGGACAGAGCCTTTCCTATAACTCTCTTCAGATTATCTACTTCAAGTTCAAGCAAAGCAAAGCCTCCTTTTTAATCGTAATTGAGAAGGGCTGTCTTCCAATGAGAGCGTCAGGCGTCGTTCTTGGAAAGACCGAGAAGAACAATTCTCCGTCCACCGTCCTCCGAGAATAGCGGAAGGAGCCGTCCTTGGTTCTTCCACCACTTCTCCTACTCCCTCACCAGCTATCGCTGTGGACCATGTGGCAGGCTACCATGTGGCCGTTGCCTGCGTATATTAAGAATGGCTTCTCCCTTTTGCAGATTTCCTTCGCGAACTTGCATCGCGATGCGAAACGACAGCCTGGGGCGGGGTTTATCGGACTGGGAACCTCTCCCGAAAGCAGATCGTGTTTGTGGCTCTTCTCGTATTCGGGATCGGCTATCGGAACGGCCTCAAGCAATCCGATCGTATAGGGGTGCAGAGGATTCAAAAAGAGTTCTTCGGTCTCGGCCTTCTCAACAAGTGTACCCAGATACATAACGATTGTATCGTCGGAGATGTATCTGATTATACTTAAATCGTGAGCTATGAACAGGTACGTCAAATCCAGCTTCTTCTGGAGATCTATCAGAAGATTTATGATCTGGGCCTGTATCGAAACGTCAAGCGCCGAAATCGCCTCGTCGCATACCAGGAACTCCGGCCCTACCGCCAGTGCCCGCGCGATCCCGATGCGCTGGCGCTGCCCGCCGCTGAACTCGTGTGGGAAGCGGTTGGCATGCTCGCGATTGAGACCGACCATCTCCAGCATCTGGTATATCCGTTCCATGCGTTCCGATCTGGTACGGCACAGTCTGTGAATATCGATGCCCTCACCGATTATTGAGCCGACGGTCTTTCTCGGGTCGAGCGAAGCGTAGGGATCCTGAAAGATCATCTGCATTTTTTTCGTGATCTGCCGATATTTTTTGTTGTTCAGCTGGTGGACATCGATCCCGTTGAAGAGAACTTCCCCCTCGTCGGGCCTGTAAAGATGCATGATAGTCCTTCCCACGGTGGTCTTTCCGCAGCCGGACTCGCCAACCATTCCAAGTATCTTTCCCCGTTCTATAGAGAAGTTTACGTTATCGACGGCCTTTAGAACCTGGCTCTTGGATATATAAAAGTATTTTTTAAGGTTCTTGACTTCGAGAATAGTTTGATACATCTCACATCACATCCTTGCAGGAACTCTCTCCGGAGTGCCTCTTCACCACGTACGGTTTCACGCCCGGAGCCCTGGCATCCAGAAGCCAGCAGGAAGCCCAATGGCTATCCCCGATCTCCCTGGACGGCGGGTCGTTCTCCTTACAGACTTTCATACGATAGTCACAGCGATCGTAGAAGCCGCAGCCGATAGGCGGCATGAAGAGATCCGGAGGAGTCCCTTTGATCGTCGAAAGCTTTTCCGTTCTCTTCTTCCCTACAGCGGGAACGCTGCTCAAAAGCCCCCACGTGTACGGGTGACGCGGAGAGTAAAAGATGTCATCCGTCGTTCCGCTTTCGATGATCTTTCCGGCGTACATTACCGAAATACGCTCGGCGAATCTGGCAACTATTCCGAGGTTGTGAGTGATAAGAACTATGGCCATTTTCAACTCCCGTTTTAGATGGTTCATCATTTCCAGAATCTGTGCCTGCGTGGTGACGTCCAGAGATGTGGTCGGCTCGTCGGCGAAGAGTATCTTTGGATTGCAGGCCAGTGCGATCGCTATCATGGCTCTCTGTCTCATTCCCCCCGAAAACATGTGAGGATAGCGCATGACGTTCTTCTCTGGGTCGTGTATGCCGACCTCTTTCAGTAGCTTTACGCTCCTCTTCATCGCTTCGGCAGCAGAGATTTTCTCGTGCTTCATTATCCCCTCACATATCTGTCTCCCGATCCGCATGGTAGGGTTAAGGCTGGTCATGGGGTCCTGGAAAATCATCGACATCTCCTTCCCCCTCAACTTCTCCATCTGCCTGTCGCCGTAATCGGTAATATCGTTGCCGCAATAGATTATCTTGCCTGCCTTGAACCTTCCTGGAGGTGTCGGGACAAGCTTCATGATCGATTGTACCGTGACGCTCTTTCCACAGCCGGACTCTCCAACTATCGCAAGCGATTCACTCTTGTTCACGTAGAAGGATACGCCCCTAATAGCGTGGACTTCACCGGCGTAGGTATCGAAGGAGTATTCCAGATCGTTGACTTCCAGTATCTTATCGGACATCGCAAAATCCCCCTTCATCGACGCAATTTCGGATCGAGCGCATCCCTGAGGCCGTCTCCGAAAAGGTTGAAGGAAAGCATCGTCAGGGAAATCATGATCGCCGGTATGAGAAGCTGTGACTGATAGATCCTGAAGACAGAAACGCCAAGATTCGCCAGCTGTCCCCAGCTGGGTATAGGAGGTTTTATTCCCAGCCCTATGAAACTGAGATAGGCCTCCTGGAAGATGGCCGCAGGAACGCCCAGCGTCATGCTCACGACGACGATCCCCAGTGTGTTCGGGACGAGGTGCTTGAAAATGATGTAGCCGTGCGAGGCGCCAAGTATACGCGAAGCCAGCACGAACTCCTCTTCCTTGATCTTCAGGATGAGACCGCGAACGTTGCGGGCCGAACCCATCCAGCCGGTTATCGCGAAGGCCAGTATGAGTGGGACGGGACCGGAGCCGATCACCAGCATAATCAGGATCACATAGATCATCTGAGGAATACAGATAATTATGTCAATGAGTCTCATTATTATCATATCCACCTTGCCGCCGAAGTAACCCGATATGCCCCCTATCACTATTCCTATGAGACTTGGAATTATCGAACCGAAGATCCCCACCGCGAGAGATACTCTTGCCCCCACCCAGGTCCGAACCCACAGATCTCTTCCAAGTGAATCGGTACCGAACCAGTGCTCTGGCGAAGGTGCAGCGTTTATGTTTTTAAGATTTTGCTGGCTGTAAGAATACGACGACACCTCTGGAATAATTATCGAGAGAAGCGCTATCGTCAGAATGATTATGAGTCCGCCCATCGCTATTTTGTTCTTTAGAAGTCTTCTCCAGACGTCCTTCCAGAATGAAATACTGGGACGGGTCAGAGCCTCCGATTTTCCTTCATCTCTTTGGACGAATTCGAACTCGTCGTGTGGTATATTCGCGTCTTTTATCATGGCAGATACCTCACTTTGCGATTCTGATACGCGGGTCAACTACCCCGTAAGCGATATCGACCAGGAAGTTTGCAGTAACCAGGAAGGCCCCGAAGAAGACGGTCAGCCCCATCGTCATAGTGTAATCCAGACCGGTAATCGAGTTGACAAAATGCAAACCCAGCCCCGGGATCGCGAAGATCTTCTCTATCACGAAAGTCCCCATAAGCACACTGGCGACCATAGGCCCTAGCATGGTGAGTATGGGAATCAGAGCGTTTCTGATTTCGTGGCTCCAGACTATCTTTCCTTCGCTCAGACCCTTCGATTTGGCCGTCTTCACGTAATCTTGAGTCGTGACTTCAAGCATGCTGGCCCTCATGATTCTGGTGAGCGTCGCCAGTAATCCAAGAGCGATAGCGACCGTCGGAAGGATCTTGTGCATCTCAGTAGTCCACTGGGCCATCGGTAGCACCTTGAGCTTCAACGCGAAAACGAACTGAAGGAAGGAGCCGAGGATGAAGCTCGGTATCGAAACACCTATAACCGAAACCACCACACACAGGTAATCTACGGCCTTCCCCCGCTTTCTTGCAGACACGATCCCCAGAAAGAGTCCAACCGGCAGTGCCAGAGCGAGCGATCTAAGGCCGAGGTCAGCCGATACCGGGAAGGCCCTGGCTATGATGCTGTTGACCGTTCTGTTGGTGTATTTCAGAGAGTATCCCATGTTCCCCCGAAGCAGATTACCCATATAAGTGAAGTACTGCTCGAAAATCGGCCTGTTCAGACCGTAGTAATTCATCATTCTCTCCTGCATCTCTACGGTCAGTATCTGGTCGGTTTGAAAGGGGTTGCCCGGTAGAACCCTGAGGAGAAAAAAGGTTATCGTCGCAAGCAGCCACAACGTCAATAAGGAGATCCAGAACCTTTTAAAGACGTATCTAATCATCGCTTCACTCCTTATCTCTTTCACTTAAAAAAGGCAGCCGCCGACAACAGATCTCCAGCGGCTGCATCGAATCCTGATTGAATCAGTCTTATCTCAATGCTCTATATACGCGTAGATGAACTCGATCGAGCCGGTCTGTCTTCCATAGTGGAGACCCTTCACGTATTCGCGGTGAAGGTACGCCGAACCGGGTGTCCAGAGCGGAGCAACCGGCGACTGGTCTAGAATGATGGCCTCGGCCCTCTGAAGCTGGAGCATCTTTTCCAGTATATTCGGGTTGTCACCCTGTTGCGCTATAAGATCGGAATATTCCTGATTGTTCCACCTGGCGTAGTTGTTGCCGTTGCCGATGGTGAAATTGTTCATTATCGTATCGGGATCCACACCCGTTGACTGTCCGACCAGGAATATGTCGAACTGACCTGAGAGAAGCGCCCCGATGGCCTGCGGAACTGGCAGTATCTTGATCTCCACGTTAATGCCCAGAGAGTCCTTCCAGCCGGCCTGCAGCGCTTCGGCGTATTGTTTGTGCACCGGCGAATCCATACATACGTAGTTTATCGTCGGAAGATCGGACGGTTTTGAAATTCCCCTCTCGGAGAGCGCTTTCTGAAGGTATACCCTGGCCTGTTCCACATCTCCGTTCGGTGGAACACCCATGGAATTGGGGTAGGTTTCCGTGACGGGTTTGCCATCCAGCATTATGCTGGGATCTATCATGCGATCGATGGCGAGCGACCCCGGAGAAGATATAGCAGCAACGATCGAGGCTCTGTCGATGGCGAAACTCAGCGCCTTGCGCAGATTCATGTTGCTCATCACAAGTCCGTCGGAGCAGTTGAATGCCAGATACTGAAGAGTACCGCCGCTTCTGCTTCCGTACTCGGGGTGCATTATCGTCTGCACCTTCGAGATCGAGTAGATAGCGTCGATCTCCCCCAGATCGTACATACCCACGCGGGTATTCTCGTCGGGAATTATCAGCTCGATTACTTTCTCTAGCTTCACGCTGCCGGCATTCCAGTAAAGGGGATTCTTTTCGAGAGTGATGCTGGCGCCCTGCACCCATTCCTTGAGCACGAAGGGACCGCAACCTATGAATGTCTGGGCGCTTGAGGCGTAAGACATTCCATATTTCTCGACATAATCCTTTCTTATCGGGTAGAAGTTGATACCTTCGGCCATCTCGGAAATAAAGAAAGGATCGCTGTAGGCGAGAGTTATAATCAGTGTTCTGTCATCGAAGGCCTTTATGCCGACCAGAGAGGTATCGGTTATCTCGCCGCTATAATATGCCTTGGCGTTCAAGACCGAGTCGAATTCAGAAACCTGTGACGATCCGGTCTCAGGGTTAAGCGTTCGAAGGAAGGAGTATTCGAAATCCTTTGCCGTCACCGGCACTCCGTCGGACCACTTTGCGTCGCGGAGATGGAAAGTGTAGACCGTACCATCTTCGGATACATCGAAAGACCCGGCAAGGCCGGGAATGATATTGTTGTAGCTATTTCTTATCAGGGCCTCGTTCAGCGCGTACATAACCAGGGCAGACATCTCATCGTTCATCTGGCTGACATCCAGTGTCATCACGTCGTTATGGCCCGCAAACGTAAAGATCTGAGGTGCGGCAACGGCCGCGAAGCAAAAAGCCGGAATAGCTATCAGTGCAATCAGAACAACGCTCACTCGTTTTTTCACGATCCTCACCCTCCATTTGCCTCTATTGTCTTGTCCACCGCCTCGCCGGATAGGCGTCAAAAACGGCAGAGTTATCCGCTGTATTTATCTCAAGGTCGATGATAAAAATACTAGCACATTTATAGACAAAATGTCAATTTTTTACTTTACAAATTGTGTATAAAGAACGCGGACCGTGGTACTGTATTCCCTGCGGGCGATCGTAAAAACACTTTTATCCTCCTGGAGTATAATTCTAAGACCAAAGCCAGTAGATATAAGAGATAGGGGAGCAGATGTCGAAGAAGAGTGTTGGATTCGGAAGGTTCTTGAGACGATACATAAACGATGAAATGAAATTCAGAAAGTGGCTCAATCTAGGAATCGCTTTCGAGAACTTCAGACGTCGCTACTTACCCTCGCGCAAGGCACGGTTTCTAAGGATCGTCAACAGTCTGGCAGTCGAAGAGGTTTATTACTCCCTGACCGGAAGGGAAACCGCCTGGGTCAACCTGCTCGCCCCTTCGGAACTTCTTCTGCCTCTGGGTATCAATCCGGTATCGGCCGAGGGAGTATCGGGCATGCTTGCCTCGATGCATCTCGAAGGTTTTGCGATATCTTCGGCCGCCGAATCGGGTATTCCAGACTCGCTCTGCACTTTTCACAGGGCTTCCCTCGGGGCTTCCATCATGAAGCTCTTTCCGGCTCCTAGATTCGTGATGACCTCCACGATCTTCTGCGACGGGAACCTGCCTACCTTCAAGAGGATCTCCCGGGAATACCGGGTGCCCTTCATACTGATCGACGTTCCCCGGGGCCGCATGAAGAGCTCCGTTGGGTACGTGCATTCACAGCTCAAGGAGGCGATAGGGCTCATAGAGGAGATTACTGGAAAGCCTTATCCAATGAACCTCCTGAGTGATACGCTCGCCATCGAAAGGCAAACGGTGGAAAATCTTACGCGGGTTCGAAAAGAGATGAAAAGCTCTCATCTTCCGCAGGAGCTGTACGAGTACATGAACTCGCTTTATGTGATGCACACGCTCGCCGGCGACGCTAGGCTAAAGAGGGCATCCGAGGAGTTCGGAAGGAATCTGATCACGGACAGGTCTGAGCAGAAGAAGATTCTCTGGCTACACATCCCGCCCTACTACGACAACGAGTTGTTCAAGATCTTTTCGCCGCAATCGAAGCATACGGTGGTCGGCAACGAACTGATGTGGGACTGGCTCTATCCGGTGGAACCCTCCAGACCGCTGGAGAGTCTGGCCGAGAAGCTCGTCTTCAATCCCCTGTGCGGAGGGGTCGAAGACAGGTGGAAACAATGCGCCTTTCTGGCCGATGATTTCCGAGCCGACGGGATCGTTCACTTCACCCACTGGGGATGCAGGCAGTCGGCGGGAAATGTGAGTTATCTCAAGAAGATGTTCGAATCTAAAGGGATTCCCTTCCTGGAGCTGACAGGCGACTGTGTCGATCACACCTCAGAAGGGGCCGGGCAGTTGAGAACGCGTGCTCAGGCCTTTCTCGAGATTCTGGAGGGCAAGAGATGATACTATACACGTGCAGCTATATCCCGCTGGAGATCCTTATGGGTACCGGTAAAGACTTCGAGAGGTTGTTGAGCGCGGCTTCGTCGTCCTGCCACGAGCTGGGCTGCAATCTATGCGGCTATGCCAAAATTGTTTACGGAGCCGGTATGGAGCTTGATAAGGGCGATCTTCTCCTGGTGGCCGATTCGTGCGATGCGATGCGCAGGGTCGGCGACCTTCTGAGCGAAAGCTCCAGGGCAGGAGTATTCATGATGCGTCTCCCATGGAAGAGAGATGAACGGGCGGTAGAATTCATGGCCTCGGAAATCCTTCGCCTGATCGAGTTTCTCGAGGAAAAAGGGATCGACGTGAATCTATCGGCTGGAGTGGAGCGCTTCAACGGCCTGATCGACCACGTTCGATCGCTGGAGTCAACGCTCGTAGGCCGCGACCTAACGGAACTCTATCTTTCTGCTCTGAACGGTCTGAAGCACGACCCGACCGGCTCGAGGGTCAAAAACAAAACGGCAGGAAAGGATTTTGGTCTGGCAGGTGGAATCGTGGACATGAGTGAGATAGACGCTATAATCGAGAGTGCGGGCGGGGTTATAACCCGTAACGACACCTGCCTGGGTGCCCGGCCCTTCGCATCCAGAACTCGTGTCGGAGAAGATCCGGCGTTCTATGTGGCGCAGAGGTTGATTGGCTGGCGGGCGCCGTGCGGGAGATTTTCGGAAGAATCGAAGGACGAGTGCGAGGGACTTGACGGGCTGCTGTACGCCATACCGAAGTTTTGCGACTTCTACGATTTCACGCGCAACACCTCCAATTCGAAGATATACAGGGCCGAGATCGATTACCCCCTCAACTCCCACGGACAGATAGCCACAAGAGTGGGAGCCTTGCTGGAGAAGAACTTGGCCCGACGATCAGAAATTGAAAGAGGTGAAAGATCGGTTTTTTTAGGTATAGATTCCGGTTCCACAACCACCAACGGAGTATTGACTGATTCGACGGGAAAGATACTACGCTGGAAGACCATCAGGACGGGAATTAACGCTCTGGCTTCGGCCAGGCGTCTTTATGAAGAGCTGCTCTCGCAGTCCGGCGGATCTAAAGAAGAGATAGCACGAATAGTCGCGACCGGTTACGGCAGGGAATTGATCGACTTCGCCGATGAAACGGTAACAGAGATCTCCTGCCACGCCAGAGCCGTTGCGAGGCTCTTCCCGTCGGCCATTGGAGTCGTTGACATCGGGGGACAGGACAGCAAGGTGATAAAGCTTTCCGCAGAAGGGAACGTGGAGGATTTCTCCATGAACGACAGATGTGCCGCCGGAACGGGCCGCTTTCTCGAGGTCATGGCGAAGGTTCTCGAACTGGATACTGGAGAGATGGCCTCACTTGCACTCCGTTCCTCCAGAGAGCTTTCGATCAGTTCAGTCTGCACCGTTTTCGCAGAATCCGAAGTTGTGTCTCTCATAGGTAGAGGAGAGAAGATTGAGGACATATCGGCCGGTTTATTCAACGCGATTGTGAAAAGAGTGGCCGCGATGTACGTGCGCCTCGGCTCTCCGGAACCGCTGGTCTTCACCGGTGGAGTGGCGAGAAACGCAGGAGTTGTGCGCTCCATGGAAAGAGTGTTGAAGAGAAAAATTACCGTCCCCGAAGTACCGGATATAATGGGCGCCTACGGCGCAGCGCTCTTTGCCATGGATATCCCGGGAGAAAAAGGGCAGTGATCTAAATCGGGCAACCATACAGGCTAAAAGCGACCAGCGTTGTGACTCTTTCCATCGATTCACTGATGAATCAACGAAAGTATAGTCCGGTTTTTTGTATAATAACAACAAACGTACCTTAAGCCTGGATGGTTTTCAAGGGAGTGTTGAAGTTTGAACTGGTTTGGAGCGGCGTATTACCCGGAACACTGGTCCCGGGAAAGATGGAAAGAAGACGCAAGAGTAATGGCATACCTCGGTATCAACGTCGTGAGAATAGGCGAGTTCTCCTGGGGCGTGGTGGAGAAACGGCCAGGTGAGGTCGATTTCACTCTACTGGACGAAGCGATCGAGGCGCTGTATTCCGAGGGTATAAGGATCATAATGGGCACTCCGACGGCAGCTCCGCCTTCGTGGCTTCTCAAGAAATACCCCGAAGTACTGAGGGTAGCCGGTGATGGAAGAAAGCCCGGCACCGCTGGCCGTCGCCAGTACTGCTTCAACTCTCCGCGTTACCGTGAAGAGACGGAGAGGATAGTAGGCATATACGTAGATCACTACGGGAAAGACCCCAGAATAATCGCCTGGCAGGCCGATAACGAATACGGCTGTCATGGTTCGGCGCTATGTTACTGCAACAACTGTGCAGGAGCTTTCAGAGAGTGGTTGAGAGAGAAGTACGGAACTCTGGACAATCTCAACCAGGCGTGGGGAATGGTTTTCTGGAGCAACATCTGTAGCGACTGGGAAGAGATAAACCCTCCCAAACCCGGTCCTGTATCATACAACCCCTCTATGGTATTAGATTATAGACGCTTCTCTTCCGATTCGGTAATCGAATATCATGACATTCATAAAGAGATAATCAAGAAGAACAGTAAAGCCCCGCTGACCCACAATCTCATGGTCAATTTCACCGATATCGATTATAGAAAACTCGCCAAAAGGATCGATTTCGTATCCTGGGACAACTACGTGGCCGGGGAGTACGATCCCGATCTGCAGGCCCTTAACCACGATCTGATGAGATCTCTGAAGAAGGCTCCCTTTCTGGTGATGGAACAACAACCGGGAAGGGTCAACTGGCGTCCTGTAAACAACACCTACCCTTCCGGACAGCTGGCCTTCTGGATCAAGCAGTCCGTCGCACACGGAGCCTTCGGTTCTCTTGTTTTCAGGTACAGACAGCTCCCGTTCGGGGCCGAACAGTTTCACAGCGGTCTTTTGAATTACGACGGAACGATGACGGAGAGGGCCAGAGTCTTCGCGGAAACTATCGAGGAGTTGCGAAACTGGAAGATTGAGGACCCGGAAAAAGAGGCCGCGATCTATATAGACTACGAGAATTTCTGGATAGGTGAGACCGACAACCTAAACGGCAAATTCAGGTTGCTGTTCGACTCGATACTGCCAATTTACAAAGCCTTCAGGAGCTTCGGCTACAACATCGATTTTCTCTTTCCAGGCGAGTCGCCGCAGGGTTACTCCTTCGTCGCCGTCCCTTCGGCCTTCAAGATCGAGGAGGACTTCGTCAGGGAGCTGTTGAACTTCGAAGGGAAGATATTCATCACCGCCATGACGGCCCAGAAGGATAAAAACAACAACATCCGGATGCAGAAGGCCGACGATTTTCAGCTTCTGACAGGAATTCGCGTTGTCGATTTCGGAGGATTCGAAGGCCCGCTCAAAGTCTCGTCCGGCAAGAGTGTCTGTGATTGTGGCTTCGTGGCCGAGGAGATCGAAACGCTCGATGACTGCCAACCAGTAGCCAGGTTCATAGACGGACCTTTCAGGGGGAAACCTGCCGTAACGGTGAAGGGGAACTGCTGCTACGTGAGTACTATCCCGGACGTCGAATTGATAAAAAAACTCTTCCTCGAGGCTTCGATTGAAAGAAAAGCCGAAGGTTCAGCCAGGCTGTTGAGTATGAAGTCTTACAGGGTTATCTTGAACCCTTACCCGCACAGTATAAGGTTGAAGATCGGCGGAGAAACTCACAGCCTCCAGGAGTACGAAGTAAGAAGGATCTAGTTCCAGAGCGGCGCCTCACGCATCGATTTTAAAGACCCACTGGACATAAGTGCCAGAATCCACGAGAACCGTGTGGGCGACCGAAGCGGGAATCAGCAGCGATTCGCCCTCCTCGAGCGTGAATTCCTCGCTGGCGAGCATCTCGTCGCTGCGGTACTCGCCGTCGGCTATCTCCTGGATATCCCCGGTAAGTTTTCCTGTCTTGACGCGGGCCTTTCCAGAGATAACGACATAAAGGTCGTGCTGGTCGCGGTGTGCCTCCGGGCGACCCGAAAAGGGCCCGACGATCTTCACCGCTTTAGAAGAGAAGCCCTCCATACCCCTGGAAAAATCTCCCTCGTGAATTGAATATTTAATCGCTTTATCCACTCTTCCTCACCCCCATCGATCTGGATAACTGCAACACTCCGATTATACAGGGATCGGGCTCCGCTGAGGGCGGTTCGATTCCGACTGTTTTATCTGGAAGTCTGTAATAGAACTTCGTAAAAAAATCCACAACCAGCCTGCGGTAATGGGGATTCTTTCCCAGGCTGCCGCCCATTACCAGCACGGCCGGGTCGAGCGTATCGATCATGTTGGCTAGAAAACGCCCCAGAATAGCGGCTCCCCCGACAACGATCTCGACGTACTCCGGTTTGTTTTCTCTGGCAAGGTCGACTATCTCCTCCGTCGCGAGGCGCTTGCCGAGGAATCTCTCTACCTGTATGGAGAGGCCCCTTCCTCCGGCAACAGCCTGAAGACAGCCCCTGCGGCCGCAGGCACATTCCGGCCCGTCAGGAAGCACCGTAGTGTGGCCTATCTCTCCTGCAAAACCGTGAGAGCCGCGCATTATATGACCCGACGATACTATTCCCATACCGATGCCCGTGCTGACGGTTACGTAAACGAGAGAATCTATACCCGGCCGGGTCGACCACTCTCCGTAGGCGGCAGCGTTACAATCGTTTTCCACGATGCCCCGATCCCCGAAAAGCTGACTGAGCCTTTCGTGAAGATTTACATCCTTCCAGCCGAGGTTGGGAGACCATATCAACCTACCGGTCGAAACATCTACTGCCCCGGCTGTGCAAAGTCCCCAGTGCACCACATCCGGAGGATCGACGTATTTCGAGCAGACCTTCGCCAGTCTGGCTATGAAATTCTCTGGCCCGGCGGTGGAGTCCGTTGGAAATCTCTCCACATACAACGGCTTCACCTGGTCGTCTTCGAAGACCACCACCAGCGTCTTGGTTCCACCGACATCTATCGCCAGATCAGTCATCGATTATCCCCGCTGCAATCTTCATTCTGGAGATTCTCTCCGAAATCTCGCCGTATTTTCTCTCTTGGAGGAGCTCCGGGCTGGCTATGTAACTCCCCACACCGAGAGCGGCTGCACCCTCTTCGATAAAGGCCGCCGCGTTCTCGGGTGTGACGCCTCCAAAAGGCATGAATCTGGCCTGTGGGAACGGTCCCCTGTAGGCTTTCAAAAGACGGAGCCCTTCAAGCTCTCCCGGGAAAAGTTTAAGAATTGTAAAGCCCATGTTCAAAGCCATCTGGATCTCAGTGGAGGTGTAAACTCCCGGTATATAAGGAATGCCATCTTTCAGCGAAAGCGCAGCGACCTCGTGGCTGAAACCGGGACTGAGTATGTAATCGGCGCCGGCACGCAATGCCCTCGAATAATCGTCTGCGTTGAAGATCGTCCCCGCGCCCAGAAGCAGCTTGTCGCCGAAGTGTTTTTTGAGTTCCTTGAGTGATTCGTCGGCCCACCGGTCGGAAAAGCTGACCTCGGCGAAGAAAACTCCCGAATCGTAAAGGAGCCCGCATAGATCGATTGATCTTCCCGTATCCAGCCCTCTGATAACTATCAGAAGCCTGCCCTCTATGAGTCTTTGAAACATTCAACACTACCCCCGTCCTTCGTGATATTCTGGATATTGTTCCCATGAAGCGCCCACGACAAGACTTATGGGGAGCTCGTCCGGCGCATCTTTCATACCATCATACCATTGGATCGGAAGGCAGTCTCACGACATCGCTCTAGCCTTTTCTCTTGCATTTCAAACGGGGATCTTTCAGTTTCGCACCACATATCCTATTATATGGGCATCTTCTAGCTTCGAGAGTTCGCTTCCCAGCGAAGCTCCGAGCTCTATTCCGTAACCGGCTGTCCAGTCGATGCCGGCCACATCGTAAACCACACCTTCGTACGAAACGAACTTACGGCTCTCCACGACACCGTCGTACCTCTTCAGCTGCTCCGGCGTGAAGACCAGTATTCCTATCAGGTAAGCCTTGTCGAGACTTGTCGCTCCGTGGGGCGAGTCTCGCAGTATTTCTACGGTGAGCTCATTACCGGCCAGGTGAAGTCCGCTCTGATGGCTTCCACCCTTCCATGAGGCGAGTCCGCTAACGTCGTAAACCTTACCCTCTACGGCCACATAGGCCTTCTTTCCACCATTACCGTTCATCGTTTTCAACTCGTCGATTGTCACACCCAGAATGGCGACGGCATCGACTCCTTCGATCTTGCGAACTCCGTGGGGCGAGTCCTTTGTGAGCTCGGAAGTCAATTCCTCTCCGGCCAAGTGCATACCTCCCTGGTGTGAACCGTTTCGCCACCTTCCCAGACGGGAGACATCGTACACCTTTCCCCAGGCCGCAACGTAACCTTTTTTACCGCTCTTTCCATCGAAGTTTTTAAGCTCTTCAAGAGTGACCACCAGAACTCCCACTGGCTCTATGCCTGCGATCTTCCCCTCTCTGTGGGGAGAAAGACTTTTCAACTCGTACGTCAGCTCCGTACCTGCCGAGTGTTGAGACATGTGATTGCCCCCGATCCAGCGTCTCAGCTGGGAGAAATCGTATATGGCGCCTTCGACCGAGACGTAAGCGGAAGATCCTGATCTGCCGTTGAACCTGGACAGGGCCGATATCGTGTACATCGGTTGAACTGCCTGGAACTCTTTCATATCTATGCTCGCCAGAGAGAAATCCTTCAGCTCAATCAGGGCCATAGCCGCGGAGACAATCAGAAGAAAAAGGATCGCTAGAGTGATTGAACGTGTTCTACCCATCGAGACACCTCCTTGAGAAATTATTCAAAGGATAACACGTCTGGGCCTTTACTCCTGCCAACCGGAGAGTGTCAGTCTATCGCTGGTCCCCAGTTCTAGCGTTACAATCTTTTTCGGTTCTGCCGGGCTCCATTAGCCTCAGGGTATACTGGACGGGTATCCTCTCCTTTCATCGCTCTCTGTCCCAGTGTGTGTGAGATAACGAGTACGGTTCTATCTTTTCCGGTCACTGTACGCACCTCTTCCGTATTCATAGGCCGTGTCGAAGAGCCGCAGAATCTTTTCCGGAGGTATCTCCATCTGTATATTGTGGATCGAGGCGAAGACGAACCCCCCTCCAGGTGCGAGTATATCTATGCGCCTCCTGACGTCCTCTTCGATCTCTTCCAGAGTCCCGAAAAGTAACAGATGCTGCGTGTCGCAACCACCTCCCCAGAGAACGATCTCACCACCGAACTCTCGCTTTAGAATGGCGGGGTCCATGTTCTTCGCGTTGGTCTGGACGGGGTTGAGAACCTGAACGCCGGCCTCTATGAAATCTCCTATGAAGGGATAGACTGATCCGCATGAATGGAGAAAGATGAAAAGACCGGGTCTCTTCGAATGGATGAAATCACAGAGGGCCTTAAGGCGTGGCTTGAAGAGCGATCTGAATATCCGGGGCGAGATCTGAGTGTTTTCCTGCGTCCCGTAGTCGTCGCCGATCTGTATAAGGTCGATATCTCCGCCGACTTCGAAGAGATATCTCTCGAGTTCGATCGTGTACTTCTCGAGAAGTCTATCGAGAAAGTACTCCACCAGTGGCCGGTCCGTTATCATTCTCTCCATGAACTCCTGATAACCAAAGTAGCTGTGGCCGGCCTCTAGAAAGTTCCCGCCGAAAGTTCCCATCACGGCGCAGTCGGTGGAACTCTTCAGTTCTCTAAGCTGGTCCTTTAAAAAAGCGATCTCTCCGTCGGAAATACCGGGGCGGACGGCTTCGTCGATCGCTTTTCTATCATGCGTATCGGCCAGCGGGAAGTGCTTTCCATCGAAATAGAATCCCCCCTTCGGCATGATGGCCACGATCCTGCCCTCTCTGACGATCGCCCTGGAACCGTCGGGCATCGTTACGGAATCGAAGCCGTCGGGTAAAAGATACCTTCCGCCATCTTCGAACATATCGTACTCTTTCCATTTATCTATTCTTGTATTGAACCCGCCGTCGAGCCTCTTGAGCTCGACGACGTCCGAATGGACCCGCCGTCTCACCTCTTCCTCGACGAGCGCCAGCTGCTGGAAGACGTCGAAGATCTTTACCGGCCTATCGGGAAGTCCCATGTACTCTTTGAGCCTTCGGTAAGCCATTGCGTGTATGCCGGTCGATCTCATACCCCCAAGATCCACGGGAACCCGGTCGGCTTCTCTGTGGTTCAGCGCTTCGATTATCCTCTCTCTTGAAGTCACTTCGATCCCTCCGTTCCGATAACTCGAATGAAACTGTAAGGTTTTAAAGTGTATCTTATCCCCTCGCCAATGGAGAGGCAACCCGTTTCTTCCGCGATTTCTTTGGCGAAAAGAGCAGTCTTCTTAGTCGATAATCACGACATTCTTCGTTCCCTCTAAAGGCCTCTCTTACTATGAGATCGTAGCATCTATCTGTAAAAAAGCCGCGTGTCTTCCGAAAATTATGATTCAAGACATAAGTCGTGGTTTAGATCGCTCTCACAATCACGCGGGATAGTCACCTTTGCAGACCCATCCTCTGCTCCTCTTAGGGCTCTCTCATCCCGACCTCGTAGTATTCGGGGGAAAGATCTCAGGTGCCTTCGATTACATAGCGCCCGCACTCAAAGAGGAACTGGAAAAAGCCGCGAAAGTCGGGAGATTTGCTGCCTTTCCCGGGGTTTTGAAGACTATCGATCCTGAGAGATGCACCCTCTCGGGGTTGGCGTTATACTTTGTCGAGAGATGCATGAGAGGGGTGAGTGTATGAAACCGGGCTGCTATATCGATCGTGGACCTTGCGACTGGCAGATACTCCAGCAGGAAAAAGGGAGTGCGGAAGTCGGACTTGCGGGGAGTTGTCTCCCCTCAGGCGAGATACCGGACCGGCAGAGAGTCTTCGTGAGAGTGGTGCGCGAGGACAGCTCCGAGACCGTGCTGCCCTGGCTTCAGGCCACGATGCATAAAGGCAAAAGATGGGAGGTATCGCTCGAACTTCCGATCGGCGGGCTTTACAGGATTGAGACCTCTCTGAAACCCGACAGTCTCGGTATCGAGTACGCCTTCAGGGGCGACACGGTACACCACGTCGGTGTGGGCGAACTTTTCGCCATAACCGGTCAAAGCAACTCGGCCGGCTACGGCAAGGACCCGATTTTCGATCCGCCAGAGCTAGGGGTCCATCTGCTGAGAAACAACGGAAAGTGGGACCTGGCGAGCCATCCTCTCAACGATTCCACCGGATCGATCCACGAGGTCAACGCGGAGACGATCAACCCCGGCCATTCGCCTTATCTGAGCTTTGCCAGATACCTGAAAAGGGAGCTGAACAGGCCAGTTGGCTTGATCCAGTGCTCGCTGGGAGGCTCGAGTCTCGGTCAGTGGAACCCGGCCGAAAGCGGAGAGCTATATAGAAATCTTCTGGAGATCGTCGCAAACTGCGGAAAACTCAGGGGTATGCTCTGGTACCAGGGTTGCTCCGACACCACTATTGCTTTGAGTCAAACATATGGCGAAAGGTTCGCCAATTTCGTCGAAACTCTCAGACAGGATCTGGCGGCGCCGGACCTGCCCTTCTTCACTGTGCAGCTCAACCGTTTCGTGGCCGATCCCGGGCCATGGGGAATGGGCGACGAAGGCTGGTCGAAAGTAAGGGAGGCCCAGAGGCGTGCGGTGAAGGAACTTCCGGGAGTCTTCGTCGTACCGGCGATAGATCTGCCTCTTTCGGACAACATCCACAACAGTTCTTACGGCAACCTGATGCTCGGGGAGCGACTCGCCAAAAGCGTTCTCAAACACCTCTTCGCAAGAGATCTCAATGCCGACGCGCCAGACATAGCCGCTGCCCTGGCCACCGGCGGAAGAAAGCTCCGTCTGGTATTCGATAACGTCTCCTCCAGACTGTACGCCTTCGACCTCAAACCCGAAGACCTTCCGCTCTCTATTTCCGACGAATCTGGAGAGATCGAAATAAAAGATTATACTATCGAGGGCAACGAGATGCTTCTCCGTCTCTCGAGAGAGCCTGGCGTCTATGGAGTCGTCCACTATCAACACGGCGCTAATCCCGGCTGTTTTTCGATCATTGATGCGATAAGTCATCTACCGGCCCTAGCTTTCTACGGATTCAAAATATCTAGAGACCTGTAACTTCGACTGATACTTGCAAGAAAACCGGCACGGTAAAGACCGGCCTTTCTCATGAAATTCCAAGACTCTTCTCAGCAACCTCTAAGATTGAAGGACTAATATTTGTATGAAAGCATACAAAGGAGGTGGCAAAAATGAAAAGAGCAATGAATGTATTTCTGGTACTGATTATATTTATAGTAACTGCAACTGCAAGCTTCACTATGAGTGAAGAAGATGGGATAGCATATATGAGAGAAGAAGAAAAGCTGGCGCAAGATGTATATAACGTTCTGTATGAATTATGGGGACTTAAGGTCTTCAAGAACATAGCCCAGGCCGAAGCCAGACACACCGACGCTGTTCTCTCGCTAATCGAAGAGTTCGGCTACGAAGATCCGGCGGGCCAAAACGGAGTCGGCGTCTTCAAAAACAAGGAGTTACAGGCTCTGTACGACTATCTTGTCGAGATGGGAAGCGAATCTCTCCTGGGGGCTGTGAAAGTTGGACTGCTGGTAGAAGAGACCGATATAAAGGACCTTGAAGAACTTCTCGAAGTTGAACTCAACGCGAGAACCGAAAGAGTGTACAGAAACCTTCTCGCCGGCTCGGAGAATCACCTAAGGGCTTTCTATAGACAGCTCGAAAAACTCGGTGGCGATTACAACTGGTCGGTGCTGGATTTTGAAAGAGCCCTGGAGATTCTCTCGAAATAAGCATCAGATAACTGACTACCTGGCGGCGGGTTTCCCGCCGTTATTTTTTGGTTGAAAGATGCGATAATAACTCTGTATAAATATCGACGGAGGTAGTCATGTGGGAAATATCGATGTGATTATGTATGGAAAGGGTAAAAAGTCGGTCAACATCGCAGAGATCTTTCAGAGTTGCCCTTACACGGTAGTTTGCACCGCCTGCAGGGGATATGTATGGTCTCATTTCAGGTTGCCAGAAAATCACCTCTGGTGGTTGGAAGCGACGGAAAAAGACCCGATCGATACGGTGGGACTAGAATCTGTCGAGCTTTTCTTTCCCGAAAAACTGAAGGGCGAGAGTGAATTCTCCCGGGGCGAAACCTCACCGATGCTCGAAATATCGCCCTGCAAGAGCTACTGCCCAGAGTGTACCCTTTACAGAACCAGATGCGAAGGCTGCCCTGCAACTGTTCACTGCCTTCTCGAACGGTTTTAATCTCCTCCTGATGCTGGATAACTACCGTTGCCTTTATGAGGAATTCCTCATAGTCGTCAGTTATCATGTCCGTGATCCATAACAGGTAGAATTAATTTTTCGATATGCAACAAAAAACGGAGTCTGTCAAGACTTTCGTTGATTACTCTCCTTGAATCGTCGCGATCTTTGATCGAACCGGAATGTTCACCGAGTCCGGTCCCGGCGTTTGACCGCGCAAGTCAAATTCGAGATTCACTTCCGGCCTGAAAATGAGCACATGCGTCGATCCGCCGAAGTGAAACATACCCAGCTGGTCGCCCTTTTTCACGTGCTGGCCTTCGTAGACTGTGATTTCATTAGAAGAGACTTCTGCCATACCGACAAATACGACGCACATCAGCCCGATATCGGGATTATCGGCCTCGATGAAAATTAAAGCTCTGGAAGCCACCTGCGTGATGTACGCCTGAGATTCATTGGGACTTGCGGGGTCCAAGCCCGCCGACAGGGCCGAAGCGTAGTACGAACCATCGATCAGGCGAGTCTTGACGATCCGCCCGCTGACCGGACTGTGCCACCGGTGATAGCTCAAAGCGCTCAGAAAGGCCTGATAGACTGTTCCGCCTTCAAAGAGCGGCACCGTAGGATCTCCAGCCAGCATGTGGGAGAGCGAATAGGGTTGTTCTTTGATCCAGAAGCGATCGTGGATTTGAACGTTGGTCGCGATCCTGTAAGGAGCCGATTCACAGGCGTTGGTGATCACCGCGTTATCATCGGGGTATTCGACAGGGCGCTTGCCTTCTCGGAATTGACGGGTAAAAAAGTCGTCCCAGGAAGCGAAGCCGTAATGGGGAAGGTTCGGATCACACTGGAAATCTTCTACAAAGTTGGGCATGGCTTCCATAGCGTCCCGTCCAAACCATCCCTTCTCGGGATCCCCGCTCAGCACATATCTAGAATCGGTAGAGCCAAGAAACACGGCCCATTGATTGAGTATTTTCTTCAACTGCCGGTTTACTTTCTCGTTCAAAAAAGCGGTGGTTCCTGCTGGAGTGCCCATTGCCCAATTGATCACCGCGTTGATGGGAAATCCAACCAAATCGGTTTTATTGAATTCCGGGGCTTGAGTCAGAACTTCGTTCATTACTTGCAGCATTTGCCTGTAATCTTTTATCTGGAAATTTCCCGCGGGGTCCATTTCAAATTCCGGTGACGAAGGAATCTCTTCGAACATCTGGGTAAAGAGCATGAAAAGGACCGGATCCTCTTCAATTATCTCTTGAAACTCTTGAATCACCGGATGAAAATTCATTACAGAAAAAGCCGGCGATGCAAGAATCAGAACCACGCAAACTATCGTTGCCCACCGTTTCAGATCTCTCATCATCAGGACACTCCTCCTCTTTGGATACCAGCGATTCTTCCGATGATACTACCGATTGCATTTTTCTATAAAAGACTTATGTTCTTCAGTGCTGAATGTTTCCATCAAAAAATGACTTTCAGGCAACCGCCTCATCTATTATAGAACTCTGTCCTTGCAGGAAGGCCAAATTCACGAGAAAACTCGTTGGGTGGTGAGAAGATCTATTATCTGGCGAGACTATATCAGCGAATAACAGATCGCTCTAAGTCCTGCCAATTCCTTTTTGCGAGCTTTTTATACACTTTCAACTGGTATGAAGTGACCTTAGCCTGACGTTCTTATGACCTAACGCTTTTTCTATCTGTATTTGACACTTCCTGAATCAGGATCAACTTGAAAAAACCCCCACACTTTATACAGTGTGGGGGCAAGCAAAAAATTCCATACCCATTTCAAAGCAGCGCTTTGGCTAAATGACGCGTGTAATTACGATGGTGGAGGCGGCGAGAGTCGAACTCGCGTCCGAAACCAAGTTCCCTGCAGGGTCTCCGAGCGCAGCCAGCGATCGTCGTCAACGGTCAAGACTTCACTGGCAGAGTCCGACCATCCAAGCTCCTGAATGTCCCCGAACCTCCGGAGCGAAGGCACAGGTTAGGTTCGATTTTCTGACGCTCACCTCAGCCCATCGAACCACAAAGCTGATAGAGCGGCTACTTACTAATTATTAAGCAGCGAGAGCAAATTCATTGTTGGCATTTCTATTTGTCCGGTTTTTTAACGCGGCTCCGGAACCTCGACTCGCTCCTGCAGGTGCGTTGACCCCGTCGAAACCGTTTCGCCCCCAACTTTTTATTATATCATCGGGAGCCCGTGTTGTCACGTATTACGTGTCTTTCAAGCTTATAGTATAGACTCCTGATGCTTATTCCCAGTTCTCTCGCGGTTGCCGTTTTATTCCAGTCGTTTTTGTCGAGCGCGGCGACGATGATACATCTTTCGTAGTCGTTCATCATTTTCTCGAGATCGCCCTCCGGCAAGGGATCGCGTTTTTCCGGGATAGTTGAGAGTCCCTGAAGGTGCGACGCTTTGATTATGTGCTCGTCCGGCTCCATGTTGATGATAGCCCTGCCTATGACGTTTTCCAGTTCCCTGACGTTTCCGGGCCAGTTGTGCTTTTGAAGTGCATCCAGGGCTGCCGGTTCGATTTTTTCGACCATTCTGCCGTACTCCTGGTTTAGGCGCATGACTATCGTGTGTACTATCTCGGGTATGTCTTCGGAATGATTTTTGAGTGCCGGGATCACTATCGGCACCACGTTAAGCCGGTAGTATAGATCGGGGAGGAACCTCCCCTCTTCCACCAGTTTGTCTAACTCCAAGTTAGTCGCTGCAATTATCCGAACGTCCAGTTTCATCGATTTGTTCCCGCCTACTGGCTTAATTTCGTGGTCCTGAAGGAACCTTAAAAACTTCGACTGCACCGGGAGGTTCATCTTTCCGACTTCGTCGAGGAAGACCGTTCCGCCGTTCGCTTCTTGCAGCAGCCCTTTCTTGCCACCGCGTCTGGCACCGGTGAAGGCACCCTCGACGTAGCCGAACAATTCGGACTCGAGAAGTGTTTCGGGAAGGGCGGCACAGTTGACGCTGATGAAACTCGCATCGCGCCTGTCGCTGGAGTTGTGTATGGCATGGGCAAAGAGCTCCTTTCCGGTTCCACTCTGCCCGTTCAACAGGACGGTGGCGCGTGTTCTGGAAACCTTGTGGGCCTGTTCTTTCGCAATTTTCATGAGCGGCGAGGAGCCGGCGATATCATCGAAGGTGTACCTGGCCTTCACGTATCGCAGTAGCCGCCTTGCATCTTCGAGTTCCCTGGCGAGACGTTCAATTTCGGAGATATCGTGGATAACGCCCACGCTGCCTTTGAACTTCCCTCTGACAAGAAGTGGCGTCACGTTCACTATAACGTCCTTTTTCCCCGGTCCGACTTTGAGCTTAGCGTTGAAGATAGGTTCTCTTATCCTCGCCACTTCCATGTGCAGCGACGAACCTTCGGCAATGTCGATGGTAGCCATCTTTCCTATAACGTATTCGGCACTCATGCCAGTAATTCTCGTGTAAGCCTTGTTGACCAGCACTATTTTGCCCTTTTCATCGGCAACGGATATGGCGTCATAGGTGGCGTCGATTATACCGGTCAACAGAGCCTCCATCTCTTTGTGATTGATGACCTCCTCGGCCATCTTCTCCACGCTCGTCATGTCGCGAAAGACAGCCATGGCAGCATAGACCTTTCCGCTCTCATCCAGAAGAGGGAAGCGGGACGTTACGATGGTTTTATCTCTCAGATACTGAATCCTGTTGATTTCGGGAACACCGCTCTGGAGAACAATATGTAATCTAGTATTGGGTATGGTGTCGACTATGAGGAAGTTTTCCGCCCGGTCCCTGGTGAGTCCGACTATCTTCAAAGCCTCTTCATTAATGAAAATGATTTTACCGGAGGCGTCGATGACTATTATGCCTTCTATCAGAAAGTTGAGTATTTTGTCAAAGAGATCCCGGTTCACGATAGCCCCTGTTTTTCGGCCCACGCTCAGCTTCTCTTTGAAGGGTGTAAAGCCTATAAAGCTCTGTAAATTGGCCTACCGAAAGTTCCTCGGCCCTGACTGAGGGATCTATTCCACAGGAGAGAAGGAGCTCTCCGGGCGAACTCACTAAGCACTTGAGGTTGTTGGTCAGTTTCTTCCTCCTTTGAGAGAAACACCGTCTCACAAAAGCCCTGTACCCGTCTCTATCGGGCAGCTCTTCAGGCCTCTCGAGGAGGCGAAGCTCTATAGCCATCGAATCTACCTCGGGGCGGGGTATGAACTCGCTTTTCGAAACCTGGAAAAGCTCTCTTACCGTGGCGAAAGTGTTCACGTTGACTGTGAGAACCCCGTATTCTTTGGTTCCGACCGACGCCGTCAGTCTTGTTGCATACTCCTTCTGCACCATGAGCAGCGCTTTAGAAAAGCGCGGACCTTCGAACATTATCCTTTCGATTATCGGTGAGGTTATGTAGTAAGGAATGTTCGCAACGTAAGCCACATACTCGGAAATTGAGCCGAGATCGGCCTTTAAAAAATCCTCGTATATGAGTTTGCAACCAGGACCCTCAAGCCCACGGTTGACTTCGGCGAACCTCCTGTCAAGTTCAAAACCTACAACGCTAAAGCCGCGTTCCAGAAGGACTCTGGTCAGTATTCCCGAACCCACGCCTATCTCTACGACAACAGAACCCACCGGCAGGTCAATATATTCAGCCATTTTTCTGGCGATCCTGTCGGTTTTCAGAAAATTCTGCCCCAGAGCCGTATTGAGTCTTATATTCACGCTATTTCTGGCCAAAAGACTTCCTCCAGTCCGGTTCAATCTATCTCGAAAAGTATACCCAGAAGGAAAAACCCGTCATGAAGACGGGCTGCCTTTAATGGCGGAGAGAGTGGGATTTGAACCCACGGACGAGTTTTGCTCGTCATACGCTCTCCAGGCGTACGCCTTCGACCACTCGGCCATCTCTCCAACACAGACAATTATATAGACCGTAGTTGAAGTTGTCAATGCAATTATATGGTAAACTAAAAGATAGGTATAGAAATGTTGATTATCGGGGGCGAAAAAATGAAAAAACTCTTCGGTACAGACGGCATCAGGGGGGTTATAAACGAAGAACTGACTGCCGAACTCGCAATGAAGCTTGGAAACGCTATAGGAAGATACTACCTCGGGAAATACAGAAACTTTATCATAGCCAAAGACACCAGGAGCTCGTGCGATCTTTTAGAGGACGCACTGGCTGCAGGAGCTGCTTCCGCAGGCATGAACGTCGATTTTGCCGGCATTATGCCGACACCTTCATTGGCGTATATTACCAGGAAGCTTGATACGATCGGAGCGGTTATCTCGGCTTCCCACAATCCGGCTGTTTACAATGGTATAAAAGTACTGGCAAGGGGGATGAAAATCTCGGATGAAGACGAGGTCGAGATCGAAAACCTCATAGTGAACAAACCCTTCCACTACACCGTTTATTCCGGTGTTGGCAGGACCAGGGTGGTGACATCTTACCGCGACGAATACATCGATTACGTAATAAAGACCTTCACCGGTCAAAAGTTCCCGCAGGGCGAGCTCGTTCTCGATGGCGCAAACGGGGCAATTGCAACGGTTGTTGAACCCGTTTATCATGCGCTCGACATAAATGCCCGGTTTCTCGGGATGGAGCCCAACGGCATAAATATCAACGACGGATGTGGCTCCCTACATCCCGAGTTTATAGGGGCGGCTCTTGGAGAAATGGAGGTTGGAATCCTCTTCGACGGCGATGCTGACAGATGCCTCTTCGTTCTTCAGGGTTCGCGTGTCGTAGATGGCGATATGCTAATGGCCATCAATTCTAGAAAGATGGTCAGACAGGGTAGGTTGAAAGGAAACCGCGTAGTGGCTACCGTCATGTCTAACCTCGGTTTCGAGAAGTATCTTTCCGGCAGAGGAATCGGCCTGGAGAGAACGAAGGTCGGCGATAAGTACGTTCTGGAGAGAATGCTGCAGACCGGTGGCGTTTTGGGCGGAGAGCAGTCCGGACATATCATATTCCTAGATAGAAGCACGACCGGAGACGGTCTGATAACTTCACTGGAAACGTTGAACACTCTGAGCGAGCTCGGCGAAACGCTCGAGGGTTTTCTAAAAGAGTTCCCGGTGTTTCCCCAGTTGCTCAAGAACGTACCTGTCTCCGATAAAAAAGGCGTCATGGAGTGTGAAAAACTCAAGGCAAGGCTCTACGAACTTGAAAGCTGGAGGGATTTGCGGATAGTCCTGCGTCCATCGGGCACCGAACCCTATGTGAGAGTAATGGTCGAAGGCGTCGATTCACGAGAAGTGGAGGAGACCTGTCAGGAGCTCGTCGAACTCGTTGAGGAGTGTAGCAATGGATAGGTACATATCTGTCAAAGGAGCCAGAGTCCACAATCTAAAAAACGTGAGCGTCGAAATACCCAAGAACTCTCTCACGATCATAACCGGCCTTTCTGGCTCGGGCAAGTCTTCGCTCGCACTGGACACCATTTACGCAGAAGGTCAGAGACGGTATCTGGAATCGCTTTCAACTTACGCCAGACAGTTTCTAGGTGAACTCAAGAGACCCGACGTGGAGAGTATCGAAGGGCTTTCACCCGCGATAGCCATAGAACAGAAGACCGTCAGCCATAACCCAAGATCTACAGTCGGAACGGTGACAGAGATTCACGACCATTTGAGAATCCTTTACGCACGTGTCGGGATCCCACACTGTCCCTCTTGCGGAAGAGCAGTTCAGCGGCAGAGTCTCGACGAGATAGTGGAGGGTATCTTCAAGGAGTTTTCCGAAGGCTCCAGGATCGCCATATACTCGCCGATTTGCAAGGAAAAGAAGGGCGAGTACAAGAAGGAACTGGAGAACCTCAGAAAGAAGGGTTACGTGCGTGTGGAGATCGACGATCATGTCTACGATCTCGAAGAGGACCTGAAGCTCGACAAGAACAAGAGACACACGATAAGCCTTGTGGTCGACAGGTTGAAAGTCGAGAGAGAGAACGCCTCGAGAATCGCCGACAGCGTAGAAATGGCGCTCCACGAAGGAAACGGATTCGTGGAGATCGGTTTGATCGACGCTCAGGAGAGAAAGATCTTCAGCGAGAACTTCGCCTGCCCGGTTTGTGGGATAAGTCTTCCAGAGATAAGTCCCAAGATCTTCTCATTCAACAACCCCTTTGGCGCCTGTCCCAGGTGTCATGGCCTGGGGTACACAATGGAATTCTCCAGGGACCTGGTAGTCAACGAAGACCTGAGCGTACTAAAAGGCTCCTTCAAAGCCATCTCTGGATCTCAGGACAGTTTCACCATGAAGATGTTGATCAGGGTCATCGAATCGCTCGGGGAATCTCCCGATAAGCCTTTCAAAGATTTGCGCGAAGATGTGAAAAACGCCTTACTCTTCGGCACTACCGATGACATAACCATGAAGTACAAATCGGAAAAATTGACCTACGAACTGAAGAGACCCTACGAAGGTGTGATCAACAACCTCCAGAGGCGGTACCAGGAAACCCAGTCGGAAGAGATGCGCTACTGGATGGAAAGCAGCTTCATGGTTCAGCAGACATGCACTCAGTGCAATGGGCAGCGTTTACGCCCCGAGGCGCTGGCCGTGACCCTCAAGGACAGGAATATTGCATCGGTCTCGGACATGACGATCCAGGAGCTTTTCGATTTCGTGCAGGAGATACATCTAACCGAACACCAGTTCGAGATAGTCGGTGAACTCATGGGCGAGATCGAAAAGAGATTGAAGTTCCTGGTCGATGTCGGCCTCGATTATATAACGCTCTCCAGATACGCGATGACACTATCCGGCGGGGAGTCCCAAAGAATAAGGCTGGCCACGCAGATCGGCTCGGGTCTCACAGGAGTGACCTATGTACTGGACGAACCGACCATCGGTCTCCATTCCCGCGACAACGACAGACTGATCAAAACTCTCAAGAACCTGCGCGACTTAGGGAACACGGTTATAGTGGTCGAACACGATGAAGAGGTTATAAGAAGCTCCGATTACATAGTAGATGTGGGGCCGGGAGCGGGTGTTCACGGCGGAGAGATAGTCTACCAGGGTCCCACGCAGAGACTCATCGAAGACCCTCCCGAAAGATCTCTAACAGGAAAGTACTTAAAAGGCGAGTGTTCGGTCCCCAGACTTGAAGTTGCCGGCAACGGCGATCGTGGGTGGTTGACCATCAAAGGGGCATCACGCAACAACCTGAAAAACATTGATGTCGCCTTTCCCCTGGGAAGGTTCGTGACCGTCACAGGGGTCTCTGGTAGCGGTAAGAGTTCGCTGGTAATGGACACGGTTTACCCCTCTCTAAAAAACCGTCTGGGCAACTCCAAAAACCCGGTAAATACCGAAGTCAGCCTCGAAGGCTGGGAAGCGATTGACAACGTAATAGTGATAGATCAGAGCCCCATAGGCAGAACTCCCAGATCCAACCCGGCCACCTATACCGGTCTCTTCGACTTCGTTAGAGACCTCTTCTCCAAAACTCAGGAAGCCAGGGCGAGAGGCTACTCGAAGGGGCGGTTCTCCTTCAACGTTAAGGGCGGAAGGTGCGAAGCCTGCCAGGGGCACGGGATGATAAAGATCGAGATGCAGTTCCTGCCTGACGTTTACGTGGAGTGCGATGTCTGCAAAGGTCGGCGTTACAACAAAGAAACCCTGGAGATAAAGTACAGGGGCAGATCGATCTCGGACGTTCTGAACATGACCGTGGAGGAAGCATCTACGTTTTTCGAAAGGATACCGGTTCTCAACAGGATACTGGAGCTGCTCAACGACGTCGGGCTGGGTTATATAAGGCTGGGCCAGCCGGCGACCACACTTTCCGGGGGAGAGGCACAGAGAATAAAGCTGGCTTCGGAATTGAAGAAAAAATCCACCGGCAGCACCTTCTATATTCTCGACGAGCCCACCACCGGACTTCATTTCGACGATGTGTCCAAACTGGTAAAAGTTCTCAAAAGACTGGTCGAACTGGGAAACACCGTGGTCGTGGTGGAACACAACATGGACGTGATAAAGAACGCCGACTATATAATCGACCTCGGACCGGAGGGAGGGGCCAGAGGCGGAGAGGTCGTGATCTCGGGGACTCCGGAGGAGGTGGCCGAGACGAGGTTCAGCCACACCGGCTATTATCTGAGAAAGCTATTGAACCCCGTCCGGTAATCACGTGGAGATTTTCACTTCGCTCCCAGGAAGTCCAGGCTACTCCGGTAAAGATCGAATCTGGCCGGTCTTTTCACCCTGAATCTGCTCTTTCTATATACTAGCGATAACATCTCCAGCAGGCCGGCCAGGGGTATATCGTTGATAGTGGCCCCACGAACGTTTTCGAAAGAGACCGGGGGCTTTGCGGATATCGCTTCGAAAAAGTCGAACCCCGAATAGAGCTCTAATTCTTCGATTTCCATCAGCTCGAAGGTGTAATCGGCAAGGTCGCAGAGGATGCGTTTGCTTCCGTAGGTCTTGAAGCCGACTTCCAGAAGCGGCAGAAGCTGTCTGAAATAAAAGTACATAGGGCTTTCCGTTTTCTTGCGTTCTATGTTCAGAATACCGAGCGCCCTGGAAAACGTTTCCTCGTCTATAGACCAGAACAGTTTTGCCAGAATATCTTCCGTCTCGTAGATGTACGTGTAACTGCCCTGAACGACACCCAGAGCCGTTAGGGTGTCTAGGTATCCTTCGATTAGATATTTCATCGTTATCTCCCGTTCGAACTGCATGGGGCTGCCGAAGTGTCTTTTCGGCCTTATATACAGAGTTTTGTCTCTGTCGAAGGTTCCGGCTATCACTCTAAGTCTGTCAATAAGGCTCTTGGTGCCTATGTCGATTACTACCATGCTTGTAAAACCCTTTTTTCTGGCCATGTCTATGGGAATATTTATATAAACCCCACCGTCTATGAACTTGCGGCGGTCGAACTCCTCTCTTTTGAAAACGGGGTAATTGGCGCTCGCAAGAATGTAATCGACGAGCATTCCCCTGGGTATCTCGTTTATGTACAGCATCACCGGCCTCATATCGCTTAGAGAATACGTGACCAGCCCAAAATCTATACCCGATTTCCTGACGTACTCTTCGTCGACTCTGGAATGAAGGCACTGCCTCAGGGGAGTTATATCGATTCCCCTGCCGTCCATCAGAAGCTTAATGCCCATGAAGACCTCCCTGATGCCGGCTTTGGCTTTAGCCATTTGAATCACCGACTCCACTTCGGGCGTTATCTCCATCACCGTTGAATAATCCATGTTTTTCCACAGTTCCGTCGCCAACTCGAAGTTATCCATCGCGACCGCCGCGGCGTTTATCGAGCCTACCGAGGTTCCGTAAACACCGGCTATCTTTATACCGTGGTCCTTGAGGGCTTTCCAGCAGCCTATCTGGTAGCCGCCCCTCGCACCGCCGCCGGAGAGTATCAGGGCCGCCTTTCCATCGAAACGAAACTCATCGCTCTCAAGATAATTCTCCTCTATCGGTACTTTTGGCATGCCGGTCACCTCACTTCGAAAAATATTGAAACTCCCTTCATTAAAAGAATGCTTCGCTCTCTCGCTGGGAATAATAACACGAAATAGCGATTAAAAAGCCTATATTTCTCGCAGGTTGATTTCGCGTCGATGAATATGCTAAACTATTTCCAGCGTGACAGAGATGATGAGAAAGTTGCGCCTTTATGGCGTCGGCTTTCTTTTTTTTGATCTAGTTTTTGATCTCGTGCCTGGATTTTGCTGTCATAATCGCTGTAACTTATTTTCGGTACTGTCGGATAAGCGGGGTGATACACTTGCGGCGTCGTTCCAGGGAGGTTATAACTGGCTGGTTAACGGTTACGCCTGCGCTCGTTGTTCAGGTGATTTTTATCTATCTTCCACTCGCCTGGGCTTTCTACGTCTCGTTTCATAGCTGGAACATGATTCGACCGATGAAGTGGGTCGGCCTGGAGAACTACATAAGGATGTTTGAGACTCCGGATTTCTGGGGCTCTCTCTGGACAACGGTTCTTTACGTACTGGGCACAGTTGTTCCTTCTGTTATTTTAGGTCTTCTTATCGCTATGCTGTTGAATATCGAGTGGTTGAAGGGAAAGGGGATCTTCAGAACTCTCTTCTATATTCCCGTCGTAACCTCGATGGCCGCCGCGGCCGTCATATGGGGATGGCTGTATGAGCCGAACTTCGGACTGGTGAATTACTTCCTCTCATGGTTCGGCATAAAAAGTATCAAGTGGTTGAGCGATCCCAATTACGCTCTGCTCGGACTGATAATTGTCGGCGTCTGGAAACGTGTGGGCTACAACATGGTTCTCTTTCTGGCCGGACTCCAGACCATACCCAGGACTTACTACGAAGCCGCCGAGATCGATGGCGCCACCTCCTGGGATAAGTTCAGGAGTATAACTCTTCCGCTTCTTTCTCCGACCACGTTGTTCGTTGTCATCATGCAGTTCATCGCCTCTTTCAGGGTCTTCGTTTCCGTATCGGTCATGACGCGCGGTGGACCGGCCAAGAGCACACAGGTTATAACCTACTACCTGTACGAAAACGCCTTCAGGTATCTCAAGTTCGGTTACGCCTCGGCCATCGCCGTGTTCATGTTCGCCTTGATGGTCGTTCTCACCCTCATTCAATTCGCGATCAGCAAAAAGAGGGTGCATTACTCATGAGAAAAAAACCTCATATCGTATTGAGAACCACAGTGATACTACTCGTATTGTTCGTCGCGATACTGATCAATCTTCCCTTCATATGGATGCTGGTTACTTCTTTCAAAACGGAGGACGCGGCTTTCACGATACCGCCCAGTTTTCTGCCGACGATCTTCGATTTCAGGAACTTCGTCAAAGCCTTTGAACTGATACCACTCAGTCAGTACGTGGTCAACACTCTCTTCGTTGCACTGGCAGTGACTCTACTGCAGCTGGTCTTCAATTCGCTCGCAGCTTACGGACTGGCGAGGATAAGGTTCAAAGGCTCTAGTATAGTCTTCATGGTTTTGATCGGAACGCTCATGGTTCCGCCGGAAGTTACCATGGTCCCTCTCTATGTTATCGTAAAGCAGTTCGGGTGGATAAACCAGTACAAAGCTCTGATAGTTCCGTTTATGAGTTCGGCCTTCGGTATCTTCCTGTTGAGGCAGTTCTTCATGGGAATACCCAGGGAACTCGAAGAGGCGGCCATAATCGACGGCGCCAGCAGGATGAGGATCTTTTTGAAGATCATCATACCTCTGTCGAAACCGGCCCTGTATACGATGTCTCTTTATACCTTCCTCGCACACTGGAATGAATACATGTGGCCGCTCATAGTGATAAACGACGCCAATAAACAGATGATTCAGGTCGGGATTTCGCAGTTCGTCAGCGGCTGGGAGACTCAGTGGACGATGAGGATGGCTGCTTCGACGACGGCCGTTTTACCGATTATAGTTTTCTTTTTCTTTGTTCAGAGACAGTTCGTCGAAGGAATAAGCATCTCGGGTTTGAAAGAGTAACCCAAATCTTGAAAGGGAGGTTCTTTTATGAGAAAGATTTTGCTAGCCGTTCTGTTCATCGCGGCAGTCGCCCTAGCTTTTGCGGCGCCTGTTAAGGTAACGATGTGGTACGCCCAGACGGGTATCTATTCGCAGACTCTTCTGGATATCGTGGCAGACTTCAATAAGCTCCAAGAGGGCAAGATCGAAGTAGAAGCCGTCTATACCGGAAGCTACCAGGATACGATGCAAAAGTTGCTCGCGGCGCTGGTCGCCGGAGATGTTCCGACCCTCGCTCAGATCGAGCAGGCGAGGATAGGTCAGTTCGTCGATGGCGGAGCCTTCCAGGATCTCAACGAATTCATCAAGAAGGATACGGAATTTGCGGCGATGCTCGACGATTTCTGGCCGAGGTTCATAGCTGCCAACACTTACGAGCAGGGACTATTGGGCTTCCCTCTCAACTGCAGCACCCCGTTGATGTACATCAACAGGGACCTCTTCAAGCAGGCCGGTCTAGATCCTGACAACCCTCCGAAGACCTGGACCGAAGTTTATGCCGCGTCCAAGCAGATCAAGGCACTGGGTCCCGATATTTTCGGTTACAGGTTTGGCATCGACGACTGGCTTCTCGAGGCCTACATATGGCAGTTTGGCGGACAGATCATATCGGAAGACGGCACAAAAATGCTGATCTACTCTCCCGAGACTGTAAACGCCTGGAATTTCTTCCAGAAGGGCGTCAGAGAGGGAATCTTCATATTCGGAACGACCGGCGGAAACGAGCTGGACCTTTCCGGTAGAATAGCGATGGTCGTTCGCTCTACCGGAAGCCTCGGTTACCTCATACAGAACGCCAAGTTCGATCTGGGCGCCACGATAATGCCGATGCAGGAAAAGCTCGTGGTTCCGATCGGCGGTGCAAATGTCTTCATGTTCTCCTCGAGACCGAAAGCCGAGAAAGAAGCTGCCTGGGAATTCCTCAAGTTCCTCACCTCGACCGCGAACACGGCGAAATGGTCGCTCGCGACCGGTTACATGACCAGCAGGATCTCGGCCTTCGAGTCGCCCGAAATACAGAAAATCATGACCGACGACCCGAGATTCGCCCTCACATACCAGCAACTGAGAGACAGCGCTGTAAGAAGACCCTGGTATGGTCCTTATCCCGAGGTACACGCCATGATCACGTCGGCCTGGGAATCGGTCATGGCCGATCCCACCAAGGATGTAGACGCAGTTCTCAAACAGCTCCACAAGGATGCACAGAGAGTTCTCGACGATTACTATTGATCTTTATTCAGCGACGACAGGGGCAGTCTCAGGCTGCCCCTGTTTTTTGAGAGGTGTTTGAAGTGAAGAGAGTATTTGTCGTATTGTTTTCATTGATCTCTCTGGCCGTTTGCGGTTCAGTCTTTTTCGGCAACATCCACGCGCACACGTCTTACTCCGATGGGCGTGGAACGCCCGACCAGGCTTTCAGGCATTCCAGAGACTCTGGCGCGGTAGACATACAGGCCATAACCGAGCACTGCCACGATCTGGTCTATCCCCTTCCCGACGGCTCCATGAAGCTCGATGTCGTCCGCAACCTGGCTAGAGAGTACACACGGGAGGGTAAGTTCATAGCGATATCGGGTTACGAGTGGACACTTACCAGTCGCGGCCACATTACGATCTACAACACCGAAAAGTTCCTCGACAGGAGCAGGTCGGACCTCCTGGACATATACGCATGGATAGTCGAGAAAAAGGCTACGGCCCAGTTTTGCCATCCGGGAAGAACCTACGGAGATTTCTTCGATTTTCTGTACTTTCCAGAAGTGGATCTCTATATCAACACCATCGAAGTGGGCAACGGTGCTGGAAAATCGAACAACGTGATCAAGCCGGAATACCTGGAACGTTACCAGAGGGCTCTGAACAGAGGCTGGCACGTCGGCGCCTCGGCCAATCAGGACAACCACTACGAGAACTGGGCGACGGCCAACGACGCGAGAACGGCCTTCGTGATCGACGAGCTGACTACCGAGAAGGTTTACGAGGCTCTGAAGACGAGGAATATCTATGCAAGCGAGGACAGGAACGCCTTCATATCCTTCTCGACGGGTCGGGCCAAGATGGGCGATATTCTCTACGATTTGCCGGCGGCTACTTTGAGTATCGAATACAGTGATCCCGGTGAGCCCGTAGCATCGGCCTGGCTTTACAGCAACGAGGGATCGACGGCGCTGGAAGTGGAGGGCGATTCCTGGACAGTCGAGGTCGATGTAGAGAATCCGCTCTCTTACAACTGGTATTTCGTGAAGATAGACCAGAAGGACGGAAACGAGATCGTATCCTCGCCGATCTGGTTCCAGAGCAGCAGTGAGAGATATCTGTTGAACGCCAGATCTATCGACGCCAGACCGGTTTTTGGGCTGCCTTTCGAGATAGCCTTCGACCTGATAAACGCCAGAAGGAACGAAGAGAGTCTCACGTTGACTATCATGGGTGAGAAGGGACCGGTTCTGGAGAGAGAATACATCCTTCCGGCCATGAGTTGTGTCGAGATAAAGGAAACTCTGGACTGCACTTCTCAAGATCTAGTTTTTTATGTCAACGGTGAACATGCCTTCGGGCTGAAGATCAATTTCACCAGGTTCGTCGCTCATCTCGACACTTCTCACGAGAATTACTATGTGTCCGAGTTGAAATACCTGACGGAACTTTTAAGCGATCTCGGCGGCGATGTGAGACCAGTGATAGGCGAACTGACGGAATCAACGTTGAACAGTGGCCAGCTGTTGATCCTTCCGCTTCCCGATCAGGACACTTTCATGAAGGACTTCATGGCCATTTCGGAAAAGCAGATCACTTTTATCAAGAATTACGTAAAAAGTGGTGGTCTGCTGATCGTTGTCCTCGCCAGAAAGGCGATCACACATGATTCGCTGAGTACTTATGAAAGACTCTTTGAGGAACTGTCCTGGGGAGTCTCGCTCGAAGATGGCGGTCTCTCCTTCGAAGGACCTTCCGAGGGGATAGTACATAGGGAGAGCGGCGGCCTGGTTTTGAAATGGAATCAGGCGACAGGTAAAGAGCCGCCGGACGAAGAAATCGTGCGATTCATGAAATCTAGATTGAAGATCGATTGAGGTTGAGTCTATGTCGAGAATAGAGAGTTTCACATCGGGAATCGAAGGCAACAGGATCTTCGGAATCTTCGAGCTCCCCGAAAGCGGCGATAGTTTTCCTGTGGTGGTGACGCTTCACGGCTTCACCGGAGAGCATATTGTTTCGACCTTCAAATATCCGCGACTTTCAAGAAGACTCGTGGAAAGCGGTGTCGCGACCGTAAGATTCGACTTCCGTGGTTCGGGTGACAGCGAGGGCGAGTTCTGCGATATGTCTCCCCTGACGGAACTCCGGGATGCTCTGGAAATCGTGGCTCTGGTGAAAGAGAAGAGCTGTTTCAATGGAAAGCTGGCGCTTATAGGATACAGCATGGGCGGAATGGTCGCTTCCTTGCTAGCCGGAAGGGAGAGGGAGTTCGACGCCGTACTCCTCTGGTCGCCCGTCATAATGAACGGCGAGTTCTTCTCCAGAGAGGAGTACAGCTTTTCCAGCGACGAGAAGTACAAAGATATTCTTGGGTTAAAGCTAGGCCACGGCTTTCAAAAGGACGGGCTCAGCGTAGATGCCGCCGCGGAACTGGCGAACTACCGCGGCCCGCTAATGATAATACACGGGTCGGAAGACGAGTCGGTACCTTACGAACCAGTATTACGTTACGCCAGAGATAGGGGGATTGTCTTCCACACGGTCAAGGGGGCCAACCACAAGTATCAGAGGCTCGACTGGATAGAAGAGCTCTTCGAAGTGTCGGAAGGCTTTCTCTGCGATCGACTACTGTAGCGGGTGGTCGGCCACCCGCTTTCCTACCATCATCTCTCTCATAATCAGCAAAGCCCTGTCTATCAGTTGCTCGTCGGTCTCAAACCAGAATTCATCGCCGGAAACGCCTGTAACGGCCAATCCCTGCCTGGATAGCGCCGCCAGTTTTTCGACCAGCCCGTGTCTATGAAGGCCTGTCTCCTTGGCGATCGATCTTATGTTCATCCTGCGGTTCATGAGAGTTTTCAAAAGGTTCATCGAGCCTTCTACAGAAAGCACTCCCGCTATTTCGAGAGGGTCCATAGCTTCCGGTAGCATATTCTTCTTCCTCATCGTCTCTTCGCCTACAATTGAGATCACCGAGTTCCTTTCAGGCAGGTTGACGGTAATAACGGAGCCTCCGAGAAACCATGAAGAAAAAATATACAAGTCCGACTCGCTACTTTCTTCCCGTCTTTCGATATCCAGCAGCTCTCTTAGAAATGGTTGGCCATAGAGAGAGAAGTTGCCATTGAAAAGCTCTCTGAAGGTCCGGGAGCTTTCCCGCAAGATTTCCAAGAACTCGCCGTCGAAGAGTTCCCGACAAATGAAATGCAAAAGACTCGAGAAGCTTTCTTTCGCTCCGTTCTGGTCTCTGAGGATTTCGATGGCCGAGTACCTGCTGGAATTGCCGAGTTCCAGGTTTGAAAACACGTATTTGAGGGTTTCTCGCTCGTCGAGCTCCAGCAGTCTGAAGGCGAGATCTCTCGCTTCGCAGTCTTCGTAGTATTGCGGGCTGAAAAACTTTGCCATCAAACTCTGCGGTGAAAGCCGTTCCAGCCACTCCATAAACGCTTCACAGGAATCGATCCCTTCGAAGCAAATATAAGGAAGCGTCCTCAACCCGAAGAAACTATCCCAGCTGAAAAAAACCTCAATCATTTCGAAGAGTTCCGCGGGAATGGATACTCTGGATTTTATAACCCATCGTGCAAGATGGTCGGCAGCCAGAGTATCTCGATCGATCATTTTCTCATGGTTGTTGAGCCGAAAAAGCGCTGCGAGCACGGAGACGGCCTCGTTGTTCAAAACCCTAACATCAGCCATCGATAGCCTCTCCAAAGATCTCCTTAACAGAATCTCCAACGGCCTTAACCAAAAAGGCTTTGTTCAGGTTGAAAAGCCTTCTGTCTCCTTCCACGCTGTCTTCAATGACGCCATATCTCATCAACACGCTCAGGTAATCGGTTACCTCAACGTTGGTCAATCTAGTGGAAAGGGCTATTTCCGTCACTCCCATGGGAGCTTGAGAGAGTCTTTTTAGAATGCGCAGGTTCACGTCGTTTGCCAGGATGGTGAAGAGATCGACCCCCGAAGCCATTCTATCGACCGGAGGGGTTATCCTTTCGGGGTATCTGTATCCCACGACGTATATGTCCTCTCTTCTGTAAGGGATGGAGCCCTTCAACAAAATGATTTCGTAGAAGAAGGAGACCGCTATGGTAATGGATCCGGTTGAAGGAACGCCACTCCTGGCAGAACTCCCGGTGAGCCATTGAACGTAGTTTTTTCCGTACTTCTCGAAAAGAGCGTGCAGCTTCGATCGCTGTTTTTCGACCTCATGTATCGGGTCAAAGGGTAGTTCGCCGTAAATCCTTTCGTTGTACCACAGCAGAAGATGTATCAGCTCTTTTCTGGCTGCAGACGGATCATTACAGAGCTTCAAGAGGTCGGCCTTTTGTTTCGTCGGCATGGCCATGCTTTTAGATATGTACTCTATCAGCTCTCGCTCGTCATCGCTGGCCGAAATCGGCTTCAAAAGATCGGCCTCTCCGGAGAATCCATGACCGGAGCAGAGAAAGTTCACTATCAGGTCCCTGTCGGACATTGTTGAAAGGTAGGAAAGTAGAGACTCCGGTTCCATCAACTTCTTAGCTGCTATATGGTTGGTCAGGAAGAGGGCGAAAAAAGACTCCCTGTCGAAGAAGATCTCAAGTTTTTCTCTGATTCCCTCGGGAAGTGTTTTTCTTGTCTTCTCGACCCACTTCAGGATTCTCTCGTTCGGTTCCATTTCGAGACTGGGAGGTAACCTTTTGAATCTCTCCATTATCAACTCGTTGTTTTGGAGTCTGAAAAGAGAGGATAGAAAGTCGTAGTTTCTTGAATCGCAGAAATTCACACCTTCAGGCAACACAAAAATTCCTCCATTCCAGGAAGTTGATCCGGTATATTATACATCAGTCGAAGTCGATGCACAGATATCCGGGCCGAAGAGACTTCAGGACCATCTGAGCAGATAAGTTCTGGAGCTCTTTCTCTCCAGGGCAACCTCGTCCTTGATGGCGCGCGTCATCAGATAGACGTGGGAAAGTACCACACCCAGATCTATCGATATCACTTCCTCGTATATGGCTGGCAGCTTCTTCCAGCCGTGTATGGCTATCTCTCTCTCACCCAGAATTTCAAAGATCCACGGCTGACGGTTGAACGAAGAGGGAGCAAGTCTTCCGGAAAGGAGTATTTCCCGCATTTCAGAATCCAGCAATTCCGTTCTGCCTGTGATCAATTCTTCGAGTGGTTTTCGATTTGAATTCCGGTAAAGATGCCGTGCAGCCCTTTCTATATCCGTGATCTCATTCTTCTCGGGATAACCTAGAACGATCATGGAGAGGTAATTGGGGAGTCTTGCCCAGCTGGTGCCGAAACCTTTGAGCGTGAGATTCAAAACTATCTGTTCCCCTTCGAAGCCGTACTCCACAAGCTTCTCGGTCGAAAAATCCTTCATCTTTGCCAGAACTATCCCTGACGCGATGGGAAAGTTACACGAATAGTACCACTGGAGAGGTCCGGCGCTCTCGAGATGCTCTATTCCATTCATAGAATCTCTCACCGAAGCTATCTCAGACTCCTGGAGCCGTCTGTTTTCGAATTTCCTCTGTGTAATCCTGAGTTCTATCGCTCTGGCGATTTCCTGTCTGTCGTACATAAAATCACCCCTTTACTGTATTTTACATAATACAGATAATAAAACTCAAGATTATTCCACTCACAGATTCGTGCCAATTATGTGGATTCCTGAGGTGTTTCTTTCAGGCAATAGGTGTAGTATCTCTTTTTGTTGTTGCTGTCCAGCTTCACCTTGAGACCGTGCATCTCGTTTTCGAATCCGGGGAACCTGTTGTCGAAATCCTCGGAAAAATTGAGATACTCGACTATCCTCTTCGTTTCGGGCGTGTACCTCTCACCGGGCATGATCACCGGTATGCCTGGGGGATACGGAACTACCATTACGGCAGATATCCTGTTCTGAAGTTCCCTTATCCTGACCAATTCGGTGTTGCCGTTTACTAGTTCCGAGTAGGCTCTGGCAGGAAGCATCACCTGTTCGGGGGCCTGTGAATAGACGTCTTTCAAAACCCTGGCGATTCTGGCCTTTCGAAGGTACTCGTGCATCTGTTCGGACAGCTCCTGGAGAGTCATTTTGCCGTATTTTTTCGGGTGTTTCTTGACTATATCCGGGAAGACATCGTCTAGAGGGGCGTTTTCATCGAACAGCTTTTTGAACGTGAAAAGCTCTGCCAGCAATGTACCAGATTTTCCTTTGGTGAGGCCTAGCGAAAAGAGTATCAGGAAGGAATAGTGTCCGGATTTCTCGACCACTATCCCGCGGTCCCTGAGAAAAGTGGTCACTATGGTGGCCGGTATCCCCCAGTTTCTCATTCTGCCCTGTTTGGTTATCCCCGGTGTCATCACGGTCACTTTGATGGGGTCGAGGAGTATGTAATCGCTTTCCAGCTTTCCAAAGCCGTGCCAGTCCTCATTCCCCTTCAAGCACCAGTACTCGGGATGGTCCTTGAGGAGTTGTTCGTCGATATCTTCTATATCTTCTCTTTTCCTCTCACCCTTTTCGTTCTCCATGGTGATCTGTGAAGGCTGCCAGATCTCGAACCACCATCTTCTCTTGCGATCGATCTCTTTGTCCTCTATCTCTTCGCTCAGGTGTTTCATCTTCTTCCTGAAGACGATCGCCTCCTGTATTGTTTCGTCTATTAGGAACCGACCGGAGTTTCCGGCCATCATCTTCGAGGAAACGTCGAGCGAGGCGATTATTGCGTACTGAGGAGAGGTCGACATATGCATCATATAGGCTTCGTTGAATCTCCCGTGATCTATCTTCTTCTTCCCGTCTTTCACATGTATCATCGAACCCTGTGAAAAAGCGGCGAGAAGTTTGTGAGTCGAATGAGTCGTGAAAACGGTAGGAGCCCTCTCTCGGTCTATTTCCGGGGACATCCCGTACCTGCCCACGTACATCGGATGAAAATTGGCGTACGCGTACCATGCCTCGTCGAAGAGAACGTAATCCACAACGCCCTCGAGTCTGTCGATTATCTTCCTGGTGTTGTAACAGAGTCCGTCGTACGTTGAATTCGTCACGACTGCCAGCTTGATTCTGAAGTTTTCTTTGTCACTGACCAGCGAACTGGAATTGATTTTCTTTTCTATCTCGGCCCAGTCGAACTCCTCTTCATGAATGGGACCGATAATGCCGAGCGAGTTTCTACTGGGTGTAAGGTATATCGGAATAGCGCCTGTCATTATTATCGAGTGCATTATAGATTTGTGGCAGTTCCTGTCGATGAGAACGATGTCGCCGGGCGTGACGCATGAATGGAAGACAATCTTGTTGGACGTGGATGTTCCGTTGGTGACAAAGTACGTCTCGTCGGCTCCGAAGATCTTTGCCGCGAACTTTTCGGCCGCGCCGATGGCTTCGGTGTGATCGAGGAGAGATCCGAGTTCGGGGACCGATACAGAGAGATCGCTGCGAAAGACGTTCTCTCCGAAAAACCTGTGAAAGAGCTTCCCGGTTGGGGACTTCAAAAAGGCTTCGCCACCGCTGTGTCCCGGGGTGTGCCAAGAGTATTTGAACTCATCCACGTAATGGATCAGCTCTTTGAGAAAGGGCGGTAGAAGCTCCTCCATGTATCTCTCGATAGCCTCTTCGATACGACCGGCTATGAAAGATGGACTGTCTTCTAGTTTCCATACGTAACCATCTATCTGACTGACTATCTCGAGGGGAATCTCTTTGACCCTGAGCTTTTCGGTCATCAGGAAGAGCGGTATAAGGGCGTTTTTGCTCCTAATTATCTCTATGATCTCTCCCGGGCCGAGGAACTCTTCATCGGATCTTATCACGAGATCCCAGTCAAGCAAGATGCAGCTTATGTTGGAGTGAGACATGAATTCGATTTTGCAGTCGTAACCCGAGTACGATTCTATAACGGACAGGCCCCTTTTCTGGAGCTCTTTTATTATCTCTCGAGTTGCTCTTCCACCAGTGTTTTCCGAGCGTAGATCGTCGTCAACCACCAGAATTGAGAAATCCTTGAACCACTCCATATCCGCTCCCCCCGATCATGCCTTTCTGTAGGCTACGAACGACCCTTTTGGGACATTTAGAAAACTGCCTATGACCTCGCACTTGGCCATCAAAAGGAAGAAGATCTCTCTCTTGGCAGAACTCAATCCCTCCAGATTGCCCTGTCCCTTAGAGATTACCACGTCGGCACCGGTATATATATCCTCAAACTCGTCACTCATTCGATCTTCCTGCATACCGGGTGCGTCTGCTCCGGAATCGATAAGAGTGGCGACGCTGTCCAGACCGACTTCGAGCGCTTCCTTCATGGTGACATCGTTCAAGGCCGGTTTGCTGCGAACTGCGAAATACGTCTCCGGGACTCCGGCTATCTCCATAAGGAGTTTATCGAGGACCACTTCGCCGCAGTTGTCGCCCACGATCAACATACTCTTTGCCCCTTTGATTCTCTCAGATAGTTCTTCAAGATCGTCGATCGCAAAGGGAGCGGCGAGGGCCTGCCTCATAGTTGAATCGATGTCGATCCTGTGGCCCGGGGCGAAATCTATGATATTGCCAGCCACCGAGAGCTTCAGAGCCCCGATCAAAGGGTCTTCGAGCGCACGGAGTTTCTCTTTGAGCTCATTGTAAACCTCAATTAAGAGATCGTCGGCCGCTTTTTTAACCTCCCTGAAGGCGTCGATCTCGCCCATGACCGCTTTTAGAGCCTTCCCCACATTACGCCCGATTTCAATAGGAGTTTCGGCCTCCAGATCCATCTCCGCCATATCTTTCAAGAATAGTCCGGCGGCGACGAGTTGTTCTTCGCGCTTCACACCGTTCTGGGAAAGTATTCTTACCAGCGCACTCATATTGCATGGTATGCATCTTGGATCTATTTTCATTACATCACCTCGACGGAATTATACATGCCCGATGCGAATAGATAATTAAGATGATCGAAAGAGCGGGGCACCAGAGGAGAGAAAGAGAGAGAAAGAGAGAGAGTAAGAGAGAGAGAAAGAGAGAGAGTGAAGCGAACTCTCGATGTTCTTTGCCGGCTCTTATCAATAATCTGCTACGCACAGCCCTCACAATGAGTCCTGAAATCGACGGTTTTTCAGTCTATAATATATGTGAGAGTATCTAAGAGGTCTGTCTTTTCTTATCCAGTGAGACATTCCATTCAGCGAGATTTTGTTAGACCGCCAATGAGGAGGCGAAGAGCATGAAGTCAATAGTAATCTACTTTTCTTTCGATGAAAGCACCAGGACGCTGGCCGAGGCTATGGCGTCTTCGATCGGCGCTGATTTGTTGAGACTGGTGCCTGCCGGGGATTTCGCTCGTACCTATTACCACCACGTGGAGAATCCCGAACAGATTAGATCGACACCCGGATACAATTCCGAAAGGGAACACGTTTGGGGCAGCGAATCGGTAACCATGAACAACAAACCCGAACTCGAGCCTTACGATTTCGATCCTGGGCTTTACGAAATGATCATAATCGGCACGCCTGTATGGGCCCTCACTTACGCACCGCCGTTAAACACATTTCTCGAGAAGGCAGCCATTAAAGGCAAAAGGATCGCCCTCTTCTGTACGCACCAAGGAATTATAGGCGCAGCGCTGGAGGACCTGAAAAAAGCCCTTAAGGGAAACGAGATCGTTCAGGAGATCGATTTCGAATCGCCCGCCTCGAGAATGGACGAGTATGTTGAGACTTCAAGAGAATGGGCCCGGGAACTCCTTCATCTCTGAATCCAAAAGCGGAAAGACGGACGCGGCTGAAAATGCGTTTCTGACTCGGTCTCTGTATTGGCCGGTTGATGGGTCGATCGATACTTAAAGTTTATTGGGTGGTGAATTCAATTGAAAGTACTTCTTACCAACGATGATGGCATTGAGGCCGCGGGGATTCGGCTTCTCGCCAAAAGGCTCGCGCTCACTCACGATGTTACGGTTGTGGCTCCGGAAGGTAACCGGAGCGGTGTGAGCCATTCAATTACGTGGTTGACTCCCGTGAGAATACGAGAAAAGGCTTCCGTGGAAGGTGTCAGTTCCTTCTGCACGAGTGGCACGCCGGCAGACTGCGTAGTGGCCGCCTTCACTCTCTTCGGCAAGAACGGTTTCGACATAGTGGTGAGCGGGATCAACCACGGGCAAAACCTGGGAGTGGACATAAGATATTCGGGTACCATCTCGGCAGCGCTAGAAGCGAGAACCCTTGGCATTCCGGCGATCGCCGTTTCGGTAGTGTCTGAAGAGAACCCCGATTTCTCAGCCGCTCTGGATTTTGTCGATAAATTCATACTTTATTACGACTGGAGAAAATTACCAAGGTACACCGTTCTCAACGTAAACGTACCCTCTGTTCCGCGGCAGAATATTTACGGAATAGCGCGTACCAGACCGGGTGGACTTGTAAAGAGGCGCTGGTTCGAAAAGAACACCAATGAGTGGGGCGAGCCGGTTTATTGGATGAGAAGAGAGATAATCTACGAATCGGAAGAGTCCGATCTAGATTTCAGGAGCGTGACGGCCGGCTTCATCTCCGTCAGCCCCATCGATTTCTTCCAGGGCTGCGATGAGGAATACAACGAAGATCTCGAAAGCGATCTGCGTTCCTTCGGCGATATCTGGCTAGATCGTAACGATCCCAATACACGAGAGTTTTCCAATGGGCGACGCCTAAAAGATACGGTATAGGAACACATTTATAGACAGGGGAAACCGTTCTCGAATAGTACAGATTGTTAACTATTTCACATATCTTTATTCAATATTTTCATTGTGGGCAAACAAACTTATGGCAATCTGCTATAATTCAGTTGAACGGGTGATAAGATGTCAGAGGTTCTATACAGAAAGTACAGGCCGAAAAACTTCAATGAGCTGGTTGGTCAGGATCAGGTGAAGGAGATCCTGAATAAGTCTTTTGAAAAGGGTTCTGTCTCGCACGCCTATATCTTCTCGGGTTCTAGAGGAACGGGAAAAACCACTAGCGCCCGGATCTTTGCCAAGATGCTCAACTGCCTCTCCGAGTCGAGTGAAAAGCCTTGTGGTATATGTCAATCCTGTCTAGCTATCGATACGTCTTCTCACCTGGATGTCATCGAGCTTGACGCGGCTTCGTATCGGGGAATCGACGAAATCCGAAAGATAAGGGACTCCGCCGCCTATCGGCCGATTATGGGACGCTACAAGATCTACATAATAGATGAATTTCACATGCTTACCCGCGAGGCCTTCAACGCTTTGTTGAAAACGCTTGAGGAGCCTCCGGAGAGAGTCGTCTTCGTTCTGGCCACGACGAACATCGAAAAGGTCCCCGAGACCATCCTATCCAGGTGCCAGATATTCACTTTCAAGACTTTGAGTGAAGAAGAGATCGTACTTTACCTAGAAAGAATCGCGACCTCTGAATCCTTCTCCTTTTCGAAAGACGCTCTGACAAGGATAGCCCGTGCCGCTCGTGGTGGGATGAGAGACGCGGTTAACCTCATGGAGAGGGTTGTGGCCTTCACTGGCTCGCTGGACGACCAATCGGTGAGGTTGACGCTTGGAATACTTCCCGATGAGGTAATCTCCAGTTTTTTGGCCGCCTTTTCAGGTGTCGATCCGAATCGATTGCTGAAAGTCTCGAAAGACATACTCGACGAGGGGCTTTCATACGAATCTCTGCTCGAACAATCGATAGACTTCCTGAAGGAAGGCTACGTTAAGAACATGATGCGAGGCAACCTGCAGATGATTTCGAGCCTCTGGGAAATACTCAAGGAGATGAAGTACGCCGAAGACAAAAAGGCCGTCTTCGAAGTAATGACCATATTGAAAAGTTTTGAACTGACCGGTCTGAAGGAAATCACCGGAGAGATCCTGGAAAAAAGTGATCATGAAGGCACGGCTGTTGCGAAGAAAGACACACAAGTCAAAGTCGAAGTCCTGCCACGTTCTACAGGAGGAGAGAATGTCTCGCGCGGCCCGGCCGAAATACTTCTGGATCATCTCTACGAAAAAGACTTCACTTTGCTCTGGGTACTCCTCGGTCTTTCGAGGATAACTCTATCGGAAGATGGGGAATCGCTCAGTGTGGATAGCGACGACGGCTTTGTTGCAAAACTTATAGAAGAGAAGCTCGATATGATCAACGGAATCTCCACGGAAATAGTGAGGAAGCCTGTCTCCATCTCCAGAAACAAAAGCCCAAAAGCCCTCGAAAGCCTCGATAAAGACCAGCGGGCTTACGTCAAGAACTTCATGGATGTGCTCGGCTTGAGCGGTAACGGTGCGCTTGGAGAATTCAAGATTGAAATAGAGGAGGACTGAAATGGCCAAAAAACTCAGAGGTCTTGGCGGTAGAAATTACGGAGGTTCGAAAAAGGGAACGAATATGAACGATCTCTTGAAGCAGGCTCAAAAGGCTCAAGAGGAAATGGACAACCTCGAGGACACCTTCAAGAACATAGAAGTGTCGGCTTCGGCCGGTGGAGGTGCGATCAACGTTGTGGCAACTTGCGATTACAGGATAAAATCAATAGAAGTCGATCAAGAATTAAAAGAAGAGGATTTTGAGATCGTCCAGGATCTCATAATCGCCGGAGTGAACGAAGCACTGTCGGAAGTAACGAAAAAACGCGACGAAGAAACGGCAAAGGTAACTGGAGCACTGAATCTGCCGGACAATATTCTTTAGGAGGTGTAGCAGATGCACAAAGTAGCAATAAACGGATTCGGAAGAATCGGAAGACTTGTTTTCAGAGAAATGATGGCGCGCGGGGGATTCGACATAGTTGCCATCAACGACTTGACTGACGCGGCGACCCTGGCCCATCTTCTCAAGTACGACTCGGTTCACGGAAGGTTTAAGGGAACGGTTCAGGCAAAAGAAGGGGCGATAGTTGTAAATGGAAAAGAGATAAAGGTGTTTGCGGAGAAGAGCCCGACGAATCTGCCCTGGAAGGCCCTGGGAGTGGAGCTTGTCATTGAGTCCACGGGCGTTTTCACGAGTAAGGAAAAGACGATGCCCCATGTCGAAGCCGGCGCAAAAAAAGTTCTCATTACCGCCCCGGCCAAAGGAGCGGTTGACGCGACGATCGTTCTCGGAGTGAACGACGATGAGTTGAAGCCGGAGATGCAGGTAGTTTCCAATGCTTCTTGTACGACCAACTCGATAGCCCCGATCATAAAGGTGCTCAACGACAATCTGAAGATCGTGAAGGGATACCTCACAACGGTACACGCTTACACGAACGATCAAAGAATACTCGATCTTCCCCACAAGGACCTGAGAAGGGCCAGAGCGGCGGCTGCCAACACAATTCCCACCTCTACCGGAGCGGCCAAAGCGGTCGGTCTGGTGATTCCCGGGCTGAAAGGCAAGCTCGATGGAATAGCCATGAGAGTCCCCGTAACAGACGGTTCCATAACCGACCTGACGGTGATTGTTGAAAAGGAAACGACGGCCGAAGAAGTGAACGCTCTGATAAAGAAGGCCGCTGAAAATGAACTCAAGGGAATTATAGAGTACTCCGAAGAAGAACTGGTGTCCTCGGACATCATCGGAACAACGGTTTCCGGCGTTCTCGACGGCAAGCTCACCTCTGCGATGGGCAATCTCGTGAAAGTGTGCGCCTGGTATGACAACGAGTACGGCTATTCATGCAGAGTTGTCGATCTCGCAGAGAAAATGATGAAAATGTAACCGAAGCTTTCTGGAGCGGGGCCATTAATGGCCCCGCTTTAATGAGAAGGAGGTTCAAAGTATGGCTAAGAAGTTAACGCTTAAAGACGTCGAACTCAAAGGTAAAAAAGTTCTTGTAAGGGTCGATTTCAACGTTCCGCTGGACAAGACTACCGGGGAAGTGACCGACGACACGAGAATCGCGGCGGCCATTCCCACGATTGAATATATAACCGGAAAGGGCGGGAAGGCAATTCTGGTCTCCCATCTTGGAAGACCCAAAGGGGGCAAAGATCCAAAGTACACCCTCAAGAACGTCGCATCCAGACTTGAAAAACTTATAGGAAAACCTGTCAAATTCGTCGATGACTGCATCGGTCCGGAGGTCGAAAAGGCCGTTTCCGATATGAAAGACGGCGAGATACTTCTTCTGGAAAACGTTAGATTCTATCCCGAAGAGGAGAAGAACAACCCGGAATTCGCCGCGAAGTTGGCCGCTTTTGCGGACATCCATGTCAACGATGCCTTCGGAACGGCCCACAGAGGCCACGCTTCCAACACCGGGGTGGCGGCTCATCTGGTCAGTGTAGCGGGCTTTTTGATGGAAAAGGAAGTCGAAATGCTCGGCATGGCCATAGAGAATCCCGAACACCCTTACGTGGTGATACTGGGCGGTGCAAAAGTTTCCGACAAGATAGGCGTGATAACCAACTTGCTGGAAAAGGCCGATAGAATACTCATAGGAGGCGCCATGATGTTCACCTTTCTCAAGGCGCTGGGTAGAAACGTCGGCGATTCGCTCGTGGAAGACGACAAAATCGAACTGGCCAGAGAAATACTCGACAAGGCCTCAAGAAAGAAAGTCGATTTCGTGCTTCCTGTAGATGCGGTAACGGCAAGGGAAATTGCCGCCGGAGTCGAGAAGAAAGTCGTCATGACCGATGAGGGAATACCGGCCGGCTGGAAGGGACTGGATATAGGACCGAAAACCGTTGAACTCTTCAAATCGAAGCTTGCGGATGCCAAAACCGTCGTCTGGAACGGCCCCATGGGTGTATTCGAGATCGACGATTTCGCGAATGGAACGGAAACGGTTGCCAAAGCCCTTGCCACTCTAAAAAGCGCCGTTACGATAATCGGCGGTGGAGACAGCGCCGCGGCTATAAACAAGTTCGGACTGGCCGGGGAAGTATCGCACGTTTCGACCGGCGGCGGCGCTTCGCTGGAGATGCTTGAAGGTCGTGAAATGCCCGGTATAGAGAGTCTGGCGAATGCGACCGGAAAAAAAAACGAAGATTGATGGTGGCCGGTAACTGGAAGATGAACAAATCGCCCGGGGAGGCAAGGATGTTCGCCGGCTTTCTGGCCTCTTCGATAGGAGAAGAATCGTCTGTTGACGTAGTGGTCTTCCCGACCAGTCTGGCCGTTTCCGGTGTTGCAGACATGATGAAAGACACGAAGATCAAGGTCGGAGTCCAGAACATCCATCCGGCCGATGGCGGCGCTTTCACCGGAGAGATTTCTGTACCGATGTTGAAGGAACTGTACATCGATTACGTTCTCGTCGGCCACTCTGAAAGGCGTCAGCTCTTCGGGGAGACCGATGCACAGACCAACGAGAAGATAAAGGCCGTCCTGAGAAACGGCCTGACGCCGGTCTTCTGTATCGGAGAGACTCTCGAGGAGAGAAAGGCTAACCTCACCAACAGCGTTCTGGAGAGACAGCTGAAGAACGGCCTTATGGGTTTTACAAAAGAGGAAGCCTCCGGAGTTATAATCGCCTATGAACCTGTCTGGGCCATAGGAACGGGAGTGGTGGCAACGCCGGAACAGGCTGAAGAGACGATGAAATACATCCGTCAATTCCTGGTCGGGCTCTACGATTACGACCTCGCAGAAAGCATCAGGATACTTTACGGAGGCAGCATAAAGCCCGATAACTTCGACTCTCTGGTGGCCATGGAAGATATAGATGGCGGCCTAGTCGGTGGAGCGAGTCTTCTCGAGAGCTTCGTACAGCTGGTTGCCATAGCCAAGAACCACGAATAAGGTATTTCGAATTCATAGCCGCCCCGAAGGGCGGCTATTTAGTTTTCTTTACCGGCTCAAATGATATAATCTCCTGATGAGGGGGTGTGGTTCTTGGATAGTTATCAGGAGCTTGAACTGGTTGTCGACAAGATGGTCGAAGAATTCAGCCGCCTTAAAAAAGAGAATGAGCAGCTCTGGAAACAGGTTCAACAGTCGCAACAAAAGCTTGAAGAAGCCGGGCTTAAGATACGCGAGCTCGAGCTCAGACTTGAAAGCGAATCGAAGACTATATCTTCCCTTATCAAGCGAGTGAAAGTCAGTCTCGATGAAAACAGCAAAAAAACATAAGGAGTAATAATCATGAAACGATCAGTCTCTTTGAACCTGGGAGGACGCCAGTTCTCCTTTCTAAGCGGCGATCCTCAGGAAGTCGTCGATCAGGTCTTTTCAAAAGTCACCGAAATGTACGACGCGTTCAAAAAGAAGGAAGAGGAAATCGGGTTCGAAAAGTTGATGGTGGGCATCTGTGTGAACCTAGCCCATGATCTCATTAAAAGCCAGAACGAACTGGTAAGGTTGAAAGCCAAGTACGAAGAGGTACTTTCGGAATACTTCCAGGGACGTGAAGGTGTTGAAGGATAATTTGAAGATCGGAGTCTTCGATTCCGGCATTGGTGGTCTGACCGTACTTAAAAAACTCCTGCAGGGCTTTCCCCGCGGCGTGGATTTTTTCTACTTCGCCGATACTGCACGTGTACCTTACGGGTCGAAACCCATCGAAACCCTTCGCGGCTATATCGGGGAGATCTTCGATTTCTTCTTTCAACTGGGTATCGATGCGATCGTTACTGCCTGCAACACATCGGACTCTGTACTCTCTCAGAGGGAAAAGCAGAATCTTCCCGTACCGTACTTCAGCATCATAGATCCGACCGTCAGAACGTTAGGTTCGATCGCTCCGAAAGGATCGGAGGTTTCGGTAATAGCCACAAGCAACACAGTGAGGAGATCGCTGTATTTGAGGAAGCTTTTCAGATACGAAAATCTGCGTCGAATAACCCAGAAAGCCTGTCCGCTCTTCGTGCCAATAATCGAGGAAGGCATCTGGGAAGGTGAAATAGTTGATGCCGTGGTCAGTTATTATCTGGCCGAAATCAACCGAATGGAGCCGGATTATCTGATACTGGGCTGTACCCACTATCCTTTCATAAGAAAAGTAATAGAGTCTTCGATATCTCGCAAAACGCTTCTGATAGACCCGGCCGATTTCATACTGGTGGATTTAATAAACTGGATCGGAGAGATAGATGGTGAAGAGTCGCGGGTCACCTACTACGTGAGCGGCAACCCCGAATCTTTCCAGAGAGTCCTCAAGAGATACTTCCAGAGAGAGGGCGATGTTGTACCGGTCGATCTAGTCAACGAAAGAATAACAGTCAAAAGGTAGTGCTTGGCTTGAGAAAGATAGTGCTTATCGGAGGCGGTACCGGACTCTCTACATTTGCAAGAGTGTTGAAGGGTTTCCCGGTAGAGCTCACACTCGTTGTCGCGATAACCGACGACGGAGGAAGCTCGGGAATCCTTCGCGAAGAAATGAAAATACCGCCCCCTGGTGATATAAGAAACAACATCATCGCACTGGCAAACGATGAAGAGATTCTCACGAAGGTGTTTTCACACAGGTTTTCCACAGACGCTATGAAAAAACACTCGCTTGGCAACATCATAATCGCAGGCCTTACGGAGATGTATGGCAGTTTTCCGGATGCCGTCATCGCCGCATCGAAACTGCTGAACATTAAGGGCAGGGTTCTACCGGTGGCCGACGCACTGGTTCGTCTGATAGGAGAGCTCGAGGACGGATCGAAAGTCGAGGGTGAATCGGCGGTCGCGAGGTACGGAAAGAAGATCAAAAGACTCACTCTCGATAGAAAGGTTCAGGCCTTGCCGGAAGTTTTGAGAGCGATAGAGACCGCCGAGACGTTGATCGTCGGACCGGGCAGCCTATTTACGAGCGTTGTTCCGAATTTTCTCGTCTCCGGAGTAAGTGAAGCCTTTTCTAGATCTCCCGGAAAGAGGGTTTACATCTGTAACATAATGACGCAGCCGAACGAATCGGAGGGTTTCGATCTAAAAAAGCACGTAGATACCGTAGAGTCGTACACCGGAACTCCATTCGACCGGGTGTTCTGGACGGAAGTTGGCGGTGTCGAAAAGGCTGTGCTGGAGAGGTACAGGCGGGCCGGCGCGGCACCGGTAATGAACGATCTTCTGGACGATACGAGGGTAACCAGTATATGCGGAACTACTACCGAGCTTATCACCGACGGGAGAGAGAAGCTGGTGGTGAGGCACTCCAGCGAGAGCGTTGTATCCATTCTCAGAGAGCTGGAGATCTTTGAGGAGATTCTGCTTTGAGTTACGCCGATAAATTGAAGGAAGAACTCTGTCATCTATCCACCGAAGATACTTCCGAGAGCAGGGCGGAGTTTCTGGGTTACGTCAAGTCCAGAGGAACTCTCAGGATAAGAGATGGAACGTCTTACCTGGTCATTCTTCTGACATCTATCACCAGTCTCAAAAGATTGTTTCAGATCACCAGGAGACTCTCTCTTCCTATATACGAAACACAGGTCACCGAAGAAATCCGCTTTTCAAGAAAACGCGGCGGAGAGCTTAGTTACATCTTCGCAGATGTCGAAAAATTCCTTGAAAGCAACGGCATTTCAGTGAGAAACGACATAATACCCTCGCCGGTGAGGGACGATCCCGTTTATTTTGGAGCCTTTGTCAGAGGCCTGTACCTGGCAGGCGGTTCTATAGTGGATCCCTCTAAAGAATACCATCTAGAAATAACGCTCGATACTACAGGAGAGTTCGTCGATTCTTTGAGAGATTACCTTCATGACAACTTCAACATCAAGTGCGGAGTCGTCAAAGTCAGAAACAAGTTCAAGGTCTACGTCAAATCGGCCGGCGACTTGATGGAGTTGCTTTCTCTTATGGGAGGGAAACGCACGGTGGCGCACCTTTCCAGAGCTGTAGAGGTAAGGAAGATAAGGGGCAACGTGAGCCGCACGCTGAATTTTCTGACGGCGAACGCAAACAAATCGGGACAGGCTATGGCCAGACACGTCAGGGCCATCAGAATCATCGACGCGAAGATCGGTCTCGCCAGACTCGATAGCGAATTGAAGCAGGTAGCCATCCTGAGACTGGAGAACGAAGACCTTAATCTGAGAGAGCTAGGGGAGATGATGAACCCTCCTATGAGTAAATCCGCAGTATATAATAGGTTGAAAAAGCTGATATCGATAGCCGAAGAGATGGGGGAGATCTGATGAAATGTCCATTCTGCTCCAGCGAATCGACCAGGGTTCTCGACTCCAGGCCGACCGAGGATAACACCTCGATCAGGAGGCGCCGTGAATGCGAAGACTGCGGCGGAAGATTCACCACCTACGAGAGGTACGAAAGACTCCCCTTCTTTGTAATCAAGAAAGACGGCAGGAGAGAGAGATTCAACAGAGAGAAGATTATGAACGGTCTTCTTAGGGCATGCGAGAAGAGACCAATTTCGCTCGAAAGGCTCAGCTCGATAGTAGATTCAATCGAAGACGAGGTCACCAGGTCGGGGCGCCACGAGGTTCTCTCACAGGAGATCGGAGAGATGATAATGGCTAAACTCAAGCTCCTGGACAGGGTTGCGTATGTTCGCTTTGCATCTGTTTACAAAGAATTCAGGGACATAGATCATTTCATGGATATAATAAAAGAGCTAAAGAACGATTAAGTTCGTTGAATGGAGGGGATCCGGGTCGTGAAGAAAAAAGCCATTTACCTCACCCAGGAAGGCTACGACAGAATGAAAGAGGAGCTAGAAAACCTCAGAAAGAGACTCATGTACGATATTGCCGAAAGAATAAAGGAAGCCCGGGAGCTCGGCGACTTGAGTGAAAACAGCGAATACGATGAAGCGAAAAACGAACAGGGTCGAATCGACAGCAGAATAAAACAACTCGAGGAGATACTGAACAACGCCGAAGTCATAGAAGACGATGGCGATATGAGCACAGTCAAGCTGGGTCACATAGTGGAGCTTCAGAACATGGAAAACGGTGAGAAATCTGAGTACAGAATCGTAAACGCTCAGGAAGCCAACATATTCGAAGGCAAAATAAGTTCCGATTCCCCCATAGGCAAAGGGATACTCACTCACAAAGTCGATGAAGTCGTAAGAGTTAAAACCCCGTCTGGATGGGCCAAGTACAAAATACTCACCATCGGCAAATGATCGGAGGCAGTCATGAGTGAAGAGACACGGAGACAGAGGCTCCGGGAAATAGATCAGATGCGCGAGGAAGGTGTAGAACCCTACCCTTATCGTTTTGAAAAGACCCACTGGGCCGGGGACATAAAGAACGAGTTCTCCACTCTGGAGAATTCTCAGACAAAGGAAGACGTGGAGATAAGGACGGCCGGCAGGGTAATGGCCTTGAGGAGTCATGGAAAGTCCTCCTTTTTTGTCCTTCGCGACGATACCGGAAGGATTCAGGCCTATATCAGACTCGACTCGGTCGGAAAAGACAGCTTCGAAATCTTCAAAAAGTACGTCAACATAGGCGATTTCGTTGGTGTCACGGGCTTCCCCTTTAAGACACATACCGGCGAGGTGTCGGTCTTTGCCAAAAGCTTCGAGATCCTTTCTAAGTCCATAAGAACAATGCCCGAAAAGTGGCACGGCTTGAAGGACAAAGAGATAATATACCGCCAGAGATACGCTGAAATGCTCTCCAGCGATGAAGCGCTCAACCGCTTCAAGATCCGCTCCGAGCTTTTCCGGCTCATAAGGGAGTTTCTGGCGCAGAGAAGGTTCATCGAAGTGGACACCCCAATGCTTCTCCATCTGACCGGTGGAGCCTCGGCAAGGCCCTTCGAAACAAGGATAAACGTCTTCGAATCGCAAATGTTTCTAAGGATCGCAGAGGAGCTCTTTCTTAAGAGATACCTGGTAGGGGGGTTCGAGAGGATATTCGAAATCGGGAAGAATTTCAGGAACGAGGGGATATCCTACAAGCACCATCCGGAGTTCACCATGATGGAGCTCTACTGGGCCTATGCAGATTACAACGATATTATGGATATCACCGAAGCGATGATCAACCACATTGTCGAGAATCTGGCCGGCTCAACCAGGATAAGCTATCAGGGAAGAGAGATCGACTTTTCCAGACCCTGGCGCAGGGTGAAGATGGCCGATTTCATCCAGGACAACCTCGGAGCGAACATACTCGAGGATTCAGATGAAAGACTGATAGAGGTCCTGAAAAAACACAACAGCGAGCCCGACATGAAAGAGAGGGGCCACCTGATAGAGAAGCTCTGGGATCTCGTCGAAGACAAACTCGTTAATCCAACCTTCGTCACCGAGCACCCGGTGATAATCTCACCACTTTCCAAGGTCCACAGAAGCGACCCCAGAGTGACTGAAAGGTTCGAACTGATAATAAGTTCTATGGAGATGGCCAATGCCTTCAGTGAACTCAACGATCCTATAGAGCAGCACAGAAGGTTTTTACATCAGGCTGGGCTGAGAGAAGCGGGAGACGAAGAAGCCCAGATGATGGACGACGATTTCCTGAGGGCGCTGGAATATGGAATGCCTCCCACCGGCGGGCTGGGTATCGGCTGGGACAGGATCCTAATGCTGGTAACCGATTCGCCCACAATAAGGGACATAATTCCCTTCCCTCTCGTAAGGCCGATCTCTTTTGAAGAAGAGGAGCTACAGAGCGAGGAGGAACTACAGGAGTGAGCTCTATGAGTCTATACGAAAAGATACAGAGCGATATGAAAGAAGCAATGAAATTGCGGGACACGCTCAGGACCAACACGTTGAGATCTGTCATAGCTGCCGTAAAAAACTTCCAGGCCTCTTCCGAAGAGAACAGAAAGGCCGAAGTGACGGATGATACGGTTATCAACCTGATCGGAAAAGAAGTGAAACGGAGAGAGGAATCCATAGAGGCCTACATCAAAGCCGGAAGAGACGAACTCTTGGCCCAGGAAACCCTGGAAATGGAGATACTCAAGGACTATCTTCCCGAAGAAATGGGCGAGGACGAGATACGTGCAGTCGCGCTGAAGACTATCGAAGATCTGAAAGCCAACGGACCTTCCGATCTTGGAAAGGTTATGCGCGAGGTGATGGTCAGACTCAAGGGAAGGGCCGATGGGAAACTGACCAACAAAATAGTCAGGGAGCTTCTCGAGAGCAGATGAAGGTCCAGATACTCACAGCCGAAATCGGCAGCACTACGACAGTGCTTTCGGCCTTTTCGTGCGACGCATCCGGAAAGCTGTCTTTCCTGGCCCAGGGAGAATCGTACACGACCGTCGCCGAGAACGATGTGACGGTAGGAATAGAAAGGGCTCTGATCGAACTCAAAAAACGACTTAATGATGATAGGCTCGACTGGGAGGTTTTCATTGCCTCCTCCAGCGCGGCCGGCGGTCTTAGAATGACTGTTCACGGCCTCGTTTACGATATGACCGTTAGGGCAGCGAAAGAGGCGGCTCTGGGGGCCGGCGGAGTGATAAAGCTGGTGACGGCGGGAAAGCTTTCTAAACGGGATCTTGAGAAAATCTCAAGGATTCAGCCGCGACTCGTTCTGCTGGCCGGGGGCGTCGACTACGGCGAAGAAGAGACGGTGATCCACAACGCCGGTATGATAAATCAACTTGACGGGTCGATACCTCTTGTTTACGCCGGCAACACTGCCGTCTCCGATGAGGTACGTGAAATAATCTCTCCAACTGGAAGAGAGATGCACTTTGTCGATAACGTGTATCCCAGAATCGACGAACTTAACGTCGAGCCTACCAGGAAAATCATAAGGGAGGTCTTCTCCAGAAACATCATAAAGGGACCGGGGATGGAAAAGATCTACTCGATAGCAAACAAACCGGTTATCCCCACCCCGGCCGCTGTGATGCTCGCGGCCGAGCTTTTTTCAAAAGTGTACAACGACGTTCTGGTCGTGGATATCGGCGGGGCCACCACCGATGTCGATTCCGTTACCGACGGCGACCCGGAGATCTCGAAAATGCTCGTCTCGCCCGAGCCGCGCTCGAAGCGAACGGTCGAGGGAGACCTCGGCGTCTATGTCAATGCCCGCCACGTTATTGATCACATCGGTGAGAAGGAGTTGAGAGGGGAGTTCGCTTACTTTGACGAGATCGTCGGCTCGCTTTCTCCTTACCCGGTTAACGACGAAGCCTCCAGGTTTTCGGCGCGTCTCGGCAGATACTGCTTCGAGACTTCCATAAGGCGTCATGCGGGATATATACGACAGATGTACGGTCCTACCGGGAGGATAGAGGTCGCCCAGGGAAAGGATCTAACGGCCATAAAATCCATAGTCGGAACGGGGGGGCTTCTGAGCAGATCGAGATACACCCGACAGATAATTGATAACGCGAAATCGTTGTCCGGAAACCATTCAAAGGAGCTGCTTCCGGGACCGGATGTAAGAATATATAGAGACAGGAACTACATATTCGCAGCCATAGGACTCATCTCGACGGTGGACGCTTCCCTCGCCACGGATTTGATAGACAGCGCACTCGAAGAGCTGCAGTGAAGGTCCACTCGAACGGCCCTTGTATTGACACCTGTAACTCCAGATGATAGAATCTCCTTGAATGCGGGTGTAGCTCAGTTGGTAGAGCATCAGCTTCCCAAGCTGAGGGTCGCGGGTTCGAGTCCCGTCGCCCGCTCCAACTATTTCACATCGTAGATCATCACCACCGAAGGACCAAGAGACACTATACCGCGCAGAGAAAGCGAAATAGGCCTTTTCAGGTGAGTTGCAAGGTGTGCGATTCCGTTGTTTATCGTCGGTTCCAGCGTGATGTGGAGTTCGTTCACCAATCCCCTGTCGGCAAAATCCGCGAAAGTTCTAGCCCCACCGATCAGACATGCCTGGTCGATCCCCCGGCCCTCGATCTCTTCGATCAGCGCTTCGGGCGGTGAAGAGCGGAAAATCAGGCTTTCCGATTCTTCGTAAGCTGCAGGGTTTCTGGTGAGAACCACATTCAACCTTCCCGGGAGCGTTCTTCCTATGCTCTCATAGGTTCTTCGACCCATAATGATCGTTCCTACACCGGTTGTGAGTTCTTTGAAATACCTTTTATCTTCCCTAGATGTCCACTCGGTCCTGTCGTTCTCAGAGAGAGCTATCATACCGTTCACCGTACTCGCGAAAACCGCTATCAACCTCAAGGTCTTCTACCTCCCGGCGGGAGATGTGTTTCTGCGAAGCTTCCGACGAAATTCAAATCGATTTTCCCGTGCTTCGCCGACCTCTCCCTGTACTTTTGAATTCTAACGCTTTTTCACACCGAGAACAAATTCCCAAAAATCCTCAACTGTGTTATTCTCTATTTATAGGAAGGTGAGGATTATAAAGCTCAGGTTTGTCTCGATTCTATCAATGTTCGTTCTCTTGATTCCACTGGTTGCCTGCAGCGACCGGACCGGTTATTCTGTTTCAATCAAGCAGGCTAGATGTGAATTCGCCGAGTGTTATCTCGATCTTGATATAAGGTATCCCGCGAAAGATAGGCCGGAGATTCTTATCACCGTTGACAGAATACCCGTAGATGCGATGGACGGAGTCAGAACTGACGATCCGAAGTACAGTTTCAAGCTTGAATCGTCGGGTTCCCACAAGATATACGTAACTCTCGTAAAGGGCAAGAGGTTCTTGACCAGTCCGGTTTCAACCGATATCCTGGTCGATACCAGAATCCCCGAAACACCATCAATCATCTGGAGGGTGTCTGGAGGAATGCTGTTGATTCACCTGGCCACGCAAGGGAACATCTCTTATACGGCCTTCAAAATACTTGTCAACTCCGGGATTGAAAAGATCTCCACATCTCCATATTTCGAGATCGATATAGAAAAGGGAAGAGATTACATCATACAGGGTTACACTTCGCGCGGCGTAAACCAGTCAGAGCCAGGGATTCTAGATTTCCTGCTCAACGAAGATGAAGCGCCTAAGATAAATACCTTCATAGAGTCTCCATACTCCGGGGGCCCGATTATGCTCACACTGGAAGACGACTGGGATAGAAGCAGTAGGCTTTCGGTGAACGCTTTCGCAGAACTGAGCGGTATTAGATTCCTCTACGATGGCCAGAGATTGATTCCCGAATCGCCTCTACCCCAGGGTGAGGACGCGATAGTGGTAAAGGTGATGGACTCTTCAGGCAATTGTACAGAGTATTGGGAGAGTTTCAACATAGTCAAGAGAACCTCGGAGAGCCTTCCGGAGCTGTATATTGAAGAAGGGGCAGTACGAAACGCTAAGTGGGCTGCGCAGGACGGAACAACCGTTTTGCAGAAGTTCGGCGGTGGTGAGTGGACCACCATCTCGACCCATGACCGGGACGAAAAAACCACCACCATCCCTAGAGACTCTCTTTCTATCGAAGGCGATCTTTACAGGTTGCTCGTAAAAAGCGCTTCAGAGATCACACTTCCATCGATGCCGGTCTTTGCAAAAGAAAGCTTCTTCAAAAGATTCAGCACAGAGGTAATCTCATCGCTTTTGGGAATGGATGCCCTTCTGGTAGGAGAGAACGACTATCGCCTCTTTGGAAATATCGTGGTGAGAGAGAACTCCATAATGAAGGTCGAATCGGGTTCTACTCTGACCATTGCAAGAGGTAACACCCTCCTCGTGAGCGGTGTCCTTGATCTGGAAGGTAGAAAGGATAGAATAGCCCTGAACCCCGGGGGTTCTTACGGAACTTTAGAGGTCTCAAACAACGGTATTTTGATCGCCAGGAACGTCGATTTCAACAAAACGCGAATAGTCGTAAAAAACGCCTCGGTGATCGCAATGGATGATTGCACTCTGGGAGCCGGTTTGGAGATACGCGGCGCCAGAACCGTTCAGTTGTACAACTGTGAGATAGCCGGAGACATACTCTTCGACGGTGTGATAGATCTTTACATACATTCATCCAGAACCGGCTCCGGAAAGTTCGTTTTGAGCAATTCTTTATCTTCTACGGTTTCCAGATCGAAGATAGAGAACGATACGGTAGAAATCAGGAATTCGAGAGTGAGTTTCCTTCTCGGAGCTGTTTCGTCGCAGAATTTGAAGATGCATCAGTTGTCCAGAGTATCTATGACCGGACTCGAGATATCCTCTGAGAAACTTGAAGTGCTTGAAGCCTCCTCGCTAAGCCTGGAAGAGATTTACAGCGATGGAAAGTTCTTACTGTCAGCAAGAACTCTCTCGAGAGTAAGTCTTAATGAAGAACTCGCCGGAGAACTGGAACTTGAAACCGACGAAAAGTCGGTAATTGCGACGTACTGAGATGAAGGTTTTTGGAGATTTCGATCCCGGAGTCCTCAATGGACTGATTTTTGACATTTCCTACCCGCTGTACAGAATAAACCACGGAACGGTTTTGCTATCATGGTTCTGCAAACCGCCCGGAAAAACCCGCAGATCACTCGAGCTGGGTTCTGGAAGCGGGGCGATTTCCATCTACCTGGCTTCAAGATACGGCATAACCGCTTCGGGAATCGAAGTGGATGGGCAATTACACAAAGTATCTTTGGAGAATGCCCGAAGAAACGGTGTGGAAGACAGGGTCTCTTTTTTCAACTGTTCGGTCAGTGATTTTCTCACTTCCAAACGTGAGACGCACCACGATTTCGATATAGTGGTATCGAACCCTCCACACTACCTTCACCCGGGAATCGAGAGTCCCGACAGTAGAAGAAACACGGCCAGGAGAATATCTCCCGGGCTCATGAACGAGTTCGTCAGAGCGACCGGGGCTCTCTTGAAGAACAGGGGAGCTTTCTTTTTTCTCGTCCATCCCAGAGACCTCACGAAGTGGATAAGGAGAATGGAGGACGAGAGACTCGGAATCCACAGAATCAGATTTGCGCACGGCAAGAGTGGAGGACAGGCTCAGCTAGTTTTGATTGCTGGCAGAAAGAACTCCACGTCCGAAATACTGGTAGAACCGCCAATAATTTTGAGGTGAATGCAGGAATGTTCATTTGTTTCGAAGGAATCGACGGGTCTGGAAAAACGACTCAAATCAAACTTTTACAGGAATACTTGAGTCAATTAAGAGTAGAACATATAATTGTAAGGGAACCGGGAGGCACTAAAGCCGGTGAGGAGATAAGGAACATCCTACTCCACAGCGATTTCAGGCTGCAGCCGGAGTCTGAGTTGCTGTTGTTTATGGCAGCAAGAGCCCAGATAGTGAGAGAAGTCATCAGACCTGCGCTTGAAAAAGGACTTGTGGTGCTGGCAGACAGGTTCATGGATTCCTCGCTGGCGTACCAGGGAATAGGTAGATCGATTGGAATAGAAATAGTCAGAACCATAAACGGGTTTGCAGTCGGTTCAACTATCCCGGATATCATTATATACATCGATGTTCCTGCAACTGAAGCTGTCTTGCGGATGAGAAAAGAAAAGAAAAATGATAAAATAGAAGTGGAGAGTTTGGAGTTTTTCGAAAAAGTAAGGAACGGTTATATGAAAATTATCAGGGAGAAATTGGATAATTATGAAATTGTGGATGGAACCAGAAGTATGATAGAGGTTCACGAATGTATCAGAAACATTATTGATCGTTTTCTACAGAGATTCAGGCTCAACGGGAGGTGAAATAGAATGTATTTCGACAAGTTTTCTGAAGGCGCCGCGCAGGTTTTCGTAACGGCACAGGACGAGGCCAGAGGTCTCGGCCACCCGTATGTTGGAACCGAACACCTCCTTCTGGCAATCATCAAGGTCGATAATGAGCAAACAACCAGGATTCTCAGGAACTATTCCATAACATATGAAAGAGTCTCCAGAGAAGTGACTTCGATGGTAGGCACCAATGTTCATCAGTCTGTAGTCGGAGCCCCACAGATGACCCCCAGGGCGAGACGAGTCATAGAGCTTGCAAACGATGAATCAAAAATGCTCGGTCAGGACAAGATCGACGTTGAACATATTTTGCTTGGTATCGTACGCGAAGGAGAAGGGATCGCAGCGCATATTTTGAAGCAGATGGGTGTGAACCTCTCTCAACTCAGGAGAGAGATTATCGAAAACATCACCGGAGACTGGGACGACGGCGGCTCAGAACAACCGGAGAACGTTTTTTCTCCGCAGCAAAACACGAGCACCAGCGCGGCTATCAAACAGCTCGAAGGTTTTGGAACAGATCTGACTTCGATGGCCCGGACCGGAAAGCTCGATCCGATAATAGGCAGAGAGATAGAACGCCAGAGGTTAATGGAGGTCCTATCCAGAAGAAAGAAGAACAATCCCGTGTTGATTGGCGAACCGGGAGTTGGAAAAACCGCGATTGTCGAAGGTCTGGCACAGATGATAGTCGATGAGGAGATACCCGAGACTCTCAAGAACAAGGTTATCTTCGCGCTCGACGTGGCCTCTTTGATAGCCGGAACGAAATACAGGGGAGAGTTCGAGAAACGTCTGAAGAAATTGATTCATGTAGTCAAGTCCAACGGCAACATCATACTTTTCATCGACGAAGTGCACACGATCGTCGGAGCCGGTTCGGCCGAAGGTGCCGTGGACGCCGCCAATATTTTGAAACCCGCACTGGCAAGCGGAGAGATAAGGTGCATTGGCTCTACGACTCCCGACGAATACAGGAAGTATATAGAGAAAGACGCCGCCCTGGAGAGACGTTTCCAGAAGATATACGTTACCGAACCGTCACCGGAGCAGTCCGTCGAGATTCTGAAGGGAATAAGACACAAGTACGAATTACACCACAAAGTCAAATACACAGAGATAGCACTGGAAGCGGCCGTGATGCTTTCCCATCGCTACGTTTCCGATAGATTCCTTCCCGACAAAGCGATAGATATAATAGATGAAGCCGGTTCGAGGGCAAGACTTCAGAAGTTGACCATACCTGAAGAGCTTAAAAAGATGCAGACCGAGCTGGAGCTGTTGAAAATAAAGAGGGAGACGGCCGCAGCTGATCAGGAGTACGAAAAGGCTGCCCAGTTGAAGGAGAAGGAAAGAATACTCCAGCAGAAGTACAGAGATAGCTACAACCAGTGGCGCAGCAGGGTCGATAGCGAAATCGTGACACTCGATGAAGACGAGATAGCGGAAATCGTTTCCAACTGGACCGGTATTCCTCTCAGGAAGCTCGAAGAGACGGATACTGAGAAGCTACTAACTCTAGAGTCGGCCCTTCATGAGAGAATAGTCTCTCAGGACGAGGCTATCTCCGCCGTCGCCAAATCCATAAGACGTGCCCGCAGCGGCCTCAAAGACCCCAGAAGACCGATAGGCACTTTCCTCTTCCTTGGACCTACAGGTGTGGGGAAGACCGAGCTGGCCAAGGCGCTGGCCGAGTATCTCTTCGGGGACGACAAATCTCTGGTCAGATTCGATATGTCCGAGTACATGGAACGCTTCTCGGTATCGAGACTTATCGGGGCTCCTCCGGGATATGTCGGTTACGACGAAGGTGGAACTCTCACCGAAAGAATCAGGAAGAGACCTTTCTCTGTGATACTGTTCGACGAAATCGAGAAGGCTCACCCGGACATATTCAATATCCTTCTCCAGATTATGGACGACGGACGGCTCACCGATTCACAGGGAAGGCAGGTCGATTTCAGGAACACCATAGTAATAATGACCAGCAATCTGGGAGGTGAATTCATCAACAAGACCAAGACTTCGATTGGTTTCGTGGAATCCACCCGTCAGGACAGGGAGTACGAGGCTATGAAGACCTCCGTCCTGGAAGAGGTCAAGAAGACTTTCAGACCGGAGTTCCTCAACAGGCTTGATGAAATCGTTGTATTCCATCAACTGACTAAGGAACAGATAAAGGTGATTATAGATATCCTTATGAGAGATATGCGTAAACGTCTGAAAGATAAGCACCTGGAACTGGTACTGACAGACAAGGCCCAGGATTTCTTGGTTGAGGAAGGATTCAACCCGGTATACGGTGCGAGACCTCTAAAGAGGGCCATACAGAAGTATGTTGAAGATCCGCTCTCAGAGGAGCTCCTTCGCGGAAGGTTCCACGAGGGCGACATGATCACCATCGAGTTGAAGAACAAGCTACTGGTCTTCACCAGAAAAAAAGATGAAAAGGCGGAAGTCAGTGCTACAACTTGATCTACAGTTACGACCGTTATATTGACTAAAAAAGGGGGCACATTTATTGTGCCCCCTGTGTATAATAAATCGAAAGATACATGAAGAAAGGAGAGCTCGATCCAGAAGTCTATGAAGAAAAAACAAAGCTATGTCTGTGATGCCTGCGGTTACGAATCACCGGCCTGGTTCGGGAAGTGTCCGTCCTGCGAAGAGTGGAACACGGCGGTAGCCTTCAATCCCACTGATAACAGCTCCTCTCAGGAGACTCGCCAACCGGACATAAAACCCCTTTCAGACGTAAGTACTGTAGAATCGCCGCGCCTCAGGAGCGGGATAGAGGAGTTCGACAGGTCCATCGGAGGCGGGATCGTTCCTGGAAGCGCAGTTTTGATAAGCGGAGAACCGGGAATCGGAAAATCCACCTTCATGCTTCAGCTCTCCAACTACATAGCCAGAGACAGTCAGATTCTCTACGTTTCAGGCGAAGAATCCCCCCGACAGTTGAAAATGAGAGCCGACAGACTCGGCCTGGCGAACACCGGAAACATCCATATCATGTCGGCAAACGATATCTCCTTCATCAGAGCGGGAGACATCTCCAGGTACGCTCTCATGGTCTTCGACTCTCTTCAAACACTCAAGCTATCGGATGTCCCTTCCCTACCCGGCTCGATAGTGCAGGTTAGAGAGTGCGCAAATGCCCTGGTGTCGAACGCCAAGAGCTCCGAAGTGCCGGTTTTTATCGTCTCGCATGTAACTAAGGGCGGACAGATCGCCGGACCCAAGTTGATAGAGCATCTGGTTGACACGGTTCTATATTTTGAAGCCAGCAAGACGGGATATCGCTTCCTGAGGACCGTGAAAAACCGTTTCGGTCCATCCGACGAGATAGCCGTATTCGAAATGACCTCCTCCGGCCTCAAGGAGATCGCCGATATAAGCAGCGTTTTTGTCGAAGACTTCATCAGTTCGCCGGGGAATACAATAGCAGTGATCTCCGAGGGATCGAGGGCTTTTCTAGTGGAGATCCAGGCCCTTGTATCCAGGCCTATCTACGGGACCCCGCGGAGGCTTTCCACCGGCGTACCGCTCGAGAGAGTTCTTCTGGTGGCGGCCGTTCTCACCAAGAGGGCTAACATACCGCTCGACAGTCTAGATCTTTATGTCAACGTTGCCGGTGGTCTGCAGATAGAAGATACCGGGGTGGACCTCGCGGTCGCCACTGCTCTCATATCTTCATTCACAGATACTGCAATTCCAGATAATTTTGCCGTTTTCGGCGAACTGGGACTGGACGGTACGGTTCGCTCCGTGTCTTCTGCGGAACGGAGACTAGACCGCGTGAAAAATTCGCCCTTCAATGAAGTGATTTCTCCCGAGGGCAAGAATGGTATAAAAGACGTGAAGCAACTTTTGAGACTCATCGGAGGGATAAAAAGTGGAGAGAAGTGAGTTTATTGAGAAATTGAAGATCATCGCCCCTGGAACTCCCCTCAGGCACGCCCTCGACGACATTCAGGATGCCAGCATCGGCGGGCTGCTCTTTTTCGTGGACGATTACAAGAAGTACAGCAACTTGATGCAAATCGGCTTTCTTCTGAACTGCTCCTTCAACGCAAACAAATTATACGAACTGGCCAAGATGGACGGCGCCATCGTTGTGACCGAAGATCTTTCGATGATCATAGGTGCCAACGTACAGCTGATTCCTGACCACAACATAAGCACCAACCAGACCGGTATGAGACACCGCGCCGCAGAGAGAATGGCAAAAGAAACGGGGAAGATGCTCGTTGCAGTCTCCAAGAGGCGGAACACAATGACGATTTTCTTCGGCGACTTCGTATATACGTTGAACAACGTCGAGACTCTGACTTCTAAAATAACCCAGACGATAAGAACGGCCGAAAAATACAAAGAGGCTTTTATAGAGGCTCTGACGGGAATGGAGTTCATGGAAAGGGCCGGCTCGCTCACTCTCTTCGATGTGGTGAAAACAATCCAGAAAGGACTCATGGTAATGATGATAGGCCAGGAAGCGGAGGTAACAATTGCCGAACTTGGAAACCACGGAAGGTTTCCCCAGATGCAGATCACTGAGATGCTGGTCAACGTGGGTGAGGAGATCGAGAACCTGGTGCTGGATTTCAGCGATGAACTGGTCGAATCTGAAGAAATGGAAGAGACTCTGACCAGACTCAATGGACTAACCGAGAAAGAGATCAACAGTTTCGGTTCAATTCTCAGAATCTTAGGGTACGATATCACTACGGCATCTCAGGCGGTGGAGTACTTCATACGTTCCAGGGGCATCCGTTTCGCAAGGCATATTCCGCGAATCCCGCTTCAAGTGGCCATAAATCTGGGAAGGGAGTTTGGAACGCTGTATAATCTCCTTGAGAGCACGGAAGACGAGTTAAAGGATGTCGATGGTATAGGAGAAAAGCGCGCCTCGGCAATAAGGCACGCGATCGATATATATAAAAAGTCCGGACAGGTTACAATTCCAGGTTTTTGATATCTCTGGAGAGGTCTTTGAGTTCCTTCCTGGATATCCTTTGGGGGAAACCTTTGTCGAGTATTAATTCTCCAGTGTTCCAGACTTTTTCATAATTCGATTCACAGGAGATCTTTAAGATCAGCTGTAGAACGGTGGGCAGATCGGGGTCGAGTCTTTCGAAATCCAGTACCGGCTTGGCCAGTAGAAGGTCGGCCGAATAGCCCTCTTTGAGTACCCCTGTGCGCTTTCCGAAGAAGCGCTGAGCCAGCCTGTAATTGTTGTCGAAAAGCGTTTTTCGTATCTCATAGTCGATTACCACGTTGTCATAGTGCTTGTGATATCTTTCCGAAAGCACTATTTCCTTGGCCTCCTCGATTAGTTCTGTTCCCATGAAGCCTGTTCCTATCGAGACATGCATCCCTCTCCCAAGAAGGTCGGCGATGTTAGGCTGGAAGGTTCCAGCGTACATCTCGGAGCGTATAGATTTGGTGACGAATATCCTTCTGTTCGAGATGATATCCATGTCGGTCTCGCTCAGATTTCCACCGTAAATAATGCCACATTCGGGAACGAGAATACCGTTCTTCAGCAGCCTCTCTATAAGGCTTTCGCCCCATCTAGAGAGACACAAATCGTTCTCTTGCTTCATGTCGAAAATGAAGAGGTTCAAGTTTATACCCTTGGAATAGAGGTTGCGCAGCTTTGTCAGGTCTTCTTCGTCGTAGGTCGCCAGTTCGCTAACATATATAAGAGGACAGAAATTGCTGTCCCGGGGTACTTCCTGCCACCGTTCGGTAACGGATTCGATCGTTTCCTTGACCACCACGGGGCCGACTGCAATGTTCATTCCATATCTGCGTGCGAGTTCCCTGTAAAACTCCGTATCCACTTCGGCACAATCGAAAATGGGTCCGCTGAACGAAACAGTACCGCTCTTCAAAGCCTTCAATACAGCTACTTCGGCCGACACCTTGACTATCTTCTCGTTGGTGTTGGAGTATCCGGATTTCAGCAGATTGCTGAAATATCCAGCGCCGCTCTCATAACCCTTTATAAGCTTGAGAGGATACGACGAAATACTTGAATAAAGACTCAGGTGAGCGTTGCAGAAAGCCGGAAGTAAGAGGCCCCTCTCTCCATCAACCACTTCTTCGTCTTCCTGAATACTGTACTCCCTTCTAGGACCGACGTAGGTAATTTCTCCATTCTCGAATCTGACCAGCGCGTCATCCACAAGGGGGTTCGTGAAATCATTTGTGAACGCCATCACATTGGTTACGATCATCCGGAACCACCTCTTCTCAAACAAAAATACGACTTAAGAATATGAAGTTCAAATTTAGCTAGTTTGGGTATCAACCTCAAACGTTTTCTTGGTTCTTGAACGGTTCTATAAAGCCACTCAAGACCTATCTTTTGCATCCACACAGGAGCTCTATTCAAATTGCCCGAAATGACATCGAAGGAACCACCGACACCCATTAGAACCCCGACATTCAATCTGTCCAGATTTTTCGTGATCCACAACTCCTGTTTAGGTACACCCATTCCAACGAATAGTATATCCGTACGTGAATTGTTTATTTCTGCAACGATTGTATCACTTTCACTTTCATCAAAGAAACCGTTGTGAGAGCCCACTATATTAAGTCCAGGATATCTTTCTTTTAATTTTCTGATGGTTTTTGTTACTGTATCGATCTGAGAGCCTAGAAGGTATATCCTTTCACTGCCAATGGAAGCCAGTTTACAGAGGGTGAGCATCAAGTCTATGCCGGGAACTCTGCTAACCTTCTTCTTATTGAGTAGTTTCACGGCTTTCAGGACCCCGCTTCCATCTGGAACTACGTAGTTCACTCTCTTAAGCGCCTCATGGTAATCGCGGTTATGGAGATACTCGTAAACTATCAATGCGTTCAGTGTGAGGACGAAGTATTTTTTGTCGGACTTCGTTCCACCGAGTAACTCAGATGCCGCTGAATCCAGATCTCTGTCCTGTAGATCGAAGTCCAGAAATCTCAAAGAGAACACCTCCACAAAAAATGAGGAAGGCTAAGCCTTCCTCTGGTGCCGAGGGCGGGAATCGAACCCGCACGGGGCTCTCAACCCCAGCGGATTTTGAGTCCGCCGCGTCTGCCAGTTCCACCACCTCGGCTGGCATTAAAACTCTACCATCAATACCATAGAGTGTCAACGAGGTTGACCAGAAAATTAGGACCCCGACGTTTTGCAGCGCCAGTTATGGAAAATCTGAGAAAAGCACTCACTCCAAACCTTACAGCAGGTCTGATAGGAGAAAATCGAACTCGGGCATACCCGAAGCCCAGGGACCGATCTCGTAAGGCTGAAAGTATATATAAAGCCTTCCCGCATTCAGATAAAAGCCCTGGTCCGGTTGAACTCCCTTGAATTCCTCAGGCCACAGATCTTCCCTTTCGTTTATCTGTCCTATCAGCAACTCATTAAGTCTATTCTCGAAATCCTCGGAAGGAAAGAGGCTTTTTAGAGAGACCAGATGATTCCCCCTGACATCGATGTTGTATGTCCGCCTGGCTGCATTTGGATGAGCTCCTCCTGTGAATTCACTGAAGATCATGTCTATGCTGAGAATACCGTTGCTCAAGTAAGCGGTATAGACCACATAGACATCGAAGATTCTGAAGGGCCATTCATCGCTTTTAGATGCCTCGTAGGCATCGGCCGCCATCTCCTGGATCTCCTTTCTATATCCCTCGACATCGGATTTTATCAGAGAGTTGATATAGGATTCGAAGCCCGCTTTCGTAAGTCCTTCAATGAATGGAATCTGAAGGTTGACTACACATATTGTTGAGTCCTCGGTGATGTGAGTACCACCAACATAAATAATGTTCCCGCCACTTGCAAAGATCATTTCCGGCAGTTCTTCGGTCATAGCCACGGCAACAACGACCAGAGAAATTGTGAAAAGCAACAGCAGCGCTCTCTTCATTTTCATCCCCTCCTCTTCCTTGTGCTAAAAACGATCCTTAGACTTCAAACGGCAGAAACGGGTTCTTTGTCACCGAACCATCTCCTCCGTCAGCAATCACCGCTCTGACAAACCATCCGATTTCAACCGGCGCGTATTTTTTGGTGCGATCAGATCTTGATTATCGACAGAAACGATTAGAATCACGCTTCTCGGAGTGACTTTCTACGATTTTATCATGCCATAATGGGATATATTTGAGAAGGTATGTGATTACTCGAAGAGAGAATGTGATGCTATGATTGAATCGGAGGTGAAAAGATGATACCTGAAATCACTCTTGACATGGTGAGAGTAACTGAAGCCGCCGCGTTGTTTTCGAGCGTTTATCTGGGACGGGGTGACAAAGAGATCGTTGACCAGAGAGCGGTTGACGCGATGCGTGGAATCCTCGACCTCCTTGACATGCGAGGAACAGTCGTGATCGGTGAAGGAGAGAAAGACCAGGCTCCGATGCTGGCTGCGGGGGAACATGTCGGCAAATGGGAGGAGGAAGATCCAGAAGTTCTTATCGCCGTTGATCCAGTTGACGGTACAAGGCTGGTGGCCAACGGCCGCCCCAACGCTTTGAGTGTGATAGCGGCGACCGAAAGGGGTAAGATAGCTCCGCTTCCGACTTACTACGTCGATAAACTCGCGGTAGGGAAAGAACTCGCCGGGAGTCTAGATATAAATGCAAGTCCGAGAGAGAACCTCAGAATCGCTGCCGCGATTCTCGGAGTCAAAGTATCCGAACTCACTGTCACGGTGCTGGAGAGAGAGAGAAACTACCCGCTGGTGGAGGCCATAAGGAACGTGGGAGCAAGGATAAAACTGATCAACGACGGCGATATAGCGGCAGCGATCGCCACGGCTCTTCCAGACGGCGGAACCGAGATATATATGGGGATTGGTGGTTCGCCGGAAGCCGTCCTCGCGGCAGCGGCGCTCCAGTGTCTCGGTGGTGAGATACAGGTGAAATGCTGGCCGAAAGACAGTGCAGAGATCGAAAAAACAGAAAAATCCGACTTCGAAATCGACAGAGTTTACTGGACTCACGACCTGATAAGGGGAGAAGAGGTAATTTTCAGCGCGACCGGCATAACCGACGGTTCTTTCCTTAAAGGTGTCCGTTTTACCCACAGCAAGGCCATAACCGACTCAATAGCCATGAGATCGAGTACACGAACGGTCAGAAGAATAACCGCCTACCACGAGATAGCGTACAAGACGATCACTACCAAGACCGGTGGAGAGGTCTATATCTTCAACAGTCTCATGGGCAAAAGAACATAAAAAACCGCAAAGCTAATAGTACCGCGTTTCACTTGTCGGACAAGCTTCATCAACGGGTGGCATTTTTGTCTCGCAAATATTGATGGCAAATAACCGCCTCCCGTTTGTCTTCGCAACGCAAACTCTTTGAACCTTAACGAAAGTAGCAGGTGCTATAATTAGCGCAAAACACCGGAGGTCTCGCGAGATGATCTGTGTTCTTCTGAACGATAGCGATTTCGACAGAACACTCTCTCCAATAGAGTTTGCACTTGAAAAACTGGGAGTGTTTTACCGCACATGGAGAACCTTTCGAGAGGGGTTCCCGCAGTACGCCTCGGACTGCGATGGATTGATAATCTCGGGTGGATTCACGATGAAGGGTTACTTCGAAGAAAAAGGCGATCTATACGGGGCGAGCTTTTTGAAGAATTTTGGCAAACCCATTCTGGGTATCTGTCTCGGTATGCAGATACTGGCGAGGCTTGCAGGAGTTTCTCTGGTAGTGTCCAGAGAGCTGGGGATCTCAAGGGTGTGGCTGTATGAGGGCAACGACCTTTTCAAAGGTATGAAATCGCCACTGGAAGTCTGTCAACGGCACAACTACGCCCTGCCTTATGTTCCGCGCGGTTACTCCGTCATCGCTAGGAACGATTCAACCTTCATTCAAGCTATAGCCTCGAAAGATAACCTGAAATACGGAGTACAGTTTCACCCCGAAGAGATAGACCTCGGATCGGAAATAGAGTCGCTCAAGATATTCTCGAATTTCGCTTCTATAGTGGAAAGACATTCAACTGAAAATTCAGGAGGGGGAAAATGAAGATAGGTATAATAGGTGTGGGGAATATAGGTGGAATCTTCGCCCACAGACTGTTGAGCAAGTTCGAAGGACTAGAGGCACTGTATCTGCTGGACAGATACCCGGAGAAACTGTCCGGCCTGGCCTCAGATTCCACCCGGGTAGTACTCGCTTCCGAACCGTCGGAGATATTCAAAAACTGCACACATGTGATTCTTTCGGTGAAACCGCAGGACTGCATGGAACTCTTCGCCCAGATCAAGAACGGCAGGCAGCACAATCCGATCATAATAAGCACCATAACCGGCATTCAGATTGACACCATCGTTTCCAACACCTCCATAAAAAAGATTGCGAGAATCATGCCCAATGTCCCTAGCGCCATCGGCAGGGGAGTGACTGGTCTGGTTTTTTCGGAAGGTTTCACCAAAGACGAGTGCCGGGAAGTCAAAAGGATACTTTTCACGATGGGAGATATCGTCGAGGTCAGAGAAAAGGACCTGGCGGCTGTCACTGCGCTCAGCGGGAGCGGCCCGGCTTTCGTATTTGTAATCGTCGAATCACTCATAGATGTAGGATTGAAGATGGGACTCTCCTACGAGGTCTCAAGAGAACTAATACTCGGCACCCTGGGCGGATCGGTCGAGCTTCTCAAAGAGAGGGGAAACCATCCGGGTGAATTCAGACACCTCGTCACTTCGCCCGGAGGTACAACGATAGAGGGGATTTACTCGCTGGAAAGGGAAGGACTCAGGGGAACTATAATGAAGGCTCTTTTCGATACTTATCTGAGAGCAAAAGAGATCAACGCTGAACTGGAGGGGAAGAAATGACGGACCTTGCGGTAAAAGGAGTGAAAGTCAAGGAAGCCTCCAGATTTCTGAGACTGGCGAGCACCACCATTAAGAACCAGGCTTTGAAGTCGATCGCCGGTTCGATAGACATGAACCGCAGCGCGATACTCGTCGCGAACTCTCTGGATGTTTTGCAGGCCAGAAACAGAGAGATCAAAGAATCACTGATTGACAGACTCGCACTCACTGAAAAAAGGATAGACGGCATGATACAGTCCTGTTATGACGTAGCGGCGTTATCCGATCCCGTTGGTGAGATAGAAACCACCTGGATCCAGAAGGACGGCCTGAGAATATCCAGGGAAAGGGTTCCTCTCGGTGCCATAGGCATGATATACGAATCACGGCCCAACGTTACGGTCGATGCCTCGATACTGGCACTCAAATCCGGAAACTCCGTTCTTCTTAAGGGCGGCAGCGACGCGATAAACTCCAACAGGGTGATAGTGAGTGCTATAAAACGCGGTCTGGAGATGGTCGGTCTTCCCGAAGGATGCGTAGAATTGATAGAGGACGTTTCCAGGGATTGTGTGATGGAGATGTTGAAAATGAGAGAGTATTTGTCACTGATAATACCCAGAGGAGGTAGCGGTTTGATACAGTTCGTGGTCAACAACTCGACAGTGCCGGTTATCGAGACCGGAACGGGCAACTGCCACATATTCGTGGACTACAACGCCGATCTACGCAAGGCTGTATCGATCGTTGATAATGCAAAAACGCAGAGACCAGGGACATGCAACGCCGTAGAAACGATTCTGGTACACGAGAAGATCGCGGGGGAGTTTCTCCCGATGATTAAAGAAGCTCTCTCAAGAAAGAACGTCGAACTCCGCGGTTGTGAAAAATCGAGGCAGTTCGTGGAAATGGTACCGGCCACCGAAGAAGATTATGAGACCGAGTTCCTGGACCTCATCCTGGCCGTAAAGGTTGTGAGAGATGTAAAAGAGGCCGTCGAGCATATAGAGAGATACTCCTCACACCACTCGGAGTCAATTCTGACTCAGGACTACTCGAACGCCAGGTACTTTTTGAAGGCCGTAGATTCGGCCGCGGTTTACGTGAACGCCTCGACACGCTTCACAGACGGCGGTGAGTTCGGATTTGGAAGCGAGATAGGCATAAGCACTCAAAAACTACACGCCCGCGGGCCGTTCGGTTTGAGGGAACTCACGAGCTACAAGTACACCGTTATGGGTGACTACCAGGTGAGAGAATAATGTCCAGAATAGTGCTTAAAGTCGGTTCAAACCTGCTGGTGAAAAAGAATGGAGAACTGGATAAACATTATATAGCCGAACTCGCGCGAGAAATAGCCAATCTCAAGTCCCTCGAAAATGAAGTAGTTCTGGTCTCGTCCGGCGCTAAAGCCGCCGGTTTTGGCTATCTCAGCGGTAGAAGCGCCGAGCACGATCTGTACCTTAAACAGGCCCTGTGCGCGGCCGGACAGGTGCAGCTGATGAAGCTGTACGAAACGGTTTTCGATCTCTACGGAGAAAAGGTCGCACAGATACTCGTCAACCGCGACGATTTCGGTGATAGAAAGCGCTTCCTCAACCTGAGGAATACCCTCATAGGTCTTCTCGAAATGGGTGTTATACCCATAGTGAACGAAAACGACACTACCTCGACCGAAGAGATCATGTTCGGCGATAACGACATACTGGCTGCCATGTTCGCGATGGGCTGGAAGGCCGATTTTTTAATACTCATGTCCACGGTCGATGGAATCTACGACGAAGAGGGAAAGGTGATGCGCATTTTCGACTCAGCCAGCAAGATCAAGAGTATGTCCGGGAGCAGCTGGGGGACCGGGGGGATAGGCACCAAGATCCGCGCGGCAAGAGGGGCTTCGGCCTCAGGCATCAAATGCTGTATTTGTAACGGCCGCGAACTGTCAACCATCGGTCAGTTCATTCATGGAATCGAAACCGGAACGGTCTTCGAACCGATCGATTCGTCGCCCGGAGCCAGAAAGATCTGGATAGGTTTTCTCTCGACTCCTGGAGGTTCGCTTATAATAAACAAAGGCGCCATCACCGCCTTGAAAAGGGGTAAGAGTCTTCTGGCTGTCGGCGTCGAGAGAGTCGAAGGCGAGTTCTCTCAGGGAGAGGTAGTCAGGATACTTTCCTTCGAGGGTGAGGAAATCGCGCGCGGGATAAGCAACTTCAGTTCCTTCGAAGTCGATAGAATCAAAGGAACCAGAAGCGACAAACTATCGGCCATACTCGGCCATGACTGTGCGAAAGTTGTCGTTCACATAGACAATATCTACCAAAATTGAGCTTTCTACTCTCTCACCGCCTCTCTACGCGAAGCGACCGAGAATGTACAATTGAGAGAGGGAGGTGAGAGAAATGTACGTTGCTGTTATGAGGTACCACTTTCGCGAAGAGTCTCTCGAGAGGGCCTGCAGTATATGGAAAGAAGCGGTGCTCGAAAGGGCGACCGGCCGCGAGGGTTTTGTCCGCGCCTTCATCATGACCGGTACCGGCGGAAAGGCATTGGCCGTGGGTATGTGGGAAGAAAAAAGACACGCCGACGAGTTCATGAAAACAGGCGTCTTCAAGGAACTTTTGAATGACTTTACAGATATGATGGTAGCCAATTCCGAGCACGAGGCCTACGAAATGAAGTTCTGTTCGGAGAAGTAACGATGCTCGATAAAATCGACCTGGAAGCAAGGCTAACGAGTAAGGAATACTCCCGGACCCTGGAATCTCTGGAACTGCGGCTTGGCTTTCTCCAGCGGAAACTCAAGGAGAGATCGGTTCCGGTGGTTATACTCTTTGAAGGCTGGGAGGCGTCTGGAAAAGGTACGGCGATAAACAATCTAATAATGCCCCTGGACCCAAGAGGGTTTAAAGTATTTCCCATGGCCGGCACTGGGGAAAACGATAGGTTTTATCCATATCTCTGGCCTTTCTGGAACCGGCTTCCCTCCGGTGGCCGGATAACGATTTTCGATAGAAGCTGGTACAAAGTTCTGCTCGATGAAGAAAAAGCGATGAGCGAAAGAGAGTTTCTGTCGCATTTGAAAACCTTCAACTCCCTGGAAAGACTGCTCACCGATTCAGGCGCCGTGATCATCAAGTTTTTTCTGCACATAGAGCGTAAAGAGCAAAAGAAGAGGCTTGAGAAGCTGGATTCAGATTCATCGACTTCCTGGAGGGTGAAGAAGAGAGACTTCCGCCAGAACAAGAACTACGAAACTGTGAAGATGCTCGTCGAGAAGGTACTGCAAGCTAGCGACACGGATATCGCACCCTGGTACATAATACCCTCGACCGATGAAAAGCTGGCCGCTGTACAGATAATGAACACCGTCGTGAACTGCCTCGAAAAGGCTCTTGAAAGAGACAATGAGGTAACCGGCACGGTCAATTCCTGGTCCGGTAACACTTCCGTCATCGATTCGCTCGACCTCTCCAAAAGTATAGAGAAGGATCTTTACGAGAAGAGACTGGCCGAAGCGCAGAAAAAACTGAGGGAGTATCAACATCTTCTATACAAAAAGAGGAAGTCGCTGGTAGTCGTTTATGAGGGTATGGACGCCGCGGGAAAGGGTGGAAATATAAGGCGTTTAACCGCTAAACTCGATCCCCGTGGTTACGAGGTGATACCGATCGGTGCGCCTAACGATACAGAGAAGTCGTACCATTATCTCTGGAGATTCTGGACCAATATGCCAAAAGACGGACATATCGCTATCTTCGACCGCAGCTGGTACGGCCGCGTTATGGTCGAAAGAGTTGAAGGCTTCGCCAGTGAAGCGGAATGGGCCAGAGCTTACCGTGAGATAAACGATATGGAGGAACAGCTACACGATCACGGAACCGTCGTGGTAAAATTCTGGCTGCATATAGACCTAGATGAACAGTTGAAGAGATTCCAGGCGAGGGAAAACGATCCCGAAAAGCGGTGGAAAATTACACCCGACGACTGGAGAAACCGTGAAAAATGGGATCTGTATAAACCGGCGATAGAGGAGATGCTCGTTCGTACGAGTACTTCGTACGCTCCGTGGACCGTAGTGGAGTCGAACGACAAGAGATACGCCAGAGTGAAAGTCCTGGAGACTCTCGTGAAACTGCTAGAGGAGAACCTTTGAGTGAAAATATGGACTACCAAAGTGTTATGTCTGCGTTTTTTGTTTCGATGTAGTCCCGGTGAGTGCACTATGCTGGAGAGAATAAAATGAAAGCTATTTTGATTAGCCTGCTCTGTCAGGCGATACTATTTTACGGATATCTTTCGGCTTCGCTTGCGCTGGTGTTCTCCGGAGGCGGGGTCCGCAGCATTTACCAGCTCGGAGTCTGGAAGGCTTTGATCCAGCTCGGAGTGGAGATCGACGGAGTCTTCGGCAGTTCTGCCGGTGCGATAAACGCCGCCGCTGTTGCCAGCAGGGAATACGAAGCGGCCTTGCGGTTCTGGCAGGAGCTAGAGGTCGATACCGTCTTCAATATATCGGAAAAGACATCAGAACTCCTGAAAAAGGGCTTTGCCGAATGGAAATTCCTCGAAGCCCTGTCGCTCGCCAGAGAGGTAATAGATTCTCGGGGCATAGACTCCGGGCCTCTAGAAACTCTGCTGGAAAAAGTGCTCGACGAAAAGAGGATCAGGAAATCAGGTATAGATATGGGCATAGTCGTCTATTCGTTGAGCCGCATGAGGCCGCTTGAACTATCCCTCCAAGATATACCGGAAGGTCTGCTCGCAGAGTTCGTTTCCGCCAGCGCCAACTTCCCTCTCTTCAAAAGGATCGAGATAGAATCTCAGATCTATATCGATGGAGGAATTTATAACAACGTACCGGTGAATATGGCGATAGAGAGAGGCTATAGCGAAATAATTCTGGTGGATCTCCACTACAGAAGGCTCAAAGATTTTTTCGATATCTGGTGCGCCCACGGGAACGAAGAGATAGAACTCACTGTCATTTCCCCACAACACGACTACGTGGACCTCTTCGAGTTCAACAGGTCCGACCTGTCTAGAACTCTAGTTCAGGGATATCTAGATGCTTATTCGGCCATGGGCAAGATCTTTTCGGGTTATACCTATATATCTTCCTCGCCTGGAGATTTCAGGAAGAGATTCATGTCGCTTCGGGCCGACCAGATGAAAGAAGCGCTCGGCCTGCTTGGAATCGCTGAAGCGGGCGAAGACGGGGAGCATCTGTGGAAGAGTCTTGAAAAGTATATGGAAGAGGGCGGCGATGTAGAAACCGCCTTTTTGAAGGTACTCGACAGATTCGCTTCGCTTCTAGGATTGGAGAGACTTCACCTCTACGACACGGGAGAACTACTGGGTATCATCTCTGGTGAAGTTGATGACGATCTTACGGTGAGTGGAAGGTATAATAACAGAGAGTACATGCAGATGGGCAGATTTCTCCGGTACATCCACGAGAACACCCGGGGAGACGGCTCCTCGCTTGAGATATGGAGCCTGATCACCGGTACTGTCGAAAGCCTTTCGGAAAGTAGTGGAGAATTGAACTGAAAAAGATCGATATCGCTTTAAGGAGGTTTGAAATGTTCAGATTTCCCGGAGGATTGTATTCCGATGTAAGAATTGAGGATGTCTTTAAAACAGACATCTCCGTAACGCTCGACAGACTTGACAACATGAAAGAGCAACGCTACAGGGCAGCATTCATTAGAGTCTTCGACGGACGGAGGTGGTATTACAGCTCCACAACAGATATCGAGTCCATTCAGAGAGAACTCGAAAGGCTGGCAGGACTCTCAAGTCCCGACCCGAACATCAATAACAACAAAGTCGTGAAAACTTTCGAAATCAACAAGGGCAGCTTTCTGAATTTCAGTGGTTCAAAGGATATCTCCAAAACAGCCCTGAAAGAGAAGATGGATCTACTGAGTCAGTACTTCCCCCACCTAAAGGTGAGCGAACCGATAAAATTCTGGAGAGGCCAGTACATAGACCAGAGAGTCGTCAAAAGCTTCTATTCCAGCAAGGGCTCGGCACTGGAGTTCGATTACCAGAGAGTGGGCTTCAGGCTCTCCTACCAAATGTCCCTCGGCGAGGAGAAATTCATGGATCGTTATGATCTGGCCGGGAACGACATTTCCCCGCTGAAAGACAGGGGACGTGAGGTGCAGGAAAGAGTCAAAGGCTCGGAACACTTTCTCAAGAACGCCACGACTGTGAAACCGGGAAAATACACCGTAGTTCTGTCGCCGGAAGCAGCAGGAGTCTTCGCTCATGAAAGCTTCGGCCACAAGAGCGAAGCCGATTTCATGCTCGGCGATGAAACGATGATGAGGGAGTGGAGCATCGGAAAAAAAGTGGGCAGCGATGTCCTGTCGATCATAGACAATGGCAACCACCCCGGTGTAGGCTTCGTATCTTTCGACGATGAGGGTACCAGAGCACGTGAAACTTATCTCATAAAGGACGGCTATCTCACCGGAAGGTTGCACAGCGTGGAAACGGCGGCCGCACTGGGAGAACAGCCTACCGGTAATGCGAGGGCCGTGAATTTCGAATACGAACCTATAGTTAGAATGACCACAACCTACATTTCACCGGGAGAGCTAACCTTCGACGAACTCCTCGAAGGAATAGAGACGGGCATCTACGTCGGTTCTCTCAACCACGGATCGGGTATGTCGACGTTTACCCTGGCTCCCAACCAGGCTTTTATGATAAGAAGCGGTAAAATAGCCGAACCGGTCAGGATTTCCGTGATATCGGGAAGCGTCTTCCAAACCCTGAACGAAATAGAGGGCATTACCAGGGACTCCAAGATACTCTCATTCTCTCTCGGCGGCTGTGGAAAAATGGAGCAGTATCCGTTGCCGGTAGGTTTCGGCGGGCCGTATGTCCGTGTTAGATCTTTGAATGTACAGTGAGGTGTTGAGATGACAAAAGAGAGATATATGAGCCATTACGTTGAAAACGCGATCAAAATAGTACAGACACAGGTAAGCTCTATAAGGAAGAAGGACATAAAAAAGACTTCCGTAAGACTCTACGACGGCAAATGCATGGGAGTTGCCGGTGCCCTGGGAGACCAGAATGAAAAGGATCTGCTCGAGAGAGCCGAACAGTCGCTGAAACTAGAAGTACCTTATCCATTTTCGCCCGGCCGATCGATGGAACGAGAAGAAGATATAGAGTCGGATCTCCAGAGAGAGTCGGAACTTCTCGAAGAAACGGAAGGGATGCTTGAAGCGCTCAGGGAAACTCAACCGGAATTCAGCTTCAGTCAGGTATTCAAGCAGAGCACTCTGGAGACGTCTATCGATAACGATCTGGGGTTGAACCTCAGATCCCGCAGAAGTTTTCTCAACCTGACACTGGTAATAAAGGATAGAAATTCTTCCAACATAATGGACGCGGTAACAGGCTATGCAGGAAGAAGGTTCGATAGAGAGGGATTTCTGAACCTCACCAACATGATCTGCGATGCTTACACAAAGAGAATACAGAGTTTTGAGGACGGTTACTACCCGGTGGTGTTCATTGCCGACGACACGACTTACCTTACGAAATTCTACGAGGCGCTCCATGGAATGCTTTTCGGAAGCGGAGGTTCTCTATTCAGCGGAAAGCTTGGGGAGAAACTGTTCTCCGAAAACTTCACGCTCTACCAGAGCAGGAATGCCGAGGATGGTTTCGAAGGTTCCTTCTTCGATACCGAAGGAAGCTTCAACGATGGAGATCTCTTCCCTCTAGTTGAAAATGGCGTACTGAAAGCGCCTTTCACGGACAAAAAAAGCGCGGCGCTTTTCAACCTTCCTCATACGGGATCGGCTGGGGGAGAGTACGATGGGATCCCCGAACTCGGCTTTCCGAAATTTAAAATCAAAGAGTCCGAAAAGACCGCAAAAGAACTGCTGGGGGGCAAGAAGGGCATCTTCGTTCTCATCGCCAGCGGTGGTGACTTCACACCGGACGGCCATTTCGCGACGCCGGCCCAGCTGGCCTTTCTCTTCGACGGAGAACGCCTCGTGGGGCGTTTGCCTGAGCTGAATATCAGCTCTCACCTCTACGAGATGTTTGGAAATAGTTTCCTCGGAGTCTCGAGTAACAACCTCCTGGATCTGGAGAACTCCAAAGTCGCGGTCATGAGAATGAAAGCCGAAAAAATTATTTGAAACTGGCCGATACTCAAAAGGGTTATAATTATCGTGTTAATCAAATGGTATTTGAAGAGGTGGAAGTGGTGGAACACGGTTACGATCGCAAAAAGCTGGAAGAGGAGTTCGACAACCTTCCCGAAGCATCTCCCATAGCAGATATAGATCCATTCAAGGGTGACATCATAGCCACGGTCGGTGCGATAGCTCTCGATTATCTCGACCTAGGTAGAGATGATGTTTTGCTGGATATTGGCACCGGACGTGGTAGATGGGCCGTTGCCGCGAGCCCTCACTGCAAGAAAGTCATCGGTATCGATATAAGCAAGAGAATGATCGAAGATGCCAGGTCGAACGCCGAGAATTCCGGTGTTACAAACGTCGAATTCTACAGGGGATCTTTCGAAGATCCTTCAGAAGAAGTTGACCTAAAATCTAAGGAGATAAACAAAGTCATAGCGATCTATTCGTTGCATCATCTAACCGACGCTATGAAATCCGAAACCTTGACCAAATTCGTTTCCCTCATCCAGAGACCTGGAACTATTGTCATAGGCGACATAATGTGGTTCGACAATCCCAACAACCACCGTGACGAATGGGACGAAGTCTATTACGACGACAACGAAACGGACCATCCCGCGCCAATACATTTCATCAGAGAAGTCTTCGAAAAGGCCGGGGCAGACGAGATAGAGATGGTCCAGGTTCACCCTCTGGTCGGCTTGATTTGCGCCCGCTTTCTCTGATCTGGGAGATGAGATCTTGTCGAAACTCATGAGAGTGGTAAATCGAGAACAATGCATAGGCTGTTACAGTTGTATGAGCGCCTGTTCCAGAACGTGGGAAAATGCGCTCACGGTTGAAAAGTCGGCCATGAGAGTCAAGAACTATCCCGGAGTAGAAGGAGCCTTTTCAGTCAGGATATGTTACGGCTGCATAGAGCCGGATTGCGCAGCCGCCTGCCCTTCGGGAGCCCTAACTCCTAGAGAGGGAGGCGGGGTGAAATTCGAAAAAGACAGATGCATCAACTGCGGCGCATGCGTTAAGGCCTGTGTACCCAGGGCGCTTCAGTGGGATCTGGAGGAGCTTCGTCCCATCGTCTGCCATCATTGTGGCATTTGCGCTGCTTTCTGCCCAAACAACGTTCTGGCGCTTGTGGAGGTGGAGAAGTGAGACAATTCTGGATGCTCGAAATCGACCTGACCGACGGAAAGTTCAAAAAGGTCGATGTCACGGGATTGTTCTCCGAATGGCTCGGGGGAACAGGCGTGGCCACCAAACTCCTCTATGATAACTGTTATCCCGGGCTCGATCCATACTCCCCTCAGGCACCGGTGATTTTCGCCATCGGACCTTTGAACAATCTTTTTCCGGTGATCACAAAGACCGTTGCACTTTTCAAATCTCCACTCAACGGAGATCTGGGCGAATCCCACGCCGGGGGAAGACTCAGTCTGGCGATGTACGAGAGCGGTTACCACGCGATACTCATACGCGGGCGGGCTCCTTCTCTCTCGTATGTTGTCATAGAAAATGATACAGTATATATAAAACCGTGCAATTCTCTCAAAGAGATGTCGGCTCTAGCAACGGAGAGAGTCTTGAGAGACAGCGAAGAAGGACTCGGCAAGAGAGCGATAGTGCGAATCGGCCCATCGGGTGAAAGACTATCGCCAATAGCCTGTGCCACAGTCGATACCTCGCGTCACTTCGGACGACTTGGACTTGGAGGCGTTCTCGGCTCCAAGAATCTTAAAGCCATAGTTATCTCGGGCAGCAAATACTGGACTCTGGAGAAGAAGAGAGAATATAATTCCCTTTATTTGAGACTGTATAAAGAAGTAGTTCAGTCAGATTCTATGGCAAAGTATCATGATCTGGGTACATCTATGAACGTCTATCCGCTAAGCAGGATCAACGGACTTCCAACGCGAAACTTTTCTCAGGGTTTCTTTGAAGGAGCCGACAAGATATCCGGTGAAGAGTTCGCCCGATCAAGGCTGTCCCAGCAAATCGCCTGTGCCGGCTGTCCGACAGGCTGCATTCACATGGCCACATTGAGGGAACCCTTCAACGAGCCCCATCACATGTACAAGACCATAAAAGTCTCGTACGATTACGAACTGATATACGCCCTGGGCTCAAACCTTTCGATCGATTCTACGGATATGATACTGAAACTACTTCTGTACGTTGAAAAACAAGGATGGGACGCCATTTCGATAGGTGTCACTCTCGCCTGGGCGACCGAAGCCTTCCAGAGGGGACTGATAACGGAAAGAGAAACCGACGGTGTAGTGTTGAATTTCGGCGATGGGGAGGCTTATTTGAAAGTTCTGTCGAGGATAGCGGCCGGTAAAAATCAATTCTTCAAAGACCTTGAAAGGGGGGCCGATTACTGTTCGAAGAAGTACGGCGGAAAAGATCTCTCCATTACATTCAACTCCAACGAGGCGCCCGGTTATGTCACCGGTCCATTCGCTTTCATAGGTTACGCCACCGGTGTCCGTCATTCACATCTGGACAACGCCGGTTATTCTCTGGACCAGAAGGCGGCCACTAGGCCCGTGGATTTCGAGAGAACGATCCTGGAAATGTACGAAGAGGGTGTATGGAGGATGATTCTCAACTCGTTAGTCGCCTGTCTCTTCTCAAGGAAAATCTACGACATTAACACGATAGTCGAATCATTAAGTGCCGTAGGAATAGACTGGAGCGCTGACAGATTGACGGCCCTTTCCCACAGGATTCACGGTCTTAAATACCTTTTTAAGGAACGGAACGGATTCACGCTCGACAAACTCACCCTGCCGGAGAAACTCTCCCGTGTATATATGACCAACGGAAAGGTTGACGAAGAGAGATTCAGAAAGGGGCTCGAGCTGTACGGAAAGCTTGTCGAAAAAGATACGCAACTGCCGATTCTGGACCCGGATTGATCCAGGTCCAGAATCAACACGTATGAACTCAGTCGATAACTCCTTATTCTTTGACCGTCACCTTCGAGCCGAATATGCCCTTTCCAGGATCGAAGCCGCGTTTCAACGCCAGCTCGTTGGCGATCTTTTGAAGGACGGCCATCATGGGAATCGGAGCGATGACCTCGGGAAGCCCGACCGACACCCTGATGCTTCTCTCACAAGCGGACTGGAAATTGGTCAGAGTTATCAGTTCGCATTTCTGTTGAATATCTCTGTGAAGCTCTTCCATTAAAGCGGCCGTTTCTCCAGACGGGTTCATAGTCATGACGACGGGTCTGTCGTTCAACAACTCCACCGGGCCGTGTCTGAAGGCCGCACCGGAATAGAAAACGAGACTTAGTTTCGCAACCTCGGCGAACATGAGTCGGGCCATCTTCGCCACGCCAATTCCATAGCCTCGTGTTACGAGTATCCTCTCCCTCTTGCCGGCAAGCAGTTCGACCAGATGGGTTACATCTGTTTCGAAGGCCTCTTCGATCGATTCCGGCAGCTTGGAGAAGTCGATCACGGTTCCCGACCAGGCCAGAGCCATGAGAAGAGTGGTCACGATGCTGTTGGTGAAGGTCTTCGTCGCTCCCATCGATCTCTCTTTGCCCGCATGAAGCGGGAAAACCTTTTCTTTTGCGAGTCTTTTGCCGGCAGTACTCAACGGATTGTTGGTTACGAGGGCCATTTTGTCGAGAAGGCCGATATTATCGTCCATGAATCTCAACAACTCTGCACTCTCTCCCGATTGACTTATCGGGACGATCGTACCGTAATTCTTGAGAAGGTCCGGGGAGGAATAGGAAATCAGCTCGGACATTTCCACACTGTCGCTATCTATTCCCCGGGAACGTAGAAAAGCCGTCGCAACGCTACCGGCATGAAGCGAAGCTCCCATGCCCGTGAAAAGAACCCTCGAGCTGTCCAGTTTCCGGGATTTTCCGCTTATCTCGTCTGCGGAACTCAAGAGAAGTCTAACTGCTTCGGGCTGTTCCATAAAATCTTGCTTGAATTGTGACATCAAACCCATCCTTTCAGAAGTTATTTATCGCTGGAAGGTGCTATCTATTTCCATGCTCATGCTTCATTTCAATATCAGTTTACCACCACATCCGGGAAAAAACCGACCGGAAGTGTAATAATCGTTGAGGAGGTGAGGTAATGTCGTTTCTTAGAACTCGAGACAATAGGGATATCCATTACGAAGTTCATGGGGATTGTGAGAAACCGCCCTTAATGATACTGAACGGAATCATGATGTCTACCGCTTCATGGGCAGGGTTTATTGGGGATTTCACGAAACATTTCAGATTGATTCTTATGGATTTCAGAGACCAGGGAAGATCCAGCAGAGAGTCCGCGCAGTACCCCATCGAAATACATGTCCCGGACATTTTGTCTCTTCTGGACGAGTTATCCATAGACAAGATAAACCTCGTGGGACTCTCCTACGGTGGACAGGTCGCACAACTACTTGCCCTTGAATCGCCCGGAAGGTTGAAAACGATGATACTGGCTAATACACCAGCCAGAATCTCCCCTTTTCTTGCCGAACTTGGAGAGGCCTGGAAGGAAGCGGCCAAACTTGAAGATGGCGAGAGATTCTTCTCTCTGGCGATTCCCTTCATTTACTCCGATATCTTTTACAACAACAACCTCCAGTGGCTCAAAGCTCGTCAGAAAGTTTTCAAAGACCTCCTGGATGTTGCCTGGTTCCAGGGATTTATAAGGCTGGCCTCTTCCAATCCGGACTTCAACGTCCTGGATAGAGTCGACGGGATAACCTGCCCGACGCTTCTACTGTGTGCCGACAGAGATATAATAACCCCTCTGGAAGAGATGAAGCTGATCCATGAAAGGATAAAGGACTCGGAATTGCTGGTCATTCACAACGCAGGTCACGGCGCATTTCTTGAAAAGACAGCCGAATTCATAACGGCCGTCACGGGGTTTATATTGAAGAATTCTTGAATTTTACTTTCATAATCATCTTTATTCACTCCTCATCGCCTGCAGTTGCATCAGGTCATCTCTGATTGTGTTTACTAAAGAATGTTAAATATAGTATGCTGAAAGTGAGAGATGATTCACTTGTCATAAATGAGAGATAATTCACAAAGGTCGAGAGGTGATCCCATTGAACGGTCTTCCGAGGATCGGGATAGCGGGTATTGGTATCTACATACCCGAGAAGTTTACAACGGCGAGAGACCTGGCTATGGCGACGGGAATTCCAGAAGATGTCATCGCGAATAAGTTCGGTGTTAAGCGGAAACCCGTTCCAGGGACTGATGACACGACCAGTCACATGGGAGTCATGGCGGCGCTTGAAGCCTTACGTGACGCACAGGTAGATCCGATGGACGTTGATCTCCTGATATGGAACGGCGCACAGCACAAAGACTATCCCTGCTGGCTTGCGGGACTCAAGGTCGCAGACGTCATAGGCGCCAGAAGGGCATGGTCGTTCGATATGGAGGCCATGTGCGGTTCGATGATGGCGGGAATCGATATCGCCAAGAGCATGATGATCGCCCGCGAAGATCTCAATACCGTTCTGCTCGTGAGTGGTTATAGAAATGTGGATCTGATAGATCTCAAAAACCCCACTACTTCCTTCATGCTTGATTTAGGTGCGAGCGGAGCCGCAGTCGTTTTGAAGAAGAACCACCACAGCAATATCGTTCTGGCATCGGCCTTCAAAGGCGACGGTTCTTTTTCGGAAGATTGCGTGGTGCCGGTTGGAGGGTCTAAGAGCTGGCCAATCAAACCCGAAGATATATCCAGGTTTTCCTTCGATGTTCAGGGAGACGCGGCAGACTTCAAAAAACGCCTCGGCGAGACGACCATGTTCAATTTTTACGGAGTGGTAAGAGAGTCTCTCGAGAAGAGCGGCTACTCTCAGAGTGATATAGATTATCTTGCTATACTACATTTCAAAAAATCCGCCCACTTCGGAGTTCTTGAAGAGCTCGGTTTGAGTGAAGACCAGAGCACTTACCTCGACAACTACGGCCACCTCGGCCAGAATGATCAGATACTTTCCATAAAACTCGGGCTGAAAGACGAGAAGATCAAAGACGGGGATCTGGTAGTTATGGTAGGTGCAGGACTTGGATTCGTATGGGCTGCAACAACGGTGAAGTGGGGCAGAGATATGGAGGCTGAAGGATGAGAATGGAAGGTAAAGTGGTTATTATTACCGGTGCGGCCAGTGGACTGGGAAAGGCGTCGGTGGAAAAATTTGCGAAAGAAGGCGCTATAACGGTCGCCTGCGATATGGACGAGGCTGGTCTGGAAAAGTTAAGGGAGGAGTTCTCTTCTCTTCCCGGCAAAGTAGTACCCAAAAAACTTAACGTGACTGATCGTTCAGCGATCAGCGAGCTTGTCAAATTACTCAAGGATGAGTATGGTCACATAGACGGCCTGGTAAACAACGCAGGTGTTACCAGAGATGCACTCCTGCAGAGAATGACCGAAGAAGACTGGGATCTGGTCATCAACGTCAACCTGAAGGGGGTTTTCAACATGACACAGGCCGTGGTCCCCGTCATGCTGGATCAGGGATACGGTTCGATAGTTAACACCTCTTCCATAGTCGGTGTGTACGGCAACATAGGTCAGAGCAACTACTCAGCTTCTAAAGGCGGTGTTGTCGCCATGTCCAAGACATGGGCCAAGGAATTGACGAGAAAGGGCGCCAAAATCAGAGTGAACGCCGTGGCTCCCGGCTTCATAAAGACACCCATGACAGACAAGGTCCCCGAGAAGCTAATTCAGTCTCTCGAGGAGAAGATACCCCTGAAGAGAATGGGACTACCAGAAGAAGTGGCCAACCTTTACTTCTTCCTGATATCCGATGAATCCACCTACATCACTGGTCAGGTGATAGGAATAGATGGAGGCCTCGTGATTTGAGGATCTCACGCAGCGATAGAACTAAACTCCAGATCAAGCAGGCGGCCGAAGAGTTGTTCAGCCGCCTGGGTTTCGAGTTGACGTCTGTCGCCAATATTTGTAGAACCTGTGGCCTCTCCAACGGAGCCTTTTACAGGCATTATTCCGGCAAGGAACAGGTCTTCAAGGAAATCGTGCATGATATAAAAACCGATTTTGAAAGCGCTCTCAGTACGATAAGCGGTAATAGAGAAGACGAAAGGCTTTTCAACTCTTTCAGGTCTGTCTTCGATACCCTCTGGAATTCCAAGAAGAAGTTCATGGCCTTCCACGAGGCAGAGTATAGATTTCCAGAGGTTGAAAACTCCGTCGATAGCACATATCAGGAAGCTCTCATCAGGGCTTTAAGAATCGAGGGATCAACTATCTCTATGCCAAAGAAGTGGTTTCTGGTTGGGAGCTCCAGATTCACGGCCATCTACTGGATAATCTTCAACGGCGTCAGCGTTCCAGACTCGACGATAGAATCGCTGGTCGATTTTTCGATGAACGGTTTCATCGCTTCCCCGTCGGATTTCAAACTGAACTCTCTGGATCTCGACCTCGGAAATATAGATTTATCGGCCGATAGTAAGGCCAAGGATGCGCTCCTGCAATCTGCCGAGAAATTGATCGGAGAGAAGGGGTATTTCGAGACGTCGATCTACGATATCACCAGTCACGCCGGATACGGCCAGGGAACCTTCTATCTGTACTTCGAAAGCAAAGAAAAGCTCCTTGAAGAGCTGGTTCTCCAGGCCAACAGAAGACTTCGCCGAACCATGAGACAGGCCTCTGAGAGTATAAAGGGGAGGTTGAACAAAGAAATAAGATCGTACAAGGCCTTCCTGGTATTCATGAATTCACACAAAGAACTCTACAACATAGTCAGAGAATCGGAATTCGTACTTCCAGAAACGGGAAGATTCTACTATGAGAAACTGCTCACTTCCTATATAAGTGCTCTAAAAGAATCACAAGATAAGGGCGAGATAAGGAACATCGACCCAAGAGATCTTGGTGTCTTTCTTATGGGAATAGGGCATTTCATGGGACTGGATCTTCTCTTCGTAGATAACAGACCAAAAGACTGGGATGGATACCTCAAAGAAATAGCAGCACTCATGACAAAGGGCTATGGAGGTGTTGTTAATTGAACTGGGTTGAAGAATACAGAAAGAAGAAAATCGGTATAGACGAAGCTTTGAAGAACGTGAAATCAAATACGAAAATAGTCACAAGTATGGCTGCGATGGAAGCTCAAGGACTGCTGCGAAACCTTCACAGGGTGGAAAATGTGGAGAACGTCGCAGTAGCGACCTGTTTGAACATAGGCGAGTACCCCTTTTTCACACTCAAAGAGTACGAAGGCAGATTCCTCAACGAATCCTGGTTCCACTCGGTCGGTGCCAGAAAGGCTGTCAGCAGCGGATTGAGAACAGTAACCTATATTCCCAACAACCTTCATAACGCAGGGGTGGAAAGGATAATGGCCAACAGACCGGATATCTTCTGGGGAGTGGCCTCTCCGATGGATAAAAACGGTTACATGACCGTTTCTCTCTCCACGGTTTACGAACGCGACATGGTTGAACAAGCGAAGATGGTCATCATGGAAGTCAATGATAGAGCCCCGAAGACCCACGGCGACACGCACGTTCACATAAGCGAGGTAGATTACGTCATTGAAAACAACTTCGACATACCCGAACTTCCCGACAGCGAGCCTTCCGGGACAGAAATGGAGATCGCCGGTCACATTTCCTCTCTGGTGGCCGATGGCTCCACCCTTCAGATAGGCATAGGAGGGATTCCAAACGCGGTCGCCAGATTGATGGAGGACAAGCGTGACCTCGGTATACACACGGAGATGTTTACCGAATCGATGATACATCTCTTCGAAAAGGGTTCCATAACCAACAGGAGGAAGACCCTCTGGCCGGGAAAATTCATCGCCACTTTTGCCCTGGGAACAAGAGAGATGTACTCCTTCATCGAAGATAACCCCGGAGTGCTTCTCCTCAGGGGGAGTTACGTCAACGATCCTTACGTGGTTGCCCAAAACGACAACATGGTATCGATAAACACGGCGATAACCGTGGATCTCACTGGCCAGGTCTGTTCCGAAGCCATAGGAACGCGTCATTACAGCGGTACGGGCGGTCAGCTTGATACACACAGAGGGGCCTCCATGGCCCGGGGAGGAAAGGGAATAATAGCGCTGCGCTCTACGGCGAAGAACGGAACGGTATCTACAATCGTTCCGTTGTTGCCTCTGGGCTCGCCCGTAACAGTTCCAAGGCAGGACATAGATTATGTGGTAACGGAGTTCGGTGTGGCCCATCTTAAAGGGCTGAATGTCTTCCAGAGAGTGGATGCCCTTTTGAACATATCACATCCCGACTTCAGGGTCGAACTGCGAAAACAGGCCAGTGATTTAGGTTTGATATAGGAGGTATTCGATGAAGAGAGTGTTCATAGTTGGAGCTAAGAGAACGGCTATCGGAACTTTCGGGGGAACCCTCAAGGACACACCGGCCGTGGAGCTGGGAATCGTCGCTTCCAGGGCCGCCATAGAACAGGCCGGTATCGATGCGGGCAGGATCGATGAAGCGATAATGGGCTGTATTCTCACCGCCAATCAGGGAATGGGACCGGGAAGACAGGTTTCGATAGGTGCCGGACTTCCCGTCGAGAGTCCTGGTTACCTGGTGAATATGCTGTGCGGTTCGGGTATGAAGGCTACGATGATCGGGGCCTCCGATATCTTAACCGGAGAGGTCGGACTGGTTCTGACTGGTGGCATGGAGAACATGTCGATAAGCCCGTACATGCTGGACAGGGCCAGATTTGGTTACAGAATGGGCAACGGGAGTATCGTGGACCATATGATAAGGGATGGCCTTACCGATGTTTTCAACGATTATCACATGGGCGTGACGGCCGAGAACCTGGCCGAGAGACACGGTATCGGTCGCCTTGAACAGGACGAATTCGCCCTCGAGAGCCAGAAGAGAGCCAAGGAAGCCATTGCAGCGGGCAAATTCAAAGATGAGATAGCCACCGTGGTTATAAAGGGAAGAAAAGGCGATACGCTCTTCGATGCCGACGAACATCCAAGAGAGACCAGTATGGAGATTCTCGGCAAGCTTAAACCGGCTTTCAAAAAGGATGGCACGGTAACGGCCGGCAATTCATCGGGTATCAACGATGGAGGTAGCGCGACGCTTCTGGCAGGCGAGGAGGCGGTCGAAAAGTATGGATTGAGACCACTCGGCGAAATTGTCGCCTTTGCACAGGCCGGAGTCGATCCAGCGTACATGGGATATGGTCCGGTCCCTGCAATCGAAAAAGCTTTGAAAAAGTGTGGAATGAACCTCAACGATATCGAACTCCTCGAGTTGAACGAGGCCTTCGCAGCGCAGTCTCTATCGGTCATCAAAGGATTGCAGGAACTCTATGGGGTATCGAAAGAGCGGCTGTTGGAGAGAACGAACGTCAACGGCGGCGCGATAGCTCTCGGACATCCAATAGGTGCTTCGGGAAACAGAATAATAGTTACCCTCCTGTATGAAATGGCCAAAAGAGACCTGCAGTTCGGGCTCGCCTCCCTTTGTATCGGCGGTGGCATGGGAACCGCGTTGGTTGTCAAGAGAGTCTAATGAAAGAAATATTGTCTATCACCTGGTTCATAGATCTCCTCAAACGTTCTGGCGTGTGGATTTATCGCAATTGGCAATTCTAGAATGAACTACCTATTAGGAGGTGGGAAAGTGAAAAAGGCAATATTACTAACACTTGTTCTCGCGGTAGTAGCGATGATGGCTGTTGCCGCAACCCCGATCAAGATCGGTGCCGTGGTACCCCTTGGAGACATAACTGGTGACCAGGCTGCCAAAGCCATGAGACTGGCAGTAGCCGAGATCAACGCCGCCGGTGGTCTTCTTGGTAGACCAGTCGAACTGATCGTGATCGACGACGAATTGAAACCGGAAAAAGGCGCCGCCGCGATCGAAAAACTCGCAACTGTCGATAAGGTAGATTTCTTTGTCGGCGGTATGGGTTCTTCTGTACACTTGGCACAGATCCCCGTCATGAAGAGATACCAGAAAATAACCATCTGGATAGGTGCCGCTTCCTATCTCTGTGAAAATGCAGTGGGACCGGATGCCGACTGGTATTTCCATCTTCATCCGTGGGATTATCAGCAGGGTGCGAGTTACGGACTCGGATGGACGGAACTGGCCGAGGCCTACCCTGAAATCAGAACCGACAGGATCTTCCTCGCGTACGAAGAGGGAGGTTTCGGAACGGCTTCTCACGAATCGTACGTCGCATTGCAGAGACTGGCACAGCAGGGTGAAGGTGCCTGGGCGGCGATCATGAACGATTACATGGGCGTATCCTTCAAAAGCGCCGCGCTTGGTGGCGGAGATTACAGGGCCATGCTCCAGCAGGCCAAGACTTACAATCCCGATCTCTTCATCTGGGCCGGTTACGACGCAGATGCCCTACCAATGCTTCAGCAGGCCAAGGAAGTCGGATTCGCTCCAGAGTTCTTTGTGGGAGCACCTCCGGGCTGGCCGGCACACTTCGGTGATTCTCCTCTGGCCGAAGGCGTGACGCTTTACGGAATGTGGGCACCCACGATTAACAAAGTGAGCCCGGCGGCCGAGCACTTCTACAACGCCTACATCGAAATGTTCAAGGAAGAGCCTGCGACATACTTCGCACCGCTCGGTTATACCAACATCTACTTCCTCGCGGAAGGTATCAAGGCCGCAGGAACGATCGACAAAGCTCCTTTGATCAATGCTCTGGAAAAAGTCGAATACGCTTCACCCATCGGTGAAGTGCTGAAGATCGCTCCGAGCAATGTAATCAAGCATCAGGGTTTCACGGCTCAGAAGATACTTCAGTGGCAGGGCGGCGAACAGCAGGTAATATGGCCGCTCGAGCTCAAGACGGCAGATCCGACGTTCCCGTTCCCGAGCTGGGAAGGAAGATAGTTTGATCCGAGGTCGGGCTTCGGCCCGACCTTATTATCTCAAATTGGCAAGAACCGGGGTGGTGACAGACTTGGAGAGCATCTCTTTTTGGAAGAAATATAAGAATATCTTGTTTTTGATCTTGCTGATAGTCGCCGTTGCGATATGGAAACCCCATGCGGCCATCTATGGTTTGCAAAGGGGCAGTCTTTATGCTCTTGCCGGCCTGCCTCTTTCCCTGACGCTGGGGATAGTGGGTATAATGAACCTCTCACACGGGGATTTCCTTTCTCTGGGAATATACATCGTTTACATGTTTTCCGTGAATACGGGAATGGATCCTCTCGTCTCGATTCTTCCGGTCTTTATCCTGCTCTTTTTACTGGGAGCGGGTGTCTACAAATTGACGATAACGAAAGTTCTGAAGGCCGGTCACTTGAATCAGCTGCTCCTTACCTTCGGAATTTCGATGATCCTTCTGGAAGTGATGAACCTCATCTGGACATCCAGACCCAGGAGCGTTTACGTAGATTACGCTTCTTCCTCTGTCACTGTCGCGGGCGTAAGGTTCGGAACTTACGAGTTCCTTTATGTAGTCTTCGCCATCGCCGTGCTCATAGGTTTGCAGCTGTTTCTAAAAAAGACCAGACTCGGGCAGGCTTCTTTCGCGGTTGGTCAAAATCCGCGTGGGGCCAAGATAGTCGGTATAAATACGAGTTTCGTTTACCTTATAGTCTTCGGCATATCGGTGGCGATCCTTGGAATAGCGGCCGGTGTAATGGTACCGAGGTTCGCGATCTTTCCTTCCGTTGGCTCTTCTTATACTATGAAGTCTTTCTGTTTGGTGGCTATGGCCGGACTTGGAAATCTCACAGGCATACTGATCAGTGGTATCGCTCTGGGGGTAGGTGAAGCGATAGTGCAGTCCATTCCCGGTTACGCCGGCTGGTCCGATATCGTCTTCTTTGGAGTACTGATAGCCGTCATCATGATAAGATCGATAAGGAGGCCTTCACTATGAAGATAGCAAAGCCTTTGTTAATCTTGATTGTACTCGCTGCGGCCGTACTGCTTCCAATCGTGACCGAGGCGTACTTCATCAGCATCGCAATCACTATTCTCACTTTCATGACGCTTGCTCTCAGCTGGGACATGATGTTGAGAACGGGTCAGCTATCGTTCGGCACGGCAGGTTTTTTCGGCCTCGGTGGTTATACAGGTATCATAGCGGCCGCAGATTTTGGAGTCGATCCGGTGATTGGCATCATGCTGGGCGGACTCGTTGCCGGAGGTATAGCTCTTATACTGGGTATGGCCATCCTGAGATTGAGAGGTCTGTACTTCGCCATCACCACCATGGCGCTTGCAAGCGTCTCCATGGTGATAATAAGAAACCTTCATAGACTAACCGGTGGTCCAAGCGGAAAGATAGTTTACAACACTCTATTCAATTACGATTCGAACAAAGTTTACTGGTTTATGCTCGCCATAGCGGTTGGTACCGTAGTGATATCGGAGCTGTTCCAGAGGACTAGAATTCACTTCGCCATCGACTCGATCAGGGCTGACGAAACCGTCGCCAAGTCGCACGGAGTGAATATATACAAATATCTCATCTTCGTTTTCGTGGTGACATCGATCATTCAGGGTGTGATAGGGGCCACGTACGCCCTTCAATACGGGTTTGTATATCCCGAAAGCAGCTTCTCGCCACATTACTTGCTTCTGCCTATCGCCATGGCTCTTGTGGGGGGTATATACTCAACTATCGGGCCGATACTGGGAGCCATAATCCTCGGCCTATCCTCCGAGTATCTAAAATTGATAATGCCTTACGGTCATCTGGTGATATACGGTGTGATAATAGTCGTAGTTGTTCTTTTCATGCCCGACGGAGTTTATGGTGCTATCAAGGCTTTTTTCATGAATAGAAAGCGCCGTCTGGAGGAACGATAAGATGAGCATACTGAAGGTAGATAGAGTAACCAAACGTTTTGGAGGACTTGTGGCCGTCAACGACGTCACAATGGAGATTCAAAAGGGCGAGATTCTTGGCCTCATAGGACCGAACGGTGCCGGTAAAACTACGTTGACCAACTTGATTTCCGGCGTACACCTGGTGAGTGAAGGAAAGATCGTTTTCGAGGATACGGACATAACTCTTATCCCCGCCCACAAGAGATGCAAGCTGGGCATCGCCAGAACCTTTCAGATCGCCAGACCTTTGAAGAACCTCACCGTTGTGGAGAACATAATGATCGGAGGCCTCTTCGGTAAAGGTGAGAATCTCAAAACTGGTCGTAAAAGCGCTTTAGAGCTCTGTAAAGGGATAGAGCTAAAAAAACCCGACGAAACTCTTGATAGGATTACCGTTCTGGATATCAAAAAAATGGAGATAGCCAGAGCTATGGCAACCAATCCAAAGATCCTCTTCCTGGACGAAGTTATGTCCGGACTGAACATGGATGAAACGAGAGATATGATACACACCGTCAGAAAGATCAGAGATACGGGAGTCACAATCTGCATAATCGAACATGTAATGAGCGTGATAAGAGAATTGACAGAGAGAGTCATCGTGCTCGACAGAGGAGAAATCATAGCCGAGGGGCCTTACAGCGAAGTGTCGATGCAGCACAACGTTATTAGTGCCTATCTGGGGGAGGATGCCTGATGCTGGAAGTAAAAAACTTGAACGTTTCATATGGAAGAATTCAGGTGATCAAGGACTTCACCTTCTCCGTCGGTGACGAAGCCATCGGCTTTTTTGGACCGAACGGCGCTGGCAAGACCACACTCATAAATTCGATCATAGGATTGGTGAGACCGACTAGCGGAGAGATAAACTTCGAAGGGCAGTCGCTGCTCGATCGAGAGACTCACCAGATAGTGAGAATGGGGATCTCCGTTGTTCCACAGGATGGAGAACTCTTCCCGATAATGACAGTTATAGAGAATCTAAGAATAGGATCGGCATACATAAAAGTAGCCAGGGAAAAGACGTCCGAGAGGCTTGAGTTTGTGTTCAAGATCTTTCCTATTCTCAAGGAACGGGCTTTTCAACTGGCCGGTACCATGAGCGGCGGCCAGCAGAGGATGCTCGCTGTCGGAAGAGCTTTGATGGCCATGCCAAGACTCCTGATACTGGACGAACCATCCGTGGGGCTCCAGCCTTCTCTGGTTACCGAACTGTTCGAAAAGCTGGCTGTGATAAAGACCGAAGGAGTCTCGGTACTTCTCTCCGAACAGAATGTGAAGCAGGGTCTCAAAGTGATAGACAGGGGATATGTTGTGGAGAACGGAGCTGTGGTGATAGAAAGCACGGCTGACGATCTAAAAAACAACGAACACGTCAAGAGATCCTATCTCGGCCTTTGAAGTGCCGATTACATCGCTAAAGAGATGCTGTGGTTATGAAAAAATGGCTGGACAAAACTCTGAGTGGACGATCGAGATTCATGGAGATTGTCTGTTTGACTGTCTTTCTTCTCCTGCCCAGCCTGATCTGCGCTTATGATTCATCTAGTGCGCCACACAGGTTTTCACTCTATCCCAACCAAAACATCGCAAAGGAATGTCTAGACAGGGATGGAGGGGCTTTCAGTATCGGCTGGTGTCTCTGCTATAATAATCGTATTCCGGAATCGCCCAGATTGGTACGGGACGTCCCATTTGATCTATCTTATGGGCAGATTCATTCTATAGAAAGAGACGACCTTTCGGGCAGCGATGGAGATACACATTCTCTTCATGGGAGGTATCAAGACTCTATGGAACAGCCTAAAAGCAGATATGTTAAGGTACTTGACAAAAAGATCCATTACCTCGAGGTCGGCAAGCCCAGTGGTATTCCTGTGGTTTTTGTGCACGGAAACTTCGCATCGGGAAAGTGGTTCGAACCGGCCATGGAAATGCTTCCAGAGAGTTATCACGCTTTTGCGCTGGATCTGCCGAACTTCGGAAGGTCTGATAGAACCGAAGAGGTGAGTATAGACAATTACGGAAAGCACGTAGTCGATTTTATCAAACAACTCGAACTCGAAGGAGTGATACTGGTCGGGCATTCCCTCGGAGGTGCCGTTGTCCAGAATGTTATGGTACGCAGACCCGATCTTCTCAGCAGAGTTGTGCTGATAGACCCTGCCCCGCCGGACGGTCTCAAAACACCGCCCGAAGTCTATCCCTTTCTAGATATGTACAGGAACAACAGAGAACTTCTGAAGAAGGCTCTCATAGGTACCATGCCAACTAGACCGGTAGATGAATTCACCGATTTGCTGGTCGATGAGGCGCTTCTAATGGATCCAAGATGCTTCACTGAAAATGCCCGCGCGCTTGAGAAGTACGATTATACCCAGCAGTTGAAGGGCTGTGAAATCCCCGTTCTGGTTATAGTTGGAAGAAAAGACATGTTGATCACCGAGGAGATGGCCAGAGGTTTCGAGAGAATAATGCACACAGTACATGTGAGAGTGCTCGAGGAGTACGGCCACAGTATAAACGTAGAGAATCCCGGGCTTTTTGTAGATATGCTACTGGAATTTACCTCTAAATAGATACGTGCAAGGGACCTTTTTTTGCATTTGGGCCGGCAAACTCAGCTGTGCTAAAATCCTTCTATCGATGCCGTGAAAAACGGCTATTTTCCGGTTATTGAGGAGGGATGTTCAATGAAGAAGCTACTCGTGTTGATTATCACCGCTCTGATCGGCCTTACTGCATTGGGTGTTTACATGAAAGCAGCAGTTCTAGGTGAAGTGAGATCTCTGAATCCTTACTTCATCAATTCAAGTGCCGAGAGACAGTTGATAGGCTACCTTTACGAAACGTTGATGACTACCAGTGAAGGAAAGGCTATTGGTATGCTTGCAGACTCTTGGGAAGTCAACCTTGAAGAGCTGTACATCGTTTTTCATCTCAAAGACAGGCTTTTCCACGATGGAAGCCCGGTGACGGCCGAAGACGTTGCTTACTCCTTCAACATAACCGTTCAAAAGAGGTTACCCATGGGTCCGCTACTTGCCTGGTTCAGTAGCGCGGAGGTTCTAGATGAAAAGACTGTTAAACTGAACTTCAGGGTTCTCAACTCCTTTGTAGTGAGTTCCATCCCGATGGCCATTCCCATCATCCCCGAAAGTGTATGGAAGAACATCGCCAATCCGATGGAGTTCTCCAATCTGGATAATCCAATGGGTACCGGTTCCCTGAAATTCAAAGAAATAACGCCGCAGTCGGTAACGTTCTCCTCAAACGGTAACCACCCAGATTCTCCGCAGTATCTCGAAGGGATAGTCTTCAATCTGGTTCAGGACGAAACTATGGGCTTCCTCGGCCTTATCAGAGGCGACTACGATTACATTTACTGGGACCTCGACCCTTCTCTGGCGACACAGATGCTCAAGGATCCCGACAGATACAAAGACCTTGGGTTGGCAGTCACGAACGGAGACGGCGTTGTGTCTTTGCTGTTCAACCACAGAACTCTACCCGGATCGGATATTTATTTCAGGAAGGCTGTACAAATGGCCATTGACTACGTCCAGATAGTTGGCAGAGTTTATCTTGGTTTTGCTGATGTCGCTTCTTCAGGCTTGATTCCTTCAATGGCGAAGGCCGTTTTCAACTCTAACATCGGTGCCGCATCCGTTGATATAGAAAAGGCAAAGGAGTATCTGGCTAAGTCATCTTACAGAGGAGAGAAAGTCAGACTTCTGATTTACACCAGCAAGGAACAGATGGAGCTTGCCGAGTACATAAAACTCTTCCTCTCTAAGATTGGAATAAACGTTGTAGTCGATCCTCAGGGCCATGAAGCGGTGACGGCGGCGCTCAAGAAAGCTGACTTCGACATGTCGCTCACCACATACAGTCTGGGGTTCCACCCGGAAATGGCCTTCTATCATCTCCACTCTTCGAGAGGGACGATGCAAAACGGCCAGGTTTCAGGTTTCAACTACGGAGGCGTGAATATACCGGAGCTGGATGAGACTCTTAACATTATCTGGACTGCTTTCGACGAGAAGGTACAGAGGGACTCTTTCCATATTCTCCAGGAGCAGGTCAGGGAGTTCGTTCCGGTAGTTCCCATCTGCATACCCAACAGGCTGGAAGCCTTCTCGCGCAAGAACCTTGACGGCTGGAGTATATCAGAAACCGAGGGTGTATTGTCGACGGAGACGTTGAAGAATCTGAAATCAAAATAGGGAGTTTGCCATGACTCTCTCCTATCTGGTCAAAAGAATCCTCATAATGATATTGACGGTCTTCCTGGCGGTGACGCTGAGTTTCATCCTCATCAGGTCCCTGCCGGGAGACCCTGCGGAGAGATATTACGGCGATCCGAGGTTGCCCGAAGAAATAAAAGAGGAAATCAAGGCCGTTTTCGGACTCGACAAGCCCTTGATCACACAGTACTTCATATTCATAGGGAACGCGTTCAGGGGTGATCTCGGTGTCTCGTACACATACCGCAGAAACGTGGTCGGTGTAATTCTCGAAAGGCTCCCATGGACGCTGATGCTAACCGTGGTGCCGACCGTCTTGAGTATGTTCGTGGCGCTCTGGATAGGAACATTCATAGCTTTCAATAGGGGCAAGAAGTTCGATCGCTTCATGAGGTTCTTCGCTTTCGGATTGAACTCCGTTCCAACGTTCTGGCTTGCCCTTCTGCTGGTCATGGGAACGGGGTTCTATCTAAACATATTTCCTCTGCAGGGTATGTTCGATCCGCTGGAGAGCGGTATGGCGAGAGTGATAAGCATACTCCACCACGCCGCTCTTCCCTGGATAACTCTCTTCATCGTAGGGATGCCGAGTTTTGCGATACAGGTCAGGAACATAGCGCTGAACATCCTGGGGGAGGATTTCATAATAACGGCGAAGGCCAAAGGTCTGAGAGAGCAAGAAATTCGGCGCAAACACGTGCTCAGAAACGCTCTCGGACCACTTTTCTCGCTTCTTACCCTGAGAATAGCGGGGCTTGTGGGAGGGGCAGTACTGATAGAGACTATCTTTTCCTGGAAGGGAATGGGACTGCTGGTGCTGGAGGCTTCCAAAAATTCTGACTACCCGCTTCTTCAAGCCACCGTCCTGATGACCATCGTACTGGTTATTCTGGCCAATTTTCTGGCGGACGTTCTCCAGGCCGTCTTTGATCCCAGGGTGATTTACACATGAAAAAATACAGAAAGGTTTTGAGGGACATTTGGAAAGCTCCAGAGGGAAAGGTTAGTCTTTTCATACTGGTCTTATTCGTTTTTCTCGCCGTTACCGCCGACTGGATCTCGCCTTACGATCCTTATGACATTACTCAGAGAGGCTTTCCGCTGGAAGCGCCTTCGAAGGAGTATCCGCTCGGGACCGATGGTTTCGGAGTTGATATACTCAGTCAGATAATTCATGGCAGTAGGGTCTCGCTAACAATAGGGTTTGTCACAGGAATCGGCATAGCCTTCATGGGCGGCTTCATCGGAGTGATGGCCGGCACTTACGGCGGCCTGGCGGATCTCTTTTCCATGAGAGCAGTCGATTTCATAATGGTGCTACCCGGACTGCCCATAATGATACTATTGATGACAACTTTGGGAAGCAGTTTCTGGGTGATGGTGATGATCTTCGTTCTCTTCGGCTGGGCGTCGGTCGCCAGGGTTACGAGGGCGATAGTTCTCTCAGAAAGAAAGCGAGGCTACGTCGAGGCGGCCCGGTGCGCCGGAGCTAAAAAAAGCCACATTCTCCTCAGACATTTGCTCCCGGCAACCTATTCTATACTCTTCGTCACCGCAGCCTTCGCGGCGGGTGGTTCGATTCTGGCCGAGGCCGGTCTTGCCTTTCTGGGGTTCGGAGATCCCCGGCTGGTTTCGTGGGGAAAGATGTTGAATTACGCCCGCACTTACAACGCGATGGTTCTCGGCGCGTGGTGGTGGATTATATTCCCCGGCATCGCTGTTTTTCTTACGTCCTTTTCGATAATGATGCTGGGAGTTGCACTGGAAAAGACCTTTAATCCAAGATTGAGAGAGAGGGACAGGTAAATGGTAGAGTACATTGAAAACACGGCAAAGTTCGAATTCAGGGGAAAGAGCTACGAGTACAGACTTCACGAAATGCCAGAAGAGTTCTTTCGCTGGCAGGTCGGCAACAGACTCAAAGGTTTGAAGATCTTTCTGGGGGAAGAAAAGGGTATGCCGAACTTCTCTCCCCATACCGTAGTTATGAACACGCTCGAATACGAAAATGAATTCTGCATCAACTCATGCATAAAAGGACTCGGACTGGTTCCCAGATCCGATAAAATTCAGGAACTGGGAGAGAGGGCCATGGAACTCATAAGAAAATCTTACGAGATCGGAGCGGACAAAACCTTTAGAGAGAGGGTGGGAATGCTGGTTGAACTCTATTCCAATCCCGAAACGTTCGATAGGAGCGTTCTCTCATCGATGGAGATGTACAAAAAGAGAACCTACAAGAACGTTTTAGAAGACCCAAGGGCCAACCTGCTTTTCTACGATAACCAAACCGGCTACAGCGTAATGTTCAGCGTGGTGTGCGAATTCGTGCCCAGAGGAGGCGCTTATTACAATTACGTTAGTGCCATACACGACCTGTTTCATCTTCCCAAAGACCCATCGATAAAGACAGACAGGTACGATTTCGCATACAGGTTCCACCTGGTAGAAGCCTTCGAAAAGACTCCCGGCCCCAGGGCCAGCACCAGAATCTATTGATCAATCAAAAATCGGATGGGCCGATCCCCAGCGGTCGGCCCCTTTCAATCGAATTTGAAGAGTCTGTCCTTCTCTATTATCAGTTCGAGGGTCTTGATCGAAATCTGTATGCACTTCTCCAATCCATCCTCGAAGACCTCACCGGCCTGAGCCTTTAGAGTCTCATCCTCACCGATTTCTTCGCGTATCGTCAGGATCGAGCCAGTTCTTAGACCAAACACACCTCCTAGAGTTAGGAGCGTTGAACTCTCCATCTCAACGCATAAAGTGTTGGCTTTCTTTAGAAGTCCGATCATCTTCGCGGTTTCTGAGTTGAAGCGAGCACCGTAATACGAATCGGTTGAAAGCACTATGCCCATGTGACATCTGTGTTCGACTATTGCCGCCGCCTTCTCTAGAGCCCTCAAAACATGGTGATGGGCGACTGCAGGATAGATCTCAGGAACGTACGAACCTGACGTTCCGTCGTCTCTAACGGCACCAGTAACGATAACCCCTTCTCCCATTTTTAGTTTTTTCTGGAGACTTCCGGCACTACCCACCCTTATAAGGGTATGGACACCTAGCGCCCGGAGCTCTTCAACCGCGATAGCCATACAGGGACCTCCCATCCCGGTTGACATTACCGAGACTCGCTCTCCCGAGATTTCGCCGGTGATTGTGAAATATTCGCGATTTTTCGCCACATGGACCGGGTTTTCAAAATACTTCGCGATCCTTTCCACACGGCCACGATCACCCGGAAGCAACACGTACTTACCGATCTTTTCGGCATCACTGATGCGAATGTGAAAAGTAGGGCTTTCCAATTCAGTCGCCTTCCTCCAGCAGCCTCTTCAGAGACTGATCAACTATCTTCTTTATCTCTTGCGGATTAGCCGTGTACTTCAGATGTTCACCGTCCAAGAAGCTTTCTATCAGTCTGGCCTTCTTGAGTTTCTCTATATGGTTGTTGAGTTCCCCGGAGGGAATTTTGAGCCTCTTGGACATGGCAATCGGCGTGTAGGACGTATTCTGCAAAGCCCTGAGGATTGCTAGCCTCTCTTTGCTGGAGAGAGCTTCGAAGACATCTATACACTCCAGGCGCATATCCTTTTCTCTGAAAGGAATCTCTATCCTGTCGTAACCTAGAATGAAGAGAAATCTTTCTTTGTTGCCCATCGAATGGGCCTGATCGATCCCGAGAAATTGTGAAACCCCTATTTCTATGCGGCTAACCTTCGTCAGTATATCAGGCACCGTTACTATTTCTAGCTTCTGGAAATAATCGTCGCCATTTTCAGTAATATTTTTTTCCAGCAACTTCAGTTGTCTCTGGTTCGAATTATTGACACGAATTTTCATCGAATTGAAAACGTTCTCTAGGTACCATTCAAGTAGGTATAGATAGTCCTCTTTGGCCTTTGCGGGGTCTGAGAAAAGTTCCATCAAATTAGCCTTTTGAGACGGAGAGAAAACAGTGCTTTCGGTTATAAACATCAGCATCTCTTTATCGTCGCTGGTTATCTTTTCCACTATTTTCTCCAGATTGGGAAGATTCATGTCTTTGACATCCGGACCGAACCCGGTACGTAGAAAATGACTAAGAAGATACTTCTCCGGAATCCTTTTTATCTCCACAATCAGTTCCTCGGGGTTTTTCAGATTCAGTTCCTGTATCACCGAGAACATAGCCACTCCGAAGTACGTTTCACAGTTGAAAAAGCGATCGAGCAGCTCTTTGATGTCGGGAGGCAATCTCTTACCAGTCTCTTTTACCCAATCTACTATTTCTGCGTCGGGTTTGAACCAATCGACGAATTCCTGATCGGCGTAGGAACTTATGATCATTTCGTTGCAGTTCAAACGGACCAAACTTAAAAGAAAATCGTAGGCAAGCGAATCCACAAAACTCACTTTCTCCACAAACATCTTCTATCACCCCATTCTGGAGTAGGTATTTCAATTATACTAAATATAGCCGGTCAATAGAAGAGATATTACTTTCGGCAACTGTCAATTCAACGTTTGCAGAGCTTTGTATACTCAGTTTTTTACCGGTATTGTTATATCATCTATTATAGGATTATCTTGAGAGGTGGAGAAGAGTCAACAACCCCCGGCTAAAGCCGTGAGCTAGTAGCTCAGGTTGACTAGCCTGAGTGTTTCGGACACTGTTACCGGCAAATGTATAGGCACCGTAGGATACGTTCCCAAGTCTTACGCTCTGCGGTTAGTGGTTAAACAGTTCTGATGGGTAGGAGCAGTACTGCTAACGAGAAACTGTCGGATAACATTGGCGATGGGAGAATTAATCCGTAAGGAGGCAGACTATATGTTAGTCTGCATTGTTGTAAGAAAACTAAAACTTGTAGAAAGATCATCATCGCTATTATGCGAAAGGAGGGAAGCGTCATTCCTCACCGCGCTAAAGCACGGTGTTTCCTGACGCGGTTTATATGAATGATCAATACATCGGTCTGGACATCGGAGGTACGAAAATACTCGGAGCCCTCTTCGACGAAGAAGGGAAGATAATAAAGAGAAGCAAGAAACAGAGCAAAGCAGACAAAGGTGAAGAAGTTATCTTCGCTCAGGTGTGCAAGGTCATAGACTCACTACGGGACGATTCGGGGAGACTCGTTGCCATAGGAGCCGGCGTCCCTGGAGTAATAGACCATGGGAGGATTCTCTTCAGCCCGAACCTGTCCTGGAAAGATTATCCTCTTGAAGAGAAATTGGTCCAGCGTTATTCCGTACCGGCTTACGTTGGAAACGACGCCAATGTAAGTCTTTTGGGAGTCTGGAAACACGGTATCGGCAAAGGTTGTTCTAATCTGGTAGGTTTTTTCGTAGGTACGGGAATCGGAGGAGGAATAGTAGTAAACGGTTCAATATTCGGTGGTTCGACCGGGGGAGCCGGTGAGATCGGTCACATGATCGTGCTGCCCGATGGACCGTTATGCGGTTGCGGCGCAAGAGGATGCCTTGAGAGTCTTGCCTCCAAGACCGCGATCACAAAAATCTTTCAGTCTCAGGTAAATAGAGGTAGAAAGACCTGCTTCGAAGAGCTTCTATCGAAGGAAGGTTATGTGTTGAAGAGCTCACACCTGAAAGAGGCTTATACCGGAGGTGATTCTCTCACTGTTGAAGTCATGGACAGGGCAGCCGATTACCTGGGCATTGCCGCCGCGTCTGTTATAAACCTTCTAAACCCGCAACTGGTAGTCTTCGGAGGCGGCGTTATGGAAGCGATGGGCGAACTCCTGATAGAGAGAATAAGAGCCAGAGCCCGTGAACTGGCCATTCCCAGTCTTTTCTCCGCTTGCCGGATAGAGCTCTCCGAGCTGGGTGATGACGCCAGTCTCTTCGGAGCTGTTTCATTGATCGAAGACGGCCTTGGAATAACACTCCAGGGGAGGTAAGTCATGAGTGATGGAAAAGTTGGAGCGGTCATTAACATATCTTCCAACGCTTTGTTTTTAATCATTGGAGAATGTAAGGCCGGAAAAATCAAAATCCTCGAATCGCTCGAGTACCCTTTGAGCATAGGCAGGGATACCTTCAACACCGGGAGAGTGAGCCAGGAAAAAATAGAGAAGACCTGTAAGATCATCAAAGGCTTCAAGAAACTCACCCGCGAGTACAAGGTAGCTTCCCTGCGTACGGTAGCGACAACGGCTGTCCGGGAAGCGATCAATCGCGACTACCTTCTCGATCAGATTGTAGGTAAAACCAGGACGAAAGTCAGGGTCCTCGACGACTCCGAGGAGAAAGGCATCATCTACAGAGAGATGTTGTCTGAGATGAGCAGAAACGAAGAACTGCAAAAGAACAAAGCTTTGATCGCCTACATAGGCACGGGCAGTCTCGGAGTGGCCTGGTACAAAAGAGGGAGGCTGTACAGCACTCAGAATATAAAACTGGGATCTTTGAAATTGACGGAACTGCTCGGGGAGCTTCAATCGAAAACCAACAGGTTCCACCAGATAGTCGAGGATTATCTGAGTTCCTTTAAGGAAATGATACCCAAATCCTCGCCTTTCGGAAAGATCGACCATTTCGTTGTATGCGGCCAGGAAATAGAGATCATCGCTTCCTTATGTGCAACCTCTGCCGGTACGGAGATCACTCAAATTCCGATTGCGAAGCTGGACGAACTGTACGATAACCTCAAGAGTAAGACACCATCGGAGGTTGCCCAGATGTATGGAATTGACGAAGAAGTGGCCGAAATACTCCTCCCTTCTCTGGGAATCTACAGGCTTCTTGCCAGTTTCACCAGAAGTAAGTACATATACGCCAGCCGTGTCACCCTTCAGGATGCCCTGCTGAAGGAGATTCTTCTGACCAGAGAGGCTAAAAAACGTCTCGAAAGCTTCAGAGAAGATATAATACAGTGTGCTAGGACCCTCGGGAAACGTTTTTTCTTCGACGAAGAACACGGAAACAGAGTGGTCAGGAACGCTATGGCGATCTTCCAGAAATTAAAAACACCTTACGGACTGGACGAAAACGATGCGCTGATTCTTAAAGTTGCTTCACTCGTTCACGATATAGGCAAATACGTTAATTTCACAGAACATTACAGAAGATCCTACGAACTCATAAGGGGTTCGAATCTGCCGGGTGTTAGTCAAGCGGATCTGGAAACAATAGCCCTGATCTCTCTTTTTCACAGTAATCTCGTTCCATCGGAATCGGACCCCGCATTAGGACTTCTTTCCATGGAGCAGAGAGTTCGGGTTTCCAAACTGGCAGGTATATTGAGGCTCGCCGATGCGCTCGACAGATCCCACTCGGAAAAAATAGATGTTATGAAGGTAAGGATGAAGGATAACGAGATTTCCTTAACTATTCACTCGAGAGAGGACATTCTTCTAGAAGAGTGGGCCTTCAACAGCAAGGCCAGACTTTTCGAAGAGGCTTTTGGCCTGAAAGTTAACCTCAAAAAGAAGGTGAATCCCGTTGAATCTTGACGATCCCAATCTGTACCTGAACAGGGAACTCAGCTGGCTTGATTTCAACGAAAGAGTTCTGGAGGAGGCTTTCGACAAGGAAAATCCGGTTTTAGAAAGGCTGAAATTTCTTTCGATCACATCCTCTAACCTCGACGAATTTTTTATGATAAGAGTAGCCGGTCTCAAAGAACAGGAAGAGGCCGGGTATGCAGGTAGAGACCCATCAGGTATGACCGCGACTGAACAGCTCAAGGCCATTTCAATCAAGGTTCACGAATTGGTTGAACGTCAAAACAACTGCCTTCACAGATCGCTACTGCCGGCGTTGAAAAAAGAAAATATCTTCTTTCTCAAACTCGACGAATTTGACGGTGAGCAGAAAGAATATATCGAGAGGTACTTCATAGATACCGTATATCCCGTTGTCACACCGATGGCGATCGATCAGTCGAGACCCTTCCCTTTTCTCCAGAACAGAAGCATCAATCTTGGGGTGGTACTGGAGCAGGAGGAGCAACCGCTCTTTGCCGTGGTACAGATACCTCCCGTTCTTCCTAGATTGATCAAGCTGCCTTCGAAGAGGGGAGAGTGTTTCACTTTCATGGGAGATATCTTGAAATCCCATATGAACCGGCTCTTCTCGGGATACCATATCAGAGATATCCATGCCTTCAGGATCACACGAAACGCCGACTTGAGTATCGAAGAGGAAGATGCCCACGATTTGCTGATCGAGATAGAGAAATCCCTTCAAAGACGTAGATGGGGCTTTCCGGTGAGGCTAGAGATCGAAAGGGGGATGAACGTTGAATTGAGAGAGTACCTGAAAGAGATGCTTGAGCTGGCAGATGAGGATATATACGTTTCGGGACCGCCTCTCGATCTCACGCTGTGGATGAAATTCCTTCAACTGAAAGCTTTCGATAACCTCAGATATCCAAAGGCACTTCCGCAGGCTTCGCCCGACCTTTACGGTCAGGACGATCTCTTCAAGATCATAAGGGACGAAGATACAATGCTTCACCACCCTTTCGAATCATTTCAACATATATCTGATCTGGTTTACAAAGCGGCCGAAGACCCCCGTGTACTGGCCATAAAGCAGACGCTCTACAGGGTTAGCGGAAATTCTCCGATCATCGATGCGCTGGTGCATGCGGCCGATAATGGAAAACAAGTTACGGTACTCGTGGAGATCAAGGCCAGGTTCGACGAAGAGAGCAACATACAGTGGGCCAAAACGCTCGAAAGAGCGGGCTGCCACGTGGTGTACGGACTGGTGGGGTTGAAGACACACGTGAAAATGCTACTGGTAGTGAGGGAAGAAGACGACGGTATAAGGCGTTACCTTCATCTGAGCACGGGAAATTACAACGATACGACAGCAAGGCTATACACGGACATTGGACTGCTGACGGTGAGAGATCAACTAACAACCGATGCTTCAGCACTTTTCAACGTACTCACGGGTTACTCTTTGCCTCCAAGATGGAAAGCCTTCGCCGTGGCTCCTTACAACCTACGCGAAACTTTCCTGAGACTCGTTCAATCAGAGATAGACAACGCCTCCAGGGGTTACGAAGCCCGCATAATCATCAAGATCAACTCCCTGCTGGATAAAGAATGCATAAAAAAACTCTATGAAGCTTCGATCGCCGGTGTCAGGATCGATCTTATAGTTCGGGGCATCTGCTGCCTCAAGTCAGGCATCGAGGGCGTCAGCGACAATATAAGAGTCATAAGCGTTGTAGGCAGATACCTTGAACACAGCCGGATCTTCTACTTTCAGAACAGAGACAACCCCAAGTTCTTTCTTTCCAGTGCCGATCTCATGCCAAGAAACCTCGACAGAAGAATAGAGGTGATGTTTCCTGTAGAGGACGAGAGGCTCAGGAAGAGGCTGAAATCAATACTGGAGATTGTGTTGAAAGATACTGTAAAGGCCAGACTCCAGTTTCCTGACGGGAAATACAAAAAAGTTGACAGAAGGGGTAAACCACTGGTGAATTCTCAAGAGATGCTGCATAAAGCCGCGATATCCAGGCTCAGGAAGTTCGAAAAAGAAAGAATCTCTGAGCTGGCCAGCAACCCGGTGTTGAGATCGAGAGAAAAAGCATGAAAATGAACGAACGTCGGAAAGGGTCTCTTCATTTTTTGCAGCAATAAATAAAATAGAAAAAATGCACTCAACGTCGATATTCATTCAAGAATGGCTGTAAACGGCCGATTCCAGGTTTATTCGTTGAGAGATTAAGTAGTAAGCTATTACTGAAGGGGGAGTTCTCTGTGATAAGTCGAAAACTCGACTCTGAGAACATTGGAAAATCAAATCGCAGGCTTGTTCTTCAACTACTGAGGAAAAACCTGATCACGACGAGGAGAGATCTTGCCTCCGTCTCCGGGCTAAATCCCAGTACTGTGACTAAAATAATCCGTGAGTTTTTACTTGCCGGTCTTTGCGAGGAAATCAGCACGGAGGTGACCGACAGGATCGGTAGAAAGGCCATAGAACTCCGTCTGAATCGTAAGGCCTATGTATCGATCGTCGTAGATATTGGGGTCGAAGAAACCAGCATAGGCAAGGGGTATTTCGATGGAACGACCTCAACAATAAGTAGTTTCAGTACTCCTTCAACATTCGAGGAATTCACAGAGGTTCTCGTTGAGAAGACGGGAGAGGTAGTGAAAAAAATACCTAAATACAAATTTCTTGGGTACTCCATATCCGTCCCCGGCATGGTAGATGTTGAACGATCCAAGATAGTTTACGTGCCGCACCTCGGATGGAAAGATGTTTTCCTGAAGGACTCTCTCTCAAAAAGATATCCTGTCGTACTGGACAACGAAGCCAATCTCTCACTGATAGCGGAAAAGTGGAACAATCCCGGTCTTGCCGGACTCGGAGATATCGTATTCGTATATGTTTCAGAAGGTATCGGTTGCGGGATCATGCTGGGCGGACAGATCCACCGGGGCCGCGATTACTCAGCCGGAGAAATCGGCCATATGACAGTGCAGCTCGATGGACCTAAATGCTACTGCGGCAACAGTGGTTGCTGGGAAACCTTCGCATCCAGCGAGGCAATTGTGAGAAAGGCGCAATCGGAGGGACTTGAGCTGAAAGGTTCAAATAATAACGAAAGATACCTGGATATTTTGAAGAATTATGAAAAGAGTGAATATTCCTTTTTGATTGAGGAAATAGAAAAGAGTTTGGCCGTTGGAATAGTCAACATAGTGAATTCACTGGACCCGGAGGTAATCGTCCTTGGGGGAGTGGCTTCCATGCTTCCGGAAGAAGCGCTCAAACGCCTCACCGGAATCGTCAACTCCAGAGTTCTGTATGCAACCGGACAGAACATAGAAGTGAGGAGAAGCATTCTCGACACTCACGGCAAGACCAGTTCGAATATGATAGGCGCAGCACTACATATCATCGAGCGCAGAGTAGATGATTTCATCTGAAGGGGCGATCTATGGAGGTCTTTGTTGGAATCGACATCGGTACAACCTCAGTGAAGGCGATAGCCGTTGATAGCAAGGGCAAGATACAAAAATCTCTCTCTAGAAGCCTTCCTTTGCATACGCCAAAACCGGGATGGGTCCAGCAAAACCCGAAAGATTGGTGGCAAGCTGTCGTTGAAGTGCTCTCAGAGCTTTCTAAAAGCGGTTGTAGAATAGCCGCCATCTCCGTGAGTGGTCAGATGCACAGCCTGGTCGCACTAGACGATAGAGATGAACCGGTGTATCCATCCATTCTCTGGTGCGATCAACGAACCGAGAAGCAGTGCGAAGAACTCACCGGTAAACTCGGTGGTGAGAGGGCAGTCATTGAATCCTTCGGGAATCCCATTCTTACAGGCTTCACCCTTCCAAAATTTTTATGGCTCTCAGAAAACGAACCTGAACGTTTTTCGACGATCATCAAATGGATGCTTCCTAAAGATTACGTAGCCTACCGCCTCACGGGAAGATCTACGATCGACTACTCGGACGCTTCCGGCACCTCGGCCTTGACTCTGGAAGGAGAGTTTTCGACACGGGCGCTTGAACTGTGTAGCATAAATCGATCATCAAATCCCGAACTCGTCAGTTCGGGCGAAGTCATAGGATCTGTACTCGAAGGAACAATCCCGGGACTGGAGGGAATCCCGGTGGTGGCTGGAGGAGCCGACAACGCCTCCGCGGCCTTCGGTTGTGGAGTGGAATGGCCTGGCGATACCATGGTCAGCCTCGGAACTTCGGGCACGGTGGTGGCGGTTACGAACAGTGCGGTACCCGATACCACCGGAGGCATTCACCTCTTCAGGCACGTTTCCAGTGATTCCTTCTACCACATGGCGGTCATACTTTCGGCAACCAACTCGCTGAACTGGTTCAAGGAAAGGTTCGCCGGTGAAATCGAGCTCGGCGAGATCGAGGCTATCGTTTCCGGTACGCCCGTAGGTTCAAACGGAATTATCTTTCTACCTTATCTCAACGGCGAGAGGACTCCACATCGTGACCCGAACGCCAGAGGTACGCTTTTTGGTTTTTCTTCCTTCCACGGCAAGGGAGACGTGTTCAGGAGCATTTACGAAGGAGTCGCCTTCGCGCTTAGGGAAGGAGCTGATCTCATAAAGAGATTGGGAACGTCTATAGAAAGGATCAGAATAGTGGGTGGCGGTTCGAGAAGTGATACATGGTGCCAGATAATTGCCGACAACCTGGGAAGAGAGGTCTGGTCTCCTCGGGTCGATGAAGGTGCCGCCTATGGCTCTGCCAGACTCGCAGCCATGGCTATGGGGTTGGAATCGGATTCCTGGATAAAGCTCGATAGGTGCTTTACGCCGAACTGTGAAGGAAAAGACGTTTACGATGCGATCTTTGAGATATACAGGGGTCTATACAGCAGCTTAAAAGAGAATTTTTTGGTTTTGGGCGAGCTACAAAAAAGATTGGTGAAATGAAAAGGGGGACAACATGATCTTCAAGGATATCGACAGAATTAGGTATATGGGACCGGACAACAGAGATCCTCTGGCTTTCAGCTTTTACGACGCGGAAGAAGAAGTCTTCGGGGTCAAAATGGGCGACTATCTCCGTTTCTCTGTAGCTTTCTGGCATACCTTCAAAGGCGATGGAAAGGATATGTTCGGAGATCCCAACGTAAGACGGGGATGGAGCACGATAAAGGATGAAATGACTCTTGCGAAGATCAAAATCGACGGACTCTTCGAACTCTGTGAAAAGCTGGATATAAAGTACTTCTGTTTCCACGATAGAGACATCGCTCCGGAGGGTGAAACTCTGCGAGAGGCCAACAGGAAACTTGATGAGATAGTCGTGCATATAAAGGACCATCTGAAAGATGGGAAAGTTCGCGTCCTTTGGGGGACCGCCAATCTCTTTTCAAACCCGCGATTCGTTCATGGAGCTGCAACTTCGTGTAGTGCAGAAGTTTTCGCTTACGCAGCAGCACAGGTCAAGAAGGCCCTCGAAATTACCAGAGAGCTGGGCGGAGAAAACTACGTTTTCTGGGGTGGTAGAGAGGGGTACGAAACTCTCCTCAACACAGATATGTCACTTGAGATAGACAACCTGGGCAGGTTCATGAGAATGGCCGTCGATTACGCCAAGGAGATCGGTTTCACCGGCCAGTTTTTAATCGAACCAAAGCCTATGGAGCCAACGAAGCATCAGTACGATTTCGATGTGGCCAATTCACTCGCTTTCCTCAGAAAGTACGGACTGGAAAACCACTTCAAATTCAACATAGAGGCCAACCACGCTACTCTGGCAGGTCATACCTTCCAGCACGAATTGAGGTACGCAAGGATCAACAGTATGCTTGGCAGTGTTGACGCAAACCAGGGTGATACGCTTCTCGGATGGGATACCGACCAGTTCCCGACCGATTTGTACACCACAACGCTAGCCATGTACGAAATAGCTCTGAACGGCGGTTTAAAACCCGGAGGATTGAATTTCGATGCTAAGGTCCGTAGAGGCTCAATGGAGGAGAAGAACCTCTTCGCCGCCCACATTGCAGGAATGGACACCTTCGCTCTTGGTCTGAAGGCAACCGCTCTGCTCCTTGAAGAAGGCTCTATCGAAAGGCTGTTGCAGGAGAGATATTCGAGCTTTTCTAAAGGAGTCGGAAAAGAGATTGTGGATGGAACGGCATCTTTTAAAAGTCTTGAGAGTTATATCCTAGACAGGAAAGATATATCACCGGAACCTTCGAATCAGGAATACCTTGAAAGACTTGTAAACTGGGCAATAGCAAACGCTGCCAGATAAAGCGCAACCGACTTAAAAGTAGGGCCATGCCTGAAAAGGCATGGCCCTTCATCGGCTGGTTCTTCGATATTCAGAAGTTGAGTGTGGCAAGCATGCCGGCGTAGTACCCGGCAAGCTGGTCCTTCATCGTCGGGTCTACCAGACCCAAGAAGACAAAAAACTCACCCGGGCCAAACGTTTCGGGATTTGGCGATTCCGAGAACAGCGCTATCCAGCAGAGCTGACCGGAGAAATCGAGTGTGTAAAGATTGATCGACGACTCGCCTTCTATCTTTATTGTGTGACTGGCAGCGATGCTGTACCCTCCGAAGGCACCGAGATAGGTACCGACTATTTCGCCGAGGATTTCGGTCGTCACGGCAGACTCATAAAACTCCCCTACCATGAATTTCGCCAGGATCATTCCACCAATACCCAGGTCTGCAACTTCGAACCCATCGCCCATCAAGAATTCAACGGAAAATTCCGGTGGCATTGCGAAGCCAAAATACTCGCCCTCAACGTCTTTCCAGGAATCTATGTTCTCAATTTCTACATCTTCCCCGGCGAGCAGGCTGGCGATGATTCTTATGAACGGGTCGTCGGGTACGGTAACTTCCACGACAGGGGGTTCGATTATCTCGGGTGTAACTACCGGTTCGACTATCGCCTCAGTCTGGTAAACGAAGCTTCCCACCACACCGGCTATCCAGGATTTGGCCATGTCCAGAGCCGGCCCGGTGAAATTCGATGGTTCGAAGAAGAAAATGGCTACGGAGCCGGCGCTTGTAACATCAAGGCTCTCCTTCGGAGAGTAAACGATCACCGAGGGAAAATCAACGGTTTGCCCCGTTATTTTTAACGAAGCCAGATAGGCTGCCAGCCCGTTGTCGAAAGACCTCTTCTCTTCGAAAGGCTTCTCTCCGGTAGCTTTATCTCCATACACAGATGAAACAACAGTGTTCAGCAACTCCTGAAGGTCATAGCTTTCGAGCTGATAGTAGAAAAGCCATCCGAAAAGCCGCCCTTCTGAATCGTATATTCTCACATCGTAATTCACATCGTATTTTTGAGTCGATATCGAAAAATGCTGGGGCAGCTTCAACTCTCGATTGCCGACGATAAAAGAGGTCCATGTCGGGTCTTCCGGTTCTTTCCAGCCATCTCTGAAGGATTGCAGCAGAGGATCGACCGTTCTCAGGGTGAGTGTCTCAAGCGGAGAAACTGCCGGTGTGGTCTGCGTTGCCTCCGGGGTCAAGGTTCTTAGACCCAGCTGTCCAAAAAGCGCGATTGAAATAGTCATAAAGAGAAGGAATAAAATGAATTTCCTCATATAAACACCTCCAAGTGAGATTCCAGGTATTACTCTGGTCTAAAGAAAATTGTACTACCACGGCTTATAGATATATGCACAGTGGAAAGTGACTCATCTGTAGATCAGGCAGGTTTATCGTACCCCAGCGAACCAAAATGCCATCTCAATCCTATGAATTCAATAGCCTTCTTCAGAGCCTGATTGATGGGATATACTCTTTCAGCCAGATACGGATCAATACCCCTTACCCGCCTTGCGAAGTTGGAAAACACAGGTATATCGAGGCCGCCGTTGACACTATCAACGACCTTCCGCATTATATCCGGGTAGTTGACTTTCACGAGTTTGCAGATCACGGGCACCGGAAATGCGTCTCTTCCAATCATTGCGGAAAAGCCAAAAAGCCGGCACATCAACGGTCTGAATCCATAGTGGCTGCAACCCCCTTCTGGAAGCAATGAGGCATCGTTTTGCAGCAAAACACAGGGATCATCTTCTGTCTTTAATTCCAGAATTTCCAACAATTGTCCGGCTTTATCGTTCTGCCATAAGTTCATAGAGAGCGGAAGAAACTCAAGGATAGAAACCTCGATGTTCGAAGAAGGCGTCTCGCAACAACTTCTGCAGCCGGGAAGACACCTGAGACCGGTTTGAAGCATCGTTCTGTTTATGCTGGCGTTCAGCTCTTCGTAGATCTCTTCGAGCTGGGCGATTCTTGCAAATATGTCTGCGAAGTCCAGTTCACTGTTCATAGATCACACTCCTGGAGAGCCGGAAGATCAACGTGCCGGGTTTCGAAATAAATACACTTGATTATTCAAGAAAGCCGTTTAGATACATTCAGCGGCTACCACACCCGGATATAGGTGTAAATCTCCGTAATGCTTCACTTTCAAATACTAATCTTCGCAGATTAATTCCCGTAGTTCGTATTCTTAAAGAATCTCGCAACAGTTACACAAACAAGGGGCTGTCATGTAATACGAAGATGGTTACTCTTTGCTTTGAAGAGTTGTTGTCTTCTATATCATCAAATAAGAGGAGGCCCTTGAACTTATACTTCACTCTTCCCGGTTTTCTTCCACTGGTTTCTCCGACTCGGTGTCGAAAAGCCAGTGAATGAACTGAGCAAAACCCTGTCCGGCAGATTTCAAAGCCTTTTTGAAGGCGTCTACCGTCGTATTCACATCCTGTCTGTACACGACGAGCTCCGAAGTTGCAGGCGTTTCCTCCTCCGATAATGATTCCAGCTTTCTTATAAGGTTTTCTATCACTTCTTTGCTTTCTTGAAGTTCGCTTCTCAGAGATTCGTTTTCCCATTCTAGATCGGAGAGCTTTTTCTGAAGTACAGCGACCTCTTCGGATCCAGAGCTTCGATACACATCTTCAAAGGCTTTGTGGGCAGCCTCTTTAATGGTAAAGCCACTGGCTGTGTATTGGGGAATCTTTTTGACGACCGAAACCGTGCTTTCGTCGATCGCCTTCACCAGACCCTCATCGATAAGGACCTTTGCGTAGTTCCTGACGGTGTCATACTTAAGACCACTCACCTGAGAAAGTTCCCTGTAGTTCATGGTTACCCCTCCATGCTTCGATTATCATACGCCATATAAAGTATAGCAGAGTGTCCGCAAATTCCTTCTCAATATCCGTTTCTAACCTTTCAAAAGGTTTTCGGACATACCATCTGGTATCATAGTTGATATGCAAATCGAGTCGGTACCGTTTGAAACTGTTAACCGACGGGTGGAGGAGGTGTATTCGAAAAATATGGAAATCAGAAAACTCGATAACACCTACAGAGAAAGGATCATAGAAATATTCACCATTTGCTTCGATTACAAATTCGATATCGACGAGGATGGACCTTTCTTCGACGATCCTTCCTTGTGGGAATGTGTGTGGGGCGCCTTCGACGGCCAGACGCTTATTGCCAGTTACATAAGCTACAAACAGCGAGTGAAGATACGTAACAGGGCGATCGAATGCCGTTATCTGGACGGTGTCGCGACTCTTCCTGAATACAGGAACATGGGTATAATCAAAGATATCTTTATGAGAGATTGTGCAGATGCCCTCGACAATGGAATAAACATCATGATGTTGGATCCTTTCAAACACGACTACTACCGTAAGCTCGGCTTCGAAACAGCACTTGAGAACCTGAACCTGAGTTTCGATTACTCCCTCCTCTCGAGAGAGATGGTTGAAAACGATTTGAGAATTGTGTCGGGCATGCTCTTTCAAAAAGACTCTATGAAGTCACTGGTGGAAGCCGCTCTCGAAAAGCTATGGGAAGAGTCGAGGTACGCAGAAGTCAAAGAAATAAGCGCCTACAGTCAGGGCATTTACCGCGAGAAGGATCTTTTGTGTGCCGTGGCGCTCGATGATGATGACCTGCCGCATGGTTTGATTCTGTATTCTAAAAAAGAACGTAAAATGAATATCAGACGTTTTAGTTTCACAGATCTACAGGGTTTCTACGCTCTGAAGAAGTTTCTGCTGAACCACAGAGATCAACTGTCATCCTTCGAAATCAGAAGGGTTCCTCCCGACTTCCCGGTCGAACTCCTTCTACACTCTGGCTGGCAGGCCGGCAAATTCGCCGAATTGAAGGATTTTTCTTCGAGGATGATGAGAATCCTATCGCCGGTCGCGGTCATTTCGGAACTGATGAACAAGAAAATTCCCGATCGTGTCATAATCGAAATAGAAGACAGGAACCTGCCACAGAACAACTTGTCGTTGTCCGTCGGGAACGGCGAAGTGGTAACATCTACTGATCGACACGGTCTTTCGATATCTATCTCCGATCTGGTACCTATCGTGACCGGCAGGATTTCGGCATCTAGACTGTGGAGAATGGGGAAACTTGGCAAAGGGGAATGCGGAAAGCTCTCGTGGGGCATCACCGAAGTTCCCCTGGATGTCCAGATCCTGGACTCTCTCTTTCCCCGTATCACTACCCATAACGTACATTGAGAGTATAGAGGTGGTTTGTTTTGAGAAGAGTTTTTCTGTTTCTTTCGTTATTGTCCGTCTGCATGGCCTTTTCTTTCGTTCCGCTTGAGGAACCTATAACACTTGGGCAGTTCGGTTTTGTGGACGATGTGAAAACCGTTAAAGTGAAGATTACCCCGATCGGGGCACAAACACCGGAATCCCAGTCCTACGAGTTGACGTTTGATGAAAACGGTTTCATCACCTCCCAGAATATGGGAGAGATAGCCGTGGAGTACAGGTACGATGATCAAAAAAGGCTTATGACGAAGCTCTTTGTAGATTCCTCCGGCCATCTGCTTCAGAGGATATCCATCGAATACGCCGGAGACAGTTATACCGCCATCGCATATGACGGTTCTAACCTTGAAGTGGGCCGAACACAGTACATATTCGATATTCAGAACATCACACTCGCCTTTTCCAATACATCAGAGAGCAGCTCTTCACGGAACACGCTTTACTTCGATTCGAACTACATGAACTACCGTCTGGTTTCATACATAACCGAAAGAGTTGAGGAGAGCGATCTTTACGTCAACATGGTCGTGGAGATCGAGCTCGACTATAACGAGTTCGGACAGTTCAAAGGTCAGAAAATGATCGTAAGAGTTAGGAACGAAGGTCAGGAAAGATCCATGGAAATCACTACCAGGGCCGACTGGTTATTGACTGACGAAAAGGGGAATATCACCAGCGAAATACAGAGAACAGAGTATTCCGACGGCAGCAACCCTCCAGAGGAATTCATCTATTCCAGGGAGTTCACGTACTATTGACGACGATTCGCTTCAGGTAGCAAATCCGGCCACGTAACATATGTTACAGACCTAGAATGCACCTACCGGTTACTATATTTGTAACCAGTAAAAGGAGGGATGCAAGGTGTTTTGCTATCAATGTTCAGAGACCATGAAGGGAACGGGTTGTACTGTCAGAGGGGTCTGTGGAAAGGAACCGGAAGCAGCCAGTCTCCAGGATCTACTCATCTGGTTGCTCAAGGGAGTCTCTTTCTGGGGAAACGGCGCCAGAAAACTCGGTGTCCGGAGTGAAGAAGTGGATCTCTTCGTGGCCGAAGGACTTTTCACAACCATAACCAACGTCAACTTCGATCCTTTGAGCCTTGGAAAGAAGATTGAACATACACTGAAGATCAGGGACAGGGCCGAAGCTCTGTTCAGAAAAGCCTTCGCAGATAAGAATGGAAAGGATTACACGGGTACCGTCCCAGAAGCTGCCAGCTGGAAATTGGCCGGGGGGATCGATGTTTACGAAATGAAGGGTTCCGAAGTTGGCGTAATGGAAACCAAGGATCCCGACATAAGATCTTTGAGAGAACTGCTGGTCTATGGCCTAAAAGGCATAGCCGCTTACGCAGACCACGCATACATACTGAAGCATGCCGACGATTCGGTACTCGCTTTTCTACAGGAGGCCCTTGCCGCAACTCTCGATGATTCTCTTTCCGTAAACGATTACGTCAATCTCGTCATGAAGGCCGGAGAACATGCCGTGAAGGCCATGGCCCTGCTGGATGGGGCGAACACTTCCACTTATGGTAATCCCGAGGTCACCTCCGTCTTCACCGGTAAGCTAGAAGGTCCTGGAATACTCGTCAGCGGTCACGATTTACTCGATCTTGAAGAGCTTTTGAAGCAGACAGAGGGAAAGGGGATCAACATCTACACTCACGGTGAGATGCTCCCGGCCAACGCTTATCCTGGCCTGAAGAAATATCGACATCTGGTGGGTAACTACGGCACTTCCTGGTACAACCAGCAAAAGGAATTCGAAGAGTTCAGGGGTCCGATCGTTATGACCACCAACTGCATTCAGAAACCAGTAGATACTTACAAGGACAGGATCTTCACGACGGGTCTTGTGGGATGGCCGGACGTCTCTCACATACCCAACAGAACCGGTAAACAGCCCAAAGACTTCTCGCCGGTGATCGAAAAAGCTCTGGAAATAGGTGACATAGGCATCAAACATGGAAAACACATAGTGGTAGGCCTGGCTCATGATCAGCTATCGAAAGTGGCAGACAAGATAATCGACGCCGTTAGATCGGGAAAGATCAAGAAGTTCGTTGTCATGGCCGGCTGCGACGGCCATGCTAAAGAGAGACAGTACTACACGGACCTTGCAGGCGCCTTGCCGGGAAATACCGTTATACTCACCGCCGGTTGTGCTAAGTACCGCTACAATATGCTAGAACTTGGAGATATCGGAGGCATTCCAAGAATAGTGGATGCCGGTCAGTGTAACGACAGCTACTCACTGGCAGTCACCGCCCTCAAACTCAAGGAAGCTTTCGGACTGGAGGATATAAACGATCTTCCGATAGAATACGACATAGCATGGTACGAACAGAAAGCCGTGGCCGTTCTTCTGGCTTTGCTTTACCTGGGAGTCAAGGGAATCAGATTGGGGCCGGTTCTCCCTGCCTTCGTATCGCCGAACGTATTGAAGGTGCTGGTCGATAACTTCAACATAAGACCTATCACCAACGTAAAAGAGGACCTAGCTTCAATAATCGGCCGATAGAAATCGATCGAAGAACTCCACCACGATACCGGCTATCTCGAGTAATGAAGGACTGATTTTTCCACCGCTGGGCACAAAACCGTGCCCGGCGTTTTTCACTATGAGGAGTTCGGTATAATTACCGCTATCCACGAGCGAATGATAAAACTCTTCGGACTGGTACGGGGGTACGACTGCATCCTTATCGCCCTGTACTATCAAAAAAGGCGGACCATCGCCCCTAACATATTCCACAGGGCTCGCTACCTTCAAAGCGTCGTCCCCCTTTCCGAAAATCTTCTCGGCGAGCATTTTCTCCAGACCGGTGAAGAGACTTTCCAGATCGGTAGGACCGAAGAGGTTGGCAACGGCCATCAGATCATCGGATACTTCTTTGTATTGATCGTTCCTGAAAAGATCGTAGTCGGGAGTCAATCCTGCCAGCGAGACCAGGTGTCCACCTGCGCTCGTTCCGAAGGCACCGATTCTGGAAGCATCTATCCCGTAAACAGCCGCATTTTGCCTGAGAAATCTAACTGCTGTCTTCACATCCATAATCTGAGCCGGAAATATATGAGCAGGAGCCAGTCTGTAATCGATGGCGGCAACCAAATAGCCGTTCTTGACGAGCTCGGCTATTATCAGCAGACCCGGACCGGACTCTTTGTTACCGCTGGCCCAGGCTCCACCGTGAACATAAATCACCGTGGGAGACTCTTCCTTCATTTTCTGGGGAAAGTAGATATCCATAGTTAGAGTCTCTCTGTCTACTCTCGAATACTCGACATCGTAGTCGATGATGAGATACCCTTCCATCATTCCACCGGGAAAGTGAATCCCGTCTTCTCTTATGCTGTAGTCCTTCGATTGGCGCGAAGAGATGAAGAGCTGTTCGATCATCTTGAAAGCCGATCTCACCTGCGAAAAAAAGGAACCGGCAATTGCGTATGTATTTAGAAACGCAACCAATACGAGTAGTGGAAGGAATCTTTTCATTATACTTATCCTGATTCGACTTCAAACCGGGCTAAGAAACTCAGGGTATCTCCATTATGTTCAGCACACCCATGACTATGGCCGCCACCGAAGAGAGCACCGCGATAGTCAGCCAGATGTTGTTTGAGCGCTTCAAAGAAGATATTTCTCTGTTTGTCTCCTCTTTGGCTGCGCTAACGGCTTCATCGACGATCATTTGAATCTCCTCTCTGCTTACCAGAGTGGAATCGAGTCTGCTCTCGATTTCCCTACGGAATGTTGCCAGATTCCTGGAATTTTCTTCGATTAGCATTTTTAGCTGTGCTGACTCGCTCTGGAGCTTTTGAATGGATTTCAGGTTGTTATCGATTGCCGTGACCGATCCATCGAAGTTACCCTTCAAGCTGTCGATTTCGACGGCGGCTGCCTGGAGACGCTTATCGATATTGGCAAGCGAGACGTTCAGGCCGCCTATCTTCGCTTCCAGCGTGGTGAAGATCGTTTCTATGTCCGATATCTTGCTGTTGAACTCGAAAACTGTCTGCGAGAAAGTCTGGGGTGAAACGCCTTCGGGAGGGATCGACTCCTTGACCTGTATAAGTTCCGAATTCATTCTCACGAAGCCGATCGATAAGCTCCCAACGGAATCTCTCAAAGTCTCTATCTGTTCCTCTAGATTGCCCAAAAAACTGTTCAGGGAATCGTGGGAAGAAGGCGTAAGATTCTTAAGAACGCTATCCAGGCTTTGCGCAAGTTCCTCAAGCTCTTCGACGCTTTTGTCGATATTGTCGATGCGGGCTATAGATCTGTTCAAAATATCTTCGTAAGCTCTCAACTCTTCCCGCTGGTTGCTCAGCTCCGTCCCGAGAGACTCTATATCGGCCAGCGAAGTTTCAATTGCGGATAGCCTCGATTCCATATCGCCCAAACTTGCGATCGATTCTTCATACGATCTAGTGAGCTCATCCATCACGATGTTCTTAAAGCTCTCAAACTGCTCGAGTGTACCGTTCATGGAAAAAAGCGCTTCCGAAAGAGAGCTGGCCGCATCTTCACTAACGCTACTCACCCTGGCGATCTCCCGCTCCAGTTCAATGATTCTTTCATCAATTCTCCCGTGAGCTTCGATAAGTTCCAGCGAAGAGGTCTTTATAATTTCTAGATCATCGGCAAGGGAGACTTTTACATTTTGAAGATCCCCCCCCAGAGCTTCCAGAGCAACGCGATTTTCTTCGATCGCCTTTTCTATACTCGAAAGTTTCTCTGGATCAGACGTCGATGAGGGAATACTTCCAATAGCTACTCTCAGCTCTTCGACCGTCTTTCCCTGCTCGCCCAGCAAAGTTTTGAGCTCTTCATGTGACGATCTCATCTCTTCTATGATCTGAAGCTCGAGTTCAATCCCCTGCATCTCGGTGTTCAGATTTTCGATAGAAGTCTTCAGCGAATCTAGCGCGCCTGAGTCGAAGGTAGTTGTAGAGAGAGCCGATTCGAGCGCTTCCACTCTCTTCTCGAAGATGAATCTGTGCTCTTGAAGGTCGATCACGCTGTTGTCCACTGAGGCTTTGTATTCGGCCAGGGCAATCTGTGTATCGAGAAAGAGAGTGTTCAATCTTCTGAATTGAAGGTTGAGACCTTCGACGTTGTCCTGGAGGAAGTTCAGTCTTTCATTGAGATCAGCGATGTTTTCGTTGATAGACTCGTAGCCTTCAAGATCTGCCACGTTGGTAGATGGAGGTTGCACCTCTATGCTCACCGGCGCTATTTCGACTGTTCTACCGGGTTCAACGGTTCTGACTCTCCAGGGAAGCAGTATATTCTGAACTCTGACATCCATGAAATAATCCTGGAGGGCTACCTGGCTGGTGAGAACTATAATCCCACCGGAAGGCAAAACAATTGGAAGCTGGATCGGTACGAAGAGCTCCTCGACTCTGAAAATCTGATCCTCGATTCGCTCATCGGAGGTCGCGTTCATTATCTGGATCGAGTCCAGTTGTATGTTCATCGATCTTTCCGATCTAAAAACAAATAACCCCAGCAAATAAAGATCTTCCTCGATTTCTATCTGCCCATCCTGCCCGTCGGCGACAGCGTAGGCCGGGATGAACCTGGCCTCGAAACCTGCACCGGTGAAGGCTACAAAGTCCTGGCTTCTGGAAAGCATGTTGTTGAAGAGAGTATCGGTATCCAAGGCAAAAGCTATCATTGAAACAAAAAGAAAGATGATGAAAAGTATCTTTTTCATAATCTATACCTCCGATAAGCCATAAGGCCCGTTATTGTATATCAGTATTTCTTGATCCCCTATCGGTCATAATAATAGACTATCATATCCCTGCCTGCAGTTGTAAGTAAGACCACTTCTCGGGATTTTCTGTTCTTCGAAACTGGTTTGTCTTTTAATTATGAAGACTGCGGCAGAAGATATGAAAATCATTTACATATTTTTGCCGGTCAAATACGACTATCTTTTATGATCAGCGTAATCTCAAAATCATAGTTAGTTATTGAATGGTCAACTATAAATTATCTTATTGGTCCAGTAAAGAACCACACAACCCGTAAATTAACCTGCATTTTCGTATGTAATGTCTTAAAGCTTGATAATCCATTAATTTTATCTGAATAAATAAAGCATGAGACTTTGCCAGGTTATAATCGGAGAATTCCAGTGAAAATCGGCCCTTTAACTGTTTTGTGTGTAAATGTTTTCAGTATTACCATCGTTTCGGGACCCGAAAGGGCTAGAAAAGGAGGTTGGGTATATGAAAAAGGGCTTTCTTCTATTACTTCTGGCCATGATACTCGTTAGTAGCCTCGCCATTGGTCAAGTTTATGATCGAAAGGAAACGCTGTACGCCGGTGGAGGACTGTGGAGTCCGCCGAACAACTGGAATCCATTCACTCCCTGGGCTATAATGACCGGTACCAACGGTCTGATCTACGAATTTCTGTTCATGTTCGATCCTCTCAGCAACGAAATGATTCCCTGGCTCGCTGTCGATGGAGGGTGGATCGATGGAAAGACTTACGAATTAAAACTTCGAGACAACGTCTTCTGGACAGACGGAGAGAAATTCGACGCTGAAGACGTGAAATTTACCTTCGACATCGCTAAGAAATATCCGGGTGTGCATTATAGCTCCATGTGGAACTGGATGAAAGAAGTGGAGATAATCGATACGCTCACTGCGCGCGTTCACTTCACCGAACCACTCTATCAGCAGTGGTCCTTCCAGCTTTATCAGTTGCCGATGGTACCGGAACACATCTGGAAGAACAAGACCGAAGCAGAAATTTTGACCGGCGCCAACGAAGGGCCGATAGGAACAGGCTGTTATCTTGCCGAAGGCTATGGTCAGGACAGGATGATCTACCTCAGAAACGAAAACTGGTGGGGAATCGAGCAACTGGGAATCAAGCCTACGCCCAAGAGAATCGTCTATCTCACAGTTTCGGGAAACAACGTGGCTCTGGGTATGATATTCAAGGGAGAGCTCGATATAAGCAACTTCTTCCTGCCGGGAGTTCCCGCAGTTAAAGCCGCTTACGGAATCCACACATACTTCGATGGTGCGCCTTACATGCTTTCAGATAACACGGCGGTTCTCTTCCTAAACAACAGCAGAAAACCAATGGACGATGTTAACTTCAGAAAGGCTGTTGCTTGGGCAATAAACTCGGACGACATCGTTACCAGGGTTTTCGAAAACCAGGTAATCAGATCCAACCCACTGGGTTTCCTTCCAATCGATGCCTGGATGAAGTACTACGATGAAAAGGTAGTTGAGCAGTATGGCTTCAAATACGATCCGGTTGTTTCGAAGAAAACACTGGCCGATGCCGGTTACAAAGATATCAACGGAGATGGTTTCGTCGAAGCTCCAGACGGTTCCAAGGTTGAACTCTCGATAATTGTGCCTTTCGGCTGGACAGACTGGATGGAGTCAATAAAGATTATAGCCAACAATCTCAAAACCGTTGGAATCAACGCTAAGGCAGAATTTCCAGACTACTCGAGGTACCAGGACGAACTTTACAGCGGTAGATTCGACATGGCGATCAACAACTTCAATAGCAACCTGTCCAATACGGTGTGGAGCTACTACTATTGGCTATTCTGGGATATCAGAGAACAACAGACTCAGGGAAACTATGGAAAATACAACAATCCAAAAGCCTTTGAGTTGATGGGTGCTTTCGATCGAACTCCAGTAGATGACTATGAGGCCGGTCAGAAGATCATGTTGGAACTCGAAGAGCTTTTCCTGAAAGAGATTCCTTACGTTCCTCTCTGGTTCAATGGTATGTGGTTCCAGGCGAGCACCAGTGTATGGAGTAACTGGCCGAGCGAACACGGTCCACACTACTATCCATGTACCTGGAACGGAAAGTGGCAGCTCGGTGGGATATTCATGTTGTCGGCTCTGAAGGCCGAATAGGATACACCGGTCCGGTCCCCGCAGAGAAGGGAATCTGCGGGGGCTTTTCTGTAGTTCTCTTAAGTTAGGGGAAGGAGACTCAGACTGTGGGAGCCTATTTCAGAAGAAAAATAGTCATCTATTTGCTCACGTTCATCTTTGCAGTGACAATAGACTGGATGATACCGAGATTTATGCCCGGTAACCCGATTCAAAACCTTCTCTCGAGGTTTTCGACCCGCTCGGATACCACCGAGGTGATCGCCAGGTATCTCAATGAGATCTACGGACTCGACAAATCGCCGTTGCAACAGTATTTCGGATTCTGGGCAGGACTCTTCAGGGGCGATTTGGGAGTGAGCATATATGTCACCGGGGCTCCGGTTGCCAGGGTGATAGCGAGGGCGCTGCCCTTCGATCTGGCCTTGCTGATCCCGGCGATCATGCTGAGTTACATAGCAGGCAATAAGTTCGGCGCCTTCGCTGCAAGAAAAAAGAGGCTCGACGGCATTGTCTTGCCCGTCTGGTACGTGCTGACTGCAACACCTTATATGTGGCTGGGTATACTCCTCGCATGGTTTTTCGGGGTTGCACTGGATATACTTCCGATAGCAGGGGCTTACAGCTTCTCGATGGTCCCAAACTGGAGCTGGGGCTTCATCTGGGATTTTTTCAAGCACTGGATTCTCCCCTTCAGTTCTCTTTTTCTTGTGCAGTTCGGAGGTTGGGCTATTGGAATGCGCAATATGATAATTTACGAATTGGAAGCAGAGTATTCCAGATATCTCGAATCACTCGGAGCCTCGCGAAAACTCATAAGGCGTTACGCCTACAAAAATGCCGTACTTCCTCAAATAACTGGGCTGGCCCTTCAGCTGGGTGTCATAGTTGCCGGCGCGCTCGCCACCGAGGTGGTTTTCTCCTATCCCGGCATCGGACATCTACTCAAGGAAGCTATACTTAATCAGGATTACTTTCTAATTCAGGGATGTTTTCTCTTCATAATCATCGGAGTCTTGCTGGCCAATATAATACTGGATTTTGCATACATTCTGATCGATCCGAGAATCAGACATTCGGCGGGGGGAGAGACGATATGAAGACGAAGAACGAATTTCTGTATTTCGCACTGAAAAACGGACGGTTGAAAGTCGGCCTCTTCATACTCCTATTCTTCGTGTTGTTGGCGATCTTTGGTCCACTATTCGCCAAGTATGGGCCCCTTGACTACGCCGGACCGGGTTATCGTCCTCCATCGAACGAATTCTGGCTAGGGACCACGACCTTCGGCCAGGATGTTTTCTCCCAGACGGTTCACGGTCTCAGGGCCACTTTCGTAGTCGGACTGGTCGCCGGTGGTCTCTCAACCTTGCTCGGAATCCTTGTCGGCTTCATCGCCGGTTACCGAGGAGGTATGGTTGATGAACTGCTTAACATGTTGACCAACATAGTCACCGTGATACCTACACTGGCTCTTTTATTGATAGTAGCGGCTTACATGCCCTACAGGGGGATACTCGTCGAGAGTATCTTCATAGGTCTGACCGCCTGGCCGTGGGCGGCGAGGGCGATAAGGGCACAGACTTTCACCTTGAGAACGAGAGATTTCGTAGATCTTGCCAGGATCACAGGTATGAAACCTTCGAAGATAATTTTCAAAGAGATAGCCCCCAACATGATGTCGTACCTTTTCATGACCTTTATACTCCAGTTCGGTGGAGCGATACTTGCAGCCGTTACCCTAGATTTCATCGGGTTGGGTCCCACTCAGGGAATTTCGCTGGGGCTTATGATGCAGAACGCCGTTCTCTGGAGTGCGATTCAACTCGGAATGTGGTGGTGGTTGATACCGCCGGGAGTCGCCATAACGGCCATAGTTGGGGCGTTGTACTTTATGAACACAGGCCTTGACGAAGTCTTCAATCCAAAATTGAGGGAGATGTGATTATGTCTCTCAACGTTGCCAATCTGAGGGTATATTACCAAACGCTCAAAGGAGACGTGAAGGCTCTCGATGGTGTTACTTTTAACCTTCGAGACGGAGAGATAGCAGGAATTGCCGGGGAATCTGGTTGCGGAAAATCGACACTCAGCAATTCGTTGATAACTCTACGCCTTCCCATGAAATTCGTCGAAGGGGAGGTCTCCCTGGATGGGAACGAGCTCCCGGTTCACGATCATAAGAAAATGGTTGACTTCAGATATAAAAAGATCTCAATAATACCCCAGTTTGCCATGAACGCTCTCAACCCCACAGTGAAACTGCGCAGACTTATCTCGGATCTTCTAAACTGTCACGGAGTGGGGTACGATGAAATTCTTCCTGAATTAAACAGGAGGCTCGATATGGTCGGCCTAGACCGGACTGTACTCGATATGTACCCTGTGGAGCTTTCCGGGGGGATGAAACAGAGAGCGGTGATGGTCATTTCCACACTTCTGAACCCGTCGCTTGTGATCGCCGATGAGATCACCTCGGCCCTCGATGTCTCGACCCAGCGGGCTGTGGCGGAGATGATCGTCGAATTCAGGGACAAAAAGCTTGTAAAAAGCGTGATATTCGTCACCCACGATATCTCAATTCTCTACCAGATAGCCGATTCGATAATAATAATGTATGCCGGCAAGCTTGTAGAACACGCCGGCACGGAAATTATAATGAAGAAGCCTATTCATCCATACACCGAAATGCTAATATCTTCTCTACCCGAGGTAGGTGTATACCACAACGATAAAAGACTGAAGGGAATATCGGGAAAACCACCTCAACTCCTCTCTCCCCCGCCGGGTTGTAGATTCAAGGAACGCTGCCCGCAGGCTTTCAAAAAATGTGAAGAAGAGCCCCCCATGACCGAAATCGAACCGGACCACTGGGTGGCGTGCTGGGGGGTGAGGTAGATGCTTGAATTAATAAACCTTACCAAAGTTTTCAAGACGGGGACGTTTTCCTCCGGGCGGCTCAAGGCTGTGAACAACGTTTCGTTCGAAATTGAAAGAGGCGAAGTGACCTCTCTGATTGGAGAGAGCGGTAGCGGGAAGAGCACTATAGGAAAGATGATATTGAGGCTGCTCACTATAACCGCAGGCGAGATAAAGCTAGACGAACGGAGCATAAGCACAATAAAAGGGGCGGAATTGAGACAGTACTACAGAAAAGTCCAGGGCGTCTTTCAAGATCCTTTCAGTTCATACAACCCCATTTTCAAGGTGGATAGAGTCTTTGAGAACTTGCGCGATGTCTTTTTCAGAGAATTGCGCCACAGCGAGTGGAAAGACAAAGTGAATTCGGCCCTCAAGCTGGTTGGACTGGACTCTGAGCAGGTTCTTGGAAAGTATCCCCATCAGCTCAGTGGAGGGCAGCTACAGAGAATCCTCATATCCAGGGCTCTATTACTGGATGTGAGTTTCCTTGTAGCAGACGAACTTATCAGTATGCTGGACGCCTCGACAAGGATCGACGTCCTTAATCTTCTCGCAGATCTGAAGAAAGGGGGACTTTCGATACTCTTTATTACTCACGATCTGTCTCTTGGATACTATCTGAGCGAAAAAGCGGTCATTTTATACAGAGGCCACGTTGTGGAAATGGGAAGTACAGACAGGGTCTTCCTTAATCCCGTTCACCATTATACTCGCAGACTCATCTCCTCAGTGCCGAGGCTGGACAGAAAATGGAAGGACATCGACGATCTCCAGAAAAATGAGGAACATAGTCTGAAGTGTTTCGATCCCATCGAAGACGGAGAACTCGAAATGGTGGAAGTTGAAAAAGACCACTATGTAGCCGTGAAAAGGAGATGAACATATGTTTGGCAGAGATTTCGTATTCGGCGTTTCTCTTTCAGGTTTTCAATTCGAGATGGGGAGAGCCTGTCCAGATAGTGTCGATCGAGGTTCGGACTGGTATCTATGGACTCACGATAAACTGAACATCGAAAACGGTATCGTGAGCGGAGATTTTCCCGAAGACGGCCCGAATTACTGGAATAATTACGGGGAGTACCACAGGCTAGCCGCTTACTCAGGAATGAAAATGGTGAGAATAGGTCTGGAATGGTCGAGGATTTTCCCGTCCCCCACTTTTGATATAACCGATGTTGAACTTGAAGGTATCTGTGACCGTAGCACTCTAGAACACTACCGGAAAATCATAAAAGATATCAAAGAACGGGGGATGAAAGTGGTGGTCAACCTTAACCACTTCACACTACCCCTCTGGCTTCATGAACCAGTTAAGGTCAACAGATTATCCGATTTCACGGCTGGAGGCTGGGTCGATCCCAGATCGGTCGAGCAGTTTCGAAAGTTCGCTGCGCTTTGTGGCAGAGAGCTAGGCGATCTAGTGGACATGTGGTCAACTCAAAACGAACCCAACGTCGTAGCCATGCTCGGCTATAGAAACAGGGCCTCGGGCTTTCCTCCTTCGATCATAAGACCGGAACTGGTCGAAGTTGCCCGAAACAACTTGATCGAGGCTCACCTGGTTGCGTACGACGAACTGAAGAGGACTTCGGATTTGCCGGTGGGACTTATCTACGCCTTCAGCTGGATCGACGGAGAGGAGTCGGCCGTAAATCTGGCAATGAAAAAGACTCAGTTCGAATTTGTCGATCGAATCTCAAATAAACTGGATTTTCTGGGTTGTAACTATTATTCACGGATGGTTGTAGAGAGTGACCCCTCTAGCGACAATGGATATAGAACTCTCCGTGGCTATGGACAGAATTGTGAACCCAACTCACTTTCCGGATATGGAAGACCGACGGGAGACTTCGGCTGGGAGATCTATCCCGAAGGGCTGTACAATATACTGAAGATGATTTGTAGAAGATACGACGTACCTGTGTACGTAATGGAAAACGGTATCGCCGACATGGCCGATCACTACAGACCTTACTACCTGATAAGCCATCTCAAGGCTTTGGAGAAACTGCTGGAAGAAGGTTACAACATAAAAGGATATCTCCACTGGTCGCTCACCGATAATTACGAATGGTCATCCGGTCTGGGAAAGCAATTCGGGTTGATCGGAGTGGATTTCTCAGACGGGAAACTGACACCAAGACCTTCGTTCTATCTTTTCAAAGAGATTATCGGACAGGGTACGGTGAAAAACTTTGAAAAGATGCTTGCAACACCTTACAGTATTTTCGATACGGATCTGCTTATAGAATAGGGGGAAAGTTTCAATGGTTACGATAAAAGACGTCGCGGCCGAGGCGGAAGTTTCCATAGCAACCGTTTCCCGTGTTTTGAATGGAAGCGGCTACGTTTCCGAGGATACCAAGGTACGCGTATTGAGAGTGATAAACAGACTCAACTACCACCCGATGCCCTCGATCCGCAAGCGCAGTTTGTACAGAACTCTGGGAGTGCTGTTACCCAACACCATGGGCAATCACTACGGCGAAATTTTCATGGGTATCGAAGAGTACGCCCACAGGAATGGTTTCAACGTTATGCTAGCCATGGCCAGAGAGATGATGAGCCGCGAGCAAGAAATCCTCAACGAATACTTCCAGAGAAAGGTAGATGGCGTGATAGTCGCAACCCTTCACAGCGACGAACATATGTTGAATATGTTTATACAGAGCGGTATCGCTGTTGTGGCCGTTGATTCTCCCATCAGGGAAATCCGGGCCGATTCCGTTAACATAGACAACGCATCGGCTGCGTACTGTGTGGCGAAGTACCTTTACGACAGGGGCCACAGACACGTTCTCTTCCTCCCTGGTCAGGAGGATGTGCACGCTTCCAGGGACAGACTTAAAGGACTAAGAAAGTTCGCTACCAGATCTCCGGACTTCAATCTAAAGGTTGCTAGAATAGGTGGTTTCGAACCTCATCATGGACAGGAGGCTATCCGTGATTATCTCCTAAATCCGGGAGTGAACTTCACGGCCATCTTCGCTGTCAACGACCATGTTGCAATGGGAGCTATCCAGGAACTGCACAGAAACCATATCCGCGTACCGGAAGATGTATCTGTGATCGGTTTCGACGATTCTGTCCACGCGCCGTTTACGATCCCCTCACTCACTACTGTCTCACAACCGAGAATAGAGATGGGAAGCGCGGCCGCCCAGTTGCTTATAGAGAGGTTGAAATCCACACAGAAGAGGGTGTTCAGGAACATTGTGTTGCCAACCGCGATTATAGAAAGAGAATCCGTTAAGATTGTATAGAAGAGGATCGAAGGGAGAGTGTTTCCTTGGGAATCACTATAATTGGCCATAGACTTGCAGGTTTGCCCTGGGAGGAGAGGCCTGGCAACGACGACCCGATCTGGAGATATACGAAAAATCCCATTATCACGCGTGAAGCTGTGAAAGGCGTCAACAGCATATTCAACAGCGCGGTGGTAGTCTGTGAAGACGGGTACAGGGGAATCTTTCGTGCAGATACAAAAGAACTAATAATGCAGCTCCATGCCGGGAGGAGCCAGGATGGGCTTTCGTGGAAAATAGATCAGAATCGCATCGAGTTTCAGTCCAACGAACCGGAGATAAGCCGTTTCATCTACGGTTACGATCCCAGAGTGGTCTGGATTGAAGACCGGTATTACATTACCTGGTGTAACGGCTACCATGGACCGACGATCGGTATCGGCTACACCTACGATTTCACGAATTTCAATCAGCTCGAAAACGCCTTTCTTCCCTTCAACCGGAACGGTGTTCTCTTTCCGAGAAAGATAAATGGCAAATTCGCCATGCTCAGCCGGCCCAGCGACAACGGCCATACTCCCTTCGGTGATATCTTCTACAGCGAAAGTCCAGACATGGTTCATTGGGGATGTCATAGGCACGTCATGTCTCCCACCACCGGTTGGCAATCCACAAAGGTCGGAGCCGGGCCAGTTCCGATAGAAACCTCGCAAGGCTGGTTGTTGGTTTATCACGGTGTCTGGACCTCCTGCAACGGTTTTGTTTATAGTGCCGGTGTAGCCTTGCTCGATCTGGAGAGACCCTGGAAGGTGATAAAGAGGTCCAGGCACTACATTCTCAATCCACGTATGCCTTACGAGAACGTTGGCGACGTACCTAATGTGATCTTCCCGTGTGCCAGTATTCAAGATGCCGATACAGGTAGAATCGCGATATATTACGGCGCGGCCGACACGGTAACGGCCCTCGCTTTTACAACGGCTGAAGTGTTGTACGACTTTCTGGAGGAATTTTCGTACAGGTAAGAAATCGGATAATTTTCGTTAGATGCAATTTTAAGTTTTGCTCTTCAGACAAAGACCTGCGATCGCACTAATCCGTCGTACCATTCCGTTATGCTATACTGATGTCAATTATCATAACGGGTGGTTGTTCTGTATGCAAGCCCCAGATGCGTCATCCACAATCAAAATGGAAAGAATTGCCTGGATAGATATTTCTAGGGGTTTTTTGATGTCTCTGGTGGTTCTCTTTCACACACTGCCTCCGCAGCTGGTTGCAGACCTCATAAATCCTGCCGCATGTACCTTTTTCTTTCTTTCTGGGCTGATCTCAAGAGACGCACCGATTCTTTTCACAATCAAAAAGAGGTTTAAGCAGCTGATGGTTCCCTACTATTTTATGGCTCTGGTGAATTTGGGAATTTGGATATTGGCCTGGGCCATTTCTAAGCGGACTGAACTGGATTTGCCTGTTATAGACGTTGTGTGGAACATTTTGCTCGTAAGGACGGCACTTGGTATTATGCCCTTCAATATCATACCTCTCTGGTTTTTGCCCGCGGTCTTTGTTATGGAGATATATTACATCGTGTTCAAGAGATTGAAGATACTTACGATAGGTATTCTTGCGGGGTTCGTTTCGATGTTCTTTTTCAGAGGCTCTTTGCCTTTCAAAATCGACGTAGCTCTGGCCGTTATGCCTTATTTCGCACTCGGAAAGGCCATGCAAGAAAAGAAAGATAGGATCTCTACAATTGGCTGGCCCGTTGTGGTAGTGGCGATCGCGATTTTTACGTCATCGTCTTTCCTTTGCGGCGAAGTCTATCTGATGGAAGATTACTTTGGTCCCCAGCCGTTGATCTACATAGTCGCCGCACTTTCCGGTATTGTCTCTATCATCGGCGCTTCAAGAATGATCGAGAAATTTTTCAAAATAGCGGACTTCTTTTCTAGAATAGGACGGAACACACTTTTCGTGCTCGGCTATCATATCGCCGCAGGAGTACTTGTCTATCCTATTTTTGATCTTTTTGGAGATCCGATAGAAATCCTCAGAAAGTTTTGGATTCTGTACTGGTTCATCAATATATTGGTTGTTTATCTGGCTATAAGGTTTTTACCGACACGCGTGATTTCCTTCCTATCTGGAATTTTTCCTCCTCACATCAAACGAGATCTCAACACCCGGTAACCCTGCGCCGACAAACGGAGACGGCGCTTCCCAACAATCGGTCGACCCGTGTTATCATTTTATTCGTAAGGATTCTCGAAGAGTTAGTATTTCACGCAAATATTTTTCGACCGGAAACTGAATTTAGGTGAATCGAGTTCTATACTATTATCTATGAAAACTAGAACTTCATATATTGCAAGTACAAGCTCCATTCGAATGTTCGCAAGGAGGGACCGTAATGCTGGTAATATCTATAATTGCTCTCATCTTTCTGGGTTATCTCTGCTACAGGCTAATCAAAAGAGAGGGTGGTATCTTTTTGGGACCCTACGAATTCAAATTCACCAGAGAACCCGGCCCCGAAGAGTATATGAAGCGTTACAAGGAACTCCAGAAGAAAAACCAGGAATTCGAGAGTAGACTGGTGCTTAGCGCTGCGGCCAACCGTTTTCCGCAGAATGCCGATATCTTCAAGACTCTTATGGAAAAGATATTCGCGGACTTGAAAGTCGCAAAAAGTGAAAAAAATATCGAAGATATCATGGTCCGGGGTGAAAGAGCTCTTGAAGAACTCGGCAGAAATGCCGGAAGCGATTCCATGGTTTTGGTTGAACAATATTCGAAGAAACTGCTCGAAATCAGGGAGGAATTCGAACAACTAAAGGCTCGGCGCGAAGACGAAATCAAGCAACAACAGATCGAAAAAAACAGAGAAGTGCTGCTGGAACTCGAGAGCATTCTCGAAGGTATCAAGGCCTCCGACGATGAAATGGGCATAAGAAAAGCCATAAACCATGCGGCTTCTATTGAATCATTGATCGATCTCTCTCTACTGGAAGAGACTCTCGGCGAACGTTATCAGGAACTTAAAACCGCTTTCTACAGAGTTGCTGAAGAAAAGGTAGAAGTACTTAGAAGCGCCAGGTATGGGCGCTATAACAGGAAGGCTATTGAAAGGTTGAAGAATCTGCTCGACCGCTTTTCAGAGAATGAAAAAGAGTACTCTAGGGCTTCCAGCAATCTGCCTATATTGATCAAAGAACACATCGCATCGTTGAACACCGCTTATTTCGACGGGCCGACCATGCAGTATTTCAACTACGTTTACGGTTATATATTCTCGCTGATAGATGATGATCTGAAATTTGAAGTTACGAGAATAATGACTGAAACCCCGAAGGATTCACTTGAGCTATGAATGAGAAGGAAAGCAGGATCGTCCCATTTACAAACCCGCTTGTCAGACGCGAAGACCCTTTACAAACGGGACTAGAAGTATCTTCGATAGGAAAGGCGCTTGAGAAGTTCGATGTCCGTATGTTTTCTGACCTTTCCAGAAAGAGCGGGAAGGATATCGCCACGATTTCGAAGATCGAAAGAATCGCCGACGATTTCGAAAAAAAACTCGAAAAACAGAGAAAGGAACGCTTCCAGACTCACAGCGCGGTGATGAAGAGCGAAGCCGTGACCCCTCTCGAAATAATAATTAAAGAGACCCCGTTGAAACAGTGGTACACAACCGGAAAGACACTGGGAAATCTAGCATCGATAGGTGCGAAGGTCGCCCTACAGCTTTTGAAGAATAAGAACAGTGAAAAACTTTTCAGAAGGCTTCGTATTTACGAGATAGACCTCGTTAGACTCAGAATACAGAGAAAGTACTAGCTTCGACAATCTTAAACGCTTTCTTTCCTGAAGAATCACCCTTATCTTTAAGAAAAAACTGCACAGTTTTCCAGCTAAATCACCTTCGAATATCTATGAATTTGAACTAATAAAAGACCTGCCAATCGTGAAGAGCGGTAAGAATCATCAACTAGTTCAGCGATTCGCAGAAGAAAATATAATGGAAATGCGGGGACTGTACAGGTAGTTTTGGAAAGTTATATTTTGGTTAAATTATTGTAAATCTCCAATTTTTCTGAGAGTATGAATCTTTATAGATAATCATACGTTTGCGTGTTAAGGAAGATGAGTTTTTCGTACTTAACAAAGTAAGGTGTATCCAATTTTCAATTCTTCTTTCCAGAGATGGTTTTGTACGAATTATATTAAGTCATATGATTAACTCTATTGTATAGGTCGTAATTGTGATAATTTTGATTACATACTATACAATATTCATATGAAACAATTTCTGCTCTGGAGGAATCTCTATGAGAAAAAGCCGTACAGTAATACTAGTATTGATGTTCACGCTTTTTATAATGCTTTTCAGCAGCTGCACTCCGAAAGCCAAGCTTTTCACCCTTGAAGTTGTTTCGAATCCTGGAAATATTGGCATAGTTCTTCTAGACGGTCTTGAGCAGAAGAACTATACGCCTTCAGATGTTCGCTTGACACCCTTCGAGGTAAGTTTAAAACCTTATGAAAGTGTAATTATACAGGTTGTGAACGATGAACCATTAGAATCGGACGAGGAGATCCACATCTTCGATAGCTGGATGGACGGATCGAAGGAGAACCCTAGACTCGTTACTGTGGATCAAGATAGAAAGCTCGTGGCAAATACCAGATCCAAATTCAAAGTTAGCCTGACAGTCAATCCAAAAGCACTGGTAGAAATCTCCGGGAGTGGCTGGTACGAAAAGGGGAGCAGTCTTACGGTAACCGCGCCCACGGTCGAGAACTACACCTTCACCGGCTGGAAAGTCAACGGCGAAAGCTCGACCTCCAACCCCTTGACAGTGACTGTCGATAGACCTACGAAGATAGAAGCGATATACGGTGAAATAACCAATAGAACCCTGACTGTCGGCAGCGACCCTGCCGGTCTCAAGGTAATAATCGATTCCTCAGAATACACAGCACCGGCTAATATCCAGGCAAAAGACGGCACCTCTCACACGATGGCTTTCAACACTCAGGAAAGAGATGCCAGCACCTTCGTTCCCGGTACAGATACGAGATACACTTTCAAATCCTGGAGCGACTCGAACACCTCGAACCCCAGGACGATACTTCTCGACTCGGATAAGTCTTATACAGTTCAGACAGAAACGCAATATCTCGTGAAGACTTCAACACTTCCAGAGGAAGTTGCCAGCATAGATGGCGCAGGGTGGAAAGTGAAAGATTCTCTTTTTTCTTACAAAGCACCTGACTCAATCGGATATGAGTTTTCGTACTGGGAAGTCAACGGTGTCAGGGTGGATGGAAGAGACATAGAGGTTGCCCATGACTCTCCCAAGAACATAGTGGCGGTCTATACGCTCAACGGATACAGCGTGAGCGTGAACACCGAACCGACTGGACTCGAGCTCAAGGTTAACGGGGTTAAGAAAGTGGCACCGGCAAATGTTGTAGTCAAGCATGGGGAGAGCGTATCGGTGGAGATAGTGACACCGCAGGAGAGAGACGAGAGCACAAACGTTGATGGAATGGACTCAAGATACAGCTTCATGAAATGGAGCGACGGGAACACCTCGAAAGCGAGGACTCTCACGGTAACGGGAAATGTATCTCTAACAGCGCAGATGAAGAGCGAGTACCTTTCGAGCGTAAGCTCAACGGTAGCGACGATTTCCGGAAGCGGCTGGTACGAAAAGGGGAGCAGTCTTACGGTAACCGCGCCCACGGTCGAGAACTACACCTTCACCGGCTGGAAAGTCAACGGTGAAAGCTCGACCTCCAACCCCCTAACAGTGACTGTCGATAGACCTACGAAGATAGAAGCGATATACGGTGAAATAACCAATAGAACCCTGACTGTCGGCAGCGACCCTGCCGGTCTAAAGGTTATTATCGATTCCTCAGAATACACAGCACCGGCCAATATCCAGGCAAAAGACGGCACCTCTCACACGATGGCTTTCAACACTCAGGAAAGAGATGCGAGCACCTTCGTTCCCGGTACAGATACGAGATACACTTTCAAATCCTGGAGCGACTCGAACACCTCGAACCCCAGGACGATACTTCTCGACTCGGATAAGTCTTATACAGTTCAGACAGAAACGCAATATCTCGTGAAGACTTCAACACTTCCAGAGGAAGTTGCCAGCATAGATGGCGCAGGGTGGAAAGTGAAAGATTCTCTTTTTTCTTACAAAGCACCTGACTCAATCGGATATGAGTTTTCGTACTGGGAAGTCAACGGTGTCAGGGTGGATGGAAGAGACATAGAGGTTGCCCATGACTCTCCCAAGAACATAGTGGCGGTCTATACGCTCAACGGATACAGCGTGAGCGTGAACACCGAACCGACTGGACTCGAGCTCAAGGTTAACGGGGTTAAGAAAGTGGCACCGGCAAATGTTGTAGTCAAGCATGGGGAGAGCGTATCGGTGGAGATAGTGACACCGCAGGAGAGAGACGAGAGCACAAACGTTGATGGAATGGACTCAAGATACAGCTTCATGAAATGGAGCGACGGGAACACCTCGAAAGCGAGGACTCTCACGGTAACGGGAAATGTATCTCTAACAGCGCAGATGAAGAGCGAGTACCTTTCGAGCGTAAGCTCAACGGTAGCGACGATTTCCGGAAGCGGCTGGTACGAAAAGGGGAGCAGTCTTACGGTAACCGCACCCTCGGTCGAGAACTACACCTTCACCGGCTGGAAAGTCAACGGTGAAAGCTCGACCTCCAACCCCCTAACAGTGACTGTCGATAGACCTACGAAGATAACTGCTGAATACAACGGAATTCCTTCGATCGTAATTCCCGATCAGACAGTAAACACCGGAACCAGCATAGCTATCGACCTGAAGAAGTACGCTTCCGATAGGGAAGGCGATGTTTTGACTTTCTCCAAAATCACCGGTGTGGGTACCGTAAATGGAAGCCAGTTCAGCTATAGCGCAGCCGATGAAGGAACCTATTCCACTACAATCAAAGTAAGCGATGGAAAGGGTGGGGAATCGACCGATACTTTCAACATAACAGTTCAGAAGATGAACAACGCCCCTTCCAAGCCTTACGATCCCAGTCCGGCAAACAACGGCGAAAGTGTTGCTCTTTCAGTGGTTCTCTCGTGGTTCGGCAGCGATCCCGACGGGGATCCTTTGAAGTACGACGTGTATTTCGGAGAAACTTCCGATCCTGCGCTGGTTGCCTCCGGAATTACTACAAACACATATTCGCCGGATACCCTTCAGAACGGCAAAGACTATTACTGGAAAGTAGTGGCAGTTGATTCTAAGAACGTGAGCACTGCCGGAGATATATGGAAGTTCAGAACTATAGAAGCGGAAATCCCGCCCGAAGACGGACTGGACATGAACGGGCCTGTTTACAGTGGAAATGTGCTTCTGGTAAGCAACGAGTCGGAAAATGGTGCGACTTCTGATTATACAGGAACGTTGAATTCTGAATACCTCCCCTCGGGTAGTGTGCTTCCAAAGAACCTGGATATCGAAGCGTACGCCTTGAACATGGAAATACCTCTTCCGGATGATGTCGATATATCCATGAAAATGAGACCGGAACTCGTTGAAGACAGATTCGAACTTATGAACATAGGAAGCACGAAGACTTTCTATGTTCAAAACTTCAAAACCAACAAGTATTATCAGTTAACGGCTACACTTCAATACTCCGGTGAAACCAGCGAGATCTGGGTGGAAAACACTTCTCTGATAACCGTTGAAAAGGCGACACAGATAGGTGAAGAGTTCGACGACGTAATATATCCGCTGGTCTCCGACTACTTCTATACCCCTTCGGATGTAAACGGTGATGGGAAAGTCGCCATACTGTGTTTCGACATCCAGGACGATTTTAGCAATACAGGTGCATATGTCGGCGGTTACTTCAGTTCAGGCGACCTTTTCAACATAAGCAACTCAAACAAAATGGAGATCTTCTATATAGATACTTACCCGACCATGCAATACCCGGCATCGAACCCGGTAGACGTTTCAAAAGCCTTCAGCACTCTTGTGCACGAGTTCCAGCACATGGTCAACTTCAACAGAAACTACTTTGTGGAAAGCAGCGACCCGATGCCGACATGGTTGAATGAAGGCCTATCGATGGCAGCCGAACATATTTACAAGGGTACGCTAAACAGCAGAATAAGTTACTACAACAACGCGAACAGCATAAAGAATGGCCAATCACTTTTGTACTGGAACGACAACGGCGATGTCCTGGCCAACTACTCTCTATCTTATCTCTTCATTCAGTACGTAAGAACACAGGGTGGAGGCGATCCCGAGATATTCAAAGACATATTGTTGAACAGCAAAAACGATCAGCAGGCTATCATCGATTCTCTTTCAAAGAGAGGCTTGAGCATTGACTTTGGAAATCTTATGACATCGTTCAGACTGGCGTTGCTAATGAAAGACCCGTCAGGATTGTATGGCTTCAACGGAGATAGCGATTTTGACGGAATAAACGCATCTTATTACATAGGCGAAGCAAAAAATATAAGGGGTGGCAGTGCGTTCTTCAAAACCATAAGCGAAGCTTTCACAGATCCGGAGAACGCCGGAAGCACGATTCAATACGTTGGGATAACCAACTGAAGAGGTCAATTCACCAGCAAAGACCCCGGAGTCACGGCCGATAATCGTCCAGTCCTCCGGGGCTTTTTTGTATGTCGGTTTAAGCTTCTTTAGAAATCTAAAGATATAACCATCCCTGCGTACCACTCCGCCCATTGAGAAAGATTATCTGAATCAGGCAGGCCGATAAAGATGAAATAATCACCGGGTCCAAAGCTCGCTATCGAATCGGTTTCTGAATATATAATGATCCAGCACAAAACACCGGTGAAATCGACTGCGTAGATATTGACGGCGGTTCCTTCCTTAACCACAGAGGAAAAACTATCTGCTATCTCATAGCCCTCTACGGCTAATACGGCCAAAAACTCCTCTATTACTTCTTTGAAAACACCCTCTATCGGTGAAGATGTATCAATCTCTCCTACTACGATCTTGGAGACCACAGTGCCGGAGTATCCCAGATCTGCGGTTTCAGAAGTTTCTCCCGGGTAAAAGTGAACCGAGAACTGTGGGTTCATCATGAAACCGAAACGGTCTCCCTGCACTTCAATCCAGTCATCCGTATTTACAGGAGATCTGCTGTCATTGAATAAATCCATGAACAACCTGACGAAGGGATCTCGCTCTTCGATTACTTTTGGCGGTTTGATACCGCCTTCATCTTCTTCCTTCTCTTCGATCGGGAACAAATAACTACCGACAATATCGGCTATTATCGCTTTTGCTTCATCCAGCTTTTCACCGGTGTACTCGACCGGTTCGAAAAAAAACATGGCCACAGGTCCCTGACTGGTAACAGTGATCTCATCTCCGGGAGTATAGACGAATATTACAGGAAAATCGATGTTGGCAACCATCTTCAGGGATGCCAGGTATACCCCCATGCCATTCTCCATCCACATTGTCTCTTCATAACTCTTCTCGCCGGTAGTGGTATTCCCGTAAACAGAGGGGATAACTGCATTTAAAAGCTCTTCAAGATCGTAAGGTTCAAGCTGGTAATAAAAGAAGCGACCAAAAAGCTTTCCGTTACCGTCGAAGATCTGTGCTTCGTAATTCGAACCGAACTTCTGTGAAGAAACACTGAACAAACCGGGCAGTTTCAAAGAGACATTTCCTACCTTTTTCTCGATCCAGCCCGGATCATCCGGTGCTTTGAAGCCTTCTCTGAAAGAGAGAAGAAGTGGATCAACCGTCCTCAAACTCAATGTTCCGGTCGTTGAGGTTGCAGAAGTTGCCACGCTTGTTTCCGTTTCCGTTGCCGTCGATGTCACAGTCCTCAAGCCAAGCTGTCCGAAGGCAGCTACAGAGAACAGGACTGCGAGTATCAATAGAGCCGTTCTCCTCATCGCTTTCACCTCCACAGTCAGCACATTGTGTGCCGAGAACCATTCCAAATGAATTCTACTCCCGTACCCCTCTTTTTCATGCAAACAGTCGAGTGAATGAACAATGAATATTGAGAAGTTCCTGTATCCAGCCAAATTTCTAAGTCCCAGTATCGATTCGTAAAAGAAAAGCCCTCCATTCGGAGGGCTTTATGGGGGAACTGCAAAGTTTATTCAGCTATTACTTTGATGGACTCCATACTTCTACATCGAGATGGATCGCGAAGTACCTGTAGTAAGGCACAGATATCACAAGACTTGTTCCCTTGTAGGTTGTAAATGTACCTGGTTCTGGTCTGCTGCTAGGTATGGAAGAATAGCCCTGTACCTTGACTGGATCGCTCACGCTCTGAAGGCGCATATTGGGCCCTAAAGTTATTATCAGTTTACCCATAGCCTTGTCGTACTTTACAGATGCACCCTGTATCAGATTCTGTCCCGCGTATATATCCTGAACTGAAGGTCCGTTAGTATCGAAGTAATACCACCAGGAAGATCCACCGCCGGGATAATTTCCCCCCCAGGCGGTTTCTTCACCCCAGGTTCCTCCGCGTACGGTTATGGTTATGGATGCGGAGTCTTCGTCGAATACCTGGTCTTCGTCATAAATATCTACTTCGTTGTTGAGAACGTAAGTCCCCGGAGCTGCTGTATTGTTGGTTACCGCAATGTTGAAACTAGTTCTCCAGGTATTCGAATCAACAGCGGTCCACAGAACGTTTCTTATAATGTCCATCCAGATTCTAGGATTGGTAGAGGGCGCTATCGCGAATCCGTTACCCGTGAATGTGGAGAGGTTTGTGAATTCATCCCTTACGTCCGCCGTTTCGTTGTGTTTCACTTCAGTCGGAACGAGCACCGTGCTATCGAAATCGCTTACACCGGAAGCCATTTCAACAGCTCTGGTTTCTATGGTGTAATTCGAGTATTGGCCCGTACTTAAATCTAACGAGTACGGTACAACTTCACTTCCACCGGCACTTAGTAGCGAGATTGTAGTTTCATATGTGTTCAGGACTGTTCCATCGCCTTTGAGGGTGATTTTCACTGATACGTTCAAAAGATCGCCCGTGCCAGTATTGGATATCACTACGCTTCCCTTGACTTTTCTGCTCACACTTACCAAATACCTATCGGCGACAAGCGTATAGACGAAGGTAGTTGATTTCGTCTTTTCAAGCTCTGCGCTCGCCGGTGTGACGTTCTTGTCTATCTCCCATCTGTAGGTCGTGTTTTTCTCCATCGAGTACCCGGCTATCAGATCGATATCGAATATCTCCGGTTCTGTCGGTGTGAGCGTTATCGTTACTATGGCGTCATCCCACAGATCCTGCGTCTCACTCTTGAGAGTGGCTCTGTTCTTCAGTTCATATTCCTCTCCGCACGGGAATTCCATTTCAAGTATCAGATCCTGCTTACTCGCGTTTTTGGCCCTCACCAGTACCACATCGCCGCATCCGGGCAGGAAGTTTTCGTCGGCCGTTGCAATGATATTCTCTACCAGGGCTTTGTCTCCATATGGAACTTCAGGGCTGATTCCCGATGCGCTTCTCCAGCTCCAGTCGAGATAGCCTTCCATTATCGCCCATATCGCGATCTGAATGTGCCTGTAGTCGACACTGGTCGAGTAAAGACCGTCTCTGTACCTGTTGAGTATGTAATTGATCTTTGCGTATTTCGCATCGGGCGCACCGTTGATGTATATTGACTCGATTACTGCGGAGGTTCCTATACCACTCACACCTACTTCAGTACACCACCCTGGATACTCTCCGGCCATGTAACCCGTTACATTGGCTTTTAGATAGGCTCCAAGCTTATTCATTTCATAAGTAATCGACGAACTCCCGCTGTAGAAGAACTTGGCCAGCGTGATCTCAAAGACAACGGTGGTGTTTTCCGTTATAGTCTGCGGGAATGGTAGAGGATCGGGATCGGTTTCTACTATCGCGAACCCTTCCGGAATTTCTGTGAAGCTGTCATTCAGAACGGCCGAGGCGTTGGTTTCGGTTGAGCCTGTAACTGTCAGAGTTGAACTGTCGTAAGCCTCGTCGCTGTTGGCAGGCGCGTCGGCTATGGCTACTGCTTTCACTCTGTATTCAATTATATTCTGAACCGGAGTGAAGCTTATGGGTCCGAAACTGTAGGATGCCGATGCTCCAGATGGGATGCTTCCGAGGATTACTTCTGTTTCACTCTGAAGGTCTATCCAGGTTCCATCGAAGTACTGGAGTGTTATCAGGAGCTTCGCGTTCTCGGCCTGACTGTTGCCGTTGTTGGTAAAGACTGCATTTCCACTGTAAGTGTGGGTGTTGATCTCGGATGCCAGTGTCTTTGTGGCTGTGATCGTGTACTCGATCGTCTTTTCGAACTCATCCACATCGAACGTTACTGACGTTGGATTCACTTTCTTATCTATTTCCCACTCGTATATCCTCTCTCTGTTCCAGGTGAATTCGGCTTCAACTTCTGCCTTGAGCTTGACTGTCTCAGGTACTGTGATAGTTACCGTAGCATCGTCGCTGCTCTCTTCCCTGGTGTCGTTCTCCGTAACTGTCGCAGTGTTTGTCAGGTAGTATGTACCGGGTTCCGCACTCTCGTTGGTTATCGTCAGTGTGTAGCTCAGTGTGTCGCTGTCGTCAAGGCTCCACTCTCTCGGCTCCTTGCTCGCCGTTACTTCGAAGCCCTGCGGTGATTGCGTTATTTCATCTATTACGTCTGCGCTCTCGTCTATCTCTGTCAGACTATCCGGCTCCTGCGAAGGCGTCAGTTCTTCGTCCTCTTCCACGCTCGCCGTCTCGTCTGAGTCTGCGCTGGCCTCTACCTTGAAGCTCGCTATCGGCGTACTGCTCACTACTTCGAAGGAGAAACTGGATTCCTCGCTGCCAAGTCCAGCTATCGTGTATGGACCAAAGGTATCGCTGTCCTCAAGTGCACCGTCGGCGTACAGCTCGACCGTACCTGCCACGTTGTTAAGGGTCGTGTTGCCAGTGTTCTTCAGCGTTACCTTTCCTTCTATCGTGTAGGTGTATGTTGCCTGTCCGCTCTCGCGTGTCACTGTCAGCGTGTAGGATACCTCTCCATACTCTCCCTTGTCCAGAATCAGACTGGTTGGATCGGCTTCCTTCTCTATTCTCCAGTCGTACTCCTGTTCCTTGACCCAGCTCATTTCCGCTGTCAGTTCCAGTTCGAGACCCGGTACTTCTATTACTACTTCTTCTTCGTCCTGGTCCCATTCTTTCGTATCCTTCTCCGTAACTGTCGCAGTGTTTGTCAGGTAGTATGTACCGGGTTCCGCACTCTCGTTGGTTATCGTCAGTGTGTAGCTCAGTGTGTCGCTGTCGTCAAGGCTCCACTCTCTCGGCTCCTTGCTCGCCGTTACTTCGAAGCCCTGCGGTGATTGCGTTATTTCATCTATTACGTCTGCGCTCTCGTCTATCTCTGTCAGACTATCCGGCTCCTGCGAAGGCGTCAGTTCTTCGTCCTCTTCCACGCTCGCCGTCTCGTCTGAGTCTGCGCTGGCCTCTACCTTGAAGCTCGCTATCGGCGTACTGCTCACTACTTCGAAGGAGAAACTGGATTCCTCGCTGCCAAGTCCAGCTATCGTGTATGGACCAAAGGTATCGCTGTCCTCAAGTGCACCGTCGGCGTACAGCTCGACCGTACCTGCCACGTTGTTAAGGGTCGTGTTGCCAGTGTTCTTCAGCGTTACCTTTCCTTCTATCGTGTAGGTGTATGTTGCCTGTCCGCTCTCGCGTGTCACTGTCAGCGTGTAGGATACCTCTCCATACTCTCCCTTGTCCAGAATCAGACTGGTTGGATCGGCTTCCTTCTCTATTCTCCAGTCGTACTCCTGTTCCTTGACCCAGCTCATTTCCGCTGTCAGTTCCAGTTCGAGACCCGGTACTTCTATTACTACTTCTTCTTCGTCCTGGTCCCATTCTTTCGTATCCTTCTCCGTAACTGTCGCAGTGTTTGTCAGGTAGTATGTACCGGGTTCCGCACTCTCGTTGGTTATCGTCAGTGTGTAGCTCAGTGTGTCGCTGTCGTCGAGGTTCCACTCTCTCGCAAGAGTCGCCGGATCTATACTGAACCCTGCCGGTACGTTCGTTATTAGGTCGTTCACCGTAGCGCTCTCGTCTATCTCTTCCACAACGTTGAGATCGGTCGGCGTATTCG
>Ga0228535_1000185_pt1 | contig 205540 bp, 214 predicted proteins | sample SJ1metagenome_FD_168457 | JGI IMG/M metagenome (GOLD analysis project Ga0228535, IMG submission 168457) | Enriched culture of PCE-dechlorinating microbial communities from Ithaca, New York, USA - SJ1 | ecosystem: Engineered > Modeled > Simulated communities (microbial... > Unclassified... | reverse complement strand
CGCCGGCGGGTTCTCCTGGCTGCTGGCCGGGGGCATCGTCTACACCCTGGGGGCCCTGTTCTACCTTTTCAAGAGGCTCCCGTACAACCACGCCATCTGGCACTTCTTCGTGCTCGGCGGGAGCACGTGCCACTACATGGCCGTCCTGCTCTACGTCGTGCCGGCAGTATAAAGGATCGGGGCCCCGTCGAGTTCCGTCACCGTCAAGGATGCAGGTCCATGCAATCGAAACGCCTTCAGATCGAGGAACTGGTCAACGGCCTCACCCACGGCACGGGCGCCCTCCTGAGCGCCGCGGGGCTCGGCGTGCTGGTGGTGCTGGCCTGCCTGCACGGTACGGCGCTGCACATCGTGAGCTGCAGCATCTACGGGGCGACGCTCGTGCTGCTATACACGGCTTCGACCCTCTACCACTCGGTCCGCTCGCCGAGGCTCAAGCACGTTTTCCGGATCGTGGACCGCTCGTGCATCTACCTGCTCATCGCAGGCACGTACACGCCCTTCACGCTGGTGACGCTGCGGGGGGGGTGGGGATGGACGCTGTTCAGCCTGATCTGGGTCCTGGCCGCCGCGGGGATCGTCTTCCAGCTGCTCTTCGCGCAGCGGTTCAAGATTCTGTCCGCCGTCGGCTACCTCCTCATGGGATGGTTGGCCATCTTCGCCGTCAAGCCCCTCCTGGACGCCCTGCCCGCCGGCGGGTTCTCCTGGCTGCTGGCCGGGGGCATCGTCTACACCCTGGGGGCCCTGTTCTACCTTTTCAAGAGGCTCCCGTACAACCACGCCATCTGGCACTTCTTCGTGCTCGGCGGGAGCGCCTGCCACTACGTGTGCGTCCTGCTCTATGTCGTGCCCCCGGCAGCAGCCTGATCGGTTTCTCCCCGCCCTCCTGTGCCCTTCATCTTCACCCGCTCACTCGGGACGCTCCGGGGTAGTAAGCAGGAAGTAGTCGTAGACGAGGCGCGCGATGTCGGCGATCGCCGTCTCCCGCGCGCCGGGGGTCGCCTCGGAGCCTTTCACGAAGACCGCAAGGGCGACGCAGCCTTTCCCCCCGGGCAGGGCGATGTATCCCACATCGTTGGCCGTGCCGGCCAGCGTCCCCGTCTTGTCGCCGACGACCGTCCCCGGGGGCAGCCTGCCCCGGATCCGCTTCGGCCCGGTCATCGTCCTCTCCATCATGGGAACCAGCGCGGAGCGCACCGCCAGGCTCACGCCGTCGGCCAGCCGGATCCTGACCAGGAGAGCGAGCATCCCGTTCGGGGTTGCCTGGTCCCGGGGATCTGCGTCGTACTCGGGGTTTGCCCGGGACGCCCTCGCACGGCGCTCCGCCGCCCGTTTGGGCGGCATCTTCCGGAACTGATCCGCCAGGGACACCGTCGGCGAGGCCGGTTCGGGGATCGACAGGACATCCCGCAGCAGCTCCCGGATGTACCGGGCGGGGCGAATGTCCTTCGCGCCGATGCCCTCGAGCCAGGCGCCTACGGCCGGAGGCCCCCCGGCCACGCGGAAGAGGACGTCGGTGGAGGTGTTGTCGCTCCGGGTGATCATCGCCTCGAGAAGCTCTTCGATGGACCAGGACAGCCCGGGGCGCCAACGGATCGCCGCGAGGGGGCCTTCCGGGGCCATCTCCATCTGCCTCACCGGGATTTCCGTCGCAAGGCTGACCTGGCCCCTGTCCGCCATTTCGAGGATCCTGGCCGCAAGGGGCACCTTGACGGTGCTGGCCATGGGGAAGAACTCATCTGCGCGGTGTTCGACCCACCGGCCGCTCTCCAGGTGCACGGCGGCGAGGCCCACCCTTCCCCGGGCGGCCTTTTCGATGCGCCCGATCTCGGCCGCAACGGCGCCGGGCGCAATGCCCGCCGTCTCCTTTGCCCACGCGGGCCATGCCGCGAAAACGGCCCAGATCGTCAGCGCGAGGATCAGAATGCGTTTGCGTCTCATCGAAGGCACCCCCTGTGACGATGCGTACCATACCATTATAGAAGGGTCATGCCAACCCGCCCGTTTGCCGCTTCCGGCAGAGGTAAGGCGCCGCCGGGTGAGGGTCGAAGCCTTCGAGGAAGCCGGGCAGGCGCTCCTTGCGGCCGATGACGAGAACCCCTCCCGGCGCAAGACTGTCCGCAATCGCAGGCAGGGCCTCGCCGACGATTTCCTTCCGGTAGTAGGTCAGCAGGTTGTTGCGAAGGAAGAGGAGGTGGACGTCGCGCGCGGGCGGTGGCTGGGCCGCGAGGTCGTGGAGCTGCCACCGGATGCCCTGCCGCAGCTCGTCGGCAACCCGGACGCTCCCCTTCCCTGCAGGCCGGAAGAAACGAGCCCTTGCCTCCCCGGGAACCGGCGCGACGGCCCTTGCGGGGTAGACCCCCTCGATCGCCCGTTCCAGGTAGGCCGGGTTGACGTCGGTGGCAAGGAGATCAAGGGGCGGCGCGGCGGGGTTGCCCTCCGAGAGGCGGGCCCAGAGCATCTTGATGCCGTATGCCTCCTGCCCCAGGGCGCAGCCTGCGGACCAGATGCGAATCCCGGCGGGGTGACCCGCAACGAGCGAGGGGAGGGTCTCCGCTTCCAGCGCCTGCCACAAATCCCCGTCGCGGAAGAAGCGGCTGACGGAGACGTCCAGGAGGCGCCGGGCATCCTCCCGCACGCCCCCGTCGGACTCGAGCCGCGCAAGGTAGTCCCTCACCGAGGGGCAGCCCAGGTGCTGCATGTGCCTTGCGATGCGCTTCTGCACGCCCCTGCGCACCTTCCGGTACCCCTCGTCGCAGAGGTTAAAGCAATCGAGCAAACGGGCGAATTCCCTGGGGTCCACGGCATGCCCCCGTCAACGCAGCCGATCCGTCAAGGCGCGCCGGATCTCATCGACTCGCCGATCGCGGTTCTTCACGGTCACCTCGTAGAGGGCCACGTCGTCGCGAGCCTTCACCTCGGCGATGAAGCCGCCGCCCCTGAGCGCGACCGTCCCCAGGACCGGGGCCTCCGAATCGAGCAGTCCCTTCACCCTCCCGCAGAAGGCCGGCGAGAAGCACTCCATCTTCCCGACCTCGTCGATCACGTACAGCCCCGCCCTGCCCGGCTCGAGAAGCGGGAAAACGAGCCCCTCGAATCCCGCCACGTCGACGCCGTAGCGCCCGACGCGGGCCCTTCCCCCGGCACGGACGTGGGCCAGCAGCCCGCTCCGGCCGTCGAGGGTGCTGACGGCGAAACCCACCCGCTCGCCCGACTCCCGGATCTCGGCGGTGAAGAATCCGGACACGGAAACCCCCGGAGGGAGCGTATCCAGGATCTTCCGGATCAGCGTCGTCTTCCCCGTCCCGGGCAGCCCGGTGACAAGCAGGTTCTTTTTCATGGGCGCCGGCCCCCTTCCCCCGGGCGCGTAAAAGAGGGTTTCCATTTTCCCGAAAGGGACTATATTATACCCGTAACACGCTGCAAAGAGGAGGGGAACGCGATGGAGATCAAAAGCAGCGCCTTCGGCAGCGGAGAGATGATCCCGGCGAAGTACACCTGCGACGGGGCCGACTTCTCGCCTCCCTTGGAGTGGACCGCGGTACCCGCGGGCACGAAGAGCTTCGCCCTGATCTGCGACGACCCCGACGCCCCCATGGGCACCTGGGTGCACTGGGTCGTCTACGACATCCCGCCGACGGCGACGATGCTCGCCGAGGGGGTCGCCCGGGAGAAGGAGCTGCCCGGCGGCGGCACGCAGGGGGTCAACGACTTCCGCCGGATCGGATACGGGGGGCCCTGCCCCCCCGGCGGGACGCACCGGTACTTCTTCAAGCTCTACGCCCTGGATGCCGTGACGGGTCTCAGGCCGGGGATCACGAAAGACCAGCTCCTGAAAGCCATGAAGGGCCGTATCCTGGCCGAGGCGCAGCTGATGGGAACCTACCGCCGCTAGACGCCGGCCATCGGGCGGTGATGCAGAACATCCCCCTTTGCCGCCTTGCTCCGCTTCGCGGGGCGGCCCGGCAAGGAAAGAACCAGACAGGGTTGCACACCCTGACGGGATGCGCCCCCGGTGTCAACAGGGCGAACGAGGGGGATTTAACAAGGACAGATGGCTGAGCCGTCTTATCTGAAATTGCATCGCGGCGGGGCGCTGCGGGAGCGCGCGCGGGAGGCCTTGGGGCGGCTGCGGCAGTGCCGCCTCTGCCCCCGGGAGTGCGCGGTGAACCGCCGGGAGGGAGAACAGGGATTCTGCCAGACGGGGCGCAGGGCCGTGGTCTCCAGCGCAGGGCCCCACTTCGGCGAGGAGTCGCCGCTGGTGGGAACGCACGGCTCGGGCACCGTCTTCTTCAGCGGCTGCAATCTCCTTTGCTCTTTCTGCCAGAACTATGATATCAGCCACCTGCGGGAGGGCGCCGAGGTCGATGCGGACCGCCTCGCCGGCGCCATGCTCCAGCTGACCCGGGGCGGGTGCCACAACATCAACCTCGTCACCCCGAGCCACGTCGTCCCGCAGATCCTCGAGGCGCTGGTTGCGGCCGCCGAGGGCGGGCTGAGTGCGCCGCTGGTCTACAACACCGGCGGCTACGATTCCGTCGAGACGCTGAGGCTGCTCGACGGGGTCGTCGACATCTACATGCCCGATTTCAAGTTCTGGGACAACGCGTGGGCCGAGCGATTCTGCTATGCCGGCGACTACCGCGAGCGGGCCATGGAGGCCCTGCGGGAGATGCACCGGCAGGTGGGGGACCTCGAGATCGACGAGGCCGGCGTGGCCGTGCGGGGGCTTCTCGTGAGGCACCTCGTGATGCCCGGCGGCGTGGCGGGGACGGAAGGGGTCATGCAGTTCCTCGCCAGGGAGATCTCGAGGGACACCTACGTCAACGTCATGGACCAGTACCGGCCCTGCTGGGAGGCGCACAAGACCCCGGCGATCAACCGGCGGATCACCGGCGAGGAGTACGAGCAGGCGCTCGAGGCCGCCCGGCAGGCGGGGCTGCACAGGCTGGACAACAGAGTACGCACACGATGAGCACGTTTTTAGACAACGGCGGACACCAAAGGGTGTCCCTCTCTATACGAGACGTTGTGAAGTTAGGAAGTTGGGAAGCTTGGATGAGCCGAGTTCCATGACATGCCTCCAGTTGCTCCGAGCTTCCTAACTTCACAGCTTCCTGACTTCGCATTCAATGAGCAGGGCCGTGCAAACAGCTTATCCGCATGGCCGAGCACGGAACAAGGATGGTGAGACCCCATGCCGATTTTCGAGTATCGATGCGAGAAGTGCAAGAAAACCTTCGAGACCCTCGTCTTCGGGAACCAGGAAGTGTCCTGCCCGAAGTGCAAGGGCAAGAACGTGAAGAAGCTCATGTCGGCCTTCAGCCACTCGAGCGACGGCAAGTTCACGAGTTCCGCGGGCCCGGGCTGCGGGTCCTGCAGCGCCACCAGCTGCGGCCCCTCCTGAGGGGGCTGACGAAGCGGCCGAAGGTTTCGGCCGAAGACGACAAGGAACGGGTGCTGCGCCCGGACGACCCGCGTCGCGAACACCGTTGCGGCGAGTGTTCGCGCCGGCGGGGACCGATCGTCAGGCGACAGGGGGAATGGGATGGAAGAGAAGAACTTTCTGCACACCTTCAAGCGTTCCCGGGCGGACCGCTGGCTGGGAGGGATATGCGGGGCCCTGGGCGCGCGCACGCCCGTCCCGTCGTGGGCGTGGCGGCTTCTGTTCGTGCTGCTCTTTCTGCTCTACGGGACGGGGTTCCTTCTCTACGTCCTGCTGTGGATCTTCGTTCCGCAGGAGCCGGAAATGCCGGCTTGACGATGATATCCGGCGCCGAGTTGCCCTCGGCAGGTGCCCGGCTGTCACAGAAGTTGAGAAGGTGAGAAGGTGTGAGGGTGAGAAAAGAAGGGGCAACTGTTCCCGCTTCTTGCTCCTTACCTTCTTACCCTCTTACCTTCTTCTTTCAGTCTCCCAGCGGGATCTCGTCCCTCTCCCCGTCGAGAACCTCGCGGACCTTCTTGAGCATGTCCTCAAGCCGGTACGGTTTCGCCATGAAGCCCGTGGCGCCCGCCTCGAGGATTCCCTGCACGGTCTGCGTTGCGGCGTACCCGCTGGCGATGAGGACTTTCACCGACGGGTTCATCTTCAGGAGTTCCTGCAGGCACCGCTCTCCGCCCATCCCGGGCATCCCCAGGTCGAGGATCACCAGATCGATTTCCCGTCCCCGCTTCGAGTAGGACTCGACGGCCTCCTCGCCGCTGCGGGCCATGAGCACCGTGTAGCCAAACTGCTCGAGGGTGTTCTGGCCGATGTCGAGGATGTCGGGCTCGTCGTCGACGATCATGATCGTTTCCGCCCCGCGATAGTCGGCCTTCTTCCGAACCTCCTTCTCCGGGGCCGCCCCGGCCCGCTCCTGCACCGGCAGGTAGATCCGGAAGGTCGTCCCCGCGGCCGGGCTGCTCTCGCAGAGGATGATCCCGCGGTGGCTCTGCACGATTCCGTAGACGATGGCCAGCCCCAGCCCGATCCCCGACCCCACGCCCTTGGTCGTGTAGAAGGGCTCGAAGATCCGCTCCAGCGTATCCCGTTCCATGCCGTGGCCCGTGTCCGTGAAGGAGAGCTCGACGTAATCCCCCGTCGTCACACCCACGTGGCTGCGGCAGAAGGCCTCGTCGAGCCGGACGTTGCGGGTCCCGATGACGATCTTGCCGCCGTTGGGCATGGCGTCCTTCGCGTTGATGCCCAGGTTGAACAGCACGTGCTCGAGCTGCACCGCGTCTCCGTCGACGGGGCGCAACTCGGCGGCAAGGCGGAGCTCCGCGGCGATCGACTCGGGGATCGTCCGGGCCAGCGTCTTCTGGGCCTGGCGGACCACTTCGTTGAGATCGAGGGGCTCGAGCCGGCTCTCCTCCCGGCGGCTGAAGATCAGCAGCTGCTTGGTGAGCGCCGCCGCCCGCTGGACGGAGCGCTCGATCTGCAGCAGCCAGCCCTGTTCCGTGCGGTCGCGGTCGCCGCGCATCATGAGCAGCTGGATGTAGCCCGAAATGCCCTGCAGGTGGTTGTTGAAGTCGTGGGCGATCCCGCCGGCGAGCGTCCCGACGGCCTCCATCTTCTTGGCGTACTGCAGCTGGGATTCGAGCTCCACCTGCCGCGTCACGTCCCGCAGGAGGCACAGCACCGCGGGGCGTTCCTCCCAGGCGATGGGAACGGCGCGCACCTCTGCCTGGAACCCTTCTCCCCCTTTGCGCAGCGCCCCGAAGGCCAGCGTCCCCCGGAGGTTCTCGCCGGCGAGGATCCTGCGGTAGCGGGCGAGCACCCGCTCGCGGTCCTCGGGCCGGATGAGCTCCGCGATGGGCACGGCGCCCAGTTCCTTTGCCGCGTAGCCCAGGAGGTCCGTCATCGAGGGGTTGGGGAACTTCACCAGATCGTCCTGGGCGATGAAGATCCCGTCGAGGATCTTCTCCATGAGCAGCCGGTAGCGCTCCTCCGACTCCTTCAGCGCCCTGGCGAGGGCGGCGAACTCCTTCTCCATCTCCTCGAGGTACCGGACGCGCTCGCGAAGCGCCGCGATCTCCCTGGCGTACTGCTCCTTCTCGGGCCCTGTCACCGGATCACTCCTCCTGTCCTTGCTTGCTGTCCCGGGCCGCCTGTTCCCGGATTCTCCGCCACTTCGTCAGGCGTTCGCGGATCGTCTTCTCGTAGCCGCGGTCCGTGGGCGTGTAGTAGACCTGCCCCTGCAGCTTCTCGGGCAGGTGGTCCTGGGGCACGAAGGCCTCCTCGTAATCGTGGGCGTACTTGTAGCCCTTCGCGTAGCCGAGATCGCGCATGAGCCGCGTGGGTGCGTTCCGGATGTGCAGCGGCACGGGCAGGGTCCCCGTCTCGCCGATGACGGACTTGACCCTCCCGTAGGCGCGGTAGATCGCGTTGCTCTTCGGGGCCGTGGCGAGGTAGACCGCCGCCTGCGCGAGCGACAGCTCGCCCTCGGGCAACCCGATGAAGTGGAAGGCCTGCATGGCGGCCATGGCCACCGTGAGGGCCATGGGGTCGGCGTTGCCGATGTCCTCGGAGGCGAACCGGATCATGCGCCTCGCGATGTACAGGGGGTCCTCGCCCGCCTCGAGCATGCGCGCCAGCCAGTACAGGGCCGCATCCGGGTCGCTGCCCCGGAGGCTCTTGTGCAGGGCCGAGATCAGGTTGTAGTGCTCCTCGCCCGCCTTGCCGTACTGCAGGGCCTTGCGCTGGAGGGCCGCCTCGGCCATGGCCAGGGTGATCGTTCGCTCCCCGGCGCCCTTTCCGGCCACGAGCGACGCCGCCGCCTCGAGGTTGTTCAGAGCCGACCGCGCGTCGCCGTCGGCGGCGCGAACCATGTGCTTGAGGGCCTCGGGCTCGACGTCGATGGAGAGACCGCCCAGGCCCCGCACGGGGTCCGCGAGAGCCCGCCTCAGGATCTCGGCCAGCTCCTCCTCGGTGAAGGGCCTCAGGACCATGACGCGGGTGCGGGACAGAAGCGGGGAGATGACCTCAAAGGAGGGGTTTTCCGTGGTGGCGCCGATCAGCGTGATGAGGCCGCTTTCCACGTGGGGCAGGAAGGCGTCCTGCTGGGCCTTGTTGAACCGGTGGATCTCGTCGACAAAGAGGATCGTCCTGCGGCCCGTCGTCTCGAGCTCCGCCCGGGCCTCGTCAATGACGGCCCGGATCTCCTTGACGCCGGAGAGGACCGCCGAGAAGGTGGCGAAGTGGGATTTCGTTTCGCCGGCGATGAGGCGGGCCAGGGTCGTCTTCCCGGATCCGGGCGGCCCCCAGAAGATCATGGAGAAGAGGCGGTCCTCCTCGATGGCCTTGCGCAGCAGTCCCCCCCTGTCCAGGATGTGGGACTGGCCCACGTACTCCTCCAGGGTCTCCGGCCGCATGCGGTCCGCCAGGGGGCGGGCGCTTCTCATGCGCTCGTCGAAAGAGTCCATCCGCTCCAGCTTGTCCTGAAATTCTGTTTTCACCTGCAAGGACTGCCTTTTCAGGCTGTTCAAAAATGCCTAGATGCAAGGCGCCCGATATCCCGAGGAGCGCAGGCGTACTTTTCAGCGTACGTCGAGCGACGAGGGACAAGGGCAACGCAGCAGATGGGTATTTTTCAACAGCCTGTTCAGCTAGCCCCACGGCGGCGAAACGATAACACGGTTTACAGCGAAACACAATTGCACAGGGCTCGAGCGGCAGAAGCGGTGAAAAAGAAAATCCCCCTGCCCTCCCCCTTTGTAAAAGGGGGAAAGAGGGGGATTTTGTTTCTCCAATCCTGTCTTTCCCTATACCCTATACCCGATACCCCTATCTTCCGATGCACTTCGGGTGCGCCTCGATCGCCTTGAGGGCACGTTGGATCTCCTCGTCGGGCAGTTCGTAGGCCGACAGCTTCCCGGAGAAGTAGGCTTCGTAGGAGGCCAGGTCGACGAGGCCGTGGCCGCTGTAGTTGAAGAGGATGATCTTCTCCTTGCCTTCTTCCTTGGCCCGCTTGGCCTCGTCCACGACGGCGGCGATGGCGTGCGTCGTCTCCGGCGCGGGGATGAACCCCTCGGTGCGCGCCCAGAGGACGCCCGCCTCGAAGGTGTCGAGCTGGTGGTAGGCACGGGCCTCGATGAGTTCTTTCTTCAGCATGTGGCTCACGATGGGGGCCATCCCGTGGTAGCGGAGCCCGCCCGCGTGGATGGGCGCCGGGATGAAGTCGTGCCCAAGGGTGTGCATGGCCAGCAGGGGGGTCGTCTTGGCCACGTCGCCGAAGTCGTAGGCGAAGGGCCCTTTCGTCAGCGTCGGACAGGATGTCGGCTCCGAGGCAATGACCTGGACCTTCTTTCCGTGGATCTTGTCCTGGATGAAGGGAAGGCTCACTCCGGCGAAATTGCTCCCGCCGCCCGCGCAGCCGATGACCACGTCGGGGTACTTGCCGATCTTCTCGAACTGCCTCTTCGCCTCGAGGCCGATGATCGTCTGGTGCATGAGCACGTGGTTGAGCACGCTCCCCAGGGAGTAGCGGGAGTTCTTGCTCGTGACGGCGTCCTCGATGGCCTCGCTGATGGCGATGCCGAGGCTGCCGGGGCAGTCGGGGTCCTGGGCGAGGATGTTGCGCCCCGCCTGCGTGCGGTCGCTCGGGCTGGGGATGCACTCGGCGCCCCAGGTCTGCATCATCATCCGCCGGTAGGGCTTCTGGTCGTAGCTGACGCGGACCATGTAGACCCGGCACTCCAGGTCGAACATGCGGCATGCCATGGACAGCGCGCTGCCCCACTGGCCGGCGCCCGTCTCCGTTGCGAGCCGCTTTATGCCGTAGGCCTTGTTGTAGTAGGCCTGGGCCACGGCCGTGTTGGGCTTGTGGGAGCCGGGGGGGCTGACGCTTTCGTCCTTGTAGTAGATCTGGACGGGGCAGCCGAGGGCCTTCTCGAAGTTGCGCGCCCGCCGCAGCGGCGTGGGTCGCCACAGGAGGTACTTCTCCAGGATCTCTTCGGGGATCGAGATCCAGCGCTCCGTGCTCATCTCCTGCTCGACGAGGTTCATGGGGAAGATGACCTGCATGTCCTCGGGCCGTATCGGCTGGCCGGTGCCCGGGTGAAGCGGGGGATTCATCGGGCCGGGAAGGTCCGCCAGGACGTTGTACCACTGTTTGGGAATCTCTGCGTCACCGAGCATGATCTTGATCTCTTCCATTTCCGTTGCCTCCTTCAGTCTCGTTTCTTTCGTTTCTTGATTTCCTGGCTTTTCAAAAATGCCCAGATGCCAGGCCTCCGAAATCCCGAGGAGCGCAGGCGTACTTTTGATCGTACGTCGAGCGACGAGGGATGAGGGAACGCCGCAGATGGGTATTTTTCAAATGCCAGCCACAAAACAAAAAAGCCATGGGTTCCATCCCATGGCTTTCTCATAACCGGTCGGCCATGGGTGATTCTCCTCACCCACGGCCTCTTATGTCAATAAGAGGGCCCCGCGGGCAGGGTCCTGTTGCCCCGCCACCACCAGCCGAAGGTGTTGATTGCGAATAGCGTATTCATGCGCGATACCTGCAAGGCCATTACCACAGGCTTTTTCCGCTGTCAAGCCATTAACGCAGGGCGGGCCTGTCATGTGAAACCCCGCCGGGGCGGTGCTTGCGGGTTCTTCGCGGGGCCCGCCGGCGCGACGGCCACCGGGCCGAAGGGCCGAAATGTGCTTATTTTATTGAAAAAATGGTGATTCTCTGCTATGAGAGGATTCTGTCAACGAGATATGGCCCGAACCTATGCTCCTGTCCATCAACGAGAAGAACCCGCAGATCCGGCTGATCCGCAAGGCGGTCGAGGTACTGCGAAACGGGGGGATCATCATCTATCCCACGGACACGGTTTACGGAATCGGCTGCGACCTCTACAATAAGCGGATGATCGAGAAGATCCACGAGATCAAGCGCCGCAGCCAGAAACAGCCTTTCAGTTTCATCTGTGCCGACCTCAGGGACATCAGCCAGTACGCCATCGTCTCCAACTACGCCTACAAGACCATGAAGAGGCTATTGCCGGGGCCCTACACGTTCATCCTCCCCGCGTCGCGTCTCGTCCCGAAGATCCTCATGACGAAACGGCAGACGACGGGCATCCGGGTCCCCGCGAATGAAATATGTCTGTCCCTCGTGCGGGAGCTGGGCCACCCCATCATCAGCACCAGCGCATCGACGGACAAGGACGAAATCCTGAGCGACCCGGAGGAGATCCGGAAGCGCTACGGGCACGCCGTGGACCTCATCCTCGACGGGGGCATTCTCGCATCGGAGAAGTCCAGCGTCATCAGCCTCGTGGACGATATCCCCGAGGTGATACGCGCCGGCAAGGGCGACGTGAGCGAGTTTACGTGATGCCCGTTCAACCCGGTGGGGGACAGAGAGGAAAACCGTACATGAAGAAAATCATGCTCATCAACGCCGTGGACGAGGAACTGAGCCGGATGGCCGTCCTCGAGAGCGGCAAGCTCGTGGAGTACAACATCCAGATGTCGGCCCGCGAGCCGATCACGGGGAACATCTACAAGGGCGCCGTGCTGAAGGTCGAACGGGGCCTCCAGGCGGCCTTCGTGGACTACGGGGCCAAGAAACACGGCTTTCTGCCCCTGCACGACGTGAGCCCCGAGTACTTCCGCAGCGACGAGGGCGAGGAGGAGGGGCACCGGCACCGCCGGCCGCACCTGAAAAACGGCCAGGAGATCCTCGTGCAGGTCGCCCGCGACGAGAAGGACCACAAGGGCGCCATGCTGACGACCTACATCTCGCTTCCCGGCCGCTACGTCGTCCTGATGCCGAACCGGCAGAGCACGGGCATCTCCCGCAAGATCGACGACGACGAGTCGCGCAAGAACCTCATGGAGCTCATGGAGCAGATCTCGGCCGAGGACCGGGTGGGGTTCATTGTCCGCACGGCCGGCATGAACCGCACCAAGCAGGAGCTCTCGCGCGATTACTACGTGCTGCTCAAGATCTGGCGCGACATCGAGAAGAAGGCCAAGGAAGTCCACGCCCCGGCACTCATCCACCAGGAGGGCGACTTCGGGGTGCGCTCGCTCAGGGACTACTTCACGACGGAGATCTCGGAAATCCTGGTGGACGACATGGAGACCTTCCGCAAGATGCGCGCCTACATCGGCACGGTGGCCCCGCGCAACGTGAAGATGATCAAGCTCTACCAGGACAAGACCCCGCTGTTCGACCGCTATCACCTCGAGCCCCAGATCGACGCCATCTACAAGGAACGGGCCGAGCTCAAGAGCGGCGGCTATCTCATCATCAACCCCACGGAGGCGATGATCACGATCGACGTCAACTCGGGCAGGGCCTCGGATCGGCACAACGTGGAGGAGACGGCTTACCGGGCCAACCTGGAGGCGGCCGAGGAGATCGCCCGGCAGCTGCGGCTGCGCGACCTCGGGGGCCTCATCGTCATCGACTTCATCGACATGAAGGACCGCAAGCACATCGCCGAAATCGAGAAGACCTTCAAGAAGGCCCTCAGCCTCGACCGCGCCCGGACCCAGATCTCGCGCATCTCCAAGTTCGGGATGATGGAGCTGTCCCGCCAGCGCAAGAAGTCCAACATCCAGGAGATCAGCCACGTGACCTGCCCGCACTGCAAGGGCGCCGGCATGCGGCCCTCGCTGGAGTACGCGGCCCTGAGCACCTTCCGCAAGATCCGGCTCAACGTTCTGAAGGGCACTTACGCGTCGGTCCGCATCACGCTGCCCCACGAAATCGCCAACTACCTGCTCAACCAGAAGCGCAGCGACATCGTGGAGCTCGAGAACGTCCACAACGTCTCGATCCTCATTTCGGGCAACCCCGACATGCTCTGGGAGGAGGCAAAGTTCGAGTTCGTCGAGCGCGAGCACATCCCGCTGCCCGCCCCGGAGGCCGAGGAGGGCAAGAGCGACGAGGCGAAGACAGAGGGCGCACCCGGCGAGGCGGGCCGGGGAACGCGCAAGAAGCGCTCGCGGCGCGGGCGCCGCCGGCCCGGCGAGCGCAGGGAGGAACCCGCCCAGGAAGCGGGGCAGGCGCCTGCGGAGCCGCAGGCAGCCCCCGAGCCGGGGCCCGAGGATCCCTCGCGCCCGGAACCTCCGGATGAGAAGAAGCCCGGCGGCGGGATCATCACGAGGATCTACGATATCTTCAAATTTTAGGGTTCAGGTTTAGGGGCCAGGGTCCAGGAAAGAAAGACCCCCTGCACGTCATGCCGTGGAGGGGGTCTTGTTTTTTTGTCTGTATATTGTTCTGTCTGCTTCTTGTCCTGTTCTTCCCCTGTACCCTGAACCCTGTACCCTGTCCTCACTTGCCCTTCCCCAGCTCCTTCGAGCGCAGGGTGGCCGCCTCGACGGCGTGGATGAGCGACGAGCGCAGGCCGTACTTCTCGATGGCGTGAATACCGGCAATCGTCGTTCCGCCGGGCGAGGTCACCATGTCTCGCAGCTCCCCGGGGTGTTTCAGGCTGTCGAGGTAGAGCTTGGCCGCCCCCAGGAGCGTCTGGGCCGCGAGCTTCGTGGCCACGTCGCGGGGCAGGCCCATGAGGACGCCGCCGTCGGAGAGGGCGTCGATGATGATGAACCCGTAGGCCGGGCCGCTCCCGGAGAGCCCCGTCACGGCGTCCATGAGCTCTTCCTTGACGACCACCGTCAGGCCGAGGGCGTCGAAGATCTCCCGGGCCGCTGCCAGGTCGGCCCCGGAAGCCGTCTCGCCCGCCGCCAGCGCAGCCGCCCCCTCCCCCACGAGGGCCGGCGTGTTGGGCATGACGCGCACGATGGGCACGCCCTTCTTCAGGTGTTCGGCGATGAAGCGGATGGGGATGCCCGCGGCGATCGAGATGACGAGCTTCCTGCGGTCGATGACGGACGCCAGGTCCTTTAGCACGTCGCCCATCCCCTGGGGCTTGACGGCCAGGACGACGATGTCCGCGTCCCTGGCGGCCTTGCGGTTGTCGTCGGTGGTTGCGACGGCGTACTTGCCCTTCATGTAGGCAAGGCGGTCGGGAACGATATCGGTCACTGTCACGCTGCCGGGCTGGGCCAGGCCCGCGGTCAGGATGCCCGCGGCAATGACCTCACCCATCTTCCCCCCGCCGACGACAACAATCTTCTTTCCCTTCATGGCGTTAGCTCCCTCCTATTTTTTCCGCCCAGCCGGGTCCCAATGGCCGCCCGTCTGGCATGAATCTTGTTACTACCTCGTCATGGCACCGGACTGCCCGCCCGGGTGCAGGCGGGGGCCGGGATGGCCCCGCGGAGGCCGCATCCGGGAAATCCCGCTCCGGTCGCGGGTTTCCGCCAGAATATAAGCCTTGACATTTACGAACTCAACTTTTATTTTCGAACTCCTGCTTTTTTCGAAGGGTACGCGATGTTCCTTGTAGCCAATTTGATAGAGGCTTTTGCCAAGATCCTTGACGTAGCGCTGAGCCTCTATACCTGGGTGATCATCATCCGTGCCCTTTTGTCCTGGGTGAATCCCGACCCCTACAACCCCATTGTCCAGTTCCTGTACCGGGCAACGGAGCCGGTCCTGCGGCCGGTGCGGCGGTGGCTCCCCCTGAGGAATCTCGGCATCGACCTTTCGCCCGTCATCGTCATCGCGGCGATCATGTTCCTGCAATATTTCCTGGTCCCGAGCCTGATTCAGATGGCGTTCAAGCTCCGGTCCTGATGGATGGCGTTTGTGAAGATTTCCCCGAAAGACGTTCGGCAACGGCAATTCAAGAAAGGCTTCACGGGCTACGACCCCGAGGAGGTCGGGGCCTACATGAAGGCCGTCGCCGCCGAGCTGGAGCGCCAGATCGAGCAGAACGCCCGCCTCTCCGAGCTGATCGCCGACCTGGAGAAGAAGCTTACTGTCCTGAAGGTCAAGAAGATCTTCGGCGGAAAGGAAAAGGGCGAGGACCTCCCGCCCGAGGTCAAGAAGGACGTCGAGCAGATCCTCGCCGAGGCGAAGGCCAAGTCCGAGGAGATGGTCAGCGCGGCGAAGGCCGAGTCCGACGCGCTGCGGACCAAGATCAAGGAAGACACCGCCAAGGAGTTCGAGAAGCAGTACGGGCAGATGCTCGAGGAAGCCCGCGCCCACCAGCTCAAGACGCAGCTTCTGCAGCTCCAGGCCGAGGAGAACTACAACAACACCGTCGCCCAGGCGAAGGCCAAGGCCGAGGAGCTCGTCAAGGAAGCCATCGCGAGGCGCGACGAGATCGCAACCCGGATCCGCGACGAGTACCGCGCCGAGGCCGAGAAGCTCATGGCCGAGACGCGCGCCCGGGCCGAGGAAATGCTGGAGAAGGCCCGCAGCGAGGCCGGCGCCACGGGACAGGCGCTGGGCCTGGAGAGGGCCGAGGAACAGGCCCGAGAGATCGTCGAGCAGGCGAAGGCCCGCGCGAAGGAGATTGTCGGCGCGGCGGGCCAGGAGGCGGAGACCCTCGCCGTCCGGCAGGTGGAAGCTGCCAGGAAGGAAATCGAGCGCGCGAAGGCCGACGCCGAGGCGATCCTGAAAAAGGCCCGGGACGAGGCCGCCGCCATCAGGGAAAAGCAGCAGGCGGAGCTGGCCCGGGAGATCGAGCCGAAGGTGAAGGCCCTCCTCGGCGAGGCGCAGGCCCAGGCCGAAAAGATCGTCCGCGATGCGGAGGCAAAGGCAAAAGACATCGAGCCGAAGGCGGCAGAGCTGCTCGCCGGTGCGAAGGCCCAGGCCGAAAAGATCGTCCGCGATGCCGAGGCAAAGGCAAAGGACATCGAGCCGAAGGCGGCGGAGCTGCTCGCCGGCGCGAAGGCCCAGGCCGAAAAGCTCCTCAAGGACGCCGAGAGATCGGCCGAGGATCTCAAGAGGCGGCAGGAAGAGGTCCTGGTCAAGGAACTCGAGCAGAAGCGCCAGGAGACCATGGCCCAGGCCCAGGCCGAGGCGGAAGCGATCCTCGAGAAGGCCAATGAAGAAGCCGCCGGGCTGAAGACGAAGCTGCAGGGCGAAGTCGCCCGAGAGGCCGACCCGCTGGCCAAGGATCTGATCGCCGATGCCCAGAAGCGGGCCGAAAAGATCGTCCGGGACGCCGAGGCGCAGGCTGCCGAGCTGATGGCCCGGCAGCAGGAGATCGTCGAAAAGACCTTCGAGGAGAAGCGCAAGGAGCTCTTCGCCCAGGCCAAGGACGACGCCGACCGGGCCGTCGTCGACGCCCGCAAGGAAGCTGAGACGATCCGGGGCCGGATGAAGGCAGAAGCAACGGCAGCGGCTGAACAGGAATACAAGGCAATCATGGAGAAGGCGTGGGCCGATGCCGAGGAGCTACTCAAGGAAGCCGGCGGGCTCGTCGCATCCAGGGGTAAAGCTCAGGCAGCGGAAAAGAAGGCCGCGGCGATCCTCGCCGAGGCACAAAAGAAGGCCGACGACATCATCAGCAACGTCATGATCGATGCCGAGGCCCACCGGGCCAGGCTGCAGGAGGATCTGGCGAAGGAATCGGACAGGAAGACGAAGGAAATGCTCTCCCAGGCGCAGGCACAAACCGAGCAGATCCTCTCGACAGCGAAGGCCGAAGCGGACAAGCAAACCAGGAAATTGAAGGAAGAGGCCCTCAAAGACGCCGAGAAGCAGGGCAAGGACCTCGTCGCCGAGGCGAAGGCCCAGGCCGAGAAAATTTTAAAGGACGCCGCAGTCCAGGCGCAATCCCAGAAGGGCAAGCTCGAGGAGGAGAACCGCAAGGCCCTCGATGCCCTGCTGGCCGACGCGAAGGGCCGGGCCGACAGGATCATCAAGGACGCCGAGGCACAGGCCGCCGCGCTCAAGGCCAGGCTCGCCGAGGAGGGCAAGAAGAAGCAGGAGCGCCTGCTTGCCGAGGCGAAGGCCAGGGCCGACGAGTACCTGAAGAGGGCCCAGGCGGACACCGACCAGACCAAGGCAAAAAATGTCGCCGAGGGGCAGGCCGCGGGGCAGAACCTCCAGGCCCTGCGCAACGAGGTCGAGCTGCTCACCGAGGAGATCGAGAAGCTCAAGAACCTCAAGGCCTGGCACGAGAAGGACTTCTTCTCGTTCCTCACCTTCAACCTCGAGCTGCTCGAGACCTGGAAGAAGGGCCTCGACATCCCCATCCCCCTGAACACGGGCCGCTCCGAGGCGGACCATCTCCGCGGCGAAATCAAGAAGCTCTCCAACATCAAGAACCAGCTCGAGAAGTACTTCGAGTCCTTCATGGACTTCAACCAGAAGCTGCTGGATGCGATGAAGAAGGGCAGCGCCGACTGGGACGGCGTGCAGTAAAGAAGGGGTGTCGGGTCACGGGGTTCGGGTATAGGGTGACGTTCGTTTAAGATTCTTTCGAAGCGATGCGAAGCGGTGCCTCTCTTCCACATCCTGAAATCACATCACAGACATTGACCATGCTGACCATCAGGGAAACATCCGCCGGCGTGCAGTTTGCCGTCCGCGTGGTGCCCGGGGCCTCGAAGAACGAGGCGGCGGGCGTCCAGGACGACGCCCTGAAGGTGCGCCTCACGGCCCCCGCCGTCGAGGGCAAGGCCAACCGGGCCTGTATCGAGTTCCTGGCCGGCCTGCTCGGAGTGCGGCGCTCGGCCCTGTCCATCGCCTCGGGCGAGAAGTCCCGCAGGAAGACCGTCACCGTCGAGGGGATGACCCGCGGGGAACTGGAGACGCGCCTCGAGGGCTTTCTGGGGAGCTGAGGCACGGACCGAAGAATATGAACCGGGCCCTCATCTGTGCTTGACGCGGGTGAGGGTCCTTCTATAATGGGTCCCCGATGGAATTCACCCAGCCCACCCATGAAACCGAGAACCACCGCGTGGCCAAGGCCGCGGGCGTGGTGGGCCTCGCCACGATGCTCTCCCGCGTCTTCGGCTTCATCCGCGACGTCATCGTGGCCCGCTATTTCGGGGCGGGGCTGGCCACGGACGCCTTCTTCGTCGCCTTCCGCATCCCGAACCTGCTGCGGCGCCTCTTCGCCGAGGGCTCGCTCACCATCGCCTTCGTGCCCGTCTTCACGGAGTACCTCAAGGTCAAATCCCGCGAGGACGCCTTCGAGCTGGCCCGCGTGGCCTTCACGCTCCTGTCGGCCATCCTCGTCGTCGTCTCCATCGCCGGCGTGCTGCTCTCGCCCGCCATCGTGACCCTCATGGCCCCGGGCTTCCGCGCCGCGCCGGACAAGTACGCCCTCACGGTGCTGCTGACGCGCATCATGTTCCCCTACATCTTCTTCATCGCGCTGGTGGCCCTGTGCATGGGGGTCCTCAACTCGCTGCGCCACTTCGCCACCCCGGCCCTGTCGCCCGTCATCCTGAACCTCTGCATGATCGCGGCGGCGCTCACCCTGCGGGACCTCTTCGCCGAGCCCATCGTGGCACTCGCCGTGGGCGTCATGGTCGGGGGGCTGCTGCAGCTCGCGGTGCAGCTGCCCGTGCTCTTCAGGCTGGGGGTTTCGCTCCGGCCCAATTTCCATTTCGGCCACGAGGGGGTCCGCCGCATCGGGGCGCTCATGCTGCCCGCCGCCTTCGGCGCCGCCGTCTACCAGATCAACATCTTCATCAGCACCCTGCTGGCCTCGTTTTTGCCCGAGGGCAGCGTTTCCTTCCTCTACTACGCCGACCGCATCGTCGAGCTTCCCCTGGGGATCTTCGGCATCGCCATTGGCACGGCGGCCCTGCCGAGCTTCTCCGACCAGGTGGCCCGGGGGCAGTACGACGAGATGAAGCGGACGATCTCCTTCTCGCTGCGGCTCATGCTCTTCATCACGATCCCCGCCATGATCGGCATCGTCGCCCTGCAGGAACCCATCATCTCCGTGCTCTTCCAGCGCGGCGAGTTCGAAGCCCGCTCGTCCGTGCTCACCGCGCAGGCCCTCTTCTGGTACGCCGTGGGCCTCTGGGCCTTCTCCACCATCCGCGTCGTCGTGGCGGCCTTCTACGCCCTGCAGGACACGAAGACCCCCGTGCGCATCGCCGTGGTGGCCCTCGTCGTCAATACCGTCTGCAGCGCCGCCCTGATGTTCCCCATGAAGCACAACGGCCTGGCCTTTGCCACCTCCATCGCCTCGGCCGTCAACGTCCTCACCCTGGGCTGGCTGCTGAGAAAGCGCATCGGCGAGTTCCTCGACGCTGCCTTCTGGGCCTCCGTGGCCCGCGTGGCCGCGTCATCGGCCGTCATGGGGGCCGCCGTCGTTTTGACGACCCACGCCCTGGGCTGGGACGTGGGGGCGCCCTTCCCACACCGCCTGACGGTGCTCGCGGCGGGGATTGCCGTGGGCATCGCCGTTTTTACGGCCTCGGCCTTCGCCCTGCGTTGCCCCGAGACGGCCACGGTTCTCTCCATGCTCCGCCGCAAGCTCGGCCGCCACTAGCCCCCGCATCGCTTGCCTTCCGGGATAAATTGGTTGACCTTAACGTGGCGAAGTGATAAGGGAAATTTCTACTCTGATGAATGCAAGGGCTTGTCCGAAAGGCCCAGATGAAAGGTCCCCGAGGTCCTGAGGAGGGAAGCGCACGTTGCTGCGTACGTTGACCGACGATGGACGAGGGAAACGCCGCAGATGGGTTTTTTCACGAGACCTTCCAGGCACCCAGGAGGGGAAGATCCATGCTGGACGTCAAATTCCTACGCGAGAACACCGAACTGGTCCGCCGCAAGATGCTCGAGCGCGGGCAGGAGATCGACTTTGCGCCCTTCATCAACGCCGAGAAGCGCCGCCGCGACATCCTCCAGGAGGTCGAGGCGCTACGGGGCGAGCGCAACAAAGCCTCCAAGGACATCGGGGCCCTGAAGAAGGAGAAGAAGGACGCCTCGGAGCTTGTCGCGAAGATGGCGAGCATCTCCGACCGGATCAAGGGCCTCGACGCGGAGCTGGCCCAGGTGGAGGCCGACGTCCAGAACTTCGTCATGGTCGTCCCCAACGTCCAGCACGACTCCGTCGAGTACGGAAACAGCTCCGAGGACAACCCCGTGGTGCGCCACTGGGGCGAGAAGCCCGCCTTCGACTTCGAACCCAAACCCCACTGGGACATCGGCGAGAATTTGAAGATCCTCGACTTCGCATGCGGCGCAAAGATCACGGGCGCCCGCTTTACCCTCTACCGGGGCTGGGGCGCTAAGCTCGAGAGGGCCCTCTTCAACTACATGCTCGACCTGCACACCTTCCAGCACGCCTACACGGAGGTGCTCACCCCCTTCATGGTCAACAAGGAGAGCATGACCGGCACGGGGCAGCTCCCCAAGTTCGAGCAGGACCTCTTCAAGATCCAGGGGATGGACTACTACCTCATCCCCACGGCCGAGGTGCCCGTCACCAACATCCACCGCGACGAGATCCTGAGCGAGAAGGACCTGCCGATCTACTACGTGGCTTACTCTCCCTGCTTCCGCAGCGAGGCGGGCTCCTACGGCAAGGACACCCGCGGGCTCATCCGCCAGCACCAGTTCAACAAGGTGGAGCTCGTGAAGTTCTCCGCCCCCGAGACCTCCTACGATGAGCTCGAGAAGCTCACCCTGGACGCCGAGGACATCCTCAAGACCCTGGGCCTGCACTTCCGCACGGTGAGCCTCTGCACGGCCGACCTGGGCTTCTCCTCGGCCAAGACCTACGACCTCGAGGTGTGGCTGCCCGGCCAGAACGTCTACCGCGAGATCTCCTCGTGCAGCAACTTCGGCGACTTCCAGGCCCGGCGGGCCTCGATCCGCTTCAGAAGGGAAGGCTCGGGCAAGGTGGAGTTCGTCCACACCCTCAACGGCTCGGGCCTTGCAGTGGGACGCACGGTGGTTGCCATCCTCGAGAACTACCAGCAGAAGGACGGCAGCGTCGTCATTCCCGAGCCCCTGCGGCCCTACATGAAAGGGATTGACAGAATACCCGCCGGCGGGTAATATGCCGTTTTCCAAAACGGGTATCCTGCCGGCCGGGCCCGGCCGGTTCCATGTAAGGGGCAAAGCCGGAGGGATGGCCGAGTGGTCTAAGGCGGCGGTCTTGAAAACCGTTAACCGAAAGGTTCGCGGGTTCGAATCCTGCTCCCTCCGCCAGAATAGACAACGATATCCCACCCCCATTGGAAAAGGGGGACGGGGGGATTTAATCAGGCCGATCGAGCGCGGAGAGATGCCAGAGAGGCCGAATGGGTTCGCCTGCTAAGCGAATGTACGCCCTTTAAAGGTGTACCGGGGGTTCGAATCCCCCTCTCTCCGCCATTTTTTACAACCGAACAAAGCGCGCCCTTAGCTCAGTTGGATAGAGCGTTGGACTACGAATCCAAAGGTCCTAGGTTCGAGCCCTAGAGGGCGCGCCAGTAAAATCAAGGGGTTAGAGAAAATCATCTCTAACCCCTTTTGCTGTATTGCTAACCTATTGCTAACAAGAAACGTCATTTGCGTTTCTTAAACCACTTGACTAATCGATAACCACCATACGCACCAGCTCCGGCAGCAGCAACAGTACCGATTGCAATGACTGCGATACCCCCAACAACCGAGGTACCTATAGCGGCAAGCCCAGACATAATTCCAGGACCCGAAAGTCCAGTGATTCCTGAAGCCGATACTGCCGCAATCCCACCGCCAACGCCTGCTACCGTTCCTGCTGCTCCACCAACACCTGCGCCGATCTTTTCTTTCACATTTCTTCTCGTTTTTCTCTGTTTAATGGCGCTCATTGGAAGTCACTCCTATTCCGCTCGGAACTATCTATTTTAAATAATCCAACTGCCTGTTTACCGACTTCATCATAGCTCTAAGTGCCATATTGCTATATATATGCCAACTGTCATTCCGATTACTGCTGGGTAGGGTAGCCTTAAAGTTTCCACCGTAGCCGATCTCCTCTATCAGAACTGCCATAAAAGGAGCCAGGATCGACCTGGGAACCACCATCCGGTATGAATAGTCCGAGTCCTGATATTCCTTAATTTAGCCTGTCAGCCCCGCCCATAAATTAAATATATTATATAATATCAGCACGTTGTGATAATTTTGCCGCATCGCTGAACATTGGTGCAAAATATTATTAAATACTATTATAAAAGCACTTGACACATAAAGAGTAGTCTGCTATTCAATCATCACAATATGAAAACAGGTTGCCATAATATGGGAGGGCACATGAAAAAGAGGACCGGCGAACAGATCGAAGGCATATCGAGTGACGCAAAAAAAAACATCATGAAAGCCGTCAAGGGCGACATCGCCGACAAGGTTTCGCGAACTACGTTCAGGATTACGCAGGAAGCGAACGCAGCTCTGGATTGGTTGACAGAACACTACGGTACCACCCTGAAATCCCTCATCGACATCCTATGTATCAGTATTCCAGGCGATCGCAGTGCTGAATTAGGGGAAAACACGTTTTTATCTTCCGTCGTAAAACATGCAAAGGATACTGATTTCAAAAAGCTGAACCGTTCGGTCAGACGGACAATGGTGGTCAGCCACAAATCCTTGAAGGTCCTGAACGGCGTAGCCAAGAGCGCACAGATCCCTCGAGACATTTTGGTGGACAAGGGAGTCCTGTTGTTAAAAGGGGTCGTCGAGTTCGGCAAGGAAGAAGAAAAAAAGAAGCACGGAAAAGCATTTGAGCTCTTCAACGAATTCTATGATAACGTAAGAAATTTCGAAGACAAGCTTCGCGAGATGCTTAGCGATGACGATCCCATTATCCAAAGGTTTGGATATGTAATGGTGTATTTAGATAATCTTTATCTGGCAATGAAAGCAGAAATCGAAAAGGGTGAGCCTATTGATCCAGAAAATTTCTAGGCGAATGGTTTGAGGGAGAGAGCTATGAAACTGACGGAGCATGCCAAGGCAAGAAAGAACCAGAGAGGATTCTCGGATGCTATATTACAGATCATCGAGGCAAACGGCGCATATGAGAGAGCGCCAGGGGGAGCAGTGAAAATATTCTTCGGTAAAAAGGAACATCGAAAAACCGTGGAGCATTTCAAAAGGTGTATTCAGCTAGCCGACAAGGCTAAAGGCGGAACCATCATTCTCGATGATGATAAGGTCCTGACAGTTTACAAGAGATCATAGATCTATCTTGACGATCCGCTAAACAAGGAGGGAACAAGACATGGAGATACGAAAGAATAGAAAAACAGGGGAATATTTTATCCAGATCGAGGAAAAGGATAATAAGAAAAGATTTCTTGGAATAACCACATTGGGCGAAGTGAAGTTACTAAATGCAGACCTTTTTGAGGATGTCATTGACATTGAAGAGGGGGATGTTGATTGGAACAATCATTTGCATCAGATTCAAATTCAGAAATGCCATGAGTACCTCGAAAACAGAAAGGAAGATTCCATAGAATACATCCTGGGCATCTATGAGCGGATGTCGCAGCATGAAAAATATCGATTCATAGCACTTTTAGAGACATCTGGAGTACAAGGGGTCAGGGAGCTCCTAGGATCGGTTGCTTAAGAAAAAGTCTTCTTATCAATCAGGCAGCTAAAGCGAGCGTGTAACCGTCATAAGAGAAGAATTGCCGACATAAAAAGGGGAGAGTCATGGATGCTGAGATAAAAGAATTTACGGAAGGAATTGGTGCAAGAGAGCCTGATCCTTCGAGCAATGCTTACAATGTCTTCAGAACTCTCTTTAAGAGGCAAAATTATTTCTTCCTCAATTCATCTTTCATGATCGTGAAAATCAGCAGGACCGATAAACCCTTTTGGGGTGTGGGTAAAAAATTCATAGATTTCTTCAACAAGGGCAAAGAGAATTACTACTTAGTATTGTTGGTTTCTGGTCGAGAGGGGTGGGTCTTTGATAAGCACGATATAAATTATCACATTGAGATGGGCTACTGGAAATTAAATCCTAAGGACGATAATTATAAAATAAATCCCCCGCTTAAAGATAAGTACTCATTCTCAACTCACAAGCAATTTCTTGTAAAAATTGATTCAAGATCTGGCTAGAGTCTGGCCAACGAAAATAGGAAGAATTGAAATCTTATCGAGAGACACAAGCATACCCTGGAAAGAGCGAAATCCTCAGGCAGGCAGTGAAATGAAAAATGTCCGCTACGTAGGTCCATACTTACATATGTAGCAACGTGTTTAAGAAGACCCAGAATGGACACGGACAGATAACCATCATTGTATATGGACATGTATAAATCTGGCAATTAACATCATGCAGGGTTCAGCTATAGGGCGGCGCCCCTTTTTGAGGCGATTATGAAAGATCAGCATGCCTACATCGATGAGTTCGGGAATCCGGATCTAGAGGTTGAAAAGCAAGGTGTCTCCACTCATTTCATAATATCTGCAGTCATTGTAGACGAAAACAAAACCATAATATTGGATGAAAAGCTGGAGGAAATCAGAAAGAAATATTTTCAGACTGGTGAATTAAGATCGAAAAAAGTCGGCGATAACGATCATCGCAGACGCCGGATATTAAACGAGTTATGCGAGCTCGATTTCCACGTCTATGCAATCATCGTTGATAAACGAAAAGTTTACGGCGGTGGCCTGAAATACAAGCACTCTTTCTTGAAATATCTTCACGGAATTGTGGACAGTAGACTATACAACACGTATCCAAACCTTAAAATCAGCGCTGATGAATATGGAACTAAAGAGTTTATGGAAGGGTTCAAGACGTATGTCGAAAAGAATCACATTCCCAACCTTTTCAATGAATCCGATTTCAGCTTTGTGGACAGCAAGTCGGTTCTTCTAATCCAAGTGGCGGATTTTATCTGCGGCACTCTCGCCAGGTGCTTTGATGAGACGGTCAGGTCAGAAAACGGGTTTGAGTTTCTGAAGATCCTGAAGAGACGGCTCATATATATTGTTCCTTGGCCCGAGGAATGGAGTTCGTTTATTCATGACTCGGAAAAAGACAAGGAAGAGTATAATGCAGTCATTGCCGAATATTCGGCTAATTCAGCCTTAGTGTTTATAAACAAACATGAAAATTCCAGAGATCCCGTGATCAAAGATCAGGTTAATTGCCTGAGATATCTTCTCTTCTACTATCAATACATCAACCCCTACAGATACGTTACGACAAGGGAATTGAAAGAAAACGTCGGATTCAACAAAAGCAAAGATTTGTCAACGAATTACCTCAGGTCAAGCATAATAGCCAAATTGAGAGACAGTGACGTTCTCATATCCAGTAGCGATCTGGGCTATAAATTGCCCGTGAACGAGAAAGATCTTTATGATTTCATAAACCATTCGAATAGGATCATCTTTCCGATGCTGGACAGACTTGAGAGGTGCAGGAAGGGCATCAAGTTGGTCACAAAGAATGCCTTGGATCTGTTTGATAAGCCGGGATACATATCCCTGAAAAGATATTTTGATTCTTGATCGCAATATCCTGAGATGGAATACGGTCAATGTAAGGTCAGTTTCTTTATTTTGTCAGGCTTGTAATTCACCTGATTTAACCAGATTTCATAATCCTTCTTGGTCTTGAAAACGTAGCAGAGTGACTGGCTGACTCCCGCCGCGACTATCTTTTTCCATTGGCTTCCCCTTTGATCGAGTGCGGCGATTTCCCCAGCAAATCGCGCTTGGAATCGAGTGTCGTGAATGTTACTGACCAAGTACAGCCCTTCTGGAAGTTGCATGAGATATTTCTTTGTCAGCTTTTCCCTGTTAAGAATTTTACCCTTATCCATTTTTGTCCCCTTTCACATTCATTCTTGAATAAGTATCGGATTGTATTAACCATACTTTAAGATTTCACTCCATCAAGCCTCGGTTGGAATACGTCTCCGAGATCGGGATAATTGTAAGTAAGTATTTACTTGACAATTGGCCTGTCCTTTAGTAAGTATATACTTACTAAAGCAAGGGGGAGCCGATTATGGATGACAAGGAACACAAAAGCGGTGCGATGAAGGATGCTTACAAAATAGCCCAGGAACTGCTCAAGGACCGCCTGAAGGAGGTCAATCCGGAAGCCTTGGAGGAGATCACCAGCACGGACGGCGCCGACGTCCTGATCGTGCAGGGAACGTATGATTTTATAGAGCAGGTACTTTCATTGGCCGGCGTCCCGTTCAAGCTCGTTAGCCCACAATCTTTAAGCAGTGCACAGCTCAGACCCGACCAGATTGTTTTTATCAATTGTCCCGGTGAGGTGGAGGCTGCAGGACTCAGGAAGCTTGAACGTTTCGTCTTCTCAGGGGGGTTCCTTTTCAGTACGGACTGGGCGTTGAAGCATGTCCTAGAGAAGGCATTCCCAGGATATGTGAAATACAACCAGAAGCCCACTACTGACGAAGTGGTTAGGGTTGAGGTGCTGGACGTCGAGGATCCCTTCCTGAAATCCATCCTGGGCCCCAATGACGATCCCCAGTGGTGGCTTGAAGGAAGCAGCTACCCCATCCAGATCGTGGACGGGGCGAAAGTTCATGTTCTGGTCTCTTCCAAGGAGATCAAAGACAAATACGGCGAATCCCCTGTCTTCGTCACTTTCGACTACGGTGAAGGGAAGATCTACCACATGATCAGCCACTTCTACCTTCAGAGAACGGAGACGAGGACGAAGCGCCAAGGGGCATCTGCTGAAGCATACCTGGACGAGAAGAATATTCCTGCTCCGCTCCGTGAGAAATACAAACAAATGAAGATTAATGAATCGTCTCTTGGAGAGGTCGAGAGCGCCTACACCTCTGCCGCCATGATGAACAAGATCATGTACGACAAGAGGCAATACATGAAGAGGAAGAAAGACAAGGATGGAAAATAAAAACACCAAAACGAAAAGACCCGAGATAACCAACAAGGGGGCCCGCACGTACATCAGCCATGCCACCAAGGCAGCCGCTCACCCCGTACGCTCGACGATCCTCAAGTCGCTGCAGGAATCGGAGAAGGCAACTGCCGAGTTGGAATCTCTGACGAACGAGAGCCGGTACAATCTTTACTACCACCTCAATGAACTCGAGAAGGCAGACCTCATTGAGTGGAAAATGCGGGACAACAAGACGAAGATCTATCGGCTGAAGTCAGCGGAGCGCCCCAAGGTGGCAGTGGTTTTGCTTGACAGTGATGACATCAAAAGCAAACCTGAAGAATTTAATGCAGTGATCGACGCAATCTCAGCAATGGAAGGGCAGGATATCCCCGCCAGGAAAGATATCGTGAAGGCGGAGATTTGTCTTTATTATGCGAAGGGCGAAGAGGAATAAGTCAATAGACCAATAAGCCAAAAGGACCCTATCATGGCACTATTCAAAATCTCTGGTGACAAGGTTGTAGAGGTTTCCGAAACGACATTTGCGGAGCAAAACATAAAAGAAAGAGGCGATCTCCAGCGAATGCTACTGGACAACATAGGCGTCATCTCGGGAAACCTTATGGTCATCACCGAGGAATTCGGTGAATGGGATGACAGCAAACGACGAATCGATATCCTGGCGATCGATCAGGATGCCAATCTCGTAGTTATTGAGCTAAAGCGCACACAGGATGGGGGACACATGGAGCTGCAAGCCATCCGGTATGCTGCAATGATATCAACATTGACTTTCGATCAGGTCGTCCAAATTCACGAAAAATTTTTAAAGAGCAAGGGAAAGGACGGTGATGCCAAGGCTTCCATACTTGAATTTCTTGAATGGAATGAAGTTGACGAGGAGCAATTCGCAAGTGATGTCAGAATTATTCTGGTCGCCGCGGATTTCTCGAAAGAGATCACGTCCGCTGTGCTTTGGCTGAACTCGCGGGATCTCGACATCACGTGTATGCGGGTCAAACCGTACAAACTGGACGAGCAGGTCGTTTTAGACGTTCAGCAGTTGATCCCCCTGCCTGAAGCAGAAGAATACCAGGTAAAGGTTAGAGAAAAGGACAAGTTGAAGCGCTCCAAGCGTTGGGTGCAAAAATCCTTGAGTGAGATATGGAGGGAACTGGAAGAAAAGTGCACGGCAGAGGAATTTCAAACTGCCAAGGAGATTGACGATTGGCTTCAGACGCGGGTAACGGAAGTGTTTCCAACCGCGAATGCTTTTGCCCCATTGCTGAGAGTAAAGAACAGGGACCAGTTCTTTTTCAAGGTAACTATTGAAGGTAGTGTCCAGATCTGGTTCATTTATCTTGCCAATAAGCCGCCGTTTTCAGATGAGTCGTTGAGGCGCCAACTCCTCGGGAAGATCAATTCAATTCCGGGGGTCAAGATTGATGAGTCGAGAATCAATGGGAAACCATCATTTCCCCTAAAACAGCTTTCCAGCAAGGAATCGCTGCAGATATTCAAGGACGCTTTTGAGTGGGTGTTTTCGGTAATGGAATCCGAAGAAAAGTAGTTAGCGGAAGGATGAAGAACCAGTGAAACCTCCAGCGTATTGTCTAGACGAGTCTGACTTCAGAACAAGGATGCTGGAAGTTCTTGTGGAAAGAGAAATCACCGAAGTTCTTGATTCCCATCAGCAGCCAACTGCAAGGGAGCTGCTGCAGAGTCTTGAAAAGATATTTCAATGGCCAGTCAGACAAGTATTCCGTTCTGCCATTAGAAAGATCAGGGAATCCAAGCACTTTAGAAGATATGATCGCGAGTATTTCCAGACTGTCCTCTCCGAGGAAGAGGTAGACGACGCCTTGCGAGGGGACACAAAACCCGCCCAGGAACACAAGAGCACTTTGGATGATTTGGCCAGAAAAAGCATAGCATATAGAAATTCAACTGCCTTTCGCGAGATGATCGAGTTCGTCGCGAAATTCCGCGAATACGCTCCGTACAACAATATGCTGGTCAAAATCCAAAACCCATCCTGCGGCTTCTATGCAACGGAGAGAGACTGGAGACGCAGATTTGACAGGCGAGTAGTCGATGATGCAAAACCCATGTTAATCCTCGCTCCCATGCACCCGGTCATGCTGGTCTATGATCTTGATTCGACCGATGGACCACCTTTACCAGAAAAATTGAAAACATTTGCTCAAACGGAAGGTGACTTTGACCCGAAGGTTATCGGGCGCACATTGGAAAACGCCGAACGAGACAAGATACTTGTTCAATTCAAAACCCTGTCCTCCACGAACGCAGGGGTCGCCACGACACGATTGTCGGATAGTAGATATAAAATGAGGATTGTCATTCACAATAAGTTGGATGAGGGGAGTCGCTATTCTGTCCTTTGCCACGAGCTCGCCCATATCTATCTTGGCCACTTGGGGACTGACAAAGACAATTGGTGGCCCTGCCGTATTAACCTGACCCACTCCACAGTCGAAATCGAAGCGGAAGCCGTATCGTATATTGTGACCCTTCGAGCTGGTTTGAAGAGTCCGTCCGATTCCTATCTTTCCTCCCACTTGAGAGGGGATGGTGTACCAGATTCCGTCAGCTTGGAATTGATCTCAAAGGTGGCAGGGAAATTGGAGGAGATGGGGAGACGTGTCCTCCCAGCGAGGAAAGAAAAGAATAAAAGCTCTCGACAATCTGCGTCAGTATTCGCAATAGATTAACTTGTCAATTTGACCCATATGACTGCCCCACGCGGGTGCTTGTAGGGAATCGGCTTTTTTAATGGTCTTGCATTCGCTATAACCCAAGCAAAGGTATGCTTGTATGGAAGACGCTTCAAATTCTTAAGCGGTATCCGGTGCTTCTTAGGACTTTTTTGCATGTCTTTGAGAGTAAAGATCTCAATGACATCTTTCAATTCACATGTTCCAACCACTTGTCCTGAGCCACTTTTTATAAGACCGATTAACCCTCGAATCTTCGTGTTTCTCCCACGGATCTCCCAGGTTTTCTCGCCATGCAGAATCTTCTCAATCCAAGGGCTTCGGACGACAAGCCCACGTGTTATTTTACATCGGCTCTTTCTTGGTTGCTGCATTTTCATATCTTCTATTCTTCTAATCAATGTAGGGCATGATTGTCCTTGATATTGTTATAGTAGTCTAGACTCTTCTTGATACACCCTTCAAGAACAACCAAATCAATTCCAGTCAATCGAGCAATTGTCAATACCTGGAATGCAATTCCCCCCACAAATTAGTCTTCCAATTTGCTCAGCACTCGCCAACTAATTGCTACTTATAGTCTGTAGACTTATATGTCGCACAAATGCCATAGTCCGCTCATGCGGAACCATGATTTTAAAAAGATAAATCAATCAATTGGGTTCATAATTCGCCGCCATCGTGAATCTATGGGAATGAGTCAGGAGGCTCTTGCCGATGCAATTGGCCTACACCGAACGTATATCGGAGCAATAGAGAGGGGTGAGCGTAATCCCTCTTTGAAAAATATTGTGAGGATTACATCTGTTCTTCCGATAACGCTGTCTGATTTATTCAAAGAACTTGAAACCGACTTGGCAATAAAGGGAAAATCTCGCAGGGAAAAGCCGTGAATGGACTGGATGAATTAGTGTCAATTGCTAAAACACTTCATCCGAATAGGCTGGGAGTCTTGATTGACCTTGCTCGAGCTCTTCAGCGCAAGATAGATGTGAAAATTAATCCACATAGTGATTTGATGTCAGCTGCTTTTGTAGAGGATTTTTCTGCGAGGCTTATTGCATATCATGCCTTGCATGAACAGAAATTAACAAAAAAGACCTTTGAATTTGTATTTTGTGGTGCTTGTCGTGCCGGAGGGAAGAATGCCATTATAACATCAAGTCCGGTCAATCCAGGAGCCGATGTAACAGTAGATGGCGTTCGCTACTCTTTAAAGACAGAGGGAGCAGCCGGCATGAATAAGTCATCTATAACGATATCAAAGTTGATGGAAGCGAGATGGATAAGGGAGTGTCAAAACCCCGTTGATTTTGCTCGGGAAGCTTCTAGGCGCATCAGTGAGCATTTGCAACACTATCAACGGATAATTACACTGCGTGCCTTCGAATATAATTCAATGATTGAGTATGATCTCGTGGAAATACCTTTACCCATCCTTCAAAGTGTTGAAAAGCTAAAGGCGAGTGATTTTGCACCAAGAACGAGAAATGGCGGAAGCAGCGCACAAATCGTACGGGATGGGCGGCAGGTATTTACTTTAAGATTGGATGGCAGTGTGGAAAAGGTAACAGTTTCAAATCTTCGCACAGATGTTTGTGGTATCCACGGTTCATGGAGAATTGAAAGGGAAACCAAGCAAAACGATAACGATGACTAAGAATGCACTGACGACGAGGTGAAGACAAAGGCCTCCTGCTTTGGTTCTGGCGGAATGCTGATGATGTCTTCTCTCGTCAAATTTGTATTAGTGAGTATGCAGTCCTCTATTTTGGGTTTATTTCCGGAAAGTATCCATTCAATAAGACAGGCAAGTTGATATGAAATCAATGGGGGAACAGCATCACCAATATGACGATACATATTTGACAGTGAAGTGGAAACAAACTGGTAAGTTCGCGGAAATCCTTGAAGGATAGCCATCTCCCTAACCGTGCATAAGCGGTCTTGCTCTGGATGTGAATATCGACCATTGCCAATGTGAGCACATTCACGCTTTATAGTTACCGCGGGTCGATCCCACCATAGCCTTCCATACACATCCGGATGTGAACCAAATTTACCTTTCAATATATAATTTTTCATGGCTGGCGTAAGAATATGAGGAGCCTCTCTGTGGTCCCTCAGATCGATCCATGAACCTCCATCATGGGGCATTAGCTGAATTCTTCGGTATGTGCTGCTCGCACCAAGTCGTGGGCTTATATGCATTGGATCATCAGAAAATATTTCGCCAGCTTCGACTAGGGGAAGACGTGAAATCGCACGTCTAACATGTGTTGCTTCAACCTTAATCTTATACCCCTCCCACAATTCCTCAAGTGTTCGCAGTTTCAGTGGAGCCTTGACAGCCAAGACTAGGGCACGTTCACGTTTTTGTGGCAGACCGAACTTATCTAGTACATGAACTTTTCCGTCTACGTTATACCCCAATGCAGACAATCGCGTTTTTAATATTTGATAATGGTGTGAGAATTTACCACTAATTAGTTCCCTCGCATTTTCCATAATTAATATTGATGGCTTTAATGCTTCAACCCATAAAGTGACGCGTGTGACGAGACTATTTCGAGGATCATCCTTGAGATGATTATTGGGATTAGTACGAGAGAATCCAGTACATGGTGGGCATGCCGATAGGACAGTCACATTGTGATGTTGTAAAGCGGGTTCAAGCAGATTGCACAAGCCCTTACCATCGAGTTCAGCTAGATCAGCTTCAAAAGGAACTATTCCAAAATTATATTTATATGTTTCATTGCAATCTAGTGAACCAACGCCGCTACTTGGTTTACCGATTTGTGCGTCAACAGCAGCTACTAATTTGAATGCAGGATGTGCATGAAATCCATAACTCATCCCACCGGCACCTGAGAAAAGATCGACAACAGTCCATTTTATTCTTTTAGCATTATTTCTTTTCATTTCAGCCTTGATTTTAAGAACATGCCCAACTCGTGTGATTTCTTAATTTCACATTCCCAGATTGTTATTACTTTCCAGCCTAGAGATTCCAAAGACCCCTCTCTTTGTTTATCTCTTTTTATATTACTTTCGATCTTCTCTCTCCAAAACTGACTGTTAGATGATGGAATTTTACCTTTAGAGCATGAGTGTCCATGCCAGAAACACCCGTGAATAAATATGACCGTTCTATAACGCGGCAAGACAATATCGGGAGATCCTGGTAGGTCTTTTTTATGAAGCCTAAACCGATAACCCAGGCTGTGAAGCATTTTGCGAGTGATAAGTTCGGGTGCGGTATTCTTGCTTCGCACACGACTCATCAGATTGCTCCGCTCTTCTGTTGTCATTATGTCGACCATTGGCGCTCCCAATGGGCCAATCAACTTATTGGAAATAGATCCAACTAATGTTAAATTTATTAATTATATTTGTCAAGAAGCTATACAATATATTGATGCAAATATGCAAAATAGACACAATATATTGTGTCTATTCTTTGTGATAATTTCATGAAAATCGGAGAATTCAATAGTGAATTTTTGCTCTTGTGAACCTCCAGTGCCTTAAATATCTTCTGGACGTTCATAACCCCCCATATTTATATCCTATAACATTAACCCAATCAATACGTTTTATTAATTATATCAGGATATTACCCCGACATTCCGAACCATAATAAACCATGAATACCGGGGTTATTAGATTCATTTGGATGTGTCTCTCATGAGCTTTACCTGAATAAACTCGAACAGGGACGGGCCGCCGTTTTCACTCCTCTTGACCATGCTGAATTCAGGCAGCTTGCAGGCGGCAAGAAACAGGTAAAGAGCCCAGAAATGGAGCTCCATGGACACACATGTTTTTCTTATCTCTTCAATGGCAATACCCTCCCTCAACGGACAGGGCACTATTGCCTGGTTCTGGTAATCATCGAGGACCGATTCGTTCAAGTCCTTATATAAATTAAGTATTTCGTCTCTTTTTCGACCAGCTATGGACCCTGAAATTGTAAGAAATTCGCACTGGTGAACCATCCACTCATTCGTCGGTGCATGGACCCTTTCAAACGCAATCCCCACAATCATTTCCGATATGATCTGTTTTGCCAGCAATCCGTATACGGAACCATTGTCTATCTCGAACTCGATCCAGCACTTGGGAAATGGCAGCGTCACGCGGATCTGGTCCGTCCGGAACATTGCCTGCGCCGGAGCATGTTCCTTCCAGAGGATTTCCTCCATGAGCCTGCCGCTTTCTTTCCCGACATGTATCTTGGGGGAAGCTTCCAGGTCTGCGGCAAGTTCCATGAAATACAGGGCAAGCTGCGTACCCTTCCTGAGCGCCGCAGTCTCCCGAAGCCAGCGTATAGCGCTATCAGCATGAAAACCCATCGGATACTCCTTTATTTTCGGCATATTTTCTTATTTTGTCTTTTCTGTCAACTTGTTCGCTGAAACTAAATTCAATGACCGATAAAGGGTCAGCATGCCCGACAATTCAGCAAGCACACTGACCCTTATCCTCAGCTCATCATCCCCAATATCGCACCGCCCACCTTCTGGAGCCTGAACCTGCTCTCCGCCGCAAGCAACTCATATTGCGCAGCCTTGGTGTAAGTGTTGACCACCGAGAACATAGTAAACCCATATTCCTGTGCCAGAGCCCAAGCGACAGCCTCCTTCTCCTCCGTCCGAAGCTCGAACTGTCGATTGAAGCTCTCTATGGTTACCTCGGGATTCTCCACCTTGCTCTCCAGCGAGATTTGAAACTGCTCTTTCTGCTGACCGAACCCCTGTTTCAGTTCGTTCAAGACGCCTGGGAGGTTTGAAAGGAGCTTGTCGGAAACATGCCTGTAGGAAGCCGAAACTGCTGTCTTGGAGATCATCCCGTTGGTGCAGGCCAGTCTCAGGGTGAATGTCGAGATCGACAGTGCCGCCAGTCCCACTTCGGAGTTGCTCACAGAGATGCCAGGGGTCATCCTGTCACCATTGATCCGGAAGGTTTCCCGGTCATCCGGGACACTGACCAGCATGAATTGGTCATCCAATGAGCATTGAACTCGGGTGTTGGGTCTGTATCCGTGCTCCAGCAACCTATCGAGAACCTGCTTGTTGTCCGTGGGAATGTATCTCGGGGTAAAGATTGCCCTGACCTCATTTGAATCAAACCGGAAGAACAGCTTTTCGTTCTTTTCGTGCCTGATCCAGTAGTCGAGGTTGTTTTTCTGGATCTCTGTTGGGCATTTCCGCAGATACTGGATCGGGATTCCCAACCGGTAACAAATGCCCTGCTGGGCGATAGGTCGCATGTTGTAGCTTGCACCCGAGATGCAAACCCGTTCTAGGTCCGCAAAGGAGACGTCATCGACAGGAATCAGCTTGTCCTCATGGAACCTAGCCATGCCGCTAACTCGGTCATAGACCTTTTCCAGGGTCGTCATGCTTGACATGTTCCTTCCTCCTTTTCTTCCGACCTGATAGGTCGCTTCCGTTTCTTCTCAGCCTTCTGGACACCATCCGACACAGGTTCTTTATCGCTCTGATGATTACCTGAAGGGTCAGGATTGCTCTTGGCTGCTTGTTCATGGTGGGTTTCTCCCTTCGTCTCCTGCGTATAGTTGCCTGGTTTTCCCAGGTCGAAGAGGGCGATGATGACGGGCAGGGATATCGTGGGGTGCAGATCCTGAATCTCCTGCTCGACCAGTTCTTTGGTGCTCCCGAGTGGGGATTTCTCGCTTCGCTGGGCGGTCAGAAGGACGATACCTGTCTCGATCTTTTTCTTGTCGAATCCCACCTGGAGCCTCAGCAGGGCATCCTGCACGTACTCGTAGCTCGAAAAGCTGCCGTCGATGGCTACACCATTGAGCAAACCCTTGTACTGGTAGCGGCGCCCGTCCAGAATGCTCAGGGGTTCCTGCCTCCAGTCCATGTCCGAGAGTGCCTGACGGAGAAGTTCCCCCCGGTAGAGGGTTCCCTGTAAGACATCGTCTAGGTAGCGAAGGGTGGAGAGGATGACGTTTCCCATCTTTTTTTTCCTCACGATCCTGTCTGAATCGCGAAAGTACAATAATTCAAATGACATAGACGTTCTCCTTCCTGTGGATATGCCTGTTCTGAGTAAGGGGAAGGTCAAAATTGATCCTTCCCCATTCGAGATGTGGGTTTAAGGGAGATCTCTTGCTGTGGACGGTTTTAGAAGGTTCTGGATGGGCTTATGGGTCCTGCTTGATCCCCATCGCTTCATCGAGAAAGATGGATCGCTTTGAGGGTTGCCCCAAGTAGGTATGCGACCAGGAGAGGAACAGCAGCTTCATCGCTCGGGACATGGCAACGAAGCAGATCCTGCGCTCCTCCTCGATATCCCCTTTCTTGGAGGGGAGTATCCCTTCGACCAGTCCGACCACGAAGACGACCGGGAACTCCAGTCCCTTCGCTTTATGTATGGTCATGAGGGACACCCCCTCCTCGTCATTGGTAGTCTCGTCCTGGAAGGTCTCCGTGTACTCAATAAATGCCTTGATACTGGAGAACCGAGTTGCTGCGAGTTGCAGCTGATTGAGGTTCTGGATCTTGGAGTCATCAGGGGTCGGGATATCCTCATCCGTGACGTAACGGTCGTAATCCAGACTGTTTCTCAAGAGATTGATGACCTCCGCTGGATGCAGCGTATGGGCTAGCTGGGTCAGGGGGTCCAGAAACGCAACGAACTCCTTCACATTCTTCCGGATAAAAGGGGTATCCGGTCTGAACGATTTGAGAGCTTCGCAGAGATGGACCCCCTTGCTCGCAGCCTCCTCCTCGAGTTGTGCAATGACCTTCCTGCCGATGTATCTCGTGGGAACATTGATTATTGACAGCAATGCCTCGTCGCCTGTTTCGGAGTTGGGGTCAGAGATGACCCTGAGGTAGTCCAGGAGCTTCTTGATTTCAGGGCGGTTGTAGAACCCCAGACCATTCTCGATGCGGTAGGGGATCTTGTGCTGTGAGAAGCATTCCTCCAGAACCCTGCTCTGGAAGTTTGCACGATACAATACGGCGATGTCCTTGTACTCGAATCCCCGGTTCCAGATGAGCTCCTGAATCTCGTTGACCAGGTTGAGCGCCTCCCCCTCCTCGGATGAGCCCTCCAGAACAATCACCTCCTCCCCATCGGGATTCTTAGTCATGAGTGTCTTTTGAATCTTCCGCTCGTTGTGCTCGATGAGGTTCTGACAGACTTTCAGTATCTGGGGGGTGCTCCGGTAGTTGCGGTTGAGGATGAAGATCCTGGAACCCGGAAACATCTGCTCGAAGTTGATGATGTTGCGAACCGATGCCGAGATGAACCCGTAGATGCTCTGCCAGTCGTCACCGCAGACCCAGAAGCTCGATCCGTTGCCTGACCCATCCATGAGGGTTTTCAGAATTTCTAGCTGCAGGGGATTCGTGTCCTGGTATTCGTCGATCAAAAGGTGCAGGTAACGCTCCGTATACTTCTCCCTGATGGATGGGTTCTCGCTAAGCAGTCGATATGCCCTGACCAGGAGGTCGTCGAAGTCAAAGAGATACTTCTTCTCCTTCTCCAGGTCATATCGCTCGTAGACATCGGCCACCTTGAGCATCGTCTTGTCGCCATCATAGAGAGTCCTGAACTCCTCGATCGAGATGAGGTTGTTCTTGGCCAGACTGATTTCCTGCATCACCATGCCGATGGAGAGGTTCTTGACCTTCTGCTCCTTCATGATGCCTCTTATGAAAACAAGCTGTTCTCTTCCGGAGAGGATCTCGAAGATCCTCCCTTCGGATCGCAATAGATAATGGCAGAAGCTGTGGATGGTGCTCAGTGTGACTCTGGATGCCTGATTGCCCAATACGGGGATGAGTCTCTGACGCATTTCCTCTGCGGCATTTCTCGTGAAGGTAAGGCCCAGAATGTTCTCAGGGGCTACTCCGTGTTCCATGACCAGTTTTCCGATCCTCTCCATCATGGTTCTGGTCTTCCCGCTACCTGGAACTGCTATGACCGCTGCCGTTCCCTCCAGAAAGCTTGCTGCCTTTTGCTGCTCCTTGTTCAAGCCCATGGTTTGCAATCACCTCGCTTTCTTTCTCCAATACCTCGATGCTCATGTAGATCCGGAACATCACGGCTACCAGGTCATCCAGTCTGGGGTCCGTCCTGTCCCGAAGGATGTACTTTCTCAAGAGCTTCTCCTTTTCTCGAAGGAGGCTCTTCATGAACCGAACGACTGTTTCCGTTGGATGGTTTTCAAGCAGGGTTGAAATATCCAGTATCCTCCTTCTTCGATCTCCGTGTGCAACGGTCAGGTAGTCCTGTGCCGCAGTGATCGCTTCAGTTGTCATGGTCCACTCCTCTCGAACCATTCGTCGCAGTGCTTCTTGTATGAACAGTTCCTGCATCGCCAGTTCTGGGAAGAGTCATTGGGAATGAAAATCCCGTTCGAGATGCCCCTCCAGACCTCGGCAATCTTCTTCTGGGCCCGCTTGAAGTCATTCTCGGTTCTCGACGTGTAGTACTGCTCGAACTTCGGGGTCTTGGTCTTGATGAGGCAGTCGAATCGAAGCAGGATTTCCCGGTCAGAGTGACCATTTGCTTTCGCTGCCATCTGGTACAGGGTCAACTGGAAGTTCCGGTCCACTTCATCAGCGGAATAGGCTCTGCCGCTTGTTTTCCAGTCCACGATGACGATGGTGCCCGACTCGTCCTCCTCGACCAGGTCGAAGGCGCCGATGATCTTTATGGGGCAGTTTTCCAACGTGAAGGAGAAGGGTTCCTCGATGGCCAAAACCTTGAACTGCTCGTGGGGGCACTTGTGGTAATATGTTGTCAAGAGCTCCTTGCCCTCCATAAGCAGGGTCTTGAAGTCCTTGACCTCGGCATATTGAATGTTCTCGTAACCCTCTGCCGCTGCCCTCCAGTAACGCTCGAAGCGCTCGTGCAGCTCCTTGGCGGTCATGGTTTTGCCATCCTTTTTCGCCTGGTGGAAGTCCGAGAGGGCAAGGTGTACGCAGCTTCCAAACTCCAGAGCATCCGCTCGAAACTCGGGAGGCAGCCTGTCTATCCTTCCCAGCTTGTACAGAAGTCCGCAGTCTATGTAGTCCCCTATGGCCGATGCCGACAGATGGGGTTCCTTTCTCAAGTCGCTTAATTCCATGGAATACCTCCTGGCTGAAAAACGCAGGCGCCTGCGCTTTTTTGTGTGAGAGGGGACAGGACACACCAATCCCTGCGCATCCTGTCCCGGATGATGAGGGGAACTATGTGGCTATGATGGGGATTGCGGACTAGGAGCTCTGCTGGAGGGTTCGAATGAGCGAGGAGGCATCCTTCTGGGAGAGGTGCTCGACCTTGACCCCGAAGGCATCGGTAGACATTTTCTCGAGGTCCTCCACGGAGATTCCCCTTCTGCGGGAGAGATTGGCGATGGCATTTGCCTGGGCGGAGGAGATCTTGGGTGCAGTCTCCTGCTTGGTCTTGCCTCGTCCATTGCCATTCCCATCAGATTTCCTCGTCTCGGTTGCCTTGTTGCCGTTGCCATCAGTTGGGGCGGCTTGGGTCGGAAGGGGATTATCCGAAGTCGCCTGAGCAGCCTGCTCCTGCTTCTGGGGAATAGCTTTGGTCTCCTTGTTCTCCGCTCTGGCGATCTTCTTGGGAGCAGCCTGAGGGATCTTCCTCGTATCCCGGTTCTCGCCCACGTCGATGATATCCCCGAAATCCCCAATCTCCTCCAGAGCAGTCATCCCCACGTTGGTCATGGAACGAAGAGCTCTTGCGATTGCTCGGGTGCTGGCCATGCGAAGAAGATGCTTGGCAACACGAGGGTGACAGTTTTGCGGGTTGGCATCCCCCACGTCCGTGAAGACCTCACCCGATTTGGAAATCACCGTTGCCTTGCAGATGGCCATGTGACCGTTCTCCGCTGTGGGAAGCTGCAGGGGCTCCACGTCGATCTTGAGGATTCCCTTCTGATGCCCCAGGTCAAGGAGTCCCGCATAGAGCACGAAGTCCTTGTTCTCGATCGTCGTGATGAATCGCTCGTCCAGTTTCGGTTTCCTTCTCTCCAGAAACTGAGCCTTCTCCTGCTCCCCGTTGGGCACGCAGTTCATGACCGCCAGGATGTGCTTGCACTTGAAGCTCTGGTCGTTCTTGATTCCCCTCGCGAAGTCCCCGCAGGTGCAGGAGTAATTTGCATCGTCGACATAGCAGACCTTGTAGCAGATCTTGCCCTCGTCGCTCTCCACGTAGAACCAGGTCTCGTCGACCTGGATGACCCTGAGGTTCTGCGATTTCTCACTTCTTTTTTGAAGCTCCGCTGTCGTCATGTTTTCCACCTCCGAAGATTTCTTTGATAAGAATTGCGATGCCGATGGCGATCTCCGCTGCCTTGATGATGAGCTTTACGGTCTTTTCCTGCATGGCACCCCCTCCTTTACTCAGAAGGGGGTGTCGTCTTTGGCTTCTCCCTCCTTGAAACCCCTGCCGTCGGTTTTGATGAACTCCACTGAATTGGCGATGAGCTGGTAGGTGCTCTTGGATACCCCCTCGTCGGTCTCCCAGACATGGCGATCCAGGGTTCCGATGACGGCAATCCTTGCCCCTTTGTGGAGGCACCTTGCTGCAATGTCGGCAAGTTTTTGGAAGCAGACGACCCGGATCCAGCAAGTCTTCTTTTTGGATGAGTGAAAGGCGATGTTGAAGGACGTCACGGGATTCCCCTCGGAGGAATAAAACACCTCGGGGTCCGCACCTAAATTGCCTGTCAGAACACACTGGTTGAGCATGACGGGATTCTCCTTTCCGAAGAAATGTTTTGGAAATCCAAGAATATCCTTGTATTTCCAATAATTTATATATATAGAACTGTACGTTATCCTGGAACTGGGGGGAGGAAGGGATGGCAAAGGAAGATATCGTCTTTATTCTCAAGAGACTGCTGCAAACAGACGCCTACCTGGAATTTTTACTCCAACTCGAGGAAGCTGATCTGAGGACCCTGATTGCCTGTATCAGGGAGAGGATTGATCGGGGAAAGCAATAATAGAGATTGATTCTATTCTTTTGAATAGGTCCTATAAATTCAAAGGGGGACCAAATGGAAATAATGGGTTATTTAATTTTAATAGCAATGTCATTGCTAGGCAGAATAATAATCATTTGGCATAACGTTGCTGGGGATGGCTTCGGCTTGGGGCGATTCAACAGACCAAAGCTATTAAGAAATAGCATTACAGCAAGTATTGTATGGTTGATAGGCGCGACACTATGGTTGGGAGCACTGATTGTAATCTGGAAAACGACAACGTGGTACTGGACATTTATAGCCATATTCATCACTTTAAGTGTTGACAAAGTTCTGTTCGCCCAGATTTTTAAGAGTACTATTGAAGACTGTGCAAATTTTTTAAGAAAAATGGAAAATGAATTAAGTAATACTTCCGATATCAAATACGCGCAAAAGGATGCTGAACCTAATATTATCGAAATCTATAATTCACAAACAGATGCACCACACCAGGGAGGAAACAAAACGAAATAAGATAACATTTACGAATGATTCCATCCCCAAATATTAAAAAACATCTGACTGTTTCATCATCGAGCACTATATGAAATCGAAAAAGCGGCGAATATTCGGACCCAAGATCAATTTCAAATCCCTTTCCTGCGCTCCCATCAATGAGCATGGGGTCGTCTATCTCTTCGGAGTGCTGCATGAGGCATTTGATTTCAAGATAGAATCCGTCCAGGCAGGATTCCCCGACTGCATCGCACGACGACAGATAGGAAAAGATCGGTGGGAGGAGATCAGGATCGAATTCGAATTCAATAGCAGGTCTTTTCTGGCGCACAACCATGATCCTGATGGGGCAGACATGATTGTGTGCTGGAAGCATGATTGGTCAACGTGTCCGGAACATATAGAGGTCATTGAGCTGTCCTCAATGATAAAGAACCTGGAGTCCATAGCAGAAGAGGTCAAGGAGCCGAAGAAACTCTCAGCGTATAATGAGTTCTGCAGGCAAAAGAGACTCGAGGGATACTCTTTTCAGGATATTTCGAGACTCTGGGGTGAACACAAAGAGACAACTAACGCAACCAAAGAAAAGAGAATCGGCGCAGTTGGTAATGATTTTATAGACTACCGTAGCTTTTGCCAGGATATGAGATCAAAAGGAAAGACGTTTGCTGAAATTGGAATGCTCTGGAAAATAGAAAAGAATAAAAAGCATCCCTAAACTCTCGCTTGTAAAAAGTATTTACATCCTATTTGGATTCTTTCTTTATTGGGAGAGGTCATCATGTACGAGGTATCTAAGCGAAGAAATCCTTACTGGTTCTATATTGGGACTGATGCTGTTGTGGAAGTATTCGCTCATGGTCATAAATCAGATGAAATGATGATTCTTGATGTTGTTTTTTCAAGTGTCACTGAGAAAGGAGATCGAGAACAGTTACTTTTAACCAGGATAGAATCTCGAAAGGATGTCATAGAATCCCTGCCACAGAAAATTACCTATGCTTTAGAGCACCCAATATTTCATGGCGGGGCTATCGATCCAGGGATGACGTTTCATTACCTTCAAGATCAAGTTCGACGCAAAGACCTCTATACGTGTTTTACTGATTTCAATGAATCCATGCCTTATCAATCGAGACCTCGACGAGATATTTATCTTAATCCTATTTCTCTCAAGGTTGAAAGAGAAAATGCACAAGCTATGATTGAAGGTTTCATGAAGGATGGAAAGAAACACTTCGTATCTATTTTTACGGCACATCAGCATGCATGGTCATTACGTAAGGATTTCAGAAAGCAACCAAAGCTTTTGACTGTGAAACATGGAGATCCTAAGCCCGAATATCCGCTGAGCGAAGTAGGTCTTGCTTTGCAGCAATCGAATTATAGGCACCGTCACAATTATATTGCACAGATTGATACAATATTCGAATTGAAATCAAATAATATGCATATGTGGGAAAGGCTGTGCAACATGGGTCTTTTCGATATATGGAAGCCGGAAGCACCCTTCAATAATCTATCAGGCAAAGAAAAGCCCATGATTCTTCTTCTTAGAATCTACAGAATTAAACAAAACCTCAGTGGCAAGATTGAGCAAAGAGATCATGCAGACAAGATAAATGTGCAGGATGCAGTAACAGTAATTCTACCTGTCATTCGCGATTGGGAATTCGAGCAACTAAAGACGAAACTTCGTCTGCTGATAAACGATCAATTGAAGGAAGAGGAGAGTGTTCAAGATACTTGCAAATTAGGATACGATACACGAGAAACATTATATAGATGTCGCAAAGGGAAAATACTTATCTGTGCCGACCGAGATGCGTTGGGTGGGCTAATATCTGAATTGTGTGAACAATATGAATATTATACGGCTGTTGTAGATACCGTGGATGACTATTCAGAATTAATCCAGGAAGAAATATTTGATGTCGCTATTTTGACGAATAACATGTTTCCTTCAGGTAATATTCCAGAAATGATACGTAGCATTCGCGAATATTCCAAGGATGTTTCAATCATTGTGGCTTCGGGTTGGAACAGTTCAGATTTTATAGACACGTTGAGACACGTCGATATTGACGCATATTATCAGATGCCTTTTGACATAAGAATATTTATTCGTGATTTAAATGAGATATTTTCAGTGAGAAGTCGACGAGAATATCAAGAAGATACACATGCATGAGGAATAATAGTTGTGACTAAATCCGACCTCATCACCCTACTCGCAACCAAGCATAACCTGACCGAAGTGAACGCCACCAGGATCGTGAATCTCATATTCGATGGATTCAAGGATGCCCTAGCAGAGGGTGACAGGATCGAGATCAGGGGGGTCGGCAGCTTCGTGGTGCGGGAGTATAAGACCTACAAAGGTAGGAATCCAAAGACAGGGATAGTGGTCGAGGTGAAGCCCAAGAGGTTGCCATATTTTAAAGTGGGGAAGGAATTGAAGGAGAGGGTGGATAGTGCAAGCCCTAAAGGAGGGTGTAACAAATTGAGTTTCGAAGAGAAATGTCATGACTAATTCTGGAATTCCTAAAGAGGTCGCGGCACAAATCCTTTTTGCTTCTGATCGAACCTGCTGCGTTTGCAGAATCCGGGGACGACCGGTCCAGCTTCATCACATCGATGAGGATAATTCAAATAATAACACTGTGAATATAGCGGTACTATGCTTTGATTGTCACAGAGACACACAGGTTGTAGGTGGGTTCGATCGGAAGTTGGATGCTTACCAAATCATAGAGTATAGAGATGACTGGATTAGACGAGTTCAAAATCGTAGATCAATAGACCACGGACCAAAAGAAGTACCCTCTCATTTAACAGATCCACTCATGAAGCTTATTATGTCGCTTCCTGACAGGCTTATCCGATCATATCGCTTAGCACAGTCTAAATGGGATACTGGAGTTTCAGCAAGCATGCATGAGAATAACCTCGACATGATAAAAGTGCTCAAACAGATGCTAGTTGATCTAGCTTTATTCTATCCCCAATCACATTTTGAAGGTATGAAGTCTGAAGATTATTTTCATAAAAAAATGGAGAATCTTTTCGACTGGCACGCGATTCGTCTTGATCCTGAGGGTAGGCACGGTACAGTTAGTTTTCTCGTCACAGTCGGAGGAGAAGTCATATCTGAGCTTGAAAAAATGGTAGTGGATATGGTCAGGTCTTTGATGTCAAATCGAACCGATTTTAATTTTCAATCATGGTTTAACGAATGGAAAGATCACGGGGCATCAGCGTAGGTTGGTTCAATATAGGTAAAGAAGCATATAGAGAGATTCCGATTCGTTAGTATTGTGGTAAAGTAAAAAGGGTACTTTTGATTGACTGCAAAAAACAGGACAGAGATACCCTCACTAACAGCTGCAAGAGTCCTCTTTGACTCTGATCGGACATGCTGCATCTGTCGAGATAGGAACCGTATCATCCAAATTCATCATATAGATAATAATCCAAATAATAACGATTATGATAATTTGGCCGTATTGTGCTTCGATTGCCATCGTGACACACAAATACGTGGTGGTTTCGACCGTAAAATAGATGCTGCACAAATTGAATTGTACAAGAAAGACTGGCTTGATAGAGTTGTAGCAAGGCGCGACAAGGCACATGGTCCTCGGAGTTCAGATTATCTAGCTACTGCCGAAAAAAGATTAGTGCGATTTATGCAGATGAAGGAAAATAGTGAGGAGCATCGTTATACTTTTGAAGCAGAATATCCACAGATAGATACCGGAGATTTATCATCCGATGATGAAACAAATGAATGCATCAGTGCTTTTATAACAAATGCGCTGCAAAGGTATCGAGAGGATTCGGTCAAATCATCTGCAGAAAAAATTGAAATGAAAGCACTTCATCCAGCAACTTCATGGGACCACCTCCATATATCACATGAGGTCACATTATTTACTGAAAGACTGCTGTCAATTATATTTCGTCTTGAAAGATATTACGCAATGGCTGTGCATCCCACAACAAATACTTATACATTGAATTTTCGCCTTCATCCATCATTGAAGCTTGAACTGCAGGATATATTCGACGATGCAACGGACTACCTTGATGTCATTTCCCAGTATTGTATTACGGACTTACATAAGCAGCAGCCCATGCGTTTTCATGATCCAGCGGAGCGTCATGAACAACTCAAAGTAAGACAAGATGAATGGATTCTTTCAGGTGCAGCACCTAATGCTAGTAATTATAGAAACTTAGCACTCGTAAAGTGTGGTCTGAAAGTCTTCTTTGATGAATATCAGGTAGGATCATATGCAGAAGGCAGATATGAAGTATTTATCCCAGCTCATTCGTTAACACCTATTTTAAACAAGTCAATAAAAGACCTGCTGATTTAATACTGAAGAAATCATTCGATGGCGCGTGACGAATTCACAAAAAGAATCAAAGATGCGCTAGCTAAGCGAGTATGCTACAGATGTTCAAATCCTAATTGTAGGGCCATAACTTCCGGACCACATAATGTACAGGACCGTTTTATAAACGTTGGAGTAGCTGCTCACATATCCGCTGCTTCGCCTGGAGGTCCCCGCTTCGAAACAGGTATGACGTCCAAACAGCGATCGTCAATTGAAAATGCAATATGGCTCTGTCAAAAATGTGCTAAATTAGTAGACACTGACATTGAGACATATAATAAACACACGCTTGTGAAGTGGAAAGTTACAACAGAAGCTGAGGTGCTTCGTGCTTTGGGTGGAGCTGGAAACAGTGAACACTATCCGCAGCATGTTTCCGCGAGGCACCTGCCCATTCCGCGGATCGGAGGTCTTACTTACGACGATGCAAGAACATTGTTGCTTCAAGCAGGTTGGCAGCCCATGATATACCCTTTCTCTCATGCAAGTAACCCGGACTTAAAATCTGGAAATGGATTATTATTTTGGGATAAGGGCTATCACGAAATTATAGCTGCATGCCCTACAGGACTAGCTTTCTGTAAATTTGGACTGCAGGACGTGTATGGCAATCGTCTGATTGTGGTTACTGCAGGCGAAGAATATGAGGAGAGCGATGCAAAGGCTCATGTCTGGCGCTGGTATTTCGAGCAGGAAGAAATAGACGATTAAATATTCTATATTAAGTATAAGCATTACTTCATTTCATTCCCTGCAAACCTCACCTCCACCTGCTCATCCTTCAACCTCCAGACCATCTCGCACTCGCACAGGAAGTGCTTCTCAAGCATAATTTCCATCATCTCCCTGCAAGCTTCCCAATCTAATCCCGCCCTCTCCGTGCAAAAGTGATTGAACCTCCTGAACAGCACCGGTTCTGGTTTGTCATACATCCCACGATGGGCACAGTGCCTGGGCTCATTCTCGCATCCTTTCATTTGACAAAGATGCTGTGTGGACTTGAGATAAGCGCGAAGATCCTGGACGAAGGATTTGAGTTGGGCAGGATCGAGCAAAAAAGTCATGGTTGCCTCGCGAGATTTGAGTTTCTTGTGGGGTATAATGACCATCAGAGGTATATCCTTTTTGATTTTGTTCGCGCTGAAATAAGTGCTAAGATATTTGCACAAGATAAATGGGGGGTGTTCCAATGAGTGCTGGTTTGAAGCTCGACAGAGCAGACACGGCGTACGCAGAGAAGGCACATGAACTGTCACTGAAGAACAGGAACTGGTTAAGGCATGGGATAGGAACAACTGCAGATAAGATTGATGTGATGCTCCTGGATGGGGCTACTATCGAACAGATGGCTAAGGGAGCAAAGACAACAAAGGCAACCGTGTCCGTCCATCTGACTCATTTGAGGAAGGAGCACAAGTTGGCCATTGTGAAGAAAGACGGGGTGCTCAGGTATGATGTGAAACCAGTAAAAGAGACTAAGAAGGCGCCGAGGAAGTCTCGGAAAACAGGTTAAGCCAGGTGTTTAAACGTACGGATAACCAGAAAGAGGACAAGAGTCTAGATTCATACATCATGATTCTGACGTGCGTGATCCTGTGCCTGATCGTGTTTCTTATTGTAATCGCGCAAACCAAATAACCTCAACCGATACGCTGATCCCAGCTAATAACTGTCTATGAAGAGCATCTTAACCATTACATTGATATTCTCTTTTTTTCTTTGTACCGCTGCATTCGCGAACGAACTCACGATCTATTCATCGGAGGGGATAAAGAAGATCAAAATTCCTGAACAGGCACGTCCTCAGGAACTCCACAATCATTATAGGTTCATAGGAGAGAAATGCATCTTGAACTGTCAAGAAGAAATACCGAAAAGCCAACCAACCGAGAAGACACCTGCAAAAGAGGCATCGGATAGCGTAGAAAAACCAGGGCAATCCATAACAATCAATATCTACCCAAATGAGCCAGGCCCACAGCAATATATATTCGTACCCTACGGAAGGCCCCGTAGAGACTACAGGCCCCATGACCATCCAAAACCGCCACTGCGCCCATCAATCAATCCCGGAATGCCAGGAATCCACGACAGGCTCCTTCCAAAGTAAGCTCCAAGTTCGTCAAAGAAATATGCCAGGATGCTTCGCTTAATAGGGCGATATGGGCACGTTTTGTGATATAAATCCGGAGGTCATAAAAATGGTCGGGAAGGGCTTACATGGGCTGGTCCCAATTCGTAATCGTAATGCTTCTTATCATCGCCCTGATTGCAGCGATCCTGTTCTTTCAGATGCGATCATTTTTCTATGCCGCCATCTTCAGGCTTCTGTTTGTTGTTGGTTTCTATGCCATGATGCAGGGCCCTATCGGGGATCAGATTCGCAAGGAAATGCAGGAGGATAAGGCGGCTGCAAGCCAGGTGAAGCGAACAGGGTGACGATCGAGAGGAAGGTGAGGCCCGGAGGGCTTCGGAGTTAGCCGAATATACGGTACATCCAACTTTCGTGGCTGCGCGGGATCGCTACAAATCCCAAGGGAATGATCATAAATTTAATCGCAACGTAAAAGAACAGGATGCTAATGAAGATGAAAATGCTCCCTATCGTGGACTGCTTCTTCATGAAAGATTGGCTTTGAAAAATATCCTGCTGCATGCTCTCACTCTCCCCCCCTCAAGACACAATTCTAAGGCAATCATACGGCGGATGCGGTAGAAAACCTCCACGTTTTGTTTGCTTTGAGCTTTTTCGCTATTTCCGCCCTCATCTCATCAGAATCAAAGCCCAAGGCCTCGCAGCACAACTGAAACATCCCATTGTCCGTTTCAAAGAATCTTCTGCTTATAGGCAAGTCGGCGACAGCCCTCCGAATGATTGCCGCCATGAGCCGTTGCTCGGGCATCAGGTTCGCTAGTTTCCCTTCGTCGAGGTTCAGCATGTCGGGCATTGCAGCAGCCCTCCTGACTCAGTCCTGCCGTCTAAGTGGACAAGAGTTCTTAATAGATATATCGGTTCCTACCGGACCTTCTTTAGGCTACGGGTATATGTGCTCCATTTCTTGTAAGCTTTCGATAAAATTGATATATCTCCAGATAATCATCGGAAGCTTTAAAGTGGGGCAGTCATAATGACGATAATATGATCAAGGCCTGACCCATAGGAGGTCTCCTATGAACAACATCGACAGTCGCATAGTCATTGGGGGAATGACACCCGGAACAGGGTCAAAATCGAAAACTGAGTCCAGTCCGGAGAAGATGTCGGTTAAAGACAACGTCTCTGGAATTAGCGCCCGCAACCCCCGACCCTTTGTAGAGACAGAGCTGTCGTTCTCAACTTACGGGGCCCGCGATGAGCGGATTGCTGTAGTTGTCAAAAACAAGCATACGGGAGAGGTTATCAGAGAAATTCCATCTGAAGAAATGCAGAAGTTGCATGTTCATCTCGACATGCTAATCTAAGGTCAACCGGGCAGAGTCGATTGACTAATGTCTTTTACCGATCATGAGAATAGGCCCTGGCTCCTCAGTTGATTTGGTCCTCCACTTGGATCTTCTGAAAGAGACCACAGAAGTTCGCAGGGCCGTCATATACGATACGGAAGACAACACCTATACCCTCTCCCAGACCAATCCTCCCGTCAGGCGCTCCAGTATCGGGATGATCTATCACATCACCCATCTGACACGACAAGGCGAGCAGTATGTTCGCTATGGATTTGAAGGAAAATTGATCGACATCATCAAGGATTATCGACTGAATTCCTACCAGTCCGTGCAGGCATCGATCTTTCGCCGTCAATCCGGATTGGACATGTATGACTTGAGGGTGCACTATCGCGTGAGACCTGGTGTGGACTGGTCGTACACATTTTCACTGGAGTCTCGGCCGGTGAATCTGATTAATATCTCCCTCGGAGGGGCTTTATTCTCTCACAGCGGCAAGAACAAAATTGAGGTGGGGAAGACCGTGCAGGTCATGGGCCAAGGAACCGATGGGGAGCAACTTCCCGGCATCCTAGCCAAGGTGAAAAGAGTGTGGGCTTCGCTGGAATCGAGGCAGACCGACTTGGAGTATGTTGCCGTTCAATTCTCAACTCGGGATGCAGGCCTTGTCAGGGAACTGGGACGGGAGATTCTTCAGACCCAGAGGGGCGCTGCATATAAAGCTTAGAGTCCGTCCATTGTCAAAGATTCATCTAGGCAGCTTCCTTTCGGATAAGCCTATCTCGTATAATAAAGAAAAAGCAAAAATAAGATGGCCAGGATCAACAACCCATATGCCGATAATAAGGATCGCATTCAGCCGTTCTCTCCAAAGTACAGATAAAGAGCCGTGGTAATCGACATCCCTACATCTGCTGTTACAGGTCCGGAGCACCCTCAGAAATTTACCGACCTTTCATGCGGTGGGTGCTCATTCGTTGAGTGGGATTTTCGATAAATAAAATCCTTGGCCACCCTGTAACCAAGCTCTGCGGATGTCTTGAGATCGCGCATCGCCTCAATATCACCCAGGCGCCAGAGCAGCAGCCCCCGTAAATAGTAAGCCTTTGCATCCTTGGGGACCAACTCGATGGCTTTGCTGTAATCAGCGATAGCTTGCTGCGTGTTGTTAATCCGCTCATAGGCCATACCCCGGTTAAGGTAGGCCCTGGCATACGTGGGGTCCATCTGGATGGAGGATGCAAAAGCCCGGATCGCATCCTGATAATCGCTCGATGTGTGCATGATGGAAAAGCCTTGCTCAAAGCATTCTTGAGCACTTAAAGGCTTTTCTTTCGCTTTGCGCCTGAGAATCTTCGATATGAAACCAACGGGTTCTTCCTTTTTCGCTGCTTTGTTGGCCTTCCTCCTTTCAGCTCCCTTGTAGCCATTTGATTGAGCCCGGACCGAGTCATGATCGACATCAACCCACCTGCTTTCGGAGGGACGATAGAATTGCTTTACCTTGCCCGATACTATCAGCTCGTTAAGAGTGACATCATCGACCAGCCCTTCCCGATTGTTCCGGTACCTCACCTGAACGAGATTATACATCGTTTCATCCCCTTTGGTCATGCTTCGTGAAGCGTTTGACATAAAGCCTACAAGTCGGGGGCATTTAATTTAGCTTTCCCCATTCATAAACTATGAATAGTAGAGACGGAAAGCCGGATCCTCCATGTAATGGAATTTGGGATGTCTTAACTTAAACGTTCTAAGAGCGTGTTCCACGTAGTGATAGAGTTGTGTTGCACTAATCTCTCCTTCCAAGCATCTCATTTTTTCTGTTTCTATGGAGCTTATTAATTCGATTATGTCGGCCCGTTCGTAGGGCAATCCTTTGACTTCAAGACCGGCAAGTTTAGTTTCAATTTCATGATTCAAATCTTCTTCGAAATTGGCACTGCTGGCCTCTCTTATGAATGGAGCGTTGATATCCAGGATCTTTATCATTGACATCTGTTTCGACTTATCCATTTTATGGTACCTGCTTTCCTTGACCCAAACGAGCAAGCACGAGGAACAGAGGAGATAGCCGCTGTCCGTGAAGCACCAGTCGATTCCCTTCCATTGCATGCGCTTTCCGCAGTCGTCGCAAATGCAGGGTCCCTGATGGGGTTTTCTTGTCTTCGACGAAGAGTCCATTTTGTCTTTCCACAACTTACCCTCTAGAATGGCAACGGACGTGCCAAACACGAAAGCTTCAACAAAGTGCATTAATTCAATATGATAGGCTAATCCATCGTACAGTGAATACTTTGTAAAGCTATGCCAATATGGAACAGGGAACTTGAATAATTCAAAATATCAAGTAGTTAGCAAATATGGCCATTGGGAGATAGTAGATTATGGCGGTCCATATTTTACGGCAATGATGGCTATCTTCTTTTTTCATTTTATTAGGCGGCGAGCTTAGCCTATGAGTTTCTATGTCGCCCATGAGTTTCCGGCATGCGCGTTGCATAATATTGTTATTTAAGAACAATACCTTGGAAACCTGTCAATTTCCCAACATTTACTTTTTGCCTGTTTTGGAGATCGCTCAATGGCCATCCTGATTGTCGAGGATAATCCGGTTTCTGCAAAGCTCTTGGAACAAAGCCTGAAAAAATATGACTACGAGACCTTGGCTGCCGGCAACGGAGTCGAAGCTCTCGAGATTCTCTCGAAGAATGGCTCCTCCATAGAAATCGTCATTACCGACGTCATGATGCCTGAGATGGATGGCCTGACTCTGGCAGAGAAGATAAAGACCACTGCGCTCTTTGCGCATATCCCGGTGATCATCTGCACGATCCTCCAGGATGTTGAGAGCATTAAGAAGGCAGCATCTATCGGATGTCGGCACTATCTCCTGAAACCCTTTCGCCCCGAAGACCTTCGTTCAAAAATTCTGGAATGCCGCCGCCACGAGAAGAAGGTCGTTCGATCGCAGGCGGAGATCATGTCCCATTATCGTCTCAAGGAAACCCAGTACGCTGAGATTAGAACTGCCTTTCTTCTGCTCCTGGAGAGTCACGTTTCGCTAACGGAGGAAAAGCTTGCTGCTAGAAATAATGGAAAGCTCGATCTGGGCAACATCAATGAATGCGCCGTGATTTTTGGTGCGGAGAGGTTGAAGGTCCTTGTTGAGCAATACGAAAAAGACAAACAGACAATGATTGATGATCCCGCTTTCCGAGAATCACTGCTGGGAGAGATAAATAATGTCATCAAGGCTCTATCAAAATGAAACTTTCCATAAAACTGAGACATAAGGAACCAACGTGAAAAAAGACCTCTTCGGCAATTGGAATAAGGAAGAATCCGTCACCAGCTATGATGATGTTCGTCAGAAGGCGGAAGGGAGAATCATCCTGGAACGGATGGCTTCGATCATCATGACCGATGAGGCCAAGAAGAAGATTCATCGAGAGGATCTCAGCCGATCCCCGGAGGGACTAACGGGAGATTCGCACGCAGCAATAGAGGAACCCAAAGCAAAAGCCCAAGAAGTAACTTTGAACTCCGACACCAGCGTCGAACATCTACTCATCATAAAGGATTCAGGAACTGAAATTCCATCTTTAAAAGTAGGCAGAAGTATCGCCTCTTCTCGAATCGAGGCCAATACAGCTGGGTTTCGTACTAAACCTGAATCGCCAGAGATGGGTTTCTCACCCGAAGAAATCAGCTCGGCTCCTTCGACTTGCTTCAAGAAAAAAGAGGCTCCATTGATATTGGTTGTCGAGGATGAACCCGTTACGCAGAGGCTCCTTAAAAAGATCCTGGAAGACCGTGGCTATGAGGTTAGCATTGCTGGCGACGGAATTGATGCTCTCATGGAGCTTGGAAAAAGACATTTCAATCTGATCCTCTCTGATCTCAGCATGCCCAATCTGGATGGGTTTAAGCTTCTTGATTTTATCAACATGAAAGGCATCCAGATGCCTATTATATTCTTGACCGGCAGTGATGATGTGGAAGACGAGATAAAAGTGCTAGCGCTGGGAGCCAAAGACTATATCAGGAAACCAATCAATAGGGACTTGTTGCTCCTTCGAGTCAGTAAGGTTCTTACTACATCTTAACTCGCTTGGATAGAAAGCCGATGAAGAAATCGTCTATATTACTGGTATCCCTCTTATCTTTAGTCGTCGGTATTATGATCGGTATTATGATTGGAGGGGATTTATTCGACAAGCCTCGATCTCAGCCCATCTTGTCACTGGAATCTAGCAATAGCCCCTTAAGTTTGAAGGCAATTGCAGAAATGCTAGCTGCAGCCGGCATTAAGAAGGCACCCGGTTACATTCCCTCCGTAATTTTCGAGACAGATAAAACCATCGTTATTAAGAATCCGCGACCAGAATCGCGAGTTGATCATTTAATTCTTCCCAAGAAAGACCTGAGAAATATAGGAGCAATATCCGAGGACGATGCACCATACTTGAGCGATGCATATTTGGTTGCGAAATACATTATAGATAAAGAACATCTGTTGCAATATCGCATGTATACCAATGGACCGGGATACCAGAAGGTTCCCTATTTCCACTTTCACCTCACTGGTAAATAATAATATTACCACCATTAAAGAAATGATGGGATGTCATTGAAATGTCTTGCTGGAAGCTATAAAGCCGACCCTAGACTCTTGGGCCTCCCATGATTAGCTTTGTTACACTCTTCAAATGATAATTTTCCAATATGAAGCCCATAAATATTTAAATTAGGAAGGTATGGGGGTCGAAGAGGAGTCTAGGAAGATCGACCTTCTATAGCGTTCTTCAATTGATGAAGACCAAAGGGTTTGGCAAGGCAGAAGTCAGCTCCGGCGTCAGAGAGATCTTTAAGCGCCGACAAGTAGCCACTCATGCCAATGATATAAATGTTTCGGAAATGAGATTTGACGAACTTGCAGATTTCCGGACCGTCAATGCTGCTGATTTCCGAATCTGTAATAACAACGTCGTACTTTGCCTGATGAAGCTTTTGTAGCGCTTGCCTTCCTTCGCTTGCCTCGTCAGCCACATGACCGAAAAGTCCCAGCAGGTGAGACAGCACCTCGGTGATATTCTGGTTACCGTCTACCACGAGCACTTTCATGGCAATCATCCATGAGCAAGTAATGTTGTGAGAGGGAATGTAACGACCTCGAAAAATCTTTCTGCGATTTGAATGATTACCGGTCAATTCTGTTCAGTGACCAGTTGCATATTCACATGATGTATATCGCGACAGAAATCTTTTTGTAAATACGGCGCAAGTATGATTTTTATATGCGAATCAATTATTACTCGTTGTGGTCATTGTCAGTGGCAATATATCCAGAAAAACATAGACAGTGAAAATAATCCATAAAATCCGAGCAAATATGATAACAAAACAAGGAGTAAAAATCTTCGCATTACGAAATACTGAACAGTCTGGGAATTTAATGCCCCCTGTGTTAGATATTCAACTGCGTTGCTATTCAAGATGAACATGGATAACCGACAGAGGAGAATGCCCCAGTGAAAATGAAAAGGTGGAAGGATCTCGCGGTGCATAGGGCAGGATGCCCCTACAAGGGGGTGGCAGTCTATGGTACCGATGCGGAGATTGCAAAGTATCACTCCGGAAATTGTCCAGGCTGTAATGTGCAGGTCAAATGGGAAGAAGAACTGCAGGAAAAGCAGACTGCTTCGCAACTAAAACCATAATTCGGATATGCTTCAGATGCAAATCCTTCATATTATGAACTGCATTTTGAGGAAGCATAAAAGAAGGGATCCCGAATGAACCAGGATCCCTTCTTGATAGATTAAAGCATGGATAACAGCGAGACTATTTCACCGCATCCTTCAGCCCCTTGCCCGCCGTGAACTTGGGCACCTTCTTTGCCCTGATCTTGATTGCCTTGCCGGTCTGGGGATTGTGTCCCATCCTGGCTGCCCTCTTGGCTACCTTGAAAGTCCCAAAACCCACGATGGTCACATCAGCGCCCTTTTTCAGGGACTTGGTGATGGCCTCGAAAACAGCATCGACTGCGGCTGCAGCCTCCTTCTTCGTGCTGGTAACCTTTTCGACTTCCTTGATCAAATCTCCCTTGTTCATGTGCTCCTCCTTTTGTAGTCGATCCATTGATGCGAAATTTGGATTGTCTATAATGTAATATCTTAGAAATATCAAGGCATTATTGTGGGGAAGGGAATTATTCCGGGAAGGAAATTACGATGTGGGGGAGGTCTTGCTGGTCAAACAGGGAGCTTTACATGTTGATATATCTCAGCAGCATGAGTTGATACATAACGACACCGCTAAAGAGGACGGCAATGACCATGATCGACACCTTTGCCAGCCGAAAATGGCAATGCAAACATAGAATGAGCGCACCGCAAGCAACCAAGGCAAACTTGATAGCCCAAGTGATGTCGCCGTAAGAGTCAATGGCCCATCGGACGATAGGATTTAGTTCCAGGCCGCCACTCGCCAGAATGACTATCGTAAATAGGGTATCCAGTATATTGAGCCCCACAATAAGAACTATGCAGATTAAGAGCCTCTCACTGTAGCGGTCAACGTAACCCGCCTTTAGTTGATCCTCTTTGCGTCTGAACGCTGATCTTCGGCCAATTAGCGTGTAGCGGCTCAGAATCGGTGTGGGCTTTTTTCGGCGATCTTGACAGGCTCTGTTTTCCATTTGAGCTTACACCAAGATGAAATTATGGATATTAATACCCCACCCGCAACATATTTCCCATACGGCAGGAGTGTGATTTTACATACGAAAGGAGTATTACCTCGAGCACGGGGTATGTAATACCGTGCATCTAGGCTTTTCCTCGTATTTATCCAGAACTGCGAAAATTGGAACAAATAACGGAATGATTACAAATAGATAAAACGGTAAAAAGAAGGGAATGAGAATCTCTACATTAGGAAAGTCACGAAATAAGACTGCCTAATATCACGACCACCCACGTTTTCTTGACTCTGTCCACCGTTGCCAAATCTGCTTTTAAGGGTATCTCCGGCGTAATCGGCAGGGTCACATCATAGATTCCCTGATACACCATATCCTTCAGCTTTAGATTGTATGCCATGACCATCAGGGTCTCCAGGTTGACAGTATCGTAACCGCCACACTTTACCAACTCCCCACGACCTTCTTGATGCTATCCTTCCACCGGATCTTCGGATCGTCCTTATACTTGCCATAGAGATCCCAGATGAACGGGTCTGAAAGAGATTGCAGCAGCTCTTCAGCCCTTGCCATCGTCTCCTCATCGTTATGGCCATTTAAGGATAACCGGCTCTTCAGCATGTTCGGTTTTCCAATCCAGACTGTCTCCGTGACGTAGGGTAACACCTTCTCAACGACATCCTGTATGTTATTGTCCAGCATGGGTTCACAGGAAACGCTAGTTTGGTAACCATTCAAATGGGCATACTTCAAAGATGACAATCTTTCATCGAAATCAGGTGCTCCAGGTTCCCAGAATTTCAAGGTATCGGAATTGCTGGACCCGATGGTGAATCTGAAGATGAACTGATCCTTGAACATGGGAAAGACGTCACAGAGAGCCTTTACGCAGTCTAGGTGGGGCTTCGTGACGATGATCCCCTCATTGCCTGGAGCTAACAGACGAGTCAGCTTCTGGATGCACGCTGATAGATTGGTCGGGGTGATGTCGTGCGTGGTAGGGAACATGAACCGCTTCCCATCCTTGCGTTTCATGAATTTCTTTGATAGTTGGCTAGTCCTGATTACCTCATCCTTCCAATTGTCCGGAGTTTTTCTTTCATACTGAATGGCCATCGACTTCGCATAACAGTAGCGACAATCGTGGCTGCATCCGGAGACGCAGTTGACGTTGTAATCCGACCATTCCTTGGTGCCGAACTTTGGTTTGTCTTTCGCTGAAGTTGGAATCCTTGCTTCAGCTGAGTATATATTCGTATTCATAGTGTTCTTCCTTTCTTGGATTGTTGATGAAAGACCACCCCAGCAGATGGGGACTACATGGTGGTCTTTCCTGGTGCAGCATGGGAGACTGCCGATTATTGTTTGGTGCGCTCGTGCATCTCTTTATCCTCACCTTTTCGCTCTGCCGAATTATACTGATTCCATATATTGATAACGTCTGAACGCAAAGCGTCAACCCTTCTACAAAGATCAATTCCGATTTCTGTCAGTTCGCATTCACTCATTTCATTAAGCTTATATATCGGTACGCCGTCTCCAGGAATGCAAACGCGTGACTGGCGTCCATCTCGATAGAATGAACGAGGGCGAAATGAAGCGTATTTGTCAAGATATAGATGTCTCTTTTTCCAGAGCCACGGTAGAAACTTGGACTGTTGATTATCGGCAATTACATACGAAATCCCTTCTTCGTCCCATCTGGCGAGAACACACAGTTCATCCAATACCTTGAATTCCATCGATTCCGTGCAGTGCAAATCTTCCAAATGATATTTTTCTTTCCGGTAAGGGCTGAAGTACAGTGCCCAAAATGCCATCCTCTGGATATCCCACTTGCTGGGTAGTTGACCATGCGCTTTCCCCTTCGACCTGTATTCTTGACGGTCAATAAACCGTGGCCCCCGCCTCAGTCCTTCGATGATTCGACTGAACTCAATGATGGAGAAGGGAATGCCCAGGTTGTCACAGTGCTCAACCATGAGAGAGACAAAATATTCTTCCGGGGTGAATTCATTCAAATCGGGATATTCATAGTCTCCCATGCATTTCTCATTATCGCCTCGATAGATAATCAATTTGTGGTCAGATTCCGAGCCCGCTCCATACAGGCAGTCCAAGAGCTGATCTACCCTGCATTTCGAGGGTATGGCATCGACATGCACCGTATAATTTTCTTTCGTATGCACGTCTGAGATGATCCGGTTATTGTTTCGCGCACTAGTTCCGGTTTTGTTATCGAAGTGCAGGTTCTTCTGCCGAAGGAAATCATGAACTGTACTGATGTAGAATGAGAGCGTAAATACGTCCTCATCCCTGTTGGCAATGCATTCTGATGTATCATTAATCCACATAATGTTATTCTCCTTTCTTCTGTTATGCCTGCTCGCAGTTGAATTCGTTATTGGTCCTCTCCAACTTCACCTGAATTGCTTCCCTGATGACCTCTGACATGCTCACCTCTTCCTTCTCGGCAATCTCGTAGATCTGCTGAAACATGCACTCGGATAGGGTCACAGATATGGGTCTGTCGTAAATCCTCTTTTTCAAGGTCCTCACCTCCTTTCTATATAGTTGTGATGGGAATTTGGATACTGGCGTGTGCTAATTAGGTCTGATTCACACAAGAAACATTTCCATCATCATCGACTCTAAGACCATACAAATAGCTGCAATCGCAATGGAACCAACGCTCACCATCTTCATACTGAAACATATCTGCTGCTGCCTCCCAATCCAGGTGCTTTCTAGTGCAGAATTCAACAAAGTAGTTTAGGTCATCCTCTTTTTTGGCGTGACACCACCAAATTATAGCTCCCTTTTCATCAAGGCTGTGATCCAGGTTGGCCATGAGATACTTTTGCAACTTATTCACGAAGGCTTTCATATTTTTTTTGTCTGACAGATATTGAGTTGTCTCTTTCTTGTTCCTCATTGACTTTGGCATACGGCATTCTCCTTTCTTGTAGAGTTATTCCATTTTCTTTCTGAACTTTAAAAAGCTATACGAAATGTTCACCTCCTTTCTCATTGAGATATGATCCTTGCCTTTATAATTTGTTCTGCCTTCAGATACACATCAGTTCAGGAATGTATCTGGAAAGACTCCTTCCTGGATCTTATCCCTTTCATATATTTGTTCTGGTGTCAGAGACAGATCGGAGGGATTAGAAACAGTCTGGTCGAGGCAGCTGCCGGGATGCACTTGAAATCCGATGGTCTCGGACTTCGGGCGGAACCATCGCTGAAGTAACGGTCCAACAGACACCAGTGAGCGGTAGGTGCTATTGGCAACTGGACTCGTGGGAGCGTCAAGAGGACTTACGTCCTGTTTGAAGTTGCCTTCGGCTGTCCTGCCAAGGGATTCTGAAGGTAACTGTTTGGATTAGATGCTTAAGACAAGTAAATGGAATAGCCCTTTGGGGTTTTCTGGGGTGAAGAAAGAGACCGATGAAATCGTGTCGGTTTTCTTCATCCCAATATTATTTAAATATTATTATTTAAAGGGTATAACCTCCTAATCTCAAACGGAAATTCAGTACTTTTACCAATGAGAACCCGAGAAAATCGAGAAAATACCAAATGAGACCATAGGCTACACCAAATCAGTTCCCGGGTTCTCTTCATTCGCTCCTACCCGCTCTTTCCATGTGCTCCTGGTGAACGAATACAGATAATCCTTGTAGACGCGGATTTCCTTTGGTTCCTTAATGAAGTGATTTCCCTCAAGCTCCTCCAGCAGTCCTTTCACGATCTTCCTGACCATGTAGGTGTCCTTCGTCTTGAAGTCCAGCCGATATCTGATTTCTTTCAGGCTGAGAGGATTCTTGACCTTCTTGTAATAGGGGAGAATCAGGAGCCGGTACAGAAGCTGCGCATAGTCCGAAAGCGAATAGAACGTATCGGGCAGCAGGTCCGTGTAACACGAGATGGAGTTTTGAATGTAATAGAAACCCAGGAACGTGTCAAAGACGATCTCATACTCCCTGTCTAGAATATGGCCATCCTTCGAAGTCTTGACAGCTTTTACATTACGCAAGGAGTACATGGTCGAAGGGATCCCGATATTGTTGAAGAAGAAATTCTGCGGTTTCTTGCCATCGAAGAATCGAATGGGGTAAGTCATCTCGAGTGCGCATTGTCCCGTGTTGGTGATCAACTCGCAGATCTCTTTCGAGGAGTACTTTCCGAGGAAGGAAAGCTGATCCTTTAGCCATGAATCTCTGATTTTAAAACGCTGCGGTTTCTTGATCCGTCCGTATATGCGATCCACACTATCAGGCAAAGCATTGTCTGCGTAAAGGTAACTGGGGATAAGGCCATCATGGTATTCTGGCAGGATACGCATGAGGTATTTCAAAATCTTGTAAGAGATACCTGCATGAGAGAGGTGACTGACTTTCATATTCCTGTCCGTGGGGATTCTTGACGTGAAGCTTATCGAACCATCATCGAAGCGATTGTATGCCCAATGCATGGCATAGGTGCCCAGGATGTCCATGATCATCAAATTCTTGGAACCGAACTTTCCCACCGTACATCTCATCTTCTGGTCCTTGAGCTGCTTCATGAAGGGATAGCTGATCTCTTTGCCCTTCAGGCTCACGACGGGGAAGATGTTCTTGTTCAGATTCTTTTCGGCGGCGAGTGCAATGATTTTTCTCTTTTCTCCTGTTATGTTTATTTGTTGCATAGTTCATATCTCCTCCTTTTCGATTTTCTTTTCGTCCTTGTTCCTGGTTTCGAGATACTCCCTGATAATCTCCGCCCCGACCGATGCTGCACTCTCCACCTTGTCCGGATCCTCGACCATTTTCTCGGCTGCAATCTTGCGGAGTTTCCCGCGGTAGTGTCGGGGTAAGCAGATGTTGAGTTGGATCTTGTCTTGTTCGTCGTCATAGATCATGTGTCTATCCTCCTATGTGGTTTTGTGTATATTTGTTCTGGCTGCCAAGACAGATCGGAACGGGACTGTTTCTGGGCGGTAGTAAAAGGATCGGATTGGGTTAACTTCGAGTTGACAGTCGGGATAATATGAAGAAAGGGGAGCAACCGGTGTGGTCACTCCCCCTTCGCTGTTATTGTTGATTTTTGTGCTTCTTGAAATGATTGGTGAACATCCTGTCTAACAGATCCTTGGGGCTTTCCGCTGAGGATAGCTGCTGAAGGACAATGATTAAGTAGAGGTATCCGTTTTCAATTAGCATCCTCACGGCACGTTCAAACTCCTTGACATCAAGGATTCCTCTGCTCAAAAGAATCCCTTTATGGACAAATACTTTGCACATTCCGGGCTCATAATACACATGATCGACAACTGCCAATTGGTTGATTCTACTTATCAGTTCCAGAATCACGGGTATCTTTCTCTCTGGAATTTCCTCATGATGTACCATCGCCATCGACACACAACCTGGCTTATCTGCGACCTCTATGCCTATCGTGCTCATCAGGCCTGCGATGTGATCAAAATCGACATCAAAGCAGACAGAGTTGTCGATCCAGTCATCCTCCTTGATGGGAAGATCGAGTTTATTCATCACTCCCTCAATGCCTTTACGAATCTTACGGTATTGCAGGTCATTTATTGTGCTCGGCAGCGCAAGGTCGTCAAGATCCACGATGGTACCCTCCGTCGAATCATCGAAAAAGCGATACACCCTTTCGCCCTTTCGGATCAGGCTTCGAAGCAGCCAGGTGAACTTATCGGAAGGCAAATTGCCATGGGAGATGAATATCCCTGATCGCACTTCGAGTGAACGGAAATCGGGACGAAGCACAAGGTGATAGAGGTCGAAATGACAATTGAAACTATTGACCAATTCGATCATTTCTGCCTTGTCCAATCCCGACGTGAATTGATCGGTTGAAATTCTAATATCTGCATACGAATTATCCGCGTCGTATGAGCACAATATACACATTTTGACGCTGTTAGATTGAATCATCGACCTGACACGATAGCTAGGGTGCTGACCGTCTTCAAGTACGTTGAACCCTTCCTTTATCAGGCATTCCTTCATCTGGGCGTAGATCAAACTATTTTTCTTTTCCATATCTATTTCTCCTTAATGTTGTTCGTTTTTTGAGCATTGTTTCTGTCAGGAAAAACGCAGGATCCTGCGCTTTTACTCCAGAGGGATGCCACGCCTCAGGCGCTCATCGTTGACCCTCTTCTCCATGTCCGTGTAGTACTTCATGTTGACGAGTTGCATGTTGAATTTGTCGTCGTATCCGCAGAGGTCCTGGTAATTGAACCCGAAATTGACCTGCAGATACTCTTCGAGATCTTTCCTGAAGGGGTAGGTAACGAAGTGGTGAAGGCTAGAGTCAAGTTTGGAAGACCTGCCCCCGACATAGATATAGTCGGTCTTGTCTAGTTCCTCATTCCGGGGATTCCAATACTTGATGATGCCGTATGCCCCACTTTTTGCCCACGATGTCGTGTCACACGAGGCTATGGGCAACTGAATCAACCACTCGTAGGTGCTGCCGCCGAACCAGTGAATCTTGATAGCGGGGTTGCCTTTCTTGATGCGGTTGACGGCATGCTTCAGATGCCGAAAATTAGAACTCTGACTGGACCCGAGAGCCAGCCAATCATATTTCCGGGATCTGACGTAGTAATCGATCTCGAAGTTGTAGAAATTGTGGACCACGGGGATGGGAACCAAGCCTCTTTTTTCCATTTCCAATTGGTTGGTTATGTTATTGACAAACCCCCGTGTACTGAAATCAGTATCAAAATTGAAATAACGGTCGAACTTGTTCCCCCACAGGAGCAGGAAGTTGATAACTGCTTCTAAAGTCAGGGTGGACTTTCCCATCGCGACTGACCAGGCTCCGGAATCGCCGATGATCTCTGCGATGATGTTCCGGTATTGAACGAGAAAGCCTTCCCGCTCAGCTTCATTAAAAGCCAAGGAAAGCAGCACATTCAGCACATCCGCGGGAAAGAGCTCATGATATCGCCTGACTACCCTCAGTGACGGTGACGCATGAAATGTTTTCATTCTGTATGCTCCTAAAAAGATGCCCCCATCACCCTCGACAGATGATGGGGGCAGTAAAAGGTTGCGAATTAGTCCTCGTCTACGAAATTCGCGGCTTTCTGGAGAGCAAGAAGCTTTTCCAGAAGGTCATCGAAGGTTTGCCGGTGCAGCTTTTCCAGTTGCTCCGTGTTCCCGATGATGAACTCCACGGTCTTGATCAACCGCGAGGACAGGGTGTTGAAATCCTTGATTTGCTTCTCGGGATCCTCCTCGTTAACTTCCTTGCCGCCATTGATGGCAAGGCGTTCAAGGTACTGCACGGGTTGCCCACCGCAGTCCCTGATGTCCTTGAGTTTCCTGATGAATGCCTTATCGAAGGACACACCACTTCTTGTCAGGCTGAGAGCTAACTGGTACTCAATCGCAAGGCTCTCGCGTGACAACTTTTCGCAGGTCAAGGCTGCATCGACCATGATCTTGAACTCTGCGAGGTTTACCTCCGACGATTCGTCGAAGGCGATGTTGTATTTCCGCAGCAGCTTGGATACTGCATCCTTCTCTTCGAAGTTCTTGGTGGCGCCGCAGATCGTTTCCATGCGGTCCACACCGAGAAAGGAGAGCCGATGGACATCAGGCCGTTTGGCGATGGCCATGTACTTCTCCCGGTTGCGCCTGCCGAGGAAGGGAAGGTTTTGCTGGGCCCACTCTCCCCAAGGAGTCTCGTTGCCCTTGTTGAGCTCCTTCAACCGCAGGCAAATAAGCCCGATGATGATTGCGTAATCGGCGAAAAATCTCGCCGCCATGTTTAGAGCCTTGTTGGCAACCGCGGTAACGGAAGCCGCCAACTTGATGCCATCGTGAATGGCCTTCGTCTTGCTGAACTTGGGCTTCTTCACGAAGTTCATCCAGGAATCGAATTCATTTTTCATCTCGTCTTCGATAGAGGACTCGACGAAGGCAATATCGATTACCGTTGTACCATCCGCACCCATGTATTCCCGTGGTTCCGGGGCGGGATGAGTTTCCTTCAAGACCACTTCCTGGGACACGGCGTCTTCCTTGGGCGCCGATGCCTCAATCGTTTTTTCCTCTTGAATATTTTGCATAATGTGAATTCCTTTTTTTGTTTTCTTAGTTTCGTTATTTTCTAGGTTGCCTGGTCTACTGACTTCACCTTGTGGCGTTCCAGCCACGCATCTATGTCCCGTTTGTCGTAGAGGACCTTGCGGCTGAAGGCGTGTATTACTGGTGGCCCCTCTCCGCGCATACGCAGGTTGGCCAGATAACCTGGGGTTGTGCGTAAGAGCTCCGCCACTTCCTTCGCTGTCAAATACCGCCGGTCCATTGCTTATCACCTCCCTTCGTGTGACGTGGGCAGGTGATAGCACTCCTGGACCATTGTGTCTTTTTAGGGGTAGCCTATGGGTTGGGGGGGTAGTCTATGGTACTTTGAATGATGAAGATGAGGGGGGATCTGGCCTAGAGCGGCAGAATCTATGCGGTTGGCTGCTTAATGCTTATTTCTTCCCGTAGAAATGCCGGTTTTGAGTCCTTCTCTTATAACAATCTGGTCGATTGCTTTTTTTACGACATTTACCGTATAAGATCTCGAATAGTCCTTCTCCGGAGCTTTCGGAACAAGGGAAGGGTCTATGAGAGCGATAAGATACCGGTTTAGTTTCTTTACTTGTTTTTTCTCTTTCTCATCGAGTTGCAATAGCCGTTTCACTTTTCTCGCCTCGTTGGTCGCCCTCACCAATTTTCTGATACTTGGTGTCAGTTCGTCCACAGAGATCGCGTCTTTGGAATCTTCATAGAAAGAGGGGACATTCAAAATCTCATTCAGCCACTCCACAGTATTTGCGGGGGACTTCAAATTCATTTTGCTTGTATCCACATATTTTTTTATTACAGTGCATAGTTGACCGACTGATAGCCCAGAGCGCACAAAATCCTCGCGTGTAAAATCAACGGATCCTCTTATTTCAGGGTATGACTCCTTCTGAAGGTTATAAATGTATTCAGCTAGGTCGATATGATCCTTGAATTCATCACCACCCTGAGCAAGTAAATCCTCCGCTTGTTTCCTTGCTTCCTCTTCCAAAATGTATTTTAACGCCCATCCCTTGGATCTTGATTCGGATGCTTTTTCTCTGGAGAGAGCTTTTTTTAAAAACTTACTGTGATACTTGAGTGGATTAAGAGCTTCTCCCCCAAACAGACCTATCAGGAAAAGGTTGCGCCAGATCGTGGAATCTGACTCATCGGTATTCAGCTTGATTTGGGCAAACGTGATCTGGGACAAAGCCAAAAGAGCGAAATAGACCTGCCCTGCATGAATGAAGTCTTCAGTAGAGGGCATATTTTGTCGATGATCAGGTGATTTTCGACAGATGAGCTCTCCCAAATATTCTTCGGCTGATCTGACGATGGCTGTCATATCCTCTACGGAGCTCACCGTGAACGAGTCTCTCCCGCCCAGCTTTTTGATGTCTTTCAGGATCTCTTGATACATTGGCTCTTGGAGAAACCGGATGATCATGCTTTTCTGCACTGTCAAAAAAATCGGAACAGGGATTTTATCGTAGGTCGAATCAATCAATAACCTGAGTGCTTGGAGAAAGGCGGTGTGATCAACTGGTCTGGTCGAATCTATTTCATCTCTACTTACTCGAATGGCATGGGCCAGAAAGTCGAGGGGTTTACTGTTGCGGAAAATACTATCCAAACTATCCATCATTTGACTTGCAAATATGTCTCGCTCCTCCAATTGCGTCATTTTCTTGTTGCTTTTTTTCTTTGCGCTCGGTCGGATAACGCTTCTCTTCTTTTTGCCTTTATCCATATGTCCCTCAGTTTTTCTTCTGGCTATTTTTTATTACATCGGGTGCCAATTCTTCCTCACTAATACTCCTGAAAGTCTCTTCGATCCCCTCTATCGCCTGCCTCTTGTGGTCAGGACTCAGGTGGCTGTATCTTTCCGTCATGACCAGGGTCTGGTGTCCCATTAATTCCTTGATCGTCAGAATTGGGGTACCCTGGATGGCCAACCAGCTGGCGAACGTGTGGCGCAGGGTGTGGAAGACGACTTTCTGGCGAGGATCAGAGATGCCTTCGTTTATCTTAAGGTCCTTTACCACCCTATCAAACGTATGACTGACTTCCTTAATCTTGCCTCCCCTCTTCGAGCGAAAGACAAAGTCTTCAGGTTTGCCGCGTTCGTATGCCGAAAACATTTCCTTTATCGTGGTAGTCATGAAAGCTTTTCTAGATCGCTTGTTCTTGGGATCGGCTATGTGGATGAAACCATTTTCTATGTCTATGTGGCTCCATTTCAGCGAGAACATTTCACCTGCACGCATGCCGGTATGAAGACTCAGCAAGGCAATGTCGTGGACAAGCGGACTGATGATCTGCAACGCTTTTAGAAGATTGCCTGCCTCAGCCTTCATTAGAAAGCGCTCACGTTTGTTATTAACCGTAGGGAGTTTGATCTTCTTTATCGGATTTTCACCAGACCACATGCCCCAGGAGATCGCCTTATTTATTATCTGACGTACAAGGACGAGAACGTGTTTTACCGTCGCCTGAGCGAAACCTTGCTTCATTAACTTGATTTTCAGTTTTTCGAGATCAAAGGGGCTTATTTGGGAAAGAGTCTTATTTGAAAGGGTTCCTTCAATATGATTCTTGTAATAGCTACGATCCGAATTCGGGAGGATCTTGCCTGTTTCTAGCCATTCGTCATACCTTTTCCAAACTTCTGCGAGAGTCGGATCTTGCTTTTTCTTAGGTAACTCACCTCCATGTCGGATAGTTCTTATCCTATCTGCCCTGACCTGATCTGCAAATGCAGCCGTATACCCGTCGCTCATCCAGCCGATTTTCTCCCATATTAAGGTCCCCCTGCTATCGCGATAGCATATATCGAAACATTTATCAGGGGTTCCCTTATGCCTTCGGACAGATGACTCTCGGTAAAATACCCCCTTATGCTTGGAGACTCGCGTGCGTTTCAGAGGATTAATTTTGTCTTTATCCGGTTTCATTGCTAACCTATTGCTAACATGGATAGTGATTTTAGGTGGGAAGAGTGATAATGTCAAGAGGATAATGAGCTGATTTTATATGATAAATTATGATTTGTGATTTATGGTGATATGGTATAAAAAAGACTACGAATCCAAAGGTCCTAGGTTCGAGCCCTAGAGGGCGCGCCATTAATTAAATCAAGAGGTTAGACGCAAATAAGTCTAACCTCTTTTTTATCATAATTAGCAATTTCCAACCCTATTTCCAACCTATTTTAAACACCCCCTCTTCATCATTCCGCAGGACTTCCTTTTTTCAATCCTTGTGTCGTTGCTTTCTTTGTGATGCGAACATGCCTTATACACCGGGGGGAAACGGTGCCACCCGTGGCAACGGCCTGCATAACTCCCCTTATCTGGACCATCGCAATGCGACCATCCTTTTAGTCCGAGAAAGGATGTTGTCGAAGGCCTTGCTCACCATCCTTTCAGTTCGTACACCCTGAAAGAACCCCACCCTCTTTTCCGTCCAAACAACCTCATCATTTACACCTCTTATTCGCGGACAACAGAAAACTGAAAAATGCCTGTCCTATTTTGTCACCGAAAAATCATCTATACGCTTAGAAAAAACAGAGATTTCAAATGATGCAGAACGATCGCTATCTCACGGAAAAAGAAGTCAGTGAAATGACGCGCATAGCACCTCAAACCCTCCGGAATAACAGGTTTCGCGGGCGCGGAATACCATACTGCAAGATCGGGAGGTCCATCAGATATGCCTTGAGCGACGTCATCCAATTCATGGAACGAGGCAAGATTAAGACGTCGCCGTTTTAGATACAGAACACTGACCACAAGTGGAACCGGCCCGGGTTACTAGCCTGATGAAGGCAAACGCCCTTAACCTCTGATGGAGGACATTACATGGAAGAAGTGCGCGATAAACGACAGTATCGCTACCAGGCGTTTGAGGATTTCTATGCAAGTCGTCGCAGCGGCTGCGGATTAGGCATGTTCGATGGCATCTTTGCAGCCGCGGATCATGCGAACAGGGTTACGATAAACCAGCGTCGACGGTATAGGTGGAAGGGTATCGTCCCGCGGCCGTTTCTTGATTTTTTGAAGTACATGGTCGTCCTTCCCGAGGATTATAAGGATAGTAAGCCGATAACATTCGGCAAGCTTGCCTGCCTGCTGCAGGATCCAAGGTTCCCTTATGAGAATAACAAAGCAAAATCGGCCGGCCAGTTTATCGCCAGATCCCTACTCAAGGATAGCCTGCCTCTCTTGAACAACAACTCCTTTGCCATCACCAGTAAGGTATGGAATACGATCCCACGTAAGAAGCGAGGGGTAAAGATGGGCAATGAGATGAAAAGTTAGCCTACAATTCGAATCCTTATTTCTTTCACTGGATGAAAGCCGACTGCGTCGCTGTGGTCGGCTTTATAATTTCACAGTACCCACGCACATAAAAGGCATCGGACAGGTGGGACAGATGGGACAGATGAAATACAGGATACGAAATTTTGAAAAGCCACCCCGTATCTACTACGGGGAATAAACACTAACGGAGGTATTTGATGAAACACCTAAAACCTTTTACGGACCTAGGTAACGTGGAGCGGTTAGTCGACCTGTACAAGGATGACATCTGCTACTGCCGAGAAACGAAGCGCTGGTATTGCTGGAGCGGCAAGCGATGGAAAATTGCCGATGCCGGCGAAATCTTCCGGAAGGTACAGGAGATGGTCAAGAAGATACCGGGGGAAGAGAAGCTAGCAAAAGGTGATGCGGAACTCTGCAAGCAGATTCAAGCGCATGCAAAACGGTCTCAGTCGCACGGGCGAATCGTCGCAGTCGTTAAGCTTGCTCAGACAGCTGCCGAGTTTCAGGTTGACGTGGATAGCCTGGACGCAAACCCCATGCTCCTGACTTGCGAAAACGGCACCATCGACCTTGAAACTGGGCGACTGCTTCCTCATAAGCGGGAACACTTGATAACCCAAATCGCTCCAGTTCCGTATGACAAGAAGGCGCAATGCCCAAACTGGCAGGCCTTCCTGAACAAGGTCATGGGCGAGATGGGGACCCTCGTTGCTTACCTTCAGAAGGTGGTCGGGTACAGTCTGACGGGCCTTACAACATTGCAATGCTTGTTCATCCTGGCGGGCCTTGGGGCAAACGGAAAATCGACGTTCCTTGAGACATTCCGTAAGCTGCTTGGCGACCATGCCAGGCATACGCCCTCATGCACGCTGCTTGTGAACAACTTGGCCATCCGAAACGATCTTGCGAGGCTCAGAGGTGCACGGGTGGTGACGGCCGTGGAAATTGGCTTGGGAAAGAAATTGGATGAAGCCCTAGTCAAGCAGCTAACCGGGGGAGACCCCATTACATCTCGTTATCTTTTTCAGGAATACTTTGAACATCGGCCAACATTCAAGCTGTTCATGGCCGTGAACCACCTACCCGAGATCCGCGGTATGGATCATGGCATTTGGCGCCGGATCCATTTAATTCCCTTCAACGTCATCATAAAAGAGGAGGAAATGGACAGGGACCTGGCGTCCAAGTTGGAAGCCGAGTTGCCCGGGATCCTCGCATGGGCGGTCCAAGGTTGTCTCGAATGGCAGAAGAGCGGCCTGGAAATGCCTTCAGCTTCTTTGTCGGCCCTCGGCGAGTACCGCGAAGAATCCGACAAAATTGGAGATTTCATAGGAGATTGTTGCATCCAAAGGGCTGATTTAAAAATCTCGATCAAAGCCCTTTTTGCTAGCTACAAGGCCTGGGTCGAAGATAACGACAGCGATCCGCTGACAAAGAAGACGTTCGGGCAACTTCTTAAGCAAAAAGGATTCAAGCAAGGGAAAAGTGGTGGGGTCCGCTTCTGGAAGGGCCTCCATCTCATATCCGATGCGGGAGAGGCCATTGAGGAGCTATCACCTGCAGCTCCAACTGAAGCACCCCTGCAAACCCATTAACCAATAGGGCAGAGCCCAAGGGGAGGTGAACATCATGGTGTAAACGAAAGTGTCAAGCATGCGGGAAGGTAGGGGATAAGCCGATCTCAGGTTTGGGGTTGGCTTTTCTTTTTCCATTAACGCCTTAATTTTAAAAGGAAAATCCATTATGAAAAATAAAGCGAAAAAGTCCAAAGTCACGGAGAAGGCAACTCGCGTCAAAGTTGCCGAACCGGAAGTTCTCTGTCAATCCCTCATGCCTGCTCCTCTTCATCAGGGGGAAGCAGCATTAAGGGCAACTGCTAATCTCGATCGTATTTTTTTCGAGCCAACTAGGACAACCCCGGATGGCCCTTTCCTCTCTCCCATTGCTAGTATGGCGAGGATGCTGAAGGCCACGGGAGTCGATGCTGATGACGTGAAGGCGTCTCTGACGGTCAACTTGGCCTTGAATTCGGCCAGGCTCGGCTACCCGATAGCAACGATCTTGCTATCCAAGGAGCCTTCTGCGGCAGTCAAGGTCCTGCATCGCTGCATGCAGGTGACTCCCAGTATCTCGTTCATCGAGTTTCAGAAGATGACCCAGGAAGACCTCTTTCTTGGGTCTCCACAGATTCAGGAGAGGACAGTGACCTCTTCCGATGAGAATGGGTTCAAAAAGGTCCGACAGGATGTGGATCTGCTTCTGAGCCGGGGCAACTCGACCACCCAGGAGCTCATTCGCTCCAAATTCGGCGTAGGCCTTCAGAGCCGTAGGGTCGAGATACCCCTCTCGCTTGTTGGGGTAGCCTCTGATCGAGCCAGCAGCGTCCTTCAACACCCGTCGCTGCTATGGTTATCGGTTCGAGGGGAACAGGAGAAGGCTGCTGCTCAAGCTCCTCGGATGTGCAACGGGGAGGGAAACCCCCTCTTGGACGTTGAAGTCGCAAGGCTGCAAAAGACCTTCGAGAGGCTGTGCTGGCATCCCGTGGAAGTTCCCTTTGCGGAACAGGTCATGGGGGCCCTGAAGGATGTCAAATCCTTACCTGTCTGCCAAGTGGAGAACATTTTCAAGGTCCTCTGCATGGCAGCGATCATCAACAACCCCCCTCCAGTGCAGTGGGACGAGATCGTGTCCCTCATGTACGGGGTGGGACGGGAAAAAGTCGGTAGCTGGCTCGCCGCAAAGAAGGATATTGTCATTCCTGCGGTTGAGGCCGGGGGAAGTACAACACTGGTGGCAACCAAGGTCGATTACTTCATTGCCTGGGTTCTGCTGGACAAGATGCTGCCGGTGGGTGAGTTCATTCTTACTCCCCGACAGAACAGGGTCCTCGATGTGTTAAAACGGCTCAACATGGCTGGCATCAGCAACGCACATATCAACAATAAAAGTGTGGTTGAGGTCCTCTCTACCATCGCAAATAGTACCAATGCCTGGATGACCAGGGAGAAGGTATTCGAGATTCTCAATAAGGAGGGGGGCGAGTATGTCTCGCTTTCTACGGTCAACAACGAACTGCAGTACCTCTTGAAGGTGGGCATAATTGACAGGAAAAAGCCGCCCAAGCAGAATCAATACAGGTACTACATCCTGACGCTTGATGCGGGACAGTACCTTACCTTACCCCACCCCTCGGAAATCAACGATCCTATTTACCAGGGGAAGCCCGTTGAAGTGGTCAACCCGCTTACGGGCGCGGTTGAGAAGATTTAAACTTTCAAACATTCTGACTGAAATGGCGTCAACCTTGTACATTCTTGAAAGTTAAACCTTGAAGGGGTCAGCTATCACGGGCTGGCCCCTTTTTCAATCCATCAAAAAGAAAAGGAGTATTTTCATGGATACAGAAAAGAAGAGAAAACAGATTATCGGGACTATGAAGGAATGCTTTGAACAACTTGGTTTTCCAGATCTGCGATACGGAAATGCAATTGCACATCCGAATGCCGATGAAGAAAACGTCGGACATATCGTGCCCAGCGCCATTCGCTTCTCATACCAAGAGGATTATTACAGCCGTGCTCTGATCGACATGGTCATTCACGATAAAATTCCTGATGAAAAAGTAGCCTCCTTTAGGGAATTGATAAACCTCATAAACATGGACCTGGCATTCGATCATTTTTGCTTGATCCCGGATTGCAACACACTGGTCTTTCGGGCCAGCCTCTTCGTGCCGGGAGATCAGCTTCCACGTAATAAATTCAAGAAGATTCTTACACAGTATCTCGCAGATTACATTCGATGCCTGCCGATCATCGAGAAGCTGCTGATTGAGGAAGGCAATCCCTATGAGCTTTTCCAATCTCTGGCTGGGTACAGAAGCGCTGGACCCAAGGAGAAAAGTCAGCGTGACATGGCAGACTACGAAAAACTCCGGCAGGGTATCAAGAGGGTGTTTGCCAAGGTCGACCTGCCTGTGAAAGATGAAATGATAACCGACAGCAGTGTACACGTCATGAGTCGCTTTAGGACTACAAAGTGTCGAATTGAAGTCACAGCGTTCGCCCTGAATTATACAGGGCAACTATATTTACAGATGTTCAATCCCGATGCGTTGCCGGGGAACATGATTTCCGAAGCCGTCGAGTTGGCCAATATGTTCAATAGCACGTCTTACGTGAACCATATTTTTATCCTTCACAGACACAATATCGTGTCACTTCTTACAGGTGTCATTCTTGACCCTGACCTGGACGAGGTAGAGTTGGAATACCAGTTAAAGATTCTTTTTTCGGAGGGATGCAAATACCTCCCCGTGTTCCTCGGGAACCAGTCTGCAAACACCAGCCAGAAGGAGCAGATGAAAGCGATCCTCGATGGCTGCTGCGCAAAAGTAATATATTAATACAGTAATATGGACGGCAAAGGGGGCCACTTCTGTTACGGAGCTGGTCCCTTTTTGTTGTTCGACAAGCGATAGAAGGAGGTGGTTTTATTTATGATTGTGAGGCCGTAGAGATCAACTATATGCGTCATCAGCGGGCCAGTCTCGATTCCGGGGCTGGCTTTTTTATTACTTTTTCACCGTTAAATAATGAATGGAGGATATCTTTATGAATAAGGTGGAACAACAATGTATCCAAACAGTAAAAAGCTGTCTTTCTAGATTGGGATTGCCGGTTAAGGCGGTATCTCAGCGTGACTGTTTTATCTATGTGGACTCGGAATTCAGCTATGCCGATGAGCCACTGCGAGTTCGTATTCTGCTGGATACTGACTATCAGACGCTCTCTATAGGTATCGTATACGGTAAAGTTCCGAGTGAAAAAATACCGCTGATTCATGAATTTATCAGCAGACTCAATCGACTTATTATCGTCAGTAAATACATCATGGAGCCGCATACGGGAGTACTTGTACTTCAGTCCGGCATGTGCATCACTGATAACGGCTTGGGCGAGAAGGAATTCATGGCTTTACTCAAACGGACGTTAGCTGACAACTACGAGTTCGCAAGGTTGATTGGCGAACAGCTGAGTTCGACGAGTACCCCTGCTGAGATTATTGACAAGTATATCAGTGAAAATAATCAATCTTGTAAATGCCTTATGAATCTGGAGGAAAAGACATGCACACTTCACTGAAAAATAGACGACGAAAACGTCCATATGAAATCCACGGTTGTCAAGGTATGCCTGCCTTTCCGACTCACACACATGGTCTCGCTGACATAGGCATGCCTGAGTTCCTTATCGATCCTTTGGCATTTGGGCCAGAGGGTAATGGTCAGCGCATCAATGCGGTCTATGATTACCTCAGAAAGCCCAGGAATAAGTGGAAGCTTGATGCCATCAAGAATGGCAAGACTCTGAAGCTTACATCGCAAGAAATAAAACCGAAGAAGATCAAAGAAGTCAGTAAGTCCTATGTTTATTGCTTACGAAGGGTAGATCAAGACTTCGAGGCAGTCAAGCAGGCATACCTCATCGAGAAGTCAGAGGACGTGGAGCCGAACACCTGGTTTGTTCAGATCTACGTCGAAGGGGATCATTTCGCCTTGACGGATGAGTACTACCGTAACGGTGTCAGATGGTGAATTGAACCTGAACCATCAACCTAACTGAAAAGGGGCCAACTCGTTGAGTGTTGGCCCCCTTTTATGACACAAAAATTAAATAGGAGGAATTTCCAATGGATCAAATGAAAAGAATCAACAGAATGAAAAAGGTCTTCAGGAACATCAAGAGTTGCGTCAGGCAATTCGATATGCCCATCAGACACGAGCAGAACAATGACTGTTGTTCGAGTTTATGGACTGAATGGGATGACGGGCAGCATGTAAACAAAATGCTTATTGTCTATCAGAGAAATTTGGGTATTGTAAGTATCTTTTCATATTACAATGAAGTCCCGGAAACCAGAAGGCACGAAGTTATAGGGGTTCTATTCAAGTTAAACGAACGGCTGCAGATGCCACATTTTACAATTGATGAGGAGAATCATCGCATATTCTGCTATGCCGATTTTCTAGTGAATGGACTGAAGCTTGGGAAAAAGCGTTTCAGGAGAACCCTCATTGATATTCTGAAATGCGTATTCCTGTACTCCGATACCATTGCTGAACTAACCGGCCCTGAGCAGGCTGAAACAGGACCTGTCGAAGGACACCAAATTGAAGTGGATGGTTATGTAGATAGCATCGCGACTTGATATCGGACAAAGCGAATTTAGTGAGGCAGGGGGATAGGCTGACTATAGGGCTTATCCCCCTGATTCTTTTCCTGCTCTTGGCCAGAACAATTAACGGTTCATCACAGCCTAATTCAAAATAAATGGAGGAATAATATGAACAACACTCATCTTATGAATATTTACAGCCAAATTAAAAACTGCATCATCTCGGCATATTGTTCAATATCTCACGAGGAAATCGAACGATATGGTGTCAGATTCTCTTTTCATCTGGATCCGCCCCAGTGTAAGACTGAGGCAACTGGCTGGTATTCTCTCCAACACAGCATGGTCATATTAAATATAAACTACGGCGCGCCTCGAACTAAAAAAGAATTGATCATACGTAATTTACTGAATTCAATGAATTTTATGTTATATACATCATTCTTTAAATCCACGTGTTACGGCGTCGGAGCCGTATTTCTTCAGGGATCCTTCTATATTGCTGGCGACAGTCTCGATGTTCCAAGCTTTGAACTCTTTCTTCACGAATTCATTCACGATGCACACCCGTTGTCTACTCTGTTACAAAAGAAGATCAAAAACAAGGAGGACATCGATGACGTATTTGGTGAAGCCTTGAATAACTCAGAAGGCGATTACTGGGTCAATCTTTGCAGAGCTAATAAAATGAAATATAAATAGGCGGACTCAAGCATCACTCGATACCAGTCAAAGGGGCGGTTCATTCGAACTGCCCCTTTTCTAATTTTGCATCACTGTCATCGCTGTAAGCATAGAACAAATATTTAAATAACCATATAGGAGGATAGTTCCATGCTTTATGACATCGACGACAAAGTACAGGTCAACATCTGCCTGCCCCGCTTCTACAGGGGGAAGCTCCGCAAGATTGCCGCCGAGAGAATGGTCGAGGATCCAGAAAAGGTGGAGAGTGCCGCATCGGTGGGGGCGGAGATCATCAAGGATTATATCGAAGCACAGGACAATAAGGACAAGAAGGAGGAATAGTATATGAGCAAACGATTATTAATCGAAGACCAGCAGGAGTTTATGGATCAGGCAATGGAGTTCTTCAACTGCCTGTTTGAGGCGCCTTTAAGCCAGAAAAGGGGCGAAATAGAAATACGAGTATTCCCGAATGGCATGGCCCAACAACATTTCCTCAAGTCCGAGGAATCTGCCGCTGAAGTCGCTTACGCCTTATGCAACCAGGGCATAGATGTATACTTCGGCGTTAATTCTCGAATTGGCAGGGGCGGCGCAAAAGAAAACGTCCATTGGGTCAGTGCTTTTCATGCCGAGATCGACTACGGCACGCTGGGGCATAAAAAGGAATCCACACATGAGACACGCGAGGATGCTCTTGCAGTCATCAAAGCATTCCCTTTAAAACCATCAGTCATGGTCCATTCGGGCGGGGGCTATCATTGCTACTGGGTGCTGCTCAATCCGGTTGAAGTGATGAAAGTCGGGCTCGACAATATCGAATCTATCAATAAAGCATTGAGTGCCTCGTTGGGTGGGGATACAGCAACCGATATATCGAGGCTATTGAGGGTGCCTGGGACATTCAACCTGAAGATACCCGATAATCCCCGTCCCGTCACGGTCGAATCATATTCAGGGAAGAGATACCAGTATGATGATTTCGCCCACCTGGTTAAATCGGATGACCACAAAGGCGAACAGAATGGTCCGACTATCGGTACTATCCCATCCATATCCTGGGCAGCGGCTGTAAATCCCATAGATGCAGATTCATTGCCTGTCTCAGAGAAGATTAAGTCCCTCATCAAACAAGGTAATTGTGGTCGTTATGTTTCGCGGAGTCATGCCGATTTTGCCGTTATTACATCCCTGGTTCACAAGGGCTTGTCTGACTCAGAGATCAGGCAGATCTTTATTCAATATCCCATAGGCGAGAAGTACAGGCAGCACAATGCCCCTGACCAGTACCTGAAGCATTCCATCGACAGGGCCAAGAAGCTTACCAACATGACGGCTGACGAGCTGGCAGATCCTCTATTCATCTCCGAATCCATCAACAAGACGGAGAAGGGCTACCAAATGAGGGCGATAAAATTCGAAGAGTATATTATCAAGAGGTATAACATCACATACCTGGACAAGGAACTGACGTTCTTCCAGTACAACGGCAAGTGCTACGTGCCCCTGACAGAGAATGTTCTCAACTTTATATGCCAAAAGGAGCTTGGCAGCCATCGCGAGCTGTTCACGAATGCCACGCTGAACCAGTTCATTCATTACGCCAAGGGCGACGCCCTCATGGACAGAAAGACGTCCAACAAGGACCACATAAGTTACCTCACCCTACAGAATGGCCTCTACAAGATCGACACAGGTGAGTTGCTACCCCATACGGCGAAGATCTTTACGACAAACCTTCTTCCTTACAACTTCGATCCCAAGGCGAAGTGCCCGCGCTTTATGCAATTCCTCGAAGAGGTCTTTCTGGGAGATGAAGAAAAAATTAATTTCATCCAGGAAGCCGTTGGTTATACGTTCCATAAGTCTATTCCAACTGCAGCCATGTTCTTTCTGGTCGGCAGCGGTAGCAATGGCAAATCCGTATTCATCAACACCATATCCAGCCTGGTCGGCGAGGAAAACTTCTCCAACATCAGCTTCAGTGCCCTTTCGGATGAGCGCTACATATTGAAGCTGTATCAGAAGATGATCAATATCACTGCGGAAACCCCACACGCTAAAAGATTCAACTCAGACACCATAAAAGCTGTTGTCGGAGGGGACTGGGTGACCGGGCGAGAGCTCTACAAGGAACCCATGACGTTTCGCCCCTATGCAAAACACTTCTTGGCCATGAACAAAGCCCCCATGATTGAGGACACGTCCCATGGAATGTGGAGAAGGATCTGGATCGTGGAGTTTCCGAAACGGTTTGAAGAGCATGAGATGGACAGGGAGCTGGAGAGCAAGATGAGAATTGAGCTCTCCGGTATCTTTAACTGGGCATTGGAGGGGTACAAAAGACTTAAATGTCGAAGCTTCTCTTTTGTCGAATGTGATGCGATGAAGATCTCCAAGAGCGAGTACAGGAATGACATGGACAGCATCAGGGACTATACAAGCAAGCATCTGAAACGGTCAGATAGCAAAGAGGACAGACTTATATTCAAGGAAGTGTATGACTCGTATGTAGCTTTCTGCCAAAATGAAGGGAAGAAGGATATTGAAGCAAAAAAGGATTTCGGAAAGAGGCTCCAGGATCTCCACTACAAGGTAGAGGAGTCGACAAAGGATGCTAACAAGAAGTGCGTGTTCAATGTCAGGTGGGCCAAGGGATAAGCAGAATAAATGGTTCTAGTAATCCAGGATCTTCTCCCCTTTCCCAAAAGTGAAAAGAAAATATACCTGCTGGAGCCTGCTGATTAGGAAAATTAGAAAAGGATTAGAAATTCGAGAGGTCAGTTAATCGGATAATTGGAATCATCATGTATGCTTATACTAAAGATTAACAAATTAACTCATTTTCCAACAAAATAAAAACAAGTGAATAATAAGATATAAATATATGGAAGTAAATAAGTATGGAATATTCGTTAATTTTCTAATCTTTGCTGGAAGAGGTTAGATCTATTCCATTAATAGAAATATCCTCGTAGGAATCAGTTAATCTATTTCTAATCCCCCTGTTACCTGGGATATTGTAATCGTCAGAACCCACTAGCAGGTATATATTTTCCTTTCTTTTTGGGAGGAGAGGGAAAACAACATGGATAAGTAACCACTAACATCACTATTGAAATAATCGAAGGCCATCTCACTCTGAGGTGGCTTTACTATTTTATGGAGGTATTTGAAATGAAGAACAAGAAGCGCAGTAAGAAAGAAAAGCAAGAAACCGCATTATTCGGAACCAAGGAATGGTCAGACTACAGCATCAATTGCGTCTCCGGCTGTATCCACGACTGCAAATACTGCTACGCGAAAACCATGGCGATTCGGTTCAAGAGAAAGACCACTGATACCTGGAAAGATGAGGTAATCAATACAAATGCCCTTTCAAAGAGATACAACAGGCAATCAGGTCGATTCATGTTTCCGACTAGCCATGATATTACCCCCAGTAGCCTGTCCGCTTGCATTCAACAGCTGACCAATCTGCTAGCTCCAGGCAATGAGGGTGTCATCGTGACCAAACCCCACTTCGAGTGCATCCAGGCTCTATGTGAAGTCTTGCCCATGTTCAAAGACAGGTTCATCTTCCGCTTCACCATCGGGTCCAGCAATTCAGACACCCTCAGATTCTGGGAGTCTGGAGCACCTGACTTCGAAGAAAGGCTGGCATCCTTGAAGTATGCCCATTGGAAGGGATACCAGACGAGCGTGTCCTGTGAACCAATGTTGGATGATAATGTCGAGGATGTAGTTGAGCAGGTGCTTCCCTATGTCACCGAGACTGTATGGATCGGGAAGCCGAATCAGTTAAATAGTCGTTTATCCATGAATGACCATAAAGATAAAGAGACGCTGGCAAGGGCTGACAGATTGCTGCAGTCGCTTTCAGATCAGTACATCTGAAACCTCCACAGCAGGTATAAGGACAATCCGAAGATCAGGTGGAAGGACAGTATCAAGAAGGTACTGGTAACGAATTATTAAGGAGTGAATACATTATGAGCAAACAATGCCAAGACCAAGAAAGAATGACGACGATCCCCTCCAGGGCAGTCCGTATTATGAAAGCCGAGATCAAGAGATTGCATCAGTCACTTGATCGGAAACGAAGCAAGACTGGCGTACTCGCTTATCCCTTGTGATTGGAAAATTATAAGGTCGATGAATAGGACAATCTGCTGATCACACTCCAAAAGAAAGTTGATCAGGCAATCACGATGATCGAGAAATTCGTTGCTCCACTGGATATATTCAAGATGCCCAAGGAGAAAGTCGATTCCTACAAGACGCATCTGACTATCATAATTAGGAGGAGAAAGGTACAGATTTAAATCTGCTGAAGAAGGTTGAGGAGAGGTTCATTCAATAGGGGTGTGAACAATTGAATGGAACGTATCACGATGCATTCAATATAATAATATAGTGACTAAATCAGAATATACCATTCAAGAATCAAAGGAAACAAATTGACTCTTAGTTCCATTGCTTGAGATTCTTGGTTAGGGGAGAAGCATCTAGAAAAAGTAGCTGAATGTGATCGCGCCGAACTTCGAGTATTCCTGTTGCTTCTTGAACTCCTCACCCCAAAAGACGTAGGTGAACGAAGCCAGATAGTGCCGGTTGCCTATCGTCATGCCGACACCGGCCGCCGGAACGAAGAAATTCTTGTCCGTACTGGGGCTATCCTTGAAAGTGTTCCCGTCGAGGGTAATGTCCCTCAAGACCAGATTGACCAAGCCACCACCGTAGATAGAAAAGCCCCAATTGGAGTTCGATTCAGGATTCTCGCTCCGCCGCGGCGGCGGTAAATGACTCATGCCACGCATCAATGTTGGGCCGAAATCATCCGGGATGTTGTAGCCCGCTCGCAGGCATCCGCCGATCTGCCCCTGAGTGAGGACGTTGCCCAACCAGCCACCGGCGGTCGGTAGTGCCTCGATGGCCCATCCGTCACGCCGGCCTGCGAGTCGGAACTTGTGCCGATACTCGTAAGCCAGATTCAGGATGGGCTCGTTCTCCAACTGGTAATCCCAACCCTGAGGAAGTGCGCTCCCAATGTGACGATGGACTTCTCGCTGCGTATCTCCGGCCATGGACGCGGGGCCCACAACCCCTGTAATGAACTTGATGCCGTGATAGGTGTTCAACTGCTCCACGTGCAGAGTGAGCCCAATGGAGAGAATCCCGGCATAAGGCCGATCCGTTGGGTCCGGGACGGCACGCTGGGTCTCAGCCGGGGTTACCATGCCCTGTGCTATGTCATAGCCCACGGTACGACGCCCCTGACCCCAAGGCAGCCAATCTGCCAACGGGTCCATCCAACTAGGTCCGGTGTGAGCCAGTGAGAGCGAAACCCCATTGGTGTAAAATCGGTCCGTGTCGCCGAACGTGTCGTTTTCCCAGCGCACAGACATCGACCAATGCTGTTGTTCGACGGTGAACGGTATGGAACCAGTATGATTGGAACCTTCAGCCGCATTGGCTGTTGGCAACGACACCATAACGCTCATCACGCCAACCAAGAGGAATCCCATGAGGGACTCCTTTCGCGCTCTGTAGGCAGACTGTGTACATTCGCTCATCGGTTTTCGCCATGAAATGACGGCTCCGGTACTTTCCGTCCATATCCCTGACCAACCGCTGAATATCAGGGGATGCAAATAACAGCTTTGCCGCAACGTCCTGGTGACGGTCCACCTGAACCGGCTCAAGTGAAGACGTTGTAGGTATGCCGTGAAAATAGTTCCTCTCGGTTTGTCCGAAAGTGAATCAAACGTCAAATGGGTGATAAACCTACAAGGGGGTGAACTGACTGCACTTCATCCTCCACTCGCCAGTCCTCGATGTTGCGTCGCAAAAGATCGATCGTCTCGAAATTGTACTTATTGACCATCACCGTGGATGACATTTCCAAGGCCGCACCAACATGTCGGTGGCAGATCACCGTATACTTGCACTTCCTTGGTTCATCCATTCTAAGGATCTCTCAATCTTATCCTAGCTCTTTGTATCTTTCTGCATCTCCTCAAACAGATACTCCTTTTCATGGTAAAGGCGCAGGCATGCATCGACAACGTCTGAATCGTAAAGGACCCCATTGTGTACGCGGATTTCTTCCAAGGCTTTATTAATGCCGAGCTTCGGTCTATAGGGACGATGAGATCCCATCGACTCTACGACATCAGCAAGAGCGATAATGCGCGCCTCGATCCGGATTTGGCCGTTCTTGAGTGCCCGCGGATACCCGGAACCATTCATTCTTTCGTGATGCTGCAGCACGATATCTGCAATTGGCCAAGGAAACTCGATTGTCTTCAAGATATCGTAGCCGACCTGCGAGTGGGTACGGATAATGCTACGCTCGATTTCACTGATTTTCCCCGGCTTGCTAAGAATTTCGGCAGGAATATAAATCTTGCCAATATCGTGGATGGCCGCGGCCATATAAATGGCTTCCGTTTTGTTTTCCGACAGCTCCATCTTCTCAGCTATTGAAGTAGCGAGCCTTGCCACCCGGTGCTGATGGCCTGCCGTATAGGGGTCACGAGCTTCTACTATTGTGCCCATGGCCCGGATGATGTCGCTCATGGCCTTCCGCAGCTTGACAACGTTCTTCTGGAGCTCTGCTTCAGCATTCTTGCGATCGGTGATGTCTTCGAAGGTGGCAACGATTCGTTTTTCGTGCAGGTTCATCCCGATGCGGGAAGTGCTGACGAAGCAGAGGATGTCGCGGCCATCACTGTACCGGCAGGGATACTCCTCGCTAAAGGTCCGTTGCCTTTCTAAAACAGGGTAGAAGTGCTGCCCGATTTCCTCGTACTCTTCATTGCTTCGATAGAGGATGCGTGTACCCCTCCCTACCAACTCTTCGGGCTTCCAGCCGAAAACAGTTTCAACGGCCCGATTGGCGAACAGGATCTTCCGCTCGCACAGTACGATCACCACTACAGGCAGGGCGTCGAGAATAGAGGCCTCGATGGTTTCCAGATCCACGAGCCTGCGCCGGGTCTCAATCTGCTCTGTGTTGTCCATGTAGCTGCCGTGGACTGCTCGCTCCCCATTGAACAGCATGGGCGCCACGGTTCCTAGTATCGATCGAACTCTGCCATCTTTTGTGACGGTACGAAACTCATAAGGGGTTGAACGTTTTCCCTTAAGCATGTCAATGGCCTCTTTTCGAACCCGTTCCCGATCTTCTGGATGAACAATCGAAAGCGAGTCCCGCCCGTGGAGTTCTTCGGCTCTAAAGCTCGTGCTTTCTTCGAATCGTGCATTCAAGAAACGGAACTTTCCATTTACTAGAAAATAGACACCTACGGGACTGCTTTCTGCGAGGCTACAGTACAGGGCGTCAATGTCGTGAAGCCCTTTCTGTTCACTGATTCTATCCACCCTTAACTGGGGTTCATCCTTCTTCATCACATTCCCCCGTTCATTTGCAATTACATGATGGAACCTGCTGCTAACGCTCAGAATAGCTAAAGCAGGGACTGCATTGATTTTGACGTCGATGAAATATCATTTAAACCAAGACATTATCCTGTTACCTGCCGGGTACCCTCTCAGAGAGCATTTCTTATAAATAACTTTCACACAGCACTGCGCAATACATTGATTAAAATGAAATGGATTTACTGCCTCCTGTACTTTCAGTGCCAACTAGACTTGGATTCTAATCCGATCATATCGACTATGATCATTACGTATCACTCATATTTCCGCACAATCCGGCAATAGGCAATATGTATGGTTTCTCTGTACACATCTGTAACGTAAAATGAGACCGTCGACATGACGATTAATCGCTGAGAACCAACAAAGAATGTTTCGCCCGTCTTCCATTCCGTTCCTGGACAGATGATGCCAATGGGATAAATATCGAAATACTCGCCTTGATCTTTCATGGCACATTCACCACTTTCGCATTTTTACTATTCAGATTATCTAGACGTCTGTATTGTCCGAGTGCTTACGAAATACTTCAGATGCAACGCGTTGTGTTCTTGCTTTGTCGTAAAATGGACTGAATCGATTTCTTATTGCAGACTCTATGATCTGTTACGTGCTTTCAACGACACAGTTTTGTCCACCGTATTGATTGGGACGGCGGGTGAGGCAGTTTGGATCATCCGTCCATATTCCGTCGACGACGATACGGTATTCATGATTTCCACGGGGCAGGTAAACGACGACAGTCCATGTTCCGTCTCTGCGCTTTTTCATCGGGTTAGCCGAGGGGTCCCAATGGTTAAACGTCCCTGCGACGGACACCTCGCTTGCATCGGGTGCGACAAAGAGAAATAACTTGCGTTTCCTGTCGATTTTTTTTGCGGTAGCCATAATGGTCTCTCCTCAGACGGTGGTTATGCGATGGCCTTATCGAGGCGCAATTCGCTCAAAGCATCACAATGGGTCGGGCCCTTTTAAAGAGGGAGTTGCCTTTATTCCGGAATGACGGGTACCGCGCGCCCGCTGCCGTATAAATCCGGAGTCAAATAGCGTGTCGTGGGGTGATCCTGAATCAAAAGCATCCCCTTCAATTCACCATACGAGAATACGGCCGACTGACCGTAGGCATAAAAAATATCGCCGCTCAGGTGGAGTGCGGCGATATCCATTTCATGGCTCACCAGCGCGGACATTCCCGCCGTCTCCACGAAACAGCGACTGATCAGGATGATGTTTCTTCGAAGGTTCGACAACAGGGCATCAAAGTATCCTTCGTCCGAATCGTTTCCGGAAAACATAATAAGATTGTCCCGCAAATATTCTTCATAGGCGTTGCCTGCACTTCGATTCAAATCCGCAGGCATAATAGTGAAAATTCCGTTGACGATCCCTTTCCTGAATTTACCTTGCGGGTCCGTCATACACAGTGCAAGCAGTGGATTCTCATCGCCAGGACATGGGATACGAGAGATCAGAAAGCGAGGATGATTTCCCAAATGCGGAAAGATTCTATTATACGATTCCATGTTCGGAAACACTGTGTCCGCAATGATTTGCTTGATCTTGGTAATTGAAATCATCTCGTCCTTCAGAAGTTCTTTCTTGAAGATATTGAGAATGCCGGGGTAGCCTGATGCAGCGACTAAGCCGTCCCTGCACATGGCAATCTTGTGATTGCCGTCATGATGTACATGGCGGAAAGACGGGAGAGATGCAGCAACCCGAGTGCCGGCTGCAATGATCGTGTAATGGTTAAGGTGCGCTCCAATGATCAGGGTCAAGGCGGGTGCTCCTTTCCAAAGAGGTCAAGCCGACCCGGCAATAAACCGTCAGATTCGCCGTGCTCCTTTAACGACATGGCCGGGAAGGTTGCTCGGCGCCGGGTTGATTTCGACATACCGAACATTGCTCAGAGGAATGATGACCAGGCGCCCTTCGATACTCAGCGTGATGGCCTGGCTATGGAGAATGCGATCAAGACTCGAACTTGCCCGGAAAACGTCTTCATTTGTTGCTTCCCAGACGTAACCAATCTCTCTTCCGTCCATGAATGTGATTGAACAGCGCATGATTTTCTGGGTATCTTGTTTTCCGTTTTTCATAGACGCCTGCCTCCAATCCAGCCTGACGCAGTTCATTTATTCTAGCCGCGATAAGCAATAATGGCCTGATACAGCCTTCACTGTTTACTTCTGGAATTGGAGTGCCTTCCTTCTCCTGTGGACCCCATCGATACATTCAGGACTTTTACGCGTGAACATGAACTCACGGATATGGTGCCCATATTCGCGTTTCGTAGTATAGTGAATCACCCCGCCTACAAGGCGGGGCATCTGGGAAAGGCACGGAGGGGGATTGCATCCCCCTTGCCCCCGCTCCGCATTCATCCCCGTCCACAGGACGGGGTATTCTGCGGGATATTCATAAAATAATAATTATGTATACGAGGCATCCAAGGCCATCTCCCAGATTCCAGTTTTTATGGGAAGGAAGGCGCCACCGGACAGGAGGGGGTAGTCCTGAAAAGGACCCGGTGGCGCCCGAAATGCCTACAAACGTCGATCATGCTATGACATTTTTCCCCATGGCATTAATACTATGATGATTTTTCGAGTTTATTTTGTTGGTCCGGTTCCACTTTATACCAAGCGACATACATGGCAGGCAGGACGAGGATGGTCAACACCGTCGCCCCAAAGAGGCCGCCTCCGATGGCCACCGCCATGGGTCCCCAGAAGACACTGAACGACAGGGGACCCATCGCCAAGATCGCCGCAGCTGCTGTGAGAATGATGGGACGGAACCGAAGGACCGTTGCGTTGATGACGGCATTCCACAAGGATTGCCCCGCGTCAACTTGCCGGTCGATCTGATCGATGAGTATGACGGAGTTGCGCATGATGATCCCCGCCAAGGCCAATAGGCCCAACTGGACGACAAAACCCACGGGTTTCCCAGTCACGAGCAGTGCCACGCTGGCTCCGATGACCCCGAGTGGCGCCGTTAGTAGTGTAAGGATCATTTTCGAGATGCTCTGCAATTGGAACATCAGGAGGGTCATGATGACCAGAAGCATTATAGGCACCGGCTCCAATAGCCATTTCGTGGCCTTGATACTCCATTCCAAAGGACCACCAATCTCAATGCCGTAGCCCAGTGGCATGCTTTTCCTAATATTCTCCAAGTTGTGGTAAACGATTTTGGTCGCGTCCGTGCCAAGAACGCCAGGGACAGTATTGGCCTGGACCGTAATGGTCGGCTTCAGATGACGGCGCCAGATCAGACCCTCCTCCGCGTCGAAGCTAATCTTGGCGATCTGATCGAGGGGAATAAAGCGGCCACCGCCGATATGGATATTGAGGTCCTTGATGCGGGACAAGTCCGTGCGGTTTGCTGCATCGACCCGAAAAACGATGTGAACCGTCTTGTCCTTTTCCCGAAACTCGGCCACTGTTGCGCCGGATAGCAAGGATTGGAGATTCAGGGCCAGAGTCTGACTGTCGAGGCCCAAGGCCCGAGCCTTGTCCTGATCGACAGCCAGACGCATGGTTTTGCTCTTTTCGTTCCAGTCGAGATTGACATTCCGAAGATTCTTGTCGGTGACCATAATGTCACGAACCTGCGTCGCAATTTCCCGAACTTTTTCGTGATCATAGCCCGTGACCCGGAGCATGACAGGATATGGTTCAGGTGGTCCCAGCTGAATGAACTTGATGTTGGCAAGGACATTGGGAAACTCGGAGGTAAGAACTTGCTGTGCTTTTTTTTCCACTTCGTTACGCGATTCGAAATTCTTGGCAACGATGATGAATTGGGCAAAATTTGTATTAGGTAAGGTAGGTTCGGCGGTGAGAACAAATCGTGGCGCTCCTTGGCCGATATAGTATGAGTAATGGGCCACATTGTTGTCCCCGTCGAAATGATGTGCAAACCGCCGTGCCTCTGCCTCCGTGGCTTGAAGTGATGCTCCTTCGGGCAAGCGGATATCGACACCAACCTCAGGACGTTCCGATGTAGGAAAGAAATCCTGTTTCACCAACCCCATGAGCAAAAGGGCACCGATAAAAGTGACCACTGTGGCGGCAATCACCCACCAACGATAGGTCAGGCACCATATCAGAAGCCTTTTGAACCATCGGTAGAAGGATGTGTCATAAATATCATGATCGTGGCCATCTTGAGCGCAGTGACCGGGCTTGACCCGAACCAGGACATATCCCAGCAAAGGAGTCGCAGTCCCGGCGACGACCCATGAGATGAGAAGAGCCATTGTGACGACAGCAAAGATACTGAAGCAGAGCTCAGCAGCACTCCCTTTGGAAAAACCGACGGGAATAAATCCTGCACAGGTGATCAGAGCCCCCGTCAATCGAGGATAGGCTGTGGCCGTGTAGGCAAAACACGCGGCATCGAAACGCTTCCAACCCTGTTCGAGCTTGACCAGCATCATTTCGATGGCGATGATGGCATCATCAACCAATAGCCCCAGGGCAATGATGAGCGCGCCCAGAGAAATCTTGTGGAGATCGATTCCGAATATTTTCATGCAAACGAAGACGCCTGCGATCACCAGGGGAATGCACAGGGCTACGATGGAGCCGGAGCGCAGTCCCAAGCTCAAAAAGCAGACGACGAGCACGATGACAACTGCTTCCGTCAGGACCTTCACGAATTCGTTAATTGACGTCTTAACGACCTGCGGTTGGTCGGAGATGGTGTCGAGCTCCATGCCGAAGGGCATGTCTCTCTTGATTCCGGCCACGGCATTCGCCATGTTTTCCCCAAGAGTCAGGATATTGCCTCCCTTTTCCATGGAGACGGCAAGGCCTACTGCCGGCCGGCCGTTGTAGAACATCTTCGGCTCCGGCGGGTCTGCGTAGCTTCGCGTGATTTTGGCGATATCACCCAGCCTAAACGTCCTTCCCGAAGCGCGAATCGGCAGCTCCCGCAGGTCATCGAGGTTTTCTAATATCCCCGTAACGCGCAGATGCACATTGTCTGAGGCGGTCACCACCATGCCGGAAGGGGTCATGGCATTCTGGGTTTGAATGGCGCCTATAATCGTGGCCGGATCCATGTTAAGCCGGGCCAGCTTAGCGCTTTCAATTTCAATGTAGATCTTCTCTGGCTGGACGCCGACAAGTTCGACCTTTTTAACGCTGGGAACGACGAGCAGAGACCGGCGGATTTTTTCCGCCCGCTCCCGCAGGTCCTCGCAACTAAAGCCGTCTCCGGTCAGGGCATAGATAGTGCCAAAGACATCGTTGAAACGGTCATTGAAGAAGGGACCGACGATGCCCTGGGGCAAGGTCCCCTTTATGTCGCCCACCATATTGCGCACCTCAAGCCATGTGGGCTGAAGTTGAGACTCAGAGACGGCGTCATCCTTCAGGGCAATATATATAATGGATTTCCCCGGCGTGGAGTAACTCTTGAGATAATCCAGTCCCGACGTTTCCTGGAGCTTTTTCTCGATCTTGTCCGTCACCTGATCTTCGATCTGGCGGGCCGAGGCTCCGGGCCATGCGACAGAGACTATCATCTGCCGCATGGTGAAGTCCGGGTCCTCCATCCGACCCAGGTGTTGATAAGAAAGCACGCCACAGATAAAGATTGAGAAAATACAGTAGTAAATGAATTGCTTATGGTTCAGGGCCCATTCAGTGAGGTTGAAGGGTTTCATGGTTTATCACCCGTCATGGGTTTTACCTTCATACCTTCTCGCAGCTTATGAACCCCGGCCGTGACAATCGTCTCGCCGGACTGAATCCCTGATAGAATCTGAACCTGACCGTCATCAAAGCGCGCGATCTTGATCTCTCGCAGCTGTACCGCACCGTTCTGAAGGATCCACACACAGGGCGTCTCTTTCGTTTGATACACAGCCGACAGAGGGATCGGCGCCACAGTGGGTTGGTTATCCGCATAGATGATGGCGACAGAGGCCGTCATGCCCAGTTTGATCTCCGGAAGGTGCTTTAACAGGCTGATGCGAACCCTGTAGGTACGAGTGACGGCGTCGGACATGGGGGCAATCTCACGTATTTTGCCATCGACCTCAATGCCAGGAAGCGCCCAGAAGGTAATCTTGATTTTACAAGCTTTACGAATGTCCTGAATGCGGTTTTCCGTAACACTGATCTCAATCTCCTGTTCTCCTTCCTTCACCAGCGTCATCACGACCTGCCCGGGGCCCACGACCTGCCCCACTTCGGCACTGACCGCGGTAATGACTCCCGATTGGTCGGCGCGTAAGAAACTGTACCCCAATTGGTTGAATCCATGGGTATACTGGGCCGTTGCCTGCTGATGAGCCGCCAGAGCCACTTCATAGGCACTTTGATAACGGTCCAGTTGGGCGCGGCTGATTACATCCTGCTCGTATAATTGCCTATAGCGTTTGAGATTGCTTTCCGCCAACTGCAACTGGGATTTGGCAGAGGCGACTTGGGCGGAATGGCTGTTAACGATTTGTTGAATATCCTGAGGGTCGATCTGCATTAGGATCTGACCCCGCTTGACCAGACTCCCCAGTTCCACGTGACGTTTGATGATTTTGCCGCCGACCTGAAAGGCCAACTGACTTTCATATCGACCACGCACTTCACCGGAATAGGAATAACCTTGCGTCTCTTCGTTGCCGCGGACAACCATGGTGCGCACGAGAGGAATATCTTCCTCTATTGTAACTACTTGGGAAACATGGTCTTTCAAGAAGAACCATCCGAGGAGGGAACCTGATATGACTAAAATCGCTAGGCCAAAGAATATTTTTTTTCTGCGTCGACTGAAGTTCGCGGCACGATCACTCATTTTTATTTATAGACCTCCAGAAGATCCGTCCCCGCGGCATAATGGGTCGCAGCCTCAGCTTTCCGGTAATCATAGACGGATCGAATATGATTGGTCTCAGCGATGATCAAAAGCGTTATAGCATCGAGAACTTCCGTCGCCGTTCCTTCCCCTTCCTCGTAGCGCTTCTTATTGATCCGCAGGTTCTCCTGAGCCTGTCCGACGGCGTCGCGGTTAGCCAGAATGCGTGCATAGGCGTTGTGCAGGTCAAGAGTAAAGCGCTGAAGCTCCAGCTTGATTTCATCAACTAGCTTGGCTCGTTGTTCCAGGAGTTGTTTTTTCCGACTTTGGGTTTTTCGGAGATCGGCCACTGATCTTCCGCCCTCGAAGAGATTGACGGTGACGCCAAGGATCACAGACCAATTGCTTTCATGAAGCAAGTAGGCATTCTCCATGAAATCGTTTGCACCTCTTACATATAACTTGGGCAGGAACTCTGACTTTTTGGCGGTCTCCTCGAAATCAATGGCCTTCAATGTCCGATCGACAATCAGAATCTCCGACCGCTTTTGGACGGCTTCTTCCCACATCGCTTCCAGGTCAGGGCCGGAAGGCTGCTCAATGGTTTCAACTATTTCCGCGGCCCGGACCTCGCTGGTCAGAGGCTTGAGAAGAAGATTGTTAAGCTTTGCCGCACGCACGGCTTCCTGATTTTTCATCGACAGTTGCTTTTGACGAGCGTCGGACAGACGGACCTGGACCTGTAAAAGGTCGTTTCGGGTGATGACGCCAGCTCTAAATAGTTGGTTTGCATCACGGAAGTGAGCTTCCAAGCGCTCAATATCCTTGTTTGCCGCTTCTACATAATGCTGCGACTCAAGGAATTCGTAATAGGACATGGTGAATTCGAGGGCGATAGCGTTCTTGATTCTTGCCGTATCATATTTTTGTGCTTCCAAGAGCAGGCAGCTGGCCTCATAGCGGGAAAGACTACCTTGAAAATCGAAGAGGATTTGCTGAATGCTAATACTATAGGCGTAGTATCGGGAATCGGCGGTGTAAATTGATTGGTCCCCGACGATCATGGCGGGTTGATGCGCCAGAGATGTGTAGGATGCCGAGGCGTTAATATTTGGCAAAAGACCGGACCGAGCCATATGAGTATCCGACTTGGCCATATCTTCACTCAATTTAGCGATTATCACGACTCGATTTTCCGATGTAACAATCCTTAATCCTTGTTGAAGTGTCATCGTCGCTGATGTTTCGGCTGCTGCGGAGTTAAACGCGGCTAACAGGATGCCGCCCACCGCAACCAACACTTTGATAAGTCTCTGCGGTATGTGACCTTCTTTCGTTGTGAGTATATGCATGTATGTCAATCGCCGTATGCGTCCAATTCTAATCACTATGAAATTGACTTCCAGTGAGGAAATCCAATCGCCGTGTAATAATTCCTTCCGCTATTCGTTCACTTATGATCGATTTGATCTATTGAATCTCCACTATCGATATGTCCGTCAGTACTTCCCCGTTTCAGACATCGTGACATACATACTTCGTTATTTCCGGTGTGGGCCGTGGTCGTTCTTTTTAGACACGATATCAATATTTCCGTTCCACCATCGGAGCTTCATTTCGAGTCGAGGATTGACGTTGTCTCTAATCAATTTAGAACCTCCCCAGGACGTTATCTGCTCCGTGTTAGACCACAGGATGCCTTGAAAGCAGTCGCCGACCGACTCGATGCATTCCGTAATACTTAGTTTCGCTCCCTTGTAATGAATGTGAACCTCGACTTTGCAAGAACCTTTGAGAGGAAACGTCTTTGAATCGATCGAGGAAAGTGCCCACACGCGGGCGGCCGTCTTCCATTTCTGGTAGGCGTCATCATTCACTTTCAGAGTGTTACCCCACCCCGTAATCTCGGGGCTGTTCTTAATCATCACAGCACCGGGGATTTTGATGAATATTAGGCTTCCTTTACGTAATAATTCTGTCATTTTTTGTCCCTCATGTTATCTTCAATATGCATCAACAATAATAAGACGACATAGGTTAACGCGAAAAACAGCATAATAAGGAAAAATCCCATAGATCTAAAATGAATGAATATTCATTCCTCCTGCAACAGCAAAAAATTGGCCTTTCAGCCGCTGATATTTATCTCATCTTTTAATGGCGTCCCAACATGCTTCAACGATTTTAACGATCATTGCGTCGTCCAGTCTTATGAAACCCAGGATGTGGTCTCTTGCTAGGAAAGTCAACGGACCAAGAGCCAAGGCATACTGCATAGGTGAGGGGATGTCTTTGATTACCTGTTGGGCAATCCCCTGCTCAAAGAGATTTCTGAAAACATCGACGTTTTCTAATGTGCCTGAAGACAACTCCCTGCGAAAGCGTACTCCATACGGCGAATTCATGTATTGTTCGATAAAGCGAAAGTGGATAGGGTGCTTTATAAAGTATCTTGTAAGCCTCGCACCGATGTGTTTAAATCTTTCACATATTGGTTTATCGACAGAATACCCTTCATTAAGTTCTGCAATGACCTTCTCTCTTAACTCAATGAACAACTCTCTAATGAGCACATCTTTGCTCTCGAAATATCGGTAAATCGTGCCTGCAGAGACCCCAGCCTGATTGGCAATCATAGCCATCGGTGCCCTATGAAAGCCGTGCTTTGCGATGAGCTTAAGGGCCGCCTTGGTAATATCTTTGCGTTTATCTACATCCTTCATGCGTAATCACCCACATACAAGAGCGATTGTTCAGTCGATTTATGATAAATTGATCTCGCTTTTCATGAGTTTCTATACTTTTTCGCATCGTTCACTTGGAATCAACATCAACATCAACATTCAGATCTTCTCTAGCATCCTTCATATTCCAGTAAAAAAGAGAGGCCTCACGGGCATCTCAAATATTATAATGCTCTAACTATGGCTTCTTGCCTCAGAGTTCTCTTTTTCATCGCTCACTTATTAGATATCTTCATCTTGATAGCCTTAACGACTTCTCTGATGGTCCTCAACCCATCAATTTCGTCGTCGTTTATGATAATGCCATACTCTTCTTCACACTCTAGGAACACATCCACAAGACGGATAGAGCTCACTCTCAAATCATTGACGATATGCGCTTCCCAAGTAGCATTTATGAGAAGATCAGGGTATTTTGTGTGGCGTTTGAGAATAGTAATCAGTTTCTCATAGATTTGACTTTCATCCATGTCTGCACCATGTTTATTTCAATCTAGTTAACCTCGTAAAAATATAAAAGTATTTTTCTCTCATGTTCCAATAGCTTCAACGTAATGGATATTTCCGATATATGTTCAACGTTGTCTCATAAATGAAAAGATATTAGCCGTTGTTTCGCCACGGAGGTGCTGGCTGCTTGGGTATTATCTTATATTGTCGCGTTTATCCTACGACCTCTAATAATTCATCCGTTCAGCATTTTATATGATAAATACCAATGGTCGAATTAATATTTTGTGTTACTTAATGAATGCAGTTCTTTGTAGATATTTTTACTAGCGAGTATCACCATATTATTATATAAATAATGTTGACTGCAGAACGAAGTTTCTCACCGGTTTTCAGAGGAGATCTTCCCGGTGTGAGGGGGTATATCGATCTGCAGTCAACTTCTTTATTATTTTCTAGTTACGTTGATCCCAACGAAGATCACATTTAAAATGTTGCTTAGTTTGACTCGATCGATTTTTGCCTTTTCTATTAAGAGTTGCTCTTCGATCGCTACTTGAGTGGCACCCAGTAATGCCCAGGCCATGTCATCCGCACTTCCATTTCTAAATTCTCCTGCTGATATACCTCGCTTGATTATGGTACGCATACATTTTAGAATTTTTATGTGAAATAATTTAAAATCGAAAAAGGGAGCTCCTTTGGGTGGTCCATAATAGATGGCATGTATCAATCGTACAAGCTCTCTGTTTTCCGCAAACAACATAAACAACCTGTCGCAGAGATCGAGAAGTTGGTCCTTCAGAGAATTGTCATCATTGGATGCACCAGATAGCAGTGATTCTAATTTTGCTACGAACCCTTTTATCAAAGCAAGGTAAAGGCCCTCCTTGCTATTGAAATAATAGTATAGTGCTGGCTTTGTAACCCCCGCAAGAAAGACGATTTCTCTGACAGAAGTGGCCGCATAGCCTTTTTTCGTAAATAGTTCAAGCGCCGAACAGAATATTCGCTCTCTTACGTCTGTTATTTTTTTTGTCTGACGGTGAGTCATAATATTTTTTTTTGAGAGTGTATACTTATCGGTAAGTATATTTGCTTTGCAGTACTTGTCAAGTAATTATTTTTCTAATTTATTAGAGTCTGTTCTGATAAATAAACGAAGTATCTAACGAAGCATCAATTCGCTGCATGTATCGAAATCAAAGAATCAAGGCGGCCCGCATGGATCTTTATATATAAAGTGTTGAAACAATAGAAACCGATGCCTATTGCGGCGGACGAATAACGGTCAACCTGTGAGAGTCCTCTTTTCGACCCAAAGCCCCTTTAAATATTTGCCGGTCATAACCGCACATATTTCAGAAATACATAAAGAGCATCAATGCTTAAGTAGACAATCAGATCTCTTGCGCTCCCTTACCAACCCTGATTAGCAGCGTTCTGCGGTTAAGTTCCGAGTTGCCGAATAAATATGCGCTAACTTATTCATCCTCCAATCCGCACATGGATCTGCATTAATTCTTTCCTGACAACGAATCAAGTTGTCGGGAATATTCCAGGATTCAATCCATAACTTCATAGAAATAACCTATCTGTTTTTCATATGAATATTGCATATTGCTATTATTGCCCTTACTGATATTTATAAACTGTGTTCTGTGCCAACCTTTTTTCCGTTTTGGTTGTGCGGGATGCCTCTCAAATATTCATCCTGCACAACCAAAACATGTATGAGACAGCACCATCTTACCCCAAGAAATTCATAGGAAACGCACACCGGTGAGGTGTCGTGATCATTTATTCATCAAAAGGTAATTCCAATCGAAAGGAGGTGAAATGAGTATTTATTCGATAAACTATCTTTTTATGGTTTAAGTATTTCATTATTTTATTCATACGTTGATCAATTTTATCAGAAAAAGGAGGACTCGTTATGGCGCAAGAGCATACCTTTGCATCCCCCGGCCCTGCCGGTCTGGCTGCGCTCGCAGTTGCATGTTTCGGTTTCGGCTCCGTATTCCTTGGTTGGGTAAAACTAGAAGGCCTGCCCATCCTGTTTGCGTGGCTTGTCGGCGGAGGCGTTGTACAGTACACAGTTGCCGTCATGGAATTGAAGGATCATAACATCACCGGCGGCAACGTCTTTCTGTTTTTCTCGGCTTTCTTCATGTTTGGCGCCTCGCTGAGCGTTCTCGCCAAGTTCTTCATGATCAAATTCGGTATGGCTCCCCATGCGTATGTCGAGGGGTGGACCTGGATGGCCGGGGCTGGCTTCCTCACCGTCGTGACCCCCGCTTACCTGAAGTCCAACAAGCTCCTCTTCCTGGTCGTCGTCGTGCTCGATATCGTCCTGTGGTGCATAGTCGGCCTCGACCTGGGCAAGATGGACCCCGCGGTGGGCAAGCCCATCGTGGGCTGGGGCCTGATTTTGTGCGGCTGGATCGGTGTGTACCTTGCCGGCTGCATAGTCGTCAATACGGTATTCGGTCGCATGATCTACCCAGTCCCCGCACCGTTTGTGAAGTAGGCGGATCACGGTTAGCGTCTCGCATTTAAAAAAGAAAGGGCAGGCGCTTTTGACCTGCCCTTTCTTCTTACTCTTTGGCAATGGAAGGCTCATCGGGACCACCGTGATCGGAATATGATTTGATGCAAGAGCTCATGGATCTTTGAATAAAATCCTAAGACTGGCTCAAGAGATACGCATGCAAGCTTATCTTTTCTCCTCTGATACCCAATTTTTTTCGGATATTGTTTCGGTGAAAGTCGACGGTCCCCGCAGACAGTTTCATGGTGGCCGCGATCTGCTTGGATCGTTTCCCTTTTTTAATGAAATTTGCGATCTGAAGCTCCGTTGAGGATAAATGTGTGATTGATTTAATCTTGCTCAGGAAGGGAGAGGTGAGGGTTTGGAGATTATCCTGAAGGCTTTGAATGAGCGAATTCGCCTGCTCCGTTAACGTTGCGTCTTTGAGCCGCTCGATACTGGGAATAATCAGGTCATCGATATTGATCATGATTTGTCGTTCGAGATCTTTTCGATCGATTTCTCTCTGATCCAAAAGCGTGCGCAGGGTGATATTCAACTCCTCGAGTTTAACGTTGCGCTGCTTCAGTTCCTTTTCAATCTTTTTACGTTTCGCAATATCCAACGCCAATATCTTATTGAGTTGCGAGATTTTTCTTGTCCGTTCATTAACCCGCTGTTCGAGAAGGTCGTGAGCCTTCCTGAGTTGTTCCTCCATCTCTTTTCGGTCAGTAATATCCAGAAAAAAACCCTCATAATATAAGGTTTTTCCTTTCGCGTTGCGAATTGCGTATTTACTTGCATAACCCCAGCCCATAGATTTGTCTTTTCTGAGAAATTGGAACTCGAATTTTGCTTTCCCCTTGGCTTCTACTATGCACAGTATTTTTTTTCGCATTTGATGATCCGCATAGACCTGCCGCGAAATATCTATAATGTCATTTTTCATCTCTTCCGGTGAGCCGTATCCGAAATATTTTGCGAGGGCAGGATTAACATCCAATATCTTACCAGATAGGGAGGACTGATAAATACCTTCGCCGGCGTGGTCAAATATGCTCCGGTATCTTTCTCCAGGACTTGTGAGGGTATTAGGTGCGGATAATCCAAATGGACGATTACTACGTTTATCCATTATTTTGGCCTCCTATCGATTTATTAATCGCCACAACCGAATGTGGGCACTTTATCTCTCCATTATTCGATTCTACACTTATCCATAGCGCCTAACGTCTGATCTGTATTTTTCGGAATATGAGCTTCCAGATGATGTTGATCACAACAATTAAAAGTGCAATGGAGATGGAGATCAACCCGATTTCCCCGCCGTATCGACTGGCATTAATGATATTCGATCCCATCCAGTTGCCTAATGAAATCCAGAGTGATACGGTGATCACTGCTGCAAGGGTGTCAATTGCGATGAAGACATGGGGTTTCAGCCCCAGCGCGCCAGATGTCGTAAAGATAACAATGCGTAGTCCGGGAAGAAAACGTCCGATGAAGCATACGAGAGGGCCATCCCCGCGAATATGTGACTCCGCCCATTTGACACGAGATTCGGTAAGGACAGTCCGCAGAAGAGGTAAACGAAATACTTGCCTACCGAAGTACCGCCCAAGTAAATACAGCGTCGAATCACTCGCGAGAAGTCCAGCCCAACTGGAAAAGACTGCATGACCTAAGGGAATATCTCTTGCTGATACTAATATCCCTGCCCAGAGCATAGTGATTTCTTCAGGAACAGGGACTCCCAGAGCGCACGCCATGAATATGCCGATCGCGGCGCCGAAATATGAAATAATCAGCGAAATATCACCCATAAATTGGACGATCGCCTGATTTGTCATCACCGGAAGTCAGAGCCGTGGTTGTTCCACCCCGACTATTTGAAGTTTCGTCAGAAAGGAGACGTTTTCTTTTAGACGTCCTCAATCTCTTCTTTGTTTTTAGAGCTCTCAGAGGTTGAGTGGCGATATCAAAACCGTTTCTGAATCGTGTTTCTAATTTTTCAGACACCGCTTTGATCTCGGCCACCAGCTCATGCCGCCTTTTTCCCACGTCTGAGAATCCCTGCTCGATGACTTGATGATACTCAGAAAGCTTTTCATTGAATGCTGCCAGACTCCTTTGATCACATTTTCTGAGATTAAATGCCGCATACTCACCCATCAGATTGGTGAACGCCTTTCGAAGTAACTTTGTATTTTCGCCATTGAGAATACCTTCCGAATGCTCCGTTGCTATTCGTGCCACGTCGTAGCACCGCTCAATCAGATAGCGTATCTCTCGTACAACCTGTTGCTCTACTCTTTGTTTGTAGATATCGGCATGCAAGTATCTCTTTTGTGAAATTAAATGACGGGCTTCTTCAAAAAGAATGTGCTCTATGCTTTTGGCACGACTTTGTGAACGACCGATATCATCGACTGCGGATGTTGACAGACGGGCGCTTATATTCTCGTAGTGAATATGATCATCGCCAATATATCCGGCCAACTGCCTGTCAATTGATTTCTCGATCTCATCTGGGGCCGAGTCTGATAGAACTTGCGTCAATGCCCGGATGGGCTGGCCAAGGGAAAGCGGGAATCTTGAGAAACGATAGGATGCTTGAGACCCCGGCAGTCGCCTATAAGCAACCATTTCTGTACGACAGTATGGGTCGTCTTCGAAAGCAGCGCGTGCCTTTTCAAGGATATCCAGAGGCATTGTAAAGATACTGTTTGTACCCTTAATACAATCAATATTGTAACCGCCATTTCGAAGAATGCGGACAACAAAATCTGCGCAATTTGAATTTTTGCTATCCCATTTGCATATCCCTGAACGGAACTCTTCTTCAATTCTTGCTGCCTCAGCATGCATTCGTTGCAGGGATGTTGGTGTAAGGCCTTTAATTCTATAACCAAGCGTGTCACGACCATACGACATTCCATAGGTACTTGTGTGAACTTGATTGTCGGAAGGTGGCTGGACCCCAAATAAATATTGAGCCATACTCATGTGCTGAAGCAGAGGGGCACCCTTTACCGGACTGGATTTATGATTGGCGCTATAGACAGTATCGCCAATGCGGATTGCAATGTGTCCGAAAGGATTTTCCATGACGATGCGCTCCCTCTTTGTAGAGGATGCATAAGAAAGAAGGATCTCGATATCGGCTGGCGCATCGGCTTCAAGTTGCGCCAGGACGCCATGGACATTGCTCGCAGCAAGGCCGTTTTCCAATCCGAAGCTTGGCTGAGGGCATCGCGCCTTTATTTGCGGATCAAGAAGAAAGCGTGCAATTTTCCCAATGTCCATATTGGCCCGGAACGCTTGTTGGGCTGCTAGCATGGAAATCTGCTTATTCTGGTCGGATAAGATGGCCAGTGCCTGTGCGCCCACAACTTTTACATCCTTATTGAATTCTGCCATTCCCTGCCTCGAAAATAATTCTGCGTTCTCTTTTTCGTGTCCGCTAATTACATTTAACAGAATCGTTGGCTTTCCGAGTGTGAATGCCTCTGCGGGGGATAGACCACCTGCCTTGGTAATGAATAAGTCCGATGCCTGAATGAACGAGACCAAATCAGGCTGCGAAATGAAACCTAGTATTTCAAGTTTTACGAGTTTCTGGATCGTATGTTGAATATTCTTCAGGGCCCGACGCTGTCTTTCGTTGCGGCCGCATACAGCGACAATTTGTAACGGCTTTTCTGTCTCACGGGCAATGCTCATGACGACACCAGGGAAGTCTCCGGCGCCCTCTTTCCCGCTTGCTATTGTGATAGTTCTTATGTTGGGATCAAAGCCGAGGCGAACAAGACATTCTTTTGAGGTATTCGGATCCCCCGGGGGGATGTTTACAGGCATACCTGTGGTTTCAACCAGATCAGGGGATACACCCGCTGCCAGCCAACGATTTTCAAGCTCGGGATGCGCGAGAAAAGTGCGGTCAATCCGCTTGGATATTCGAGGGAAATAGCCCTCGAAATAATCGGTATGGAGCCAGCCAATCTTGATGCCCGGAATGAGTCCATTCTCTCTGAGAGTGCCCAGCACTTGTGCTGAGCCATAGTGGGTGGCCAAGATCGCGTCAGGCTTTTCAGCCTCAATGTACTCAAGCACCTTTATATCCGGGTAATCATTCGGAAGCCATGCCAGTGAACCTGCATGATTTCCTTGTTCCTGCAGCGTGATAAAAATACTATCAAACAAATCCGGCAAGTATTTTGCGACAAACCAGTAAATCTTTTCATCGAGCATACGCCTGACCGGGTCCATGAACTCGCGAATGTCTTTTGCTACTACAATGGCCGAAGGATCTTGTTTAATAATCTCTTGCTCAATGGCTCGAGCCGCACTGATATGACCCTGACCTATAGACGAATAAAAAAGTATAAATTTCATTTTTTGAGTCCTTGCCAACATCCTCATGAAATAGGAAAAAGACAATTCGATTGGCTTAATTCGGTTGTTAAGGGAAAGAACAAAGAAATCATGCTTAAATTCAGAGGCTTCATTCTGCGAACCTTTTCTTCAATGCTCGGCTTCTCGAGATCATATCGAGCGAACATCATTTTTGCCGATGACATATTCGCCTCACCAGCATAGATGCTTTACCGAGCAGTGGCCGGTACGCTTTACTTTGACAAAACTGGGATACTTTTTATCTGCCATAAAAATCTCGGTACCGACCCTACCATCTATCGTTTGGATAGCGTTGGTGGAATACTTATCAGGCGCCGTCGGCAATATCATTTTCTGCGGCCGTTCTTTCTATGGTTCATAATTTTCCAGAGCGCAAAATGCCGGTGAACAGCCAGATACCCAGGATGAAAGCCACGAGGAAACCGGCAGCGCCGAGGATGGGATAGCCAAGCAGCTGTGAGCTAGCTCCCGTTTGGAACACAAGGGATGAGCCAACTATGAGAGACGCGATGATCACAGCAAAGCTCAGACGGTTGCTTAATCTGTCCAGTGCGCCGATGAGGCCTCCAAGCCCCCTAAGCTCAAATTTGAATCCTAATTCATCCTTTCTCAACTTTGCAACGATATCCCGTAAGTCGGATGGTAATTTCTTAAAGATGATGGCAGTCTCTCCGGCCAGTTTGGAAAATTCCTTTAACTGCCTTGCGGGATCCAATCTTCGCATCATAAGCGTCTGAACATAAGGCACGGTATGTTCAATAATATTAAATTCAGGATAGAGCATCGTACCCACACCTTGATTCATCACAAGCGCCTTTGCCATCATGACCAGCTCGGGAGGAAACCGCAGCCCGTAACGGCGGGCAAGACCCATCAGATCTTCGATAATTGTCTTGATGATTAATTGCTGTAAAGGGAGTTCGTAGTAGCGTTCAAGAAGATCCACTAGTTCCATCCTGAAGGCTCTTCGATTTATTGATTCCGGTGCCATACCTGCATTCAGGAGAACATTGAGCAGTGTATCCGTATCCTTGTTCACGATAGCCGTCAAAAAACGTTCCAACTGGTGAACGATTTCCTCATCGAGCATCCCTATCATGCCGAAGTCAACGGGTGCGATCACATTATTCTCAAGGACAAAGATATTTCCCGGATGTGGGTCAGCATGAAAGAACTGAAGCTCAAAGACCTCCTTGAGGATAAACTTAGCTCCGTTAATGGCGATAGTCTTACGGTCTAGCCCGGCCACCTGTAGTTGTTCCAGTTCGGATATCTTGATGCCATGGATGTATTCCATAGTCAGTACTTTCGGCGCAGTTAAATCCCCCAAAGTCTTGGGGATATAAACAGTTTCATCATCGGCAAAGAATTTCCTGAACTTCTCTATATTTCGACCTTCCCTGACATAATCCAGCTCACAGCGGATCGTTTTAGCAAACTCCTCTACAATCTGCACAGGCTCATAATATCTGCTTTCCGCCAGATGCCGCTCGCACAGCGCCGCCAGGTCGCGAAGGATACGGATGTCCGTCTCAATCATGACCTCTATCCCGGGTCTCTGCACCTTGACTACCACCTCATCACCGGTCTTCGTCCTGGCACGGTGAACCTGGGCAAGGGAGGCGGCAGCCAAAGGAACCTCCTCGAAAAAGTCAAACATTTCCGTGAGGGGCCGCCCGAACTGGGACTCGATGAGGGTCTTGGCATCCCCGAAAGGGAACGGCGGGACACTATCCTGAAGTTTGCTTAATTCCTTGATAAATTCCGTTGAAAGCACATCTGGCCGACTGCTTAATACCTGCCCGAACTTAATAAAGGTAGGTCCAAGTTCCTCAACGGCCAAGCGCACACGCACGGGCGCGGAGAGGCTATTAAGAGCCCTTGCCTCTTTCGTGAACATCATTTGCCATCTAACATGACTGACCTTCAATCGCTGCAGAAGATCTCCAAATCCATACCGCACGAGAACGCTGATAATGCAGCCATACCGCTTCAGTTCTTGATAAGTTTCATGAACCTTAAAGATGGACATAATTCAGGGTATCCTCTTTTCTATCTCTTTCAATCTTCTCGAAAAATCCTACAGATCCTTCTTTGTAACTAGCCCGATTTTGATTATTGTTTTCTGCGCAGTTTCGTTTATCTGTTGGGTACGCTTCTTAATCAGCTCAATACACATTTTCCGCCTTTATCTTTTGAGATTGGTTACGCCGAACCCCAATTAAATTGTGTTTTTGTTCACATCCATTGTATCTCTCATTTCTGAAATCTCATCTTTATGCATTTTTCTTGCGTATCAGCATCCCTGGGCCGATGAACCTGGGATGTAGATGCGGAACGAGGATCAGGGGCACAAACCCGCCGATCATGTGGCAGGAGAGTGTGCAGAAGCGAAACCCGTGATCATCAACAAACCACCGCTTATGAGCAGAGACGACAGGGCCCTTCTGCTCACGCAGCAAAAATTCTTATTCATGGGGCAAGCACCCCTTTAGAAACAGATCCGCGATTAATGTGACATTTGCGTCGTATGGATGCCGTTCGGAGTCATCTAACCAGCAAAAGAGAAAAGCATTTGTAAGCCCCTCCAACGCCACAGATAGATAGTAAGGATTCACTTCACGAAGGACATTTGCACGGATACCTTTTTCCAGTACTGAGGCCAGTTGCTCTATCAGTTTGTCATGAAGCATGCGAATGTCCTGATCCAGACCGGCCTTGATGTTGAAGCTCGCCCCCTGTGTTTCGGCGAAATAGAGGCGCAAGAGAGCATTGTTTCCGGTAAAAAACCCGGCCTTGGCGGCGATGTAGGTCCTGATAATATTTATGATATGATCATTTTGGGAAAGAACCTCCCTGAGGAGGCTAAACAGTTCCTCCGCCTTCTCCATCATGAGGGATTTGTATAAATCCTCTTTATTCTTGAAGAACTTATAGAGTGTTCCAATAGCAAATTCTGCCCTCTGAGCGATTTCGTGCATTGAGACATTATGGTATCCCTTTTCCGAGAAAAGCGCTAAGGCAGCAGCAAGCATCTGAGCACGATGCCGGAGTTTATCTTTTTCTCGACGCGGGAGCTTCTCTTCGTTCATGATTCGACCTCCATATGCTTAGATAGGATTTATTACGCTTAATAGACATAATATTTCAATTCATGACGCTTTATTCATAATATAGAATAATATGTTCGGATGTCAAGTGGAAAGCTGTCCTGCCCCCCCAAAAAACAGTCCAGTACTTATTTCCATTCAGTATTGTCCAGTTAACGATTGAATGAAATCATATGGTTGTGATAGACACTTCCATATATCTGAAATTGATTAACCAAAAAAGGAGGGGCACATGAACAAGGCCGATTTGATTAAGGAAGTCGAGAAGTTTACTTGTACCAAAAAGGAAGCTGCGGGTGCTGTCGATGCCGTCTTCGAAGCTATTACCAAGTCTCTGAAGAAGGGCGTTGACGTGACCATCGTCGGTTTCGGGACTTTCAAGGTTGCTAAGCGTGCCGCCAGGAAGGGACACAATCCCCAGACAGGAGAGGCAATCAAGATCAAGGCGAAGAAGGTGCCCAAGTTCACGGCGGGCAAGGGGCTGAAGGATGCCGTGAAGTAGTCTCCTTTCTCATCCTGAATTCATCCATCATGAAGGGATTCCGAATCACCTGGGATCCCTTCTTTTTTCTCAGCCCCATCGGTATCAAAAGTAGAAGGGTAGTCACTTCCTCTTGCTAAAGACATCTATTGCTAACGGGATCGTGCTAAGCGCGCCGACCAGAAACAATCTCCATCCAATCATCCTTCGCTTATCCTCCCTTAGTATATCTGCAAGCAAGAGCCCTGCACCCACCCCTAGCATTACGCGAGTGCCGGCTATGAGCATAATTTCCGGCAGTGTCAATGCTGCTTTCTTCACACTGCCTCTATAATAACTGCTCTTATTTCCCCTTCTTGGTCCCTACCGTCTTTTTCTTCCCATTCATCCTTTCCATGTCATACCTGAACACGCCATCCTTCTTGACAACAGCCAGCTTGTGTACCTTTCTCAGATGATTCAAATGAACGTATACAGAAGCTTTCGTCGTTTTTGCTCCCTTCGCCATCTGCTCGACAGTTGCCCCATCAAAGAGCATCTCATCCATTTTCCCTGCAGACGTCTTGCTTCCATGCCTCAACCAGTTCCTGTTCTTCAACGATAATTCATGTGCCTTTTCCGCAAACGCCGTGTCAGCTCTGTCGAGCTTCAATCCACTGCTCATCGAACACCTCGCGGCAATTGTATTTTTGAATATCTTAGCACTATTTTCAGTCCGAACAATATTAATATAGGAGACACTCCCATGATCACCATACCCCATAAGAAAATCAAATCCCGAGAAGCAACGATGACCTACTTGCTGGATCCTTCTCGACTGATAACCTTCATTCTGAATCTTCGCGCTCACCTCAAGTCAACACAACATCTTTGCCAAAAGGAAGGATTAGAGAATAACCCCAGGAACTGCGTCCACCGCATACTATATAATAGACCAGAAACGTTGATGTTCAGGAGGTTTGGGCATATCTGCTACGGAAGAGGACTTGACTGGGAAGGGGCAAGGGAGATGATGGAGCTTATGTTGAATGAACGGTTTATGTGTGAGTGCGAGATGGTCTGGAGGCTGTCGGATGAGCAAGTGGAGGAGATATTTGAGGGAATAATGCGGTCGAAATAGAATGTCTTTAAAAAGTTTAATGGTTAGTTACTGATTAGAATATCACTTAGGAATTGTTTTATATAGTTTCGTTATTATTCTAGAGCTTACTTCTCCAAAACGACCATTGCCTTTCTGCTCGCATGCTGCCCCTCGTATGCAGATTACGTCCACACCAGTTTTCCAAAGATTGGGGAGCTCTTTTTCCGTTATGGACCCTGCCAACCAAGCTTCCTTTTTGTATCTGTGACATTCAGAGGCAAATTTTGAAATATCTTTAAGCTCGCAATAATCTAATAATCCTTTTCCGACATTCTTATTGAAAGTATCAATAAGAAGTCCATCAGCACCGATTAGTCTGCATAGTTTAATGCCTTCTGAAAACGGTTTAAAAAATTTCTGCATATCATCATCGACAAATACGGCAGGTACAACCATCTTTTCCGGGTAAAATTTTTTAACAGTTCGTACAATTATTCCTCCCAAATATGCAGCTGTTTCGAATGGCAGTTCGGCCAACCCGCACTTAATCACATCCGCGCCGGCTGTCGCTACTCCTAGGGCAGCTTGGCAAGCCGTCGCTCTATCGAATTGTTTTTCACCTATATTCGTCGACACAATAATATTTTTGTGCCCTGCTTTATCTAGACCATCACGGATTGAGAAAATATTTAATGGATAAGGTGTCCCTAGAGCTGACGCCGGATACTCAGCATCGGCAATATGCGCTCCTCCTTTTACTGCCTGCAATGCTTCTCTCGGACCTCTTACACTAATGAGCAGCTTTTGCATGTTCCTTCCCTTTTGTGTAGATTGTTTGAAGGATGTTAAATCGTGTTAATCTTTAATGGCAGAGTCCTGCCATTTCATGAATTTTTTCTGAAACTTAAGAAATTTTGGTGTTAAAACCGGACGTCGTTTCTTCTCTATGAAATTAAAGAACGCATCCTCAGTTTTAAATACATGATTAGATGGAACGTAGTTATCACGAGTAAAGGGGCTACCACTGCCAACGGGCATGATGAGATATCTGTCTTTTCCAAAGGCACGAGCATGGCCAAGTTCATCCATCATTCCGGTGCTCAGGGGTGGGTTATTTTCATAGGGGTGAAACGCGACAATAACATCAACTTTCTGAATATCCCATTGAAGGTCGCGACATACAGTGTATGCAAATATTACTGATTCATGTTCTTTTTCGACGTTCATTCCCAGTTCGATGGAAGCCGGATCGATCACTACGCCATAAGCCCTTAGCCTCCATATCGCGGCATTAATTTTGTTTCTTATTTCTTCAGTCGCTACTGTCATCGAATAGGAAGCATAGAAAGTTGGGACATCTTTTTGTGTAACGAGTTTTGCAAGACCATCCACATCTTGTATGTATTTACTGCGATCTTTGTAGCTTGGGGTTTCAATTCCAAAGACAGTATGATTAATATTTTTTCCTGTGATGTGGCTGATCCATTCTGCCCAATCTTCGCTTACTGAAACCTCTGAGGCTAACCATTCCAGTATTTTTGTTAAGGATATCTCGTTTCGGTGGGCAATCAATTTTAATACATGTTTGCCATATTTGCTGTAGAGGTTGTCTTTTATTTTCCACTCAGCGTTGATCAAGGTGATGATGCTGTCTGGTCTAATATGTTCAGCAATAAACCGATGGTCCTTTAGTATGAGATTATACCCTCGCCACTCTATACTGGCTGGCAATCGGATTGTGACACTGACATCTGGTCCAAGCTTATCAATTTTCCTGGCGATGGAAAGGTAAGCCTTATGACGCAGATCCTGAAATTGATAAGAATAACCGTTAAGAATATGCCCAATCTGAACAATTTTATCGTAAACATGTTGGGGATAAATGCCCGATAATGTTAACATTTCATCGAATAAATCATAGCAAATAACTTTTTCGTCTACAGAAGCACAGAAATTGACAACTCCGCTGATGAAGGAAGAAGATTTTAATCCAACGATGGGACCAGTTAATATGCTGATTTTATTGGACATACTTATGCCTTGCAAAATTCTATATTATAGGCTATTGGGAAAATCAAGTTTTATATTAACGACTTATCACAATATTTTTATCTGAGATGGGAACATGTATTTATCACGTGTCCAAATAGAGAATATCCGGTGCTTTGAAGAACTAGATATTGAGTTAAAGTTCGATCAAACGCCCCTCTTATGGAATATGATCTTAGGGGATAATTCGACTGGCAAAACTTGCTTACTCAGGTGTATTGCTATAGGTTTATGTGATGAAGCAAGTGCTTCAGCTTTGATAAAAGAATTAGAAGGTTCTTTCATACGAAAAGGGAAACGCAACGGTAGTATTATAATTACACTATTCGACCCCGATGAAAACATTGAATTTGAAATCAAAACGCTTTTTCTCAAAGAACACGGGGAAGAAATAATAGAGAAAGAATACGATAGATCCCTATATTTACAGCATAAGGCGAATATTTTTATTTGTGGTTATGGTGTGCAACGCGCTGGCGATGCCGATTTAGGCTTTAGAAAATATAGTATATTGGAAGCCGTTTACTCCCTTTTCAATTATCAAGCAAAACTGCAAAATCCTGAACTCATCTTGCATCGACAAAAAGTTGATATTCGCCAAGCATTTCTCAAGAAGCTTGAAAAAGTACTCGCGCTCGATTTGCTTAGAAAAGAAAATGTCGTGAATAAGAAATACTCGCTAAAATTAACCAGAAAAGGAGTCACAGTCGAAGGACCCTGGGGAAGCATGTTCCTAGACGAAATGAGTGATGGATATCTGAGTACTTTCACTTGGTTAGTGGATTTTATTGGATGGCAGACTTACGCCAATGCTAAGTGGCTCATAGACTTAGAACATCTGCAGGGAATTGTTTTACTTGATGAGCTCGAATTGCATTTGCATCCTAGTTGGCAAAAAATAATTGTGGGCAGACTAAAAGAAGAGTTCCCCAAAATACAATTCATAACTACAACGCATTCACCTATTGTAGCTGCTGGTGCAGCTGATTTAAATGACGCCAAAATAGTCGTTTTGAAATTGAACGATAAAAAAGTAATTCAAGATAAATGCATTCCTCCTCTTCATGGTATGAGATTTGGGGAAATTCTCACGTCGCAAGCTTTTGGTCTTTACTCCGAAAAAAGTTCGGGAAGCGAAGAAATAGTCACGCGATATACGGAACTGATGAGTAAACAGAGAGATCTGCAAGAGGAGGAAGAATATCAAAAATTAAGAATAGAAATTGATGAGGAACTACCCCCCGGCGACACTGTGCTAAATAGAATTGTAAAAAAAGCTATCAGAGAAGCACTGCCTGATATTCTCAAAACTGTCATGACTAATGTATCAGACGATGCCTTAGATATTGAGATTAGAAAACAGATGAAAGATCTATTTGAAAAATAAATGATAAGAATTGATTTCAAAGAACCAGAAATGCCGGAATGGCATGAATGGAAAGATCGATGTCAAGTTGAAAAAAGAGAACTAATCGGTCTTGTTAAAAAAGGTCATGCGTGGGAGATAAATGACAAACTGTATAAAGAGATGAAATCCGTTTACTATGATACATTTAATGGAAAATGTGGGTATTGCGAAAAAAAAATCGAAAAACCCTATGAAAGTGAGCTTGATCATTTTAGACCCAAGAAAAGAGTCACATATCTAGATGATACCCTTGTTATGATTGAGACAAGCGACGGCACAAGAGAGCATCCTGGCTATTATTGGTTAGCTTATGATTGGGATAACCTGATTTTGTCGTGCACACGGTGTAATAAACCAAATAATGATGAGAATGCGAAACTTGGAAAGCGTAATAGATTTCCTGTTAAAGATGACATATATGCAACAATACCGGGAGACGAGATATCTGAGGAGCCCCTACTAATTAATCCCCTCACTGAAGATCCACAAGATTGTCTTGAATATGATAGCTCAAGTGGTTTTATAAAAGGCAGCGGTAAGGGGACAATATGTGTGGAAGTATTTGGACTTAATATACGTGATGATCTAGTCGAAGGTCGGAAGAATGCTTATGACAAAGTACTGACATTATTGACAAAGTGCCTTTATAATAAACACGACAGGCATGAGACACTAGAAGAACTAAAAAAAATACAGGATGGCAAGCAAGCTCACTCACTTGCAGCATTTGCAGCATTGAAAGATGCAAATGATATTTGGTCTGTTCTAGAAAAATAAATATGATAAATATCAATAGTATTGAAATCGATTCTGTTACAACGCCAGCTTTTTTGTATGACGAGAGGTCCATTTCAACAGCATTTCACCATCTGTCTACAGTGCGTAATGAAACATTATGCAAAATATTATTTCCTCTTAAAACATATTCACTTCATGATGGATTAGACTTCATAGTTTCGTGTATTGATGGTTTCTCAGCTAGCTCTCTATTCGAAGCTAGACTTGCTCGAAAGCTTTTAGAACCCGGCAAAACTGTACACTTCACAACCCCAGGCTTAAGGATGGATGAATATAATGAGATAGTTAACATCTGCGATTTTGTATCATTTAATTCTGTTAGTCAATTGACGAGATATTTTGGAAGCATGCCGCTAAAAACAAGCTTCGGAGTAAGAATCAATCCGAATTTGTCATTTGTCAACGACGATAGGTATAATCCATGTCGTAAGTATTCAAAACTTGGTATTACAACAAAGCAATTGAATAATTTATCGCAAATAGACAGTACGTGCTTCAAAATAATAAAGGGTGTTCATTTTCACAACAACTGCGAATCAATTCAATTTGATCATCTATTATCCACAGTTCATCATATTGACAATCAGATACCTAAACTTCTTGAACAAGTTGAATGGGTTAATCTGGGTGGTGGGTATATATTTGGGGAGGATGCTAATTTAGAAATAATGACTGAAGCTTTATATTATTTTCGAAGGAAATATAATCTCGAAATATATTTTGAGCCTGGTAAGGGGATAATTGCTGATGCTGGGTTCATAATATCTTCTGTTCTAGACATTTTTATAAGTGATGGAAAGAACATTGCAATTCTGGATACAACAATAAACCATATGCCTGAAGTGTTCGAATTTCAATATAGTCCAGATATAGTTCAACAATCTGAAAACGGCCGTTATTCATATATTCTTTCAGGATGTACGTGTTTGGCTGGTGATTTGTTTGGTGAGTATGATTTTGACGAACCCTTACAAATAGGTTCTAAAATTATTTTTGTCGGTATGGGAGCATACACGTTGGTTAAGGCAAATATGTTCAACGGAATTAATCTTCCATCCATTTACGCAATTACTGAGCAAGGGAAATTGGAATTCAAAAAGAAATATACTTACGAAGATTTTGAATCGCGTTGCGGGGCTTGAATATATGATCTTACATGAGAAAGAGATTGTTCTTCATTCCGTTGAAAATAAAGACCGTCTACTAGAATATTTATCGAATTCAATAAATAACCAGATTTACCCTAATGATATTCCCGTTCGCTTTGTAATCACTCATACTGAAGGCAATAATTATCATTGCGAACTTGGTCTACTTTCGGCAAAAGACGGCCGCACAGTTCAGCTAAATAATTCAATTTTTGACTTTAAAAAAAGGGGCTATGAGAATACGGACAAATTCACTGCCGTATTACTTATACCGACTGGAATTGGTGCAGAGATTGGTGGACATTCAGGTGATGCAGGCCCTGTCGCGAGATTGCTTGCGTCATCATGCGATACATTAATTACACACCCAAATGTTGTTAATGCATCTGATATAAACGAACTTCCTGAAAATGGTTTATACGTTGAAGGAAGTATAATTACCCGTCTTTTAATGGGTACTATAAGTTTACAGAGAGTCAGGGCTAATAGAGTTATTTTCATCATTGATAAACATGAAGATAAAATGTTTTATGAAGATGCCATCAATTCTATGTCAGCAGCAAGAGCGTCACTTGGGCTTCATTGCCCCGCAATCGTCTTAATGGAAAATAAAATGCGAATGCATTCTTTGTATTCAACATCCGGAAGAGCAGTTGGCAAGATAGATTATTTTGATCGACTATGCGATATCTTAGCTGAATATAGAAGTCAGTATGATGCTATTGCGTTATCATCTATCATACGTGTTCCTGTTGATTTTCATGAAAGATACTTTCATGAAAATATAATAAATCCATGGGGTGGTGTGGAGGCAATGCTGACACACGCAGTATCTTTGTTATTTGATGTGCCTTCAGCTCATTCACCCATGCTGGAATCACGTGCGGTGCTTAATTTAGAGGTCGGGGTTGTGGATCCAAGGAAGGCTGCTGAAGCAGTATCTACGACGTTTCTTCATAGCATATTTAAGGGACTTTATAAAAGCCCGAGAATAATTAGTGATCCTTCTTTAACTGATCGAACGGGTGTGATAAGTGCGTCTGATGTGTCATGTATGATCATTCCGGATGGATGCGTTGGACTACCGACAATTGCAGCCATTGAACAGGATATCCCTGTCATAGCGGTACAAGAGAATAAAAACCGCATGAAGAATAGATTGGAAGATTATCCCTTCAGGTCTGGTAAGCTTTTCATAGTTGATAATTATCTGGAAGCCGTTGGAGTTATGAATGCTTTAAAGGCTGGAGTATCAATAGAATCTGTTCGCCGTCCCTTGAAATGGACAAATGTAACCAATTATGAAAAGAAAGAAGCCAATGTGGATGGTCAAGATATTCTAACGAGAGTAAGTGCTAATAATGATTTGGAGAAGAGGAGATCACGTTCATAAATTGAAAGATAAATGTGTGAACTGCCGTTTATCTGTCCTGAACGATACTTGACTTTACACAGTGGCAGAGTCCCCCGGATCGCCGGCAGGTTTTAGGCCGCTAGTTTCTCAGCCAGGTTCTTCTCCTTATACAGCTCCAGTCCATCGAGGAAGGTCGCCGTAGGGGTTCTCCCCTTACAACGCATGCCCTGATGGGTCCTTTCGTTGTTAAAGCGATTCATATACTCATCTAAGTCCGTTTGCAAGGTCTCCAGGTCGCTGTAGACCTTCGTCCGGAACGTCACCCGATAAAACTCATTGAGGATCGTCTGCTGGGCCCTCTCGCAGATCCCGTTGGTCTGCGGGCTCTTCACCTTGGTCTTCGTGTGATCGATCTCATTGAGCTGCAGGAACAGCTGATAGGGGTGTTTGTCCGGCGCCCCGCAGTACTCGGTGCCCCGGTCCGTCAGCACTCGCAGAACCGGTACGTTGTGGTGCTCGAAGAAGGGCAGCACCCGATCATTGAGAAGGTCGGCCGCGGTGACAGGAACCTTGGCCGTGTACACCTTGGCAAAGCTCACGGAGGAGTAGGTGTCCACTGCAGTTTGCTGATAAATGCGGCCCACGCCTTTGAGGTAGCCCACATAGAACGTGTCTTGGCTGAGAAGATAACCGGGGTGGGCAGTCTCGATCTCGTCGGGATTGGTCTCCCGCTCGCGTTTGGCGGCCTCCAGGGCCACGAGTTGGGCTTCGGTATAGACGATGCCCTCCTTGGCCGCTTTCTCTTCCAGTAAGGCCAGGCGCTTCCTGAACCGCTCCAGTCCGTGACGAAGCCAGATGCTCCGGACACCGCCCGAGGAGACGAGCACCCCCTGCTTGCGCAGCTCATTGGCGGCCCGGGTCTGGCCATAGGCAGGGTACTCGTAGGCCATCTGGATCACGGCAGCTTCGATCTCCGGGACAACCCGGTTCTTCAGACAGGGCTTCCGGCGGGTCTTCTCCCGAAGACCTTCGATGCCCTGTTCCTCATAAGCTTTCTTGATGTCGTAGAAGTGTTGGCGGGACACGCCGTTGATCTTGCAGGCCTGAGAGACGTTCTGAAGGTACTCAGCCAGCTCTAGTAAACTCTGCTTCCTTCTGATAAGCTTTTCTTGGGTGGTCATGATACCAATCCTCCTGATTTGATTGTTGCCAGCAATCCAGGAGGAATCTGACCACCTTTTCTACTGTAGTGTCAACTCAAGTCCGTCTTTGGACAGTTTATCTATGCATCTTTTATATGCTTGATAGCTTGTTTGTAGTAAGACTTCCAATCGTTACTTTTTAGCTCTATCGGCATAGTTATTACCTTATTTGCCCTGAGCAACTCAAGTTTAGACACATTATATGTATCCCTTCTTTTGTCTGATGGATATATATAAACGATGCGGTTCTTTATCGGTATCCTTTTCGTTATTTGCATCCTTGCCCTGAAAGTCAAAAGCCACCACATATGCATTTCCACAAAGTCAAGATCAAAGCCTAGAACGTAAACGTCTTTTGTAAAGAATAGATCCAGCCAGGAAATATTATCTGCAAAATAATCTACTTTTATTCTCTTCATGAGTGGTTCTATATCACCCATCTTATATTTTACACCGGACACGACATAAGCCCTCATTTGCTGCAAATAGCCACTATAGTGCTCATAACCTAATGCAATTGAATTGGGATTATTCTGATCACCGTGCAGATGCCAGATATTTCTATCCTGGATGCTGACTCTGCGGAATAAACTGTACCTCGATTCTTTTATGTATCCTGTTGTGCTAAATCGCGCTGTATGAGGGGAAAAAGCCTTTTCTAGAGTGAAATCATAGTTTGTCGTTAAGATATTTTGCGTGTTCGACTCGAGAAGCAACTCATGCAATGAACTGATATCAAAATTCGCCACACTTCGAGCGATAAATTGCTTAATATGAATCTCTTGAATATTTTTCAGGTATGCACCCGTCAAGTAAAGTTCTTCATATAAAAGAGGAAATGGCTTGTTATTAAGGTTAACTATCTTTGAGCAACCTACAAATGCACATAGTTCAGTTAATAGTTCTTTCCAAGAATATCCCCTGCTGAGTCGATTAAGCCCGTTACCTACAAATATGACTTTATCTTTATTCATAATAATGATCGCTTAGATATTATCGCCCGTCTTCCCTCTCACTCTGACACATGAGCACTTGCCACTTGATCATTTATCCTTTCCTTCAATTCCTTCCCCACTTTGAAATACGGCAACCTCTTGGACTTCACTTCGGTCTCTTTCCCTGTCTTGGGGTTTCTTCCCGTGTAGGTTTTATACTCCCTCAATACGAAGCTCCCCAATCCTCTGATCTCAATCCTGTCACCCTTCTTCATGGAGTCAGCAAACATTCGAAAGATCAATTTGACAGCGGCCTCTGCTTCTCTATGAGTCAGCTTTTCTTTCTCAGCTAGCTTTGCGATGAGATCGGACAGATTCATGTTGGTCTTCCTTTTCCTTGGCTAAAGCAATTTAGTGTTTTGCTTGATCTACCCTCTGCATGATTAGCGATATCAGCGTCATTAGATCTGCTTCATCGAGTTGAAGCAGGAAATCCAGACTTTCATCCGCCTGCAGCAGCCTCCTTAGAAACACAATCAAGTCCTCTTTGACCATCTCCTATCCCCCAAGATCAGTCATATCTTCGGCTTCTATATATATAACTCATTAAATATACAAGAGAAATCTAGAATTCACCCAAAACACTTTCAGAAAGGAGAAGGCAGTTATGCTGAATCAATGTTTCATTTTTGCGAACCTGGGCGAGGATCCGCGAACATTTTACAATGCAGAGGGTCTCGCGGTCACGTCTTTCAATGTGGCATTCCAGACAAGCCACAAAAAGAAAGACCCCAACTGGATACGTGTGACCTGTTTCTCTAAGCTCGCAGAGATAGCTGCCCAATATTTACATAAAGGGGCGCGGGTGTGCATTTGTGGTTCACTCGATCAAAATAAGTGGACAACAGAGAATGGCGAGACGAGAAACACTTTCCAAATCCTGGCTCATGACATTCAGTTCATCAAGACAGACGGCAGGGGTTTCAAGGAGGGAGAAACCAAAGAAGAAGTCCCATTCTAAGAAAGGAGTGGGGCTATGCAAGAGAAAACCATCAGGCTCATCATCAAGATCGCGGAGATAGCAATTTGTGTAGCAGTACTCATTAAAGACATCTTCAATGGAGGTAGTGGACATGACAGCAAAAGAAATCCAGAAACGAAATGAGAAGGCGCAGAACCTTCGAGTGATCCAGGTGGACGACAGCGTTTTTTACTGCGAAAGCGAGGAGGGGAAAATCTGTTACAAGGTCTCCTTCGTCGATGACAACGACTTCTACTGCACCTGCGGGGACTTTGCCAGAGGATCAAAGACGGAAAGCAATTTCCGGTGCAAACATCTGCTGGCCATCATGCAGTGCATCCCCAGCGGTGATTTCGAGACAGCCGAGTATCTGGAAAAGAGAAAACCAAAGCTGGATGAACGCTTTATCACGACCATAGAAGGGCGCGATTTCGTTTATTACTCTGGTTTACTCGACCTGGCCCATCAGAAGGGACTCATCAAGCTCAACGTGGAGACCCTTCAATTCCCCTCGAAGGAGAACGACAACACCGCCATTTGCAGAGCAGTGGCAGAGACCTCATTCGGCAACGTATTCTCGGACATCGGAGATGCCAATCCTAACAACTGTAACCACAAGGTGGCAAGGCATCTGCTTCGTATGGCTTCAACCAGAGCAAAGGCACGGTGTTTGAGGGATCTCGATAACATCGGAATCACCTGCCTGGAAGAGCTCGGCGATCTCTCCGAGGTCATTGGTGCCGAGGCTGCTGAAAAGGGAGTGTCAAAGAAGGTATTCCAGAAACGGACAGCCAAGATCGAGAAGAAAGAGTCTCCCTCCGAGGCAGTCATCGACGTTACCCCTACCAGTGTCACCACTGCTGCACCTGAGAAGAAGGATCCCATGAAGGATCAGGAATCCGGTAATGGCAACAAGATCGCAGAAACCAAGGAAGCCAAGAAAGCTGACGGGAATGGCAACGGAAGAGGCAAAACCAAGCAGGAAACCATTCCCAATATCTCAAGTGCCCAGGCAAATGCTATTGCCAACCTCTCTCGACGAAGGGGGATCTCAATCGAAGATTTGGAGAAAATGTCCGTCGATGCTTACGGTGTCAAAGTCGAGCACCTCTCTCAAAAAGACGCATCCACCTTCATCCGCCAACTCCAGCAAAGCTCCTAATCAGCAATCCCAATCATAATATTCGTCTCCCTTTACTATTCATCCGGGGCAGGGATGCACAGGGATTGGTGTGTCTCTGCCCCTGCTTTTTAAAAAGCGCAGGATCCTGCGTATTTTCCATCAGGAGGTTTACATGGAACTAAACGACTTGAGAAAGGAACCCCATCTTTCGGCATCGAGTATCGGGGATTATATCGACTGCGGATTGCTCTACAAGCTGGGAAGGATAGACAGGTTACCCCCTGAATTCAGAGCCGATGCACTCGAATTCGGAAGCTGCATCCACCTTGCCCTTTCGGACTTCCACCAGGCAAAGAAGGATGGAAAGACCATGACCGCAAAGGAGTTGCACGAGCGCTTCGAGAGATACTGGAGAGCTGCGGCAGAAGGTCAGAACATCCAGTATGCTGAAGGGAAGGATTTCAAGACCCTGCTCATGGAAGGCAAGGAACTGCTGACGACCTATTACCATAAGTGCCCCCACGATCAATTCAAGGTCATCGCCATCGAGGAACCCTTTTCCTTCACCCTGGATGGATGTCCTGTGAAGTTGATCGGCGCCTTCGACCTCGTTGAGGAGGATGAATCAGGGACCATCATCGTTGTGGACTGGAAAACAAGCGGCAGGGCGTACAGCGCAGACGAAGTGGACAGGAACTTCCAGTTGACCCTGTACCAGATGGCAGCAAAGGCAAACGGTCATGCGGACAGGGAGATTTTGCTTCGTTTCGACTGTCTCATCAAGACTAAGACCCCGAAGTTCGAGCAGTACTACACCAGCAGGACGGAGACCGACTTCAAACGAGCGGAAAAGAAGATCGTCGAGGTCTGGAGAGGCATCTCAAATGGTGTCTTTATCCCCAATGACGGTTCCCAGAACTGGCGATGCAAAAACTGCTCGTACAAGAAGCACTGCGACGAATGGTTCGAGAGGTGATGATCATGACAACTGAATCGATAACTGCGGCACAGGACTACCTGACCGTCATCAACGGGAATTACACAAGGAGGATATTGAACCTGCAGCAACTTCTGGAGAGCCATCCTGCAGAGGCGGTCATCGGATTCTTGAAGAGCCTCCTTCGGGAGAAGGAGAAGATGCTCAGGAAATACATCCTCAGGGACAAGTCAAACCCCAAGATAGACGAACTGGTTGCGACCATGTGGAGAATTTACATGTGCGTCCATGTGCTGGAAGAGGAGGTGATGAAAAACCATGAGCTTGAACAAGGAGCAGCAGAAGGCAGCGAGCTTTCTGGAGGGAACGGCAGCGGTCATTGCAGTTCCAGGTAGTGGCAAGACACGGACCATGATGGAGAGGATCGGCAAGCTCGTCATGGAGCATGGAGTATCCCCAGAAAGCATATTGGGTCTTACATTCACGAGAAACGCAGCGGAGGAAATGCGTCAGAGACTTATCCCCGTATTGGGAAATCAGGCATCAAGAGTCACATTGAGCACCATCCACAGCTTCTGCCATTATCTTCTACGTACAGAAGGGAGGATCTTCGAGATCCTCTCCGGAAGAGACCAGCTTGTTTTCATCCGCAACATCATGAGGGAGCTGAAGGTCAAGAATCTCTCCATCGGCATGATCATGCAGGAGATCTCACTTGCCAAGAACAATTTGATCTCCGTTGAGGAGTTCAGGACCCTCTATGACGGCGACAAATCCATGCTCAAGGTGGCGGATGTATACGAGAGCTACGACCAAGAGAAGGAAAAGAAGTATCTCTACGATTTCGACGACCTCCTGGTCAGGGCATATCGTCTGCTCCATGAGAACCCTTCCATCAGGGAGAAGTACCTGGAGCGTTATCTTCATTTATTGGTCGACGAGTACCAGGACACGAACCCTCTGCAGATGGAGATCCTGAAGACCCTTATTCAAGGGTCAGGCAACGGGTCCAGTTTCTGGGTCTGTGGGGATGACTGGCAATCAATTTACGGATTCATCTCAGCCTCTGTACGCAACATCATCAACTTCGAGCAGATGTTTCCAGGTTCAAGGATCTTCATCCTGAATCGGAATTACAGAAGCACGCCACAAATCCTCAAGGTCTGCCAGAACCTCATCGAACACAATGAGCGAAAGATCGAAAAGACCCTGACGACGAGGAATCCCGATGGAGATGAGGTTATGATCCTTGAGGGTTCATCCGAAGAGGGGGAAGCGCTCAACCTGGTCAACGAGATCCAGGAATTGGTTTGGAACAGGGGATTTGAGTACAAGGACATTGCTGTCCTCTATCGTGCCAATTTTCAAAGCAGGGTTCTGGAGGAATCATTCTCCCAGCACAAGATACCCTACCGCATCGAGAATGGTCTTGGATTCTATAGCCGTCCTGAGGTGAAGAAGCTCCTAGACTATCTCAGGGTCATCTCAGACCCAAATTCCGATGCCGGCGACGAGGCGCTCATTTCAATATTGAATGTCCCCGTCCGCTACATCGGCAGGAAGGTCATCACACAGCTTGAAGAGGAGGCTGCAAGCAAGGGGGTCCACCTCTATGAAGCTCTCAAATCGTTCAGACCAGATACCCCTTTTATCCGTAAGAACGTGAGGGAGCTCGTCTCGTTCCTGGACCCCCTGACCCAGCTTGCCCATACCCTGCACCCAGCAGAGGTCATCAATCTTTTGAGAAACAATCTCGACTATGACCGCTATGTTACCGACGAGGATATCCCTACTCCGGATGACTCAAAGATCCAGAACCTGAACCAGCTACAACTCGCTGCAACACGGTTCTCGGGCATCAAGGCATTTATTGAATACACGGAAACCTTCCAGGACGAGAGCACCAATGACGAGGAGGGGGTATCCCTGATGACCATACATAAAGCGAAGGGGCTGGAATTCCAGGTCGTCTTCGTAGTCGGACTGGTCGAGGGGATACTTCCCTCTAAGAAGGGGGACATCGAGGAGGAGCGACGGATCTGCTTCGTGGCGATGAGTCGGGCAATGAAGCTTCTCTTCCTCAGCTGGTCGCATACATATCTAGGGCAACCCTCCAAGCGTTCCCTCTTTCTGGATGAAGCGATGGGGGTTAAACAGGACCCATAAACCCCTCCAGAACCTTCTCAAAGCAACCACAGCAAGAGATCTCCCTTAACCCCTATCTCGAATGGGGAAGGATCAATATGACCTTCCCCTACGGGTATATGAACCAATCAATTATGAGAAAGGAGCAACAGCTATGTCATTTGAATTACTGTACTTTCGCGATTCGGACAAGATCCTCAGGAAGAAGAAAATGGGCAATATGATCCTCTCCACCATGCGTTACCTCGACGATTGCCTGCAGGGAACTCTCTACAGGGGGGAGCTACTCCGGCAGGCGCTCTCTGACATGGATTGGAGGCAGGAACCCCTGAGCATTCTGGATGGGCGCCGGTACCAGTACAAGGGATTGAGAAACGGGGTGGCCATTGACGGCAGCTTTTCGAGCTACGAGTACATCCAGGATGCCCTTTTGAGACTCCAGGTGGGATTCGACAAGAAGAAGATCGAGATGGGCATTGTCCTTCTGACCGCTCAGAGAAGCGAGAAATCCCCCCTCGGGAGCACCAAGGAACTGGTCGAGACAGAGATTCAGCTGCTCCAGCCCACGATCAGCTTACCCGTGACTATCGCCCTTTTCGACTTGGGGAAACCCGGCAATTACACGCAGGAGACCAAGGAAGAAACCCCCAATGAACAAGCAGCCGAAAGCAATCCTGACCCTGCAGGTGATCATCAAGACGATAAGGAACCAGCGTCGGATCATGTCCAGAAAGCTGAGAAGAAACGGAAGCGACCTAAGGCTAGGTCGGAAGAAAAGGAGGCAGAAACATGTCAAGCATGACGACACTTGAGAAGGTCTATGATAGAGTTGCAAACATGGCCAGGTTCCATGAGGACAGATTGATTCCTGTCAATGACGTCTCCTTCAGGGACCTAGAATCAGTTTGCATCTCGGGTGCGACCTACAACATGCGACCGATCGCGCAGCAGAGCATTTGTTACCGACTGGGAATCCCGATTCACTATCTGCGGAAATGTCCAGGAAATATCCAGCAAAACAATCTCAATTACTGGATCAAGCACGAAAAGAACGAAAAGCTGTTTTTCCGGTTCGATGGTGGGGATATCAGGGCAGTCTTTACCCCGAGATACATTCCCACGGACAACAAGGAGGTGCTGGATAGGTTGCTTGAGCACGGATACAAACCCAACACCCGAGTTCAATGCTCGCTGGATGATGAATTCATGCTGGTCAGCGTCCCAGATGATCAAGAAACATTCTGGATCAACGGCGACAAGATGACTCCTGGAATCTCGGTGAGCAATTCGGAAGTGGGACTGGCAGCTCTGTCGATCTCCACTTTTACCCTGAGACTGGTCTGTACGAATGGGATGATCTCCAAGACTGAAGTGTCTGCATCCTACAGGCATGTCTCCGACAAACTCCTTTCAAGCCTCCCAGGAGTCTTGAACGAACTGAAGGCAGGATTCGGTCTACAAAAGGAGCAGTTCCAAATCTCGCTGGAAAGCAAGGTGGACAATCCCGAGGCGACCATAGAGAGCTTCAACCGACAGTTCGAGCTTCGGAAGGAGGAGAAGGAAGCGGTCGAGTGGGCCCTCGCACAGGAGTATGGGTTCACGATGTTCTCGGTGGTCAACACGTACACGAAAGCTTCGCAGCATGAGTTGCTGAGTGCGGAGAGTCGGTTCAGGCTGCAGAAGGTGGGCGGGATGGTATTGGGAATGGTGAACTAGGCAATAGAAATGGGTCAGTATGCGAATATGAAATGGGATATCTGCATACTGACCGCCCATAACGTGTCTTTAATCGAAGAATTAGTCTCTCGGATAAGAAAATCTTGTGGAAGATCATGCACGAAGAGGGCGAAAAAACATGAATTATGTCTAGCATTATGCTATAGGGCAATGAAGACAAACCAATGCAGACCAGAGAATTCGACATGAAGGATTCTGACATAAGAAGAGTTGTGCTATCAGAATTCAATCGGGCATACAAAGACGATCCCGATACTTTAATTATTGAGGAATTAGGCCTATGTCAAGGTGAGGCCCGAGTCGATATTGCCGTAGTGAATGGTTCAATTCATGGATTTGAAATAAAAAGCGATCAAGATACACTTAAGCGACTTGCAGGACAAATTGCAATTTACAGCCGTGTTTTAGATTTTATTACCATTATCGTTGGTGGCGAACACTTTGATGCTGCATTGAGCATGATTCCTAGCTGGTGGGGGGTGATTATTGCTAAAGAGAAATCCGGCCAGGTGCAACTGAAGTATAAGAGAAAAGGTAAGCGAAATCCCAGTCTGGACCCAATGGCCGTCGTACAACTGCTGTGGAGAGAAGAAGCCTATAAAATCCTTAAAGACCATGCATTGCATAAGGGCCTCGTAAACAGGCCAAGAGCAATACTTTGGAACAAACTTGTAGAGCACATGCCGAGCGATGAACTGTCGACTTTGGTTAGGAGTATTATTAAATCGAGGGCGAATTGGCGATCTGATTGCAAACAAGCGTAATGTGGTGATTTGTTCCAACCTGTCTCCAAGTAGTTAAATTCCCATTTCCAACCGAACAATCTGCACAATCACTTATATACTTATCTCCCCAGCTATAAGTATCACCATAATATTCTGGTCTTCCTCGAAGGACTTCAGACAGCGCCCTAAACTGAACCAATGTATGTTTTTTAATGCTCCCCGCCTTTATAATGAGCCATCCACGTTCAGTTGTATACCTGATCGCGGCGCTAGGGGTATGTACTCTTGGATCAAAATCCAACAGATCTGGATGACAGATCCCATAATCACTAAATGTTGGAAATCGCGTAATATTTCTTTTTCTCAAGATCAGATTGTCTCTTAGATCCAACTCTGTACGAGGGAGAGCTTCGATAGAGCGTGGCAGGACACTACCCAAATTTTCGGGAAACCCGGATGACGAAAGAGTGATTGTCACCCAGTCCTTAACGCGGGGAAGGTTTGACAGGAAAGCAGTAGCCATCTCTGTCAGTTGATGAAGATCCTTTTGATATATGCTTCGAAAATCCATCAATAGATGCACATTCGTTTTAGATAAACCCAACATCCTAAGAAGACCTTCAACATCACTATAGGTATCGGAAGGTACTTCTATGTCTTCATACAATAAACGGATACAAACACCTCGCTTATCGGTTGAGATGGCAGTTCTTACAGCATCCAAATAATCGGCATGTTCTGACCTGTCTAATCCGATCACAGGTATAGCTTGGATATTGTAATTACGAAGTCGCGAAAACAGAAACTTCACAAAATGAGTTCCGTCGGGAGTTTTTAAATCCAAATCAAGGTCATAAGCGTCTATAAATATTTTCTGGGCAGTTCCCCAATATTTATGAATTCTCTTAGCCTTTTTTTCCAGATAAACATCAATTTGGTCCTTTGGCTGGTCAGTATTTATATCGAGATCTCTTCTGGGGATGTCGATGAAAGGTGTAATACTTCGTCTCGCAGTGGGCGCGAGGACCGACAAAGACCTAAACTCTCCATCTTTCCCCTTTAGTATGGGGACGTAGTGCCTATAGTTAAACATTTTGTTGCCTTAATTCCATTTGACGTCAGAAAAAAGTTTACGAACGTTCCCTGTGCCCACCATTTTATTGAGGATGTGAAAATTTTTGGCGTCATGTCTAATTCTACCGGCTATGATTGCCGGATGAATTCTAAGTTGCAGTGCCAATTCATGAATTGCATCTGGCGTGCGTCTCCGATATGCATCGCTTCTCGTCCAAATAGCTCGTGGGATAAGAATCTCGCTGGTAATCCTGTCCGCTTCTCTTTCTCTTGGGTCATTCCCGGGTTCTGAATCAAGGTTGTCTATAAAAGCTTCGTCCAAAGATTTTAAATGCATATATACGTGAACCAATTCATGAATCAGGGTAAACCAAAAATTGTCAATTCTATCGTGCCGAATACTTAACCCAATGATCGGCCTTTCTTCTGGAGAGAGTAATGAAGCACCGTCTAGATGAGTTTTCGGTAAATGTGGTTCTATAATTAGGCCAATACCATGCTGTACTAAATACTTTTGAGCTTCCAGTGGCCCTCGATCAGAAAAGCTCAACTGTGCAACATGTTTAATGAAACTCTTGTCCACAGTATTAGACTCATAAACAGGCAATTCAAGTTGTTGAGCCCTGGTGATAACACGAACTGTCCATGCCCACAGGGCATATTCATCCATTGACTTGCCGGAGCGTTCAATCAGTGTTCTTCGGCAGAGCCTAGGCAAATACGAGATTCCGCCTAACGGCTCAAAAAACCGCGCAAGCATACCTTCCACATTATTTTTCAAATCTTTCTCTGTTGCTTTCAACCAGCCTCTTTTTACCATCTCCTTAAGAGGAAACCTATCTAATGTCACTGTTTCATCGCATTTATCCTCCGATTGCACTTCTCGGAGAAGCGCGTCGGCTGGAATTCCAAGTCCCTCGTGGAGTGCACGAATCATGGAAACTGTTAATGAGCGCTTTCCAGCGAGAACCTCTGAAACTCTGCTTTTACTGCCGATGAAGGGAATTAAATCCCTCTGTCGTAATCCCTGCTCATCCATTCTGTATTTGATAGCTTCGAGGGGATCGGGCAGTCCGATACGAAATTTCTCCAATTCATATTTTTCAATAAGCAGAGACAGAATATTCAAGCGTTCAGCCCTCTCGGTATTAGGACCAGGATCCAGAGCAATAAGGCTTTCTGCCTCTTTAATCGCCTCTCTATAATCAGCACTGGTCTTAATAATCTTAAGATTCATTTATGCCCCCCAATTAATCCCAGCGATCGTATTCTGCATGGGTTCCTATCCGCTTTATCGCAACGACTTTATTATTATACGAAACCTGTATTTCCATTCTGTAGCTATTTCCTTTTACATTAAAAATGACTCTGTTACTGTCCAGAATACTTACAGATCTGTACCTCGATTTTATGTCCATTGGGCTCTTCCATTCTGCGTTTCGTGCCTCGGCCAACCATGCTTTAAACCAACTTGCTGAGTCCGCGTGCATTAGCATGAATTCTTCTATCTTGTCTGTTCCGATTACTGTCATTCGGTTGACCTCTGAAAATGTACATGAGATCTTATAATACGTTCCCATAATTATGTCAATTAAAATGTTCCCATATTATGAACTATTGTAAACCAATGTATTAACGCGCAATTTATTCTCCTATTTCACAAGTTTGCAGTTTCCAGACCAGGATTATCTTGGTGCTCGGCACAAGAAGCTAGCCCGCTCATCAATTTCGATGGGACACACATAGAATCACAGAGGTCGGATAACGTATTCCGGATGGTGGTCCTTAGAGCTATCCTGGCGCATGGTTGGGTTGATGGAGTCATTTAATTATGAATACTTAAAAGCGACCGTCTTCACTGTAACCAGCCTAAGCTCGAGATATATGACCCAGATAGAATCATTGAATTAGTTGCCTATAAAGTGTTAAATATTTTTAAACTTGTTTGTTGCTATCCAGCGAAAAGGACTATTTGCGAATTGCCATGAAATTCGATATGCGTCAACGGGCTTCCGGAGTTCATCAATGGGACTATCAGATCATTTCGTAGCTGCACTTCAACGCACGAGAGACATTGCAGGCAACAGCTATTTGCGACTTCTTTATGATTCCGTAAAGGCAGTTGAAATAGCTTCTTCGTCTAGTGCGACTCTTAGACAATATGTCAAAATACTGCTCAAACTTGTCAGCCAGGAAAATTTCGCATTGGATAGTAGAGCTACGAACGAATTCGCCCAGATTTTAGGAGAAGCACATTTTTATGTATTGTGTATGGAAAAAGGAATTACATTGGGGCGGGTTCGGGAAACACTGAATAGAACACCAGATTTTTGCTGCGAAAATGACGCACTCAAAATATTTTTCGAAATCAAGACGTTATCGGTAGTACAGGGGGATTGGGGTATTAAGAACACCTTGGAAGATGCTCTCAATGCACGAATTGAGATTGAGGCTCAATTGAAATCTGGAAAGCGGGTAGCCTCGGCCATCTCGGTAGTGCAGCCTTACGGTGACAAACCCTATAGATCTGGAACCATCTTCGCCGTGATTGATACATTACTCGAAAAAGCGCGTAATAACATTAAACTCGAGCAGTATGCCAACCCGCACACATTCCTTGTCATGAACCTTTGCCTCATCCCTCCTTTTCGTACGGATAATTGCGTTCTGTGTCCGGCATATTCTGATATCTACACGGATGGAACGAATCTAACGGGTGATCTATGGGCGATAGCATTTGGTCGGCCAGACACGGTTATTAATGAGATGCCCGAATTTGAAGGAAAGCCGAGCGAAGATAAGCTTCTCGATAAATGTGGGATTTTAGCCGACCCTGATTTTAATAGCATAGCAGGACTACTTTTTATAATCCATCCTCTAAGTAAAAAACCAGATATTTGGGGGTTGTTGAGGTCGAGAGACTTAGAGAGGTGGGGAAAGGAGAATCCTGATGTGATGCACACTATATTTACATTAATTGGACAGAATTGGAACGATGACGCTGATACGAATAAGTTGAATCTATGTGGACCGGAGGAATGATGTATTTTATCATTTGTCATCTTGCTCTGTCTTTTGTTCGGAATCATTAATTTCGGGATGTTCGCCTCCGCCTCTCCATTCTCCAGTCGCCAGCCATATTTCGTAATGGAAAAGCCATAGGCACGTCCATGGAAGAATAGTCTGATCGATCCGCATGTCCGAATCCCATTCATCGTGCTTATATCTGAAAAGGCACAACCTCTTCTGGTCGAACATATGTGGTTTGCGTTCACCATTACGGTTTTCTAGCGGCGGATCGATAACGGTTACATCGGGCCTTTTCCCTAACACGTACAAAATGCGAACAAGGTAGGCTGGGCTCATCGCAGTTGGTTGAAGTCTCCCTTCCCAAGTCAGTCCATCGTGAGTCCTGTGGTACCTGATGTTTGACCCCGGAAAAGATTGCTTAAGACAAGAAGCCTGAGCGGGTATTGTCATCCGTTTACTTCTTATATTCCTGAAGGGGTATCTCATCTAATCACCAAAGAATGTATTCTTTCTTAGCGAAGTACCCGCCATCGTGCCCAGCAAACCGGATCCCGGAGTCATTCTCAGTAACCCTGTGCTTCTTCGGAGCTCCATGTTGTCGGCATACCTGAGGATCGCCTTTCTGACCGTATTTTCGCCAAACATCGGGGATAAATCTTCTGTGATAGCTGCCAGTCCGCGACGAGGCAGAACTGATAAGAGATCCCTTCGCAGGGCCTCAAGCCATTGCTGAAAGATCTCATATAATTCCGGATTGCTTATCCACTTTTCGGCAAAGTTTTCCGCCGGGTTAGTCGGATTAAGTACAGCTGGCTTCCCGTTGATGTACTGGACCTGACGCGGCATACCCTGAATAATCTCCATGAACGCAATGAAAAGGTCCGCTTCGTTGGTGTAGGCCTTGGTCGCAAGGGTTGTGATGATGATTGAAAGTGGTGCGCTGTCCTGATTGTTCTTGAATACGACATCGCGGTACCTTTTAAGGATCTGCACCGCCCTCTGCAACGGCGTCCTTAACCGACCGTTATCCGGCAGATCCTCGATGTCCGCGTACATCCTATCCATCTTCGCCCTAATAACCACCATCCTATCTTCGAACCAGCTTGCATAGCCCTTCGGATTGCTTTCTTTCCATTCCTTCAGGTCACGGTCTGGAACAAGAACGCATCCATTACCCTTTCGGAGATCGGGCCTTGCGGGAAGGATGTCCATGTGGAACTGACCGGCATAATCCAGACGCCAGCAGCGTCTTTTCTCCTGCAGCATTTTCCGATAATTCTCGTTGTTCGACAGCCTCATACCGACAAGATCCTTGACCGTTTTCTGATCCAACGAGGGGAGAGCCTTCATTTCACAGACGAGATCCACATCGAACTCGTTTCCTTCAACGGGCTTGACGGCTGTTCCCAGTCGAATCGACCCCTGAGGATATATTTCTGGTCGAAAATCGGCAAGTAATGATCCTGGTGTCGCCAGCCATTCACCTACGGCCTTGTACTTTCTTTCCGCATCCTCGTACTGCGAGGGGGTTACATCAAGTTCATCGCTGAGATTTTCCAGTATTTCACCAAGCTGTTTTTCCTGCATTAAATCAGACATCGCTCATCCTCGCTTCAGTTGCTGTTTTTCATTTTACTGTATAGACTGGTTCATAATGCCCCGCTTTATGCCCGAGAAACATCCTTTCGATCACGTTTATCTTGTCCCTGGCCTCGGAATATCCGAGTCCCTCAAGGTCTGACATGAGACGGTCCAGGGGATAGTCCTGTGACACCTGAGGGTTCACCCGCAGAAATCGATCATTGTCCAAAATATGGAAAGCGGCATTCTGAGCCATGATCGACTGACCCCTCATGAGGAACTCGATCGTCTTCTTGCGCCAGGTCCAGAGACCGCCGTTGACTATCCTGTGTCCCGACGCTCGGGGCCCCCGTGATGTCCCGATGCTAAGGACGGCTATGCTTTCCTTCGGCTGGCCGAAATAGCCAAGAGCCTCCACAAGGGCCACCATGGTCGGGTTGTTAGCCCATATGCCTCCGTCTATCAATTGAACTCCTGCGTCGGAAATCGACATCGGCAGGTAGGATGGGGCCGATGCAGTATGAAGCGCCACGTCTTTTGCCGGAACCCTGTAATCGAATTTAAGATTCGCGTGGTGGGGAGTTTTATAAAGATATACATCTCCCCGTTCAACATTGAAGGAGGGTATAATCAGCGGTCTCAGGCTTTCTCCGAGAAGCCGGTCGCCGAAATACTTGTCGAGGGAATTCCTTAGGTATTCGGATGGATACTTCCTGAAGAAGAGCCAGGATGCGCTTCGAAAGTACCTCTTCATCCTGTTCTGCGCCGGAAAGATTTTTGGTCCTTCTTTTTTGTAAAATTCCAGTATGTCCCGAGGTGCGTAACCCAACCCAAGTCCCAGTGCGATGATCCCTCCCGTTGACGTCCCGGCGATCAGATCAAAGCAGTCGATCAGCCTGACCCCAGCATGTTCCTCTATGTGGGAAAGGAAGGCAGCGGTGAAGATACCTTTCAAGCCCCCTCCATCCAGGGAGAGGATTTGGAAACGACTGTTTGTGTTTACCATCCGTCTATCGCTCCATCATGTTCATCTTCGATCCCTAGGCGGCAATGGATCGTTTCCATGACTGTCCGATCGGGATATCCTTCCATCCTTATTATGGATGACAAATTCCGTTCCTTGGTTCCGGCTGATTTGCCTTCCTTGGTCAATTGCCTCCTGCTTGGTCTCGCAATGGATGGAGGAGCGTGATCCGCCACCCTTTTTAACATCCCAGCCGCCTGTTGGGTTGGGTACAACGTGATGTGATTTTCCAGTCATGTCTCATACTCCTTTGAAATTTATTGCAATTTACACCTTTTTTGTGTAGGTCGACGACTAGGGTTTTCGTCTCTAATATCTATACCGACGATCCAGCATATTTCGCCAAATTTCTTTTCATGGATGGAAATTATTTCTCGCCGGTATTCAAAATAGGAAAGTCGAAGATTATGCCGGATCATAAGAAGTCAGAAAGGATCTGTTACGATCCATCGGCCAGGGCGTCATTGGATGCGGCCATTGGACCTGAAATTCTTCAGAAGGTGCTGCTGTATGCCATTTATCAGTGTAAGAAATATTTCTGGATGACAAATGCAGCTTTAGATCCTCACGACTTGGTACAGGAAGCTATCGCTTTATCATACGGCGTTGGAGCAGATGGCGGCTATCGGAATTGGGACACCGAGAAATATCCCGATTTGGCTATCTTTCTCATGACGGTGATAAAGAGCATTGTCAGTCACAGAATTGATCATCTGCGGAGCTTTCCGGAAGATCCTGTTGAGGGTCAGGATGAAGTGGACGAGGACTTCACTGCAACTGCAGATCCTTCCGCAAAGGACCAGTATGCTAGTCTGTCCCGGGTAACGGCTGAAGATAGACTTGTTCAGACTGACTCTCTTTCCAACCTCGTACAGCAGTTGGAATTGATGGCTGAAGGAGATGAAGAGATGGAGATGGTCGTGATGTGCCTTCAGGATGGCATCTCGAAACCCAGGGAAATCTCGGAGCAGACAGGATATGACATTAACCGTGTTAATAATATTCTGAAGCGTATGCGGAGGAAAGCTCGGGGAATTAACCTTAAATCATGAAGATTGTGTGAATTATGCAGAATGATAAGAAAACGAAAAATGAGCGTGATCTGCTGTTCATTGATTCGCTCACGGATGCCCTTGCCCTTATGGATAAAGAGTCATCGGAGGAAGTCCGAGAAGAATTGACATTAGAAGGCATTGATCCTGATATCTCGACGAAAAAATTGATCGAGTATGCACATAGATGCTCCATGGATGCCAAGAGGAAGCAATTGGATCATGCAGCCTCGATGAGGAAAAGAATAGAGACACAAAGTGAGAAATCGGCCGGCCGATTCACCACCTTATCCAAAGAAGAAATCATGAAGAAGATCAAGGACTATCTGGCTTCCCCGGTTTTAGCACCGAGTTTTTCATACAGGGACCTTAACAAAAGAAGCCGGGAAGATCTGGAGGCCATCTTAGAAGATTTAGAGGCGGCCCAAAGTATGGCGTCTGTGGACGGGGACAATGAATGAAATTTGATCTAGAACTCAGCATCAGAATAGCGGAAAAGAAAGCTTCGGATATCATTAAGAAATACGGCATCTATCAGCCCGACCATATACGTCTTGAAGACATTGCGTTCGATCTCGGAGTTACAATAACAGAAGGATCCCTGGTGGGAGCGTCAGCACGTTTGATCAGATATGGGAACCATGGCACCATTCGGCTACCAGTTACAGAAAGTAACATTGCAAGAAAAAGGTTTAGTGCGGCCCATGAACTAGGGCATTTTGTCCTTAATCATCGAGGATATTCTTTGGAAATTGTTTGTAGCGAAGATGATATGATGAACTGGTATAAGAGGGATGATGAGACCGAAGCAAATTTTTTCGCAAGTGAGCTTCTTATGCCAGAGAGCCTCGTGAAGAAGCGGTGTGATGTGAAGAAAGTAAGTTTCGAGCCTGTAAAAAAGATAGCCGACGATTTTAGAACGTCTTTGACTGCAGCGGCCATCCGATTTGTAAGATTCTGCCCGGAGCCCTGTGCTTTGGTCTGTTCCGAGAATTATTTTACAAAATGGTGTTACACAAGTGATGAGTGGATATTCTTCATCCCATTGAAAAAAAAGCTCGATGACCGCACTCTCGCAGCAGACTATTTTGCTGGCAAAGAAATGTATGACAAACCATTGGAGATTGAGGCCGAGGCGTGGATTGAGAATAGAAGAGTGAAAGAGATAACTGAACATTCAATTGCTCTGGGCCATTACGGTCTTGTTCTTACGCTTTTATGGCTTAGACCATAGCGGTTAAAACCTATCCATATTCTTATGGTCATATATGATTAAATTTCTCTCGCCTCCTTCCCTCGCGAAAGTTTCTTCATCCGCTGCAGTAAGGCGCCCCAGATCGATCCTGGCGCCCTTTATGGCCAGTCTGATACAGGAGCTCGACTACGGCAACTTCAAGGCGACCCTACCTCACAGTGACCGACTAAGGCACGATGCATATTATAAATGCTGGAAAGCGATGGATGAGTGGCAGGGGAGGATAGAAAAGAGATATTGCACCAATCAATAAGCGTCAGACAGTAAGACCATTTTGCTCATATTAGTAATCACCTGGGAAATATCCTTTCTCGACATTATGAATTATCTTTTGTGCTTTAGCACGATCTCTGCGGCATATTCTTTCTGTATCTGGCACGTAATATTTAGGCGGTCTTGGCTTATCATCTCCTTCATCTTCTTTTTCATCTTCTATCTCCCGTGCAATTTCAGATATCGCCTTTCCTGATTTGAATTCATCATATATAGCCAAATATCTCTGTAATTCCTCATAATGCTTCTTCTTTGTAGTCGTTTCTAGTCGCATTCCTTTAAATATCATTTCTTTTTCTCTAGTCAAGCATTCTTTCTTCCTTTTTTTAAGAAAGTCATGAAATAGTCGAGTAATATCGTCTATTGTATCAAACTGAAAATTTATTAATAAATATAATCGCTCAGATGATTTATCATTCATATAAATTTTAATGTTATGTGTTAATTCATTAATACTTGGTTCTCTGCCTATTTCTTTTTTAAACGTCCTGTATATTTTCTTTATGTCTCGATCGATAAATTCTCTATAATCGATTATCGGTAAACTATTTGTTGTGAATGTTAGAGTGATGGGACAGGGCAATTTATTTGCTTGCTCATTTTTCCACCATTGGCTGAATTTATTTTTTTGAACATTTCCAAAACTTCTAGCCGTCCACCATAAAGAATCATGATAGCTCATAAGTTCTTTAGGAATGGATAATTGTTTGTCCTGCTCGACCTTTTCTTCCCATTCTATGTATTTCTTATACCGATCGCTTCTCTTTAAATACTCCCACCAGAGACGATATAGATTTTTATCGCAGTCCTTGACCATATCCGGTATTTCTCTCTGCATTGCTCTTCTGTGAAGTATTTCCTTGTTATTTCACACTTTCAACGACCCTCATCTTGGTTTTGTGCCCCCGGTGACCTGCGCGAGGTTATAATGTCGGTCACGATCTCGCCGGCCAAGTCGGACGCCCGCTTTAACGATTCATCCCGAAGATGAGCATACCGCTGCGTCATGAGCGGGCTTTTGTGCGTCAGGAGCTTTTGCAACGTGAACAAATCCACCTGCCCCGATGATGCAAGCATTGACGCGTAGGTATGCCGCAAGCCGTGCAATGGCCTAAAGTCCAAGGGCAGCTTTGCCGCCTCCTTGATTCGCTTGACGCTCTTTGCTACGTCTGCCCGATGCCTCCCCGCGATTCCAGGAAAGACATAGGGACCTCCTGTTGATTCCCTGCGGCCTTCCAGGACACCACGCGCAGCATCGTTTAAGGGAATCATCTGGTCCGATCCGCCTTTTGGAGAAGTGATCTTGATAAAGCCTCGTCGGAAATCAATATCCTTCCATTGGAGCTTTAGCAGCTCGCCGCGCCTCATCCCCGTGAACAGAGCAAGCCTCATCACGTCCCCAGCGTCGGTGTCAATGTCCTCTGCAATAGCCTTGAGAAGGGCTGTGACTTGATCGGGTGACAAGTCTTCAGTTTTTAAGTTATTAACTCGGGGCATTTCGATCTTGAATGAAAGCCCTTGGCACAGTCCATTGCTGTGACCCCAATTGACGACAGAGCGTAACAAAGCCAACGTGAGTTTTACCGTTGCCGGGCTCTTTCCCTTTAGGGCGACACGCTTCAGTCTATCGATGTCGAGCGAGACAATGGCCTTGGGCTCCTTGCCACCCAGTTCGGGTTCGAGATAAAGGCTAAAGCGGCTCCTATCCTGAGCGAGTGATCGCTTTTCCGCTTTGTGCTCCTTCCATGCCTCGAAAATTTTTGACAGGGTCCAGACTCTGGCCTTCCCTTCCTCACGGATCTCTTTCCGGGACTGCCGCTTTCCCTCGATCCTCTCGCCCCTGATCCTGGCAGCCCTGGCAGCCGTCATATCATCAGCGAATTGCCTGCCAACCTTTTCTTCATGAAGTTTACCGCCCTTCTTGAAAAGAATATAGAAGACCTTTTCTTTTCCCTTGCCGCCGACTCGGTCAGCCTCTCTGTAGAAGACTCCTGGATAGTCTGTTTTCTGTCGTTTCACGGTATGCCCTTTTATAACCTCAAGGAAAATCTAAAAACAGATTTCCAACCGTATTTCCAACCTATTCAATGGATATAGGAAGAGGGCAGAGTATGTCAAGGTAAAAGTATTTCTATTCAATACAGTAAGTTATAGAAGTAGGGGAAAAGCGGGTAAATGGGGGTAAATTCTATTTCGTGGACTACGAATCCAAAGGTCCTAGGTTCGAGCCCTAGAGGGCGCGCCAGTAAAATCAAGGGGTTATCCATTTTCGGATAACCCCTTTTGTTGTTTTGGCTAACAGGTGGCTAACGTTTCCTATTAACGCTGCTTCAAACTTATGGAATTTGATAGACAGAATCAGTTTAGAAGATTATTATAAAATTGAAAATGTATTTCCACAGATATCGGATAATCCCCAAAAGGGTCGCGACCGAAAAAGGGGTTCGACTCTTGAAACTTAACTGAAGCACCATCAACACCGTTCTCAATTCAACCAGATATCAAAACCAATAGCCCGCGATCCTAAAACAATATTATCGTCATATCAATAACGACGGATTCTCTAATTCCGAAGTTCGTTTAACTCAAGTCTTATGTAAGGCAATCGAATAAGGATCAATAAGACGGTGCTCCTACGAAGTAATAATGTAAATAATTGCCATAGTAATAAAAGGGAGGTCAATATGCCACGCATTAAAGAATATCAGCTTATAGACACGGAATTGAAGGCTGTTGCAGACCGTGCTTCCAAGGTTCTTGCTCTTGCAGCTGACAAAGTCATTGCTAACTCGATTGACCCTCAAAAATATCCAATTTCTCCTGGAAGCATAGAGTCCATTTTCAAAAAGAGGTTCGAGGAAATACCAACACCTCGCCGTCAGAGCATCGCAAATCGTCAAAAATATATTGACGAGAAGCAGCGGAGAATTGCGGAAGCCCAGAGGAAGTGGCAACAACGATACCACCGTAATCTGCTCGCAAAAAGGCAGCGCTACTATGACTCCCTCTCTCAGATCGATATCAAAAAACGCATATCAGTAGTAGACCAAGTCCCAGACAATTATTTCTTTGGACAAACTAGAGCAACTTTAGAAAAGCTTAGTACATTGCAGAAGACCTCCTCATTGCAGGAATGCAGCCAGGAAATGAAAAATTGGCTCAGTTCAATTCTGCCCTTTCTATCAGGTGATAGCGCTACACCGGCTCCTACAAATACCAAGCTCCAATTTCTTATAAAACAGGTTAAATGTATTGACGAAACCACGGGGTTTCTGGGAACTGAAGCAGGTGCCGATGAGATTTCACTCGGTGGTTATACTATTAACCCAGTTGGTACTACACAGAGAATTTCGCCGATGTTTGTTAAAAACTTTCAGGAAGGCGGTGCAGATGCAATAAAGGAGTACGATCCACCTCATGTCTTCGCCCAGTTCGACCTAAACGATCCGGATTGGTGGCCAAAACAATTTTTTGTCGGACTGGTATTAGCCGAAATAGACATGGGCGGATTTGGTCAATTCTTGAGCGAGATAGTAGATCAAATTAAAATACGGATAGCCGCAGAATTGGCAACAAGCATTGGAGTGGCGGCTATAGCTCTATCGCCTTTTGTTGGTTTGATTCTCCTCGTAGTAGTTTTCGCCGCGGTTATTGTGGTTTTCGAATTGCTAAAAGATTGGTGGGAAGATGATGTATTTAAACCTGTTACTACGAACTTAGGAATTGAGAGCGCCGATCAAGCTACCTTTGATGGTGTAGCTGTAGATGAATGGGGATATGCAATTTTTAAAGGGCAAGGAGGCAAATATCTAATACGTTATACGTGGCGATGCTGTCCCTAGGTGCATTCTAAGTCTATTGATAGGGTTAGACTGCATACTGGGCATACCCGGGCAGAAATAAAGAGATGTTTTACATTTTCCCGAAGCGAAGGAATGCGAATCATTCCATTGGGGTTCGAGCCCTAGAGGGCGCGCCAGAAAAATCAAGGGGTTATCCGAAAATGGATAACCCCTTTTGTTGTTTCGGCTAAGAGGTGGCTAATGTGGGAGGAGAAAATCCACTTGACGGAACTGGTCGGCCATCTCATATATACATTTTGATTCATTAATCGTTGCATGGCTAAGAGAGCTTTTTCACCGAATTAATTAACTTATATTCAAGAATTATCGCTTCCCTTCTTGATGCGTTATGAAAACAACAAAAGAAATGAATGCATCTCATGATGCTGACTCCCACGCAACAGGAACTAACTTTTCATCCATTGACGACATCATCCGGCGCAAATTGAGAGTGGGCGACCCGGCAAAGGCTGATGAGATTGCGGGTGCTCTTCTGAAACTTTATCCAGCTGAGGCGAAGTGGGTGAAAGTGGAATCGGTATCTCTGGCCGAACTCCATTTTCGCAAGAGCAATGTCATAAAGGCTCTGCGGGAGCTTTCCGGCACCGCAGTGGATACGACTTGGGGCCGTAGGAGCAAAGGCTATCAAATGCTATTCGACAAAATCGAAGAAACAGACCAAGCCGATTTAGAACCTCTTCTACAGGAAAGCGTTCTTGACTCCCTCTTGGGCGAATTGATCCAGCAAGGCAGCGGTAAGACTTCTAGTAAGAAGGCTGTTTTTAATACCTCTTTGAAGCTCGCTCTCAAAAGAGTAAATCGATTGAGGAACCTTGGTTGGAAACTGGTCAGCAAATCATCCTTTGAGCCGCCGCTTGCCTCGTTTGTCCTTGCCCTTGAGATATTCCTTTGCCCATTTGATTAGAAGCTGCGGGGATGTACCCCTAGAGGGCGCGCCCATAAAATCAAGGGGTTATCCTAATAATGGATGACCCCTTTTTGCATTTTGGCTAAGGGGTGGCTAACGAGGGGAAAGGAATAAGTCCTTGACGAGAATAATTGCTCCGTCTTATAGCATCCAAGTGAGATCTTGAAATTGGAGGATATGCTCATGGCAGATATAGCTTCCATTTCAGCAATACTATCAAGCATCAAAGTTGCGACTGATATTGCAAAAGGCATCCGTGAAGGGAAAATATCCCTAGAGCAGGCTGAATATAAATATAAATTAGCCGAATTGATCGAGGCTCTTGCAGATGCAAAGCTTCAGATTGCATCTATTCAAGATTTTCTTTTAGAGAAAGATAATCGAATTAGAGATTTGGAAGAAGATGCAGAGATTCGGGCAAAGTTAGATTATGAGGAGCCTTTCTATTGGATTAATAAAGAATCAGGTAGAGATGGTCCTTATTGTCAGCAGTGCTATGATTCTGGGAAAAAATTAATAAGACTGCAACCATATACTGATCGAAAACATTGGCACTGCATGACCTGTAAAGGCACTTATGTTGGGAGGGCTAGTAGAATATAGGGGAACGGAGCCCTACATGAAAATCAACGACTATCATATATCAGGCCCGCTCAATAAGAATCGTCAATAACATCTTCCGATAGAACAATGTCTACAATATGTGACCCATCTTCGATACCCCAACGCACCTCAATAACCTCTCTCAGATGGCCATCGTCGCATACAGAGACATAATCCCCTTTGCGAGGAGGACTGGTCATCCTTGTTTCATATAGGGTAGCTTGCTTCCAGTCTCCTATGCGAAAGGTTACTTCCATAATATCTCCTTAGATGGCTTACGTGGATGATTTAATAATCTTTTCCTAGTCTATCTAGCCTATCTTCGATATCCCGCCTATTCAAATTATGCTTTCTTACAAATTGCACCAAAGTTAGGTCAGTCTTCTTAATATTGCAACCTGAGCAAATGTAAACCATATTTTTGGGAGTCGATAGGCCTCCTTTAGAAACGGGATATATATGATCACAATGTGGATCGGCGCCAATAATCTTTCCGCAGTAAGGGCAATGTGGATCAATAATCATTTGTTCTTTCAAATCAGTTTTGAGCTGACCAGCTAGATTGCGAGTTTTCCCTTTATATGCTGCAATCACGGCTCTTTCTGTCTTCTTCTTTTCCTCTCTTGCTTCTCTTTGGGAAATATATTTCTGGATTCTTTGTATCTTTAAGTAAATTTCGTACTGATACCTGTATTTATTATAATCGAATCTAGCTCCATATTTTTCATGAAGGGTCTGATGCAATCTGTTTAGCTCATTTTTTTCATGCTCTGTATATTCAGGAATATCCCTATTAATGAATATCCTTTTGAAAAAGCCAGTACTTGCATATTTTTTTTGAGCTCTATTTTTTGCCGCACTTTTGATCATTTCAATTTTGTCATTAATATTCTTATAATTCTCTTTCAGACTAGCAATTCGTTTTTCTTCTTCATGATATTTATTTTCGATATCCTCATGATCCGGACACTTAGCAAGAAGATTACTTTCAATCTTCTTAAGTTTTTCGATGGGCATTTTGGAATATGAGGTTCTCTTAGTCGTGTATCGATAGCCCATCAAATTTCTCTTCAATAATCATCTACAAGAATATATTTCGGAATAGATAATATGCTGCATAGGCGAACTTCTCTAAGCGAGAAAGTGTCTTTTCCTAAATATCAAATAACAAAACCGGAAGAAAATGCTTTTTTTGAAATTAATTAAGCGTGGAAAATCGCTTTTTGAGAAGCTAAAGGCTTCTTTTGTAAGTAGCGATTATTCGAATCTCGCTTCTTTTGTGCCTAGCTTTCTAGGTTTGATGCTTAGCCTTGCAGTTTAGGATGAGGTTCCCTTCGCTTCCCTCCCCTGCCTTCCCCTTTCCCTAAGAATCCCTTTTATCCCATCTTTAATCGGCCTTTTCTATCCGAGATGCGAATTTTCCCGATTCCCTTCCCTCTTCTTCAGAAACTCCTCCATGGCATTATCCAAGAGCTTCCCCGCAGGCTTCCCTTCCCTGAGCGAGAGCATCTTCATCCTCTGCCAGAGATTGGCATTGATGAGGGAGCCTATGAAGGTTCTGCTTTCCTTGGGCTGTCTAATGGCCTTTGCAATGGCCTTCCTATCTTCCCGTCCCTTCGCCTCTTCCTGCTGCTTATGCTGCTTCTTCGCCTTCCTTGCCTTTTCCATGGTTCTGCTCCTTTCTTTTGTTTATTGCCAAAGCCCTTTGATCTGGCTGGCGATTGCTTCTTCCGTCACGTCTGCGTAGATCAGCGTTGATTGGATGGAAATGTGCCTTAGCTGCTTCTGGACGGCCCGCAGGTCCTTTTCCTTGGAATAGAGTTCCACTCCATAGGAGTGCCGAAGGGCATGGGCCGATTTCCCTCTTTCGTAGAGGTTGAGCTGTCTAAGATATTTTTTGATGAGTTGCTGTATGGCCTGGGAAGTCCATTTCCCCCTTTGCCCTATGAAAAGGGGATCTTCATCGGCTGTGCCTTCCCCGTTTCCCTGTTTAAAGGCCAGGAATTGCTTCAGGTGCTTTTTCAGAACCTCGTGAATGATGATGTGGCCGGAGATGCTTCCCTTGCCGTTGTGAATGAAAATCCGGCTATCCGAGTAGCCGATCTTCAGATCCCCGCATTTCAAGTTTGCAGCTTCCGAAACTCTCAGGCCAGTGGAGGTGAGAAGGTCTATGGCCATCCATTCCCTAATGCCCGTGATCTTCCCCTTCTGGATATCAAGTTCGGCTTGTTCCCTTGCTGTCCTTCGGAGAAGCTTGATCTGGTTCCTTGAGAAGTATTTGATGGTATCCGTTGTCCTTGGGGGCCTTGCCTTCCTTCTGGGGGCTTCGTCCTTCTTCCCTGCCTTGGGGAAGGGCAGAATGTGAGCTTTGCTTCTCATGGGGGGCTTCCTCCTTTCTTGTTTTCTTGAGTTCCTTCCCTGCCTTGGGTTTGCGGGCATTCCTATCCGATAAATGAGATGCAAGTAGTTGATATTGCAGGGAATGTGTTAATGTATTTTTTCGGAAAAATAGAGGAGAATCTTTGGATATCGGAAAGATTTTTTATCCTATCCCTGTGTTCGCCTGATAATTCGTGTGTGGAGGGTCATCCCCAAGGCGAGTTTCAATTCTGAGAAGCAGGCCGGGGGCGCTGGCGGGGGATATCTGGGGGCATTCCGGGGAGGGCCAAACTTTTATATTGAGTATTCGGGCTGAATTGGGGCCGAAATCATGGGAAAGAAAGTCGTTCCAGGCTAATACTCAATAGAAAAAGTAGATTATGTCTTGACTTCGTCACATAATATGCATAATTCATATTAGCTGTAAAGGAAAAATAGGAATGAATATCAATATATTAGGTGAAGATTAGGCTTAAGCCCTTGATATGGAAAGCGGAGGGTTGAATGTCACCCCGGAGTGGACCGCAGAGTATGTTTGAGGCAGAAAAGCGTCCCCGCTATAACTCTTGCCGCGATTAAACCCATTCTGCCGCGTTCTCTTGATCTATGCGACACAGATACTAGCTAACAAGGATGAGTATAAAATATACCCCTCTGCCTCGATAACATGAAACAAATCGTTTGATGTGCTGCGTAGCGTTTACGAAGCTGCACTCTACCAATACGGGTGAAGCTGAAAATTAAGTATAAATATATGCCGAGCCCGTTTCGCTAAAGGACTTGACATGATCATCTATCTTTGTAATATATACTATACTTTTGATAGCGTTATCTATCCACTCCTTCACTAAACAGTTTTGAAGCATTGTTTATAAGGGGAGGGTATGTACATTCGATTTCTCTCGCCATCCTCCTGATGGAATTGATGAATCCATCGGGAGTCTGAAATCATCAGCGTTACATCCCGCACACAAATTGCTATTTGGCGAATTTTTGTATTAGGATTTCTTCAAATTCTCAATTTCTAGTGAGGTGTGGTATGGCAACGAAACCATCTTCGAAAAGGCAGCAGGTTCTAAAGCATAAGGGCGTCATGAAATTGTTCACTTTGGGGCAGACTTCCTTGATCGCAGGAGCTTTGTCAGGCAAATTTCCAAAAGAAGCACAGATCCGTCTTGAATCTGGAGATGTTCCGCACATTGCTGAGTATTCACTGAAACGGGTGAAACTGAAGGGTAAAGACGCACGCGATTGCCCGTATTACTGCAACGATTGTTACTGTGACACTATTTGCGACTATTGTCCCCAACATTGTGTCTGTTACCGCAATTGAATACTCTGTGCGATAGAGCAGTTTATGGCAGCGAGCCTAAAAACATCTCGTTTTAATTACTACGCTCGTGTTCAAGATGGCTTCTTGGCTTTCAACGCTCGGACAGGAACATTTGCGCTTGTCTCCGAGAAAATCCATAACCGCTTAACATCATCCCAACCATTGCGAATGCGTGAGCCTCTTGCAGGCAAACTGGAAAGCATGGGTTTTGCGTATCGGAACGATGAGGTCGGTCCAATTCAACGGAGGTTTTTTGAGAGGAAGCCACAGGGTGATTCTCTATACATTACAATTTTACCATCGTTACAGTGCAATTACTCATGCAACTATTGTTACCAGGATCAAGCCGACAAAAAACATATAATGACAATAGAGACTCAACAGGGCGTCTTGCGTTATGTGCACAAACATATGACAGGGGGGATCAAGAATATTAAATGCACGTGGTACGGTGGTGAACCGTTGCTCTTCAAAGACATAGTCTTGCGCGTGAGTGACGAACTAAATGCGATGGCGATTGCTGCTGGTGGCAAGCTAAACATGTCAATTATCACCAACGGTTCGTTACTTTCCTCTGATACGGTAAAGGCACTGGTTCTAAAAGGACTCGAACATGCCCAAGTATCATTTGACGCCTTGTTAAGTGATGGAAACCGAAAGAGAGGCCTGCTGGATTCATCGGGAAAGCCATCCGCAATCCTTCAAAATTGTATGGCTGCGCGAGAGTTCGTGGAGATCAAAGCAAGAGTTAATGTAACCAGAACCAATTTGTCGGAGTTGCATAGAATGTATGAGGTTCTTGAAGAGTATGGCTTAGGCGACTGCTATCACATCGCACGAGTCATTGATTATAGAAAGAGTGAAACCTGTACGAAAGAAAGTACTTTCGAGGTTTCGGAATTGGAGTTCATTGATCTCTTCAAATTATCTTTTCGGTCTCCAAAATCGATTCATCGGATTTTTGAGATGCTAACACCAAGGTCCCAGTTTTGCGGTGCTACCGGCGGGCGTTCTCTGGTCATTGACCCCCACGGAAATGTCTCGTACTGTTGGCATAGTTCTGCGACTCCTCTAGAGGCAGTGGGTAACGTGAACGATAGCGTTCAAAAATGGGATGATTCCGAAGTGTATCAAAAATGGTCTGATTATTCGCCGTTCAAGAGCAGCAGATGCACTCATTGTGCGGCATTGCCAGTATGCATGGGAGGGTGCCCTCATCATCGGATATTCGAAAATGTGTGCAAACCCCAGTGCATGATAGATGAGCAGATAATACAGTTTTACGTTAACAAGATTGCAGAGAATTTGAATTACTCCTGATTTGTTCAGACTCCTTGCAAACCAGAGTTCGGAACTGTTTGAGTCGTTATAATAAAAAATGGGAGTCAGATTGGGACAGGGCCGATTACCTTCGGAACCAGTTCTGAATTATACTCCCTTTCCAGATCGTACTTTCCGTGCTTTCGCTTCATCTTCGATCCCTGTTTCTTGAGGCATCATACATTGGTTCTTATACAGAAGAATATTTAATATCCCAGATCATTTTTCTCCCTGGCACCTCACACACCGCCTCTCTTCCCCCAGCCCAACTCCCATTTCCGAGACCCAGGCCGGGGCGGCCCATCCCGCACCCGGGCTCAACCTCCTTCAAATCCTCCCCTTGTAAAGCCGTACACTGGCCGTGAAAGAAAGTACCCGGGCGGGGGCATGGCTCAGCATGCCCTCCATCCCCGCTGACCCCTAATAAAGGAAAGGACTGTCTAGTCATGGCTTCGCAGAGAGCCGTAAATGTGTTTCGCCCTCCCTAATGTCATCGTCCCTCTCCCCCAGCAATGCCCCCTCAAGGGTCGTGTTTGGCCCGTGTTGAAAGTTAGCGGTCCCTCGGGAGTGTGATGGCCGTCCGGTTCGGTAAGGCCAGAAGGACCGATTTAAAGGCAAGCCCGCGGCCGGGGCGGGTGACCGCGGCGGTGGTTATCGATCTCGAGCCCATGGCCTTGCCCCTTCGGGCAGCATAGGGAATCATGAAATCCTCATGAGAAATTTCTTATGAGAGACCGCCCCGAGCTTCGAAGAAGCTCGGACTACCTTTCTATTTATTTATTAAATAGAAAGGTTATAGTCATATGTTCTTCCGTATATATGTTATTAATTTAGGAAATAAAAATTAGAGCCGCCCGTTAAATTTTAACCTCTCGGGTTATTTTTTATTTCCTAGAAGCCCGCCCGCCCTTCTATGCAATAAATATTAACCCCTATGTGCCCCCTTTTCAGCGCCCTTCTGCTCTCTAAATTTTATTTCGCGGCTGCCTCCTTCTCCTTCGCTGCCTTCTTGAGCCTGCTGATGGCTCGGAGCCATGTGATGGTGTAGGTGTGGATCGTCTTGACGCCGCCTTCGGGACCTCCTACCCGGGTCCAAGAATACTCGACGAGGCCGTTGCGCTGAAGCTCCTTGAGGTACTTGTCCATATTGGAGGCTTTCACGCCCGTGGCCTCGGCGAGTTCCTTGAATGTGAGCCAGCACCTCGCGAAATGCTGGTGATCTTCGTCGAAGTTCGCCTTCCGGTTCAGGTACACGAAGACCTTGAAGGCCGAAGCAGACAGTAACGGAAGGTAGTTGTCTACGAGAAAATGAGGAAGCCGAGAATACCATTTCAGGAAGCCTCTTAAACACTCTTCCAACCCATCGCACTCAGCGCAATCTTTTACAAGCGGCCCCCGGCAATCCCAGGTCATGGTCCGGTTGTCACAATCGGCCGAGGCCAAGAGGCTTTCTTTTGCGTCCACTATCTCTTCCAGCACATCTTTACTTGAGGCTTCGAGAGAGTTCCAGTCCGCCTCGGACATCTTTTTACACCGTTGAAAGAAGTCTCCCACCACTTCTCCAGCGGTCCGGCCGCGGGTCTGGATACCCACAAGTTCTGCGTAGCGTTGGATATTGTACAGGGGTATGAGTTTAACCCGCTTTTTGGCCCGGTTTTGTGATTCGGACATGACCCGTTCTCCTCTCTAGATGCAAAGGGGGGAGCAAGGGCATTGTCCTTGCTCCCCGGTTGAAGTCATCGGTTAAGACTCATGGACAGCAGCTGATGCAGATATCATTGGACAGGGCTTTCCTTTTCAATCTATGGATTTCGTCGTACCAGGGGAGAGAAATGTTAATTGCTCTATCACGATATTTTTCAATCACTGAGTACTTGATCAAACAATATCTGCTCAACTCATCCAAATATTGAAGAATATGATAGTCTTGGATACCCGTTATGCCACTCATTATAGACGGTGATTCCATCAGCCGCTGATTGTCGGAGTATTTAGAATATAAATAAACAAACAACTTAAATGCTTGCGGCGACATGCAGGCCATGAAATTTTCAAGGATAAAATGGGGAAGGCCTTGCCCTAAATTCCAGTCAGATTCTAAACACCAATCCCATATTCCGCATGACTCGCAGTCATAGAATACCGGGCCTTCGCAGCAGTGGAACCCGACAGTTCTCTTGTCTTTCCCGATTAGTTTCTGAAGGGTATCTTGACGATCGATTAATTCTTCTAATAAATCTCCGTCGTTATCCTTTATTTCTTTTAGTTCGGCTTCTGTTGCCGTATTGAGATAATGTAAAATTTCAGCCACAACTTCATCCACGGGTCGACCGATGCCGTCGATATCTAATAAATCAGCGTACACTCTGATTTCATTATTTTTGATCATAGGAATGCCAACACTTATTTCATCTATTTTATTCATAATTCATCCTCCTAGTAAGTAATATGCGTTTCCTTCATCTAGGATTTCCTCCACTCGTTCCATGAAAAATTTTAACGCCGCTTCACCTCCTTTGCTCATATCCTCACTAGATTTTGGCCCGTGCCTTTTCTCTTATTTGCGTTCCTGTCAACAGAGCGAGCTTGTCCCTGGCCTTGGCAACCACCCATGACCAATGACGACGCTCAACCTTTTTTGGGATTTGTACTGACTCCTACCCGGAACCGCTCTACCTGCCGCCAGATGTAGCTGCGCCTTTGGCCATGAGCGACGGCTCGTGGACCAAGGCGCTCCTATTAACTTCATATAGGGGAAAACTAACGAATCCCGACTAGAAATGAACTGCTTGCCACCACATACAGCTTCGCTACCAGCTGCGGATACCTCCCCCGCAAACCTAACTACTACACTACTTGTATGAGAAAGCTCGGAACCTTTCCTTCAGTCAGTATTTTTTCGAAACCGGTCTTTGATTCTCACCCTACACGTAAGAGACGGCCCAGTCAAACCGTTTATGAAACCCCGAAACGGTCATCAATAGGGGCTTTCGGTGGGAATGCTAATTTTTTTTTAAAATTTTGTTATTTTCCTCTGAGCTAAATGCTGCCCCCTGTACCCTTCGTGTTTGGCCGTAAAGGGTGGTTGTTGGCCAGGTAGGGAGTGAGATGGCCGGAAGGTTGCGTTAGGCCGACACTTTCATTAAAGTGCCTCCAAGATACCGAAGTATTGACCTCAGACTGATTGATTGATAATAAATGTCACTCATATCATCACAAAGCATGCACTTAGCTGATAATTTCTATGAAGTCTAAAATATCTCTTACACGTGCTGAATTAGAATCACATTTGGATGAGCAAATCGCCTTTCTAGAAGCGTCTGCAGCTTCTTACGATGCGGGATTCCATGGTGAAGCAAAGCGTCTTGCTGTAACTATCCGCGTCTTAGTACATGACACAAAGCATTCTCTCTCTTTGCTCGGGCAACTTGATAAGAAAGCCTTGAAATATTTCGATACGGCTTTCGATTATGACCCATCGAGCAACATGTCTCATGGAGGCCTTGTCTTTATAGAAGCAAGTCAGGGAGAAACTCGCTATGTTGCGATGCTGGATGATTTGCCACGTGATATAGTAAAAATTGTTGATTTTGAGGAGTGGTGGAATAAACCCGTATTCGTTGATCAACAGCGACGTCAACTGTCAAGACGTGACCTCATTTTGACTTCTGCAAATCAAGATGGCGGGGCTCACGTAGACAAAGAATTGGACGCTATATATGCGAGGCTTTCTCGGGGTGAGTCAATGGGTTGGTATGATAGCATGGGACAACCCTTATCTAGTCCTGAAAGAGCTGCTATTCGCCAGATCGCACATGAGATGCTGAAAGTATTGAAGCCTGGCTATACAAAAATGCCAAGGCCATCAAAGGGATTCACGTTAGGGGGTATGAGATTTATTAGAGGCGACGGAGACATAAAAATGAAGTCTCCTTTCACGAAAAGGAAAATTGGCAGAAATGATCCATGTCCCTGTGGTAGCGGAAAGAAATATAAGCGTTGTCATGGTCGATGACTAAACTCTGATCCGAATCATTAATGCCTATGGGCTCCCTCTCCCCAAACCCTCTCCATCCTCGCCACCGCCTCCCTCTTCTGATCCGGCACCAGATGGGCATACCTAAGGGTCATCTCCAAGGTCTTATGTCCCAGAAGCTCCTTGATGGTTAGAATCGGCTCCCCCTGCAGGGCAAGCCAGCTTGCAAAGGTATGCCGCAGAGTATGAAAGACCACCTTATAGCGATTATCCTCGATGCCCTCATTGAACCCCAGCCTCTCCACCGTCCGGCAGAAGGTATCCGAGACCTCCTGCACCTTGCCTTTCTTGATTGACTGAAAGACATACTCATAGGGCTTCCCATTGGCCCTTTCCCCCAGCACGGCTTTCACGGTTCCCGTCATGAAGGTTTTCCGGGCATGCCTATTCTTAGGATCGGGAATATCAATAATTCCATTTTCGAGATCGACATCATAATTCCGAATATTGAAGATCTCGCTGGCCCTCATCCCCGTATGAAGGCTGATAATGGCTATATCATGCACCTGCGGGGATATCTTCTTCAGCTCCCGGAGAAGCAGCCTGGCCTCATCAAATGACAGGAACCGAATCCTTGCATTATTCACATTAGGGATCTTGACCCCCCGCACGGGATTCTCCCCATCATAGAGCCCCCAGAGCTTCGCCCGATTCACGATCTGCCGGAAGAGCTTCAGAACATGCTCGACGGAGGAAAGGGCCTTGCCGCTTTTGATGAGATCCGACTTCAGCCTTTCCAGATCGAGGGGAGAGATATCCTTGACGGGAAGATGGCCGAAGCGGGGGGCCAGATGCTTATGATAGCGGCTGATATCATCCCTTCCCGATTGGGCCTTATTTTCCTTGGCCCACTCGCAATAGACGGAGGCGATCTCCGAGAACAGGGGAGCCTTCTTATGACTAATCAGAACCCTGGCTTCCTGCCCTCCCCGGATCGCCTTCATCCTTTCGGCCCGAACAGCCGAGGCCATCTCCAAGGAATAGCCCTCGGACATCCAGCCTACCTTCTCCCAGATTAACCGAGTTCCTATTTGATAGGAGATATCGAAACAGACATCGAGCTTGCCATGGATGATCCTTCGGGAGGACTTGCGGAGATAGACTCCCTGGAGGGGGCTTGCTTTTCGATAGGCCTTGGAGCTGGCTGCCTTCTTCCTTGCCATTTTTTAGCTAACCTTCGGCTAACATCTGGCTAACGAGGGGGCAGGAATCGCCATATCATCGAGATAGAAGGCTTTTTCCCGCTCATGAGGAAGGCTCTAATGTGTTTGGGGATTGGATAGCAAGGAGAAAATATGATATATTTCAACTACTTAGATGCGCTACTACGAATCCAAAGGTCCTAGGTTCGAGCCCTAGAGGGCGCGCCAGAAATCACAGAGGGGGTCGGATAGTTTCCTGACCCCCTGTTTTTTGCCCTTTGCAAGCTTACAAAGCAAAGGCGGAGACAACTGACTCCGCCTCAGTTTCTCGCGTTCTTACTTTCCTCGCTCAGCAGCAATAGTCGAAGCACATCCCCTCGATGAAGAAGAATTTTTCACCAGTTTGACGTTCCATCTGCTTAAGAGTCTTTCTCAGCGTACGGTCGCGCTTCGTGTCGCGCTTTATCTGCGTCTGATTTTGTTCTGTGAGGGTCTTTCGTTTCTGTCTAGTCTTCATTGTTAACACCCCCATTCATATGCTTTTCAATTCTATTAATATACGAGCCTGTTAAGGGGTTCCTTGCGAAAGATGGTGCCCGGAGATGCTCTCGGGAAGATATCAGGGTCACCGCATAATTGACATTTGAGCCAGCTCCTATCTCTGCATTTCGTCAATCGTTGAGCTTCGCTCGTCCGATCCGCGGGCACAGCCGGCATCCATCGCAGACTTATTTGCCTTGACTTCCCGGTGCAGCCGCACTAGGCTGCGGCCGTTTTATGCGCCCTGGGAGACAGCCATCTTTTTTGTCGCCCAAAGGATTGCCGGCGCGCCGGAAAGCCGAAAAACAGTTGAGGAACACAAGATGACAGATCATCAGTGGGATGAATTAGTGGAATCATTCGAGGTCATGAAATATGGCGGTGACAAAGATGACCCCCAAAGGGTGTCAGTGAAAGATATCCACCACAGCAGCAGCCAATACAGACGATCAGATGGAGTGGGCAAGATTTGAATATGGATATGTGAACCCCTGCGATTCGGAACACCTCGCCAGACCCCGTTCCCGGAACTATTGCAACCCACCGCCGACCATTCTCCCGAAAATTTCGCCAACCGAGTGGGCCGATCGGGTCAGACATTGAAAGGAAAGAAGGGACCCCCTTCCTGACCCTCTTCCATGACCTTGTCCATCAGCGGCAACTAAGCATGTGATATTCGATGATTAGCACATAATTTGCAAACATATTCCCTTGTAAATCCAATTACATTGAGCGCCAATGCCCCATGTCCCATAAGTTGCGAATATGAAGCAGAAATTTCACGGTCAGTCCATTTTCCCATGGTCCATTCGCACGCAGTTGCTGACCCTGGTTCTGGCGGCTGTCCTGCCGGCCATGATGATCATCCTGCATAACGGCATGCAACTGAGAGACGACAAGATAGCGGAAGCACAAGAAAAAAGCCTTTACCTGGCCAGAAGCCTTGCCACGCAGCAGGAGCATATCGCAAAGAGTACGAAGCAGATACTGCAGGCACTTGCGCAAATCCCTCAGATCAGGAATCTTGAAGCAAAGGCATGCGACGCGCTCTTTCATGATCTGGTTGCGCAGAACCCGACCTATGTCTTCATCGGCATTGCCGATATCCGCGGGAGAGTATTTGCATCGTCACACTCCGTCCGGCCTTCCTCCATAGCGGACAGAAAGCACTTTCAAGAGGCAGTTCGAAGCCGGGATTATTCCGTCGGTGAATATGTCATCACCCGGACAGCCAACACGCCCTCGCTCAACTTCGGTTATCCCGTCATGGATCATGACGGCAACGTCATCGCCGTGTTGGTGGCTGCATTGAACCTGGATGTGTACAGATTGTTTCTCGCCGATCATAATTATGTCGCCGATTACGTCGTGGGGATAACGGATCACAGGGGCATCCGGCTCTTTCGCTTCCCGGACACGGACAGCAAGGTGACGGGCATCGGGGTCAAGGTTTCCGAGACGTCTTACGCCCATCTCTCCGGGACCGCCGAGGAAGGCGTGTACGAAGGGAAAGGAAGTGACGGCAATTATAGAATTTACGCGTTTCGAAAGCTGAGGCTCCACCCGAGAGCCCCGGTATACGGACATATATTTGTCGGCGTCAGCAAGGATGCGGTTCTCGCCGCTGCCAATCAAGAACTGATTCAGAGCCTGATGCTTTTGGGACTCGCTCTGGTCCTGGCCCTGGCGGCGGCCTGGAGTCTCGGGAACGTTTCGTTTATCAACAAGCTGAAGAAACTCGCGGATTCGGCCCAACGACTGGCACAGGGAGAACCCCATGTAAAGACGGGCGTGCCGTACGGACGCGATGAGTTAGGGAACCTGGCGGAATCCTTTGACAACATGTCGACGTCCCTCCAGAGGAAAGAAGACGAGCGCAAGCAGGCGGCGGCGGCATTCGTCGAGGAAGCGACCAAGAGAAACATCCTGTTTGAACAGTCGCCGGACGGGATCCTGATCATCGATCCGTCCACGACGAAATTCCTGGAATTCAACACGGCGGCCCATCGTCAGCTGGGTTACTCCCGCGAGGAATTCGCCCGGATGAGCATCTCCGATGTCGAAGCCATGGAGTCGCCCAGCGAAATTGAGAATCGCATTCGGAGCGTGATCCAACGCGGCAGGGTCGATTTCGACACCCGCCAGCGGACGCGACAGGGTGAAATCAGAGACATTCACGTGACCGCTCAAATCATCGATATCATGGGCCGCTCCGTCTATCACTGTATCTGGCGCGACATCACCGACAGACGCCGTGCGGAAGCTGAGCACCGTGCATTGGAAGAGCGGCTGCAGCGGGCGGAAAGGATGGAAGCCCTGGGCTTGCTGGCCGGCGGCGTAGCCCATGACCTCAATAATGTCATAGGCATCCTGATCGGGTACTCGGAGCTTCTTCTCGATGAGGTGGACAGCGCAAGTCCCTTGAGGCCCCATGCCGAATACATCAAAGTGGGAGGCGAAAGAGCCGCCGCCATTATCCAGGATCTGTTGACGCTTGCCCGAAGGGGTGTCCAGACAAGAGACGTTGTCGACTTGAATTCCGTCATCGAGGATCTACACGATTCTCCGGAACTCCAAAAGCTTTGCTCGTTCCATCCCCACGTCAAGGTCGAAACCGTCTGCGCGCCCGACCTGTTGAACGTCAAGGGGTCCCCCGTGCATCTGCGCAAAACGGTGATGAACCTCGTTTCCAACGCGGCGGAGGCCATGCCCCGCGGTGGAATAGTGAGCATTCAAACGACCAACCGGTACCTGGATCGGCCGGTGCCGGGTTATGACGAAATTCATGAGGGCGACTTCGTCGTTCTTTCCGTGTCCGATACGGGTGAAGGCATCTCCGCCGATGACATGAAGCGGATGTTCGAGCCTTTTTACACGAAAAAAATTATGGGCCGAAGCGGGACGGGACTGGGCCTGGCCGTGGTCTGGGGTACGGTCAAGGACCACGACGGATATATCAATGTTCAAAGCGTTGAGGGGAAAGGGACTACCTTCACCCTTTACTTCCCGGTAACCCGGGAGGAGGCGCCCGACGAGCGGCAGTCCATTCCGGTTTCCGAGTACATGGGCAGGGGAGAGTCCATCCTCGTCGTAGACGATGTCCAGGGTCAGCGTGAGCTTGCCGGCAGGATGTTGACCAAACTGAATTATCGCGTGACGATGGCTGGCAGCGGCGAGGCGGCCGTGGCGCACCTGGAAAAGAACGGGGTCGATCTCATTGTGCTCGACATGATCATGGACCCGGGCATGGACGGGTTGGACACATACAGGAAAATCCTCGAGGTGCGCCCGGAGCAAAAGGCCATTATCGTGAGCGGTTTTTCGGAATCGGACCGCGTCCGACAGGCCCAGGCGATGGGCGCCGGTGCCTACATCCGAAAACCGTATCATTCAGAAAATCTGGGGCTTGCGGTCAGAAAAGCACTGGATCATCCCGCATTCGAAACAAAGAATGTTTGAACGGACTCTTCATCATCCTCAGAATGCCCCCCGCGCATACACATCCTTCCGGAACTTGATCTGCACCTGCCTGATCTCCCCTTTCATGACCAGCCGCCGGCAGCGGATCTTCAGGACGTCCGTTCTCTCCACATCCCATCATTTCGATGCCTGAATAAGAATGCCCCTCCGGGACTCAAATCGGTCTCGTCATTCCAAAGGACCTGCAGTGGTGCGCCGAATTTGTCGAGCGGCTGGCGGCGAATCGCGGATTGCTGCTCAAGATCTTTACCCGCCGAGAGGGGGCGGGGTCTGGCTCCTGGGCGGTTCCCGGACGCCATCAAGGAGCATGAATAACTCCCAGACTTCAGACGGGAAAGCGCTAAAATGCCCTTTACTACAGAAGCGGTTGCAGCAGATCAGTACATCCTTGTCAGGCACGAAGGAGTGTTAACCAGGCGGGAACTCTTGGAGGGGCGTACAAACGTCAAGAAGCTGTTGGATACATATCGCTTGAAGAGGCTGCTGGTCGATCTGCGCGGCGTCATGAATTGCGTGCCCATTGCGGATGCCTACCATATTATCGCATTCGACAAGGTGGTTTTCCCCCTGATAAAAATTGCGGTGATTTTCCCGCCGGAGCGAGAGGAGAACGGCAGGTTCGCGGACAATGTGGCTGCAAATCGCGGTGTGAAACGAAAGTCGTTTGTTGACCACGAGCAGGCCGTGGCCTGGCTGACCGGTAGAGAGGGTTGAAAGACGGGGGATCGGGTCGAGTCTTGGCCTCGACGCGGGAATGCGGTTCGAGCCCTAGAGGGCGCGCCAGAAAACAAAGGGGCAGGAGGCTTCGTCTCTAACCTTTTCTTATTCTCCCCTCCGCAAAAAATGCAGTCTGACTTTCATACTGCTCGACGCAACGAGGAGAGGTAACGACCTCTCACCGCTTGCGCACCACCAGGCTGCCGACGGAGTAGCCGGCGCCGAAGGAGCAGATCACGCCGATGTCGCCCTTCTTCAGATCCCGGTTGTAGAGATTGAAGGCGATGATGGAGCCGGCCGAGGCCGTGTTGGCGTAGCGATCGAGGATGGTGGGGGCCACGTCTTCCGTCGGCTCTTGGCCCAGGAGCTGCTTCATCACCATTTTGTTCATGTTGATGTTGGCCTGGTGGATCCAGAAGCGCCTTACATCCTTGGGCGTCAGGCCGAGGCTCGCGAGGTGGTCGCTCATGTGCCTGGCGGCAACGGGGCTCACCTCCTCGAACACCTTGCGCCCGGACTGGTGGAACAGCTTGTCCCATCCGAAGGGGTCCACGTCGTTGGCGTAGGACATGTGCCCGAAATTCGAGCGGATGTTAATGGAATACTTCGTAAGGGCCTTGGTGCTGAGGATCTCGTAGCTGTTTTCACTCGTGCACGTTTCGGCCCGCTCCAGGATGACGGCCGTGCTGACGTCGCCGAAGATGAAGTGGCTGTCGCGGTCGCGGAAGTTCACCTGGGGCGTGACCAGCTCGGGATTGACGGCCAGGACGCACTTCGCGGAGCCGGCCAACAGGCTGTCGCAGGCCCGGTGCAGGCCGAAGGTAGCTGCCGAGCAGGCCAGCAGCATGTCGAAGCCGAACCCCTCGATGCCCAGCTCGTTCTGCACCTCGATGGCGATGGCGGGATAGGCCCGCTGGGTGTAGGCGCAGGCGACGATGACGGCGTCAATGTCGGCGGCGCCCTTCCCCGCGGCGTTCATAGCCTCGCGTGCGGCATAGAGGGCGATTTCGGCCTGGTTGCTCAGCTCCGCCTCTTTTCTCTCGGGGAACTTCGGCCGCATGCGATCGATATCCAGGATGCCCTCCCGCGTGTAGACGAACCGCGACTTGATGCCCGAAGCCTTCTCGATGAACCGCTCGCTAGAGGTCGGTTTCTCCTCCATCTTCCCGGCCGCGATCTCAGCCGCGTGCTCCGCGTTGTACTTCTCTGCCCAGGCGTTGTAGTTCGCCACGAGCTCCGCGTTGGTGATGACGTTCGGCGGGGTCCAGAGCCCCGAGCCGCTGATGACGATCGCGGTCGATGGAAGGTCGGCTGCCATGTTGATCCCTTTTTATTGAATTGGAGTGCTTCCTATCACGGTCCCCGCCCCAAAGCGATAAAAAAATGGACGGGGGGGGCGCGTCCGGATTCCTGATTTGCCAAGTTGGCAACCAGACGGATCACCGGTCGTTTTGCATAATAATCATGAAGTTAACGGAAATGCGGATGATCCGCGGCTCTTATTTTCGGTCAATTTGTGACCGGACGGCTTTATTTTTCGAGGATGAGCCCCGGGGCATGTCCCGCCTGTTTTCAGCGTCACACTCATCTCGCGGATACGCACGATTAAGAAGAACACGCGGGATTTTCCGTTTTTCTCGTGAATCCGGATCCTTGAAGCTCCGGGCTGAAGCTTCGGAAACGAAGCATCTGCTTTTTTTGCGAAGCATTCGCTTCTCCCCCTTAACCACTCGCTTTACCTCGATTTTTCACGAATCCCCTGCCGGTCGAGGAAAAGGATTTGCTTCTTTTTTTCCAGGCCGGCCGGACAGATGGAAAAATATCCCTTCAAATTCCAGGAGATACGAATCAGACGCTGCCGGGCACGGCCTATGCTCTACAGGAGGGTGAACGGAATCCATCAAGAGGAGCGACACATGAAAGCGCCCAAGAAACCTGCAGCCATCTACGAATGGGTGAAAGATCCGACTCAAACCTGTCCCGGACAGGCAAGGGATCGCGTGGCCAGGGTGATGGAACCCGAACCCATCCCCGGACGAATCTCTTTCCCAGCCGCAGGGGCACCGAAGGAAACCGGCCGGTTCATCGTGTACGAGAAGAGGGGCAGCCTCGGCGTCATCACGGCCAGGGTGCAGAACATCGGTGAAGTCTACGACGAGATCGACGCCCTGCTCGACGAGATCGAGCGGGACGAGGATATCCGGACGATATCCATCTTTACCCTGAACGGGCTTTTTGCATCGCTTCCCATCCGCTGAAGGGGGGCGCGAAGCCAGCGATCCGGGAAAGCGATCTTTCCACGATATGACAGGAGGTCATTCCATGAGCTATTACAATGCAGCCAGACAGGCGGGAACATGCAAGGGCTTCGATTGCGAAGAGAACGACTATCTATACGATGCACCGCAACTCTCCCCGGACATCCTGCAACCGGTGCAGGGGACCAGCTACTACGCAATCGAACGGAAGGCCCAGGCGATCGAGGGCTACCATGCCTGGTTGGATCACGAGGCCCCGGATGCCTGGGAAGACCTTCTGTTCCCGGTCGCCGCATGACGGATCGTCGGAGCGGCCTGCAGAAACGGTCCTCGACCACGCGCGAGGCATGACTTCTCGTCCCGGGCACGGGCGGGCCCGGGAAGGCTGTACCGTAGTCGTGCCACCCGCGCAAAAAGGCAACCCCCATGGAAAAGAAGAACGGGAAGAAAGAAGAGAAGCAGGGCAAGCCCCCCGGAGAGAAGAAAACGCCGGACCGCAAGGAGCCCAAAAGCGATCGCTACTGGTACGACCCGGATTGCGGCCCGATTTACCCCGATTGAACGCGCGCCCCTCCCTTCCCGAAAAGACAACCGCACGCCCGAAGGATGCCCCTCCAATCACCCGCCCGCTCCTGATAGGGTGTCGCCGGTCCCGTTATCGTCAGACGCATAATCCATTCCCCTCGACCCCCGGAGAGAGGTTCCACGATGTAGCGGAATCGCCCCTCCCCTTCCGCCTCGAGAGCGTGGCGGACGCAGACGCCCTGTACGGCCAGTCCCGGAAGATGCGGCACCGGTGGCTCGTCCTCTGCGCGCACGAGAACGTGCCGGTCAAGCCGCAGGCCCTCGCCCGGCTGCCCGGGCGCATCGATCTCGTTCTGCAGGATGTGAAAAAGCGTTTCCGCCGGGTGATGCAGGAGATGGAGCTCTCGGAGGGCATCCCGGAGCTGGTGACGTTCGTTGACGGCCTGAAGGCGTCCTGCGGGAAGGCCGCAGGCGGGTCGAGTCACGCTCCCGTCACTACCTCGAACCGCCGCAGACGATGTTCCCGAGAATCTCGCCATTCGTCCCGGGGATGACATCATCCCACGCGGCGTTGCCGAGCGCCGAGGAATGAACGGCGCCCCCTTTTTCGTTGTAGATCGTCATAGACGTGATCTTCATTTTCTTCTTGACGCAATCAAACTCTTCCGAGGTGATCGAGTAGCTCAACACGTCGGCATTTCCGGGCGCCTTCCCCGTTTTTCTGAGGGCGACATACAACGCTGCCTTGCCGTCATCATTCAGGATTGCCATCGTCCGCACCCGGGCAGTGTCCCCGACTCTCACAATGCTGGACTTGTCGTAGTACAGATGCCCCGAGTGATTGGCCTCACAGAATGCCCACTCCGCAGCCTGAGCATGAGGGGAAGCCAGGAACAAGAACAGCAGCGCACAACCCGCAAGGATCAGGAGAGTCTTCGCTTTCATCCACGAGTCCCTTTCGTCGATCGTTGTTCATTGCAGTCTACATGGGTCGGGTTCCTACAGGATCGAAAAGAACAACCTTTGAATAGCTGGCAATAATCGTACCGCAATGCCCTTTGCGCAGATACATTCCTGATATCATTGGTCATCCAGTCTGTTGCTCCCTGCAAGAAACGGGGGACGACCCGTCTGAAGTGAAGGGCATACCCTGCACGTAAACGTGTTGTCATTTCATAATGCGCCTGAAAGACTCGAGAATCCGGTTGAAGGGTTATACGGCCAGACGGGCAGGGACGCGGCGATGACTAACGGCATGGATCACTTCGGCGGATGCCCGTTCCCGACGCGGCCCAGGCCCGCACGGCGAAGCCGGGTGAGGCCCTGTGGATGAAACATGGCGGCCACCCGGGGAAAACCCCGGGAGGTGCGGCTTCGCGCACGTCGCGCGGGCCCGGGTCCCGCTTCATTCCTTGACAACCGGGCCGCCCATCCGTTAGATAAACCTATGTCAACCCGTCGGTTCCAACCCAACGAATCCGCGCAGACATCGAGGGGCCCGAGCGAGTATGAAACCCTGCTTTCGGACGAAGGCAGGGTTTCTTGTTTATGAAGGACCAGGGATTCAGAAATCACCATCAAGGAGGGACGGAACATGGCCAAGGCGAGCAAGGTGAAGCAGCTCAGTTTTACAATGCCCAACAACGTCGGACTGCTGATGGAGATCACGGAGGCACTCGCAAAAGCCAAGGTCAACATCGAGGCCATCACCGCATACGGGTGGGAGGAACTGGAAGCGTCTTTCATGATCGTGACCGACGACAACGCGAAGGCGAAGAAGGCGCTCGCCAAGCTGGGGGCCAAGGTGGAGATCGAGGACGCCCTCGCCCTGGAAGTGCCGAACAGGGTGGGCGAGCTGCACAAGGCGACCCGGAAGATCGCCACCTCCGGGATCGATATTTACTACCTGTACGGAAGCCCTCCGAAGGGAGGCAAGATGACCATCATCTTCAAGACGGAAAACGACAGGAAGGCCCTGAAGGCGCTGGCGAAGTAGAACGGGTGTTTTCGCGGCACATGACGTGTGATCGTCCCGCGGGTCTGGAGCGTCAGGCGTGTCATGCGGGACCGGATCCCGGCTGTTGCAGGCGGCGGCGGATGATGCCCCCCACGTGGGCGGCCCAGAGGGCATAGGCCCGGGCCCCGGGGTGGAACCCGTCGGCCGCCATGGCTCCCGTTTCCATGGGGAAGTCCGGTGTCGCGTATTCGCAGGCCTCACAGGATTGCGCGAAGGCATTCAAGGCGCGGTTGAACCGCTTCGCCCTCTCGCCCAGATACCATCGAAGCGGCCGGGGCAGGGCCGGGAAGAGATGCATCGGGGGCACGCTCGACAGGATGATGTGCTTCACCTGAAACTTCGATTGCAGCAGCTCCACCATCCGCGCCTGCCGGTCGATCCAGGACGCTATATCCGTGCCGCGGGTGACGTCGTTGACCCCGATGGAGGTGACGGCGACGTCGAATTTCTCCGGCGGAGCCGCCTCGATCTCGGCCACGACATCCCTCGCCCGCATCCCCGTGCGGGCCGTCAATTTCCAGCAGACGCGGAATGACTCGCCGAGCACGGCGGCCAGCCGCCCCGACAGGGCCTCGGCCTGTGTCGCCACGCCGACGCCCGCCGCCGCGGAATCGCCGAGGATCAGCAGGCACAGAGGCGGCCCGGAGCCCTGCACACCGGAGCGCTCGCCGGAGGGCTCGGGCAGCCGGGGCGTGACGCCCCGGACGTAGAGGCCCTGCGCGATGAAAACCGGGGCCAGGCCGATTGCGGCCGCGCGATGGACCAGCGCCCGCGGCGTTTCTTCCCTTCGATCAGTCCCCGGCAAAGGTCTCCTCCAGCCAGCGGATCGACGTCTTCACGATACGGGCAAAAACGTCAGCCTGCGGCACGCCCATGGCCTTCGGAAGCGCGAAGGAATGATCGCCCCCCTCGATGACCTCCAGCCTCCAGGGGGCCGGGATCTTTCCCAGGACGCCTCGAAGGATCGACAGGTCGCAGAGGCGGTCCCGCGTGCCGGCAAAGAAGAGCATGGGGACCCCGACACGGTACAGGTGGGCATCGCGGAGCCGCGACGGGTCGCCCTCCGGATGGAGGGGGTAGCCCAGGAAGATCAGGCCCTCCACGGGCAGCGCGCCCGCGGCGGCCATCTGGGATGCGATCCGGCCGCCCATGGACTTGCCGGCGGCGACGAGCCGGGGCGCGCTGACGCCGGATCCCTCCCGGAAGACCCGGCAGGCGGCCGCCCACGCATCCTCCAGTTTCCCGGGCGGGTCGGGTAGTTTCAGCCCCTTCTCCTTGTAGGGAAAGTTGAATCGCAGCGCCGGGTAGCCCGCACCGGCGAGGCCATCGGTGAATGCTGCAAGCAGGGGGTGCTCCATGTCGTTGCCGGCGCCGTGGGCGACGATCACGCCCGTACCGCGCATCCTTCCCCGATCGAGAGGAAGGGACAGGACGGCCGACACGGCCTCGCCCTTCGCCACGGGAACGGTCAATCTGCGCCTGTCCATGGAACCCTCCTCGAATCGGTCCGGACAGTATCGTATGGAGTCGCGGAAAATGGTATACTGAATTTTAAAGGAGGGGCGCCATGGTCCGTGTCGCGAAGCTGCACCACCCTCCGTCGGGATCGGATCTGCGGGGCAAGCACGTGCCGTCGATGCTGGTCCTGGGCCCGCTCGGGCCGATGCGCAAGGAGATGATCCCCGCGCTGTTCCGCATCGCCGGCGATCACGAGATTCGACACGTCGACGTCACGCAGTCGCCGGCCGCGCTGGACCCTGAACGGCTCAAGGGCTACGCGCTCATCTTCGTGGCTTTCGAGTTCTACAGGGAGCACGAGGCGTTCTTCACCCTGCTGCCGGATTTCCTGAGCAGCCGGATCACCGTTCTGGCACGGCCCTCGGACTTCCCCTCGGTGTCGGGTGAGTTCAGGTGCGCCTGCTTCTGCTCGGGGCTGAAGGCCCTGCTGCCCCGGGAAGAGGCGCAGGCCCTCGACCACCGCCATTCCCCGGAAGAGAACCGGTAGCCCCGGCGTCCCCCGGCCGGATCAGGCGTACTCGGTGCCGCTCGTCAGGAACGCCAGGGCGCGCTCGCTCATCAGCAGCAGGCGGGACTCCTTCAGGCAGGAGGCCAGCTGGCGGGTGAGGCCCCTGATGATCTCCATCCCCATCTGCGGGTCCCGGCTCATCAGGCTCTTCAGCTTCTCCCCGTCGAAGGCAATCAGCGTCGTCGGCTCCGCCACGGTCGCGTTGAGGGTGTGCAGGTTCGGTTCGTCAAAGGCGGACCACCCGAAGGCCTCAAGCGGGTTGACCTGGTCCACCGTGACCGACATGGGCGGCCTCGTGGGGCCCATGTCGCTCTTCATCTCGAGCGCAACCTTGCCCTTCTCGACGAGATAGAGGCACGTGGAGCGGTCCCCTATTTTGTACAGGAGCGTGCCCGGGTCATGCTGCTCTTGCCTCGCTATCGCGACCAACTCCTTCAACTGGGCGTCGTTCAGCCGGCTGAAGATATCGCATTCCTTCAAAAATGAAGCCGACACCATGGGGTTCTACCTCTCTGCATGATTTTCGCCCCGCAACGGGGCGAGCCATCGTACCAGAAGAACGCAAAAATCCAAATGGTTTCTTCGGTCCCGGGCTCGGTTTCCGTCCCCGGCGCTCTCCGGTCACGAGCCGCGTTCAAGCAGGGGCTTGAAGGTTTCTGCGTAGTACTGCCGCCCCAGCGGGTTCAGGCGTTCCCAGGCCTTGAGCGCCATCGGCGGCAGCTCGCCGGTCCAGAAGGTCTCGGGGATGGGCGCCGTGGCCCCCGCCGCCCTGCCAGGCTCGATCTCGGCCGTGATGACGCCTTCGCCGTCCTCGCAGGCCATGCGGGCCAGCACCCGGCCGCCGCCGTCAACGATCTGCGCCTCCCCCAGGTAGCGGGAAACGTAGGGCACGCTCTCGTTGCCGGGGGTCAGGCCCTCGAACTCACCCGCATGGGAGGCGTGCACGACGGGCACGCCGAGCATCCGGGCCAGGTGCCCGGGGGCGTTTCTCAGGAGGCCGATCAGTCTCTCCTGGTCCCCGGCGTATTCGGGGGCCACGGGGAGGCGCAGGTCCCACCAGCACGAGCCGCCGACGACCGCGTCGACGCGGCCCCGAAGCCTGCGGGCCGTCCGGCTGCGGACCAGCTCCCAGCACAGGGCGACACCCACGGGTCCCACGGGAGTTTCGAGGACCCCGTCGTCGGAGCCGCCCGTGTAGTAGCTGTTCTCCCACATGGTGGGCTCGTCCTTGTCGTGGCGAAAGGTCCGGCCGTCGGGGAAGACGAGCAGGAAGCTGTTGAAGCAGTCCCTGCCCGACCGCGCGATGAACGAGCCCCCCACGACGCCGTCGTGCTCGCGGGCGAGCCTTCGCATGAGATCGAGGGCGGGGCCTTCCAGCGGCTGCCACGCCGCGAGCATCGCGGGCGTGAAGGCCACGGCGGAGGGGAAGAACTCGGGAAGGATGACCCACCGGGCGCCCTGCCGGAAGGCTTCCCGGGCGAGCGCCTCCGCGGAGGCGAGGTTTCGGGCGACGGCACCGACCTGTGCCCTCATCTGGACGGCAGCGACGCGTACGGGAGCCATGCGATCCTCCTCGCCGGGCCGTCGGCGGGTTGCGGCCGCGGGCGCCCGGCCTGCCCGGGCAGCGGGCTCTATGCAATGCTGCTTAACACAGGCTCCTGCGCGGGGTCAAGCCGGGGGGGATCAGCGGCAGTGCCATATAACAGAAGGGGCTGCGAGGATTGCCGCAGCCCCTTTTCCCATTCAACCTGTCGTCGGCTATCGCCTCAGCGCTTTTACCGGTCCGGATCGTCCCTGGCCGTCGATGTTGACCTGGACAAGTTGGGGCGGCTTTCTTACAGAGATGTTCTGGGTCACGTTCTTGCCGTTGCCGCTTACCTGGATGCTGTACGTTCCCGCAAGCAACGGGACATGGACAGCCCCGTCTCCGTCCGACGTGACGGTCTTGACGGGCTTGTTGCTCTGGCTGATGACGATCCTCGCACCGCTCACGGCGTGGTTGTGGGTCGTGTGGATGAAAAACGGCTGGTTGACGACCTTGGACGCGGGGACCTCGATCGGCACAGGCTGGCCCGGTCCCGGCCTCGTGTGCCTTTTGAAGAGCTGGCCCATGTATTCGACGGTCACCTCGTACATCTGGTTGTCCGGTACGGTGAACGATGCCACCCCATCGCCGCCGGTCGTGCCGCTCCCCTTGAACGGCGTGGACACTTTCGTATTCACGGTCCCGAACGCGACGGCTTCGATCTTCACGGGAAGTCCGGCGATGGGCCCCCCGTTGTCGGCCTTGACCTTTACGGCCACGGGACCTGCAAAGGCGCTGGTCGCGAGAAAGAGTGTGGCGAGCGCTGCGATGAAAAATAATCTCATATGTCCTCCTCAATGGGTTGGGGCCCGTTTGGGGCCCATGCATTGAACTTCTTCCTGAATCAGGCTCTCCCGCCGCGCGAAAGAACCGCACGGCAGAGAGCGTTTCAGTACGTGCCCGATGCGCCGCCCCCGCCCGACATCCCGCCTTCGAAGGGCCTGTCGGCCTGCGGCGGCTTCGGGAACGCGCCGACCATGCCGGGGATGGCGGCGGCCCCGATGTCCGCCAGGCTGATCCCGTGGTCCTCGGGCTTTACGAGGCTGCGCGCTGTGAACCCGTTTCTCGTCTCCCCCTGCCCGCTCCTGAGCCAGCGCGTGAGGGCGACAGCGGAAACGATCATCGCAGCGCCGAGAATCGCCGGGTCCCAGGCGTAGTGCCGGAAGCCCAGGTAGTCCTTGTTGGTGGCCAAGGTCAGCAGGGAGAGCACGAGACTCGCGTTGACCACCATCCGCTTGCGCGCCCGGATGCCGTGCCACAGACCCAGCGCCGGCACCAGGAACACGAGTCCGTAGGTTGTCCAGTAGAACCACGGGGGATACCCCGCGCAGCGGTCATAGAGAATCCCGTGATCGTCGAAGAACGCGCTGCCGAGCAGGTGCAGCCGCAGATTCAAGGCGAGGTAGATGCCCGCCAGCAGGATCGCCTGGAGCGTTTCGCTCCGGTCCCTCGCGAAATCCCGGGTTTCCGAGCCCTCCGCGCGGATGCTCGTCATCAGGATCAGCGCCAGGGCCGCCGCGAGGACGATCTTCTCCTCCGCCGGGGGCAGCGACAGGTGGAAGGGCACCGCGGCGGCAGACGCGATGGAGAGGACGGCGGCGTAGAGAAAGCCGAACCGCAGGTAGACCCAGAACGCGGCCGCAGCGAACAGCAGCGAGACCGACGTGACGTACCACGAGTGGCTGTGGTCCGGCACGGGCAGGCAGGTCATGATGCCCCAGCAGACGAGCGGCACGCTGCACAGGGCAAGCGCCTCCTCGATGCCGTGGCGGTAGAAGGATTTTCGCCGGACGAGGAACTCGGCAAGGCCATAGCCCAGGGCGCCAAAGAAGAGCGCGGAGGCCGCCAGGGCCGCCGCGCCCCTCACCTTGAAGAGCCAGAAATACAGGCCCACGGCAGCGAGCACGCCGATGCAGGTGAACAGGAAGAAGAGGATGCGGAAAAAGACGTTGGTCTGCCTGAGCCCGTGGGCGGTGCGTCCGTTGATGAGCGCGAGCTGGGCCTCCGTGATCAGGCCCGACCGGGCCCAGGCCTTTGCTTCGCGCCGGATGCGGACCTTCTCCTCCTGGTCGTCCGTGTAGATGCCGGGCCTCATGCGGCCTCCCTGTATTTGCGGGACAGGTGGAAGATGAGCCAGATGACGCCGACGGACGTGCCGATGCCGTAGAGAAACATCATCCCCGTCGATTCGATGAACCGGATCGCCAGCGCGTTCGCCCCCGCGAAACCGTACAGGATCGCATAGAGCATGTACAGGAACCGCCGCGAGCGGACGGCGTACACGGCGACGGCGGCGGCGGCCAGGGCCAGGGCCGGCAGATGCCAGGACGAGAACCGGTGCTCGAACACGCCTGCCACGAGTGCGGCGAGCAGAAAGTGGACGGCGAAGTTGAGGTAGACGTGAAGGAAGTGCCTCTTGATTCCCGCCCGATACAGCGCGATGCCCAGCCCGAAGCACACGGCGCTGTAGGCGATGGCGGACTCGCGGTAGTAACGGTGAAAGGCCGCGAACGCGTCGGCAAGCTGGAAGCCGAACCACGCGGCAAGCGTCGACAGGGCCAGGGACAGCACCAGGCGGTTGTCGAACCGGTAGGCGAGGATGAAGAAGAGCGCGGCCGACAGCAGTAGGTAGTGGATCCAGAGCCTGCCGAGGGCGTCGAACTGCGTCTCCACATACCCGATGGCGGTGGCAAAGCACGTGCAGCCGAACAGCAGGACGTAATCGAAAAGGAGGTCGGGCGATTCGACCTCGCCTGTCGAATAGGGCCCGCCTTTCAGGAAGCAGTACGAAAAGGCGCCCAGGCAGCCCGCGGACAGGGAGCCGAGGATGGCGATGTCGCCCAGCTGGGCGAAGTACTGCCGGACCGTGAGCGCCACGCCTGCCGCGACGAGCAGCACTCCGACGTAGACGGCTGCCCGCAGCTCCCAGTGCACGGAAAAGCGCCGGTTGCGGTGCAACTCGTCCAGGATGGTGAACTGCCCGGGGCTCAACACCCCCGCGTGCAGCATCTCGTTCAGGATTTTTGTCATGTTCATGGCTCAACCTGCCCGGGCGCCGGAGGTCGCCGCCGCCGTTTCCGCACCCATGCCTGATCAAGCAAATTCCGCTCCAAGAACCGACGCCCGACACCGGAAAACCCGAGGCCCCGAAAGCGTCTCCATCACCGCCGGGACGCTCATCCAATGCCTGACGGCAAACTCATATTTTAGGCCCCCCGCCCCTGCCGTTCCCCCGATGGCTATTTTGGCGCGGCCGTATAGACTGGCGGCAGAGCGTTCCCGGTGCCCCTTCGCCGCCCGCGGAAGCCGCCTCATACGCTCAGCCTCCAAACGCCCGGGACGCCTCCCTGCAGACAGGCCTTCGCCAGGAAAACCCGGCGCGGCGTGAACCGGAAGGGCGCCCGCCGGAGGTGAGACGAACGGGAAACTCGGGGGACGGACCGTCATGAGACCGTCGGACTATCTGGTTGTGGCATTCCTGTCGCTGATCGTGCTGATGGAGCTGACAGCGGCGGAAACCGTCCTGCCGGCGTGGATCAACGCCGTCGTCTCCATGACCGCCGTTGTGGTGGCGCTGCTGCTCTGGCGGGACACTCCGGGGAACGACCTGAGAAAGGAGGAGTGAACCATGAAAAGATCCGGCAGAATCGCGATCGGGAGTGCGGTGCTGGCGGTCATCCTGATCGCCGCGACGGCGGCGACCGGCTTCGGCGAAGAGTACCCGGCCCTCAAGGGACTCAAGGCCGTGAAGGCCGTGTTCGGATTCGAGATGGCAAACCCGCAGGGTGCACTGCTGCACCTGCAGGTCATCCGCCAGACCTACCAGGACAAGAACATCCGGGCGGGGAAGAAAAAACCGGAGATCGTGGTCGTCTTTTACGGCCCCTCGGTGAAGCTGGCGTCCCGAAACAGGGATGCGTTCGCCGAGGCCGACCGGAAGATCATCGAGGAGTACGCCGGCACCGTGGCCGCCATGGCGAAGGAAGGGGTCAAGTTCGAGATCTGCCTGATCGCCATGAAGCTGCTCGGCGTGGATCCGTCGTCCCTGCTGCCCGAGGTGAAGCCCGTGGGCAACGGATGGATCGCGGTCATCGGCTACCAGGCCGGGGGCTACTCCCTCGTCCCGGTGAAGTAGGATTCGGCGACGAACCCGGGGACGCCGGGGCCGGGGTCAGGGAGTGCAGACAGCCGGGCACGGCATCCCGCACCGGGTGCCCGCTAGACCCGGTGACTCCAGCCGGGCGCGGAAACATCCCGTTCTTCGCACAGGGAACAACTGGGCACGGTCCAGACGTCGCTGCCTGCCCCCGCGTTCTTCTTCAGCCAGACATTGCCGCAGGACCGGCACCGGGTGATCCTGCTTCCGGCAAGGTCGAACCGGCATTGCCCGCAGACGTAGAGGATGATCTTCCGATTGCCCGTACTGATCTCGAGCGAGAAGAAGCCGTTGTTGCTTTCGCAGTCCCTGCCGCAGAATCTGCAGACATAGCTACCCACTGAACTTCCCCTTTCCCGCCGCCCTCGGCACGGCGGAATACACCGTAAACGCCCGGCCGATGCCTAAGACAGGGCGGAAAGCCTACGCAACGGCGTTGACTCCTCCAATGCCCGCCCGTGCGTACGGTTCTCCCTGACCCACCGTTGCGCGCACAGGGAACAGAGAAGGTGGAGCGCGTTCACGAGGCACCAGTCGATGCCCTCCCATCGCATTGCCTTCCCGCAGTCATCGCACGTGCAGGGCCCCTGATTGGCCATCCTTGGTTTTTGCGAAGCGTACATCGTGTCCCCCTTTTCACGGTCGTGTGCCGACCTCAGCAAGGGCATCGAACGTGCCGGGGGCGAAATATTAACAATCTCAAATAAAATCAATTCATTGCGATTTTTCGACGGCGACGGGCCCGGAATCGGGCCATGCCAATCCGGATGGGGTAAAGAAAAAAACAGCAGCAACAACAGGTTAGCGGCCTATGTTATTTTGGTGTGGTCGATTGTGGCGCACCGGCCATGACTGTTTTCGTTCTCTCCGTTGCATCCCTCCTGGTCCCGGTATCCAAATCGGCCTGCACCAAAATGGCACTCGATACCATCGCTCCATAATCATTCACGATTTCACGAAGCAAACCAAAACAGGACCGGGCTGCAGGATGCCCCCAGGGGACTCGAACCCGGCCTGAAATCGCAAAAATATTCATGATCATTGAACTATTTTGAATTTCACGCCTCGGGGCACAGCCGATGCTCCTCTGCACAAGCAACGTTGCACAGGGAGTGAGAGGCATGAACGGCATCGGAATCTATGAAAAAACCATTTTGCGGCGAGCGGAGGCGTGCAAGACCGGATCCGCACGGATTCCCGACCCGGCCCGGCAGGCGCAGATCGACCTGACAGCCCGGATCCTGAGGACCCTGTTGCTCAATGACCGTGCCGCGAATCAGCCGTTAACGCGCGACATCAGGGGAATTCTTTGCGACACCTACGGATGACCTGTCCCCACGCGTTGAAATTCTTCACACGATCGAAACTGCAGGGCATGAGCGCATGAGAATGAAAGATCCCAAATCGGTCCTCCCGGAGCAGGCATCGAGCCGACCGGGGATGAAACAGGAAGGTATTGGATTTCTTGATGAGCGCATCTTCAACGGCATGCTCGAGCGGGAGAGGAAGCGCAACCGCCGTTGTGGCAGGTCTCTGATCCTGATCCTCGTCAACCTGACGGGCCTGACGGGAGCGGGCCTCCTTGGCGCGTCCGTCAGCCTGGACCGCGCACTCACTTCCCGGATCCGCGAGACGGATATCCGGGGCTGGTACCTGAGGAATGCCATCGTCGGCATCCTGTACACGGACCTTCTTTCCGCCGGGAGTCACACGAGGGACATCCTCTTCGGAAAGACGATGGACGCCCTGGCTGCTGCACTGGGCCCGGACGACCTGCGCAAGATGTACATGACGTTCCACACATTCCCCGCCGACCTCGGCGACGCCGTACCCTGCGGCCGCTTCGATGCTGAACGTTTTCTAGAACACACCGGGAAGTGCGCTCGACGCAGCAAGCGTTTCGAGACGATCTTCACCCGATTCTGCGTTTGCCTCGGCATGAAGTCATGCCGGTAGGCCTACGGTAAAACATCTCAAGGGGGCCGGGCCTTGTCATTGGTCAGAATACTGGATATCGACGTTGAGTTCCTCAACGCAGCCGCCAAGGAAGACTTTATCCATGGACTGAGCCGGGACATCGAGGAGAAAATCGACCGCCTCGACGAGTCGCGGAGATCCACTTGCGGCAGGCCGGACATCGCGGAACTGATCCGCTCCATCGAAACGGCAAAGTACAGATTCCTGCAGGGAGAGATCACCGCCCGGCAGCTCTACCGCGGCGTGACGGAGCAGCTGGAACGGTTCAAGGTCAAATACCGCGATTTCGATTATCTGAACGATCCCGTCCTGAACGCCTACTACCCATGACGACATCGTTGGCAGGCCGTTCCGCCGTTGTCGTGCCGGGTCGATGGAAGCTCCCGGGGAAGAGCCGGCGGCGGAGAAACCGGGGCTGTTCCCGGTGTGCGGCAGAAGGGTCGCGGGCTCGACGAAACCGCAGGCACATCATGGAACCGAAAGGAACTGCGGCGTGTGCCGCAGCCTCCTTTCAGGGTCATGACAGGGCCTTGCCCTGCCCCGGGGCATCTACCGTGCCTGGGAGATAAACCCGATAAACACCATCCAGAACATCAGGACGCAGGCCAGCAGCCACAGCAGCAGGTCGCTGCGCTTCCCGCCGGAGTCCCTTTTATCCCTGGCGATCATCTCCGTGCCCTCCTCACCGTCCGGGCGAAAACCCTCCCGGAAGGCCCCCGTGCATCGCAAACAAATCCGCCCTACCCCTGGCTGCCTCGGCTCAGCACCACCATGGCCACCTCGAAGAGGGTGAGCCCCAGCAGCAGGATGCTGATCAGGAGCATGGCGATGAAATCGAGGTATCGTTCGTCCCGGATATCCATTTCCGTCCCCCTTTCCGCAGGTCTGGAAAAACCTCTTCGAAAAGGTTCCCGATCCCCCTCCCGGGCCACGGGCGCGGATCGGGCTTCGGGATGTCCTCATGCTGCAAGGGGAGTCGAAACGCGATGGGAGCGTGGAATGAGAGAATAAGGGTGAGTCGGCGGAACCGGATTTTCGAGGTCTTTCCCCTGCACCCCGTTGCCGGAAAACCTATAAAAATAATACACGCCGCCCCGCGCAAGTCAACTGCGAAAAACGGGGGTGCCCGATCGGAGGGGCCGTTGAAGTGCAGGCGGAAGACGATGGGGGACCGAAATCGGGCATAACCGTTCATAATCGGCAGGTTACAAACGTGGTGCGGCAGTCCCCTCCGGGCTCCGGCCCGCGGCAGATTGCCCCGGCAGCCTGCCCGACCGACGTACGCAGAGGCGCGAAAACCTCCTTGACATAAAAGGATGCATTTACTATCGTCCCGGTTCAGTGAAGGAACGCTTGAAAAGGAGGAGGTTCGAGATGTTCAAGTCCCGCATGAGATTCTGGATCGTGGCCGCCGTGGCCGTCGCCCTGATGCTGGGTGCTGCCCCGGGGCAGTCCCTGGCCCAATCGCAGGAAAAGGTCATCAAGATCGGCACCATCTTTCCCCTGACGGGCCCCGTCGCGCTGGCCGGCCAGCGCTGCAAGGCCGCGGTAGAGACGGCGGTCGACATCCTCAACAACAAGAACCCCAAGATCAAGGTTCCTCTGGCCGACAAGAAGGGGTGGCTCGAGGGCTACAAGTTCGTGCTCGTGCACACCGACAGCCAGGGCAAGCCCGACGTGGGCAAGGCCGAGGCCGAGCGCCTGATCAACCAGGAAGGCGTGTGGGCCATCATCGGCGCTTACAACAGCTCGGTGAGCATGCCCGCGAGCCTCGTGGCCGAGCGCGCCAAGAAGATCTTCATGTGCGGCGCCTCCAGCTCCGCGGCCCTGACCCAGCGCAAGGAGATGAAGTACTTCTTCCGCACGGCCTCGACCGACGAAGTCGAGTCCCAGGAGTTCGTCGACGTCCTGCAGTGGCTCAACAAGACCCAGAAGAACGCGAACATCAAGACCCTCGGCATCATCTACGAGAACTCCGTGTTCGGCAAGAACGCCTCCCAGCAGGCCATGAAGGCGGCGGCCGCCGGCAAGCTCCAGGTCGTGGCCGACGTGCCCTTCAACCCCGGCGCCACCAACCTCGACAGCGAGGTGCAGACGCTGAAGTCCAAGAACCCCGACGCCCTCTTCGGGGCCGTGCTGGGCGCGGACTACGCCCTGATGGTCAAGACGATGAAGAAGATGAACTGGGTGCCGAAGGTGTCCCTCAACTACTGCAGCGGCTATCAGGACCCGGTCATCGCCAAGCAGTTGGGCGCCGATGCGGACTACTTCATGGGTTCCACGGGCTACTCGCCCGAATTCCAGAGCATGATGCCCGCCGTGGCCGAAGTGGAGAAGATCTTCAAGTCCAAGACCGGCGGCGTGCCCTACGACAGCGACAGCATCCAGGAAACGATCGCCATGCTGGTGCTCGCGCAGGCCATCGAGAAGGCCAAGAGCCTCGACCCCACGAAGGTGGCCGAGACCCTGCACGCCAACACCTGGCCCTCCCCGCTGTCCCTGAGCGGCAAGGTGGCCTTCGTCCCGGGCGGCCAGAACAAGTACGCCCTGAGCATCGTCACCCAGCTGCAGGGCGGCAAGTACAAGAAGGTGTTCCCCACGGACAAGGCGGACACGAAGCCCGTCTTCCCCATGAAGCCGTGGGACAAGCGTTAACCGCCTGACCGTAACGTATTCGAGATGAACCGGTGCCGGGGGTCTCTGGGCCCCCGGCACCTTTTGTGAAAACCGAAGTCTCCGTGAAAAACTGTGATCCCTGGTCTTCCTCTCCCCTCCGCGGGAGAGGATTGAGGTGAGGGGAAACAATCCCCGTTCCTTTTTCCACCCTCACCCTGACCCTCTCCCGTAAAGGGAGAGGGAACTGGCGGATGGGCCCCCGCAGAGGGATATTACAGGGTATTCCCGGACTTCTTTCGGCATCGACTCCCGGGGCGTCCCCGGGACAGCAAATTCCGCAACGGCCTCGTCACCCAATGGACACTCTGCTTCAAGTGCTTCTGGACGGCATGCTCAACGGCATGCTCTACGCCCTCGTGGCCGTCGGGCTCTGCCTGATCTGGGGCGTCATGGACGTGATCAACTTCGCCCACGGCGAATACGTGATGATCTCCATGTACGTCACGTACTGGCTGGGGTTCCTGGCCCACGTGGACCCGCTCATCTCCCTGTTCGCGGGGGGCCTGTTCATCTTCATCCTCGGGGCCCTGACTTACCGGCTGATCATCAAGTACACGATCGGCAAGCCGCCCCTGTCTGCCCTGCTGGCAACTTTCGGCCTGGCCATGCTCCTGAAGAACCTGTGCCTCAACCAGTTCACTCCGAACTACCGCATCCTCTCCGACACGTGGCTGGGCGACAGGACGTTCCAGCTCGGGGCGATCATCGTCCCCGTCCCCCAGCTCGTTACGGCGGCCCTGGCGCTCGTGGTGATCGGCCTTGTCTTCTACATGGTCCGCAGCACGCGCTTCGGCTGGGCCGTGCAGGCCACGGCCATGGACAAGGAGGCCGCCGAGCTGATGGGCATCAACACGGAGCGCATCTACCTGCTGGTTTTCGGCATCGGCGGGGCGACGGTCGGCATCGCGGGCGGCGTCATGCCCACCTACCTGGCCGTGCACCCCGAGGTGGGCACCATGTTCAGCCTCATCGCGTTCATCTGCGTGGCCATGGGCGGCTTCGGCAGCATCCCGGGGGCGCTCGTGGCGGCGCTGCTCGTGGGCATCGTCGAAGCCCTGGCCGGCTACTACATCGCGCCGGTCTTCAAGTACGTGGCCGTTTTCGGGCTCTATCTCGCCCTCGTGTTGCTGCGGCCCAAGGGCATATTCGGGTGGTAACCCCATGAATCGAACTCTCAAGCGAACCGATCTCTTCTGGCTGGCTTTCGTCGGGCTTGTCGCTCTCGTTCCGCTCGTCCCGGCCGTTGCGTCCAACTCCTTTTTCATGCACGTGCTCATCCTGGTGCTGCTCTACGCCAGCATGGCCCAGGCGTGGAACATCATCGGCGGCTACGGCGGGCAGACCTCCTTCGGGCACGCCGTGTTCTTCGGCATCGGCGCCTACGGGGCGGGCATGGCCGTCGTCACCTACGGCATGACTCCCTGGCCGGGCGCCCTCGTCGGCATCGTCTCGGCCGCCATCGTGGCCGTGCTCATCAGCTACCCCTGCTTCAAGCTGAGCGGCCACTACTTCGCCATCGCCACCTTCGCCATCGTGGAGATCTTCAACCGGATGTTCCTCGTCTGGGACTGGGTGGGGGGCGCGCTGGGGCTCGATTACATGATCGTGGAGGAGGGGCTTGCCAACCTCATGTGGTACGACTCGAAGACGGGCTACTTCTACTGCGCCCTGGTGCTGTTCGCCCTCGTCTTCGGCATCGTGCGCTTCCTCGAGGGGCACCGCTTCGGCTACTACCTGCGGGCGGTGCGCGAGGGCCAGGAGACGGCCGAGTCGCTCGGCGTCAACTCGACGGCCGTCAAGCTTTCGGCCATGGCCCTGTCGGCGGCGCTTGCGGCCCTGTGCGGCGCATTCTTCGTGCAATACAACCTGCGCGTAGACCCCGGCATGGTCATGTCGCTGGACACGTCGATGAAGTTCGTGCTCGTCACCATCCTGGGCGGCGCGGGGACTCTGGCTGGGCCCTTGCTCGGGGCGGCGGTGCTCGTCCCCCTGCAGGAGTTCACCCGGGCGAAGTGGGGCGGTCTCGGGGGAGGCGTGGACCTCATCATCTTCGGCGCTCTGATCATCATCATCGTCGTCAAGCAGCCTGCGGGCATCACCGGGATCGTCCGCGACATCGCCAGGCGGTTCGGCCGCAAGCCTGCCGCGGGAAAAGGAGGTGCCTCCCTTGGCACTGCTTGAGGTACGGGACGTTACCAAGAAATTCGGCGAACTCGTCGCCAACGACCGCGTGAGCTTCACCGTCGAGGCCGGGTCTATCGTGGGCCTCATCGGGCCCAACGGCGCCGGCAAGACGACGCTCTTCAACTGCGTCTCGGGCCTTTACCCGGTGACGTCGGGAAAGATCTTTTTCGACGGCAAAGAGATCACGGGGCTTCCCTCGTACCGGATCGCGCGGATGGGAGCGGTGCGCACCTTCCAGGTCGTCCGCCCGCTCAAGGAGATGACCGTTTTCGACAACGTCCTGGTGGGCGCCTACCTGCACGGCGCCGGCGGTGCGCAGGCCCGCGCCACGGCCGAGCACAGCATTCGCGTCTGCGGACTTGCCGAGTTCGCCGACAAGACGTCTGGCGACCTGCCCATCGGCGTCAAGAAGCGCCTCGAGCTTGCCCGCGCGCTGGCCACGCGGCCCAAGCTGCTGATGCTCGACGAGGTCATGGCGGGGCTCACCTCCACGGAGGTCAAGACGGCGCTGGACCTGATTCGGGCCATCCGCAAGGAGGGCATCACCCTGCTCATCGTCGAGCACATCATGGAGGCCATCATGCCGATCGCCGACAAGGTGGTGGTGCTCGACGGCGGCGTGAAGCTCGCCGAGGGCCCTCCCGGCGAGATCATCCACGACGAGCGCGTGATCACCGCCTACCTGGGCGAGAAGTTCAGCCGCCGCATGCAGGCGAGGAAGGAGGGCTCCAATGGCTGAGCCCATCCTGAGCCTCGTCGACGTCCATGCCGGCTACGACGGCGTCCCCGTCGTCTTCGGCGTCTCCCTCGAGGTCATGCCGGGCGAGCTGGTGGCCGTCGTCGGGGCCAACGGCGCCGGCAAGTCCACCACCATGCGAAACATCGCGGGACTCAACAACCCGCTGCGGGGCTCGATCACGTTCGAGGGGCGGGACATCTCGCGGCTTCGCCCCCACCAGACCCTTGCCCTGGGCATCAGCTACGTGCCCGAGGGGCGGAGGGTCTTCGCCAAGCTCTCCGTCGAGGAGAACCTCCGGCTGGGCGCCTACACCGAGAAATCGGAGGCCGAGATCAGGCGGCGCCTCGACGACATGATGCAGCTCTTCCCCGTGCTGCGCGAGCGGGCGCGCCAGACTGCCGAGACCCTGAGCGGAGGCGAGCAGCAGATGCTGGCCATCGCCCGGGGCCTTATGTCGCGGCCCAAGCTGCTGATGCTCGACGAGATGTCGTTGGGATTGATGCCGACGCTCGTGGAGAAGATGATGGAGACCGTCGTCGCCGTCAACCGCGGCGGCGTCACCGTCCTTCTGGTGGAACAGATGGTCCAGGAAGCCCTCGAGATCGCTCACCGCGGCTACGTGCTGCAGAGCGGGCGCATCGTGCAGTCGGGCCCGGCGAAGGAGCTCCTGGACTCCGAGGAGATCCGAAAGGCCTACATGGGAATGTAACATCAAAACAGGGGGTCGTTCAGCCATGCGAAGACGCGCGCTCCCGACAGCCTGCCTTCTTCTCTCTTTCCTCTTCTGCCTGTCAACCTGGGCACCCCCGGCGGCGGCGCAGCTCGTCCCGAACGGATACCAGCTCATCACCGACCCGCAGGGCACGGCGGCCCTGATCGTCGCGCAGCGCCCAGCCCGCTCGGCCACGGCAGCCCTCGCGCAGGGGATCGCCGAGGTGGCGACGGCCTTCGACGCGAAACCGACGATCCTCGGCGCCTTCCGCGACGTGCGCGACCAGACGGCCGAGGCGGGGTTCCGGACCACCCTGCGGCGGGTTCCCGTGTCGGGCATCGCCTTCGCCGACGTGTCGGGCGGGATCGCAAGGGTCGGGTTTGCCTTCGACAACGTGCAGGCCCCCGCGACCGGCATCCTCCGGCTGCTCCAGCAGGCCGGACACATCCCCGCCGGAAGCGGCACCCCGGGCAACTGGCGCACGGTGCAGTACCCCGACGGCAGCGGGACCATCCGCCTGCCCGAGGGGTGGCAGATCGGAAGCGCATCGAAAGGGGCCGTCGACGCCGCTGGCCCCCAGGGGCGCATCTTCAAGGCGATCCATCTCACGGCCATGACGCGCGCCAACGCGGCGGCAACGGAGCAGCTCTACCGAACAACCGGGGTCCCGCCTCAAGTGATCGCACAGAACTTCGCGAGGCTCATCATTGCGGACCCGGGGGACCCCGTCTCGACGATGGTCGCCGTGGAGTCGCAATACTCCGCCAAGTACGGTGACGGCTCCTACCGCTTTCTCCGGCTCATCCAGGCCGTACCCGCTCAGCCCCCGGCCGGAACCGCCCAGGCCGCCTTCATCGATTGCGAGTTCATGAACAAGGGCGTCCGGGAGAGAAGTCTCGTGTACGTCGCCTACTCGGGCGACTTCGGCAACGGCACCTGGGGCTACTACACCTCCGGCCTGGCAACCCGGTCGGAGAGCTTCGCCAGGAACTTTTCGCTTCTCTACGAGATCCTGCTGTCGGCGCAGACCGCTCAGCACACGATCCAGGAGCGGTGGGACAGCGCCCTGAACAACCAGCGCGAGATCGCCGAGATCCGCCCCAGGTCCACGACAATCGAAACCTCTCCAACGAACGCATCCACGCCGACCGCATCGAGGCGCTGCAGGGCCGCCGGATCGTGCAGGACCGCGCCACGGGCCAGACGGGCTACGCGAACCTGGGCTCCTCGCGCGAGATCGTCGAGGGTCTCAACGCCCGTGAGGGCTGGGCGCGCTACCAGGAGATCCCCCTGCGGGACCTCATGCGCTGAGAGCGCGCACGAACCTCGGCTCTCTCATACTTTCGTCGTATTTGAAATTCCCCCCTTTTCGGTTACACTGCTCCTGTTTTTCCGCTTGGGGTTCCCGCCGGGGGCCCCTCCCGGCAACCGAACGTCGCCGGGTTGCGGGCAGAATCACTTCCCCTCTGCGGCATCGAAGGCGGTTGCCTTCACCGGAACACGATTCCAGCGTAATCCTTCCGTCCGCGCCGCTTGCGACTCCATGCGAAACCGCCCCGCGCAGCGGGCCTTCGATCCGCGCCGGCTGACGGCTTGCATATATCCCAGATACCCCTCAACCGCCGCGATTGCCCGCAGGGACCGGGTCATGAGAGTGCTCGTCGTGGAAAGCAACCTCGCCGTCGTGCAGGTCCTGTCGGACTTCGTGAAGATCTGCGGCCACGTCGCGGACGACACGTACAGCGGCCGGGAGGCGATCGGCCGCCTGCAGAAGGACCGGTACGAGGTGGTGATCACCGATTCGGAGATCGTCAGCGTGGACGGCGTCGAACTCTGCCGATTCATCAAGTCGAATTTTCAGGACATCCTCGTCATCGGCATGAGCGGGTACCTGTCGACCCTGAGGGATTTCGAGGACGCGGGGGCCGATCTCTGCCTAGCCAAGCCCTTCGCGTTCAGCAAACTGAAGGTCGTTCTCGACAGCATGGCCCTATCGCCGGACCTCGCCGGATCTCCCCCGGCGATCTGATTTCCCCGAAGTGCGGAGGCGCATCGCCCGGCCCGGGGACGGGGCCGGCACCCGTTCGCAGCCTGCGCCTGCCCGGCTCGCGGCGCGGCCGGGCTCTCAGTACTCATCCACCGACAATTGCCTCAGGACGCCTTCGGAAGAAAACCGCATCACCAGCACTTCCGTCCACAAGTCCGTTTGGCTGACGGTTTGCGACGTCCTGACCCACTTCGCCACGAAGCTCTTGTCGGACAGCGTTTCCCTGGCCGTGGGAGGCCCGAGACGCGTGACGACATCGTCGTATTTTGCGACCCCGATCTGGGATTTCCAGTAGCTCTCCTTCTTTTGGCCGGTGCTCGTGCAGCCGCTCACGAACAGGACGAGTACACACGAAAGGAAGATCAACGCCGTCAGTACAACCAGGGGCAGAGCCGCGCGTTTCATGGTCCCTCCTCAACCGGACCGGAAAGAAAACCCCGCTTCCGATCGAAACGGGGCGCATGGGATGGTCCGTTACACTCCCTGTCAGGGTTGCGTGGGTTGGGTTTTCAACACTCGATGCCGCACATGGAACCTTAATATCACGATACGGGAGCGAAATCCACATCATCGGCAAGACGCATCGGCCGGCAGCCTCACCGGGTTACCGGGTCCCCGCATCCCCGCCTCCGCTCACGACGTGTGCAACAGAGACACGGACACCCCCGCGCGTCAGAGCCCCCGGGCCGCGTAGTAGCCGCAGAGCCCGTGGACGCCTCCGCCGGGCGGTGTCGAGGAGGAGCAGAGGTAGACGTCCCGGCGCGAGGTCCGGTAGGGAAAAAGCGAGAGGACCGGGCGGCTGTAAAGCTGTCGCAGGTCCTGCACGCCGCCGTTGATGTCGCCACCCACATAGTTTGCGTTGTGGCGCTCCATCGCCGGGGCGGGCATGCTGCTGCGCGCCAGGATGAGCGACCGGAAGCCGGGCGCAAGGCGCTCGATCCGCTCCTCGATGATCCCCGTCATGTCCTCGGGCGATCCGTGCGGGACGTGGCAGTACGCCCAGGCGGTGTGGCGGCCCGCCGGGGCGCGGGTCGGGTCGCAGAGGCTCTGCTGGGCTAGAACGACGTAGGGCGCAGGGCACGTCCTTCCCTCGTGGACGCCGCGGATCGCGGCGCCGATCTCCTCGAGGGAGCCCCCCAGGTGCACGGTGCCGGCCCTCCTGCATGCGTCGACCTTCCACGGGATGGGGCCCGCCAGGGCCCAGTCCGCCTTGCAGACGCCGGGCCCGTAGCGGAACCGGGCCAGTTTCGCGCGGTAGCCCTCGGAGAGGCCGAGTCCCTCGATCGCCAGGAGCTGCCGCGGCGTCACGTCGAAGACGTAGCGCTCGGCCCGCGGCAGGTCCCCCATCGAGCGGACCTCGATACCCGTCCGGATCTCCCCCCCTGCCTCCGTGAAACAGGCCGCAAGCGCGTCGGCGAGTTTCTGGGAGCCCCCCCTGACGACCGGCCAGCCCACTCCGTGGGCGAGCACGGCGAGCAGGATTCCGAAGGCCGCCGTCGCGGGCTTCTCCAGGGGGATCATGGCGTGGGCCGCAAGCCCCGCGAAGAGGGCACGCGTCCGCGTGTCCCGAAATACCGCCTCCGCAAGCCCGCGGGCGGTGCGCAGGGCCTTCAGGCCGAAGCGGGCCATCAGGAAGGGGTGCGAGGGAACAGGCAGGGGCTTGAGGACGTCGGCCAGAAGCTTCTGGTGGCTCCTCGCGAAGGGCCCGACGAGCGCACGCCAGGCGTCGCCGTCGCTGCCGAGACCGTCGGCCGTTGCGCCCAGCGACCGGTGCAGGCACAGGGCCCCTCCGTCTTCGAAGGGGTGGGCCAGGGGAATCTCGGGGTGGGCCCACTCGAGGCCGAATCGCTCGAGCCCGAGCTGCCGGAAGAAGGGCGACGAGAGGGCCAAGGGCTGGACGGCGGAGCAGACGTCGTGAACGAAGCCGGGAAGCGTGAGCGCCGCCGATCGTGCGCCGCCCCCGATCGTCTCTTTCGCCTCCACGAGGAGGACGGACCGGGATTTGCGCGCAATCGTGATGGCTGCGGCAAGACCGTTGGGCCCTGCTCCCACGACAACGGCATCGTAACGATCACGGGTGAAGGACACGAGCATTCCACCTCGCGGTTGAGTCAGCGCCGAAGTGCCTGCTTCATGACGTAGAGCGGCATGTAGAAGGTGGAGAGGACCGGCGCGCTGAGCAGGATGTTTCCCACCTCGCCCCACTGGAACCGCCCGTCGATCAGCGTATCGCGCTGCTCCACCGCCCCCCGGACGCCGAGCCTCGCGGCGAGGTTGCCGAGCGTGTCATGCCAGAAGCGGTCCTCCTGGCCGCCCGCGCCGGCGCGGAAGGAGAGCTCCATGAGCGGGTCCGAGGCCCTGAACAGCGGGTGGACCTGCACGATCGTGGCGCCGCCCTCGCGGAAGCAGCTAAAGGTGATCCAGCCCGCGATGACGTGCCCCTCGATGCTGATGAAGCTGAAGGCGGTGTCTGCGGCGTAGAGGACCATGAGGCCCGTGGCGACCACGAGCCCGCCCGGCAGGCGCAGGTTCAGGACGGCCACCGTGCCGGGCGCGATCGGCGCCCCGCCGGAGGCAAAGAAGCGGTTGCCGCCGGGCCAGAAATCGGGGAATTCCGCCTTCCACAGCTTGAGGATCTCGCGGGGATCCGGGGCGGCGCCCTCGATGCGCAGGCGGTAGCGCTTGTCCCAGAGCCTTCCGAAACCCCGGACGGGGCCCGCCAGCTCCCGGCCGCGGACGTTGATGTCCATCGCCTCGCCGGGGATCAGGCCCGTCGAGAGCCTCTCCACGGAGCACGCCCAGCCGGGCTGGAGCGGGCCGTCATAGGGCGGAGAATAGGCGGGCTCTCCCGTGGGAAAGACCTTTGCCGCAATCGCCTCCCCCTCGCTTTCGAAGACGGCCACGATCTCGTCGAGCCTCGTGAGGCGGAAGACGTCACGCAGGGGCGCCGTGAGGCTGCAGGCCGCAACCCGCCCCCCCCTGCCGCGGGCGCGGACGGCGTTTGCGACAAGCGCCCCCGCCCCTTCCGGGTCCATGTGCGAAAGGCCTGTGAGGTTCAGGAGGATTCGTGCGGACTTCCCGAAACCCTCTTCGAAGGCGTTTCGCAGCGGCTCTTCGCAGGACGCATCGAGGACGCCCCGGATATCCAGCGCGACGGTTCCCGCTGCGGCCTCGCGGGACTCGACGACGCATGTTCTATGCCCGGCAGGCACGGTGTCGATCGAAAACTCTGCGGGCGCGGGGGCGTGCGCCTCGGCGAGGCGCTCCCGCGCCAGGTGGATGCGGTGGGCGTAACCGGGCAGCGCGTGGAGGGCGAGGCTCACGAAGGGGTTCTCCGCCATCCGGTCGAGGAAGGCAAGCTGGCTTGCCCGCCCCACGAGCGCCTGGGCGTACGTGGGGTAGGCGTGGGTCAGGGTCTGGATCGCATGAAGGGGCTTCCCCATGGCCCGGATGAGCGCCGCCTCGTGGATGACCTCGGCCGCGGCCTCTCCGAGGATGTGCGCGCCTGCGATGCATCCCCGGTGGTCGCAGAGAAATTTGGCCATCCCCGTCCCCGTGCCGTCGATGAGCGCGCGGCGCATCGTCTCGTAGGGGAAGCGGTAGACGCGCAGGCGGCCGCTCTTCTTGCGCGCTTCCGTCTCCGTGAGGCCCACCCAGGCAAGCGGCGGCTCGGTGAACACGACGTAGACGTTGTTGCGGTAATCGACACTGCGCTTGACGGGCAGGCAGGCGTTGGTGGCCGCCACGATCCCGTGGGCCTCGGCCGTCGAGGCGAGCAGGTAGGGGCCGGCGATGTCGCCGCAGGCGTATATGTGGGCAGCCGAGGTGCGCAGCCTGCGGTCCGTGACGATGCCCCGGGCGTTGAACTCGACGCCCGCCTTCTCGAGGGCAAGCCCCTCGAGGTCGGGCTTCCGCCCCACGGCGACGAGCACCCTATCAGCCTCGATCACCTCCCGCACGCCTCCCTGCCTCTCGACCGTGAGGGCAACGCCGCCCGGCCTGCCGGCAAGCTCCACGGCCTTCGTCCCGGCAAGCAGGCGGATCCCGTCTGCACGCAGAATCTCGAGCAGGCGGTCGACCAGTTCGCCGTCGGCCGCCGGCAGGAGGCGCGAGGCCATTTCGACGACGGTCGTCTCCACTCCCAGCCGGCCGAAGGCGGAGGCGTACTCCAGGCCGTCCACGCCGCCGCCCAGGATGATGAGCGATCGGGGCAGGGTCTCGAGCCGGTAGAGAGTTTCGTTGGTGAGAGTTTCGACGGAGGCAAGCCCCGGGATGTCGGGGACGAGGGGGATCGTGCCCGCGGCGATGATGAATCTCTTCGCCGAGAGGGTCTCGCCGCCCGCGCGGATCCGGTGTGTGTCCAGAAAACTCGCCTGGGTCGGGACCATGCGGATCCCGATGTTCTCGAAGGTTTCCGGGAGGTCCTTCTCGTAGGCCGTCCGGACGATGTCCCGGATGCGGGGCATGACCCGCGCGCCCTCCAGGCCGCCTGCGGGCAGGCGAAGCAGGCCCAGGCGCTCGAGGTGCGCCGTCTCGCGGCTTGCGTGTCCCAGCCGGATCAGGGCCTTGCTCGGGATGCAGGTGGTGTTCGTGCAGCTTCCGCCGACCCTCGATTTCTCGACGACGGCCACGCGCTTACCCAGGCTCACGGCCGTCACGGCGGAGACCATCCCGGCGATGCCGGCGCCGATGACGATCAGGTCGAAGTCGCGGTCCCTCTTCATGAGTCCCCCGGTATGGGGGGATTATTCACGATCGGACCGGTGAATGCAAACGGAAAGGGGCCGGCCCGACGGGGCCGACCCCTTTTGTCCCGGTTCTTTCCAGCTGCGGAGGCCCTTTCTATTTCACGTTCACCGTGTAGCCGGCCTTTTTCCAGGCCTCGACGCCGCCGCCGAGGGCCTTGACGTTGGTGTACCCCATGGCCGAGTATTTCGCTGCCTGACCGGCAGACGTGCTCTCGTTGGGTCAGGCGCAGTAGAAGATGATAGGCTGGTCCTTCTTCAGCCCCGTGAGGCGGCCCTGGAACTCAGTCAGGGTGATCGCCCTCTCCAGAATGATCGTGCTGCACGTCTTTTCGTTCTCATAGGCGCACACCAGGAGTGCCTTCCCCTCGATGATCTGAGGATAGGCTTCCTGCGGCGAGACCCGCACCACCTGCTCCTTCGAGACCGCCTGGGCAGCCGGCTGAGGTGCCGTGGCGCAGGCCGTCAGGGCGAGAAGCCCCAGGAACAGCGCCGCCGCAACCCCGTAGATCCCAGATTCCCGGATTCGAGTCATCCCGTGCCCTCCTTTCCTTGTCGATGGCTTACTATACAGCAGATCGGTTCGGAAGACCACGGGTTTGCCCCCCGGGAAAAGGTTCCGGAATGTCCCTGCAACGGAACATACTCTTAAAGGTATCCCCGAAGTTGTCGATCTATCCTACGGGGGCATCCATCCCCGTCGACGGTCATGAACATCGGTCCCGGCTCCAATGTAGAGATCATCCTCGAGCTGGATGAGCTCAAAGAGAAGATCGACGTCCGCAGGGCGATCGTCCACGACGTCGAGGGGGACCGCTACATCCTCTCCCAGACGACCCCTCCCGTCCGGTTCTCCGACGTCGGGAAAGAAGCCCGGGTCACCCGCCTGAGCCGGAAAGGCGATCAGCTTCACAGATGGGGGTTCTCGGGGACGCTCGAGGAGATCCTCCGCGACTACCCGCTGAACTCCTCCAGGACGGTCCTCGCCCTCGTCATCCGCAAGACCTCGGCGTTCCAAACGTACAATTTGAGAATGCACTACCGGGTGCGGCCCGGATCGGACTGGGCGGCGCGCATTGCCGTCGACTCGCAGGCGGTCAACCTCATCGACATCTCTATCGGAGGGGCCCTCTTCAGCCACGACATCGAGCGGCCCTTCGAGCACAACCGCGCCGTCGAGGTGGCCTACAGGGGAAGTGACGGAACGCGACACGCCATCCCCGCCGTCGTCCGCAGGGTCTGGACCCCGTCGGATGCGCGCTGCGACGGCATCGAGTTCGTCGCCATCCGTTTCACGCGCATGGAAAAGGAGCTGGAGAGGGAGCTTGCCCGCGAGATCATGGAGATCCAGAGGGGGTCGCTTTACAAAGTGTAACGGAAGGGTTATAAACGATCGGTCATCGGCGCGGGAGCGCCGATCACGGATCCATCATCCCCACGGGAGGCTTTCATGAAACGAACGATCGTCCTTGCACTGTCCCTGGTCATGATGCTTGCCGCCACGGCGCAGGCAGCGCAGGACTTCGCCTGGGTGAGCGACTTCAACATCCAGGCACAGTCCGACCCCTCGGGCTTCCACGCGCGGCTTGCGAACCGGTTCCGCATCGGCGACGCCGAGATCTCGGCGGTCATCGGCAACGTCGCGAGCCCGGCGGACGCCTACATCGTGTTCCGGCTCGGGGAAATGTCGGGCATGCCGTACGACAGGGTGCTCCGGGAGTACAAGTCCTCGAAGGGCAAGGGCTGGGGTGTGATTGCCAAGAGCCTCGGCATCAAGCCCGGGTCGAAGGAGTTCCACGCCCTGAAGCGCAGCCAGGATCTCTACAACGGCCAGGGCGGCAAGGGGAAGGGGAAAGGCAAAGGCAAGCACTGACGCAGCCCTGTCGCGAACGCGCGCAACGAGGGGCCGGTCCATCCGCCGGCCCCTTTCTCTTCCGGCGCCGCCTCCGGGCGTACCTCCCCCCACGAGAAGAAACCCTTGCGCAGCCGGACCGTTTCTGCTACCCATTTAACATACGCAACCAATCAGTTGTTAACTCGTTTACTCCCTTCATAAATCTCAGCGCTCCTGTCAAACCTCTGACGCGAATTGGCGTCCTTCCGGCAGGAAACCCTTCCACGCCTCCCTGCCGGGGACAATCTCCCGGGCATCACCGCTGAGGCGTTCCCGGGCCCACACAGAATCCTTTCGCACCGCGATTGCCGCAAGCGTTCCACAGAGCGCGGTATCTATGAGAAAGGAGGCGCCATGAGAAAGAACATCCTTGGGGCGGCTCTGATGAGCCTCGTCTTCCTGGCGGGTTGTGCCGGCGAGATGGCCTTCGTGAAAAACAACAAGATCTACACCATCAAGGATGACGGCGACGACCTGCGGCAGGTCAACATCCAGCAGACGGAGGGAGACCGGTATTTCCGCCCCGACGTCTCGCACGACGGCAGGGAGATGGCGTTCGTCTCGACGATAGCCTTCGGGCCGCCGATCGAGAAAGGAGCGATCTACCGGGCGAAGCTCGACGGCACCGACCCGGTCCGGCTCGCTCCGATGGGGACGCAGGCCTCGACGCCGAAGTGGTCGCCCGACGGGCAGTTCGTGGCGTACTACGTCGGCGAGATCACGACCAACGGCATCTTCCAGATCGGCCGCAACGGCGGGAGCCTGTCACGGATCGCCAACACAGGAAGCCGCTGCAACGGGGGCCACGACTACTACGCGGGCGGCGGCAGGATCGTATTCTCCCACTGGATGGCGGACGGCTCCTACAAGCTCTACACAACGGCCGTGATCGGCTCGGCCATGCCGGCCCCGATCAACCCCTACCTGCCGGCCCCGGTCGTCACGCAGGAGATGTTCGAGACCCTGCCGGCGGTTTCCTTCGCCGGGGACATGCTGGCCAGCGCGGTTCGCTACCCGGGTCTTGTCGGCGTCCGCATGCGGGCGATGGGCACGGACGGCAACTGGGGGCCGCCTTTCACGATGAAGCTGCCCGTCGCGTACATCACGGGGGTCTCCTTCTCGGACAAGGACGAGAAGGTGTACTTCTCCGCGCTGTCGCAGCCGGGGCAGCCGCAGGCCCTGTACGATGTTTCCATCCGGGAGTTGTTGCCGACGATCACGGGCCTTCTGACGCTTCCGCCCGGCTCCCCCCCTCCCGCCCCCGTCGACGTGACGCCCAGGGCGATATCGGCAGGAGCCGGCGAGAATTACTGGCCGAGCGGGATTCCGAAGCCCTAGCAATGCCCGATGCGGCCGGGTGTTTATTCGGGTTCGCGGCGGAGCGAACACCGGCATGAGGATTCTACCGGGGCCCAGAACGCGCGTTCGGGCGGAATGACCGCTGTGTGCCGCTCAAACGCGTTCGAAGAAGGGGGTGCACTGCCATGAAGAAGACCGAGCGTGCAAAACCGAGCCTAACGCCGTCGAAAACGCTCAAACATCGGGTGAAAGGCAGCTATGCCTGCGCCCATTGCGGTGCTTCCATCGATTGGAACGAGCCGCACCTGGTTTGCGACAGGTGCGGCTACTGGATCTGCTGCACGAACTGCAAGCCATGCCCAAAGTGATTCGCCGGGATTGCCATCGCCTGTTCCCGGCAAAGCTCGGAGGCGCCGTGCTGCGCCCGCTACGACATCGATCATTCCTTGAGCATGCATCCGGAAACCGTTCGATTCCTCAGCCCCCTCGATCCCTGCATGCGGCGCGGTTATTCATGCGATGGACATACACCAGCGGGTCGCATCGAGGCGAATCTTCACTGTTTCATTACAGAAAGGAGGAGACGATGAAGCGATATCCGATTTTCAGGGTTCTCGTTGCTGTGGCGCTGGTATCCGGTATGTTCTCAGGGGTTGCCTGGTCCCAGCAGAAAGCGGATGTCCGGCAGGGCTCGCTCGAATACTACCAGCAGCGGGAGCTGGCCGCGCCGCCGGCCGTCAAGGCAAAACTCGACCGGTTCCGCGAACAGATCCGTGCCAAGGCCTACACGTTCCAGGTGGGGTACACCAACGTCATGGATTACAGGATCGAAGAGATCACCGGCCTGGTGGTCCCGCCCGATCTGAAGGACCGGATCATCAAGCAGAATCTCGAAGCGACCAAGCGGATGATCCCCAAGCTCATGACGGCCGTCTCGGCTGCCTGCTCGGCCTCGGCGGCCAGCTTCGACTGGCGGAGCCTCAACAAGGTCACACCCGTGAAGGACCAGCGAAACTGCGGGAGTTGCTGGGCCTTCGGCACGCACGCGGCCTTCGAAAGCAGCTACTGGATCAGCAACAACCTGCCCATCGACAGCGCCGAGCAGGACACGCTCGACTGCAACCCCTGGGGCTACAGCTGCGGCGGCGGCTGGTGGGCCTTCGATTACCTGATCGGCACGGGCAGCGCAGTGGAGCTCACCTACCTCTACACGGCGGTCAAGGGCGCCTGCAGGAGCGTGCAGCGGCCCTACAAGGCCTCTGCCTGGGGGTATGTGGGCAACGATCTGATCCCTTCCGTTGCGGCCATCAAGCAGGCGCTTTGCCAGTACGGACCGCTTGCCATCTCCGTGGAAGTCACCGGGGCGTTTCAGGCCTACACCAGCGGGGTGTTCAATGCCTGCGCCGGCACGTGGAGCCCCTCGACCCAATACGCCGTGGACGATCTGGTGAAAGCCTCCTCCGGAGATATCTTCCAAGTCATTACGGCGGGAAGATCGGGCGCGTCACAGCCCTCATGGCCCATCCCCACCAACAGCAACCCGCATCCGACGATCCATGACGGCACCGCGACCTGGCAGTGCCTGGGAATGGTCAATCATGCCATTACCCTCGTAGGCTGGGACGACGCAAAGGGGGCATGGCTCATCAAGAACTCCTGGAACACCTGGTGGGGCGAGAGCGGTTACATGTGGATCTCCTACAACTGCAACAACGTTTGTCTGGGTACCGCATGGGTGCAGTCCGCCCCGCCGGACGGCAATTGCAATTGATCCCGAAGAACGGCACGGGGTCAGGACTTCTTTGTCCTGCCCCGAACGCCTTCTGCACATCGGCAATCGGAAAAAGACGGGCGCATGCACCCGAGAATTCACATCTACTCACTGGACATCGGCAGCTACGTCCTGTGCGGCCTCGCGGCCGTGGCCGTGTCGGTGCTTCTGGTGCGCCGCGAGCTCACACGGAATCATTACCCGAAGCACATCTGGTTGATCCTGGCTGCCGTGGGGCTTCCGGCGGGGCTTCTGGGCAGCAAGGTTTACGACGCGCTCGAGAAATGGGATCTGTTTGTCCTGAGCCCCTGCGAGGTGTTTTTCAGGGTTCCCGGCCAGGCCTGGTATGGAGCGTTCATCGCAGGTAGCGCCGCAATCGCCCTGACGCTGAGGATGATGAGACTGCCCGTCTTCAACATCTTCGATCTTGCCGCACCCGTCATTCCTCTCGGGCATGCGCTGGGCCGGCTGGGATGCTTCCTCTCAGGTTGCTGCCACGGTATCCCTTCGTCGGCGCCCTGGGCCCTGCCGTTCCCCCGAGGGCAATACCCGGCAGATGTGCCCGTCCACCCGACACAGCTCTACGAGATGATCGCGTACCTCTTGATCTCGGCTTTCCTCTGGAGCATGCGGGATCAGAAGACGGCCGACGGGGTCCGAATCGGGTCCTATCTCGTCCTCGCCGGTCTCGCCCGATTCGTGATCGAATTCTACCGGCTTAACTCGCCGGCCATGCTCCATCTGACAGTACCGCAATGGATCGCCACGGCCGGCATTTGCCTCGGTCTCGTCATGCTGATGAACAGGAGAGGCGAGAGCGTCTTGCGCTGATGATCGGCCCTGTTCCAGACCCTATTGTGAAAAGGAGGTTCGTCATGAAGATCGTGAAAATCATCGCAATTGCACTCCTGATGCTCGCCCTGGTGCCGACCCGGCCGCTCGTGGCGTGCTCGTTCGATGCCTATCTTGTGGGATACGTCGATTCGAACCGGGAAAACACAACTCTGTTTCAGATCATCAATCCCACATCGAAGAAGCTGACCATCGTCATGGGATTCTTCGACCTGGATGGGAACGCCATAGGGTGCCAGAAGACGGACTTGCTTCCCAACGGAATGCTGGAAGTGCCCGTTTCGTCGGAGGGAAGACCCGAGTACAAGCCGCCGGTGGCAAAGGCGAATGTCGTCAAGATCATGTCTCTCGATCCGCAAGGGGGAAGACCCGCCAAGGGTATTGTCGGTTTTCAGAGGCACTATTACCCGACGAGATTCCTTGGCGCTACACGGATTTCCGAAAGCAATCTGGCAGCCGTACCCGAGCAGGTCCTGCTGGATAACGACAGGGCGGAATACAAGAAGATCCTGGAACGCTGCAGTCCCTAGCCCGCCTGTTCGGGCGCGAGGTGGTGCATACGGCCTCGCGCCGCACAGGCAGGGGGACAGGACATCGCTTTTCGACCAGGGGCAGGGCCGGATGCGGCCCTGCCCTTTTATTTGCCCGAGCGGGAAGCCGCTTCGTGACGATTGCCGGGAAGGGGCGGATCGGTCAAGAAGGTCCCAAAATGGCACGCCACCGAAAATCGCGACGGATGACGGGAACATCCGCGTGGGGGCGGCCAGAATGGAACAGTTCGCGGCAGGGCGCTTGTTTCGCCAACTAACTGATAACATTGAAATTTTTCCATGGCACGGTTGATGCCTTTCTCTGTGGGCAAACAACAGAGGGAAATGCCATGAATCAGAGAATCTCAATCGCGTACGTTTCCGATCTGATGCCGCTGACAAGAAACCTGGTTGCCCCGGGCACGGCGGACGGAATCGGGGAGAAGTACTGCACCGCGCACAACATGCTCGTGCTGGAGAATGCCTCGGATCAGATCACGATCGCGCTCGCGAAGGAGAGCCTCCCGTGCCTGGATGAAATTCGCAAGGTCCTGCCCAGGGAAAAGACCATCAATGCAAAGGTCGTCGACAGGGTGGAGATCCATTTGCTCTTCAACAAGATTTACGATCTCTTCGGCACGAATCATTGCCGGTAGCGATCACCCACGGCAAGTACAGGAATACAGATAGATCAATTCATCACCAGGGAGAACGCATATGGTCATCGCCAGGGACGCATTCATCACGGAGTTGGAGAAAAACGATGATTTCAGGAGACGGCACTCGGAGAGGCAGCGCATGAAACGGGAAAAAGAAGAGGCGGCCAGGAGGTTCGTGGAGCACTACAATCGCATCATCGAGGAAGCCGCGAAGGAAACGGAGGCGGTCATCGACAGGAAGATGAAGGAGAAAGGGCTGCAGAGCGGGGACCTGGAGGATCTGAAGTGCCAGGTCATCTACGAGATGCCCGCCAAGTACAGCACACTGGCCAATCACCCCGACCGGCTAGACGGCAGCAGGACCTCCAGCTACGTCAAGGTGATGAAGGATGTGGCAGCCATCCTGATCCCGCGATACCTGTCCCAGGGATGGAACCTGTCCTACCGGCACATCAAGGGCGGAATCTTCATCTTCAGCGTGGAGTGAGCGGGTCCCCGAAACCGCGGGACCGATTGCGGGCGTCGCGGCGGCCGCATCAGAGAACTGGGGAAGGGGTTGCAGTCGAATGCTGCAACCCCTTTGTTTTTGCTCCGCAGGCCCCGGATGTATCGTGCCCGCCGAATGTCTCACGGCCTCACCGGCGGCGGGGGTGCATAGCCGTAGTGGTCCCACAGCCGGTTGTGAGTCCGCCCGTAGGTCGTGCCGCAGGAGACGACGTTCATGCGGCAGAGAGTCTCGCGCCACTCGTACTTGATCAGCACGGTCTCGACGGCCCGCCGCTCGGGCTCGAAGCTGACCTGGCGCGACGGCGAGTACTCCTCCCTGCCCCAGCCCGTGCCGGCGCTCTGCGATGCTTCGCCCCGGGCGGAGGCCTTCGCCTCGGCATCGGCCTGCGGGCGTGCCCCGGGGGCCGAGGTGGAAAGATCGGGAGGCCTCTTGAACCGCTGGACCTCGGGGTAGACGGCAATGGCAATCACGCCCATGGCGGACTGGTCGCCGAAGGCGGCGGCGTAGGAGTCGGGCGCGTCGGTGAAGAAGAAACGGTTGACCCGGTCCTGCCCCGTCCGCCAGCCCGAGTACTCGTTGACGGCGTGAGGATCGAGGACGTACATCCGCTCGCCGTTCCCGAGCCACGACTTCTGTCCCGAGATGATGTTGCGTCCGTCGACGGCCACCACCAGGCCGACCCGCCGGTTGAGGTTGTTCCGGACCACGATGCGGTAGAGATCCCCCCTGACGGCCTCGGCATAGACCTTCTTGACGCCGTGGGTGCTCCTGTGGGGGTAGAAGGGAAGCGCATGGCCGCTTTCGGCGATGATGCTGACGTCCACCGCGCTGCCCGCGGACGCGGCGGCGATGGAAGGGAACCCGATGAAAATGACGGCAAACAGCATGAACCAGGTTTTCATGACCTCCTCCTGCAGGTGTTTTGGGCCCGTCCAGGCGCCTCTGCTTCGTTAGACAAGGGGCGGGGCCGAAAAGTTCCCCGGGCAATCGGGAAACGGAGGCAAGGCTGGCACGAAGGATGCAATTATTCGGGAAGATTGAGAGAATACGCCGCCGGGCAACCGGCATGAAACACGCGGATACCGAAATGGCAAGAATCTTGGTCGTGGACGATGACGATCATGTACGCCTCATGCTCCAAAGGGCCCTCGAGAGGGACTCGCATGATGTGCAGACGGCGGAAAACGGCGTTGCGGCCTGCAGGCTGCAGCGGGAGAAGCCCTCGGAGATCGTCATCCTGGACATCATCATGCCGGAGAAGGAGGGCCTGGAGACGATCATGGAGCTCCGCCGCGACGACCCCGGCCTGAAGGTTATCGCGATCTCGGGGGGTGGCCAGCTCGGGCCCTCGCGCTATCTCAAGCTGGCAACCCTGCTGGGCGCCGCCTTCGCCTTCGAGAAGCCGATTCAGCTCAACGATTTGAAGGCCGCGATCCACCAGCTGTGCGCCGCCGGCGCGTAGACCCTGGCGGCCATCCCATTGGTGTCAACGACGGAGACCCGTCGACGGCAATGAAAATTCCTCGCACCAAGGTGCCGGGAATTTAGAAACGTAGAGTGCAGAATGCCCCAGATCCTCGTCAAACTGGCTGATCTGAACGTGAGCGGCAACCCGGAGGACCTCCTCGTCGTCTACGGGCTGGGGTCCACCGCGGCCGTCATGCTCTACGACAAAGAGGCCCGGGTCGGGGGTATCACGCATTTCATGCTGCCCAACTCCGCATCGGAGCCCCAGCGGGCCCGGGAATACCCCGCGATGTATGCCGATGTGGCGATCCCGCTGCTGGTGGATACCTGCATCGGCAAGGGAGCCCGCCGGGAGTCGCTCACGGCTCGGCTGGCCGGGGGCTCGATCCTGATAGGCCAGGGAATCTCCCGCGGCATCAGCGAGGGCAACATCGCGACGGCCCGGCAGATCCTGGAAAAGCTCGCCATCCCGCTGACGGCGGAGAACACCGGGGGCAACCACAACCGGGCCGTGAGGATGGAAATCTCGACGGGGAAATCCTTTGTGAAGCGTCCCGACGGCAGTTGGGAGGAGATGGTATGAACCTGGACAGCGCAATCCGAAATTCCATGACCCGGCTTCCGGCCTTTCCCGCCACGATCCACAAGGTGATGGGGCTGATCAACAACCCCGATTCCTCCCTGACGGAACTCGTGGAGGTCATCCGGCTCGACCAGTCCATCACGGCCAACATCCTGCGGATGTGCAACTCGGCCTACTTCGGCCTGCGGCACAAGGTGGACAACGTTCACGACGCGGTCATGTACCTGGGCCGGCATAACATCGTGCGGGCCGTCATGGCGGCCGGCACGTCGCGTTTCTTCAAGAACACGCCGGGCTACGAGGCCGAGGCGAGGGATCTGTGGGAACATGCCGTGGGAACGGCCCTGCTGGCGCAGATCCTGGCCAGGAAAATCTCCCGGAGGGAGGACTCGAGCCTCTTCACCGCGGCGATCCTGCACGACATCGGGAAGATCGTCCTCGGCGAGTTCGTCAAGGACAAGTACGCCGAAATCAAGCGGCTCGTCACCGACGAGTCCCGCTCATTCCTCGAGGCCGAGGAAAAGGTGCTCGGCATGAACCACGCCACCCTGGGGGGCGTGATTGCCGCCCACTGGAAATTCCCGGAGGACATCCGGGACGCCATCTCCTTCCACCATCGCCCCGACCGCCTGCAGGGCAAGACGGACCTGATGCCCTGGGTCATTCACCTGGCCGACCAGGGCTGCCTCATGCTGGGCATCGGCCGGGGCGCGGACGGGCTGGCCTACGACGGGCTCGAAGGAGCCCTGGGCAAGCTGGGGCTCTTTCAGCCCGACTTCGAGGAGGCCCTGGCCGGGCTCGTGAAGGAAATGGACAGCGCGCGGGAGATGATCGGGATCGTTCACGCCTCGCCGAACTGAAAACCTTGGGAACACCCTGAAGATAGGAGGGCCGGCCGGATTTCGGCCGGCCCCTTTTTTCGTACGCCGCGCGACCCGGCATGTTTGGGTTGCAGTCCGATTCCCGGCCGGGGTATAAGACGCGGGCGGGGTTTCTCCCCAGGGCAGGTCCTGACTCCGATGATCGTCACCAAGCTTCTTGCTTCCTTTTCCGTCATCCTCGCGGGGCTCGCGGCGGGCTACGCCGTCCAGGTGCTCGCGGCCCGCGGGCTCATCCGGCTGCCGGTCCCCGTCGATGCTCTACGCAAGGGGCTCCAGCGCGCGGCGCTGCTGTTCCTGAACCCCGTGGCCGTCGCGGGCGCCACCTGGATCGTGACGATCCGGGACCCGGCGGTGGCGGCCCTGCCCCTCGTGGGCCTCTTCGCTATCGTCTCGGGCGGCGCGCTCGCCCTGGGGGCCGCAAGGCTCCTGGGGCTTCCGCCCAAAAAGACGGGTGCCTTCTTCTGCTGCGGCTCCTTCACCAACATCGGCTCCATCGGTGCGCTCGTCTGCTACCTGTACCTGGGCGAGCCGGGTTTCGCGCTCGTGCCCGTCTACAAGATCTTCGAAGAGCTCTCGTACTACTCCACGGGCTTCCCCATCGCGAAGCACTACAGCGGCAGCGCCGTCGCCGAGGGCCGCTGGGACCGCGTGAAGGGACTCGCGCGGGACCCGCTGATCCTCGTCTCCGTTTCCGCCCTGCTCCTGGGCGGCGCGCTCAACGCAAGCGGAGTGGAGCGGCCCGCGATCTACGGAGCCGTCAACGCCGTCTTCATCCCGCTGACGACCTTCCTACTGCTTGTATCCGTGGGACTCGCCCTGCGGTTTCGGCGAGTGGGGGATTACCTGCGGGAATCGGCCGCCGTGGCCGCCATCAAGTTCGCCGCCGTGCCCGCCCTGACCTGCGCGATGGCCCTCGCCCTGGGGTTCGGTTCCATCGACGGGGGGCTCCCGCTCAAGGTCGTGCTGATCCTCTCGTCGATGCCCGTGGCCTTCAACGCCCTGATCCCGCCCTCGATCTACGACCTCGACCTGGACCTCGCCAACTCGTGCTGGTTCGTCACGACGGCCCTGCTCGCCCTCGTCCTGCCGGCCCTGCTCTTCGCCGTGCAATCGATGTAGAGAACGAAAAACCCCCTGCCGACCCGCTCGGGAAGAGCGGTCGGCAGGGGGTTTTGCCGTCTGCCTGCGGAGGCCGGGATTTTGGCGATGTTTTAGTTCACGGTAAAGTTCAGGGCCCGGGCCCCATGGTATGCGGCAGCGCTTCCGTACGTCATCCCGACGAGATAGTTCCCGACCCACTCGGAGCTGGCCCAGGACAGGGGCGTGATGTTCAGAGCGGCGGTCGGGCCGGAAAAGGTGACGGTCGAGGAGGCCTCCACCACGGGGGCCAGGGGATTCGCCAGGGAATAGACGCGAACGGTCGGCGTGTTTCCCTCGAAGAGAAACAGCTTGCCGTTTTTCCCCCGGATCGACGCCGCGTTGCTCACCACCACGCTGCCCGCAGACGTCGGGGCAGCGGGGTTGGAGACATCGATGATCCGCATCGTCGTCCCGGCGACGACATACACGTAGGACCCGATCTTCACGGCATTTCCGTAGGCCTCGTTCACGGTCGAGACGGAGCCGATTTCGGAGACAGACGCCAGGTTGGCCAGGTTGTAAATCCGCAGCGTGCGGTTCTCCCCGCAGGGCAGATACAGCAGGGTGCCGTCGATCATCATATGGCCCGGGCCGCCGTTGACCATGTCGGGGACCCCCCACTGGCTTGTTTTCATCGGCGCATCCGGATCGCTGATGTCGATGACGTAGATCAGGTTGTCGCTATAGTCGTGCACAAGCCAGTACCCCGCGTAGATCCGCGAAGACGTGGAAAGGAGAGAACTGGCCGGCTGGAGGGTCAGGGAGCCTCGAACGACAGGGTTTGCCGGGTCGCTGACGTCCACGCCGAAGACGTATGTAGCGGCCCCCATGCCGCCTGACCACGACCGCACGCACCAAACAATATTGTTGTGTATCGCCTGGGCTTCGATGCGCAGGTCGGTGAACCCGTGGGTGACGGTGCCGAGCACCGACGGACTGAGCGGGTTGGTGACATCGACGACCCTGAAGTCCGTCCCCGCGATGAGGTAGGCCCTGTTGCCGTCCACCAGGACGCTTCCCGCCGCCAAGCTGACGTCGGTTGCCGTCGTGGGCAGCACATAGGCCGACGCACACTGGACGGCAACGGACACATCCGTGTCGGCAACCGTGCCGGTTCCGCTCGTGACGGTGCAGGTCTGCAGGGGACCGGAAGGCTGCGTCCGCACGGTGACGGCGTAGGACGCCCCGCTGGCAACGGGCGTCGCGAAGGCATGGGTGCCGTCGGCCGCGACGCTCAGATCGTCCCCGGCGTTGTTCTGCAGCACGAGCCCGCTGCCCGACAGGCCGCTGACCGCTGCGCGGACCGCGTAGGTGTTGGTCGAACAGGTGACGGTCACGCCGGTCACGTCGGCCCCGGAGACGGTCCCCGTGCCGCCGGCGACTGCGCAGGTCTGAGACGGGCCCGTCGGCTGCGTACGAACGGTGACGGCGTATGCCCCGCCGTTTGTCACCCGGGCGGTAAAGGTGAACGTGCCGTCGGCCGCAATGCCCAGATCGTTGGCCCCGTTGTTCTGCAGGACCAGCCCGCTGCCGGCCAGGCCGCTCACCGTGCCGCCCACCGTGAAGCTGGGCACCGGGTCGCTTCCGCCGCCGCAGGCCGTCAGCAGGACAGGAAGAACCACAGCCCACACCGTCTTAGCCATTTTCTGCGATAAAAACCCCGCTACGCGTTTGTTGCCCATAGCCACCGTTTCACTCCTTGCCGACATGATTATTACCCGCTTTCATCATGCATTTTTAATACCGGCCGGAGCGATGGTCGACGCCCCCATTCCGGGGACAAAGTGATGGCTCGGGACTTGCACACGGAGATCATAAATCGGCGAGAATCTCGAGGAGATGAACATGCACAGATGCCGCCGGGCGCGGCACCCCCGAGGGCGAAGGACATGAACCACTCCGTGATCGTCATCGACGACGAGCAGGATTTCCTGGACAGCATGAAGCGATGCCTGCAGATTGCGGGCATCAAGAATCTCAGACTCGAGGCGGGACCGCTGGACGCGGTTGCAGCCCTGGAAGCAGGGGAGGTGTTTGACGTCGCGCTCATCGACGTCAACATGCCCGGCATGAGCGGAAAAGAGGTCCTCAAAACCTTCCGCGAGAAAACCCCGCATACGGTCTGCCTGATGGTCACGGGCATGGCCGACGTGAAGCTCGCTGTCGAGTGCATGAAGATGGGCGCGGCGGATTACGTCCAGAAGCCCTTCACGCCGGACGAATTCCTGGCCCTTCTGACCCCGATCCTGGCGGGCAAGAAGCCCCGGATGCCGGAAAAGCTGAAGGTCCTGGTCATCGAGGACAACAAGGTCGACCTGAAGCAGTACGAGAACCGTCTCTCGGAGCGGATCTTCGAGAAGGCATTTGCCGAGGACGGGGAGATCGGCGCGCGCAAATACCGGGAGTTCAAACCGGACGTCGTCGTCATGGACCTGATGCTGCCCTGCAAGAGCGGCTACAACCTGCTCAGGGAAATCCGCGCGGAGGACGCCTCAACGGCAATCATCATCGTCAGCAGCCTCGACTCGAAGGACGACATCCTCGCCTGCGCGAAGCTGGGCATCGAGGGGTACCTGGTGAAACCCGTGAATTTCGGCGGGCTGAACCTGAAGATCCTCGAGGGCTACGGGAAGAAAAGCGCCCAGAAGGCCGAGATTGCGGCCATCTTCAAGCAGCGCCTCCAGGAGTAGAGCCCCCGACCGGCCGGGGAACCCGCCGTGCCGCGCCCCCGGCGAGGGGACCCGCCGCCGTCCGTTACCTCATCATCCCCTTTTCCCTCAGCGCCTCGTCGATGATCTTCGCCGTTTCGGCGTTGCCCCTGGCCGTGAAATGGCCGATGGAGCCATCGGGCCGGTGGACGTAGAGCTCCTTGTGGATCGCCGACGTCCTGTGTTTCGCCGGAAGTGCTTCGAGCAGGTCGACATAGGGGATCTTCAGCTTCTCGTACAGGGCCCTGAGGCGGGCAGTCTGGGGCTCGCGCTGCGCCCGGGCGAGGGTGTCGCCGTTTTCGAAGGCGTTGCCGCGGGGGATGTGGACGACGAGGAGCTTCGTCCCCGTCCTGTCCAGGTCGCCCCTGAGGCGCGTCAGCAGGTACTCCACGAGACGGTCCGTCTCCTCGTAGTAGCCGTTGCCGCCCGGCAGGGTCGACAGGAGCTTGCGAACGCGGTTCTTCACGAACACCCAGGCGTAGCTCCCGTTGCCGTCGAGGGATTTCTGCAGGGAGGCGTAGACCTCCCTGGGCGGCGGGACGGGAACGTTCTCGAGGGCGTGCTGCCCGCTTTTCGCATCCGGCCGGAAGACGGGTTTCGCGTAGGAGTAGAAGGAGAGCCGCGTGCGGTCGTAGTCGTGGGGAAAGATCCCCAGGACGACCACGTCGGGCCTCAGCGACTGCCCGTGGCGCTCGTATTTCAGCAGCATCTGATCGATCCCGTAACTGCCCACGCCCATGTTGAAGACCTCGGCCGACCGCCGCTCCCGGAGGATCTTCTCCAGGAAGTGCGGGAAATGCTCCTCCTCGCCCGCCTCGATACCCCAAGTGAAGCTGTCGCCCAAGGTGATGACCCGGAACATACCGGCCGGTTTGGGGCCGGTTTTGCGAGGGCCCCGGATGCGGGAGGCCGCGATCTGGTAGTCCCAGCCCAGCTGCGGATCGTAGTTGGCGTTGTTCCAGGCGTCCTTCGTCGCATGCTTCTCCAGGAAAACGTGCTTGAAGTACGTGTCGGCGATCTCCGGGACGGTCTCGATCCCCTCGTAGAGCTTCGATTTCTGGGGGGCCGTCACCCGCAGGTAACCCTCGAGCCCGCCGGCAACCAGGCCTACGGCGATGAGCATCACGATGAGTTCGGTGACGATCGAAGGGGAACGACGGGTCATGTGGGAACCTTTCCCTGACTGAAAAAATTCTCGAATGTCGAAGCGATGGCAGAGATAGCCTGCCGAAGGGAAGTTCCGAAGTTGGGACGTTGAGAAGCTTGGACGGGCAGAGCGTCACTATCAAGCCCCCTGCTGCTCCGAACTTCTCAACTTCAGAGCTTCCTGGCTTCCATCCGCGGACCGGCACGTATGATGTCCGCCGCGATTCGCGACGCATCGACGGACGACTCGCCGCAGAAAACAATTGTTGCATCGGTTGCAGCCGCCGCAGACCATAAATCAGCGGACGTGATTTTGCAACCCTTCTTTGGTGACATCACAGGGACAAAAAGAAGGCCCCGCGGCGTGCGGGGCATTTTCCTCAAGGCCCGGAGCGAGCAGTCGTTATTCTTTCGCGGTGATCCGGTACAGGGGGCCGTCGACGCGGACCTCCAGCCGGCGGGACCTGCGGATCTCCTCCATGGCCGTGCTGTCCGTGCCGAGCATCCCCGACATCTCCACGTCGCTGCTGATTTTCACCTGGCCTCCGCGCCTCTCGCCGCGGCGCAGGAACCAGAGGTAGTTGTAGTAGGTCCAGCCCGACACGATCAGGAAGATGACGAGCACCGTGATCCCGCCGTTCTGCAGCAGCCGGGCCAGCTCCTCGTAGCCCTTCTCCCCGATGATCTGGTCGTAGATCGTCTGGATGCCGAAGACCCACAGCACGAGCGTGAACAGCGGCAGCAGCAGGTACAGGTAGATGCCCCAGCAGACGACGGTGATGGAGTCCTCGACGAGCCTGCGCAACGGCGATTTTATTTTGTCTTCGACGAAGACTTCAGGGTGTGGAGGCCCCTGTCCGGGCTTTTCCATCTGACCGTTACCTCCTTGCTGCGGAACGTGAAGTTGTAGACGCCCTTGATAGCCGCCAGCGACGCCAGGATCCAGTACCCCACGGGATACCAGATCACGAAGAAGTAGTACTTGACGAAGGCCCTGTTCTCGTAGCGCAGGTCGATGAAGAAACTCGTCATGAAGGTCATCAGGCACGCCAGCCCGAGGATGGCCCCGTACCAGCGCGGGTACAGGGGATTCCAGCCGACGAAGAACCGCTGGTAGACCTCCATCACGGGCGCGCAGACCGGCACCTGAGCGTAGCGGCACACGCCGTCCATGACGACGAAGAAGAGCCAGAGGAACACCATGGCCATGAAGGTGTGCGCCCACAGCAGGCCCAGGAAGTACTCGATGTAGACGGGGACGAGGCGGCGATGGCGGTGGTCCTTCCAGATGTCGAGATGCTTCCGCAACACCTCGACGCCGCCCTGCGCCCACCGCACCCGCTGCCGCCACAGGCCCTTGAGGGTCTCGGGGACCAGGATCCAGCACAGGGCGCGGGGCTCGTACCGGATGTCCCAGAACTTGCGCTGCAGCTTCCAGGTGATGTCGATGTCCTCCGTGACGGTGTCGCTGTCGAAGAGGCCGCACTCGACGACGGCGCTCTTGCGGTAGGCGGCGATCACGCCGGAGACGGTGAGGACCTTGCCGAGGATGCGCTGGGTGCGCTTGATGAGCCCGATGATGTTGGAGTACTCGCCGACCTGGATCTTCGCGAGCAGCGACGTGCGGTTTCGAACCCGCGGGTTGCCCGTGACGGCGCCCACGCGGGGGAAGTTCACCAGGTGGTGCGCCATCCACTTGAGCACGTCCTTGTCGACGAGGCAGTCGGCGTCGATGGTGAGGATGAACTCGCCGCGGCTCACCAGGATGCCGGCGTTGAGGGCCTTGGACTTGCCGCTGTTGGGCTCCATGTGGATGACCCGCAGCCAGCTCGTGTTCTCGGCCAGGAGCCGGTCGAGGATCTCCCGCGTGGCGTCGGTGCTGCCGTCGTTGACGACGATGACCTCGTAGTCGGGGTAGTTGAGGTCCTTGAGGTTGAGGACCGTCTCCTCGATGACCTGCTCCTCGTTGTGCCCGGGGACGATGACGGTGAAGTAGGGACAGACCTCGAGCTGCGGCTCGGAACGGCCCTCGCGGCGCAGGCTGAAGAGGATGCCCCCGATCATCCACACGATGCTCATGTAGAGCGGGTAGAGGAAGACGAAGAGCCCGATGATCTCGTATATGGACATATCCTGTGTCGGCGGGGGCGGGCGTGCTGCAGGGTCCCTCCCCGCTGGCGTTCCTGTGGAAACCGGTTACGGGTTCGGGCTGAACAGCCTCCTGAACAGCCTCTCGAGAGGCCCCTCCGGCCCGACGGCCGGCGGTGTCTCCTTCCGCTTCACTTCGTCCTTCGCCGAGAGGATCCCGGCGACCGTGTCGACGTCCGGCCTGTTGAGGTAGACGTTGTCGGGGTAGTACGCCACGTGCCGCGCGCCCAGGGCAAGCAGGAAGGTCAGGTCTTCCTTCAGCACCCTGTCGTCCACCCATGCCTCTTTCTTCCAGTCGTAGGCCTGCAGCTTGAAAACCAGCCGCGAAGCGGCGTCCCCGCCCCCGGCGGCCCGGAAGAGCTCCCGGTACCAGGCGCGGCTGTCCTTCTTGCCCTCCATGGCGGCGTAGGCCATCACCACGGTGTAATCGTAGCGCTCGAGGGACCGCTTCAGGTCCTGGGCGAACCACCGCGTCGCCTCGGGATCCGTGACAACCGAGCTGTAGAGGTTGCGGGCGATCGCGGCGCCGGGGCGGTAGGCCCGGACGGTCTTCACGATCCCGTCGACGTGGCGGTCGAGGGCCTCCGTTTTGAAGGCGACCCACTTCGCGCTGAGCTCCTTGTCCGCCTTCAGGGCCTGCGGGTCGGGGGAGACGCCGTGGAGCCTGCGGAAGGCCTCGACGGCTGCGGGGTGGAAATCCTCCGACTCGGCCAGGTACGCGTCGTCCTGGATCAGGACCCCGTCGAACTGCACGCGGGCCGCGAGATCGGAGAAGATCTTCCGTGTCGCCTCCGCGCTTCGAGGGTCGAAGGGGGAGAGCCTGCGGTACCACGACGAGGTCACCTCGGGCTTGCCGCCCTTCCACTCCCGCACCTTGAGCGCCTCGTTGAGCGCCGCGTCGGGAAGCTCGTAGGCCAGCGCCGGCATCCAGACGAAGACCTTCATCTCCCGCGAGCGGATCCGGTTGACGGCGTGGCTCAGGAAGTCGAGGTCGACGGGCAGCACCGAATTGGCGAAGTAGAGCGACTTCACGTTGCCCGTGGCGCCGACATCGCTAAACCCCTGGAGGAACACGGTATTCACGCCCATCCGGACGAGCCGGTCGAGCAGCAGCCCCAGGTTCTTGTTGCTCTCCTCCATGGAGGCCCGGTTCACGATGGGGTCGAGGTCGACCTGGACGCCCCGGATGCGGTGGTCCTCCTGCAGGCCGCGCTTCAGCGAGTCCTTGAAGGCCGCGAGCCAGTCCAGGTGCGACTCGAGGTAGTAGCGGTTCACCCGGTCGAGGCGGCGGATGCTTGAGTAGCCGTCGTCGAGCGTGAGGATCATCTCGAAGCCGACCTTCTTCGCCTCCTCGAGGCCGAGGGCGTTGTAGCTGCCGTAGGGCCAGGTGAGAACCGCGGGCCTGCGGCCCAGTTTCACCGTCAGCGTGTCGATGCTTGCGGCCAGGTCCTCGCGGACGCGGGCGCGGAACTCGGCCTCCGTCTCATAGCGCCGGCTCTCCGGGAAGTAGAGAAACGCCGCCGGGGCGGGCTCGATGTTGCCGACGGGGTTGACCTGGATCATCCGATGCAGGCGGGCGCTGTGGGATGCGACCGTCACGAGGCCCGAGTCGGCCACCTCGCGGATCTGCGGCCAGCTCATGAAGCGCTTCGACTTGTAACCCGACGTCTCGGGATTACCGATCCAGGTGGTGACGACGGAGAGCACCGCGGGGATGCTGTAGAGGCGCAGGACCGGGTAGACGAACCGGTAGAAGCTCTCGTAGGCGTCATCGAAGGTGATGAATACGGCCTTTTCGGGAAGGGACTTCCCGCCCCGCGAGGCCGCGAGGATTTCCGCCGCGCTCACGAAGGAAAACCCGTGGGTGCGGAGGTACTCGATCTGGTTGATGAAGTCCTTCTGCGAGATGTCGTCCTTCTCGACGGGCGTCTCGGGAATGTCGTGGTAGCACAGCGTGATGAACTGCTCCGCCGCCTGCACGCACGGCACCGCAAGGAACAGGATCGCCAGGGCAACCAGCAGGATTTCCCGAGCCCTGAACCCTGGACACTGAACCCTGGACCCTGAGCTTCGGACCCTGTACCCTGTACCCTGTACCCTTTTAGAAGTACCAGTTAAGCGTAAGATATGCGCCAAGGACATGCGTGTAATCCCCATCGTAGACTCTTAGATCGTAGGAAACGTTACCCGTGACGTTGAAGGTCTTCGAGTGCACGTAAACCTGCTCGAAGGTGATGCCCGCCACGGGGTATGTGCTGTAGTTGTGCTCGCCGCTGAAGCCCGCGCGCAGGTAAACGGCCGAGGTCCACTTCTTCTCGTAACGGATGTGATTGACCCACTGGACGGCCGAGGTCAGCAGGGCGCTCCACTCGTACTCCGGGCTGTAGTAGTCCACGTCCTGCTTGGAGTAGGTGCCGAACCCGAGGGCAAGGCCCGCCCGGACTTTCAGGTCGGGACTGTGGTAGACATTCTGATCGTAGCGCGCCGTGCCCGATACGTAGACGTTGTCGTCCGAAAACCACTGGGCGCCCGCGGCCGCGCCGTACTCGCGCAGGTCGTTCTCGAGCCAGAGCACATCGACATAGGCGTTGTCGGCCGTGATCCCCCGGGCCCTTGCCCGGATGGGCACGCTCAGACTGAAGCTGTTGAAGCCCGTCGTGATGCGCAGCGGGTCCGTGGGCCACCAGGTCAGGCGCGTGTCGAAGCCGAAATCGTCGCCCCGGGTATAATCGAGGCTCACCGACTGCCACCAGATGAGCTGCGGCAGGACGATCCACCTGAACCCGAGTCCGAAGCGGTCCCAGTCCTGGCGGTTGGTCGTCCCGTCGTCCTCGTCCGCCCAAGCCTCCTCGCGAAGGATCTGGGCGAAGAGGCTGAAGAGCGGCGTGACCGGCTTCTCGAGCAGCAGGGATGCCCAGTACTCCGTGGCGCCGTCGAACTCCTTGACGAAGCGGAACTCGGGCTGGAGGCGCCACATGTCCTCCACCTTCAGCGTCTCCCAGAGATCCCGGACAACCAGGTTGGTCGGGTACTTCTCGTGCAGCTCGTCGGCCAGCGCTCTCGCCTCCCGCTTGTAGTTCAGCGTGTTGAGCGTCCAGCCTAGGCCCGTGAGGCTGCGGAAATCCCGGGGGTCCAGGTTGCGGTTGATCTCGAACTGCTCGAGGGCCTTCCGGGGCCAGCCGCGCCAGAGATAGGCATGGGCCAGGCCGGAACGCAGGCCCGTCTCGGATGCGGCCTCGGCCAGATAGTATTCGAAGTAGGCCTGGCCTTCGCGAAGCTTGTCCTGGTAGAGCAGGAACCAGCCCCTTGTCGTGATCAAGCTGTTGGAATCGGCCAGGTAGCACTGCCTGGCCAGGACACTCTCGTCCCAGGCCAGGGCTTTCTTCTCCTTTTCGACGATCTCCTGGAGCCGGTCGAGGGTCTGCGAGGCCTTCGGCCACTGCCGCAGGTCCGAGTACACGTAGAAGAGCCCCATCGTCGCCCCGAACTGGTCGGGATCGGCCTCGAGGACCTTCCGGTAGTAGACTTCGGCCTCCTCGGGCCTGCGGAGGTAGAGGTACGCATCGGCCACGGCCTGGTTGACCCACCAGGGGACGGGCTGGCCGGACTGCCGGTAGTGGTCGAACTGCCGCAGGGCGTCGTGCATCCGGTCTTTCTGGCGAAGGGCCACGATGTAGTCCCCTCGGGCCCGGAGATTGCCGGGGTCCTTCTCGAGGATCGCCTCGATCTCTGCGATCGCCTCGTCGACGAGTCCCCACCGGAGTTTCGTCACGGCCCGGTCGAGTTCCAGGGACTGAAGCTGATCCGGCCTGCCCACCCTTCCTTCCCGGGCGACCGTGAGGGCTTCGAGGCTCGCGCCGTACTGTTCGAGCAGGGCCAGCCTGACGGCGTCGAGCGTCTGCGCCGGTACCTGCCCCGCCTTCTTCGCCTCCAGCCACGTCGCATACGCCCCCGCTCCATCGCCCGTGCGCATCTGCGTGTAAACGGCGCCCTTGAAGGCCTCCTCGTCCTTCGGATCGTAGGACAGGCCGAGACGGTAGAGCTCGAGGGCCTTCGTGTATTCCCTCAGCTCGTAGTAAGCCCGGGCCATGTGGCGGGGAAGGTAGCGGATCTTCAGGAGTTCCGTCTCGCGGGGACCGAAGAACTCCGCGGCCCTCTGATAAGCCTCCGTCCAGACCAGGCAGAGGGCGTAGTCGGCCTGGAGGCGCCGGTCGTCGGGCAGGACCTCGAGGGCTCTCTCCAAAAGGGGGAGCGCCTCGTCGTTGCGGCCGGCCTGGATTCTCTGCAGGGCTTCCCGGTAGTCCTCCCTCGCCTGGACCGCGGGGTCCGTCGGGACGGGAAATTCCGGGGAAGCGGCAAAGACGGGAAACGGCAGGATTGCAAGAGCGAGGGTTATGACAAGGGCTGTTAGTCCAGCTCTGTTCGGCATGGTGTCCCTGATTTCAGCGGTTTCTTGATTCGGTTTACGGCTCTTTGCCTCACGTGAAAACCCGGCTCGTTTCCGAGCGTTGGCGTTTCACCGTAAAGCATGCAAGCATGGTGCCATTTTGGCACACATGCGGGGAAAAGCTACCCGGAAGGCAGAAAAGCCCCTTGCCCTGTCATCAGCGTGAAATATCAAACTTTATGATGCATAAAATGGAAGGGGGCGGCAGCCGTGAACCCTCCCGGCGGTCCCTTCTTGGGGACCCCCTCCTTCAGGGATAGGGTGCGACTGCGGAGCGTCAAAATATCAGAAACGGAAAGGGTTGCGCAACGAATAATCTACGAGGGCGTCGCAATCGGCGGGACGGTCAACTTCCGCCTGTTCGCCCGCGGCAAAGTGTGGTAAAAAATCGTTCAACCTTTCGGAACCGGAAGCCCCGGCCCGTTCCCCACACCGAATCAAACGCAGGAAAGGAGTTTCAGCGATGCAGGCTCTCTTCACCCTTACCCCGTCGGAATCCAAGCGTCTCATCGGCAAGGGCATCGCGTCCCTGCCCGAAGTGCAGAACGCGAAGAAGAACGGCTACCTCCTCGTGAGCCGCGGCTCCACAACGGCCTACTGCCTCGAGGAGCTGCTCGGTCAGCCCATCGAGAAGAACCGCTACGCCGTGGGGCAGACGATCAAGGGCATCCTCTGCGCGATCCAGCAGGAGGACCGCCTCAAGCCCTACACCTTCCACAAGGGGGAGGTGCTGCCCGTCGAGCCCGGCACGGTGATCGACAAGCTCGGCGCCGGCGACATCCTCCTGAAGGGCGCCAACGCCATCGATCCCTTCGGCAACCTCGGCGTGCTGATGGCCAGCGCCAACGGCGGCACCATGGGACAGTTCTACATGCCCATGAAAGCCCGGGGCCTCGAAATCATCTACCCCGTGGGCCTCGAGAAGCTCATCCCCTCCGTGGAGGAGGCGGCGCGCTACGGCGGGACGCTCGCCATCGGCAAGGCCATCGGCATCCCCGTCGGCATGGCCTGCGTCTGCGACGGCAGGCCCTTCACGGAGATCGACGCTCTGGAGGCGCTCTTCGACGTGGCGGCCGTGCACTACGCCTCGGGCGGCTGGGGCGGCGCCGAGGGCTGCGTGACGATCATCGTCGAAGGGCCCGACGACGGCGTGGCGAAGTGCATGGAGTTCATCGACGGAAAGATCAAAGGCGAGCCGGCCCTGCCCGCCGTAAAGGGGCCCTGCAAGGCCTGTTTCATGACCCATTGCAGCTTCCACGGCAAGGACGAGGCCCAGCTGCCGGCCTGGCTGAAGTAAGAATCGACAGGGGCCGGCCCCCGCGGTCGGCCCCTGTTTTCACATCCCCCGATCTTCGTCTGCCAACCGCCATGACCGCGATGGAGCTTGTCGACCCCATGGCCGAATACACGGAGAAACCGAAGAACTGGAAGGACCTGCCGCCGGAGCAGCTGGCGGCCGTCATGAACCGCAAGAGCGAGGGGTACCTGATGTCGCTCCTGGGCTTCACGCTCACCTCGGTGTCGAGGGAGCGCGTCGCGGCCCGCATGGAGATCAAGAAGCACCACCTGGCCCCCAACGAGTACCTGCACGCGGCCTCTGTTGTCGCCATGGCCGACTCGGTCTGCGGCTACGCCACCATCATGAACCTGCCCGACGATGCGGCAGGCTTCACGACGATCGAGCTGAAGACCAACTTCCTCGGCACGACCCGCGAAGGCGCCGTCCTCTGCGAGGGAACACCCGCCCACATCGGCAGGCGGACCATGGTCTGGGATGCCCGCGTCTGGGATGAAAAGACGGGGAGGGACATCGCCCTTTTCCGCTGCACCCAGCTGATCCTGCCCAAACAGACATAAGCCATGACCAAGTTCAAGCTCGAGGAAGCCACGATTGCCCACGTCCACAGGGCCTTCAAGTCCGGCGAGCTGACGGCGAAAAAGCTTGTCGAGATGTACCTGAAACGCTTCGAGGCTTACGACCAGAAGGGCCCCAAGCTCAACGCCGTCATCACCGTCAACCCCAGGGCCCTCGAAGAGACCGCCGCGCTGGACGCGAAGTTCAAGAAGTCCGGCCCTGTGGGCCCGCTCCACGGCATTCCTGTCCTGCTCAAGGACAACGTGAACACGAAGGACATGCCCACGACGGGCGGCTCTAGGAGCCTCGAGGGCTACATCCCCCCGACGGATGCCTTCATCACGAAGAAGTTGCGTGACGCGGGCGCCATCCTCCTCGCCAAGGTGAACCTCCACGAGTTCGCCGTGTGGGGCGAGTCGGTGAGTTCCATCCTGGGGCAGACCCTGAATCCCTATGACCTCACTCGCACCCCGGGCGGCTCGAGCGGCGGCACCGGAGCGGCCCTGGCGGCCAACTTCGGCATCCTCGGCATCGGCACGGACACGGTGAACTCCATCCGCTCCCCCGCGTCGGCATGCAGCCTCGCGGGCATCCGCCCGACGATCGGGCTCGTGAGCCGCGGCGGGATCATCCCCTACTCCCTCACGCAGGATGCCGCGGGTCCCATGGCCCGAACCGTCACGGACGCCGCGAAGATGCTAAACGTGCTTGCCGGCTACGACCCCGGCGACATGGCGACGGCCTGGAGCGTCGGCCGCATCGAGAAGGATTACGCAAAGCACCTCAAGAAGGACGGACTCAAGGGCAGGCGGATCGGCATCCTCCGGAGCTTCTTCGGCACCCAGCCCGTCCACGAAGAAGTCAACGCCGTGACGAACAGGGCTATCGAGGACTGCAAAAAGATGGGTGCCGCCCTCATCGAGCTCGACACGCCAGACCTGGATTCGGGGCAAATCGTGTCCGAGATGAGCGTTCACCTCTACGACCTGAGGCCGGACCTGGATTCGTACCTGGGTGACCCGAAGGCGGGCACGCCCGTGAAATCGCTCAAGCAGATCATCGCCTCGGGCAAGTACCACCCCGGCATCGAGAAGAACATCAAGGAGGCCATGACCCTGGAGCGCGACGCCGGCTACTATGAGCGGCTCGCCAAGCGCACGAAGCTGCAGGACCGCGTCATGGCGATCATGGCCGGGCAGCAGCTCGACGCCCTCGTCTTCCCGCACCAGAAACGGCCCGTTGTCCCCGTCGGCGAAAGCCAGGTCGAGCGAAACGGAAGCCTGGGCGCCGTGACGGGCTTCCCCTCCATCGTGGCGCCGGGCGGGTTCACAAAGCCTACAGAGACGGCCAAAATCGGCGTGCCGGTGGGCGTCGAATTCCTCGGTCGCCCCTGGACGGAGGGGCTGCTCATCGAGATCGGCTACGCCTACGAGCAGGGCACGAAACATCGCCGCCCGCCTGCGACGACGCCGAAGCTCGCCGGCGAGATGTAACCTGTGTAGAAAGGAAAACGGATAACTCATGGACAAAAGCGGCTACACCCTACTCCCCAACCGTGAAGATCACCACTGTTTCGGATGCGGACCCGCAAACCCCCAGGGCCTGCGCATGCAGTTCTATACCAACGGCGAGACGGTCGTCTCATGGCTCACCGTACCCCCTCACCTGTGCGGCTGGAGCAATCTGGCGCACGGAGGAATCCTGTTCACGGCGCTCGACGAAGTCATGGGCCGTTCCATCGTGTACCTCTTGAAGCGTTTCGTCCTCACCAAGACGATCACGATCGAGTACAAGAAACCCGTGCCGCACGGCCGGGAATTCAAAGTGGAAGGAAGGATCCTGGAGGTCCGGAGCGAACGGGAGGCTGCGGCCGAGGGCGTCATCATCAACGACGCGGGGGAGATCTGCACCCGCGCAACGGGGCTATGGGCCACCTTCACGCCCGACGCTGCCCGCAAGCTGGGCGTCGCCGACGAGGACACGTTTGCCTGGTTCGACCGCTACACCGCTTCCCCGGCCGATTGAGCCGCCACCTGGGATACTGCCTCCCGCGACTCCGGGGTCCATCGCACCCTCTCCGGCGTAAAATCCTGAATACCGGAAGCGGTGCGGAGTCACCCTCTGCCGGCGTGGCTTTCGCTGGTATAAACGTAACCGATGCCAGCCAGGAACAGCAATGCGGCACACCCGAGGAACGCCGTATTGAAAGAGGTATGACTGAGGGAGGCCGTCGGATAGAGGAACTGCATCAGGCTGCCCAGCCCCTGGATGAAGATGGCGGCGCCGAGCATGACGAAGAAATTCATTCCCGTCAATGCCGTGGCAACCATCGTCGGGGGCATCAGTTCCTTGATGTGCGTATAGAGAACACCGCCCGTGCTGCCGAAGAAGCCGAACAGGGTAAAAAGGATCGCAAGGACGACCACGGTTGACCCCACGGGAAGAACGGCAAGAGCAAAAAGGGATCCCGACAGCCCCCACAGGGCCAGCACCATGATCCATTTTCGCGTTCGGAAAACCTTGTCGGAAAGATACCCGGTAACAGGTCCTCCCAGAATCAGCGCGAGGTTGAAAAGGAACAGGATGTTGCCGGCAACCAGGGGGGAACATCCCATCACGTTGATCAGGTAAGGTCCCGCCCAAAGGCTCTGCACGGCCCCATAAATGCCGTAGCGCAGGAACCCGGCCGCGGAGATGAGCCAGAAATCCTTTTTCCGGACGATCAGCCGAAAGACGTCGGCGACCTGACCGAGCCGATTGCCGCCCCCCTCCCGTGCCTGAGGAGTCTGATCGTCTTCGATCGGCTTGCCCTTCATGACGACGTAGAGCAAACCGGTCAGCAACAGATGGGAAAAGGCGATCAGGAAGAAGGTGCTCCGCCAGCCGACCCACTGCGCCGACAGGACGAGGGGGGTTGTCGAGGCGAGGGTGCCGAGGCTGCCGATGGAAATGACGATCGCGGACAGGGTCGCGAAATGAGCCGGGCCGAACCAGATCGTGAGGATCTTGAAGGTGCCGATGAGGCTGCATGCCATTCCGACGCCCATGAGCAGCCGACCGAGAACAAGCAAGGAAGACGAGCCCGCCCAGGCAAAAATGAGCACCCCGACAAATGCCAGCAGGTACGACCAGGGCATGGTCTTTTTCGGCCCCGCGTGGTCGAGAACGATCCCCATGGGGATCTGGATGAGCGCATATGCATAGAAGAAGGCTGCCGATGCGATGCTGAGGCCGTAAACATCGAGGGAGAGATCCGTCATCAAATTTGGTGCAATGACGGTGATGGAGGATCGGTAGAACATCGAGAGCAGGTAGAGAAGCGAAGCGACCGAAAAGATGACCCAGCGGCTGGACAGCAGGAGACGGAACGATTCAAGGCCGGGAAAGGGCATGGGGGTGTTCCTGCAGCACGTCCGCTAGCGGATGCGGTGGGGTTTGACGGACTTGATGCCGCGGTAGTGGATTTCGCAGGTGACGGGGACGGTGCCGCAGACGGCGCGGACGGCCCGGTCGATCGCCTTGTGCTCCCGGATGCTGC